>JAABUN010000274.1_pt1 | contig 134794 bp, 127 predicted proteins | sample 5559311 | NCBI WGS metagenome assembly JAABUN01 (sample SAMN10711877, study PRJNA513370) | rock metagenome | isolation source: Antarctica rocks | place: Antarctica: Victoria Land, Siegfried Peak sud
TCGTTGACTTGGTCGCACTCGTCACGGTCCCAGCGGGACCGGACGAGGGCGGGAGGACCACCACCGACTTCAAGTTCTACGAGCTACGGGACAACCTCCGTGCAGCACCGCGAGCACGGTCTCGCGATCGACCTCGCCGCCGACTGCGGCCTGGGTCTGGCGAACGAGCGTCGCGTTCTGGCGCACCCGGCGACTGCGCCCCGCGAGGTACTCAAGTTCGCGACGGACGTACCCGGTCATAGAGCCCTTCCGCCTCAGCCGCCTCGGCCAGCGCGTCGCGCACCTCGTCGGGCACATCACGGATCTGAATTACCTTGCTCACGACCACAGCTTACCCCTGGTGGGTGCACACTGCACCCAGCCCCGCCGGCGGTCAACTCTTCGCCGCGTTCGTGGTCGTCGCGGTCGCGCTGGAGACCGCTGGCCTGCCCTCGCCGAGCTGTTGGAACTGACCCGGTGGACCCAGGCTCAGACCCCGACCGGGTGCCAGCCCGTGCGCTGCTCCACGAGCGCCTCGAGCCGCGTGAGCGATCCCGTCGGGAGCGCAGTGGCCGGGCCGGGCCGTACGACGCGAGTGACGGTCTCGGCGGCGAGCAGGTCAACGCGCGCCCGCAGCGTCTCGTCGGCGGTTGCGTCCACCACGGCGTTGACGTCGCGGTGACCGGCTAGCGGATCCACGAGCTCGTCGCGGGAACCCGAAAGGAGGTTCACGACGCCCGCCGGGATGTCGGAGGCGAGGAACACCTCGCCGAGGTCGAGCGCGCGACGCGGCCAGTGCTGCGACACCAGGACGACGACCGTGTTGCCGGCGGCCAGGGCCGGAGCCACCTCGGCCAGGAGGCCGAGGAGGTCGGGCTCGTCGGGCGCCAGCACCGCGACAACTCCGGTGGGCACCGGCGCGGTGAAGGAGTGGTACGGGGCGGCGACAGGGTTGATCGTCCCGAGGACCGCTGCGAGCTTGTCGGTCCACCCCGCGTAGTGGACGAGCAGGTCGACGGCGTCGGCAACCTCGGCGCGCGCGGCGGCCGTCGCGACCCCGCGGTCACGGACGGACGCATCGGTGAACTCGCCCGCGCGCGACTCCAGGGCCTCGGCGCACCGGTAGAGGACCTGCCCGCGGTTGTACGCCGTCCTCGAGGCCCACGGATCGAACGCGGCGCGCGCCGCCTTGACGGCGTCTCGGACGTCCTTGCGCGACGAGAGCGGGACGTTCGCGACGGCCGTGTCGGCGTGATCGCGGATGACCTGATGGCGGCCGGACTCCGAGCGCACGAGAGCTCCCCCGAGGTAGAGCTTGTAGGTCTTGCGCACCGGCAGGCGCGTGGTCATGAGGTCACCAGGTAGGGCAGCAGCCCGCTCGGGCCGCCCTCGCGGCCGAAGCCGCTCTCCTTGAAGCCACCGAACGCCGCGGTCGGGTCGAAGCGGTTGTACGTGTTCTGCCAGACCACCCCGGCGCGCAGGCGGCCCGCGATGTCGAAGGCGCGCGAGCCCTTGTCGGTCCACACGCCGGCGGCCAGGCCGTAGGCCGAGTTGTTGGCCTTCTCGACCGCCTCAGCCTCGTCGCGGAAGGTCATGATCGACACTACGGGGCCGAAGACCTCCTCCGTCGCGATCCGGTGGGCCGGCGCGACGTCGGTGAACATCGTCGGGGCGAACCAGCTCCCGCGCTCGGGCAGCGCGCAAGCCACGGAGCGGCGCGACGCACCCTCCTCCTCCCCGGTCGCGACGAGGGCCTCGATGCGCGCGAGCTGCTCGGGCGAGTTGATCGCGCCGATGTCGGTGTTCTTGTCCAGCGGGTCACCGACCCGTAGCTGGCCCATGCGATGCCACAGCCGTTCGATGACCTCGGGCGCGATGCTCTCCTGTACCAACACACGCGACCCGGCGCAGCACACGTGACCCTGGTTGAAGAAGATCCCCGTGATGATCCCCTCGACCGCCTGGTCGAGTGCGGCGTCCTCGAAGACGATGTTCGCTGACTTGCCGCCGAGCTCGAGCGTCATCCCGACGTCCCGGCCCGCGAGCGCGCGCTGAATGTCCTTGCCCACGCTCGTCGAGCCCGTGAAGGCGACCTTGTCCACGCCGGGCTCGCGAACGAGCGCGGCGCCGGTGGCGCCGTCACCGGGGAGGATCGACACGACGCCGTCGGGGACGTCGGCCTCCTTCAGGATCTGCGCGAGCACGAGCGCAGTCAGCGGGGTGGTCTCGGCTGGCTTGAGGATCGAGACGTTCCCGCATGCCAGGGCGGGCGCGAGCTTCCAGGCCGCCATGAGCAGCGGGAAGTTCCACGGGACGATCTGGGCGACGACGCCGCGTGGCAGGTGCGGGCGGCCGTGCAGCGCGTACTCAAGCTTGTCGGCCCAGCCCGCGTAGGAGAAGAAGTGCGCGGCGGCGAGCGGGATGTCCATGTCGCGCGACTCGCGGATCGGCTTGCCGCCGTCGAGGCTCTCGATGACCGCGAGCTCCCGCGAGCGCTCCTGAATGAGGCGCGCGATGCGGAAGAGCACCTTCCCCCGCTCGATCCCGGGCAGCGCAGCCCACCCTGGCGCCGCCTTGCGCGCGGCCGCGACGGCGGCCGTCACGTCCGCGGGGCCGGCGAGGGCCACCTCGGCAAGCGGCTCCCCCGTCGCGGGGTTGGTCGTCGTGAGCGTGCGGCCGTCGGCGGCCGGCACCCAGCTCCCGGCGATGAAGAGGTCGTATCGCGGGGCGAGCTGCGCGATGGCGGTTGACTCGGGCGCCGGTGCGTAGTCCCAACGCACCGCGTTGCGGGCCGGGGCGACGGCCATGGTCGTGTTCTGGGTCATTCGCGGGAGAAGTCCTCTGCGCGGCCGTAGTGGCCGTGGTCGATCTTGGCGTACTGGAGCAAAAGGTCGTTGAGCAACGAGGACGCGCCGATGCGGAAGCGCTCCGGGGTGAGCCAGTCGTCGTCGAGCGTCTCCTTGACCATCGCCAGCAGGTGCAGGGCCTGCTTGGTCGTCCCGACGCCCCCGGCCGCTTTGACCCCGACGACCTCGCCCGTGCGCCAGAGGTGATCGCGGACCGCCTCGAGCATCACGAGCACGACGCCGGGAGTGGCGCCCGACTTGGCCTTGCCCGTCGAGGTCTTGATGAAGTCCGCCCCGCCCTCGATCGCCAGCGCGGAGGCGTGACGGACGTGGTCAAGGGAGCCGAGCTCGGCGGTTTCGAGGATGACCTTCAGGTGCGCCGCCCCGCACTGCTCCTTCACCGCGTGGATCTCGCGCACGACCCGTACGTCGTCCCCGACGAGGTAGGCGTCCCGGGCGATGACCATGTCGATCTCCTCCGCCCCGTCGAGCACGGCCTGGCGCGTTTCGGCGAGCTTCACCGCGAGCGACGTCTGGCCGGCGGGGAAGCCCGTCGCGACCGAGGCCACCGCGACCCCCGAGCCCGCGAGCGCCTCGGCCGCGACGGGCACCTGGGCGGGGTAGACGCAGACGGCGGCGCACGCCGGGACCGATGCGCGCGCCGGGTCTGGGCGGACGGCCTTCGCGCTGAGCTGCCGGACTTTGCCCGGGGTGTCGCTGCCCTCGAGGGTGGTGAGGTCGACCATCGAGATCGCGAGGCGAATGCCCTGCTCCTTCGCGGCGCCCTTGATTGAGCGCCGGCCCAAGGCCGCTGCGCGCTCCTCGACCCCGACGCGGTCGATGTGGACGAGCTGCCGGGTCACTGGGGCTGGAGGTGGGTGGTCCGACCCATCGCCTCGCGCGACGGAAAGGAGGTCTGGGTGCCGCGCGACCGCGTGCTGAATGCGCCGCACCGGTTGCCGAGCTCGATCGCCTCGGCGAGCGCCGCCCCGCCACCGAGCGCGAAGGCGAGAGCACCGACGAAGGCGTCGCCTGCGCCCGTCGTGTCGGTGACCGTGACGCTCGGCGGCCGGCTGCGGAGCACTCCGCCGCCGACGGTGGCCGCCGTCCCCTCGGCCCCAAGCGTCACGATCAGCCCGCAATCCCACGCGGCGCTGGCCGCGAGGATCTCGACATCGGTCGGCTCGCGACCCCAGAGCAGCTCGAACTCGTGCTCGTTCGGCACCACCCAGTCCGCCGAGGCGAAGAGCGGCACGGCCTCCACGCTCGCAGGTGCGGGGTTGAGGATGGTGGTCGCCCCGAGCCGGGCGCCCACCGCCAGCGCCGCGCGGCAGGCATCCAGGGAGATCTCGAGCTGGCAGACCAGGCAGTCGGCTCCCGTGAGCTCTGCGAGCTCCTGCTCGACCGCCTCGGCGGAGAGGGCGGCGTTGGCGCCCGGCACGACGATGATCCGGTTGCTGCCGTCGGCCTGGACCCAGATGGGCGCCACGCCCGTCGACCAGCCCTCTAGGCGCTGGACGTGGGTCTCGTCGAGCCCCTGCTCGCGGAAGTTCTCGAGGCTCAGATCGCCGAAGATGTCTCCGCCGACCCGGCCGACGAAGACCACGTCGGCGCCCAGCCGGTGCGCGGTGATCGCCTGGTTGGCGCCCTTGCCGCCGCAGCCGAGCTGAAAGGCGGAGCCGACGACGGTCTGGCCGACCGAGGGCAGCGGGTCGGCGTAGGCAACGAGGTCGACCATCACGGAGCCCACCACCACGATCCGCGGGGCCGCGGCGGACGCGCTCATGCCCCGCCCTGACCGGAGGCGCGCCGGGCGAGCCAGGACAGAAGCCCGTCCCAGAACGGGGCGTAGCCGTCCCACGCCATGAACTCCGGGCTGCCCCAATGCGGCGAGCAGTCCGATGTGAACGCAGCTGTCCGGCCGGCGCCGTGCTCGGCAACGACCAGCAGCGGGTCCTCACCGAAGGCCAGGACGACGTCGCCACCGTCGCGGCGCACGCGGTTGTAGCCGAGGAAGTGCGGCCAGTCGCCCGGCACCCCCGCGAGGATCGGGTGGTCGCCCGCGACGACCTCGGGCGTGACGCCCGCGGGGGTCTCGACGCGATCGTCGTAGCCCAGCATCGTGACGGGGAGCACCTGCTCCACGCCGGTCCCGTGGAACCGGGCCTTGCCCTCGAACCCGGAGAAGGACATGTAGCCCCCGACCATGAGGAAGCTCCCGCCCTCGGCGACGTAGCGCGCGATCTCGGCGAGCCGGTCCGGGGTGCGCCGGCCGCGCACGAAGGTGTCCGGGTGCAGGTGCAGCGTGTCCGCGCTGATGTCGCTGAGGATCACGACGTCGTAGGCGCCGAGGTCTTCGGCGCTCCAGGGGAAGTCCTCCGTGGCGAGGTGGTTCGGGATGTGTGTGACCGACCACCCGCTGGCCTCGAGCGCGGCGACGAGTTCCGTCTGTCCCTCGTCGTAGGTTCCGGTGGCGTAGGCGGAGAACCCCTTCTGGTGGATGCCGTAGCTGAACCAGGTCTCGCCTGCGAGCAGGAGCCGTTTGGAGGCGGTTGTCATGCGATGTCTCCTCGTGTGTCGTGCATGGGTCAGAGCGTGATGCGGGGATCGAGCGCGGCCTGGCCGACGTCGACGGCGACGTTGATGACGACGTAGATCGCGGCCAGCACCAGCGTCACCCCGGCGATTGCCGGGAGGTCACCGGCCGCGATGGACTGGTCGGTGTACAGGCCGATCCCCGGCCACGCGAAGATCGTCTCGATGACGACGACGCCGCCGAGCATCAGCCCGAACTGCAGGCCGGTCATCGTCAGCGGGGCGGACATCGAGTTGCGGAGGGCGTGGCGAGCGAGCACCGCGCGCGGGCGCAGCCCCTTCGCCCGCGCCGTCCGCACGTAGTCGGCTTCCAGGACCTCGATCAGCGACGAGCGCAGCACGCGCCCGATCGCGACGGCCGGCAGCAGCGCGAGCGAGACCGCCGGCAGCACGAGGTGCTGGAGCGCGTCCACGCTGACCGAGGGGCGGCCGGCGAGCAGCCCGTCGATGACCAGCAGTCGCGTCGGGCCGTCCGGTGCGTCGTTGACGCTCGCCTGCCCGGACGCCGGCAGCCAGCCGAGCTGGAGGTAGAACACGTAGATCAGCCCGAACCCGAGCAGGAACGTCGGCGCCGAGGCGCCGCTCAAGAACAGCGTCCTGAGCACCCCCGACCCGCGGCTGGCCGTGGCCGCGGCGACACCGAGCAGACCACCGAGCACCAGCGCCAGCACCATCGCCGCGATGATGAGCTCGAGCGTCGTCGGAAGGAAGCGCCCGACGTCGCCGGTCACGGAGCGGCTTGTGCGGATCGACTGGCCGAGATTGCCACGGACCGCGTCTGAGACGTAGCTCACGTACTGCGCCGGCAGCGGCCGGTCCAGTCCCAGACGCTGCCGCTCGCGGGCCACCGTCGCGCTCGAGGCGTTCGCACCGACCCGGGCGCGCACGGGATCCCCGGGCACGACGGACTGCAGCACGAACACGAACGTGATGAGCACGAGCAGGACGCCGATGGCGCCCAGCCCGCGGATGACGAGGAAGCGCCCCATCTACTTGCGCCCGAGCGCCCCGAGGTTGAGCGTCCACGGGTACGCCGGCACGTGCTCGACGCCGGTCAGGTCGCTGCGCAGGACCATGAGGTCCTTGACCTGGGCGATCGGCGCCTCGCCGTAGTCCGCCGTCGCCAGCTCGCCCGCCTTGGCGTACAGCGCGGCGGCCTTCGCCTTGTCGGGCTCGCGGAGCGCCTGGTCCATCGCCGCGTCGACCTGCGCGTTGGAGTAGTTGAAGAAGTTCAGGCCACCCTCGCTGTGCCAGACGATGCGCGCCCAGGCGTCCGGGGCGGCCGCGTCGGGCGTCGGCGTCGAGATGTAGAAGTCCGGCGCCTCCTCCGGCTTGTCGCGGTACGCGAAGACCGCCGACAGCTGCGCCTGGCGCTCGGTCACCGTGACGCCGACCTTTGCGAGGTTCTGGCGCATGAGGTCGGCGAAGCGCCGCTGGACGCCGCTCGAGTCGGGCGAGTACACGACCGTGACCTTCATCCCTGCGGGCAACGCGGCCTTGATCTTCGCCTCGTCGTAGGGGTAGCTGAGCGGGGCGGCACCCTTGGGCAGCAGCGGCGAGGGGTAGGAGCTCGCCATCGCCGTCGCGGCATCGCCCCACACGCTCGGGACCAGCGTCGGGACGTTGATCGCCTTCACCAGCGCCTCGCGGACGGCCCGGTCCTTCAGCGCGGGCCGGGTCTGGTTGACGGCCAGGGTCACCGTGCCAAGCGACGGGAACTTCTTGACCGTGAGCCCGCCCTTGCCCTTGAGCGCATCGAGGCTCGAGATCGGCACGCCGTGGAGGATCCCGTCGAGGTCACCGCGCTGCAGCTCGAGCAGCTGCGAGGACGCGTCGGGCTTGATCGAGATCTGCACCTGCTGGAAGTACGGCTTCGGGCCCCAGTACCTCGCGTTGCGCGCCAGGGTGTAGCCGGTCCCGGGCTGCCACTTCGTGAGCGCGAACGGGCCGGTCCCGGCGGTGTGGGTCTTCAGGTACTTCTGCGCCTGGTCGGCGGGGTGGGCCGTGAGCACCTTCGGGTTGATCGCCTTCGGCCCCCAGACCGAGGCCATGAGGTCCGCGAAGCTCGAGACGGGCTTCTTGAGACGCACGACGAACGTGCGGGGGTCCGGCGTGTCGTAGCCCGCAACGTCGGCCAGCATGTAGGCCGGTCCCTGGTTGACCTTCGTCATCCGGAGGAAGCTCGCCTTCATGGACGAGGAGGTGACTGGGGTGCCGTCGCTGAATGCCGCGTCGCGCAAGTGGAACGTGTAGCTGCGGCGATCGGAGCCCACCTCGAAGCGCGATGCGAGCGCGCCCTCGAGCGTCGTGGTCCCGGGCTTGTAGCGCAACAGGCCCTCGTAGGCGGACTGGGAGATGGCGTCGCCCTCGATGTCGTAGAACACGTTGGGGTCAGCGGTGGCCATGTCGGAGAAGAACGCCAGCCGCAGCACGTGCTGATTGGCAGCGTCGAGCGGGAGCGTCTGCTTCGACGCGGCCTTGTTGCCGCACCCGGCGAGCACGGTCCCCGCCAGCAGGGCACCGACCAGCACGACGGGCGTACGAGGTAGGGACATCTTCTTCTCCTTGGTTGAAACGAGGGTCATGTACGGCGTCCCATGAGGTTCCGGACTCCGTCGCCTGCGAGGTTCGCGGCGAAGGCGACGAGGAAGACCGCGATCCCGGGGGCGAGGGGGATCAGGGGGTGGCCGACGAGGTAGTCCGAGCCGCGCGCCGCCATCGCGCCGAGCTCCGGTGCGGGGGGCGGTGAGCCGAGCCCGAGGAACGAAAGGCCGGCGAGCGTGAGCACGAGCACCTGCACGTCGAGGCTGGCCGCGACGACGACGGGGGGCAGGGCCCCCGGCAGGACGTGGCGGAGCATGATCCGCGCCACCGACGTTCCCGCCAGCCGCGCGGCGTCGATGTGGGGGCGGACGATGAGCGCCTGAACCTCGCCGCGGACCAGCCGCGCGTACCAGGGCCACCACACCACCGCAACCGCGAGCACTGTGTGCTGCAGGCTCGGGCCGAGCGCGGCGACGATCGCGATTGCGAGGATCGGGCCCGGAAGCGCCAGGAAGACGTCGGTGAGGCGCATGAGCAGCGCGTCGACCCAGCCGCCGCGCGTCCCGGCCACGAGTCCGATCGTCCCGCCGACGACGACGCCGGAGGCGATCACGACGACGGCCGCCAGCAGGCTCGTCCGCAGCCCGAACAGGATCCGGGCGAAGATGTCCTGCCCGATGTCGTCCGTTCCGAGCAGGAGGTGACCGGACGGAGGCGCGAACGGGAGTCCGGCCGCCGCGGTCGGGTCTCCGACGATCAGGGGCGCCGCTGCCGCCAGCACGACCAGGAGGGCGAACAGCCCCATGCCGAAACGCTCGGCGACCCCGACGCGCTCGAACGAGGGCGCCGCCCAGCGCCGGCGCCCCGCCGCGGGGGCGGCGGTGGCGTCGATCGCGCTCATGCCGGCACCGCCCCGCTCGGAACGGCGCCCAGCAGCGCTCGGGTGTAGTCGTGGGTCGGCCGGAAGATGATGTCGTCGGGGGACCCCTGCTCCACCAGGCGGCCCTCGGTCATCACGACGATGCGGTCGGCGACCAGTCGGGCCGCCGCGAGGTCGTGTGTGACGAAGACCATGGCGAACCCGAGCTCCCGCCGCAGCTCCCCGAGCAGATTGAGCACCGTCGCGGCCAACGACGCGTCGAGCGCCGAGATCGGCTCGTCGCAGAGCAGCAGCTCGGGCGGGTCGATGATGGCTCGGGCGAGAGCGACCCGTTGGCGCTGGCCGCCCGAGAGCTCACGCGCCGTCGCCGAGGCGATGTCCGGTGCCAGCCCGAGCCGGGCCAGCACCTCCGCGGTCCGCGTGCGCCGTGCGGCCGCGGGCGTCGCGCGGATGCGATCCTCGAGGAGCTCGCCCACCGACAGCCAAGGCGTCAGCGAGGCGCCGGCGTCCTGGAAGACCATCTGCGCGCGCTTCTCCGGCACGCGGACCGTCCCCGCGGTGGGCTTCTGCAGCCCCGCGAGCACGCGCAGCAGCGTACTTTTGCCGCTGCCGCTCTCCCCGACGAGGGAGACGGACTCGCCCGCGGCGACCTCGAGGTCGACCCCGCAGAGCACGTCCGGGCCCAGCCCGCGACGGAGCCCATGCTGCACGGGGAAGGCGACGCGCAAGCCCTCGACGGTTGCGCCGCCGTGGCCGTCCGCGGCCGGGGGCCACGCGAGCCGGGGCAGGGGGTGCTCGACGGAGGGGTCGGCGCTGAAGTAACACGCGGAGAGGCCGCCGTGGCGCGGCGTCGGCGCCAGCGGCGGGCGCTCCTCGACGCAGACGGCCTCCGCCCGCGGGCAGCGCGGGGCGAACGAGCAGCCCGGGAGGCGCTCGCCGGGGTCCGGTGGCTCTCCAGCGAGCATCGGAAGCTGGCGGGTCGGGTCGGCGTCGAGCGCTATGCGGGCGCTCAGAAGCGCGCCCGTGTACGGATGCGCTGGGGTCGTCAGGGCGTCGGGAGTGCCGCCGAGCTCGACCACGCGGCCGGCGTACATCACGCAGATGCGGTCGGCGACCGTCGCCGCGACCCCGAGGTCGTGCGTCACGAGGATGATTGCGCAGCCGAACTCGTCGCGGACCTGCTCGAAGAGCCGCAGGACCTGCGCTTGGACGGTGACGTCGAGGGCGGTGGTGGGCTCGTCGGCCACGACGAGCCGGGGATCGCCGGCCAGCGCGATGGCCAGCATGACCCGTTGGCGAAGCCCGCCCGAGAGCTCGTGCGGGTACTGGCGCATCCGCCGTGCCACCTCGGGGACCCCGCACGCGTCCAGCAGCCGCAGCGCCTCGGCCTGGCTGCCGGCGACCTCGAGCACCTGCCGACCCACGCGCATCGTCGGGTTCAGCGAGCTCATGGGATCCTGGAAGACCGCGCCGAGCGCCTCGCGGCGGGCGATGCGACGGGTCTCCTCGTCGGCGGCGACCATGTCGATTTCGCCGACGAGCGCGCGCCCCTGGACCCGTGCGCCTGCCGGCAGCAGGCCGAGCAGCGAAAGCCCTAGCACGGTCTTGCCCGAGCCCGACTCCCCGACCAGCCCGACGATCTCCCCCGGCGCCACGGTCAGGTCGACGCCGCGCAAGGCCTCGATGGTGCGGCCGCGGCGCGTGAAGCCGACCCGCAGATCGGCGAGGTGTGCCGCGACCGCGGTTGCGGGCGCCTCAGGAATGTCCTCGATGCGCGGCACGCGACGACCGGGAGTACTAGGCGGCGGGGGAGGCCGTGGACGCCACGCCGGCGCGGCGCGGACCGGAGTAGGCGCGGAACGCCTCGACGATCTCCGCGCTCGGACGCAGGGCACCGGTCTGCAGGTACTCCATCGCGATCAGCGATGCGTCGTGGGCGGCCTGCACCGAGCCCCCCACCACGTCCTGCGCGACGCGAACGCGGTAGTCGTGCTGGTGGGCGTCGACGAACGTGTAGTGCACGCACACGTCGGTGAGCGCGCCGCAGAGGACGAGGGTCTCCGCCTTCAGGCCCTTGAGCAGGATCTCGAGGTCCGTGCCGAAGAACGCCGAGTAGCGGCGCTTTGGGACGAAGTACTCGTCGGGCTGCGGCGTGAGTTCGGGTACGAACGCCGTGTCGGGATCGTCCTCGACGCAGTGCACGTCCTCGGAGCCGTCGAGCTCGCGGCCGAAGTCGACGTGGGTCCGAGCGTGACGCTCTTGGACGAAGATCACCGGGATGCCGTTCTCGCGTGCGGCCCGGACGAGCTCGATCGCAAGCGCGACACGCTGCTCGTAGCCCGGCATCTGGTCGATGGCGTAGTTCGTGTTGTAGCCGGCCATCTGGTGGTCGATTGAGATCAGAACAGGCTGTCCAACGAGGAGCTCAGGCATGGGTCGTCCTTGGTGTGGTGATGGAAGATGCTGCGCCCGCAGGGGGCGCAGCGCACGACTCGCGGATGACGAGGCGGGTGTCGAGCTCGATGCGCCGGGGCCGCCGCGAGCCGCCGTTGAGAAGGTTGAGCAGGAGGCGCATCGCCAGCGCGCCCTGCTCCTCCATGGGCCGACTGATGACCGTCAGCGGGGGGCTGAGCAGTTCGGCGAGGTGCAGGTCGTCGAAGCCGACGATCGAGACCTCTCCCGGCAGCGAGACGCGCATGTCGTGCAGGGCGTGCAGGACGCCTACGCACATCAGGTTGTTCGTCGCGAAGATCGCGGTGGGGGGCGTCTGCAACGCCAGCATCCGCAGCGTCGCCTGGTAGCCGCCCTCCTCACGGAAGTCGCTGAGCACGACGTGACCGGCGGGTAGCTCGATACCGGCGCCGGCCAGGACCGCCAGGAAGCCATCGTGCCGGGTGCGGCCTGGCGTCGTGGCGAGCGGGCCGCTGATCAGACCGATCCCGGTGTGTCCGAGCTCGAGCAGGTAGCGCGCGGCCTGAGCGGCGCCCCCGACGTTGTCGATGACCACCGAGTCGAACCCGCCGCCGTCACCGAACTCGCGATCGAGCAGGACTATCGGTATCCCAGCGGCGATCAGGCGCGCCTCCGCCTCGGGGGACTCGTCGGCCGGGGTGAGGATCACGCCGTCGACGCGACCGCGCAGCTCTCCGAGGATCGCGGCCTCGCGCTCGCCGTCCTCCTCGGTGTTGTAGAGGAAGATGTTGTAGTTGTCCCGACGCGCGACCGACTCCACGCCCTTGACCACGGCGGCGAAGTACGGGTCGGTGATGTCCGGCACGACCACCGCCACGGAATGCGTGACGCCCGACTTCAGCGACCGGGCTGCGGGCTGGGGACGGAACCCGAGCTCGTCGATCGCCGTGCGGATCGCGTCGGCGGCGCGGACGTTGCCGCCCTGGAGGTGACGCGAGACCGTCGCGACGGACACCCCGGCGGCAGCGGCGACGTCGTGGATCGTTATGGAGGGAGGTTTGGACATGCACGAAGACCGGTTTGTGAAACCGTTACCAGCAGGGTCTGCAGTTCATACCAGCGGCCGTCGTCCCAGGTCAAGTCGTAGGGGCCGAGTCGGTGGTCGGAAGCGAAGCTGCCGACCCTCGGCGTAAGGTCCGCCACGTGGGGGCTCCCGACGCACCAGTCAGCCCGCTCGCGAACCGGCCCCTGAGCGATCGGACGCGGGAGGCGTTGCTCGAGGCCATCGACGGCGGTCGGTTCCCCGCGGGCCGGCTCCCGCCCGAGCCGGCGCTCGCCGACATGCTCGGCGTGAGCCGCACGACGCTCCGGGCGGCGCTCCAGTCGCTGTCGGCCGACGGGCTCGTCTCGCGCCGGCGCCGGCACGGGACCCACGTCAACCCCCGCGCTCTGCGCTCGTCGATGCGCCTCGACTCCTTGGTGTCGTTCATGACGCTCATCGAGCAGTGCGGGCACAAGGCGTCGACGGACCCGCAGACCCAGCGGGTCGTGCCGCTCTCCGGCGAGCAGGCCGACGCGCTCGGCCGGGCGCCCGGGGAGGACGCCCTGCTCGTGCGGCGGCTGCTGCGGGCAGGCGGGGAGCCGGTCATCAGCGTAGGGGACGTGATCCCGCTGGCGCACCTGCGCGTGGAACCCGACGCCGTGCGCGTGGCGGACACGACGTTTGCGTTCCTCGCGGCGAATGCGGTGGCCGCCGCGGAGTACGCCACCTCGGAGTTCGTCCCGCGGGTCGTCAGCGGCACCGCGCCCGGCGGCCTGACCGTGGGTGACGGCATGCCCTACATCGAGTTGCGTGAGGTGCACTACACGACGGATCACGAGCGAGTGGCGCTCTCCGTGGTCTGCGTAGACGACCGTTTCGTGCGGTTGTCGTTGCTGCGCCGGGGTGGGTGACGAGCGCTGCATGGCGGCGCCACCCGACGAAGATCATAGGTATGAGCAATGATGCGCCTCATGCCGCAAGCGCAGAACCTCGGGACCACGGCGGCGGCGCGCGACCACGCTCGCGCCCAAGGCGACATCATCGTGGAGACGATGGCGACCGTGCCCGCCGCCGACTGGCCGGACGTGCCCCAGGGCGTCGACGCCGCGACCATGACGTGGGCCGAAGTCGTGGCGGGTGGAGGAGGCACGTCGAAGGTCCTCGCAGCCGGCACGACCCTACGCCTCCGCGACCTGCTCGGCGAAGCGTGCGCCCACGTGCTGATCTACGATGCCTCCCAGCCATGGGAGCGACTGAACGTCGCCGACACGGTCAAGGTGCCGTGGCGGGCCTACCTGGGCACTGGGCACCCGCTGCTCTCCGACCAGGGGCGGGTCCTGGCCACGATCATCGCCGACGACGGAGGACGTCACGACGCGCTTTGCGGTGGCGGAGCCGCGGGGCGCCTGCGCTTCGTGAACCTCGCCGCCAAGCACGGGCTCGAGCCGCGGGACGTCGCGCCGAGTGTCTCCTTCTTCGAGGGTGTGCGCGTGCAGCCCGACGGTGCCCTCGCCTTCCTCGGCAGCGCCGGGGCGGGGTGTGCGGTGACCCTGCGCTGCGAGGTCGGCGTCATCGTCCTGATCGTCAACGTGCCCCACCCCGTCGACCCTCGCACCGACCACGCCGCGACACCCCTCGAGGTGCTCGCCTGGCGGGGGACGCCGACCGGGCCCGACGACCCGCTGTGGACGTCGTCGCCCGAGCTTCAACGGGCCTTCGAGAACACCGCCGACTACCGCGAAGCCCGCGCATGACTCTCGATGAGACCGTCGCCGCGTGCGCGTCCTGGTCGGCCGTCGTGGCCGCGGGGGAGACCCTGCAGATCATCGACCTCGAGGGCAACCAAGCCGTCGACTGCCTGCTCTACAACGTTCACGACACCAGCGAGCGCTACAGCGCGCCAGACACGATCGTGGCGCAGGGGAACGTCTTCCTGACGACGGGCAGCGTCCTGCGCTCCAACCTCGGCACGCCTCTCATGACGGTGGTCGCGGACGACTGCGGCCGGCACGACACCATCGGCGGGGCCTGCTCGAAAGAGTCCAACACCCTGCGCTACGGCCAGCACACCAAGCACGAGCACGCGTGTGTGGAGAACTTCCTGGCGGAGGGCGCGCGCCACGGGTTGGGCAAGCGCGACCTGACGTCGAACATCAATTGGTACATGAACGTGCCCGTGGAAGAAGACGGGACGCTTGGGATCGTCGACGGGGTCTCGGCGCCCGGCCTGAGCCTCACGCTGCGTGCCGAGATCGACGCGCTCGTGCTCGTCTCGAACTGCCCCCAGGTCAACAACCCTTGCAACGGCTTCAATCCGTCCCCCGTCAGGATGGTCATCCGGTGACGCTGCGGCCCATGGACCCAGACCGGGGCACGCGATGACCGCTCCGCGCGAGCGGGTTGCGGCGGCCTACGCGCAGATCGCTGCCGTCGACCGGCCCGAGGTCTGGATCGCGCTGCGCCCCGAGGCGGACGTGCTCGCTGAGGCGGACGCGATCGACCCGCGGCTCCCGCTCGCGGGAAGGACGCTCGCAGTCAAGGACAACATCGACGTCGCCGGCCTGCCGACAACGGCGGGCTGCCCGGCCTACTCCTACGACCCCGTGGTGGACGCGCCGGCCGTGGCGAGGCTGCGCGCTGCGGGAGCGCTCGTCCTCGGCAAGACGAACCTCGACCAGTTCGCGACGGGGCTCGTCGGGACCCGCAGCCCGCACGGCGCGGTGCGCGACGCGCGCCGGCCGGAGTACGTCAGCGGCGGCTCGTCGTCGGGGTCCGCCGTGGCCGTGGCGCTCGGGATCGCCGATCTCGCGCTGGGCACGGACACCGCTGGCTCGGGCCGGGTCCCCGCCGCCTTTCAGGGGATCGTCGGCGTGAAGCCGACCCGTGGCCTGGTCCCGGCGACCGGCGTCGTTCCCGCCTCTCGCACGCTCGACTGCGTGAGCCTTTTCGCCCGCGACGTGCGCGCGGCCCGTCGCGGGCTGTGGTCGATGGCCGGAGTCGATCCCGCCGACCCGCGCAGCCGGGCGTGGCCGTCGACGGCGGCGCTGGCCGCACCGCCCGTCGCGCGCGTCGCCGTCCCGCTGCCGGGTCAGCTCGCCAGCGACCTCACCGCGGACGCGCTGCGTGCGTTCGACGCCGTGGTCGACCGGCTCGACAGCGTCGAGCTCGTCGAGGTGGACATCAGCCCGCTGCTCGCGGCCGCCCGACTGCTCTACGACGGGGCGTTCGTCGCCGAGCGTCATGCCGCGGTGGGCGACTGGATCGCCGCCCACCCGGACGCTGCCGATCCCGTCGTCGCGGCGATCATCACCGCCGCCGGCCGGCCGAGCGCGAGTGCGCTGGCGCGCGATGTCGCGGCACTCGACGCGCTCCGTCTCGTCGCCGCCGAGGCGCTCGGCGGCGACGCACTACTGCTCCCGACCGTCCCGTTCCAGCCTTCGCTGGCCCAGGTTGCGGCCGATCCGGTGGGTGTCAACCGGGCGCTCGGGACCTACACGAACTTCGCCAACCTGCTCGACCTGTGCGCGATCGCGCTTCCCGCGGGAGCGGCCGACGGCGGCTGCTTCGGCGTGACGCTCTTGGGCCCGGCGTTCGGCGACCTCATCGTCGCCGATCTCGCCGCCAGGATCGCGGGGGAGGGGCCGGCCTGCCCCTGCTCCGGCGCCAACGAGCCCCGTGGGGTGCCCGTGCTTGTCGTCGGGGCGCATCGTGCCGGGCAGCCGCTCAACCACGAGCTGACCGACAGGGGAGCCCGCCCGCTCGGCCTCGCGCAGACGGCGCCCAGCTACCGCCTGCTCGCGCTCGACACCGCGCCCCCGAAGCCGGGCCTGGTCCGCGTCGAGCGCGGCGGCGTCGCGATCGAGGGCGAGCTCTGGGAGCTCCCGGGCGCCGAGCTCGGCCCGTTCCTTGCGGGGCTGCCCGCGCCCATGGCCCTCGGGCGCGTCGCCCTCGCCGACGGCCGCGAGGTCGTCGGGTTCACCTGCGAGGCCGTCGCGATCGACGGTGCCCAGGACATCTCCGAGCACCGGTCCTGGGTCGCGTTCCTGGACCGTACCGCCGGCGGCTTCGATCTATGACCCACACCGCGAACCCGGACCGCTACGTCTCGATGCCCTACCGCCGGTGCGGGCAGTCAGGGCTCAAGCTGCCGGCGATCTCGCTCGGCCTCTGGCAGAAGTTCGGGGAGGAGCGGCCGCTCACCACCTCCCGCGAGATAATCCTCCGCGCGTTCGATCTGGGCATCACCCACATCGACCTCGCCAACAACTACGGCCCGCCGTACGGCTCGGCCGAGCGGACCTTCGGCCGCATCCTCGAGCGTGACCTGCGCCCGTACCGCGACGAGCTCGTCATCTCCACGAAGGCGGGCTACGACATGTGGGACGGCCCCTACGGCGACTGGGGCTCGCGCAAGTACCTCCTGGCGAGCCTCGACCAGAGCCTGGGGCGGATGGGTCTCGACTACGTCGACGTCTTCTACTCCCACCGCTTCGACCCGGAGACCCCGCTGGAGGAGACGCTCGGCGCCCTGGACACCGCAGTGCGCCAGGGCAAGGCGCTCTACGTCGGCATCTCTTCGTATTCCGGGCCGAGAACGACCGAGGCGGTCCGGATCCTGCGCGACCTGGGGACGCCGCTGCTCATCCACCAGCCGTCCTACTCCCTGATCAACCGCTGGATCGAGGAGGAGCTGCTCGACGTGCTGGGGGAGGAGGGCGTGGGCTGCATCGCCTTCTCGCCGCTCGCCCAGGGGATGCTGACCGACCGCTACCTCGACGGCATCCCGGACGACTCCCGCGCCGCCGAGGCGGGCAGTTCGCTGTCGGAGGACTTCCTCAGCCCGGGGAACCTCGAGACGATCCGGGCGCTCGACGCGATCGCCCGACGGCGCGGCCAGTCGCTCGCGCAGATGGCGATCGCCTGGACCCTGCGGGACCCCCGCGTGACGTCGACGCTCGTCGGGGCGAGCAGCGTCGCCCAGCTCGAGCAGAACGTCGCCGCGCTCGACGGCCTGGACTTCTCCCGGGAGGAGCTCGACGAGCTCGACCAGCACGCGCGGGACCTCGGCGTGAACCTCTGGGACGCGTCGAGCCGCGCCTAGGTGTTGTGTTTACGGACCTGCTGAACAGTCTGGGACGAGCTGAAGTTCTTAGCTTGGTTGTTGGTGATTGAGATGTCCGGTCCTCCACAAAGGCCGAGAGATGCGAATCAAACTTGGGTACCGAAGCTTGCGAGCTGGGGGATTGCCCAAGTCTGCGACTGCGGAGCTCCAGAATCGCGGGTTTCCGAAACTCGTCGGTTGTCCGGCGCGGCAGATCTCGACGTCGGCCGCGACGGTGCCCGGAGCCGCGCGACTCGTTGCTACCGCGCCGGGTGACGAATCGCGGCGCCTCCGGATGCATGGCGAGAACGGCGGAGCGCGGTGGTCGCGGGGATCGCCATCGGCGACCGCCCGAGGCAACGCGCTGCCACGCGAGCTAGCTGTGAAGCCGTCGAAGGTGATGGCGCCGGCGACGACGCTCAGCAGCGCGATTGTCCCCGGATCCTTCGCGTTCCATAGACGGAGTTGTCCTCAGCGGGACTGTCTCTCGGGCCGAGGATCTGCCCCGTTTCATGTTCCCCAGCATGTTCCCCAGATGCCCCATGTTCCCTAATTTGTTCCCAAACCGGACAACGCAAGAAACAGCCTATCCAGCGATGATCAGCGTTTGCAACGCATCACAACCTCGGGTACCCCGCTCATGACCTGTCAGACCCTGGTTCGAATCCAGGCCGGCGCATGAGGCAGACGACCCTGCAGCTCGCCGAGGCGAGCACGCCGAGCTCGACGCGCCTGCACGGTAAGCGTGTGGGTGCCCCGTCGTCGCTAGGAGCCTGTTGAAAGATCGCTCGCCGTGAGGCGGCCGATCTTGTTGGTCAGTCGGGCTTGGCCGAAAAGCCAAACCAGAGCGGCCTCCGATCTGGGCGGCGGAGCTGACGAGCTTGCGGCGGCCGTCAGCGAGGGGCGAGCCGTGCTCGGACCGGTTCTCAGACTCATCGAACGATCCGAACTACCGTGGGACCGATGAGCGCAGCAGCACATGGGCACGATCACGCCGCGCATCACCCGGCGGGGCACGAGCAGGGTGCCGGCGGCCATGCGGGGCACTCCCACGGCGTGTCGGCCGACGCCGACCGCGGCAAGTTGGCGATCGCGCTGGCGCTCATCGTCGGCTTCATGCTCGTCGAGGTCGTCGTCGGCCTGGTCGTCGGGTCGCTGGCGCTGCTGTCAGACGCGGCGCACATGCTCACCGACGCGGGCGCGATCGCCCTGTCGCTGGTGGCGATCCGTTTGGCGGCGCGCCCGGCGAAGGGCGCGATGACGTTCGGGTACAAGCGCGCGGAGATCCTGTCGGCGCAGTTCAACGGCGCGACACTGCTGGTCCTCGCGCTGCTCATCACCTTCGAGGGCATCAGGCGGCTCATCACGCCGCCGGACGTGCAGGGCACCGCGGTCCTGGTCGTCGCCCTCGTCGGGGTGGTGGTCAACCTCGCAGCGACCTGGACGCTGTCGCAGGCCAACCGGAAGTCGATGAACGTCGAAGGTGCCTACCAGCACATCCTCACCGACTTGGCAGCGTTCATCTTCACCGCCGTCGCCGGCGTGGTGATCCTGACGACCGGCTTCTCGCGAGCCGATGGGATCGCTTCGCTGATCATCGCCGCGATCATGCTGCACGCCGCCTACGGGCTGCTGCGCGATTCCGGGCGGGTGTTCCTGGAGGCCGCGCCCGCCGGCATGGATCCCGATGCGGTGGGGCGCGCGCTGGCCGGCTACTCGGGAGTGGCCGAGGTCCACGACCTGCATCTCTGGGAGGTCTCCTCGGGCTTCCCGTCGCTGTCGGCCCATGTGCTCGTCGACCGTGACGCGGACTGCCATGCCATCCGCCGTGGCCTCGAGCGCTGCCTCGTCGCCGACTTCGGGCTGGAGCACACGACGCTGCAAGTCGACCACGAGGGCGGTGAGCTGCTCACCATCGGGCGCCCCGAGCAGAGCGAGCGCCGTCAGGTCGCGCCGCGCGCGTGAGCGAGGCGGAGGAGCACGGCGAGTGAGCTCGACGGCGCAGGCCGGTGCCCGCGGCCGGGGCATCGACGCGGCGCTCAGCTGCAGCAGCCGTCGCCGCAGGGGTCGCCGGTGGGATCGTCGAAGCCGAGCGGGCTCGAGCAGCAGCCATCTTCGCCGCGCCACATCTCCAGGCCTTCCTTGGCGGCGACGGCGGCGATGAGCAGCGCGGCCAGTGGGTCCAGCCAGGGCAGCGAGCCGGCGGCCGCGACGGCGACCAGGGCGGCGGCGGCCTGCCCGGCGCAGATGAGGTTCTGCACGCCTTCGCCGGAGGTCGCGCCGGAGGACAGCCGCCGCCCGAGGCGCACCTTTGCGTAGCCCAGCAGCGGCATCCCGATCACGCTGGAAGCGGTGAGCGCGATCCCGAGCGCGTGGGTGGTGGCCGCCTCGCCGACGACCAGACGGTGAACGGCCTCGTAGAGGAAGTACGGGATCAGCAGGAAGAACGACCCGGCCACCCAGCGCGTGGCGCGCTGCTCCGCGTCCTCGCTGAGTGTCCGCGAGCCGGTGAAGCGCCAGATCACGATCACCGACGCCAAGCCCTCCACCGCGGAGGAGGCAGCCCAGGTCAGCAGCGAGATCGAGTTGGCCTGCAGCCCGGCAGCGAGGCCGACGAGGCCTTCGGCAGTCATCCACAGGAGGCTGACCCAGGCGAGCACCCGGGCCTTTCGAGCGGCGCCCAGCCAGGCCGCGTCGCGACGGGGTGGCTGCGCAACGTCGACCGTCGCGGCCATCGGCAGGACCGGCAGCGGCGTGCTCATGGGAGGACCTTACTTTCTCGCCTCGTCCTTCCGCTCGGACTTGGCCTTGCGTTCGGCCTCGGACTTGGCCCTGCGCTCGGCCTCGGACTTGGCCTTGAGCTGGGCCTTGCGCTCGGCCTTGAGCTGGGCCTTGCCCTTGTCATTGGCTTTGCCCTTCACCTTGGCCGGGCGCTCAGCGCGGCCCTTGCGCCTCACCTCGGCCTCGGAGTGGACCTCGGGCTCCGCCGCGACCGTGGGCACGCTCTCGACGCTGCGCTGTGCTTTCACCTCGCCCACGTCGAGGGCCTTCGCATGGGCCTCGCGCCGGCTCCTGGGCTTGGACTCGGTGCTGGATTCGGCCTGGTGCCCGGACGTCGAGTGGCCGGCCGCCTTCGAAGCACGACTCCGGGGGCCGGCGTCGTCGCTGATGACGGCCGTGCCGCCAGGGACGCTGCGGGCGCGGGGAGCACGTGTCGCGTCGGATGCCGCCCGCTTCCACGCAGCGGCGGCAGGGAGCCCGACCGGCTCCTGAGCCGTCGCCGACGCTGGGGACGCGCCTGAATCGGCGAGCGCGCGGGACGGGCCCTTCGGCGCGTCGACTCCCAGCCCGACGAAGGCGCCGCCCACGGCGGCCGTCGTCGCGGCGGTGGCCATGACGCCCGTCAGCGTCGCGGCCTTCGCGGGAGCGACGCCACCGCCGAGCAGCGACAGGAGCCGCGGGCGGCCGTGGGCCAGGATCGTCCAGTAGGCGAGGGTGCGCCTCCCGGAGTAGCAGCTGCAGAAGGCGCGTACCGCGCCGGGGTCGAGCTGGCTCCCGGCTCCCGTCGAGAGGATGTCGAGGGCCTCCCGGTGGCTGTGCGCCTGCCGGTAGGACCGCGTCGAGGTGATCGCGTCGAAGGTGTCTGCGACCGCGAGGATGCGCGCGCCGATCGGGATCGCCTCCCCCGACAGCCCGTCGGGGTAGCCCAGGCCGTCGAGCCGCTCGTGGTGGTGTCGCACCATCGCGGTCAGCTCGTCGTCGTCGAGGGCGGCGACCATCGCCGCTCCGTCCACCGGGTGGCGCTTCACGGTCGCGTACTCATCCGGGGACAGGCCGCCCTCCTTCCGGAGCACCGCGATGGGCGTGCGCACCTTGCCCACGTCGTGCATCGCCCCGGCCGCACGGACCTTCGCGACCTCGTCGCGTGACAGCCCCATTCGCTTGGCGACGCTGGCGGCGTGGCGGGCCACCCGTCGGGAGTGGCCGTAGGTGTACGTGTCCCGGGCCTCCAGGCTCGACGTGAGCCGGGTCAGCAGCCCAGCCTTCTGCCGGTTGGTGAGGCGCTTGCTCGAGACGGCCTCCGGTCGCCCGGTCGTCAGCCCGAGCAGGTCGGCCGCGCCGTTGAGGCGCCGCTCGCTGAGCCAGCGCTGCACCCAACCCCAGAGCATCAGGTCGCTGAACAGGACGTCGCGGGAGTGCGGCCTGGTCTTCCAGATCACCCCACCGCCGTAGGAGGCGAGGAAGGACGCCGCCACCCCGATGGCCATCCCGGCCCAGACCGAGGTGACCGTCCCCGACGTCCGCAGCCAGAGCACCAGGAGCATCGGGACGATCGCCACGATGAAGGTGGCCACCAGCACCAGCGGCAAGTACCCGACCAACTTGCGGTCACTCTGCTTTCCCACGACATCCCCCGGTTGTGGCCTGACGTAGTGACATCGGCCGCTCGCGCTCAGAACTTGAGCGCGAGTCGCTCGAGGCGCCGGGCGGGAAGCCCTGCGCCGCGCCGGCTCGCGGGTCACGTGGCGGCGGGGCGTCGTCACCACCGGCGCGACGCTGTGCCGATCGAGCGAGCCGGCCTGCCTCGATCTTTGCGGGCGAGGCGCTACAGCCCGGTGCGCGGGTCCACGGCGGCTCCGCGCAGGCGCATCTCGAAGTGCAGATGCGGGCCGGTGGAGAAGCCCGTGGAGCCGACCGAGCCGACCCGGACACCCGCGGTCAGGCAGCGGCCCACGCCGACGCTCACCCGCGAGAGGTGGGCGTAGAGGGTGGTCATGCCGGCCCGGTGGCGGATGACCACGAGGTTGCCGTAGCCGCCGGGCTGGAAGCCGGCCCACACGACGCAGCCGCGGCCGGCGGCAAGCACGGGGGCGCCGAAGGCGAGCGGGTAGTCCTGTCCGGGGTGGAAGCCGACGCCGCGCGGACCGAACGAGTCGCCGACGAGGCCGCCGGCCGGTCGTGCGAAGCGCAGCACGGAGCGGGGCGGGGGAGAGCGCAGCGCGCGGCGCGTCGCGGGGCCTGCCGCGCCGTCGGCGCCTAGCCCGGCGTAGCGCTGGAAGCGCTGCACCGCCGCCGCGGTGCGCCCGCCGAAGCCCCCGTCGACCGGCCCGGACGGGAACCCGTGGACCTGGAGGGCGAACTGCAACGCGGCGACGTGCCAGCCGCGCGAGCCCGAGGCGATGACGGCGGGTGGGCGGCCGCGCCGGCCGAGCGCGCGCCGCGTCGCCGGGCCGGCCACGCCGTCGACGGCGAGCCCGCGGCGGCGCTGGAGCGTCCGGGTCCCCGCCCGGGTGCCGGGACCCGCGAGGCCGTCGACGCTTCCGGAGTACGTCCCGGCCGCGCGCAGCGCGACCTGCAGCGCCGCGACTTGGGGGTTGCCGACTGCATAGGCGGGCGCTGCGGGCAGGGCTAGGAGTACCGCAGCGAGGATCGCTGCGCGGGGAGCGCGGGGAACGTGCACCTGGACCGCTTCGCTTCCCGGTGCGTTGCTCCTGCTCGACCGGCCGTCCGCCTGAGGCTCCTGAAGTCGCGCATGGCCGCTTGCAGGTGCCTGCGTGGCCGCGGACGGCTGATCGCGGCCCCGGTAGCCGCGCTCTCGGGTAGCGTCCCGCGCATGCCCGCATCGCTTCCCCTCACCGGCGGCTGCGGCTGCGGCGAGGTCCGCTTCGAGGTCAGCGCCCCGCTCGTCGGCGCCGCCTACTGCCACTGCACGCGCTGCCAGCACCGCTCGGGCACGGCCGCCCAGGCTTCGGCGAAGGTCGAGCCGGGCTCGGTGCGCGTCGTCCAGGGCGAGGAGCGTCTGCGCACCTGGCTGCTCGAGGACGGCATGGGCAAGGTCTTCTGCGACACGTGCGGCTCGGCGCTCTTCGCCACGGCACGCGAGGACGGTGCCATCGCGATCGTCCGCATGGCTGCCTTCGACGGCGATCCCGGGGTGCGTCCGAGAGCCCGCCAGTTCGTCGCAGACGCCGCCGTCTGGGAGCCCGTGCCCGACGACGGGCTGCCGCGCTTCGACGAGCGCTTGCCCGCCTGAGCGCTAGCGAGCGCTTCTGGGAGCAGGAGCCGCGCCGCCGCTCGCCCAGCGCCGCTGCGCCCGCTCTTGAATGTTGCCTATCGTCTCAAGCAAACGTTAACGTTCCGCCCCATGGTCGACCGACGGGGAGCGGGAACACGCGCAGCGCTGAGGGTCGCCGGACTGGTGCTGGTGCTCGCCGGCCTGTCCCCGGGCGCTGCGCACGCAGCGTTTCCGTACGCAGCGCAGGGTGCGCCCACGGCTTACGAGCAGTTCCGGATCCCGTCGGGCGCGAACAAGACGCCGAAGGATCTGGTCGGGAAGCTCGCGTGGATGTACGCCGCCACGCCCGCGGGACCGGTCGTGCCCGACAAGCGCGAGCTCGACGGCGTGCGCGGCGCTCACCTCGCCGACGCGGCAGACGTCGACCAGGCGTGGCGCACCACCACGGGCCGCCCGGACGTGACGATCGGTGTGACCGACTCGGGCATCGAGTGGGACGACCTCGCCTCGATGCGCGAGCTGCGCTTCAAGACGCGCCTGAGCCGCGGCGAGCTCGGTGGCGGCCTGAAGCCGCGCGCGGACCGCTCCACGGCCAGCGAGCCCGGCCAGGCGTGCGGGAGCTACACCGGCACCGGCCTCGACGGCTTCGACCGCAACTCCGACGGGGTCTTCAACGTCCTCGACTACGCCTGCGACGCCCGCGTCAACCCGGAGCCGGCCAACGGCGTCGGGCCGACGTTCACCGAGGCCGACGGCCCGGACTTCGCCGGCAAGCCGATGCTCGACCCGCAGGACGTCCTCATCGCGCTGTCCGACGGCAAGGACTCAGACGCCAACGGCTACGTCGACGACATCGTCGGGTGGGACTTCCTCGACGACGACAACGACCCGTTCGACGACGTCGGCTACGGGCACGGCACGAACGAGGCGAAGGACTCCGTGGCCGAGGCCGACAACGGCGGCGAGCTCGGAACGTGTCCGAACTGCATGGTCTCCCACCTGCGCGTCGGGACCTCCTTCGTCGCCGACGTCAACCGCTTCGGGCTCGCGGTGACCTACGCGACCGACAACGACATCTCCGTCGTGCAGGACGCGCTCGGCGCGCTGAACAAGAGCGCCCTGGCCCGCGACGCGATCGACTACGCGTGGGAGCACGGGGTGACCGTGATCGCCTCCGCCGCCGACGAGGCCGCCCAGCACAACAACTGGCCGTCCTCCTACCCCCGCGTCATCCTCGTCAACTCCGTCACCCACAGCTCCCAGGCCGACGCTGCCCCCGGCAACGCCCGCCAGTCCTACCTGCAGTTCAACGGCTGCACGAACTTCAACGCGAAGGTCGACCTCTCCATCCCCTCCGTGGCCTGCTCCTCCGACGCCACCGGGCGCGGCGCCGGGATGGCCGCGCTCATCTACTCCGCGGCGAAGAACGCCAAGCAGGCCGGGCACCTGGACGCGCACCCGACGTGCAAGCGCACGGACGGCAGCGCCTGCCTGCTCTCCTCGGCGGAGATCAAGCAGATCATGGCCTCGGGCTCGATCGGCGGCGTCTCGCAAGCCGACGACGTGAACTTCGCGCAGGACCCTCTCTCGGGAGCGAGCACCGAGCTGACCTGCCCGGCTCCGGGCTGCACGGATCCGTTCGCGGCGGCGCCCACCACCCGCGAGGCGAATACGGTGCCGCGGTCCTACCCCGCCCGCAAGGGTCACGACCAGTTCTACGGCTACGGACGCGTGAACATGAACCGCGTCGTGGACGCGATCGTGCCCGACGGCGACGCCGCGTCCAAGCTTCCGCCCGAGGTCGAGGTCACCTCGCCCGAGTGGTACGGCTTCGTGGACCCGACGAAGGCGACGGCCACGGTCAAGGGACGCGTCTGGGCGCGCGGGGAGAAGTACACCTGCCGCGTCCTGGTGGCGCCGGGCGGCTACCCGAACAACGCCGAGGCGCCCGCGGGCGACTTCGCCCCGGTCGAGTCCGACGCGTGCGACGGGACCACGCCGCGCAGCATGCCGATCGACGGCGACATCGCCCGGATCGACACGGCGGCGCTGAAGGCCCGCTATCCCGCGGGCACCGCCGGCGACTTCCGCGGCCCCGAGCACGGCCTGGCCGGAGAGCAGCCCTACAGCGGCCGCCCGAACTCCGAGACCTACGCGTTCGTCGTGAAGGTCGTCGCCGACCGCGTCGGCCCCGAGAAGCTGCGTGGTGAGGACCGCCGCAAGCTCTTCCTGCACCGCGACCAGGAGGTCCTCGAGGGCTTCCCGCGGGAGCTGCCGGGCGACGGCGAGGCCTCACCGCTGCTCGTCGACCTCGACGGGGACAACCGCAACGAGCTCGTCGTCGCGAACTCCGACGGCGTGGTCCACGCCTTCCGCCGCGAGGGCTCCGAGCTCCCGGGCTTCCCGGTCCACGGCGACGAGCTGCCCCACCAGCCCGGGCGCGCATTCAGCTCCGGCGGAATCCGCAAGGCCTACGGCGCGATGATCGCCACGCCCGCGGTCGGCGACCTCGACCACGACGGCACGCCGGAGATCGTCGCCGCCGACCTCGAGGGCAAGATCTACGTCTGGGACGCCACGGGCAAGCGCGTGCGGACCATGACGTCCAACCCCGCCTACGCCGGCATCCCGGTCAAGCCGTTCGTCAACACGCGGGTGGGCCTCACGAACCGCACGCAGCTCGGCTTCCTCGGCTCGCCCGTGCTGGCCGATCTAGACCGCGACGACGGCGGGCGCCTGGAAGTCGTGGCCGCCGCGCTGGACCGCCACGTCTACGCCTTCGAGGACGACGGCAAGCCCGTCCCGGGCTATCCCGTGCTCACCGTGGACCGCGCGAAGGTCGCGAGCATCGACCCCGTCACCCACCGGGTCGCCTTCAAGTCCGACGCGGGCGCCGCCTACGACCAGGGTGCGATCGTCGACACCCCCGCCGTCGGGGACATCGCCGGGGATCCGCGGCCCGAGATCGTCGTGGGCACGAACGAGTCCTACGCGGAGCCGCTGAACGCGGGCGGGCTCAACGAGGCGGTCTACGCGCCGCTCGGTGCCGCGCTCGTGCAGGCCAACGGCCGCGTGTTCGCCATCAAGCCAGAGGGTGAGCCGGGCGGTCCGAAGCTCGATTCGAATCCCTGGGTCGAGGGCTGGCCGTTCAAGATCGGCATCCTGCAGGCCGGCATCCTGCCGCTCGTCGGCGAAGGAGTCACCGGCAATCCGGTCATCGGTGTCACGCCGTGCCGTTCGGACCTGGAGAAGGTCCGCGTCGGCCTGATGCCGGCGGCGGGCGTGCCCTACCTGGTCAACCCCGACGGCCAGTCGTGCCTCGGGCGCACGTCCGGCAAGGACGAGGGCCTGCCCACCGAGGGCGGCTCGGGCACCGACCAGCCCTTCCTCGCCGCCTTCGGCCATCCCGCGTTCGCCGCGCTGAGCGGCGGGACGTCGTTCCTCGTCCCGGCCGCGGGCCTCAACCGCGCGGTCGACGTCGTCCTGCCGGAGTACCAGGGCGGCCAGGACTACCTCGTCTCCTACTCCACCCGCACGGGGCGCATCGACGCAGGCTGGCCGCGGCCCGTCAACGACCTGCAGTTCCTCACGGGGCCGTCCGTCGGGGACATCGACCCGACGCTGCCCGGAGAGGAGATCCTCGCGGCCAGCGCGAGCATGGACCTGCAGGCGTTCACCGCCGGGGGCACCGACGTCCCCGGCTGGCCCAAGCTGACGGGCGACTGGACCGTCACGAATCCGACGCTGGGCTCCTTCGGCACCCTGGACACCGACGCCGCCGCGCGTCGCGACGTCGTCAGCCTCACGCGCTCGGGCCGGATCCTCGCCTACGCGACGAAGGCGCCGGCCTGCGCCGCCGCCTCGTGGCCGCGCTTCCACCACGACAACGCGAACTCCGGCGACGCGCGGCGCGACGCCGTGCTGCCCGGGACCCCGAGCGACGCCGCACTGGTCGGCGGCAAGCTCGAGTTCGTCGCTCCGGGCGACGACGGACTCTGCGGCAAGGCGAAGGGCTACGAGGTGCGGACCTCCGACGCGCCGATCACGGCGGAGACCTTCGAGCGCGCGACGCCCGTCGCGGGGACGTTCGCCCCGGGCGCCCCCGGCTCACGGGAGTCCCTGGCGCTGCCCGGCGGGCTGCGCAAGGTCGTCGCCGTCCGTGCGGTCGACGAGCAGGGCAACGTCGGCCGTCCCGCGGTGGTGGGCGAGGCAGCGGCCCCGACAGCGGATGATGGCCGGGGCGATGGCAGCAGCTCTCCCACGGCGGTGCCGGGCGGCGGACCGACCACGGCCGCAGGGGACGGCCGGGGCGACGGCGGCCGTCCCCCGGCCGCCGGCAACGGCGTGAGCGCGGCCGCGAGCAAGGCCGCGGGCGGGGCCGCGAGCCGGTGCCTGCCGCGAGCCGCCCGCTTCGACCGGCGCGGGCTGCGCGTGCGCGGCGGCCCGTTCCTCGTGGGCGACCGCCTGACGACGCTCGTACGCCGCGCGGGCAAGCCGACGCGCAAGCGCAAGGGCGGCGTGCGGCGCTGGTGCGTCCAGGGCGGCGGTCACGTCACCGTGCTCGTCCGCCGCGGGCGCGTTGCGCTCGTCGCCTCGACGGCCGTCGGCCATCGTGCCGGGACGCTGCATCGGGGGCTGAAGCTCGCGTCGGTGCGCAAGCGCAACCGGGGGCTCCGGTCGATCGGGCGCGGCGTGCGGGTGCTCTCGCGCACGTCGAGCGTCGCCTTCGCCCTGCGCAACGGCCGCGTGCGCTACGTGGCGGTGAGCAGCCGGGCGCTTCGGCGGACGTCGAGGACGCTGACGAGCGCGCTGCGCACCGCGCGGCTGTGAGGGGGGAAGCGCCCGCGCCGCGGGAGCTCGTGCCCGACGACGGGCTCCCGTGCTTCCACGAGCGCCTCGAGCCTGAGCCTGGATCCACCGATTCTCGCGGCGCGACCCGTCCATATGCCAGTGCCATACGCGTCCGGACCAGGCCGCGGAGGGGTCACCCTGCGAGTGCTGGTCCGGACACGTCTGACCCGGCCTATGAACGGCTCGCACTCACGATCGATCGGTGGATCCAGGCTGAGTCCTATTTCAGCTCGGCCGAGCTCTTGCCGAGCAGCTGCCGCGCCACGATCAGCAGCTGGATCTGCTGGGTGCCCTCGAAGAGGTCGAGGATCTTCACGTCGCGCGCCCACTTCTCCAGCAGCTCGCGCTCACCGTAGCCCGCGGCGCCGAGCAGCTCGATGCAGCCCAGCGCGACGTCGACGCCCGTGCGGCCCGCCTTCGCCTTGGCCATCGAGGCCTGCAGCGAGTTCGGGCGCGAGTTGTCGGCCATCCACGCGGCCTGCATGGTGAGCAGCCGCGCGGCCTCGTAGTCGGCCTCCATCGCCAGGAAGCGCGCCACCGCCGCGGACTGCGCCATGACCGGTCGCGACCGGTCGATGACGACGCCACCGGCGACAAGCAACTCGTGCGTCAGCTCGAGGCAGGCGCGCGTCACGCCTACCGCCATCGCGGCCACGAGCGGCCGCGTGTTGTCGAACGTCTGCATCACGCCGCCGAAGCCGGCGCCCGTGTTGACCTCCGGCGAGCCGAGCAGGTCCTCCTTGGGCACCCGGCATTCCTCGAGCCGGAACGCGGCGGTGTCCGAGGCGCGGATGCCGAGCTTGTCCTCCAGGCGGTCGAGGACCATGCCCGGGTTGGAGCGCTCGACCACGAAGGACTTGATCGCCGCGCGGCCCGCGTCGCGGTCGAGCGTCGCCCAGACCACCACGAGCTCGGCGCGCTCCCCGGCGGTGACGTAGATCTTCTCCCCGTTGAGCACGTACTCGTCGCCGTCGAGGCGCGCGGTGGTGCGGATCGACGCGGAATCCGAGCCGGCCTCGGGCTCGGTGATCGCCATCGCGGCCCAGCGGCCTGCGTAGCGCGCGTGCTGCTCGTCGTCGGCGACCGAGGCGATCGCGGAGTTGCCGAGCCCCTGTCGCGGGATGGAGAGCAGCAGGCCGACGTCGCCCCAGCACATCTCCATGACGCTCAGGGCGGTGGAGAGGTTCGAGCCGTTGCGGTTCTCGGGCTTCGCGCCGCCCTTCGCCTCGCTCGCGGAGCGCCGCACGCCGGCCGCGCCGGCGCCGCCCGCGCTGTCCCCCGCGTTCAAGCCGTCGATCATCGCGGCGAGCATGTCGAGCTCCCTGGGCCGCGCGTGCCCGCCGTCGTCGTACTTGCGTGAGATCGGCCGCAGCACCTCCTCGGCGACCTGATGGGCCTGGCCGATCAGCGGGGCGAACTTTTTGGGGACTTCCAGGTTGAACATTTGCGACCAATCAGGCGTTGGGTTCTTGCATCAGGACGAGTGCCGGTGTGCCTGGACCCAGAGGGTCATACGAGCAGGGCGCCCTCCATGACGCCCGCCGCCCGCAGATCCCGGTACCAGCGCTCGACCGGGTGCTCCTTGACGTAGCCGTGGCCGCCGAGCAGCTGCACGCCGTCCGAGCCGATCCGCATGCCCTTCGCCGCGCAGAGCACGCGCGCGAGGGCCGCCTCGCGCCCGAAGTCCGCGCCTGCGTCCGCGCGGCTGGCCGCCCGCAGCGTCGTCAGGCGCATGCCCTCGAGCTCGATCTGGATGTCGGCGACCATGAAAGCGACCGCCTGGCGGTTGGAGATCGGCTCGCCGAACGCGAAGCGCTCGTTGACGTAGGGGATGACGTAGTCCAAGACCGCCTGCGCGCAGCCGACGCTCAGCGCGCACCAAGCGACGCGAGCGCGATTGATGCACTCCGCGTAGACCCGCGGCGAGGCGTCGGCCAGCAGGGCGCCGGCCGGCAGCGCAACCCCCTCGAAGCGCACCGTGGCGGTCGCCGCGGCGCGCGCGCCCATCGCGGGCTCGGGCTCCACGGTGATGCCCGGTGTGCCCGACTCGACGAGGAAGAGCGCGGGTCCTCGGCCCTCGAGCTCGGCCGCGACGACGAAGAGCTCCGCCTCGGCGCCGCGCGGGACGAGCGCCTTCACCGCGTCCAGGGTGAAGCCGTCGGTGGACGCGCGCACGGTGCTGCGCAGCGCCCAGGGGTCGAAGAGCGGCTGCGGCTCGAGGACCGCGAGCGCCGCAGGCGTGACCGCATCGCCGGTGAACGCCGGGAGGTACTTCGCCTGCTGCTCGGCGCTGCCCCAGAGGCCGAGCGCGGTGGCCACGGCGCCGGGCGCGAGCGCGGCGACGGCGAGGCCGAGGTCGCCGTGGGCCAGTCGGGCGGCGACGAGCACGGAGGTCACCGCGGAGCGCTCCTCGACGAAGCCGCCGAGCGCCTCGGGCACGCCGAGCACCGCGACGCCCATCTCGTTGGCCGAGTCGAGCACCGCGGCCGGCGCGGCGCACGCGGCGTCGGCAGCCCCCGCCGCCGGCCGCAGGCGCTCGGCCGCCAGGGCGGTGACCGCCCCGACGAGCATCTCCTGCTCGTCGTCGGGCGTGAGGTCGAAGAGCCCCTCGGAGCTGCGCGGCCGCTGGCGCTCCGCGCGGCCGAGGGCCGTCGCGGCGGTGAAGGTCCGGCTCGCCGCGGCGGCGGAGCGGAAGCCCTGCTTCGTCGCCCCGTAGAGCGCGCGCTCGGAGAGGCCGCGCAGGCCGACGCGGTCGATGACCTCGAGCCCCGCGAAGCCGCGGAGGGCGCGCAGGCCGAGGCCCATGCTCTGCTCGGCGATGCTCATGCGGATGCCTTTCGCTTGAGGGAGGTGACGGTGCCGTCGAGGTGCGGTGTGCCGGTGGCGCTGGCCGCGCGCTTGGCGCCGCGCACCGCAAAGCGAATCCCGCTCCCGCGCTCCTCGCTGGCCCAGGTGACCTGACCGGGGAGGCGGATCGGCTGGCGGAAGGCGACTTCCGCGCGGAAGGCGGCGGGCAGCCGGCCCTCCAGCGCCGCCAGGCAGCGCGCCTTCGTCCACATGCCGTGGGCGATCGCGTCCGGGAAGCCGAAGAGCTTCGCCGTGAGGCCCGAGAGGTGGATCGGGTTGCGGTCGCCGGAGGCCGCGGCGTAGCGGCGGCCCAGATCTCCCGGGAGCGTCCACTGCGCGCGGGCGGGGAGCTCCGGCGGCTTCGTGCGGCTCGGTCGATGGTGGTCGTCGCTGCCGTCGCCGCCGCGGCGCAGCATCGTCGAGCGCTCCTCCCAGACCAGGTCGCCGTCGACGCGGGCCTCGGTCAAGAACGCGAACGTGCGGCCCTTCGGGTGCGGCTCGGGCTGGGTGGCCCGGGCGCGCAGCTCGAGCGTGGCGCCCGTCTTGATCGCCCGGCGCTGGGTGATGACGTTCTCGACATGCACGAGCCCGACGGGCGCGAACGGGAAGTCGCCGCGGGTCATCAGGGCCATGTGCAGGCCGAAGGCGAGGACGTGCGGGTAGGTCGGCGGGAGCGTGGCGCCCAGCCGGTAGCCGCAGACGCGGGCGTAGCGGGCGAGCTGCCCGGGGTCGGCGCGGACGTCCTCGAGCACGAGCTCGCGCTCGGGCACCGCGGTGCCGCGGCCGGCGACCCACGGCAGCCGCGAGGCGCCCGGGATCAGCGGGGCGACCGCCCGCGGGTAGAGCGCCAGGGCACTGGGCGGCGAGGAGAGCTTCTCGGTCATCACGCCCCCAGCAGGCTCTGGCCGCAGACGCGCACGACGTTGCCGTTCAGGCCGGTGGAGGCCGGGCTGGCGAACCACGCGATCGTCTCCGCGACGTCGACGGGCAGCCCGCCCTGGGAGACCGAGTTCATCCGCCGGCCCGCTTCGCGCGGCCCGATCGGCATCGCGGCGGTCATCGCCGTCTCGATGAAGCCCGGGGCGACCGCGTTGATCGTTACGCCGCGCTCAGCCACGATCGGCGCCATCGCCTGCACCATCCCGATGACCCCGGCCTTCGAGGTCGAGTAGTTCGCCTGGCCCGCGGCGCCGGCGATGCCGTTCATCGAGGAGACGCAGACGATGCGCCCCCCCTTGCGGATCGTGCCCGCCTCGAGCAGCGCGTCGTTCAGGCGCTCCTCGGCGGTGAGGTTGATCGCCACTACGAGGCCCCACTGGTCCTCGTCCATGCGCCCGAGCGTCTTGTCGCGGGTGATGCCGGCGTTGTGGACGACGACGTCCACGCCGGCATGCTCGCGCTCGAGGTGCGCGACGAGGAGCTCGCCGGCGTCGTCGGCGGTGATGTCGAGCTCCAGCGCGGAGCCGCCGAGCTCCTCCATCACGTCGCGCAGGTCGTCACCGAGCGCGGGGACGTCGAGGCCGACGACGTGCGCGCCGTCGCGGGCGAGCACCTCGGCGATCGCGGCGCCGATGCCGCGCGAGGCGCCCGTGACGAGGGCGACGCGGCCGTCTAGCGGGCACTCCGAGTCGACTGCGATCGGCCCGCTCGCCCCCTTGGTCACGCGGATGACCTGTCCATCGACGTAGGCGGACTTGGGGGAGAGGGTGAAGCCGAGGGTGCTGGCGAGCTGGAGCTCCGCACCGCGCGCCACGTAGACGAGGTGCGCCGTGGCGCCACCGCGCAGCTCCTTGCCGACCGCGCGCACGAAGCCCTCCAGCGCGCGCTGCGCGGCGGCCTCCTTCGGCGAGTCGGCCTCCTCGGGCGGCGTGCCGAGCACGACGACGCGCCCGCTGGGCTGCACCCGCCGGATCGTGGGGTGGAAGAACGCGTGGAGCTCGGCGAGCTGCGCAGACGTGGCGATGCCCGTCGCGTCGAACACCAGCGCCTTGAAGCGCTGCTCGCCCGGCGCCTCGGGGTTGAAGATCGCCGCGTCGAGGTCGGCGTCGGCGGCAGCTTCGCGGAGGTCCGGGCGCAGCGAGGTGCTCGTGGCGACTTCGGCCAGGGCGAGCTCCTTCGCGAGCGCCTCCACGAGGCGGCCGCCGGGCGCGGCGCCGAGCAGCGCCTGCCCGTTGACGACGGGGCTGTGCGGCGTCCAGCGCTCCAGCGGCACGGGCTGCGGGAGCCCGACGTTGCCCGCGATGAGCTTTCCGACGGGGTTGTTGACCAGCTGGGTGTAGAGGTCGGCCATTCGCTCAGGCTCCTTCGGACTCGAGGATCGCGACGACGCCCTGGCCGCCCGCCGCGCAGATGGAGATCACGCCGCGGCCGCCGCCGCGCTCGTGCAGCGCCTTGGCCAGCGAGGCGACGATGCGCCCGCCCGTCGCGGCGAACGGGTGGCCCGCGGCCAGCGAGCCGCCGTTGACGTTGAGCTTCTCGCGCGGGACGGTGCCCAGCGCGCCGTCGAGCCCGAGGCGCTCGGAGCAGAAGACCGGGTCCTCCCAAGCCGCCAGGGTCGTGAGCACCTGGGCGGCGAAGGCCTCGTGGAGCTCGTAGAGATCGAAGTCCTCCAGGCCGATGCCCGCCTTCTCGAGCATCCGGGGCATCGCGTAGGCGGGCGCCATGAGCAGGCCCTCGTCGCCCCCGACGTAGTCGACCGCGGCCGTCTCGGCGTGAGTGAGCGCGGCGCGGATCGGCAGGTCGCGCTGCTTGGCCCACTCCTCACTGGCGATGAGCACGACCGAGGCGCCGTCGCTGAGCGGCGTCGAGTTGCCCGCGGTCATCGTCCCGCTCTCACCGCCGAAGACGGGCTTGAGCTTGGCGAGCTTCTCCACGCTGGAGTCCGGACGCAGGTTCTGGTCGCGCTCCAGCCCGAGGTAGGGCTGCATGAGGTCCTTCTGGAAGCCGCGCGCGTAGGCCGCAGCGAGGTGTGCGTGCGAGGCGGCGGTCAGCTCGTCCTGGGCGGCCTGCGTGACGCCCCAGCGCGCAGCGGTCTTCGCCTGGTGCTCGCCCATCGAGAGGCCCGTGCGCGGCTCGGCGTTGCGCGGGAAGTCCGGCACGAGCTGGCCGGGGCGGATCGCGGCGAGCGCCTTGGCGCGCCCGACGTTCGACTTGGCGCGGTTGGCCTCGAGCAGGACGCGGCGCAGGTCGTCGTTCAGCGCGATCGGCGCGTCGGAGGTCGTGTCCACGCCGCCGGCGATGCCGACGTCGATTTGGCCCAGGGCGATCTTGTTGGCCACGAGGATCGCCGCCTCCAGGCCGGTGCCGCAGGCCTGCTGCACGTCGTAAGCGGGCGTCTCGGGCGCCAGGCGGCTGCCCAGGACGGTCTCGCGGGTGAGATCGCGGTCGCGGGAGTGCTTGAGGACGGCGCCGGCGACGACCTCGCCGAGGCGCTCGCCCTCCAGGCCGAAGCGGGCGACGAGCCCCTCCAGCGCGGCGGCGAGCATGTCCTGGTTGGAGGCGTCGGCGTAGGCCGCGTTCGAGCGGGCGAAGGGGATGCGATTGCCGCCGACGATCACGGCGCGGCGCAGGGTCTGGGGAGTCATGGGGTTCCTGGTTCGGGGGCGGTGGGAGACGGCGGCTGGGCGGTGAGCACGCGCTGCGCGAGGCCGGGCTCCAGGGTGTCGATCAACAGCTCGGCGAGCTCACCGGCGGGGAGGGCTCCCGTCGCCAGCCACCAGCGCGACATCGCCTCGGCGGCGGCGAGCTGGCCCTGGGCGAGCGCCTCGGCCTGGGCGGCGGCGTGCGCGTCCGCGGAGCGCGCGTCCGTGGAGCGCGGAGCTGCGCTGGCGCGCGGGTCTGCGGCGCGCGGGGCCGCCGCGGCGTGTGGGTCGACCGTGGCTCCGGCGAGCGCGCGGAACGCCCCGGCGACGGGCGCCGCGATCCGGGTGCGGTAGGCGTCCATCGCCTCGGCGATCGGGCCGGCCGTGGGCAGCGTCTCGTCGTAGAGCACGCGCCAGGCGCGCGCGTCGCGCTCGACGAGGGCGAAGAAGGTGCGCAGCGCGGCCTTGAGGGCGTCGCCGGGCGTGGGGGCGGCGGCGACGGCGGCGTCGATCGCCACGGCCAGCTCGTCGCCCGTCCGGCTCACGCACGCGAGGTAGAGCTGCTCCTTGTTGCCGAAGTAGGCGTACAGCAGCGGCTTGGTCACCCCGACGGCGGCGGCGACCGCGTCCATGGTCACTTCGCGGTAGCCGCGTTCGGCGAAGAGCGCGTGTGCGGCATCGAGGACCTGGAGCTCGCGCTCGGCCCGGGGCAGGCGGGACCGCAGGGGACTTGGAGCAGACGCCATCCGGAAGCCGATGTTACCCGGGTACAAACTTGTACGTCGGTAACCACGGGACGACACGCCGCAGGAGCCGGCGACGGCCGGTAGTGCCGCCGGGCGTGGGCTCAGCGCGCGAGCTGGGCCAGCGGCGCGGCCCAGACGCCGAGGGGAAGCGCGGGCGGCGGGACCTTGTAGCCGAGGTCGAGGTTGACTCCGATGTCGTCCATCGCCCACTTGGCGAAGGACTCCGCGAAGCGCTCGGCGGGCTGCGCGCAGGCCCCGAGCCGGCCACCGTCGCAGCCGTAGCCCGCGGGGATGCCGGCGTCGAGGGAGGCGAGCATCGCGTCGGAGACGAGCGCGTGGTCGACCACGTGGCCGAGCTCGTGGAGGACGAGGCGGTCGATGCCGCGAGGCCCGAGGGCGCGCGCCACGCCGTCGAGGTCGAGCATGAGGTCGTAGCCCAAGGCGCTCGAGCGGGTGGCGCCCGCCGCAGTCGGCCCGACTTTCCCGACGCGAACGGTCGACAGCCCGGCCACCGCGTCGATCAGCCGCCGCGCCTCGGGCGCGGCTCGAGCGACCGCGGCGAGGATCGAGCGCTGGTCGCCGGCTGCCACGCCGTCGAAGGTGAACGTCTGCGCGCGCGAGGCCGCGGTCGGCGCGGATGTACCGGTGACCGCGACGCGCGGCGCGGCCGGGCGCACCGTCGCCGCGATGATCGTCAGGACGAGCACGAGCAGGAGCGGGCGCAGCGCAGGGGACATCCGCCTCTCCATCGGCGGGTCGGGAAGCACGACGCTGCCGGCGGCCCAGAGGGTGGACGCATGGCGCGTCGGCGGCCGAGCTGTGTGGGGGCCGCTGCTGCGTGCTCTACTCCGCCTTCCTCGACGCACGAGGCGGCGACGATCCCGCCTGGCTGAGGGCCACCCGACGGGCGAGCACGACGAGGCTCGGGTAGCCGTGGTGGAGCGCGGCGGCGCGCTCGAGCCGCCAGCCGGCGCGCGCGAGCTCCGCGCGCGGATCGTGCGTGCGCAGCCCCGCCGAGGTGGCCGGCGCCACGCGCGCGAGCCCGTCGAGCGCCGCGCGCGCCGCCGGGCGCGCCGACCAGACCGTCACGAGCACGAGGCGCCCCGCCGGGCGCACGACGCGATGGAGCTCGGCGAGGGCCGCGCCGCGGTCGGCGGCATCGAGGAGCTGCAGGAGGTAGGCGACCGTCGCCACGTCGAACGACGCGCTCGCGAACGGCAGCCTCGTAGCGTCGCCGTGCTGCGCGTGCCATCCCGTGGGCAGCGCACCGAGGCGGGCGAGCATCGCGGGCGACGTGTCGACTCCGACCGCCTCGGCGGGCCGCGTGGAGCGCCGCGCCAGCTCCCGCAGCACGATCCCGGTGCCTGTGGCCACGTCGAGCAGTCGCTCGTCGAAGCGCGGCTGGGTGAAGTCGAGCGCCCGCCGGACCGCCTGAAGCTCCAGATGCTCCTGCCGGGCGTAGCCCTGCGCCGCGCGATCCCAGGCACCCTCGCTGCGCGACGTCACCCAGCCGAGGCTACCGGCGGCCGAATCGCCCGCGCTGCGCCCGGGTAGGGTCAAGGACATGCGCGAGTTCAGCAGGTTCGACGACCCGAACGACCCGGCGATGACGCCGGTCCGCGAGGCCGGTGGCGGCGAGTCGGAGGGCTTCGAGCTGGCCGAGGAGCAGCTCATCGAGCACGCCAGCCACGGGGACGAGCACGGCACGACGAAGATCATCAACGACGCGGCCGAGCTCGGCGACGAGTCCGAGCGGACGCCCGACGACGACGACGGTCTCTACGGCGAGGCCGACACGGAGCGCGAGGACGACCTGTAGAGCAGCACGAGCGGTGCGTCTGCGACCGTCGACCGTCACCGGCCGTCTGCTCGCGGGAGGCGTCTGCGCCGACGCCGCTGGGCGGTTGGTGTCGGTCCATGAGAAGCGTGAGAGGTCCCGTGCTCGCGGCGCTCTGTGCCGGGGGCATCTCGTTGCTCGGGGCGGCTCCGGCCGTCGCGCTGCCCGAGGATCCGCAGATCGAGGCGGTCTCGCCGGCCGATAGCGCCAGCGTCGCGGCCAACCCCAACGGGATCGCGGTGGTCTACACCTGCCCGCCGTACCAGTCGTTTCGGTCCTCGTCGGGCATGGGCACGTTCCCCTGCGAGGACTCCTTCCCCGGGAGCTCGTACGGCGCCGACTTCTCCACGAGCCCGGAGCTGGGCAGCGACGGCCGCCTGCGAAGCGACCAACGGTACTTCGAGGACACCCCGCCGGGAGGGTCGTCGGACAACACCACGCCCGCGGGGCAGCGGCGGGCCGTGATGCTGCGCAACGCGACCACGCCGGGCCGCTACTACTGGCAGGCGCGCCGCATCTGCACCGACTGCCCGACGGGGTACGAGACCGGCCCGGTCCAGTCCTTCGTCGTGCGCACCCAGGCCAGCGTCAGCCTCTCCGTGCAGGGTCGCGGGTACGTGGGCTACCCGCTGACCTTCGACGTGCGGACCACGGGCCTCGAGGACGATGCGCCGGTGGTGGTCGAGCGGCGGGAGGCCACGAAGTGGATCAGGGTGACCGGTGCCACGGTTCGCAAGAACCGTGCCGGGACGCTGGGCTTCCTGCCGAAGGGCACTCAGACCGTGCGGGTGACGGCGCAGATCGGCGATCAGCGCTTCGTCTCCGCACCCCGGACCGTTCGGGTCGCCACGGCACGCAAGTGGTCGACGGTGCGCGACGCCGGGCGCTACTCCGGCAGCCCGCAGGCGAGCTTCAGCATCGCCCGCGGCGGGCGGGAGCTGCGCGGCTTCCGCGCCCGCGTGGTGACCTACTGCGTCACCAACACGGGCACCGGCGGCACGACGCTCACCGGCCTCGCCTCGGTCCCGCGCGCGAGGATCGCGCCGGACGGCCGCTTCTACGGCTTCTCCAAGCGGGAGGGCACCGTGGCGACGATCCAGGGCCGCATCCGGGGGCACCGGGTCACCGGAGCCCTCGAGCTGTCGATCGGCCAGTGCGTCGGCAGCGGAACGATCGGCGCGCGACGCAAGGGGTGAGGCGGGCGCCGCGATGAGTCCGGCGGCGACCGGGGAGGAACACCGGAGCGCAGCGTCGAAAGACCCGCGTGCCCATGAAGAGGACTTCCGCCACCGCCCTTGCCACCGCGCCGCCGCCCCACGAGGCCCACGGCCACCAGACCCTGAGCGCCTACATCCAGGCGCGCTTCGACGAGTTCTCGCGCTCTCAGAAGGACGTCGCGCAGTACATCGTCGACCACCTCGACGAGGTCGCCTTCCAGACGGCCGAGGAGCTCGCGCGTCGCGCGAACACCTCGAGCTCCACGGTCGTGCGCTTCTCGCAGGCGCTCGGCTTCGAGGGCTTCCCGGAGCTGCAGGGCTCCGCGCGCGAGGAGTACCGCCGCCGCCACGAGCGCGGTGGCGGCTCCGGCTCCGGCGGCAAGGCCCCGGCGATCGTCGAGCCGCTCTTCTCGCTCGACCAGAACGAGTTCGAGGCCGCGATCGCCGCTGACCACCTCAACGTGGAGGAGACGGCGCGCAAGGCCTCGCGCTCGGACATCGAGGCGACGATCGAGGCGATCGCCTCCGCCGAGAAGGTGCTGATCGCCGGCACGGACCAGATGGCCTTCTTCGCCTCCTACCTGCGCCACCTGCTGATGCTGCTCGACCTCCGCGCGGAGATCGTCGCCAGCCCGTCGCAGGAGGCGCTCTCGCGCCTGGGCCGCATCGACGAGAACACGCTCGTCATCGGGCTGAGCGCCGGGCGCCCGCACCCGCTCGTCGTGCGCGCGATGAAGCTCGCGCGCCACCGCAAGGCCAAGACCGTGGCGATCACCGACGCGACGCTCTCCGAAGTCGCCAAGCTCGCCGGCATCCGCCTGTACTACTCGTCGAACTCGCCGGCCTACGTGCGCTCGCACACCGCGCTGCTGAGCATGATCCAGGCCCTCGCCTACGGCGTGTACGCGCGCGACGCGGCGCAGTACGCGGATCGCATCAAGGCCTTCCGCCTGAAGTAGCGGCCCCGGCGCAACGGCCCGCGCCCGTAGCAGCGTTGATCCGAAACGGCGCCAGGAGCCCGGCTACGATGCGGTGACGATGCGAGACGAAGCGACCTTCCGAGTCAAGGCCGGACTGGCCGAGAACCTCAAGGGCGGGGTGATCATGGACGTGGTCGACCCCGAGCAGGCCCGGATCGCCGAGGACGCCGGCGCGGTGGCGGTCATGGCGCTCGAACGCGTTCCGTCGGACATCCGCCGCGACGGCGGCGTGGCGCGCATGAGCGACCCCGAGATGATCAAGGCCGTCCAGGCCGAGGTCACGATCCCCGTCATGGCCAAGGCGCGCATCGGGCACTTCGTCGAGGCGCAGGTGCTGGCCGCGCTCGAAGTCGACTTCGTCGACGAGTCAGAGGTCCTCACCCCGGCCGACGAGGCCCACCACATCGACAAGTGGGCGTTCAAGATCCCCTTCGTCTGCGGTGCGACCAACCTCGGCGAGGCGCTGCGGCGCATCGGCGAGGGCGCGGCGCTCATCCGCTCCAAGGGCGAGGCGGGCACGGGCGACGTCGTGGAGGCGGTGCGCCACATGCGCTCCATCCGCGGCGAGATCCGTCGATTGTCGCTCATGGACGACGCCGAGGTCGCCACGGCGGCCAAGGAGCTCCAGGCGCCGCTGCACCTCGTGCGCGCGATCGCCGAGTCGGGCCGGCTGCCCGTGCCGCTCTTCTCCGCGGGCGGCATCGCGACCCCCGCCGACGCGGCGCTGATGATGCAGCTCGGTGCCGAGACGGTCTTCGTCGGCTCGGGCATCTTCAAGTCCTCCGATCCGGCCGCGCGCGCCGCCGCCGTCGTGGAGGCCACGCGCAACTTCGCCGATCCGGAGCGCGTCGCGGCGGCCTGCGAGGGGCTCGGATCGGCGATGGACTCGCTCGAGGCCCGCAAGCTCGAGCCCGCGCAGGTCCTGGCCACCCGAGGGTGGTGAGCGCGGAGGCGCCGCTGGTCGGCGTCCTCGCGCTGCAGGGCAGCTTCGCCGCGCACATCGCCGTGCTCGAATCGCTCGGCGCACGCACGCGTGAGGTACGCGTGCGTGCGGATCTCGACGGCCTCGACGGGCTCGTGCTGCCGGGCGGGGAGTCCACGACGATGACCCTGGCGATCAAGAAGGAGGCACTCGCCGAGCCGCTGCGCGCGCTTGCCGCGGCCGGGACGCCGATGCTGGGCACCTGCGCGGGGTTGATCATGCTCGACCGCGCGCACCTTGGGCTCATGGACCTCGAGGCGCGGCGCAACGCGTTCGGCCGCCAGGTGCGCTCCTTCGAGGCCGACCTCGACTTCGAGGACCTCGGGGGCGGACCTGTCCATGCCGTGTTCATCCGGGCTCCGTGGATCGCCGAGCACGGGCCGGGGGTCGAGGTGCTGGCGTCCGTGGACGGCCATGCGGTCGCCGCCCGGCAGGGGCGCCTGCTCGTCCTGAGCTTCCACCCCGAGCTCGGGGAGGACCACCGCCTGCACGAGCGCTTCCTCGAGGACGTGCGCGCCGCCTGCGCCGAGTAGCCCCGCGCGGAGTGGGCCCCGCGTGGAGCAGCGCCTCGCGGAGCAGCGCCGCGCGGGGTGGGCCCCGCGTGGAGCAGCCATCGCTTCCGCGCCGGAGGCGCGCGAACTGCGCAGGGTTCGCGCGGACCCAGTGACGAATCGCGCGGAGCGCTCCCATACGCCCGAGCGATGTGGTGGGTTGCCGCCATGTGGTTCGGCATCCTCACTCCCGGCGCCCACGCCTCGCGCCCCACCGCGACTCCGGAGGCCACCGTCCTGTGCTGGACGCCGGAGGACCGGCGCCGCATCGACGGGCCGTTCGCCATGGTCCACGGCGGCCTCCGTGTCACGCGGCGCCTCTTCGGCGACGAAGGGCTTGCGTCGTGCGCGCCGCGCTGCTTCGTCTGCCGGGAGCCCTGCGCGGTGCCGGCGGTCGAGCGGCCCGGCGTTCGTGAGGGAATCCTGGAGGTGCCGCCCTTCTCGGCACACGGTGCGTCGCCGCCGGCTCGGGCGTTCCTGGCCTGGGCGCACCTCGCGGACCGCGACGGTCCTGCGGACACGCCGCTCGACGAGGAGGCGGTCCTCGTGGTGCCCCACCTCCCGCTTGCCGTCCGCGTCCCGCTCACGTGCGTCGCGGCCGCGCTCGGCCCGATGGCGCGCGCGGTGGCCGATGCGCCGCCACCGACCTGCGTGGGCTGCGGGCTGACGTTGCCAGGGTCCGACGCGCAGCGAGCAGCCCACGAGGCCCGGGCCGCGCGGCGCCCGCCTGCACGTCGTAGGAGTCACGGGCGTCGTGCGGCGTGAGGGCTGCGCGGTGCGTGGACGCCGCGAGCGGAGCGACCTACGATGAGCAGCGTGCCCGAGCTCACGACCCCGCAGCGGATGACCGTCGAGAAGTTCCTGGCGTTGCCGGAGGACCCGAACGTCCGCCGGGAGCTGATCGAGGGTGAGGTCGTCGTCGTGAACTTGCCGCTCTTCGCGCACGAGCAGGCGGTGCTGAACCTGGCTCTCGAGCTCAAGCTCTGGGCACGCGAGGCTTCGGGGCGCGGCACGCTCAGCCTGCCCATCGACACCGCGGCGGGGCCAACGTCCGTCCTCGGGCCCGACCTGCAGTGGTGGGCCGACGGTCGCCACCTGCCCGACCCGTTCACGCGCCCGTACCCGCTCGGCGACTTGGTCGTCGAGGTGCGCTCGCCGTCCACCTGGGCCGTCGACGTCGGGCGCAAGCGCCGCATCTACGAGCGCGAGGGCGTGCGCGAGCTGTGGCTCGTGGACCCGCTCTCGCGCACCGTGCTCGTGTTCGCTCGATCGCGTCCCGAGGCGGACGAGTTCGACGTCGCCCGCGATCTCGGACCGGATGACGAGCTCGCGTCGGCGCTGCTGTCCGGCTTCAACCTGACGGTCGCCGACGTCTTCGCATAAGCCAGCCGAAGGGTGTCAGCGCACGCGGAACCGCAGCGCCACCGGTGCGCCCGCACTGCCCGCGGCCGCCGGGGTGACGGTGAGCTTGTAGGCGCCGCGCAGGCGCCCGAGCGTCGCGCGCGCGATGCTCACGCGAGCCGGGCCTGCGGGCAGCGTCCGCACCGCGATCCGTCGCACGGGTCCGTAGCGCTTGTCGGCCACGCGGCGCTGCACCGTGACCGAGGCCGTCGCGGCGCGGTCGAGCGTGAAGGCGAAGCGCGGCGGCGGACCCATGCGGCGTGCCGCGCGCTCCTGGCGCAGGCCCGAGGCGATCGGGGCTCGTGGCGCCGGGCGTGGCCGGCTGAGGACGGCGATGGTCGAGCGGGCCAGGGAGGCCTCGCCCTGCGCGTTGGGGTGCAGCGGGAACGACGGCTCCGTCGGAACCAGTCCCTCGAACCAGCGCGTCAGCGGCAGCTTGCACACGTCGTGGCCGATCGAATCGGTGTACGTGTCGACGAACTCCGCGTCGTTGGTCTGCGCCTGCTGGGCGATCATGGCGTTGATGCGCACGAGCAGCTCGTTGAAGTAGGCGATGTCGTCCGGGCTCAGCGGGACCATCGGGTAGCAGGCGGTGCCGTCGACCGGCACGACCGCCGGGTAGCCCACGATCGCGACACGCGCTCCGGGCGCGCGGGCGTGGATGCCCTGCAGCACGGCAGCCACCTTGGGCGCGGCCTGGTCGATCTTCTCAGCGACCCGGTCGCGGCCGCCCTCGGTGTAGTGGTCGCGGCAGGCGTGGCCCATGGGCGCGGTCGCGCCGAGCTCGGCGCACGTCCCGCCCACGCCCACCAGGCCGGCGTCGTTGCCGCCGATCCCGACGGTCACCAGCGCGGCGTCCGGCGTGACCCCGTTGAATTGCGGCGGGTTCGTGCCGCCGAGCGGCAGGCCCGATTGCGGGTTGGCCATGTGCTTGGTCGTGGCGCTCGAGCAGCTCACGTCGCGGAGGGCCAGCCCGAGCGCCTGGGCGGTCAGCGTGGGGTAGTTGTGATCCGAGCGCGCGCAGTCGGCCGGCGTGCCGACCTGGTTGGGGATCAGCGGCCCGGCGGTGTAGGAGTCGCCGAGCCCGACGTAGAGCCCGGCCGCTGCGGCGCCCTGGGGGGCGACCAGGCCGATGGCTCCGAGGCAGACGACAAGAGCGGCACGCGAGCGCATGCCCCGCATTGTGGCTGATCGGGGGCGCTCACGTGACCAGGCCGTTCGTCCGCCGCTGCGACGACGCCAGAAGCGGCTGCCGCAACTTGTGGAGCGAACGGTGCGTTGTTGGTCCCCGAGCCGTGACTCACGAGCGTCCCGATATGGAGGACATCACCGATGCGATTGCGCGAATTACTGACCGTAGGGGTAGCGGCCGCTGCCCTCCCGACAGGTACTGCCGTTGCCACGTCGTCCTTCGTCCACGTCGATGGAGAAGGAGTGGTTGTCGGTGAGGCGTCGGTGGGTCTGCCGGTTCGAATGCACCAAGCCGCGAGGTCATGAGTGCGCCGGTCGAGCGATCCTTCAAGATGCGAAGGGTCGGCCACTGGCTGGCCCGGTCGAGCACCACCGCGCACGGCCCAGCTACCTTGATTCGCCGGAGGCGATGAGCGCGACTTCACCGCGCGGACGCGCCGGCCCGCTGAGAGCGCCCACGTGGGCATTCGTCTCCTACATGCGGAAGCGGAGCGCGGCGGGGGCGCCCGCGACGCCACCGGCGGACGGCGTCGCCGTGAGCTTGTAGGCGCCGCGCAGACGGCCGAGCACGGCGCGCCGGACGCTCACGCGGCCGGCACCTCCGGGCAGCGCCCGCACCGTGACCTTCCGCGGAGGGCCGTAGCGCTTGTCGGCGACACGGCGCTGGAGCGTGAAGGCCACCGTGGCGGCGCGGTCGAGCGTGAAGGTGAAGCGCGGCGGCGGGCCGACGCGGCGCGCCGCGCGCCGCTGGCGTAGGCCGGCGAGCGCGGGAACCTTCGCGGCGGCGGGGCGCGGGCGGCTGAGCACCTTGAGCGTCGAGCGCGCCATCGAAGCCTCTCCCTCCGCGTTGGGGTGCAGCGGGTACGCGGGCGCGGTCGGGATCAGACCCTCGAACCAGCGCGTCAGCGGCAGCTTGCAGACGTCGTGGCCGACCGAGTCCGAGTAGGTGTCGACGTACTCCGCGTCGTTTGCGGCAGCCTGAGTGGCGATCATCGCGTTGATCCGCACGAGCAGCTCGTTGATGTAGGCGAGGTCGTCGGGGCTGGCGGGGACGAGCGGGTAGCAGCCCGTCCCGTCCGTCGGCGCGACGGCTGGGTAGCCGACGATCGCGACGCGCGCCGCCGGGGCACGCGCGTGGATGCCCTGCAGGACCCCGGCGACCTTCGGCGCGGCCGCGTCGATGAGCTCACCGACGCGGTCGCGGCCGCCGGCCGTGTAGAACTGGCGGCACGCCTTGCCGTTCGGGTCGCGGGAACCGAGCTCACCGCACTTCAGGCCGACGCCGACGAGGCCCGCGTCGTTGCCGCCGATCCCCACGGTCACCAGCGCAGCCTCCGGCGTCACGGCGTCGAACTGCGGCGGGTTCGTCCCGCCGGCCGGCAGCCCGGTCTGCGGTGCCATCATGTCACGGGTCTTGGCTCCCGAGCAGCTCACGTCGCGCAGGGTCAGGCCGAGCGCCTGCGCGGTCAGCCCCGGGTAGTTGTGGTCCGAGCGCAGGCAGCCGGCGGGCTGCCCAGTCTGATTCGGGACCGCCGGGGCCGAGGTGTAGGAGTCGCCGAGGGCGACGTACAGGCTTGCTGCCTCGGCGCCCTGCGGGGCGGCGAGGCCGAGCGCTCCGAGGCAGACGACGAGAGCGGCACGTGAACCCATGCCCCGCATCATTGCTGATCGGCGGCGTTCAGATGACCAGCCCGTGGCGCACGGTGTTCTCCGTGAGCACGTGCGGCTCGACGAAGTGCAGGAGGTAGTCTGGCCCGCCCGCCTTCGTCCCGGTGCCCGAGAGCCGGTTGCCGCCGAACGGCTGGCGGCCCACCATCGCGCCCGTGATCGAGCGGTTGACGTAGAGGTTGCCGGCCGGGGAGCGGCGCACGACGTGCTCGACGGTGCGCGGGTTGCGCGCGTAGAGGCCCTGGGTGAGCGCGAAGGGCAGCTCGTCGAGGCGGTCGCAGGCGTCGTCCACGTCGCGGGCTGCCTCGACGGTCAGCAGCGGGCCGAAGACCTCCTCACGCAGGACGGGCGCGTCGGCCGGAAGGCCGGCGACCACGGTCGGCGCGCAGAACCAGCCGTCGTCCTCGACGCCCTCCTCGCGCGCAGCGACGAGCGTCCCGGCGGCGCGGGCCTCGACGGCGTAGCGCCGCACGCGCGCCTGCGCGTCGGCCTCGATGACCGGCCCGACGTCGACGCCGAAGCGCTCGGCCTGGCCGACTTGAAGAGTGGCGACCGCGCCGGCGAGGCGCTCCGTGAACGTGTCAGCGATCGCCTCGTGGACGAGCACGCGGCTTGCCGCAGAGCACTTCTGGCCGGCGTAGGCGAAGGCGCTCTGCACGATGCCCGGGATCGCGTCGTCGAGGTCGGCGTCCGCGTCGACGACCACGCAGTTCTTGCCGCCCATCTCCGCGACGACGCGCTTGAGGTGGCGCGCGCCCGGCGGCGTCTTCGCCGCGGCGCGGATGATCTCCAGGCCGACCGGCCCCGAGCCCGTGAAGGCGATGGTGTGCACGCCGGGGTGGCGCACGAGCGCGGCGCCGACGTCGCCCTCGCCGGGCAGCAGCGCGATCGCGTCGCCCGGTACGCCGCCCGCCCGGAGCGCCTCGACGACCAGGGCGGCGCAGCCCGGCGCCTGCTCGGCCGGCTTGAGCACCACGGCGTTGCCCGTGGCCAGGCCGGCGGCGACCATCCCGAGCGGGATCGCCAGCGGGAAGTTCCACGGGGAGATGACCGCCACGACCCCGCGCGGGCGGTAGTGCAGCTCGTTGCGCTCGCCGGGGACGACCAGCAGCGAGCCGCCGCGCTCCAGCGCGACCGCGCCGCGCGCGTAGTACTCGAGGAAGTCGATCGCTTCGCAGACGTCCGCGTCGGCCTCGGCCCACGGCTTGGCGGCCTCGCGGACGGCCAGCGCGGCGGCCTCGTGGCGGCGCTCGCGCAGCCAGGCGGCCGCGGCGACGAGGGCCTGCGCGCGCTCGTCGGCGGGCACGCGCGACCACGCGCGGAAGCCGCGCTCGGCGGTCTCGACCGCGTGCGGCACGTCGACGGCAGTTGCCGAGGCGCCGATCGCCACGACGCGCTCGGGGCAGCCGGGATCGAAGGAGATCGGCTCGTCGGCGTCGCGGCGCTCGTCACCGATCCACACCGGGACACGCACGGGCAGCCGCGCGTCGACGCGCTTCAGGGCCGCGAGCAGCGCGTCGCGGTGGGCGGCGCGCCGCAGCTCGAGGACGGGCTCGTTGACGAAGGGCGGAAGGCTCATGCCGGAGCTCCGGGCGCGGCGAGCAGCCGCTCGAGCTCGACGCCGGCGCCTTGGTCGTGCAGGAACGAGTCGTTCGAGGTGTTCTCCAGCAGCCGGCGCACGAGGTAGGCCATGCCCGCGACGAGGTCGCCGACGGGGCAGTACGTGCGGACCCGGAGACCCGTGGCGGCCAGCGCGATCTGCAGCGGGTCGCCGAGGCCGCGCAGCACCTGCAGCTCAAGGTCCGCGTCGGGGTGGCCGGCGGCGCGGCTGACGGCGACGGCATGGGCGACGGAGCGCAGGTTGTGGCTGGCGATCGCGGTCCGGACGCCCGAGCCCGTGTCGCGCGCGCCGAGCAGGACGCGCGTGAGCTGCTCGAAGTTCGCGTCGGAATCGGCCTTGACCTCGAACACGGGCGGCGTCCAGCCGTGCTGGCGGGCGTCGACGACCTCGTGGTCCCAGTAGGCGCCCTTGACGAGGCGGACGACGAGGGGATCGGCACGCGGAGTGTCCTGAACCCACTGCACGAATCGGTCGGCGAGCTCCGGCGAGTCGCGCAGGTAGGCCTGCAGCACCACGCCGGCCGACGGGCCGTCGGCGAACTCCGGCTCGGCGAGCAGCTCGAGCACCAGGTCGGCGGTCGCCTCGCGCGAGTCGTAGCTCTCCATGTCGATGTGCAGGTGCGCACCGAGCTCCTTGGCCTGGCGCAGGAGCGCGCGCAGGCGCGGGGCGGCGTCGCGGCGGCCGAGCTCTGGGGCGTCGGCGCGCAGCAGCGGCGTGAGCGCTGAGACCTTCACGGAGAGGTTCGCGCGCGGCAGGATGCCGGCGCTGTCACGCTCGATCGCCGGGCGCGCGGGCCAGGTCGCCGCGGCCGTCGTGAGCGTCGTCAGCGCTTCGGAGCAGCGCTGCGCGTAGGCGTCGGCCTCTGCGGCGGTCACCGTCGCCTCGCCGAGGAGGTCGACCGAGCTCGTGACCCCGTTCCTCCAGAGCCCCGCGAGGACACCCGCGGCGGCCTGCGGACTCTCCCCGACGATGAAGCGGTGGGCCATGTGCCTCACCCCGGCGGCGGCTGCGGTGCCGAGCGCCCTGCGGCCCGGGCGCGAGCTGCCGAGGCGCATAGCCTGCTCGAGGGCGGCGGGCTTGTCGTCGACCTCGGAGAGGAAGCCGGAGAGGTGCGCGGCGAGGTCGTCGACGGAGTGGCAGGCGGGCACCACGTCGACGAAGCGGAAGAGCGCGGCCTTCAGCTGGGCGTCCTGCGAGGCGAGGTCCATCGCCTTGTCGTCGAGGGCGGCCAGGGGGCGCCGCGAGGCCGACGGCATGGCCGCGGAGAGCTCGCGGCCGATGGCGAGGACATCGACGTCGGACGGGGAGGGCAGGACCATCGCGCGAGCGTACGCCCGGGACGACGCCCGGTGGCGTGACTTGGCGCGCGATCCGCGTCCGGCGCGGGCGGGCAGCTCGTCGACGGCGTTTTGCCGCAACGGCACTCAGGGCGTCGGAGCCGGCGTGCCCTCGAAGACACCCGGGTCTGCCGACGGGGCGGGGGCCGTGCCGGTCTGCGGCAGCGCGGAGGAGCTCTCGGCCGGTGGCTCCTTCTTCGCGGTGCTCGCGGGCTTGGCCGGCTTGCGCCGTGCCGGCGTGGGCGCCGGCGTCGGCCGCGGCGTCGAGGCGGCCCGGGCGGGCGCGGGCTCCGGCTCGGGGAGCACGACGGCGGGCGGGGTGGTCTCCGTCTGCGTGGTCGCAGCGGCGGTTGCGGCGGCGGCTTGACGCGCGCGGCGGCGTGCGGCGGCGGCCCGCTCACGCCGAGCGCGGCGCTGGGCGACGAGCGCCTCTTGCTTGCCTGCGGCCGCGGCCGCAGCCGCGGCGTCGGTCGCCGACGTCACGGGTGGCGCGCCTGCGGGCGGCGCGGCCGGGCCCGTGGCGGCAGGAAGTGCGACAGGCGCAGCAGACTCGTCGACGGCGAAGACGCCTGCGACGCCCATGACGGCCACGAGCGCGGCGGCGACGAAGGCGCCCGGCAGCACGTAGCGGAAGACCACGCCGTGCTCGCCGCCGGTGCCCGGAAGGTGCAGATGGCCACGTGGGGGGCGCGGATGCGCGATGCCGCCCGCCGGTGCGACGGTGGCGGCGGCTGCCGGAAGCACGAGCGTGTGATCGAGATCGCTCTGATGTCCAGCGCCGTCATCGACCTCCTCGGGGCCGGTCGCGGCCGCGGTCGCGGCGAAGCCGGCAGCCGGCATGACGATGGCCGGGGCCGGGCCCAGCGCCGGTTCGCCCTCGTGGTCCGAGTCGGCTCCGGGCACGAAGTCGGGATCCCCCGCGTCGCCTTCGAACGCGAGCTCCTCGCGAAGCTCCGTGTCGGCTTCGGGCGCGAAGTCGCCGTCGAGCTCCGTGTCGGCTCCGGGCGCGAAGCCGGCTCCGGGCTCTGCGTCGGGGAAGGCGACGTCGGCGAAGACGAGCTCCGCTCCCGGCGCTGCGGTGAGCGGTGCGGCGCTGGCGAGCGCGAGCATGATCTCCGACAGCGCGCCGATCGGCAGGGTGCGCGCCGGCGGGGAGGCGTAGGCGCCTTCAGCGCGGTCGACGGCGTCGGCCAGCGCACGACAGGCAGCGTGGCGCTCGAGGTGGCGCGTGAGGCGCTCCTGGTCGGCGGCGCCCAGTGCCCCCTCGACGCGCGCGGCGAGCAGGCCGGGAACGAGCGCGCAGGTCTCCGACGCAGCCGACCCGCGGCCGGCGCCGAGCTTGCGCCGCAGCCCGCTCGTGGCCGGTGGCGGGTAGGGGGTGGTGGTCATCGACGCCGCGGCGTGGCGCGTCGCGCCGAGCAGCAGCCCCTCGGGATCGAGCGACCGGGGCTCTGCGGCTGCGGCGACAGCGGCCCGGAAGCGCGCGAACGCCTCCGCAGCGGCGCGCTCCGCGGCAGGCGGCGCGCAGACCGCCTCGCAGTACGCGAGCACGGCGTTCGCGCGCCGCTCGACGAGGGCCGCGAGCGCCGCGGGAGCTCCGTCGCGGATGCCGTCGGGCGTCACCGCTGCCTGGTACGAGGTCGCCATGCAGCGCCCAGCGTACCGGGGCTTGCCGACGTCAGAGGTCCCGGCGCGGCCAGCGCAAAGGCGCACGTTGCGGGTTTGCGGTCAACCCGTGAGGCGCGGCTCGCGCGTTGACCGCCGCCGGCGTCCGCGTCCGGGCCGCCCCGCCCGCCGGCCGACCGCGGCTTCGACGAGCGCCAGGAGCTTTCCGGCCTCGCCGTCGACGGAGTACTCCGCGGCGACGAACGCCCGACCCGCGGCGCCCATGGCCGCCCGCTCCTGCGGTGTCAGCGCGAGGACGTCGCGCAGGGCGACGGCGAGCGCGCTCGCGTCGCCGGCCGTGACCGTGCGCCCCCACGGCTCCCGGACGACCTCCGGCAGCCCGGCTGCGTCGAAGGCGACGACGGGCACCTCCATGGCCAGGGCCTCCTTGGCGATCACGGGCATGGAGTCGGCATCGCCGTCGGCGGCGACGACGCAGGGGATCGCGACGACGGCCGCCTGCTCGAGCAGCGCTCGGACCCGGGTGGGGGGCTGGGCGCCGAGGAAGCGCACCGCCTCGCCGAGGCCGAGCTCCGCGTGCAGCCATCGGAGCTCGTCGCGCAGGGGGCCGTCGCCGACGATCACCACCTCCGTGTCGCCCAGCAGCGCCGCGGCTCGCAGCAGGTGCGCAAAGCCCTTCTTCTCGACGAGGCGCCCGACCGCGAGGACGGTGCGCCTGCTCGCGGGCGGCCCGCTGCGCCGCCAGAGCTCCGGGTCGACGCCCATGACGACCTTGTGGACGCGGGCGCCGGGTCGCGCGGCGCGCAGGTGCTCGACGGTGAAGTCCGAACCGCTCGTCGAGAAGCTCGCGCGCGCGAGCTTCTCGGGCAGGTTGCGCGGCGTGCGGAAGATGTCGTAGCCGTGGAAGGTGACGCTGCAGGGCAGCCCGAGCAGCCGGGCGATCCGCAGCGCGTCGAGCGCCGCGCCCGCGCCGAAGTGCGCGTGGAGGTGCTCGTCACCGGCGCGGTGGATCCGGCGCGCAGCCGACGCGAGCGCCCGCAGCGGTCGCGGCTCCTCCTCGCGCCGCCAGCGCCGGCGGTCGACGAGGTCGCGCCCGCACGCGCGCGGTGCTCTGCGCACGAGCCACGCCAGCGCGGCAAGCCGCTGCGCGCGGGTCTCACCGGCGGCGTAGTGGACCGCGAGCCCGCGCGCGGCCGCCGGATCGGGATGCGGCGCTGGCACGATCGCCTCGACGTGCACTCGGGCGCCGCGGCGCTGGAGCGCCTGCAGCTCGGCGGCGATGAACGTCTCCGACAGCTCTGGGAAGTGGTCGACGAGGACCCCGATGCGGCGGCTCACCGGCTCGCATCGTACCGTCAGCTCCGGCGGCGGCGGTGCGCTTCGAGCGCCGCCCGCGGCTCCAGGCCCGTGCGGTGCATCGCGACGAACTCGCGCTGCCGGGCGGCGCGGGCGCTCCAGCGCTCCGCCGCGAGCTGCGCGCCAGCTTCGAACCGCCCCGCCGCGACGCGCGCGCCCCCGCCGCGTCCGGCCGCGACGTGCGCGCCCGCCCCGCGTCCCGCCACCACGCGGGCGGCGCCGCTCAGCACAGCCGCCCGCAGCGCCGGGCCGGCGAGGTGGGCGAGCGCGGTGGCGCGGACGGCCGGCAGCCCGCGGCGCGCGAGCATCCACGCGTAGGCGGAGCGCTGCGTGCGCTCCGCCCGCTCGCGCCCGTCCCAACGGCCCGCCGTCGCCGCGGAGACCGCGTGGGCCACGCGCGCCTGGGGCACGTAGCGGGTTGTCCAGCCGGCGCGCCGCAGCCGCCAGCAGAGGTCGAGATCCTCCGCGTAGAGCCACTGCTCGGGGTCGAAGCCGCCGACGGCGGCCCACGCCGGGCGGCGCACGAGCAGGAACGCGCCGTGGGCCCAGTCGACGTCCCGGGCGCGCTCGGGATCCCAGTGGCCCTCCATCGGCAGCCGGCGCGCGATCGCGCCGCGCTGGGCGAGGCCCGAGGAGGTCAGCAGGCCGGTGCGCACGGTGGGAAACGGGTGGACGGAGTGCTGCGTCGTGCCGTCGGGGGCGATCAGGCGCGGGGCCAGCGCACCGGCGCGCGGGTGGCGCTGCGCCGCCTCGAGCAGCGCCGCGAGCGCTCCGGGCGCAAGCGCGACGTCCGCGTTGGCCGCCGCGATCAACGGCGTGGCGGTTCGCTCCGCGACGCGGTTGACCGCCGGGCCGAAGCCGAGGTTCTCCGCGGCGGCCTCCAGCCGCACCCATGGGTGGCGCTCGGTGACGAGCGCGGCCGAGCCGTCCGTGGAGGCGTTGTCGACGACCCACACCTCCGCGCGGCCGGCGTCGTGCTCCGGCCGCAGGCTCGCCAGGCACCGGTCGAGCAGCTCCGCGGTGTTCCAGGAGACCACGGCGATCGCGACGCGAGCGGGCACGGCTTGGCTACGAGCGGCAGTGGTGCACGACGTGGGGCACCTTGAACTGCTTGTCGCCCTCGCCGACGACCATCGTGAACGTGCCGGCCTGCCGCACGTCGTCGAAGCCGGCGGCCCACATCAGCTTGCGCCAGGTCTTCTTGGCCGGCAGGTAGTAGACGACCGCCGCGTGGCGCTCGGCGCGGAAGCGCGAGACGGGGAACGGGATGCGGTCGGCCATCCGGTCGTGCTCCTCGGCGGAGATGAACAGCCCGCCGGGCTTCACGAGGTTGCAGATCCGCTCGAGGGCGAGGAACTGGTCGCGCAGGTGCAGCAGCACCGAGCCGCAGAAGACGAGGTCGAAACGGCCGAGCTCCTCCGGAGTGGCGTGGTAGATCGACTCGACCACGCGCTCCACCTTCGAGCCGAGGAGCTCCTTGGCCAGGTGGAAGCCCTGCCCGCGTGGGCCGCCGACGTCGTACCGAGCGGGGCGGTGGCGCGGCGGCCAGTCGAGGTCGCGCTCGGAGTCGAGGTCGAGCGCGACGACCTGCGCGCCGCGCCGCTCGAGCTCGAAGGCCCAGAAGCCGTCCCAGGTGCCCACGTCGAGTACGCGCTTGCCGGTGAGGTCGGCCGGAATGCCGTATTCGCCGACGTAGGGGCGCAGGTCGAACCAGCCCGGGGTCGTGTACTCCGGCGTGAGCTCGAGCACGTGGTAGAAGGTGGTGGCCTTGGCGCGCTCGAGTGCTTCGTGGCCCGCGGTCATGGCGACGAGCCTAGGCGAGGAGTGCGGCTCCATCAGCGCCGGCGGCCGACGAGCACGTGCTGGAAGGTCAGCAGCGTGCGCCCCGGCAGCCGATCGACGAGCGCGCTGCGCAGCGGCGGCCGCTCCGGCCCGACGCGGTAGAGCCGATCGACGCAGACGACGTCGCAACCCGCCTCGTCGAGCAGCGCGTGGGCGTCGCGCAGCGTGAACCAGCGCAGATGGGTGCGGTCGAAGATCCCGAGCGCGCGCCGGGGCCAGGTGCCCTTCGCGCCGAGCTGCCAGAACGTCTCCCAATAGCGGACGTTCGGCAGCGAGACCACGAGCGTCCCGCCCGCCGGGAGCCGCGCGGCCGCGTCGGCGAGCACGCGCCACGGGTCGACGAGGTGCTCGAGCACGTCTCCGCAGATCAGGCAGTCGACGGGCGCCAGCGAAGAGAAGTCGAGCGCCTCGACGTCGGCGATGAGCACCTCGTCAAGCTGCTCCTGAGCGCGCGCCACGTAGGCGGCGTCGCGTTCGACCCCGAGCACGTGGCACTTCTGGCGCGCCTTGAGCGCCGCGCCGAGCGCGCCGGACGCGCAGCCCAGGTCGAGGATCCGCCGCGCCTCGCGCGGGACGTGCGCCTGCAGCTCCGGGCGCGGGTTCTCATAGGCGAAGGCGAGGGCGTCGGGCACGGGCGCCGCGAGCTTAGGCGGTCGGCCTGGCGCGGCGCCGGTGGCTCAGCGCGGCGGCGCCGCGCTGCCGGCCGAAGTCACCGTGCGGGCGTCGATCGCGACCGGCTTCACCGCGGCGAGGCCGCTGCCGCGGTCACCCGCGGCCGCGCGGCCGGCGCGTCCGCCTCAGCCACGGGCCGCGCCACCGCCGGCGACGCCGAAGCGCGACACGCCTTCGGCGTCGCGCTCCTCGACCGCCTCCCCGCGCTCGAGCAGCAGATCGACGTGGCCGAGCACCTCGCTGAGGGTGAGGTAGGCCTGGGTGACCGCGACGTTGCCCCACATGTCCTGGGCGACCTCGTAGGCGGTGACGGGCCGGGCAAAGAGGAGCCCGGCGATCTTCCGCGCGCGGCGCTCGTGCATCCGCAGGCGCTCCTCGATCAGCGCGCGGTGATCGGTGACCGGTTCGCCGTGGCCCGGGAGGACGACGTCGAGCTCCATCGCGGCGGTCGCGCGCATCGACGCCATGTAGCTGAGCAGCGCTCGCGGCCGGTCGTCCGGGTCGCCGCCCTCGAGCGGGCGCGAGACGAGCGGGTTGGAGGAGATGTGGCCGATGAGGTGGTCGCCGCCGAGCAGCATGCGGCGCTCGGCGTCCGCGAAGACGGTGTCGGAGGGCGAGTGGCCCGGGCGATGGTGGACGCTCCACGTGCGGTCGCGGAAGGCGAGCTGGCCGCCGTCGGCCAGCGGCGTGTCGACCTGCGCCGCGCCGCCCCAGGCGCGGAAGCCCTGGGTGACCGCGCGCAGCCCGAGGCGCAGCTCGCGCGGGATGCCGTGGCGCTCCATGACGGCCTCGGCGAAGCGGTCGTCCTCCTCCATCCGCTCCGCGTACTGCGCCAGCCAGGGAGCCAGGCGGTCGAGCGCGCAGACCTCCGCGCCCGAGCGCTCGACCAGCAGCGCGACGAGCCCGATGTGGTCGATGTGCTGGTGGGTGATGACGATGCGGCCGAGCTCCTCGACGCGGTGCCCGAGCGCCGCCAGGCCCTTCTCGAGCTCGGCCATCGAGGTCGCGGAGTTCGGGCCGGAGTCGACGAGCGTGAGCGGGTCGTCCTCGACGAGGTAGGTGTTCACGCGCCCGACGAGGAACGGCGTGGGCACCGCGATGCGGTGGACCCCGGCCTCGGCGACCCGCGCGAGCGCGGCCCGCGCCTGCTCCTCCGCCGCGCCCTCGGGCTCGGCGCTCACGCGCGGATCAGCCCGAGCAGCTCGTCGCGCTTGGCTGCCATGTCAGTCTCGGAGACGAGCGACTCGAGGCACAAGCGCAGCAGCGGCTCGGTGTTCGAGGAGCGCACGTTGAAGTGCCAGTCCTCGAAGTCCACCGAGACGCCGTCGACGTGGGTGACGGTCGCGCCCGGCCGCGCGCCGTAGCGCTCCTCGAGCTCTGAGAGCTTCGCCGGGGCGTCTTGCACCTTCGAGTTGATCTCGCCCGAGATGAAATACCTCGCGCGGTAGGAGCCGACGAGCTCTGAGAGCTTGCGACCCTCCACCGACAGCTTCTCGAGCATCAGCAGCGCGGGAAGCGTGCCGGAGTCCGCGCAGTAGAAGTCGCGGAAGTAGTAGTGGCCCGAGACCTCGCCGCCGAACAGCGAGCCCTCGCGCTGCATCCGCGTCTTGAAGAACGCGTGGCCCACGCGGTTGACCTCCGCGGTGCCGCCCGCGGCCTCGACGGTGTCGGCAACCGCGCGGGAGGCGCGCGCGTCGTAGAGGATCGTCGAGCCGGGGTCCTTCACCAGGAGGTGCTCGGCGAGGATCGCGGTCAGGAAGTCGCCGTCGACGAACGCGCCCCGGTCGTCGATGAAGAAGCAGCGATCCGCGTCGCCGTCCCAGGCGATGCCCAGGTCCGCGCCCTGCTTGAGCACCTCGTCGATGATGAACTGGCGGTTCTCGGGCAGCAGCGGGTTGGGCTCGTGGCCCGGGAAGCTCCCGTCGGGCGCCCAGTAGGTCTCCACGAGGTCGAGCCCGAGCTGCCTGAGCAGCGGCCCGACCATCGGGCCGGCCATGCCGTTGCCGCCGTCGACCACGACCTTGAGCGGCTTGACCTTCGCGGGGTCGATGAACTGCAGCGCACGCTCTTGGAATTCCGTGAAGAGGTCGGCGTGGGTGACGCTGCCGCCGCCCGGGGGCTCGTCGTCCAGGCCGCGGCCCAGGACGATGTCGCGGATGTCGCCGATGCCCTCGTCGCCGCTCAGGGCGATCGCCCCCTGCTTGACGAGCTTGGCGCCCGTGTACGCCTTGGGGTTGTGAGAGGCGGTGCACATCAGCCCGCCGTCGAGGCCGCGCGAGCCGACGAGGAAGTAGAGCATCTCCGTGCCGACCTGCCCGGCGTCGACGACCGAGGCGCCCTCGGAGACGATGCCGTCGCGGTAGCGGCCCGCGAGCTCGGGCGCGGTGAGTCGCATGTCGCGCCCGAGGCCGACCGTCACGTCGGCGACCGCCTTGCCCGCGAGCTCGGCGATCACGCGGGCGAACGCGCGGCCGATCTGCTCCGCGGCGTCGCCGTCGATCTCCTCGCCGTAGAGGCCGCGGATGTCGTAGGCCTTGAAGATTTCGGGGGGCACGGGCATGGCGGGGTGACCCTACTCAGCGCCCCGGCCGACGAGCTGCCGCCAGGCCGGGAGTAGCGTGCGAGCCCTCGTGCGCGTCCTGACCGTCGGCAACCGCTACCCGCCGCACGGCACGGGTGGGTACGAGCGCGTGTGGCAGGCCGCCGTGGCCGGCCTGCGGGCGGCCGGCCACGAGGTGACGGTCCTCACGACGACCGATCGCGACGTCGGTGTACCTGGGAGCGCCGAGGAGCCCGGGGTCCACCGCGCGCTGCGCTGGTACTGGCGCGACCACGCGTTCCTCCCGCTGGGCCCGGTCGCCACGCGCCGGCTCGAGCGCCACAACGCCGCGGTCTTCGCCGCCCACGCGCGCGGCGCCGAACTCGTGATCTGGTTCTCAATGGGAGGTATGAGCCTTGGGCTGACCGCACAGACCGACGCACCGCAGCTCGCCGTCGTCCACGACGGGTGGCCGAGCTACGGGCCGGGAGTCGACCGCTGGACGGCGCGCTGGGGTCGCCTGGCCCGCAGGCGCTACGACCCCGGGCGCGTCGACTGGTGGTCGTTCAACTCCGCCTACTCGCGCGACCTCCTCATCCGCGCGGGCGTCGGGATCGACCTGGAAAGGGCCTCCGTGGAGCACCCGGGCATCGACCCGGCCGCCTTCGCGCCATCCCCGCCGCCCGCGTGGCGCGGCGAGCTGCTCGTGCTCGGTCGGGTCGAGGAGCGCAAGGGCGTCGCGGACGCGATCGCGGCGCTCCCTGACGGCATGCGATTGACCGTCGCCGGACCCGCCGATCCGGCGCACCTGGCCGAGCTCCAGACCCTCGCGGGCGGACTCGCCGGGCGCTTCGGGGGCGCGACCGGAGCATCCACGAAGCACCTCGCCGGCGCGGTCGGAGCACGTGCCGTGCGCTTCACGGGCGCGACCAACGACCCTGCCGCTGCGCTCGCGGCCGCCGACGCCGTGCTCTTCCCGGTCACCTGGGCCGAGCCCTGGGGCCTCGTCCCGCTGGAGGCGATGGCCGTCGGGCGTCCCGTGGTGGCCACGGGCACGGGCGGCACGGCGGAGTACCTGCGCCCCAGCGAGAACGCGCTGCTCGTGCCGCCGGGCGACCCGACCGCGCTGCGGGCGGCCGTCGAGCGCCTCGCAGCCGACCCGGCGCTGCGTGCGCGCCTCGCCGCGGGCGGTCAGGCGACCGCGGCGCGCTTCACCGAGGCGGCCTGGGTCGGGCAAGTCGTGGCGCTCGCGGAGCGCGTCGCGAGCCGGTGAGCCAGTCGGTGTGTTCTCCAATCGATCTATGTCAGCGATCAGCGAGCACGCCGCTGGGCTTGAGAGTCGCGGTGAGTCCGCGTGTGTACGGTATGCGCATGGCCCGGGTCAACATCACCGTCCCCGACGATCTCCTCGAACGGTCCAGAGCTGTCGGACTCAACGTGTCCCGTGTCGCCTCGGACGGGTTGGCTCGCGAGCTGGAGCGTCGAGCCAAGGTCGCCGCGCTCGACGGCTACCTCCGCGAGCTGGACCTCGAGCTGGGCCCGGTCTCGAGCGATGAGCTGGAGGCGGCCCGAGAGTGGGCGGACCGCCTGCCCGACGCCGCGCCCCCGACGCCGAGCCGTTCACGCCAGACGGCGTGACCCTCGTCCTCGACGCTGGCGGCCTCAGCGCGCTCGCCGGTCAGCGCGCACGGCTGCGCGAGCTCCTCAGCCGAGGGCTGTGGCCCGCGCAGGTGCCGGCGGTCGTGCTGACCGAGGCGCTCACCGGAGACCACCGTCGCGACTTCCACACCAACCGGCTGCTGCGCACCTGCGAGGTCTGCGACGTCGACGAGACGTGCGCTCGCGAGGCTGCCCGCTTGAGGACTGCCACGGGGCGAGCCGGCTCGATCTCGGCCGTCGACGCCGTCGTGGTGGCGCACGCCGGCAGCTCGCCGGGCTCGATGATCCTCACCAGCGACCCGGACGACCTGCGGGCGCTTGCTGCGCACGCGCCGGCGCCGATCTCCATCGTCGCCGGCTAAGCGCCCGCGCTCACCCCTGCGCCACCGCGCGGTAGCGCTCGATCGCCCGCAGGCGCTCCTGCGCGTGGTCGACGATCGGGGCGGGGTAGTCCTTCCCGATCCGGCAGCCCGCCGCGGCCTGCTCCTCCTCGGACATCGTCCACGGCTTGGAGAGCTTCTTCGGCGGCACGCGCTCGAGCTCGGGGCACCACTTGCGCACGTACTCGCCGTCGGGATCGAACTTCTCGTGCTGGGTCATCGGGTTGAACAGGCGTTGGAAGTACGGCTTCGGGTCCGTACCGGTGGAGGCGATCCACTGCCAGCCCCCGTTGTTGGCGGCCATGTCGCCGTCGAGCAGGCGCTCCATGAAGACGCGCTCGCCCTCGCGCCAGTCGAGATGCAGGTCCTTGGTCAAGAACGAGCCGACGACCATCCGCACCCGGTTGTGCATCCAGCCCTCGTGGGCGAGCTGGCGCATGCCCGCGTCGACGAGCGGGTAGCCCGTCTGCCCCTCGGTCCAAGCTGCGAGGTGCTCGTCCGGCGCGGCCCACTCGAGCTCGCGCATGCGCTCGATGTACTCCAGGCGCGTGACGTAGGGGAAGTGCATGAGCACCGCGGCGTAGAAGTCGCGCCAGGCCAGCTCGGTGCGGTAGTCCTCGGGGCCGGGACCGGACAGCTCGGCGACGCGCACGTCGAGCTTGAGCGCCGACAAGCAGCCCCAGCGCAGGTAGGGCGAGAGGCGCGAGGAGCCGCCCTTCGGCGCGTCGCGGCGGTCGGCGTACTGCTCGAGGCCGCCGCGCAGGAACGCCGTCGCCTGCTTGCGCGCCGCCTCCTCGCCCGGCTCGAAGGTCCCGCGCGACGGCGGCTCGTCGAGTCCGAGCTGCTCGAGGCTCGGCAGGTCGCCCGCCTCGACGTTCGCGGGCGTGCGGACCTCAAGCGGCGCGGGCAGCAGCGCGCGTCGCGGCACGGTCCGCCACCGGCGGGCGAAGGGGGAGAAGACGGTGTACGGGTCGCCGGTGTTCGTCTTGATCGCGGCGGGGTCGTCGACGACGCAGGCGCCCGGCAGCGCATGGGTGCGCACCTCGCCGAGCGCGGCGACGACCCGCTTGTCGCGCTCGCGCGCCCAAGGCGCCACGTCTGCGGTGAAGTAGAGGTCTCCCGCGCCGACCTCCGCGCAGAGCTTCGGGAGCTCCTCCTCCGGCCGTCCGAAGCGCACGACGAGCTTGCCGCCGCGCTCGCGCAGGGCCCCGTCCAGCTCGGCCAGGCAGCCGAGCATGAACTGCGTGCGGATCGCGCTCGGGAAGCGGCCCGTGGTCAGCAGCCGCGGGTCGAAGACGAAGGCGGGCACGCAGCGCTCGTGGGCGGCGGCGGCCGCGAGGGCCGGGTGGTCGCGGACGCGCAGGTCGCGGCGGAACCAGATGACGGAGACGTCGTCGGCCATCGGACCGAGGGTACGGCTGCACGTGACGCGGGATGCGCCACGCCACGCCATCGCCTACGCTCGCGTCGAATGGCTCGCAGCGAGCGCAGCCGGGACGGGTACCTCATCGCGGGAGACGGGCTGCGCGCGGTCGCCGCCCTGGCCGTGCTCGCGTTCCACGCGTTCATCGGCGTGGCGACCCGGCCCGCCAACCGCGGCGTCGACTGGGGCCCGCTCGGCGACCTCCTCTTCCGCCTGAACGTCGGGGTCTACGTCTTCTTCGCGCTCTCGGGCTACCTCGTCGGCGGGCCGTGGGTGCGCGCGTGGCTGGCCGGGGGCGGCTACCCGCGCCCGCTGGCCTACATCGGCCGTCGCGCGCGCCGGATCGTCCCGGCCTTCTGGGTGATCACTGCGGGTCTGCTCGTCTGGTTCGGCCCCAAGGGCGCCGGGGCGGGCGACGTGCTCGCCCTGCTCGCGTTCGGGCAGGTCTTCCGCGAGGGAGCGATCGGGTTCGTCCTGCCTCAGGGCTGGACCCTCGACGTGGAGGTGATGTTCTACCTTGCCCTGCCGGTGCTGGCCTGGCTGGTGGTGCGCCTGGGGGGCGCTCTCGCCACGCCCGAGCGCCGCGCGCAGCTCCTGCTCGGGGTGCTCGCGGCCCTCTTCGCCGCGACCCTCGTCCTGCGGACGGGCCCCGCGAAGGGGCTCGAGGCGGCGGGCAGCCGGAACCTCGTGACCTTCGCCTGGGCCTTCGTCCCCGGGCTGGCGCTCGCGGCGCTCGAGCCCGTGGCGCGCGCGCGCCTGCAGGGGCGCCGGGAGGGCCGTGCCCTGGCGCTGGGCCTCGGGGCGCTCGGCCTGGCGAGCGTCGCGGCGCTCCCGGCCTTCGGCCTCTTCGACGGGCGGCTCGTGACGCTCCTGGCCTACGCGGGCTGCGGCGGCGGCCTCGTGGGCGGGGCACTCGCCTGGCAGTGGGCCACCCACGCGGCGCCGCGGGGCTTCGACACCCGCTGGGCCCACGCGCTCGGCCGCTGGAGCTACGGGATCTACCTCGTCCACGTAGGGGTCGCGGTCGAGGTCCTGCGCCACGTCCCGGGGAGCCTCGGACCGGCGGCCAGCCTGGCCTGGGTGCTCGCGGGCACGCTGGTGGTCAGCGTCGCGCTCGCCGCGCTCCTGTGGTGGCTCGTCGAGGAGCCGCTGCTGACCGGCCGGCGGCCCCGGCTCCCGGGCTCGCGCAACCGCGCGACCAGCATCGAGACGCCGACGGGGCCGCCGGTCGCCGAGGCGCTCGTCGCGTCCCGTCCCGAGTAGGGTCCGCGCCCGCATGGCCCAGGAGCTCATCCGGCGCTTCGTCGCCGACCTGCAGCGCGTCGAGGCGATGCCGGGTCCCGTCTACGACTTCGGCTCCCTGCAGGTGGAGGCCGGGCAGGACGCCGACCTGCGCCCGCTCTTCCCCGGCCTGCCGTTCACCGGCGTCGACATGCGCCCGGGGTCCGGAGTCGACGCGGTGATGGACCTGCGCGCGCTCGAGCTGCCCGACGCGAGCGTGGGCACGGCGCTCTGCCTCGACACGCTCGAGCACTGCGAGGACCCACCGCAGGCCTGCCGCGAGCTCGCCCGCGTCACCGCCCCCGGTGGGATCTGCGTCATCGCGAGCGTGATGCTCTTCGGCATCCACGCCTACCCGAGCGACTACTTCCGCTTCACCCCGGAGGCCTTCCGCTCCATGCTCGGCCAGGGCTTCGACGACGTCTGGGCCACGGGGGTCGGCCATCCGGGCTTCCCGAGCCAGGTCGTCGGCGTGGGCGTGAAGGGGCGCACGCTCGACCTCGCGGCGGAGCGCTTGGCGAGCCTCGCCGCGGCGCAGGACCGCTACGAGGCGGGGCGCGGCCACGTCCGCGTCGGGATCTTCAACTACCCCCCGCGAGAGCTCGCGCGCGCGCTCGTGCGCCAGGCGCCGCGGCTCATCCGGGAGCGCGCGGTGCGCCGCACGCGCGGCGCACCGTGAGGCGGGCGTTCGTCACCGGCGCCCACGGTCTGATCGGCCGCTGGCTCGTGGAGGCGCTGCTAGCCCGTGACGTCGAGGTATCGCTGCTCAAGCGCTCGCCGGAGAAGCCGAGCGCGCTGGCCGCGGAGGGCCTGGAGGCGCGCTGCACCGTCGTCCCGGGGGACCTCTCCGACCTCGCAGCGCTCGAGCGCGCCGTCGCTGGCCACGACACAGTCTTCCACCTCGCGGCCCAGTCGATCGTGGGCACGGCGAACCGCTCGCCCGTGGCGACGTTCGAGGTCAATGTCCGCGGAACCTGGAACCTCCTGGAGGCCTGCCGGCGCGATGCGGTCGACCGCGTCGTCGTGGCGGCCTCCGACAAGGTCTACGGGCCGCTCACGCAGCTGCCCTACCACGAGGACTCCGAGTTCGAGGCGCACTTCCCCTACGACGTCAGCAAGGCCTGCGCCGACCTCATCACGCGGTCGTACTTCCGCACCTACGGCCTCCCGGTGGCGGTCGCGCGGCTGACCAACGTCTACGGTCCCGGTGACCTGGAAGCCTCACGCCTCGTGCCCGAGCTCGTGGCGAGCGTCGTCGCCGGCCGCTCGCCCGTCATCCGTTCCGACGGCTCGCCCGAGCGCGACTTCATCTACGCCGAGGACGCCGCCTCGGCGTACCTGGCGATCGCCGACGCGCTCGAGGGAGGGGGAGCGGCGGGTGAGGCGTTCAACGTAGGCGGCGACCGACCCCACGCCGTCCGGGAGGTGGTGACGCTGCTGCTCGACGTGGCCGGCGTGCACGCCGCGGCCGACTACCGTGGCCGGGGCGTCCCGCCGGGGGAGATCGACCGCAAATGGGTCGACTCGAGCAAGCTGCGCGGCCTGACGGGCTGGGCGCCGCGGGTGGAGCTGCGCGAGGGACTGCGCCGCACGGTCGCGTGGTACCGCGCCCACCCCGACGCCCTCGGGGGCTGAGTGCCGGCCATCGCGGTCGTCGTCGCCTCCCACGAGCGCCCGCTGCGGCTGCGCTGGCTGCTCAACGCGCTCGCCAAGCAGGAGCTCGACCGCGCGCAGTGGGAGCTCGTCGTCTGCTTCGACGACGCGGGGGAGGAGACCGCCGAGCTGCTGGCCGGCCACGAGCTGGCCGGGGCGGGCGTGCTGCACGCGATCCGGCTGCCGGCTCAGACGGGGAGCGCGGCGCGGCAGCGCAACGCGGGCTGGCGTGCGGCAAGGGCGCCGCTGGTGGCCTTCACCGACGACGACTGCCGACCGCCCGCGAGCTGGCTGGCCGCTGCGCTTTCTGCGGCGCGCGAGCACCCGGGGGCGATCGTCCAGGGCGCCACGCGGCCGGATCCGGCCGAGGCGCACCTCGTCGCCGCGCCGCACGCGCGGACCCAGCGCGTCGAGCCGCCCGTGCCGTGGGCGCAGACCTGCAACGTCGTCTACCCGCGCAGCGTCCTGGAGGCCACGGGCGGCTTCGACGAGGCGCTCACCGCGGGAGAGGACACGGAGCTCGCGCTGCGCGCCCGCGCCGGCGGCGCTGCCTACGTCGGCGCGCCCGGAGTGCTCACCTACCACTGCGTCGAGGCGGGCGGTCTACGCGCGAAGCTGCGCTCCGTGCCGCGCTGGGCAGGGCTCGCAGGAGTGGTCCGGGCGCACCCGGTCGTCCGGCGCGAGCTCGTACTCGGCCTCTTCTGGCGGCGCTCGCACGCGCTTGCGCCGCTCGCGCTGCTCGGGCTCGCGACCGCGTGCGGCGTCGGGGCGCGCCGCCGGCCCGGCACGCGCCGCGTGTTGGAGAGATGCCGCCCACCCGCGACGCGCCGCCCGGTGCTCGCCGCGCCATCCGCGCCCGGCAACGGGCGATCGCCGTGGCGGAGGGTCGTCGGGCTCGCGCTCGCGCTGCCCTACGCCCTCGACGCCGCTCCGCGCTACGGCTCGGGCCCCCGAGCGCGCCTGCGCGGGGTCGTCGAGCTGCCGGGCCGCGCGGCCGTGGACCTGGCGGAGATCGCGGCGCTCGCGCGCGGCAGCCTTCGCCACCGGACGGTGATCCTGTGAGCGCATCGCGGGCGCGCCCCGCGACGCGCGCGCTCTCCGTTGTCGTCGCCTCCCACGACCGGCCGCTGCGATTGCGCTGGCTGCTCAACGCGCTGGCCGAGCAGACGCTCCCACGCGAGCAGTGGGAAGTCGTCGTCGCGCACGACTCCCGCGGTCCCATGACCGCAGCGCTCCTCGCAGGCCACCCGCTGGCGACCGCAGGCGTCCTGCGGACGCTCACCTTCGCCCCCGGCGCCGGGCCGGCGGAGAAGCGCAACGCTGCCTGGCGGGCTGCCGGGGCGCCGACCGTGGTCTTCACCGACGACGACTGCCGCCCACCCGCCGACTGGCTGGCCCGCACGCTTGAAGCAGTTCGCGAGCGGCCCGGCGCGATCGTCCAGGGCGCCACCCGGCCCGACCCCGACGAGCTCGCTCTCGTCGCGGTCGCGGGCTGGCGCTCCCAGCAGGTCGCGCCGCCCGTCACCTGGGCGCAGACCTGCAACATCGCCTACCCGCGCGCGGCGCTCGCGGCCGTCGGCGGGTTCGACGAGACGCTGCCCGAGGCCGCCGGGGAGGACACCGACCTCGCGCTGCGCGTCCGTGCGGCGGGCGTGGCCTACACGGGTGCTCCCGCGATGCTCACCTTCCACTGCATCGAGCTTCCGGGCCTGCTCGCGCGCGTCCGCGACACGCAGCGCTGGCGCCACATGCCGGGCGTCGTCGCCCGCCACCCGAGCCTGCGCCGCAGCTTCCCGCTGCGGCTGTTCTGGAAGCGCCGCCACGCGCTGCTCGGCCCGGCGGTCCTCGGCGTCGCCCTCGCCGCGACGCACCCGCGCCGCCGGGCGCCCGCGCTCGTGCTCGCGCTGCCCTGGGCGCGCCTGGCCGCTGCCTCCTACGGCCCGGGATGGCGTGGCCGCCTGCGCACCGTCAGCGAGCTGCCGGCCAACGCGCTGGTCGACTGCGCCGAGGTGCTCGCCCTCGCGCGCGGCTCCGTCGCCCACCGCTCGCCGCTCCTGTGAGGATGCGCGCGACGTGAAGGTCGCCCTCCTCAACCCCGTCTTCTGGCCCGAGGTCCGCCGCGGCTCCGAGCGCGTCGTCCGCGACCTGGCCGACGGGCTGCTCGCGCGCGGCGACCGCGTCCGGCTGATCACGAGCCACCGAGGACGGCCGAGCGTCACCGTCGAGGACGGCCTCGAGGTCCAGCGCCTTCCGCGGCCCCCGGGAGGTGGCCGCCTCGACCGCCGCCTCTACGAGCACCACCTCACGCACGTCCCGCTCTCCTACCTCGCGCTCAAGCGCCATGACCCGGACGTCGCCCACGCCTTCTTTGCCACCGACGCGCTCGCCGCCACGCGCTGGGGCCGCGAGACGGGCAGGCCGGTCGTCTTCTCCTTCATGGGTGTCCCGCACCGCCAGGGGCTCGCGAACCGCCGGCTGCGCAAGGAGATCATCGTGCGCGCCTGCGCCGAGGCGAGCGCGGTCACCGCGCTCTCGCAGGAGGCGGCCGACGCGTTCGGCTACTGGCTCGGCGTCGAGGCACGCGCGATCGCCCCGGGCGTCGACCTGGGCGCATTCACCCCCGACCCAGCGGCCCACGTGACCGCGTCTGGCGCCGACCTCGGCGGGTCCACCTCCGAGCCCGTGGCTCGCGCCGCCGCCCCGACAATCCTCTGCGCCGCCGACCCGGGCGAGCCGCGCAAGCGCGTCGGGCTTCTGGCCGAGGCGTTCGCGCTCCTCCGCAAGCGCCACCCGGACGCGCGGCTCGTGCTCTCGCGGCGCGCCGGGAGCGACGGCGACGCGGCGCCGAGCGGCCCGGGCATCGAGTGGCGCGACCTCGACACCCGCGAGGAGCTCGTGGCCGCCAACCGCGAGGCGTGGGTCCACGCGCTGCCGAGCTTCGGCGAGGCCTTCGGGCTCGTGCTCGCCGAGGCGCTGGCCTGCGGCACCACGGTGGTCGGGCCGACCCGCGCGCTCGTCGACGACGTGGGGGAGCACTTCACGGGCGACGACGCGCACGCGCTGGCTGCTGCCCTCGAGCGCGCCCTCGAGCGCGCCCGCGATCCCGCCACCCCCGCCGCCTGCCGTGCCCGCGCGGAGGGCTTCTCGCGCCAGAAGACCGCGGACGCCTACGCCGCCCTCTACGCAGAGCTCGGGGCGTGAGCGCTCCCGCCGGGACCATCCAGCAGGCCGGCGAGCTGCGGATCGCGCGGCTGGAGTCGCTGCGCGGCCTGGCCTCGATCGGCGTGCTCGGCGCCCACGCGTGGATCATCGCCCGCGGCAGCGCGGGCGTGGGCTACGACCAGACCTACCCCCAGCGGTTGATCCTCAGCGGCGGGCTCGGGATCTGGCTCTTCTTCGCCCTGGCGGGCTACCTCCTGTACTGGCCGTTCGCCCAGCGCGACTTCGGCCGCGGCGGCCACGTCGACCTGCGCCTCTACGCGCGCAACCGCGCGCTGCGCATCTTCCCCGTGTACTACGCGGCGCTCGTGGCCGCCTTCGTGCTGCTGGAGGGCGGCGGCAACCCGCGGCAGTGGCTCACCTTCGCGCTCTTCCTAGAGAACTTCGACCCCGCGACCGTCGGGACGGTCGTCGGGCCGATGTGGTCGCTGGTGGTCGAGCTTCACTTCTACACGCTGCTGCCGTTCCTGGCCGCCGGGATCGCGTTGGTCGCGCGGCGCCGCCGGGGAGTCGCCGCGGCCCTGCTGGCGCTGCTGGTCGTCGGCGCCATGGCGTTTCGCTGGGTCATGGTCGAGGGCGCCGCGCCGGGGGACTTCGACGTGCGCTGGCTCTACTCGCTGCCGACGAACATCGGCTTCATCGCGATCGGCATGCTGCTCGCGCTGCTGCGCACGGCGTGGCAGGAGCGCCCGCCGGCGTGGCTCGAGGGTCCGCTGGGGCGCGCCGACGCGTGGATGCTCGCCTCCGTGCCGCTCTGGCTGGTCGTGGTGGCCGACTACAAGCTGATCGCGCTGTCGGCGCTGGCGTCCGTGCTGATGGTCGGCGCCTGCGTGCTGCCGCTGCGGCCCGGGCTCCTGCTGCGGCCGCTCGACTTCAAGCCGCTGGCGTCGATCGGCGTGATGTCCTACTCGCTCTACCTCATCCACTTCCCGCTGATGCTCGAGCTCGTCGGCCTCGTCGACGGCTCCCTGCAGCTGTTCCTCCTCGGCTCGGCCATCGCGCTGCCGCTGGCCGCTCTGTCCTACCGCTGCGTGGAGCGCCCGTTCCTCTCCAGGCGCCGGGTCTGGTCGCCGGACGCCGCGCAGAGCGCCGACGCGAACCGGCTCCCCGCGCAGGCACCCAGCGCCTAGATGAGTCGTTCCACGAGGCGGTCACGTCGATCAGCAGTCCGGGCGGATGCCCGGGGCCGCACGATTCCGAAGGCGATCCTCTTGGATCGTCGAGGGATCGGGTGGTTCCGGGTGCCGTCCGGGACGTTGAGCGGCGGCACCGAATCCGTGGAACGACTCATCTAGGATCGGGCGCATGTCCGGACATTCCAAGTGGGCGTCGATCAAGCACAAGAAGGCGATCACCGACTCGCGGCGCGGGGCGATGTTCACGAAGCTCTCGCGGCACATCACCGTGGCGGCCAAGAACGGCGGCGGCGACATCGAGGGCAACCCGTCCCTGGCGCTTGCGGTGCAGAAGGCCAAGGACGCCTCGATGCCCAAGGACAACATCCAGCGCGCGATCGACAAGGGCACGGGCGCCGGCGCCAACGAGGCCGACTTCCAGGACGTCCTCTACGAGGGCTACGGCCCCGGCGGGGTGGCGCTGCTGATCGAGGGCCTGACCGACAACCGCAACCGCACGGGAGCCGAGGTCCGCTCCGCGCTGACCAAGGCCGGCGGCGCGCTCGGGGAGCCCGGCTCGGTCGCCTACCTCTTCGACAAGACCGGCGTGATCGTCGTCGACGCGGAGCGCTACTCCGAGGACGACCTGCTCGTCGCCGTCGAGGCGGGCGCCGAGGACATCGAGGCCGACGAGGGCTCGCTCGAGGTCATCACCGCCCCGGGCGATCTGCCCGCCGTCCGCGCCGCGCTGCAAGCAGCCGAGATCGAGCTGCAGTCCGCCGAGGTGATCTGGCGACCCAAGACGCGCGTCGACGTCGACGAGGAGGGCCTGAGGAAGCTCATGCGGCTCATCGACACCCTCGACGAGAGCGACGACGTGGGCGAGGTCCACGCGAACTTCGACGCTTCGGCCGACGTGATGGAACGCGTAGCGGACGGCTGAGGGGCAGGAGTGCGCCGGTTCGTCCCGGCGGTGCTGCGGGAGGAGCCGCAGTTCCGCCTGCTCTTCGGCGGCCAGGCGCTGTCGACGCTCGGCGACCGCATCACGTTCGTCGCGCTGCCCTTCGCGGTGCTGTCGATCGGCGGCGGCGCGGGGGAGGTCGGCCTGGTCATCGGCGCCACGACGATCCCGTTCGCGATCTTCGCGCTGCTCGGCGGCGTGTGGGCGGACCGCCTGCCGCGCCACCGGGTCATGCTCGCCTCCGACCTCGTGCGGATGGTCAGCCAGGCGCTCGCGGCCCTGCTGCTGCTCACCGGCGACGCCGAGGTCTGGCAGCTCGCGGCGCTCGGCGTCGCCTTCGGGACCGCCGACGCGTTCTTCATGCCGGCGCTCACCGGGCTCATGCCGGCCGTCGTCGCGCCCGAGCGCCTGCAGGAAGCCAACGCGCTGCGCGCCCTGGTCGCCTCCTTCGGCATGGTCAGCGGGCCGGCGGCGGCGGGCGTGCTCGTCGCGCTGCTCGGCCCGGGCGGGGCGCTTGCCGTCGACGCCGCGACCTTCGCGGCAAGCGCGCTGGCGCTCGCGCGCCTGCGCCCGGCCGTCGCCGCGCGGGCGACGGACGACGCAGCCGCGTTCCTCGACCAGCTGCGGGCCGGGTTCGCGGAGATTCGTCGGCGACCGTGGGTGCAGGGCTTCCTCGTCGTCCTCTGCGTGTACTCGGTGGTGGTGCTCCCGGCGATCTTCGTACTCGGGCCGGTCCTGGCCGAGCGGGAGCTCGGCGGCGTGCGCGCCTGGGCGGTGATCACCGCCGCCTTCGGGCTCGGGTCGATCACCGGCGACCTGCTGATCCTGCGCTTCAAGCCGCGCCGGCCGCTGCTGTGGTCGGGCATCGGTTTCACGGTCGCCTCCGCCCAGGCGCTGATCATCGGCTCGGGGCTGCCCGTCGCGGGGATCGCGGCGCTCGAAGCGGTCACCGGCGTGGCGGTGGCCGCGGGCTGGGGACTGTGGGAGACGACCCTGCAGGAGCAGATCCCCGAGCACGCGATCTCGCGCGTCTCCTCCTACGACTACCTCGTGTCGGTCGGCGCGATGCCGATCGGCCTGACGCTCGCCGGGCCGGTGGCCGAGGTCATCGGGCTGCACGAGACGCTCGTCCTGCAGACGGCGATCGGGCTGCCCGTCGCGCTTGCGGTGCTGCTCGTGCCCGGCGTCCGGACGCTTCGAACCGGTTTCAAAAAGGCGCGGCCGTGAGGAAACCGTCTCGCGGCGACAGTCGCCACACGACACCACGACCGATCGAAACCGGTTCTCAGCCGCGGTCGCCCGACGGCCGCACCCGGTGCAGCCGAACCGCTCCCGGGACGCCCTTGAGCTTGCGCTCGCCGACGGAGGACCAGTGGAGCTCGTCGCGATCGCCGATCGCCTTGCGCGTGGCGGCGTCGGCGACGACCGAGCCCGCGCGCGCGACCGTCGTGATGCGGCTCGCGAGGTTCACGGGCCGCCCGAACCAGTCGCCGGCGCGGGAGACCGCAGAGCCCGAGGCGATCCCGACGCGCAGCTGCGGGAACTCCTGCCCCTCCGCGTCGGCCGCCGCCACGAGCGCGTGCGCGGCGGTTACGAGCGCGCACGGGTCCGGGGAGACCAGCAGCACCGCGTCGCCGATCGACTTGACGAAGCGGACGGGCGCCTCGACGACCTCGCCGGCCAGCGAGACCAAGCGCTCGGCGACCTGCTCGAGCTGGTCGGGTGGCAGCTCCTCGCCGAGGCGGGTGAAGCCCACGAGGTCGGCGAAGGCGACGCTCACCTCGCGCGCGCCCGGCAGCTCCCCGGCCTCGCGCTCGGCCGCGGTGACGACCTCCTCGCGTGCGGCGTTGTTCAAGTGGATGCGCAGCATCTGCTCCACGAGCGGGCCGACGAGCGGCACGAGGCTCTCGGCGACGGCGGCGTAGGTGGCGGCGAGCTCCTTCTCCGAGAGGCCGGGAGCGATCGCGAGCTCCATGACGTTCTGGCGCATGAGCTCGGCCGCCTGGGCCAGGCCCCGGCTGAGCACCCGCGAGGTGCTGAGCATCTGCTCCGGCGCGAGGCCCGCGTCGAGGAAGCGCTTGGTCGTACGCGCCGCCTCGAGGTCCATCTCGCCGTAATGCACGACGTCGAGGTCGACGGGCAGCGGCAGCCCGCTCGCCCGGCCGAGCGCCAGCCACAGCTCGAGCGGGAGGCCGGACTCCTTGGCGACATCGCGGGCGCTGTAGCGCTCGCCGGTCCCGAGCGCGCGGCTGGCCGCTACGAGGACGAGCGTCCCGTTCTCGGTCGCGCGGCGCAGCTCGTCCGGCTCGACGGCGTGCTCGGCGCCCAGCCAGCGCAGCATCTCGGCACGCTCCTCGCGGGCGGGGCCATCGAGGCCGTCGAGCAGCTCTTGGGTGACGCGGTCGTCCATTCCGGCCGAGACTAGGCCCTGCGAGGATGCGCTCACATGAGCGCCCCCGCCCGCCGTACCCGTCTCCCCGCCGCCGAGCGCCGCGCGGCCATCCTCGCGGCGGCCCTCGAGGTCTTCGGCGAGCGCGGCTACCACGGCGCCTCCATCGACGAGATCGCCAAGCGGGCCGGCATCTCCAAGGCGCTGATCTACGAGCACTTCGCCTCCAAGCGCGAGCTGCACGCCTCGCTGCTGCAGGCCCACGTCGGTGAGCTCTTCGTGCGCCTGGCGGCCAACGCCGCGACCGGCGCGACCGGGGAGGCGCGGCTGCGCGGCGGCGTCCAGGAGTTCTTCGCCTACGTCGAGGAGCAGCGCGAGGCCTTCCGGTTGCTCTTCCGCGACCTCGCCGACCCCGAGGTCGCCGGGGCGATCACCGGCGTGCAGGCCCAAGCGGCGGGGCTGCTCGTCGCGCTGATGCAGGCCGACCCCGAGGCCGCCTCGCTCAGCGTGCCGGGGGCGACGCCGCAGGAGCGCGGCCGCGCCATCGAGCTCCTGGCGACCCAGCTTTCCGGGGCGCTGCAGGCGCTCGCCAACTGGTGGTACGTCCACCAGGACGTCCCGCGCTCCGAGCTCGTCGACCGCGCGGTGGACTTCGCCTGGACCGGGTTGCGTCAGCTGCGCGAGGAGTGATGGCCACCGACGAAGCGGGCCGGTCCCGCTCCGCACGTGGCCGAGGCACTGCTTCTCATGCTCGAAGAGTTCCGCGGAGCGCTCGCGTGCGAAAGCGGTCCGGCGGCCAGGTCGTGGCCGTCGGAGTTCGGCGAGCAGGTACTCAGCGGCCTGGCCGATCTGGCCCGCAAGCTCCGGCTGCCGCACCATCCTGGCTCCCAGGCGCAGAAGCGACCGCATTGACTCACAGTGCGCTGGTAGTTTTTCTCAGGCTCGAACGAACGGTTGAACGCCGTCGTTCGACGAAACCTTTGGAAAGGGACGATGAAAGACCGAATCGCTTGGGACGATGCTTTGGTCGTCTTGGCGCTTTGGGAACGTCGGAGGTACCGCGTGGGCTGTTGGGCGACGTTCGACGATGGGTCGTCGTTCTTCGCCTACCCGCCCTCGCGATTACGCAAGGGATCGCTGCTCGACACAACCCGAATCAAGATTACGTCGAAGGCCGGCTATGACCTCGAGCTTGAACGAGCTTTTGTGCGCGACATCTCTTACGACCCAAGCGGTGAGCGTCTCGACTTCTGGACCCGCGTAATCCCGTCGGTATCAGCCCAGGCTTATCGGCCGCGATGGCGAAGGCGGGCATCGCTAGTTCCGAGGTCATTGACCTCGGTTCTCGTAACAGCTCCGCCGTCATGAGGCACGTAGCGGCCAAAGGGCTCCTCGCTGTCGCTACCCCGGTCCGCGATCCGGCGACGGGTGCTCAGTCGGCACGCGGGGAGAAGGCGACGCCCAGGCGCTCGGCGGTCGCGGCCAGGCGTCGGTCGCTCGTCCACAGCCGGCTGCCCGGCGTGAGGCGCGTCGCCGCCAGGAGCTGTGCGTCGACGTAACCGACGCCCGTGCCCGAGAGCCCGGCGTCGCCGATCAGCCCGAGGAGCTCGCGCGGCGTGGCGATCACCGCCTGGGGCAGCGCCTCGAGGAGGCCGATGACCTCGCCGCGGCGCTTGAGGCTCCCGAGCGCCAGCTCGCCGGTCACCCAGGGGTGTCCGAGGACGGCTCCGCGTTCGAGCAGTCCGGCGAGCGCGGGGTCGGCCGCGTGCAGGTGGTCGATCCACACCGCGGTGTCGACGAGGATCACCGTGCTGGTGGGCGCTGACGCGGAGCCGCTTTGGCGCCGGGGTCGCTGCCGCCCAGGAGTGCGAGGCGCAGCGCGCTCTCGCGCTGGATCAGCGCGGTGAGCGCCTCGCGCAGCAGCGCGGCCTTCTCCCGGGTGCCCGTCAGCCGCTGCGCCTCGGCCAGCAGATCGTCATCGAGGGCTACGGTCGTGCGCATGCCGGCAGCATACGGCACGCCAAAGCGCATCAAGTGATGCGTCGCTTCCTACGAGCTCCGGGCTGGAGCTTTCGGCCCTCGCCTCGGTGTCTCGGGGAAGGCATCCGACCCGCCGCCCAGAATGAGGCGGGTGGTGATCGTCCTCGGCATCGACCCCGGCCTGGCTAACACGGGCTACGGCGTCGTCCAGCGGCGGTCGGGGCGCCTCGTCGCGCTCGACGGGGGCTGCGTCACGACCCGTCCCGAGGCCACGCCGGAGCGCCGCCTGTCGACGATCCACACGGCGATCGCCGACCTCATCCTGCGCCACGAGCCTGAGGCCGTCGCCCTCGAGGCCATCTACTTCGGCCAGAACGTGCAGTCCGCGCTCGCCGTCGGCCAGGCGCGCGGGGTGGTCATGCTCGCCGCGGGCCAGCGCGGGCTGGCCTGCCACGACTACACGCCGCAGCAGGTCAAGGGCGCCGTCTGCGGCTCGGGCCGCGCGGAGAAGGACCAGGTGCAGCGGATGGTCCAGAGCCTGCTCGGACTGACCGAGCTGCCGCGCCCAGACCATGCCGCCGACGCTCTGGCCGTCGCGATCTGCCACGCCAACCACGCCCCCCTGAGCGCCGCGAAGATCCGTGCCTCGCGCGGGCCAGGCGTGCGCGCCGGGCTGGGCCGCGGCGCATGAGCTCCTTCGACGCCCGCGCCGCCGTCGCATGATCGCGCTGGTCGCGGGCGAGGTCGCCGTCCGCCGCCCCGACCACGTCGTGGTGGAGACCGCCTCGGGCGTGGGCTACCGGCTCAACGTCTCGGCGGAGACCCTGCGCCACGTGCCCGCCGCGGGCGAGCCGGTCTCCCTCCACGCCCACCTCGTGGTCCGCGAGGACGCCCTCACGCTCTACGGCTTCGCCACCGAGGAGGAGCGCGACCTCTTCCTGCTGCTGCTCGGCGTGCAGTCCGTCGGCCCGAAGGTCGCCCAAGCGATCCTCTCTGGCGGCACGCCGCGCGAGCTGGTCGGCGCCCTGGCCGCCGGGGACGCCAAGCGCTTCCAGGCCGCGCCCGGCGTGGGCAAGCGCACGGCGGAGCGAATCATCGTCGAGCTGCGCGACAAGGTCGGTGCCTCCGGCGTCGCGCCCGCCGACGGGGGCGACCCTCTCCGCGCCGATGACCCGCGCTCCCTCGCCCGTGAGGGCCTCGAGGAGCTCGGCTACGCCCCGGCCGAGGTCGAGGAGCTGCTGCGCGGCGCCACCGGGGAGACGCCCGAGGCGCTCATCGCCGCAGCGCTGAAGGCGTCGCGTCGATGATCCGCACCCCCGACCCAGAGCCCGAGCGCATCCAGACGCCGGAGGCGACCCGGGAGGACCGCACGACCGAGGTGACGCTCCGGCCGCAGACCCTCGGCGAGTTCGTGGGCCAGGACGTCGTCGTCGACCAGCTCCGGGTGTCGCTCGAAGCCGCGGCGGCACGCGGCGAGGCGCTCGACCACGTCCTGCTCGCCGGCCCGCCCGGCCTGGGCAAGACGTCGCTGGCGCAGATCCTCGCGAGCGAGCTCGGCGTCCCGTTCGTGCAGACCGCGGCACCCGCGCTGGAGCGCAAGGGCGACGTCGCCGCGTTCCTCACCGCCCTGGAGCCCCGCTCGATCTTCTTCGTCGACGAGATCCACCGCCTCTCGCGCGCGCTGGAGGAGACGTTCTACCCGGCGATGGAGGATCGCCAGCTGCCGATCACCGTCGGCGTCGGCGCCGGCGCGCGGGTCATGACGCTCGACCTGCCGCCGTTCACGCTCGTGGGCGCCACGACGCGCGCGGGCCGGCTGACCACGCCGCTGCGCGACCGCTTCGGCATCCAGCACCGCCTGGAGCCCTACGGCCCGCGCGAGCTGGCGACGATCGTGCGCCGCAGCGCGGCGATCCTCGACGTGGAGCTCGCGGGGGCGGGCGCCGAGGCGATCGCCGCCCGCTCCCGCGGCACCCCGCGCGTGGCCAACCGCCTGCTCAAGCGCGTGCGCGACTACGCCGAGGTACGCGCGGACGGCGTCGTCACCGAGGAGGTGGCGGCCCACGCGCTCGACCTGCTGCAGGTCGACCACCTCGGGCTGGACCGCCTCGACCGCGAGATCCTCGGTGCCGTCTGCGAGAAGTTCGGCGGCGGGCCGGTCGGGCTGAGCACCCTGGCCGTGACGGTGGGGGAGGAGACGGACACGCTCGAGGACGTCTACGAGCCCTACCTGCTGATCTGCGGCCTGCTGAAGCGCACGCCGCGCGGTCGCGTGGCCACGCCGCGCGCGTACGCGCACCTCGGTCTCGAGCCGCCGCGGGATCCCGCGCTGTTCTGAGGCGATGGCTCAGCCCGGGTCAGGCGGCGGGCTCGAAGAGCTCGATCGCGGCTGCGACGCCGGGTGCGGCGGCGAGTCGCCCGTCGCAGGTCACCAGCGGGATGTCGAGCGTCTCTGCAAGCGCCACGAACATCCCGTCGTAGGCAGTGACGTCGTCGCGCAACCGCCACGCGCGGTCGGCCAGCGGCGGATGGGGATAGCGCGTCACCGCGAGCTCGGCGAACGCCACTCGGGCATCCGCGGCGCGCTCGAGGCTCATCGCTCCGCGCGAGAGCAAGCGCCGCAAGGCGTGCAGGACCTCGACGTCGAGCAGGTGCGGGGCCTGCAGGTCTCCGTCGGCCGTGATGCGCTCGACCAACCCGTCCGGCGGCCGGCGGTCGACCACGAAGGACACGACGGCCGAGGTGTCGACGACGATCACCCGCGGTCGCGACCGTCGCGGACCGCCGCGACGATCTCCTCGGTGCTGGGGCCGCCTTCTCGGGACCGCGCGCGTCGCAGGACGTCGCTGATCGCCGGTCGCTCGGCCAGGCGCTCGAGCTCGGCCAGCGCGTAGTCCGACAGCGACACCCCGGCAGCGGCGGCGCGGCTGCGCAGGACGCTGTGGATCTCCTCGGGCACGTTGCGGATCTGGATCGTCCTCATGGCGGTCAGCCTACCGTCTGGGTGTGTCACACCCAACCCGCACCCGACGCGCACAGAACGGCCCACCGGTACGAGCCCGCGCCGCCTCCTCTACCCTGTCCGAGCCCGATGGCCCATCTCTTCATCTGCCCCAACTGCGCCCACCGCACCACGCAGACCGAGCGCACCGCCGGCTTCCGGACCACTCCCAAGGGGTGTGAGAAGTGCGGCTTCGGCTTCCTGTTCGAGCTGCTCGACGACTACTACCCGGCCCCGAACGCGGCGTTCTTCGCCTGCGACGCCGACGGGAACGTCATCGCCTGCGGCCGCGGCTCCTTCGAGCTGACGGGGCTCGACGACCAGCGCGTCATCGGCCGCTCCGTCGGCGAAGTGCTCGGGTTGCGGTTCTCAGAGGAGCCCGACCCGGTGTCGACCGCCCTGGAGTGGGGCGTCCGGCAGCTCGGCAAGGACGTCCAGGTCAACGCCGAGGGCGACCTGCCCGCGAAGGCCAAAGCCGATCTCTTCCCGGCCTACGACGACGACGGCGGCCTGCTGATCGTCCTCACGCCGACCCCTTAGAGGACCCCATGACCGACCGCCGCCGCAACCTCCTGATCCTCGTCCTCGTCGGCGCGCTGCTCGCGGCCGCCGCGGTCGTGGTCGCCACCAAGCCGACCCGCCTCGGCCTCGACCTGAAGGGCGGCGTCGAGCTCGTCTACCAGGCCAAGCCGACCAACCAGACGCAGGTCACGGGCGACTCGGTCACCCGGGCGATCGACATCATGCGCCAGCGCGTCGACGCGCTCGGCGTCTCCGAGCCGGAGATCCAGCAGTCGGGCAAGGACCAGATCGTCGTCTCGCTGCCGAACGTCACGAACGCGGCAGAGGCCGCCCGCGTCGTCGGCACGACCGCGACGCTGCAGTTCTACGACTGGGAGAAGAGCGTCCTCGGCAAGGACTGCAAGCCCGCGCCGACGGACTTCGCGGTCACGGGTGGCCCGAGCGCCGGTCGCCAGGGCGGCCTGAAGCTCTACGACGCCGTCTCGCGTGCGCGGCGCTGCCCGCCGGTCACGAACATCAACACGTCGGGCGGCGAGAAGTGGTACCTGCTCGACGACGCCAAGCGCAAGGTCGTCGCCGGCCCCGAGGAGTCCGAAGCGGTCCTGCGCGCCTCCGAGGCGGCCAAGAAGGCGCCCAAGGACGCGCGCGCCGTGAAGGTGAACGAGGGCACCACCGTCGTCCAAGCCGAGTCGATCAACCCGAACGCGGACGCCACCGACGCGGGGCCGGACTCGTGGTTCGTCCTGCGCGACGACGTGGCGCTCTCGGGCACCGACATCAACAACCCGGAGCAGAACTTCGACAACAGCCCGGGCGGCAGCGGCGGCCCGAACGTCACCTTCGAGTTCACCGGGTCCGGGGCGAAGAAGTGGCAGGGCGTGACGCGGGAGATCGCCCAGCGCGGCCAGTCTTTCGTGGTGACCTCCGACGGCCAGGCCGTGCAGGACGTCCAGAGCCGCGCCCAGCACTTCGCGATCGTCCTCGACGACCAGCTCGTGTCGGTGCCGTTCATCGACTTCCAGCAGAACCCCGATGGCATCGACGGCTCGGCCGGCTCGGAGATCTCCGGCGGCTTCACGACGAAGTCCGCCCAGGCGCTGGCCAACCAGCTCAAGTACGGCGCCCTGCCGCTGAAGCTCGAGCTCATCTCCCAGTCGCAAGTCTCGGCGACCCTCGGCCAGGAGGCGCTCGACCAGGGCCTCGTAGCGGCCGGCGTCGGCTTCGTCATCGTCGCGCTGTTCCTGCTGGTCTTCTACCGCGTCCTCGGCGTGCTGGCGGTCGGCGCGCTGCTGATCTACGCGGTCTACCTCTTCGCGCTGATCAAGCTGATCCCGGTGACGCTGACGCTGCCGGGCCTCGCCGGGCTCGTGCTGACGATCGGCGTCTGCGCCGACGCGAACATCGTGATCTTCGAGCGTGTCAAGGAGGAGGTGGTCGCGGGGAGATCGATCGCCTCGGCGATCGGCCTGGGCTACCGCAAGGGCCTGTCGACGATCATCGACGCCAACGTCGTCACGCTGCTGACGGCGTTCATCCTCTTCATCCTCTCCACGGCCGGTGTCCGCGGCTTCGCGCTCACCCTCGGGCTCGGCGTCATCGTCACGCTCTTCTCCGCGGTGCTCGCGACCCAGGCGCTGCTCGGGGTCACGGGAGCCAACGCGCTGAAGGACCCGCGCCTGGTCGGCGCGCGCACGCACGGCACCAAGCGGCGCTTCGACTTCAACGGCGCGACGAAGGCGATGTTCACCATCTCCGGGGTCATCCTGCTCGCGGGCGCGCTGGCGATCTCGACGAAGGGCATCACCTTCGGCATCGACTTCGAGTCGGGCACCCGCATCCAGGCGGCCTTCGCCAAGCCGGTCAGCGAGGATCAGGTGCGCGCGGTGCTGGCCAAGCAGGGCGCCGCGAGCGCGGACGTGCAGAAGGTGACGGGCTCCCAGCTCGGGCCGAACACGATCCAGATCTCCACCGGAGAGCTGACGCCGCCGGACCTCGACAAGGTCAAGAACGCACTCGTGCAGGAGTTCGGTGAGACCCGCGGGCCGCCGCAGGTGCAGTCCGTCGGCCCGACGTTCGGCCAGTCCGTGGCCCGCAGCGCCGCGATCGCGGTCGTCGTCTCGCTGCTGCTGATCGCGGTCTACATCGCGCTGCGCTTCGAGTGGAAGTACGCCGTCACCACGGCGATCTCGCTGATGCACGATCTGCTGATCGTCGCGGGCCTGTACGCCTTCACCGGCCGGGAGGTGACGAGCGCGACGGTCGCCGCGCTGCTCACCGTCCTGGGCTTCTCGCTCTACGACACGATCATCGTCAACGACCGATTGCGCGAGAACATGCCGCGCATGCCGCGCGCCACGTTCGGCCAGATCTCGAACCGCTCGATGAACGAGGTCGTCGTGCGCTCGATCTCGACGGTGACCTGCGCCTCGCTGCCGATCGTGGCCCTGCTGTTCTTCGGCGGCGAGACACTGCAGGACTTCGCCTTCGCGCTGCTCGTCGGCACGGTCTCCGGCGCGTACTCGTCGATCTTCATCTCCTCGCCGGTGCTCACGCAGTGGAAGGAGCGCGAGCCTGTCTTCCGCCGCCGCCGCGCGGCGCTGCTCGCGCAGCACGGCGAGGTGCCGCCGTTCGCGGACACCAAGCTCGACGTCAACACGGAGCGCAAGCAGCCGCAGCGGACACGCCTGACCGCGCCGGAGAGCCCCGACCGCGCGGTGCCCAAGTCGGAGTTCGACCAGATGGTCCGCGAGCTGCACTCCGACGCTCCCGTGCCGCAGGCGGCGTCGGGCACGGGCGGCGCTTCGACTGAAGTCGCCGAGCGCGACGCGCCGCGCCCGCACGGCTCACGCCGCATGCCCGACGGTCTCGCCGCCCCGGAGGCCGCGCCCGCGCGCGACGGCGCGCTCGACGCACTCCCGGAGGACACCGTCTTGAAGGACAACCGCCCCAAGCGCCCGCGCAACAAGAAGCACGGGAGGCCCCGCTGATGTCCGTCCTGGTGTGGGTGATGGTCGGCCTGGCGATCTGGCACTTCACGGTCTACCTGCCCGACCACTTCTGGGGCGGGATCGCCGGCGCGTTCGTCGGGGCGATCATCGGCTCCGTGCTCGGCGGGCTGCTGCTGCACGGCTTCGACGTGCCGGGCCGCGACGCGGTCGAGCTCAAGACCTTCTTCGAGGGCATCCCGGGAACGCTGATCGGGATGGCCGTCGTGTACTTCGAGGGGATGCGGCGCGAGCGCGTCGAGACCGAGGTCGGCGATGGGCTGCCGCACTCGAGCTGAGCGGGGCGCCCCGATCCGCTTGGCTGAGCCTGGCTGAGAGGGCCGACTCAGACGGAAGCTTTCAGCACTGCTGGCTGCACGACGCGCCGCAGATGACTAGACGGATCGTCGCGCGCTGCGAAGTCGAGGTCCGGTGGCGTCCGCGGCGGTCCGTATAAACCGCTTCGTGGCCTCCCGGCTCCTCCTCGATCCATGTCCGCACGCCGAAGTGCTCGCCCTGCAGGCGGCGCTCGCCTGCTCGGGACCGCTCGCGCAGGTGCTCGTCCGACGCGGGCTGGCCGATCCGGACGCGGCGCGCGCGTGGCTGGCGGCGGCCGACGACCACGATCCCGCGCTCTTCGCCGGCATCGACGCGGCGGTCGCACTGGTGCTCGAGCACGTCGTCGCCGGCTCGAAGATAACCGTCCACGGCGACTACGACGTCGACGGCGTGTGCTCGACGACGATCCTGCTCAACGCGCTCGAGGCGCTCGGCGCCCGCCCGGACTGGTTCTTGCCCTCGCGCACCCAGGACGGCTACGGCTTGGCGGCGGCGACCGTGGAACGGCTCGTCGCCCGCGGCACCCGGCTGCTGATCACCGCGGACTGCGCGATCACCGCCGTAGACGAGGTCGCCGCTGCCCGCGGGGCCGGGATGGACGTGCTGGTCACCGACCATCACGCGCCGCGCACGGACGGCCGCCTTCCCGACTGCCCGATCGTGCACCCAGGCCTCAACGGCTACCCCGTGCCCGAGCTCTGCGCCGCGGGCGTCGCGCACAAGCTGGCGCGTGCCCTGCTCGCCGGGGGCGGACTGGATCCGGCTGGCGCCGACTCAGATCTCGACCTGGTCGCGCTGGCCACGGTCGCCGACTGCGTGCCGCTCGTCGGCGAGAACCGCCGGCTCGTGCGCGCCGGCCTGCGCGCGATCGCGGGAACGCAGAAGCCCGGGCTGCGGGCGCTCATGCGGGTCGGGCGCGTCGACCCGAGCGCCGTCGACGCCACGAGCATCGGCTTCCGCCTCGCGCCGCGCATCAACGCGGCGGGCCGGATGCAGCGCGCCGACGCCGGGGTCGAGCTCCTGCGCACCCGGGACGAGGCTCGCGCCGAGACGATCGCCGAGGAGCTTGACCGCCTCAACGCAGATCGCCGCCACACCGAGCAGCGCATCCTCTTCGAGGCGGAGAAGCAGGTCGCCCTCGCGGACGCCGCGCGCGAGGAGGCGGGGCTCGGACCGGCCTGGGCCTACGTGCTCGCCGGCGACGGCTGGCACCCAGGGGTGATCGGCATCGTCGCCTCGCGGATCGCCGATCGCCACCACCGGCCGGTCGTCGTCGTCGCCTTCGCCGAGGGCGCCGACACGGGGACGGCCTCGGGCCGCTCGATCCCCGCGTTCGACCTGCTCGGCGGCCTCGACGCCTGTGCCGAGCAGCTCGCGCGCCACGGCGGGCACCGCGCTGCCGCGGGGTGCACGCTGGCGCGGGCGCAGCTCGAGGCGTTCCGCGCGGCGTTCTGCGCCCACGCCGAGGCGGTGCTCACCCCCGGGGACCTCGTGCACTCAGAACGCGCCGACGCCGTCGTCTCTGGCGACGAGCTCGGCCTCGAGCTGGCCGAGGAGCTCGCGCGTCTCGCCCCGTTCGGCATGGGCAACCCGGAGCCGCGGCTGCTTCTCCCCGCCGCCCGCCTCGTCGACCCGCGGCCGATGGGCGAGGGCCGCCACCTGCGCTTCACCGTGGAAGCCGGTGGGCGGCGGGCGAGCGCCGTCGCCTTCCAGACGACCGCCCTCCCCGAGGGTCATGACACGGGCGTCGACGTGACGTTCGCGCTGGAGCGCAACGAGTGGAACGGCGTCGTCGAGCCGCGCCTGCTGCTCAAGCGGGCGCTGCCCTGCGACCCCGGGCCGATCACGCTGCTCGGGGAGCCGGAGGAGTGGGAGGACGCCGTGCGCGCCGAGCTGGCCGCCGGCGTCGCGCCCTACGCCGCTGTCGCGACGAGCCGTGCGGCGCAGGCGGCCGCCGCGGCGGGCGCGGACGCCGCGGCCTGCATCACGGCCGTCGCCGACGCGGGCAGCGCAGCCCACGGGCCCGCAGCGTGCTCGCGCACGCTCTGTGACCGCCGCGGCGCCGGGATCGCCGGCGTCCTGACGTCGCTCGTGGCCTCGGGCGAGCGCGTGCTGGTCGTCTGCGCCGACGCGCACCGCCGCCGCGAGCACCTCCAGGATCGCTTCGGCGGCTTCGCGCTGTGCTCGTGGACCGCCCTGGAGCGCGACCCGGCGCTCACCGCGGCGTTTCACCACGTCGTGGCGCTCGATCCGCCGCCGCATCCGGCGCTCCGGCCGCTCCTCGACGCGGGAGCTTGGGGCCAGCTCGCCCATCTCTGCTGGGGAGACGCTGAGCTACGCTTCTGTGAGCATGTGCACGACGAGCAGCACGCGCTGCGCGACCACCTCACCGCCGCCTATCGGCTCCTGCGCGCAGCGCCCGGGAGCCTCGCGGACGCGCTGCCCCGCTCGCCCGTCGCCGCCGGCCGGGTCCTGGCGGTGCTCGCGGAGCTCGGCCTCGTCGAGCTGCACCTGGATCCGCTCGCGATCGCCGTCCCGGCGTTCGCCGGCCGCACCGAGCTGGAGCGCTCGCCGACCTTCGCAGCCTGCACCGCGCGGCACGCCGAGGGATCCTCGTGGTTGAGCAGCGCGCAGCCGCGGGCGGCGTGAAGACGCCCGTCGGGCGGGCGGGACCTCCCTCGATCGAGCTCGACGCGCGCGAGCGCCGGCTGCTGGGCGACCTCTTCGCGATCGTCGAGGAGCACGCGCACGATGCGGCCGTCGCGGTCGACCGCGATCGCGTCGAGGCCGCGTTCGTCTTCGCCTGCGAGCACCACGCCGACCAGCGCCGCAAGAGCGGGGAGGACTTCATCTTCCATCCCGTGGGGGTGGCGAAGATCTGCGCCGGGATGCGCCTGGACACCGAGACGCTCGTGGCGGCGCTGCTGCACGACACCGTCGAGGACACGAGCGCGTCGCTCGAGGAGGTCCGCGAGCGCTTCGGCGACGAGGTCGCGCTGCTCGTCGACGGCGTCACCAAGCTCACCGGCATCACCTTCATGTCGCGCGACGAGGCGCAGGCGGAGAACTACCGCAAGATGATGGTCGCGATGGCGACGGACATCCGCGTCATCCTGATCAAGCTCGCCGACCGCCTGCACAACATGCGCACGATCGGCGCGATGCCCAAGCAGAAGCAGATCGACAAGGCCAAGGAGACCCTGGAGATCTACGCGCCGATCGCGCACCGGCTCGGCATCCACGCGATCAAGTGGGAGCTCGAGGACCTCGCGTTCGCTGCGCTGCACCCGCGCAAGTACCAGGAGATCAAGGGCCTGGTCAACCAGCAGCGCGAGGAGCGCGAGGACTACGTGCGCGCAGCGGGCGAGGGATTGGCCGCAGACCTCGAGGCGCTCGGGATCAAGGCCGAGATCTCCGGTCGCGCGAAGCACTTCTACTCCATCTACTCCAAGATGACCAAGAAGGGCCGCGAGTTCAACGAGATCTACGACCTCACGGCGATGCGGGTCATCGTCGACTCGGTGAAGGACTGCTACGGCGCGGTCGGCGTGATCCACTCCTCTTGGAAGCCGCTGCCAGGCCGCTTCAAGGACTTCATCGCGATGCCGAAGTTCAACATGTACCAGTCGCTGCACACGACGGTGATCGGGCCCGAGGGGCTGCCGCTGGAGATCCAGATCCGCACGCGCGAGATGCACGACATGGCCGAGTACGGCGTCGCCGCGCACTGGATCTACAAGGTCGACCCGGAGGAGGACGGCGCAGGCAAGAAGCCGCTCAGCGACGGAGAGGCCAAGCTCAAGTGGCTGCGCTCGATGCTCGACTGGCAGAACGAGCTCTCCGACCCGCAGGAGTTCATGGAGAACCTGAAGGTCGACCTCTTCGACGAGGAGGTGTTCGTCTTCACCCCGAAGGGCGAGGTGAAGTCGCTGCAGTCCGGGGCCACTCCGCTGGACTTCGCCTACGAGGTCCACACGGAGATCGGCCACCGCTGCGTCGGCGCGCGCGTGAACGCGAAGATCGTCCCGCTGCACTACGAGCTGCGCTCGGGCGACATCGTCGAGATCCTGACCGCGAACCGCGACCGCGGACCCTCACGCGACTGGATCGCGATGGTCCGCACCACCCGCGCGAAGAACAAGATCCGCGCCTGGTTCAAGGCCGAGTCACGCGACGACACCGAGCACACGGGCCGCGCGCTGCTGCAGGAGCACATGAGCAAGAGCGGGCTGCCCGCGCAGAAGATCTCGGGCTCGCCGCTGCTGGCCGACGTCATCCGGGAGATGGGCTTCCGCAAGGCGGAGGACTTCTACATCGCCCTCGGTGGCGCCAAGGTCTCCCCGAAGGTGGTCGTCAACAAGGTCCTGCACCGCCTCAAGCAGGGCGAGGCGGCCGAGGAGGAGCAGAACACCGTCGAGTCGCTGGTCACGTCGCGCCGCCAGCGCCGCGCGCCGTCGGGGACGAGCAAGAGCTACGGCGTGATGGTCGACGGAGTCGACGAGGTCCTGCTGCGGATGGCCAAGTGCTGCCGGCCCGTGCCGGGCGACCCGATCGTCGGCTACGTCTCGCTCGGCCGCGGCATCACCATCCATCGCGACGACTGCCCGAACGCCGCCGCACTGCGCAAGGATCCCGAGCGCTTCGTCCGCGTGCACTGGGAGGGCGAGCACGAGACGGCCTTCAAGGTCGAGCTGCAGATCGACGCCTACGACCGCACCCGCCTGCTCGAGGAGCTGTCGCGGACCTTCGCCGAGGCGGGCATCAACATCGTCGAGGCGCGCTGCATCGTCTCCAGCCCGATGTCGAAGAACACCTTCGTCGTGGAGGTGGGCGATACCCGGGTCCTCAAGGCGACCGTGAACCGCCTGCGCTCGATCGACGGCGTCTTCGACGCCTACCGCGTCACGCCCGGCGTGGGCTGAAAGACACTACGAAACGACGGTCAGCTTGCCGGCGGCGAGCGTGAAGCGCGCCTCGTCGACGTCGCCGATGTAGTCCCCGTCGACCTGCAGCGGGATCGGCGCCCCGTCGGCCGAGCGCGCGACGACCTCGCCGACGTCGTGGAAGCCCTGCACCGCCTTGGCCTTGACGACGTTGCCGCGTGCCGCGAACGTGCGGTAGGCGATCGAGGGCATGTCGGTCAGCCGGGCGCGCGTCATGATCGCGCCCGCGAGCCGGCCGGAGTCCAGGCGGCTTTGCTCGGCCACGTGGATCGGCAGGTCGCCGAAGTACGTGTACGGGGCGCCGTTCTGCACGAAGACGCTGACGCCGCCCGCGAGATGGTCGCCGTCGACCTCGACCTCCATCCGCGGCGCGTTGAACACGTAGCGGCGCGAGAACGTCGACACGGCTGCGGCCGTGAAGTACCGCGGCCCGTACCTGGCCTTCAGGCGCGGGTGGGCATCGACGCGGGCGACGACCGCGGCGTCCAGCCCCATCCCGGCGGAGAACGTGAACCAGCGGCCGTTGACCCGCGCGAGGTCGACCTGGCGGGGACGGAAGTCGTCGGCGATGCGCAGCAGGTGCTCCGTGGCGTCGACGATGTCGCCGGGAAGGCCGAGCATCTTGCAGAAGACGTTGGCCGAGCCGCCCGGCAGCGTCGTCAGCGGCGTCTTGGAGCCCGCCAGGCCGTTGGCCGCCTCGTTGAGCGTGCCGTCGCCGCCGAAGGCGACCACGACGTCGAAGCCCTCGTCGGCGGCCTCGCGGGCGAGCTGCGTGGCGTGGTCCTTGGCGGCGGTGTCGATCGCCTGCACGTCGTAGCGCCCCTGCAACGCGGAGACCACGAGGTTCTTCAGCCGGTCGGACACGGTCGTCGCGTACGGGTTGACGATGACGAGCATCCGCTTGCGCTCGGTCGGGGCGTCGACGGCGAAGGCGTCGCCGAGGCGCTCGAGGCTGTCGGTCGGCGACATGACGACGGTACCCGCGGTCGCACAGCCGGTTACCGAGCCGAACGACGCGCACCCGAGCGCTGCCGCTGCCCGCGTGCCCACCGTGCGGCCTGGAGCGACTGAGCCGGCGTCGCCGGGGCGCGGCGCTCAGCCGACGAGCGTCCGGGCGCGGAGGCCTCCGACCGCCAGCGCGCCCGCCGTCACCGCGTCGGCCGCCAGGTGCACGGCGGCCACCCCGGGTCCCGCTCGCCGGCCGGCGCCGCGCGCCCCGCGCCAGAGCTCGCCGGCGTAGGGCACCGCCAGGGCGAGAGCCCCGGGGCGCCGGCCCGCGCCACCGGCCAGCACCCCGAGCAGCGCGAGGTCGAAGCACGCCGAGCGGCGGTTGAGGAAGCGCCCGCGCCAGAGCAAGGCGGCGCGCAGCTCTGGAATGCGCCGGACCATCGTCGGGAAGAAGCGCGCGCGGGCGCGTTCGGCGAGGAAGGCCACGGGACCGCGCCCGACGACCACATGACGCACGAGCGCGTCGGGGGCGAAGGCGACGCGTGCGCCGGCACGATGCAGGCGCCAGCCGAGCCACACGTCCTCTCCGAGCTCCTTCGAGCGGCCGGGGCGCAGCCATGGCTCGAAGCCGCCGACAGCGCGCACGGACTCGGTGCGGGCGAAGAGGTTCGCCGTCTCCCACAGGCCCGTGAGGCCGCTGACCTCCACGGTGCGATCCCACGGGCCGCGGGGCCCGGCAGCGACGACCCGGCCCTGCACGAGGTCGGCGTGCTCCAGGGCCGCCAGCCCCGCCTTGAGCCAGCCGGGCGCCGGGGCGCAGTCCGCGTCGATGAAGGCGACGACGGGTGCGGCGACCACCGCGAGCGCGGAGTTGCGCGCAGCGCCCGGGCCCGCAGCGCCCCCGTCGCTCGACGCCAGCTGGTGCAGCGAGTCGACCACCATGTGCTTCTCGGCGATTCCCGCCGTCGCGTCCGAGGAGCCGTCGTCGATGACCAGCACTTCGAACGGTGCGTCGAGATCCTGCGCCAAGAGCGCGTCGAGCAGCGCCGGCAGCGTCGCGGCGGAGTCGCGCGCGGGGATCACGACGCTCGCGGCGGGCTCGTTCACGGCGCGAGACGCTACCGATAGCCTGCCGCCGCATGGGGGACGACACCGCCGCGCACATGGCGCAGTTCTGGGATGCGCGTGCCCGGGAGAACGCCAACTACTTCGTCGACAACCGCCTCGACTACAACGCGGGCGACGAGGCCGCCTTCTGGCGGGAGGGCGAGGCCGCGCTCGACCGCATGCTCGACTCGGTGGGGGCGGTGATCGCGGCGACCGACGTGGTCCTGGACGTCGGCTGCGGCGTAGGGCGCCTCACGCGGGTGGCGGCCGCGCGAGGCGCGCACGTCCACGGCATCGACGTCTCCGCGGAGATGCTCGCCCGCGCGCGGGAGAACCTCGCCGAGTCCCCGAACGTGACGCTCCACCTCGGTGACGGCACGTCCTTGGCCCCGATCGCCGGTGCGAGCGTCGACGCGGTCGTCTCGCTCGTCGTCTTCCAGCACATCCCGGACCCGACGGTGACCCTCGGCTACGTCCGCGACATCGGGCGGGTCCTCCGGCCCGGCGGCTGGGCGGCCTTTCACGTCTCGAACGACCCCGGCGTACACACGCGCGTGCATCCCCGCTCGGTGGTCAAGGCTGCGCTTGGGCGCGCGCCCAAGGGGCAGGACGATCCGGCCTGGCGCGGCTCGGCGGTGACGCTGGAAGCGCTCGACGCAGCCGTCGCCGACGGGGGGATGGAGATCGTCGAGCGGGTCGGCGAGGGGACGCAGTTCCTCATCGCCCGCACCGTGCGCCGCTGATCTGAGAAGCGCGCGAGCGGCCGGCGCCGGGGTCGTGCACCGCGTCGGCGTTCGACTAGCCTGCGGCCCGTGGTCGACAATCTTTGGCGGGGCGCTCGCTGGTACCACACGATCGAGCTGCCGGGCGGGGAAGTCACTCCGGGGGAGTTCGATCTGCGCGACAGCGTCCAGCGGGTCGGGCTGCCCAAGTCGCTGGCGGGGCAGCGCTGCCTCGACGTCGGTACGCGCGACGGCTTCTGGGCGTTCGAGCTCGAGCGCCGCGGGGCCGCCGAGGTCGTCGGGATCGACGTGGACGAGACCGAGCGCCTCGACTGGCCGAGCGGGCTGCCGCCCATCTCGCCCGAAGCCGAGCAGGAGATGCTCGAACGCGGACGGTGCTTCGAGCTCGCGCGCAGCGCGCTCGGCTCGAACGTCGAGCGCCGCAACCTCTCGGTCTACGACCTGGACCCGGCGGACGTCGGGACCTTCGACTTCGCGTTCCTCGGGACGCTGCTCATCCACCTGCGCGACCCCGTGGCGGCGCTGGCGGCCGTGGCCCGCGTCCTTCGGCCGGGCGGCATCCTGCTGCTCAACGAGACGGTGTCGACGTCGCTGAGCCTGCTGCGGCCCCGCTCGCCGGCGGCCGCGCTGATGACGCTCGACGCGCCGTTCTGGTGGCAGCCGAACCGCCATGCCCTCGCGCGGTACATCACGGCCGCCGGGCTGGAGTGCCAGTTCATCGGTCGCCCCTACTTCGTGCGACGTGGTCCCGCGATGGTCGTGCCGCCCCTGCAGTGGCGCAACCCGCAGCTCGGGGCGTTCTCCCGCCAGCTGCTCCTGCGTGCCGGCTTGCCGCACGTGAGCCTCGTCGCGACCCGGCCGCTCAACGCCGCGGGCTGACAGCACGCCTGGGCGGCACGGCGCCTAGAAGATCCCGCGCTTGCGGAAGACGTAGGCGAGGCCGGCGGCGAGCGTGAGCATCACACCGAGGACGACCCAGAAGCCGGAGAACTCGCCTTGGCCCGGTACCTCGACGTTCATGCCGAAGATGCCGGTGATCAACGTGAGCGGCAGCAGGATCGCGCTCAGGGCGGTCAGCAGGCGCAGGACGTCGTTGGCCTCGTGGGTGAGCACGGACTCGTTGGTGTCCTCGAGCCCCTCGACGACCTCCTTGTAGTTCTCGAGCATGTCCCAGATGCGCTCCGACGCGTCGGTGATGTCGTCGAAGTAGATGTCGAGGTTCTCCGGGATGTAGCGCTTGGTGCGCTCGAGGTCGCGCAGGGCCGCGCGCTGCGGGCGCGTGATCTTGCGGAAGTTGATGATCTCCTGCTTGGCGTTCGAGAGATCGCGCACGATCGCCTTCGAGTGCCCCTCGAAGATGTCGCCCTCGAGGCGCTCGAGCTTGTTGCCGATCTTCGCGAGCATCGGGAACGCGGCGTCCACGCAGCCGTCGACGATCTTGTAGAGCAGGTAGCCCGGACCCTTGGCGAAGAGCTGCTCGCGCTCCTCCTCGCGGGTGCGGCAGCGCTCGTAGAGGTACTCGAGCGGCTGGATCGGCTCGTTGGGCAGCGTGATGACGTAGTCCGGGCCGATGAAGATGTCGACCTCGGCCTGGTTGAGGCGCCCGATCTTCTTGTCGTAGGCCGGGAAGTGCAGGACGACGAACAGGTAGCCCGGGTACTCGTCGACCTTCGGGCGCTGGTTGCGCGAGAAGACGTCCTCGTAGTCGAGCGGGTGGAAGTCGAAGTGCTCCTCGAGCCACGCGCGGTCGGCGCCGGCCGGGCGCTCGATGTTGATCCAGCGCAGGCCGTCGTGCTCGACGGCCTCGTAGGCGCGCGGCTCAGGCTCGGCGAGCCGGGCGCTGCCGTGACCGCGTGCACGATCGGGCCGCCGCAGGCGGGGTGGCTTGGGGAGGTTCGGCACGGGGACTTCGGGGTTCGTCGGTCAGGGCTGGCATTTCTGCGACCAGTGTAAGGCCGCCGCGGCGGACCGGTCGCCAGATCTCGTGCGGACTTGCAACCACCGATCGCGACCGGCGCCCGTCAGAGGGCCTTGGGCAGCGCGGGGCCGGCCGTGCGCCGGGTGGCCACCGATCGGCCCTCGCCGAGCTTGACCACCACGACGCCGACCACGACCAGCGCCCCGCCGGCGAGCTGCAGCGGGCCGGGCAGCTGGTCGAGCAGCAGCCAGGCGAAGGTGACGCCCGCCACGACCTCCAGCAGCGCGACGAAGGAGGCCAGGCGGGAGCCGAGCCGGCGGCTGGCGGCGATGCCGAAGCAGTAGGCCAGGGCGGCGGTCACGACGCCGAGGCCCAGCAGCGGCAGCCACCATGCCACAGTGGTCCCCGCGAGCGCCGGGGCCTCGTCCGTCGCGCGCAGCGGCAGGAGGCCGACGAGGCCGAGCGCGGCCAGCCCCAACGCGCCCACGGCGAGCCCGACGCCGGCCAGCGCGAGCGGCGGCAGGCCGCTGCTCGTGTCGGCCGACATGACGAAGTAGACCGCAGCGCCGCTCATCGCCAGCAGTGCCCAGGCCACGCCCTCCAGCGCGAGGTCGGCGCCAGAGAGCAGGTCGAGCACGAGCACCAGTCCGACCGCGGCCACAGCGGCGCCCGCGAGGGTCATCCCGGACGGGCGCTCGCCCTGGCGCAGCCACAGCCAGCCGACGACAGCGGCGGGCGCCGTGTACTCGATGAGCAGGGCCGGTGCGACGTCCATCTCCGCGACCGCGGAGAAGTAGGCGAACTGCGTCGCGGCGACCGGCACCGCGCCGTAGGCGGTCACCAGCCGCGCGTTGCCGCGCAGCAGGTGCCAGCGGCCCCGGAGCGATCGCGCGGCGAACGGCGCGACCACGAGCGCTGCGATCGTGATGCGCGCGAGCACCACCGCCCCGGCGCTCCAACCCACGTCGAGCAGGCACCGGGCCAACGGACCGGACAGCCCGAACGACGCCGCGGAGAGGACGGCGAGCACCAGCCCGGTCGCGACGGTGCTGTCACTGCCGTCAGTGGTCATGGACGATGACGCTACCCGGGGACGAGTAAGCTGTCAACGTGGTCTTCGTCCATGACACCTCGCTGGCGCTCCGGGCTGCCGTCGACCTCGTCAACTCGGCGGAGGCGCCTGACACGCTCACGACCGCCCGAGCCGTCGAGGCGTGGTTCTCAGAGCACGGGTACACGGGCCGGCGTGACGGCGACGCGGCCGAGCTCGCCGCGCTGCGCCGGCTGCGTCCCGTCCTGCGCGGGCTCCTGACGGCCGATCGCGAAACGGCCGTCGAGCTCGTCAACACCATGCTCGCCGAGGCGCGCGCGCTGCCCCGGCTCGTGCGCCACGACGACCTCGACTGGCACATCCACGCGGTGGCCGCCGATGCGCCGCTGCACCGCCGCGCGCTCGTGGAGACCGCGATGGCGATGGTCGACGTCATCCGCGCCGACGAGCACTCCCGCCTCGCCGTCTGCGCCGACGAGGGCTGCGGCGGACTCGTCCTGGACCTCTCCCGCAACCGCGCGCGCCGCTTCTGCAGCACGACGTGCGCGAACCGCAATGCCGTCGCCGCCTACCGCGCCCGCCGTCGCCGGCCGCCGACGGAGCCCACGAGCCCGGGGTGAACGCGGGTGGGAACGACCCGGGCGAGCCGCTACACTGCCGAACCACATAGCTGGACACATCCAGAGGGGTGGAGGGACTGGCCCGACGAAACCCCGGCAACCACTCGCGAGCGTCAGTTCGAGCAGCGAGAAAGGTGCCAATTCCTGACAGATGTGGCCGGAGCTCCGCGCCTCGATGCAACGAACCTCCGCCACCCAACCGGAGGTTCTTTCTTTCTCATGGCTGCAACCGCATTGAAGTGCCGGGAGTGCAAGACGCAGTACGCGCTGGAAGCGCGCTACGTCTGCGAGAAGTGCTTCGGCCCGCTCGAGGTCGCCTACTCCGCCCCGGACGTCCACGACGTCGGTGAGCTGCGCCGCAAGATCCAGGGCGGCCCGCAGAACATCTGGCGCTACGCCGACTTCCTGCCGCTCGAGAACGGCCAGCCCGGCTCGGCGAGCCGCAACTCGACGGCCGGCGGGCTGCCTGCGGGCTGCACGCCGCTGATCCGCGCCGACCGCCTGGCCGAGCGCCTCGGGCTGCGCGAGGTGTGGGTCAAGAACGACGCCGCCAACCCGACGCACTCCTTCAAGGACCGCGTCGTGAGCGTCGCCACCGCCCGGGCCCGGGAGCTCGGCTTCACGACGCTGGCCTGCGCTTCTACGGGCAACCTCGCCAACGCCGTCGCCGCTCAGGCCGCGGCGCTCGGCCTGCCGAGCTACGTCTTCATCCCGGCCGACCTCGAGGAGCAGAAGATCCTCGCCACGGGCGTCTACGGCACGAACGTCGTCGCGGTGAACGGAAACTACGACGACGTCAACCGCCTCTGCGTGGAGCTCTCGGGCGAGCGCGAGGGCTGGGCGTTCGTCAACGTCAACATGCGCCCGTACTACGCCGAGGGCTCCAAGACCCTCGCCTACGAGATCGCCGAGCAGCTCGGCTGGAGCACCCCGGACCGGGTCGTGGCGCCGATCGCCTCGGGCTCGCTGTTCACGAAGATCGACAAGGGCTTCCAGGAGTGGCTCGAGCTTGGGCTGATCACCGGCGAGCGCCCGACGTTCAACGGCGCGCAGGCCGTCGGCTGCAACCCGGTGGCCCACGCCTTCGAGCTCGGCCGCGACTTCTGCCAGCCCGTCAAGCCGGACACGATCGCCAAGTCCCTGGCGATCGGCAACCCGGCCGACGGCCCCTACGCGCTGGACACGGCGCGCTCCACGGGCGGCTCGATCGAGCAGGTCTCAGACGACGAGATCCGCAAGGGCATCCGCCTGCTGGCCGAGACGACTGGCGTCTTCACCGAGACGGCCGGCGGCACGACCACCGCGACGCTGGCCAAGCTCGCCGAGCAGGGCGCCATCGACCCCGAGGAGCGCGTCGTGCTCGTGATCACGGGCGACGGGCTCAAGACGCTCGACGCGGTCCGCGACTCCTTCGAGGTCCACGCGATCGAGCCGACGTTCGACGCGTTCGAGGCCGAGTTCGCCGGCGTGGCCGGGGCGGCCTGATGGCCGTGAAGGTGAAGCTGCCGACGCAGCTGCGCGCGGCCGCGGGCGGCGACGGAGAGGTGCACGTCGAGGGCGACACGGTGGGTGCCGTGCTCGACGCGCTCTACGCCCAGCACGCCGACCTCCGCGACCGCATCGCCGACGACGACGGCTCGCTGCGGCGCTTCGTCAACGTGTACGTCGACGGAGACGACATCCGCTTCGGCGAGGGGCTCGACACGCCCGTCGCGTCCGGCGCGGAGGTTCAGATCCTGCCGGCGGTCGCCGGCGGGTGATCCTGCGGGAGGATGCGGGACCCGCTCACCCCGGCGCGTACCTGGCGTTCGCCCAGCCCGACCACGCCGCGCTGGCCGGGCGCCTCGCGGAGGCCTGGGACGACGACCTCCCGCCCGCGCTCGTCACGGCGACGCACCACCATGACGACGTCTGGGCCGCCCGCGACGCGGCGCCGCCCCTGAACGCCGCGACGGGTCGGCCCGAGACGTTCCTCGAGCTCGATCCGGAGGATCGCGCCGCGGTGTGGGGTCAGGCGCCCGCCCTCGCGGCGCCAGTCGGCGAGGAGGCGGAGCTCTGGGTGCTCCGCCACGCCGAGCGCCTGCACGCGGACCGCAACGCCGCGGTGCTCAAGGCGATGACCGCGTCGATCAGCGCCCGCATCGACGCGCTCATCGAGGGGCTCCGCGCCCGCGGGCCGGGCTTCGACGACGCGGCGCTCGCCCGCGGCACGTCGCTCCTCGCGCTGTGGGACACGCTCGCGCTGCGGCTCTGCTTCGGCGTGGACGAGCCCGTGCAGGCGGGCGTCCTGCGCCTTAGGCCGAGCGGCGACGCCGTCGCCGTGGCGCCCTGGCCGTTCGTCGGCGCCCGCGTGGCGACCACCGTCCGCACCCGCCGCCTCACCGCGCCCGTGACCACCCAGGCCGAGCTCGACGCCGCGTGGGCGGCGGCCGAGCCCTTCGACCTCCCGCTCACCCTCGTTCGGGCGGACTGACCCCCGCCCGAGTCGTCGGTTGCACGGCCCGACGCCGCGCACTCGACGACCCGGGTGCGCGGGCGGCGCGGCGCCGCGGCGTCCGGCGTAGCCTCCGGCGATGGTCCGCCGTGTGCGCATCGCCCTCGCCGCCGCAGCGCTCTGCTGCTCGGCGGACGTCGCGCAGGCCGCAGACCTCGCGGTGGAGGGCGGCGACGTCCGCTTCCCGGCGGAGGCCTCCTCCCGCGGGACCCTGGCGGTGTTCTCGCGGTTCGAGAGGGCCGCCGACGGTACCGCGGGCCTCGACGTCCTCGCTCGCCGCGTGGGCGCCGACGGGCGGCCGCAGGGGGATGCCGTCCTCGTCGGGAAGGGCGCCGCGCCCGGGCCGGGGCTGGTCGGCGAGGCGTACGCCGTCGCCTTCGACCGCCGCCGCACGCGCTGGCTCGTCGCCTGGTCCGGGCGCGAGCCCGGGATGGCCCAGGCCTCTTGCGGCCCACCGCAGACCTTCCCGGTTTCGACCCCCGCGTGCGTGCAGGCCAAGCGCGAGGTCTTCGTCCGGGTCGTCGACGCGGACGGCGGCGTCGCCGATCCCGCGCGCCGCATCACCGCCACGGGCGACCCCGGGGACGCCTATGCGAGCGGCGCCGCTCCCGCGGTCGCCTACGACTCTCGCGCCGACCGCTTCCTCTTGGTGTCCGTGGCGGCGGACCCGCGGCGGCTCGGCGGCACCCTCGTGTCCCACGTCCTCGACCGCGCCGGCGCGCCGGTCCGGGACGGCACCACGCTCCCCCTCACGGGCAACGCCGCCGCGACGGAGCTCGTGAGCGGTCCCGACGGGGGCTACCTCCTCGGCTTCGCCGGGTTCGGCGGGAGCGACCCCGCCGAGCGGGAGCTCCGGGTCCGGCCGCTCACCGCCGCGGGACGGCCGCGCGGGCGGACCGTGACCGTCTCCCCGAGCGGCGGCCCGGGCGCCTCGGGTATCCGGCTGGCAATGGACCGCGACCGTGGCGAGGCCCTCGCGGTTTGGGCGGAGGCCCGATCCGGGGCCTCGAGCGGCTTCCGCGCCCGACGCTTGACCGTTGGCGGGCGGCCGCGCGGCGGAGGCGTCCCCCTGCCCTTCACGGTCGGCACGGGGCGCGTCGATGTCGTGGGCTTCGGCCGCGGCTGGCTCTTCGGTGTCACGGAGGAGCGCCCGGAGATCGGCCACGCCGTGCTAGTCCACCGCGGACGGGCGGACGGGCGGGTGGTCGGTGCCGCGCGCGTGGTCTCCGACGACGACGCCGTCACCCCCGGGCTCGCGGACCTCGGCAAGGGCCGGGCACTCGTCGGCTGGACCCTCAGTCCCGTCAGCCGCGGCACCGCCGAGGCGCCGCCGCCGCCCCGTCCTCGCGTGAGGCTCGTGCGCCCCTGAGAAGGCCTTTGAGAAAGACCGGTGCGCCGAGAAGACCACCTCGTGGCACCAGGACTCGTCCGACGGCCCGCGAAGGACACCGCCCTGCACAGGTCCATCGGACGAGCCCCGCCATGGGGCAGCGCCGACGACGTCGGTGGTCCTATGCCGCTCCCTCGCCGGACCGCTCTAGTTGTTCAACGACCTTCTGAGCTGCCGCGCCGCGCCCGGGTAGCCTCCGGCCCGTGCTGACGCGCCTGGCTCGAACGCTCGCGACCGCGCGCTTCGCGGCGTGGCAGCGCTACGTGAGCGCGCGGCTCGGGCGCCTGGGGGTCGACGTTCGCTGGGAGGTCGCCGCGCCGCCGCGCTTCTGGACGCTTCCGCGGTTGGAGCCCGTCGTCGGCCCTGCCGGGCCGGGCACGCTCACGGTCTGCCTGGGCCGCGACGTCAAGCTCGGGCGCGAGCTCGTCCTCGAGGTCTGGACGGGCGTGGAGAACCGCCTCGAGGTCGGGGACCGCTCGACGTTCGAGGCGTTCTGCCGCGTCCAGCTGCAGGGCGGCACGATCCGCCTGGCCGACGACGTGCACGTCCGCGACCTCGTGCTGCTCAAGACGAAGTCGGCGCTCGAGGTGGGGGAGGGCACCGTGCTCAGCCGGGGCGTCCACGTCCACGCGACGGCCGGCGTGACGATCGGCGCGCACGGGGCGATCGGCGAGCGCGCCTCGTTCATCGACTCAGACCACACCGTCGCCGACGACCCCGAGCCCGTGCTGCAGCGTGCGCTCAAGGCCGAGCCGATCGTGCTCGGGCGCAACGTGGCGGTCTCGGCCAACTGCGTCCTGCTGCGCGGCACGCGCATCGGGGAGAACGCCGTGGTGGCGGCCGGCGCGGTGGTCAACGGCGGGGAGTACCCCGGCGGCTGGCTGATCGGCGGGCTGCCCGCGCGGACGCTGCGGGCACTCGGAGGGGCCGATGGCCGCCGCGAAGAAGCCGCTCGCTGAGTACGAGGCCAAGCGCGACTTCGGCGCCACGCCCGAGCCGGCGGCCGCGCCGCGCCGCGCGAAGGCAACCCGGCCGGGAGGCGCCCCCTCGCAGCGGGCCACGGCCGCCGCGCCGCGCTTCGTCGTCCAAGAGCACCACGCCACCCGCCTGCACTGGGATCTGCGCCTGGAGCGCGACGGGGTCCTGGTCTCCTTCGCCGTCCCGAACGCCCTGCCCGTCGAGCCGGGCCGCAACCACCTCGCCGTCCACACCGAGGACCACCCGCTGGAGTACCTGAGCTTCCACGGGGAGATCCCGGCGGGCAGCTACGGCGCGGGTCCGATGACGATCTGGGACCACGGGACCTACGAGGTGCTCAAGTGGGAGCCGCGCAAGATCGAGGTCCACCTCCACGGGAAGCGCGTCGACGCGCGCTACGCGCTCTTCCCGATCGAGAAGGGGGAGGACGCGAAGGACTGGATGGTCCACCTCATGGGCGAGAGCGCCGATCCGGAGATGGAGCCCATGCCGGAGTGGATCGCGCCCATGCTCGCCAAGGCCGGGACGCTCCCGCCCGACGACGACGCGGCCTGGGCCTATGAGATCAAGTGGGACGGCATCCGCGCCATCGCGGTCTCCGAGCCCGGGACGCTCGAGCTCTTCACGCGCAACCACAACGAGGTCTCCTCGCGCTATCCCGAGCTGCGGCCGCTCAACCGAGCGCTGAGCCACCACCGCGCGATCCTCGACGGCGAGGTCGTCGCCTTCGGCCCCGACGGGACGCCGAGCTTCTCCGCGCTGCAGGGCCGGATGCACCTCGCCTCGGAGAGCGCGGCGCGGCGGCTGGCGAAGGCGTCGCCGGTCTCCTACGTGCTCTTCGACCTGCTCTGGCTCGACGGCCACGACCTCACGCGGCTGGCCCACGCCGAGCGCCGCGCGCGCCTGCGCGAGCTGGTCGCGGACGCGCCGCGTTGGATCGTTCCCGACCACGTCGTCGGCCGCGGCTCTGAGGTGCTCGCCGCCGCCGAGGCTCAGGGCCTCGAAGGCGTCATGGCCAAGAGGCTCGATTCCCCGTACGACCCCGGCGGCCGCGCGAGCGGCTGGCGCAAGGTCAAGCTCGTGCAGCGCCAAGAGCTCGTGGTCTGCGGCTGGCTGCCGGGGGAGGGACGTCGCCGCGACCGGATCGGCGCGCTGGTCGTGGGCGTGCACGAGCCCGAGGGGCTGCGCTACGCCGGACGCGTCGGGACGGGCTTCACCCAGGCCGAGCTCGAGCGCCTCGCCGGGCTGCTGGGTCCGCTCGAGCAGCCCACGTCGCCGTTCATCCCCGCTGGGCCGAAGCCGCCGCGTGAGGCGATCTGGGTGCAGCCGCGCTACCTGGCCGAGGTCGAGTTCACCGAGTGGACCCCGGACGGCCAGCTGCGCCACCCCTCCTACAAGGGCCTGCGCGACGACAAATCAGTGCTTGAGGTCGTGCGCGAGGACGCCAAGGCCGCCGAACTGCTCATAGACGACGTTCCCGTCCGGATGAGCAACCCGCGCAAGGTGCTCTACCCCGCCGTCGGCTTCACGAAGTCCGACGTCCTGGACTTCTACCTGCGCATCTCCGACGTCCTGCTGCCGCACCTCGCGGGCCGGCCGCTCACGCTCAAGCGCTACCCCAACGGCGTGGACGGGAAGTTCTTCTACGAGAAGAACGCCCCGGGGCATCGGCCGGAGTGGGTTCGCACCGCCCGGGTCGGCGACATCGACTACGTCCTCTGCGAGGACCGCCCGACGCTCGCCTGGCTCTCCAACCTGGCCGACCTCGAGCTGCACACGCCCATGGCCCGCGCCGCGGCGCCCGCCACGCCGACGATGGTCGTCTTCGACCTCGACCCCGGGCCGCCCGCGAGCCTCGTCGAGTGCTGCACGGTCGGGCTGTGGCTGGAGGGGATGCTCGGCGGGCTCGGACTGAGGACCTGGGCGAAGACGAGCGGCTCCAAGGGCCTGCAGCTCTACGTGCCGCTCAACGATCCCGACGCCACCGAGCTTGGGGCCAAGGGCTTCGCGAAGGCCGTCGCCGAGCTCCTGGAGGCCGAGGAGCCGGGGCTCGTCGTCTCCAAGCAGACCAAGGCGCTGCGGACGGGCAAGGTGCTCGTCGACTGGAGCCAGAACGACGAGCACAAGACGACCGTCAACGTCTACTCGCTGCGCGCCCGTGAGCGGCCGACCGTCTCGACGCCCGTGAGCTGGGAGGAGGTGCGCGCCTGCGCAGCGAGCGGTGACCCCGAGCAGCTCGCCTTCACCGCCGAGGAGGTCCTGCGGCGCGTCGCCGAGCACGGCGACCGCTTCGCCCCGGTGCTCTCGATCGTCCAGCGCCTGCCGGCGGGCTGATCTCACGATCTCCTCACGGTGCTCGGGCGCGCCATGCGCCAGGATTGGGCCATGACTTCCAAGATCCGCGCGCGGACCCTGCTGCCCACCGCCGCCCTCCTGCTCTCCCTCGGCGCTCCGGCCGCCGCGACCGCCGCCAGCGCGCCCGCGGTCACCACGGGCACCGCCGTGAAGATCACGCAGAGCTCCGCGACCCTGCGCGGTTCGGTCAACCCGCGCGACGTGCAGACCAGCTACGCCTTCCAGTACGGCCCGACGAAGGCCTACGGCGCGGCGACGCCCGCCGTGGCGATCGGCAAGGGCACCACCGCCAAGCCCGTGTCGGCCGACGTCGCCGGCCTGGCGCCCGCGACGACCTACCACTTCCGCGTCGTCGCCACGAGCGGCGCGGGGAGCTCGCGCGGCGCCGACCGCACGTTCAAGACCGCCAAGCAGCCGCTCGGCCTCTCCCTCCAGGCCACGCCGAACCCCGTCCCGTTCGGGAAGTCCACCACGCTCAACGGAACGCTCTCGGGCACGGACAACGCCAACCGGCAGATCGTGCTGCAGCAGAACGCGTTCCCGTTCACCGCGGGCTTCACCACCGTGGGCAACCCGCAGGTCACGAGCGCCACCGGCGCCTTCGCGTTCCCGATCCTCTCCCTGACCACCACGACGCAGTTCCGCGTCCAGGTCCCGGGCCGGCCGGTCGCCAGCCCGATCGTCACGGCGCTCGTGTCCGTCACGGTCCGCACCGAGGTCAGCTCGACGCGGGTGCGCCGCGGCCGCACGGTCCGCTTCGCCGGCTCGATCACGCCGATCCGCGACGGTGCCCAGGTCGCGATCCAGAAGCTGCGCGACGGCCGCTGGATCACCATCGGCGGCTCCATCGCCCGTCACTACCGCGCCGACCGCTCGAAGTACGCCGTCCGCGTGAAGATCCCGCGCGGCGGCTCGTACCGCGTGTTCGTCGGCACGAACAGCGGCGACATCGCCAACAACGTCGGCCGCACGGTCAAGATCCGCTCCTACCGGTAGCGCGGGTGCGCGCTGAGAACCGGTTTTGAAATGAGGCGCCGTTGTGAGGGAGCCGGATCGTGGATGACAGGCGCCGCGCGATACCTCGGCCAATCCTGGTTGGATCGGTCGTGGTGTCGTGTGGCGACTGTCGCCGCGAGACGGTTTCCTCACGACCGCGCCTTTTTGAAACCGGTTCTAAGGCGGCGCTCACCCGGCCGGAGCGCTCACAACGTGCCCTTCGCCGCGTCGCCCAGCGGCACGGGCTCGGTGCGGATGATCACCGGGGCGGCGGCGGCGTGCTCGGGCAGCGCGGCGAACAGCTCGGCCATGTAGGGCTTGGAGAAGTGCTCCTCGAGGGCCTCGCGTGACGCCCACCGCTCGACCATGACGAAGCGCTGCGGCTGCTCGAAGTCGCGGTGAAGCGCGTAGGAGATGCAGCCCTCCTCGGCGTGGGTGTGCGTGATCGCCGTCTCCAGCAGCCCCTGCACGGCCGCCTCCGACCCCGGCTTGACCTCGACGGTGGCGACCACGACGACCTTGGTGTGTTCGGACATGGCGCCGAGCCTACTCCCGGCCATCACGGCCCCGCGCAGAGCGTCTGCAGCACGGCGAGCGCCTGCTCGGGCTCGCCGCGGCGCAGCAGCGCGAACGCCCGGGTGGCGTGGTCGACGTCCTCCAGGGAGACGTCGACCCGCTCCACGCAGAAGCGCGCGATCCAGCGCACGGCCGCGGCCTCGTAGCGCTGCGGCTCGCGGTCACGCAGCAGGACGCAGACCTCCAGGGCGTCGTCGAGGCGAACCTGGGGCAGCTCCGCGGCCGCCGCGCGGACCAGCGTGAGGTTCTTGGTGTTGAGCGCCCGGCGGAAGCGGGCGTAGGCAGATCCCTGGCTCGTCATGCGAACGCATGTTCGCACCAGCGTCAAGGGCGTGTCGACCTCCGGCGCGTCATGCTCGCGAGGTGCGCGACGTGCAGATCCGCGGAGAGATGATCCGCCTCGGCCAGCTCCTCCAGCACGCCGGGATCGCCGATTCCGGCGGAGAGGCCAAGCGGCTGCTCGCCGGCGACGAGGTCACCGTCAACGGCGAGCCCGAGGCACGCCGAGGGCGCCAGCTGCATCCAGGCGACGTTGTCGTCGTGGGGGAGGAGCCCGTCCGCCTGATCTGAGGCGCCGTGTCTGACGCACGCCGCGCCGAGGCGTGGTTTAAGTTGCGGGCATGTTCCCGTCTGCGTACGTGCTCGCCGGTGGCGCGTGGATCTTCCTGGCCTTCCTGGTGGTCGGCCTGTTCGCCGTCGCCTACGCCTACTACAGCCGCTCGGGCAGCGACATCTCCATGCGCCCGGCCCGCGGCGACCGCGGGGACACCGACACGAGCGCGATGAACGACCGCTCCCGCCCCGTGTCGACCTGGTCACACGGGACGGGCGGCAAGCACCGGCGCAACCTGCCGCCGCCCCGGGCGGCCGGCGGCCTGGAGAGCGATCTCGACCCGGCGGTGCGCGACGGGCTCGAGCGCTGGCGCACCCGGCTGCGCAGCCCGTACACGCCGAAGCTCACGGCGGACGTCGACGCGCGCCGCGATCACGTCCGCGGGCCCGACGACGCCACGGTGACCGTCGTCAGCTACACCGACTTCGAGTGCCCGTCCTGCCGCGACGCGGACATCGTGATGCGCAAGCTGCAGCGCGAGTCCGGCAGCAGCGTGCGCTACGCCTTCCGCCACTTCCCGCTCGCCGACTCCCACCACTCCTCGCTGCCGGCCTCTGAGACCGCGGAGTACGCGGCCGGGCGCTCCGAGGACGACTTCTGGGCCGTGCACGACGCGATCTACCGCAACAAGCGCGTCCCCTCGAAGGAGGGACTGCGCAAGATCGTCGACAAGCTCGGCCTCGACGCCGAGCGGTACACGGAGACGCTCGAGTCCGGCGCGCTGCGCGAGCGCGTCGCCGAGGACTTCGAGTCCGGGGTCGAGAGCGGGGTCAACGGAACGCCCACCATGTTCATCAACGGCGAGCGCTACGACGAGGACTTCGACGAGGCGTCGCTGCGCAGGGCGCTGCAGGCCGCCGGCGCCTGACCGCAGGCACGGAAGCGGTTCTCGACCGGGGGGTCGCGCCGGCTACTCAAAGCGCGGAAGGCGTGGCGCTGCGGCGGGCGTCCGCGGCCCGCGCGTGGCCCGTGATCAGCCCGATGACCTGATCCCATGCGCCGGGCGGCAGGTCGTGGCCCATCCCGCGGATCAGCTCGAGGCGGGCGCCCGGGATCGCCTTGCAGGTGGCGCGGCCGCCGGACGGGGAGACCATCTTGTCCTCGGTCCCGTGGATGACCAGCGTGGGCGTGGTGATCGAGCGCAGGGCGCGCTCGCGGTTGCCCGAAGCGAGGATCGCGGCGAGCTGGCGCCCGGCGCCGCTGCGGTCGGAGGAGCGGTCGAAGCTCGCGCCGGCCAGCTCGCGCGTCGCCGCGACGTCGCGCTCGAAGCCGGGGGAGCCGACGACGCCGAAGAGCGCGACGATGCGCTCGATCGCCTCGTCGCGCTCCTTCGCAGGGGGCTTGAGCAGGAAGGGGAGCACCTTGAGCGCAGGCTGGCCGACGCGGCCGGCCCCTGTCGTGGACATGATCGAGACCAGCGAGCGCACCTTGTCGGGGTGCCGCGCCGCCAGCATCTGGGCGATCATCCCGCCCATCGACGCCCCGACGACGTGGGCCGCGTCGATCCCGAGCGCGTCGAGCAGGCCGGCGGCGTCGTCGGCCATGTCGTCGAGCGTGTAGGCCGGGTTGCGCGGGCGCCGGGTGGCGAGCTCGACGACGCTCGGGGGGCGCTGGTCGGAGAAGTGCGTCGAGCGCCCGACATCCCGGTTGTCGTAGCGGACGACGAAGAAGCCCGCGGCCGCGATCCGCTCGCAGAACTGCTCGCGCCAGGCCAGCATCTGGGTCCCGAGGCCCATCACGAGCAGCACCGCGGGGTCGCCCGGATCACCGAACGTCTCGTAGCACAGCTCCAGGGGGCCGATGTCGATCATCTGCTCGGGCATCACCCCACGATATTGCCGGGCGGTGAACGACGAACGCCCCGCGAGGCGGGGCGTCTTTGACGGAGCGCGCCCGGCTGGATTCGAACCAGCGGCTTCTCGCTCCGGAGGCGAGCACTCTATCCACTGAGCTACGGGCGCTTCGGTCATCGGAGCCTACCGGATCCTTGCGAGCAACCAGCTGTCGCGCGTCCGCTTCGCTCGCGACTACGCGCTGTTCGACTGGGTGGCGCGGGAGCGCCAGCTCGCGCTCACGGCGCCGTGAAGCGCAGCGCGACGAGGTGGTCGCCCGCGCCCGCGCCGCGGGCGGGGCGGTGGCGGATCGGGGTGTCGGCGGTCGCGACGAAGCCCGCGGTGGTCGCCCAGCCACGCAGGGCGGCGAGGTTCGGCAGCCACCAGCTGAACTTCGAGCCCGGCATCGCCGGGCGGAACTCGGCCAGGGGGCGGCGTGGGTGGCGACGGGTGAGGGGGGCGGAGAAGCTCTCGGCCATCAGCAGCTCGCCGCCGGGCCTGAGCACGGAGCGCATCCGCTCCAGGCCACCGACCGGGTCGCGGAGGTGCTGCAGGAGCGTGCCGCAGAGCACGAGGTCGACGGGCTCCCCGAGCCACGCCGGGTCGAGGTCGTAGACGTTGCCCTCGATGCGCTGCACCGTCGAGCCGAGCGCGCGGTGGGCGAGCTTGAAGCCGGAGCCCCACGGAAGACCCTGCTCGCGGCTGGCGGCGAGGTTCTCGGCGGCGGTGTTCGGTGGCCAGTCGGCCTGAGTGCCGTCGGGAAGGTCGAGCGCCTGGACCGAGGCCGGGCCGCGGGCCTCCAGCGAGAACGCCCAGAACCCGTCGAAGGTCCCGACGTCGAGCACGCGCTTGCCCGACAGCGAGGCGGGCAGCGCTGCCGCGGCGAAGGGCCGCAGGTCGCAGAAGCCGGGGGTGGCGAGCCCGCCGGGCAGGTCGATGGTGTGGTACCAGCCGGGATGGGCGGCGACCGCGGCGGCAAGCGACTCTTCGGGCACGCGGGGGACCGTACCGGCGCCCTCAGCTCGTCCGCGGCTCGCGGCGGCGCGTCCGCCGCTGCGACTACGGTCCGGCGGGTGATCAAGGGCTTCCGGGACTTCCTCCTCCGCGGCAACGTCATCGACCTCGCCGTCGCGGTCATCATCGGCGCCGCGTTCGGTGCGGTCGTGATGGCGTTCGCCAACGACTTCGTCGGCGGGCTGATCGGCGCCATCGGCGGGACGCCGGACTTCGGTCGGGCCGGTGTCACGGTCCACGGATCGAAGATCGTGTACGGCTCGACGATCACGGCGCTGATCAACTTCGTCATCGTCGCAGCGGTCATCTACCTCATCCTGATCCTGCCGATGCAGAAGCTCACGTCGCTGCGCAAGGACGGCGCGGCGAGCGAGAGCCCGGCGCCGACGGACGAGACCATCCTGCTGACCGAGATCCGTGACCTGCTGCGCGAGCAGCGGCGCGCGTAGCTACCCGCCTCCACGCCGTCCGAGCCGCCACCGCGCCGCCCGACGCACCGCTGCCGACGCCGTCGCGCGCAGCCTGGTCACTACCCTCGGGCGGCGCACCATGACCGACCTCTCCGTCTTCTTCGCGGGCACCGCGGGCTCCGTGCCGACCGCCCGGCGCGGGCTGCCGGCGGTGCTGATCCGACGCGGGGGCCAGCGGCTGCTGTTCGACTGCGGCGAGGGCACCCAGCGCCAGCTCCTGCGCTCCGTCGGCCTGGCGGACGTCGACTTCGTCTTTCTCACCCACCACCACGTCGACCACTGGCTGGGCCTCGTCGGCATGGTCAAGTCGTTCGCCCTGCGCGACCGCGAGCGCCCGCTCACCGTCTACGGGCCGCCGGGAACCGAGCAGCTCATCCGAACGATGGGCGGCGTCATCGGGCGGCTGCCGTACCCGTTCGACGTCGTCAACCTCGCCAGCGGCGACGCGTTGGACTTCGACGACGGCTACTGCGTCGAGGCCTTCAACGTCCGCCACCGCGGCACGGCCTTCGGCTACGCGCTGACCGAGCCCGAGCGCCCGGGCCGCTTCGACGCCGAACGTGCCGCCGCGCTCGGCGTGCCCTTCGGCCCCGAGCTCGGCCGCCTCCAGCGCGGCGAGCGCGTCAACGGCGTCGACCCCGCGGAGGTGGTCGGGCCGCCGCGTGCGGGCCGCCGCATCGTCCTCTCCGGGGACACCGCGCCCTGCGACGCCGTGCGCATCGCCGCCGACGGCGCCGACCTACTCGTGCACGAGGCGACGTTCACCTCCTCCGAGCGCGAGCGCGCCGCCGAGACGCGCCACTCCACCGCCACCCAGGCCGCGACGCTCGCCGCGGAGGCGCGCGTGCGATTGCTCGCGCTCAACCACGTCTCGACGCGCTACGCCGGCCGCGAGATCCTCGACGAGGCGCGTGCGGCCTTCGCGCGGACCGAGCTGCCACGCGACTTCGACACGATCGAGGTCCCCTTCGCCGAGAGGGGCGAGCCCGAGCTGCACCGCTGGGATCGCGCGACCCATGCGCCGGCACTCGCCGCGTCGACGCGTGACGATGCCGCATCCGCACAGGCCGCGTCGGCACGTGACGGCGCCGCGTCCGCGCAGGCCGCCTCGTGAGCGAGGCCCCCACGCGCGTGCGTCCGCCGGCCCGCGGCACCTGGCTGACGCTCGCCCTGGCGACCGCCTGCGGCTTCCTCCTCGGCGTGCTGGTGGTCACGGCGCTCGGCGGCGCGAGCGCCACCACCCGGACCGAGACGCGGCGGGTCACCGTGCCCAAGGCCGTCACCAACGGCGGAACCGTGATCACCAAGACGCTCGTGCCCCCGATGGTCGGCGAGCCGCTCGACGTGGCCAAGCAGCGCGCGGCGCGCGGGCGCTTCGCCGTCACCGTCGACGCGGGCGGCGGTGTCTTCGGGGTCATCCGCGACGAGAACTGGGAGGTCGTCTCCCAGCGTCCCGGAGCCGGCGAGCTCATCGAGCAGGGCTCCACGATCCACGTCGACATCGTCAAGCGGTAGCCCGAGGCTCCGCCGGAGCCGTTGGTAGTGTCGTGCTCGGCCGCATGAACCGGTCTCCACCCGCCCTTTAACCTGGTCCCGAGAGGCCCGGAAGGCACATGACGCTGAACCCGAAGACGGTCCTCGACCGTGACGACATGCGCCGCACCCTCGTGCGGATCGCCCACGAGATCGTGGAGAAGAACGCTGAGCCGCGCGGGCTCGCCGTCGTCGGGATCCACCGCCGGGGCGCGTTGCTGGCGGTCCGCCTCAAGCAGCTGCTCGACGACCTGCTCGACGCCGACGTGCCCCAGGGCAGCGTCGACATCTCCTTCTACCGCGACGACGTGGCCACTCGCGCCGATCAGCCCGTCGTCCATGCCTCCGACGTCGGCTTCGACCTCGAGGGGCGCACCGTGGTCATCGTCGACGACGTGCTCTTCACCGGCCGCACGGTGCGGGCCGCGATCGAGGCCCTCTTCGACTACGGCCGCCCTGCGCGCGTCCAGCTGGCGGTGCTGGCCGACCGCGGCCACCGCGAGCTGCCGATCCGCCCCGACTACGTCGGCAAGAACCTGCCGACCGCCCGGGCCGAGCGCGTCAACGTCCACCTCGACGAGCTCGACGGCGAGGACCTCGTGACCCTCACCGCCGCAGGAGCGCAGCCGTGAACCACCTGCTGAGCATCGAGGACCTCGACCGCGCCGCGATCGAGCGCATCTGCGACCGTGCCGCCTCCTTCGCCGAGGTCGCCGACCGCGAGATCAAGAAGGTCCCGGCGCTCCGCGGGCGCACGGTCCTCAACCTCTTCTACGAGGCCAGCACTCGCACGCGCTCCTCCTTCGAGCTGGCCGCCAAGCGCCTCTCCGCCGACGTCGTGAACTTCGCCGCCAGCGGCTCGAGCGTCGAGAAGGGCGAGTCGCTGAAGGACACGATCCTCACGCTCGGCGCCCACAAGCCCGACGCGATCGTCATCCGCACGCCGTGGGCGGGCTCTGCCGAGCTCGTCTCGGGCTGGACGCCGGCACGAATAGTCAACGCGGGCGACGGCAAGCACGAGCACCCCACCCAGGCGCTGCTCGACGTCCACACGCTGCGCTCCAAGCTCGGGGCGCTCGACGGCCTCGACATCTGGATCGTCGGAGACGTTCTGCACTCGCGCGTCGCCCGTTCGAACATCCTCGCCTTCCAGAAGATGGGCGCCAAGGTGACGGTCGCCGGCCCGCCGACGCTCATCCCGCGGGGCATCGAGGCCCTGGGCTGCGATGTCCGCTACACCCTCGACGACCTCGCCCGAGCCGACGTGGTCTACGCGCTGCGCATGCAGCACGAGCGCACCGACCAGGCGTGGGTCCCGTCGCTGCGCGAGTACGCCGCCGTGTACCAGGTCAACGGCAGCCGCCTGTCGCCGCACCAGGTGCTCATGCACCCCGGGCCGGTCAACCGCGGGGTGGAGCTGAGCGGCGAGGTCGTCGACTCCCCGCAGGCGGTCATCACCGCCCAGGTCGAGGCGGGCGTGGTCGTGCGCATGGCCGTGCTCTACGAGGTGCTCGCCGGCCCGCGCGCGTCCGCACCGGGCGCAGGCGAAGCTGACAGCCCTGCTGCGGGCGGCGCGACGGCGGGCAGCGCCGCACACGGCGACACCGCGACAGCGGGCAGCGCCGCACGCGGCGACACCGCGGCTGGGTCCATGCTCGTGACCGAGGTGGCGCGGTGAGCGCGGTGGAGCCGCTCGTCCGCGCCCCCGCCGCCGCCGCCGACGTGCTGATCCGCAGCGCGCACGTCCTCGATCCCCGCGCCGGGATCGATGCGCCGCACGACGTGCTCGTCCGCGAGGGCGAGATCGCCGAGCTCGCCGCGCCCGGCAGCCTGGAGGCGCCCGCGGGCGCCGAGGTGGTCGACGGCACGGGCCGCCACCTCTTCCCGGCCTTCGTCGACCCGCACGTCCACCTGCGAGTGCCGGGCCAAGAGCACAAGGAGGACCTCGAGACGGGGACCAGGGCGGCGGCGGCAGGCGGCTACTGCGCCGTGGTGGCGATGCCGAACACCGCCCCGATCGTCGACTCGACGCCCGTCTTGCGCTCCCTGCGCGACGCCGCCGCGCGCGACGCGCGGATCCCCGTCGGCTTCATGCCCGCGATCACCCGCGGCCTCGATGGCCACGAGCTCACCGAGATGGTCGAGCTGCGCGCCCAGGGCGCCCTGGGCTTCACCGACGACGGGCGCCCGGTCGTCTCCGCGGGGATGCTGCGCAAGGCGCTGCAGTACCAGCGCCTGTGCGGCGGCGTCATCGCGCTGCACGAGGAGGACCCGTCGCTCAGCGGGGCGGGGGCGATGCACGAAGGCACGGTCTCCGCGCTGCTCGGCGTCGCCGGGATCCCGTCCGTGAGCGAGAGCACGATGATCGCGCGCGACTGCGCGCTGGCCGGCTACGAGAGCGCCCGCATCCACCTGCAGCACCTGTCGGCGCAGGAGTCGGTGCTCGCCGTCGCGACGGCGAAGGCCCAGGGGGTCCAGGTCTCCTGCGAGGCCAGCCCGCACCACCTGCTGCTGACCCACGACGCGGTCCGCACGCTCGACACGCGGATGAAGATGAACCCGCCGCTGCGCACCGAGGAGGATCGCCAGGCGCTCGTCGACGGGCTCCGCGACGGCACGATCGACTGCATCGCGACCGACCACGCGCCACACGCCCGGGACGAGAAGGAGGTGCCCTTCGAGCAGGCGCCGATGGGCACCACCGGCCTGGAGACCGCGTTCTCCGCCGTGTACACCGGGCTGGTCGAGCCGGGTGTGCTGCCGCTCGCGCTCGTCGTCGAGAAGCTCACGAGCGGCGGCGGCCTGCTCGGCCTGCCCCTCCCGCGAATCGTCGTCGGGCAGCCTGCGAACGTGGTTCTGGTCGATCTCGAGGCGGAGTGGGAGGCCGGCGCCGAGGGCTACGCCTCGCGCTCGGAGAACTGCTGCTTCGGCGGCCGCAGGCTGCACGGTCGCGTCCTGCTCACCGTCGCGGCCGGCGCGGTCGCCTACCGGGAGCGCGCGTTCGCGCTCACCCCCGCCTGATGGCCGCCCGAGAGGCTCACCGCTGATGCTCGCCCGAGACTCCGCTGCTCTGGTCGTCGTCGACGTCCAGGAGGGCTTCCGCGGCTACGACGTGTTCCTCGAGGTCGCCGCCGCGTGCGCCAAGCTCGTCGAGGGAGCCCGCGTCCTCGACGTCCCGACGCTGATCACCGAGCAGTACCCGAAGGGCCTGGGCCGCTCAGCCGCGGAGCTCGGGTTGCCCGCCGACGCCCGCGTCGTCGAGAAGAGCGTCTTCTCAGCCGCCCGCGCCGACGGGTTCACGCTCGACGGTCGCCCGCAGGCGATCGTCTGCGGCATCGAAGCCCACGTGTGCGTCGCGCAGACCGCGCTGGACCTGCTCGAGCAGGAGGTCGAGGTCGTGCTGCCCGTCGACGCGTGCGGCTCGCGCTTCGCGCGCGACTACGAGGTCGGCCTGCGGCGCCTGGAGAGCGCGGGCGCGGTCGTCACCACGGTCGAGGCGGTGCTCTTCGAGCTGCTCGAGCGCGCGGGCACGCCGGAGTTCAAGGCGATCCAGGCGTTGGTCAAGTGAAGCCCGCCACCGCCTACGTGCTGCTCGAGGACGGCGCGCGGTGGGACGGCGAGGCCTGCGGCGCCGAGGCTCCCGCCGTCGGCGAGGTCGTCTTCACCACGGGGATGTCCGGCTATCAGGAGTCGATGACCGACGCCTCCTTCGCCGGCCAGCTCATCACCTTCACCTACCCGCACATCGGCAACTACGGCGTCAGCGAGCGCGCGATGGAGTCCGAGCGCGTGTGGGCGCGCGCGGCGATCATGCGCGAGGCGGTCAACCGCGAGGACGCTCCGGAGGCCGAGCGCGGCTGGCTCGACTGGCTCATCGACTGCGGCGTCCCGGCGATCACGGGCGTCGACACGCGCGCGCTGGTGCGCCACATCCGCCGGGCGGGCGCGATGAAGGGCGGGGTCTTCCCGGCCGCGATGGGGGAGGACGACGCGCGTGCGCTGCTGGCCGCGGAGCCGTCGATGGTCGGCCGCGACCTCGCCCGTGAGGTGACGCCGCGGGAGGCCACCACCACGGGCTGGGGCGGCGACGTCCGCATCCACGCGATCGATACGGGCATCAAGAGCTCGATCGTCAAGCACCTCGTCGCGCGCGGCGCGGAGGTCACGCTGCACCCCTGCACGGTGACCGCGGAGGAGCTGCTGGCCACCGACGCCCACGCGTTCTTCCTGGCCAACGGCCCCGGTGACCCCGCGGCGCTCGACCACGTGGTCGCCACCGCGCGCGAGCTCGTCGGCAAGCGGCCGATCTGGGGCATCTGCCTCGGCCACCAGCTGCTCTGCCGTGCGGTCGGCCTGGAGACCTACAAGCTGGGCTTCGGCCACCACGGCGCCAACCACCCGGTGAAGGACCTGACGACGGGCACGATCGAGATCACCTCGCAGAACCACGGCTTCGCGGTCCGCGCCCCGGACGGCGGTGGCACGATCGCGGCCGACGAGCCGGTCCGCTGGCAGACGGACTTCGGGCAGGCCGCGCTCTCGCACATCAACTTGTACGACCGGACCGTCGAGGGCCTGCAGCTCCTCGATGTCGCAGGAGGCACGGTGCAGTACCACCCCGAGGCCGGTCCCGGCCCGCACGACTCGCTCTACCTCTTCGACCGCTTCCTCGACCAGGTGCGGGCCGCGTGATGCCGCGCCGCGACGACCTCGAGCGCATCCTCATCCTCGGCTCCGGCCCGATCGTCATCGGGCAGGCCGCGGAGTTCGACTACTCCGGCGTGCAGGCCTGCAAGGTCCTGCGCGAGGAGGGCTATGAGGTCGTCCTCGTCAACTCGAACCCGGCGACGATCATGACCGACCCGGAGTTCGCCGACGCGACCTACGTCGAGCCGCTGCTGCCGGTCGACGTCGCGCGGGTCATCGAGAAGGAGCGCCCCGACGCGCTGCTGCCGACGCTCGGTGGCCAGACCGCCCTGAACCTCGCCAAGGCGCTGGCGGAGGACGGCACGCTGGAGCGCTTCGGGGTCGAGCTGATCGGCGCGAACTACGAGGCGATCAACACCGCCGAGGACCGCGACCTGTTCCGCATCGCGATGCAGGACGCCGAGCTGAAGATGCCCGAGTCGGCGATCGCCACGACGCTCGAGGAGGCGCTGGGCTTCGCAGAGCAGATCGGGCTGCCGGCGATCGTGCGGCCGGCCTTCACCCTCGGCGGGCGCGGCGGCGGGATCGCCTACGACGCGGAGGACTTCTCAAAGCTCGTCCGGCGCGGCATCGACGCCTCGCCCATCGGCCAGATCCTCATCGACAAGTCGGTGATCGGGTGGGGTGAGTTCGAGCTCGAGGTGATGCGCGATCGCAACGACAACGTCGTGATCGTCTGCTCGATCGAGAACCTCGACCCGATGGGCGTGCATACGGGCGATTCTGTGACCGTCGCGCCGCAGCAGACGCTCACCGACGACCTCTACCAGCGGCTCCGCGACCAGGCGATCACGGTCATCCGGGCGGTCGGGGTCGAGACGGGCGGCTCCAACGTGCAGTTCGCGGTCAACCCGGAGACCGAGGAGATCCTCGTCATCGAGATGAACCCGCGGGTCTCGCGGAGCTCCGCGCTCGCCTCGAAGGCCACGGGTTTCCCGATCGCGAAGATCGCCGCGCGCCTCGCGGTCGGCTACGCGCTCGAGGAGATCACGAACGACATCACGCTCATCACGCCGGCGAGCTTCGAGCCGACGATCGACTACGTCGTCGTCAAGTGGCCCCGCTTCGCGTTTGAGAAGTTCTCGGGTGCCGACGACGAGCTCTCCACGCACATGAAGAGCGTGGGGGAGGCGATGGCCTTCGGGCGCACCTTCGGCCAGGCGTTCGCCAAGGCGATGCGCTCGCGCGAGCTCGACGCGCCGCCGCATCTGGGCGGCCTCTCCAAGGACGAGCTGATCGCGCTGCTGCAGCGCCCGCACCCCGATCGCTTCGACGTGATCCTCGCCGCGTTCCGCGCTGGCGCCACCCGCGACGAGCTGCACGCACCGACCCGGATCGACCCGTGGTTCCTGCACGAGCTCGAGGCGCTCGCACACGACCCCGACGGGCCGTTCGACGGCGTGCGCTCCTACAAGTCCGTCGACACCTGCGCGGCGGAGTTCCCGGCGAGCACGCCGTACTTCTACTCGGCCTGGGAGCGAACTGAGGCCCACGAGGTCGAGCGCGGCGAGAACCCCTCGGTCGTCATCCTCGGTGCAGGCCCGAACCGCATCGGACAGGGAATCGAGTTCGACTACTGCTGCGTCCACGCGGCGATGACGGTCAAGGCGTCAGGCCGCGACGCGGTGATGGTCAACTGCAACCCCGAGACGGTCTCCACCGACTACGACACCTCGGACCGCCTCTACTTCGAGCCGCTCACGCTGGAGGACGTGCTGGCCGTCGTCGAGCTCGAGCAGCCCGAGGGCGTCATCGTCCAGTTCGGGGGGCAGACGCCGTTGAAGCTCGCCGCCGGCCTGCAGGAGGCGGGCGTGACGCTGCTGGGGACGAGCGTCGACGCGATCGACCTCGCGGAGGACCGCGGGCGCTTCGGCCGACTCCTCGCCGACCTCGGCCTCGAGGCGCCGCCCTACGCCACCGGGCACTCCGTCGCCGAGGCGCTCGACGCCGGCGACGGGGTCGGCTACCCGCTGCTCGTCCGCCCGAGCTACGTCCTCGGCGGCCGCGCGATGGAGATCGTCTACTCCCGCGACGGCTTGAGCGACTACCTCGAGCGCCACGCCCCGCAGGGCGACGCCGCCCGGGGCGAGATCTTCCTCGACCGCTTCCTGGAGAACGCGATCGAGGTCGACGTCGACGCGCTCTGCGACGGCACCGACGTGTGGATCGGCGGGATCATGCAGCACGTCGAGGAGGCCGGCATCCACTCGGGCGACTCGGCCTGCGTGCTGCCGCCGCACTCGCTCGGCCCCGAGCGCGTGGAGGAGATCCGCGAGGCCACGCGCAAGCTCGCGCTCGGCATCGGCGTCGTCGGGCTGATGAACGTGCAGTACGCCGTCAGCGGCGGTGGGCTCTACGTCATCGAGGCCAACCCGCGGGCATCGCGCACCGTGCCGTTCGTCTCCAAGGCGGTTGGCATCCCGCTCGCGAAGATGGCCTGCCGGATCATGCTCGGGGAGGCGATCGCCGACCTCGGGCTCCCGGAGGATCCGATGGCCGGGGCGCACATCTCCGTGAAGGAGGCCGTGCTCCCGTTCGACCGCTTCGAGGGCTCCGACGCGCTGCTCGGCCCCGAGATGCGCTCCACGGGCGAGGTCATGGGCGTCGCGCGCGACTTTCCTGCCGCGTTCGCCAAGGCGCAGGCCGCGGCGGGCTCGCCGCTGCCGACGGAGGGAACGGTCTTCATCACGGTGACCGACAACGACAAGCCGGCCGCGGGCGCCGTCGCGCAGGGGCTGCACGACCAGGGCTTCTCGATCGTCGCGACCCGCGGCACGCGCGAGGCGATCGAGCGCATGGGCATCCCCTGCGGCGAGCTCAAGAAGATCGGCGAGGGCTCGCCCAACGTCGTCGAGGAGATCGACTCGGGCCACATCGCGCTCGTGGTCAACACGCCCACGGGCTCGGGCGCGCGCACGGACGGCTGGGAGATCCGCCGCGCTGCCGTCGCGCGCGGCGTGCCGTGCCTGACGACGATCTCCGCCGGCCTGGCGGCGGCGCGGGCGATCAGCGCGGTGCGTCGCGGCGACGCGGAGGTGCCGCTGTCGCTGCAGGAGCTCCATGCGCCGAGCGCCCCGCCTGCCTCGGGTGGTGGCGCCGGCGCGCCGGCGGTCGGCGCCCGATGAGCGCGGGGGACGTGGTGCGCGGCGAGGACGGCCGTGCGCTCGCGCCCTTCGGCCGCCGCCGCGCGGTCGTGGTCTCCACCCGCCGGGTCGGCGCCTACGTCCTGCTCGAGCTCGCCGACCGCGACGGGCCGCAGGCCGATCCAGGGCAGTTCCACATGCTCGCGACGGTCTCGGGCTGGGGCGCGGGGGAGGACGAGCGCCCGTTCCTGCCGCGCGCGTTCTCGCCCATGGGCTCCTCGGGCGGCCATCTCTGGTTCATGCTCGAGGACGTCGGCCCGGGCACGCGGCGCCTCACGACGCTGAAGAAGGGCGAGGCGCTCTGGGTCACCGGCCCCCTCGGCGTCGGCTTCCGCCCGCCGGAGTCGCTGAGCGCCGATTCACCCTCGCTCAGCGAGGGTGGTCGGGCACTCGGCTCGTCGCCGGCGGTTGCGCCGCCGCGGCGCGCGATCCTCGTCGCCGGCGGGATCGGGCTGCCGCCGATCATGGCCTGGTCACGGGCGCTGGCCGACCGCGGCGTGGAGGCGACGATGCTCCTCGGCTTCCGCGATGCCGCCCACGCCCAGGTCGCCGCGTCGTTCGCGAGAGCGCAGCTCTCCACCGACGACGGCTCGGCCGGCCATCGCGGCTACGTCACCGAGCTGCTGGCGGCCGAGCTCGAGGACGACCCGCACGCGGTCGTCTACGCCTGCGGCCCCGGGCCGATGCTCGAAGCCGTCCGGGCGCTCCTCGCGGCACGCGAGGTGCCAGGGCAGCTCGCGCTCGAGAGCGGCATGGCCTGCGGGTTCGGCGCCTGCTTCGGCTGCGTCGTCCCGCTGGCGGCCGGTGGCTACGCTCGCGTCTGCGTCGACGGCCCCGTCATGGAGGCTGCGGCGCTCGCGATGGTCCCGGGATGACGGTCTCCTTCTGCGGGCTCGAGCTCGAACACCCCATCGTCAACGGCTCGGGGACCTTCGACGCCATCGCCGCGCAGCGCGCCTTCGGCGACGCCGTCGTCGAGCAGTTCCCGTTCAGCGCCTACGTCTCCAAGACGATCACGCTGCGTCCGCGCGAGGGCAACGCGCCGCCGCGCCTGTGGGAGGCCTCAGCGGGCATGGTCAACTCGATCGGCCTGCCGAACAAGGGCGTCGAGGCCTACCTCGCCGACGACCTCCCGCGCTACGCGACGCTGCCGGTCCCGCTGATCACGAACGTCATGGGCGCCACCGGGGAGGAGCTCGCAGAGGTGACGGCTGCCGTCGGCGACCGCCCGGAGATCGCGGCGATCGAGCTCAACGTCTCCTGCCCGAACGTCGCGACCGGGCTGGACATAGGCGCGGTGCCCGCGGAACTCGCCGCGGTCCTGAGACGGGTGCGGCCGACGACCGCCAAGCCGCTCATCGTCAAGCTCACGCCGAACACCGCGGACGTCTCGCTCTGCGCCCAGGCCGCGGAGGCCGCCGGCGCCGACGCGATCGCCCTGATCAACACGCTGCAGGCGGCACCGCTGCACCCGACCGTTCACGGCGCGCGCTGGCTCGGCGGCCGCCAAGGCGGGCTGTCGGGTCCGGCGATCCGCGTCGTCGCCCTCGCGCAGGTCGCGGCCGTCGCCGAACGCGTCGCGTTGCCGATCGTCGGCATGGGCGGCGTCCAGCGCGGGCGCCACGCGGCCGACCTCCTCGCCGTGGGCGCCACGCTGGTTGCGGTCGGGACCGAGAGCTTCCGCGACCCGGTCGCCGGAACGCGGGTTGCCGCCGAGCTGGCCCAGCTGGCTGCGGTCGCAGGTTGACGCAGTTATTGCCTGCAAAGCGGAGGGAAACGCTGGACGAGGGTCAATGACCCTCGGCCTCAGGTCGAGGTCGAGGTGAATTGCCTCATCTCGACCGCACGCCGAAGGCTGGCTATGTAGAGTCCTGCGCCGATGCCGCCGGCCACTTCAAGCACCGCAAAGCAGACCACGGCGCCCGAGCGCTCGCTCAACCAGCGCATGGATGCACTGCAGCGCGCGAACGAGATCCGCTCCCGCCGCGCGCAGCTCAAGCGTGATCTGAAGGCCGGTCGCGCCTCGATCCACAACCTCCTGCTCGACCCGCCGGAGTGGGTCGAGACGGCGAAGGTCTTCGACATGCTGCTCGCCGTCCCGAAGTACGGCCGGGTCAAGGCGAACAAGATCCTCACGACCTGCCGCATCTCGCCGAGCAAGACGATCGGCGGCTTGTCGCAGCGCCAGCGCGATGAGCTCGTCGTGTCGCTGCGCCGGTAGTGGCTCGGGCCGGTCGGCCACCGTCCGCCGGCCCGGGTAGCGTCGACCGTCTCGTGGCGCACGTGTACGTCATCACCGGCCCGTCGGGCGTCGGCAAGGGAACGCTGATCAAGCTGCTGCTCGAGCGCATACCCGCCCTCGAGCTCTCCGTGTCGGCGACGACGCGCGGGCCGCGGCCGGGAGAGCAGGACGGCTCGAGCTACCACTTCCTCACCCCGGAGCAGTTCGCCCGGGCGGCCGCCGCCGGCGACTTCGTCGAGCACGCGGAGTACTCGGGGCGCCGCTACGGCACGCTGCGCTCCGAGCTCGAGCGGCGCACGGCCGACGGCCACCCCGTGGTGCTCGAGATCGAGGTGCAGGGCGCACGCCAAGTCGCCGCCGCGCTACCCGACGCGGTGCGGATCTTCATCGCGCCGCCGTCGCCCGCGGCGCTGCGCACGCGGCTCGTCGGCCGCGGCACCGATCCGCCGGAGCAGGTCGAGCGCCGCCTCGCGGTCGCCGAGAGGGAGCTCGCGGCCGCGGAGGAGTTCGGACACGTCGTCGTCAACGACGACCTGGACCGAGCGATCCAGGAGCTCGAGTCCTGCGTTCGGGCTACACTCGCGGGGTGATCTCCCCCCGCATCGACACCCTGCTCGAGAACGTCGACTCGAACTACGCCTCCGTGCTCGTGGCCGCCAAGCGCGCTCGGCAGATCAACTCCTACTACCACAACCTTGGTGAGGGCACCTTCGACGAGTTCCCGCCGCCGATGATCGACACGGGCTCGAAGAACTACCTCACGATCGCGCTCGAGGAAGTCGCCGCGGGCAAGATCAAGTACCAGTACCGCTAGGCCGCACGCGCGGGTCGGCGACTCCGCGCTTCCGCCGTGGCCCGCATCCTCCTCGGCGTCTCGGGCGGCATCGCCGCCTACAAGGCGCTCGAGCTCGTCCGCCTGGCCACCAAGCGCGGGCACGCCGTCCGCGTGGTGCAGACCGAGGCCTCCCAGCGCTTCGTGGGCGCCGCCTCCTTCGCCGGCCTCACCGGAGCCCCGGTCCTCACGAGCGAGTGGGAGCGCGACCCGGCCCGCGGCGCCTTCCCCGACCAGGAGCCGCCGGAGCACGACCCGCTCTCGCACCTCGCGCTCGTGGCCCACGCCGACGCCTACGTCATCGCCCCCGCGAGCGCGAACACGATCGCCAAGCTCGCGCACGGGCTGGCCGACAACCTGCTGACCTCCGCTGCGCTGGCCGCGCGCTGCCCGTTGCTCGTCGCGCCCGCGATGAACAACCACATGTGGGATCACGCCGCCACGGGCGCGAACCTCGAGCTGCTCGAGCAGCGCGGCGCGACGATCATCGCCCCGAGCGAGGGGGCGCTGGGCTCGAAGGGCGAGTGGGGGATGGGGCGCCTGGCCGAGCCCGCCGAGATCCTCGCCGCCGTCGAGCAGGTGCTCGCGACCACCGCGTCGCCCGGCGTGAACCGGCGTGCGGAGTCGAGCCCGCTGAACGGGCCCATCGCCGAACGCGGCGCCTGGGGAGGCCTACGCGTCCTCATCAGCGCGGGCGGCACGCGCGAGCCGATCGACGCGGTGCGCTTCGTCGGCAACCGCTCGAGCGGGCGCATGGGCTTCGCGCTGGCCGCGGCGGCCGCCGATCGGGGGGCGCAGGTCACCGTCGTGGCCGCGAACGTCGGCCTCCCGCGCGACGCCCGCGTGCGCCACGTCGACGTGGAGACGGCCGCCGAGCTCGAGGCGGCGTGCGCGGCGGAGTTCCCCGCCTGCGACCTGCTGCTCATGGCCGCCGCCGTCGCCGACTTCCGCCCCGCTGCCCCGGCCGCCGACAAGCTCAAGAAGGCAGGGCGTGCTGAGCTCGTGGTCACGATGGAGCCGACCGCGGACGTCCTGGCGGGCTTGTCGGCCTCGCGCAAGCCAGGCCAGCTGCTCGTCGGCTTCGCGGCCGAGACGGGCGCCGGCGCGGTCGCCCGCGGCCGCGAGAAGCTGACGCGCAAGGGACTGGACGCGGTCGTGGTCAACGACGTCGCCGGCGAGGGGATCGGCTTCGACGCCGCGGACAACGAGGTGACGCTCGTGACGGCCGACGGCGAGGAGCACGTGCCGCGATCGGCGAAGCGCGCGGTGGCCTCTGCCATCCTGTCGCTCGTGGACCGGATGCGCGACGGCGCGAACGCCAGGAGCTGACGCGTGACGTCGATCGATCCGGGCGCGGCCAGAGTCGACGCAGGGGAGATCGCCGCCGCCAGAGCCCTCGCCCAGGGCCTCAAGGGCGCCGTCGGCTCCGCTGTCGAGGTCCGTGACGGCCTGCTCGACGACCTGCTCGTCTGCATCGTGGCCGAGGGCCACATCCTCATCGAGGACCTGCCCGGCGTCGGCAAGACCACGCTGGCCCGCGCGCTCGCCCGCGCCGTCGGCCTCGAGTTCTCGCGCATCCAGTGCACCGCGGACCTGCTGCCCGCCGACGTGGTCGGCACGAACATCTACAACCGCCGCGAGGAGCGCTTCGAGTTCCGCCCCGGCCCGATCTTCGCGAACGTCGCGCTGGTCGACGAGATCAACCGCGCCTCGCCCAAGACGCAGTCCGGGCTTCTGGAGTGCATGCAGGAGCGTCGCGTGACCGTCGACGTCCACACGCACGAGCTGGCGCGGCCGTTCGTGGTGCTCGCGACCCAGAACCCCGTCGAGTTCGAGGGCACCTACCCGCTGCCCGAGGCCCAGGTCGACCGCTTCATGGCCCGCGTGTCGATGGGCTACCCGACGCCGCGAGCCGAGGTGGAGATGCTGCGCAACCACGAGGCAGGCGACCGGACGGAGAGCATCGAGCCCGTCGGCGGCGCCGCCGACCTGCTCGCCGCGCAGGACGCCGCGCGCCGCGTGCATACCTCGGACGCGCTGCGGACCTACGTGGTCTCCCTGCTGCGCGCGACGCGCGAGGACCCGCGCTCCGAGCTCGGGGCCAGCCCACGCTCGGGCCTGATGCTGCTGCGTGCGGCGAAGGCCCGCGCGCTCCTGCTCGGTCGCGACCACGCGCTGCCCGACGACGTGCAGGAGCTCGCCGAGCTCGTCCTGAGCCACCGCGTCGTGCCGGCCCCCGAGGCGCTCGACGCCACGGGCGCGGAGGTCGTGCGCGACGCCCTGGACTCCACCCCGGCGCTCTAGGCGTGACCGCGACAGTGCCAGCCCGCCCCGCCCCAGGCGCGTAGGACCGGTGCGGCCCGCCCTGCTCACCGTCGCGCTCGGCGGGCTCCTGCTCCTCGCGGCCGGGACCTTCGACGCCGAGCCGCTGTACGTCCCGGGAGCCGCGTTCGCGCTGCTCGGCCTCCTCGCCCTCTCGTGGGTGGGCCTGGGCGCGGCGGGGCTCGTGGTCGAGCGCGAGGTCGGGGCGCACGCCGTCGTGGAGGATCAGCCCGTCGACATCCGCATCCGCGTGCGCGCCGGGCTGACGCCGCTGCTGACGGGTGCCGTCGACGACCCCCTGCTGCCCGCCCCGGTGCCGCTCGACGTCGGGCGCCGAGCGATGGCGCTGCTCATCCACGCGAGCTTCGCCCGGCGCGGTCGCCGTGTGCTCGCCCCGGTTCGGGTGGTCGTCCGCGATCCGCTCGGCCTGGCCACCCGCACGCTCGTAGCCGGCGAGACGATCGAGGTGCTGGTGCTCCCGCGTGTCCACCCGGTCACGACGACGGGCAGCGGCGGTCAGGGCGGGATGCTCTCGCCGCGCGCGGGCCGCCCGCGGATGGCCGCCGAGGTCGAGCTGGACGGGGTGCGGCCGCATCGGCCGGGCGCACCCGCCTCGCGCATCCAGTGGTCGGTCTTCGCGCGGACAGGTGAGCTGTGGGAGCGCAAGCTGCTCGCGGACGCCGACTCCCGACCGCTCGTCCTGCTCGACCCGCGCACCGCGGGCGCGGCCGACGGCGAGGCGGCGCTCGACGCGGCGGTGCGGGCGGTCGCGTCGCTGACGGTCGCGCTGGCCAAGCAGGGCGGCTGCGCGCTCCTGCTGCCCGGCGACCGGCGCCCGGCGCTGATCGAGCCGGGACTCAGCGCCTGGCCGCGTGCGCACATCCGCTTGGCCTTGCTGCGCGACGAGGCGGCGGCCCCGTCGCTCGCGGGCGTGGCGGGCCGCGCGGGGCCGATCGTCTACGTCGCTGCGCGTGCGCTCACGGCGGTTCCCCGGGCGCTGCAGGGCGGCGGAGGCGGCGTCCGCGTCCTCGTCGTGCCGGGAGTGCAAGCCTCGGACACCGGTGCGGGAGCCCTCCGCGGGTCTCGCCGCGCGCTGTTCACCGTCGCGGGTTGCACGGGCTACGCGCTGCGCGACCGGCGCCAGGAGGCGGCGTGACCACGGCCGTCGCACCACCCGCGCCGGTCGTCTTCGCCACCGCCCCCGGTGGCGCGCCGTCCGTGCCCGAGCGTCGGCGCGGCGCGGGTGACGGCTCGGTCGCCTGCAGCCTGCGCTTCGCCGCCTTCGCCGCCCTGGTCGTCTACGGCGGTGCGCATTGGGCGCGGCAGGTCGCGCCGACCGCCACGGGCAACGCGCTGCAGATGGCCGGGGTCGCCGTCGCGCTTGCAGTGGGCCTGAGCCTGGCCGGCCGCCTGCCCGGCGCGCGCCGGCGCCGCGTCGCGGCCGGGCTGCTCTGCGTCGCCGCCGCCATCGCGGCGCTCACCGCGGCGGGCATCCCGCTGCGCTTCGTCGGCTGGCGCCACTGGGATGAGCTCGCCTCGGGGGTGGGTGAGGGGATCGCCGCCCTGCCGAACCTCAACATCCCCTACCGCGGCCTCGACGAGTGGGTCCGCTGGGTCGTCGCCGCGGGCGCCGCGCTGCTCGGCGTGCTCGCCGCGGCGCTCGCCTTCTGGCCCACAGCGGGACCTGTGGTCCGCCGGCGGCTCGCGAGCGCGCTCGTGCTCGGCGTCCTCTACGGCGTCTCGATCGTCGAGCGCAACCCGGAGTCGCCGTTCGCCTCCGGCGCGGGCTTCGCGGTCCTGCTCGCGCTCTTCCTCGGCGCCGACCGGCTGGCGGCGATCGGGGGCGCTCGGCCGCGGCTCATCGCGCTGGGAGGCGCCCTGGGAGCGCTGGCGCTTGCCGCGCTGCTCGCCCCGCGGCTCGACGGAGCCCGGCCGTGGGTCGACTACCGCGGGCTGGCCGACGACATCGCCCAGCGCAACCAGGCCGCTTTCAACTGGAACCACAGCTACACCCCGCTGGACTGGCCGCGCGACGGGCGGGAGGTGCTCCGCATCAAGGCCAAGGAGCCCGCCTACTGGAAGGCGACGGTGCTGCGGCGCTTCGACGGCCTGCGCTGGGTGCACGAGGAGGCCTTCGACGCGGACGTCGTCGACACGCCGCTGCGCGACGAGGCCGGCTGGAAGCAGGCGATCCAGGTCACCGACCGCGGGCTGCGGTCGGAGGAGTACGTCGCCGCCGGCTTCACCACGCGCATCTCCGGAGTGCTGCGGCCCGCGCGCAACGCGGGCTCGGGGACCTTCCGCACGAACGGCCGGCCGCTGCGACCCGGCGACACCTACTCCGCAGCGGTCTACACGCCGCGCCCGACGCCCCGGCAGCTGCGCAACGCTTCGACGCGCTACCCCGACGCGGTCCTGCGCGACCTGACGATGGAGCTGCCCGAGCGCGTCGGCGGCCCCGACGCCGGTCGCCCGCAGCGCGACGGGCCGCAGCAGACGACGATCCTCTTCCCGGCCTTCGGCACGTCGACCCCGCCGACGACGCTCATCCCGGGCCGGCCCCCGTTCCTCGGCGGCGAGGAGCTGCTCGCGCGCTCGGGCTACCGGCGCATGTGGGCGGTCGCCCAGCAGCTGCGGGCGGCGGCCAGCTCGCCGTTCGCCCTGGTGCGCAGCGTGCGCAAGCGCGTCCAGCAGGGCACCCGCTACACCGAGCGGCCCGCTCAGCGCCCCGTCCCGCTCGAGGCCTTCCTCTTCGACACCAGGGAGGGCTACTGCCAGCAGTTCTCCGGGGCGATGGCGCTCATGCTGCGGATGGCCGGCGTGCCGGCCCGCGTCGCGTCGGGCTTCACCCCGGGCAGCTTCGACTCCGACCGCGGGGAGTACATCGTCCGCGACCTCGACGCGCACTCCTGGGTCGAGGCGTTCTTCCCTCATATCGGCTGGGTCACCCTCGACCCGACGCCCACGGTCGCCCCGCCGGCCGCGCAGGAGACCGGCGACGGCGGGGACAGCGCCTCAGATCCCGAGGCCGACCGCGCGGCCAACCGCGCCGACGTCCCCGAGCCCGCCGCCCCGGCCCCCCGTGCGGCGGAACGAGGCGGTCCGGGTGGCGGCGGCGGTGCGCCGGCAATCGCCTTGCTGCTCGGCGGCGCGCTGGTGCTCGGGCTCGCGGCGGCCGCCGCATGGGCCTGGCGACGTCCGCGCGTCGCCATCACGCCGCTGGAGGAGCTGCGTCGCGCGCTGGCCCGCAGCGGGCGGGCTGCCGCTCCGCCTTTGACCCTGCAGGCGCTCGAGCGCACGCTGGCGGGCACGCCCGCAGCGCAGGACTACGTCCGCAAGCTGCGCCTGGAGCGCTACGCCGGGCGCGAGGAGGCGCCCACGCGGGAGGAGCGCGCAGCGCTGCGCGACGACTTCGCCGCGGGCCTCGGGCTCAGGGGCCGCCTGCGCGCGATCTGGGCACTCCCGCCCAAGCTGCCGCCGCGCCTGACGCGCCGCTGAACGCTCCCCGCGACGTGAAATCGATCGTCTAGGAGTTCTCCTAGACTGCGGCGACGCATGGACTCTGCGTACGACCTCTTCCAGAGCGGCACGCAGCTGCTCGAGCGCCGCGACTTCCACGCGGCGACCGTGCCGCTCGCGCGGGTCCGCGCGCTGGAGCCCGACAAGTCCTCCGTGCGCGAGGCGCTCGGCCGGGCCTACTTCGGCGCCCAGCGCTACGCCGAGGCCGCCGGGGAGTTCGAGGCGGTCGTCGCCAGGACCCCGACCGACGACTACGCGCTCTTCTGCCTCGGGCGCAGCCTGCAGCAGCTCGGCCGCCACGCCGAGGCGCGCGTGCCGCTGACGCTCGCGGCCACCCTGCGCCCCGAGCGCGCCGACTACCGCCTCTACCGCGAGCGCGCCCAGCAGCGAGCTGAGGCGGCCTAGGCGCGCCCCGCCGCCGCTTGGTAGTCTCGGCGGACAGCTTTCGCCGCTGCGATGGAGAGATCGCGGAGGGGCAGGACCGGGAGGCGGGCAGAGGCCCGCCTTCGGCATTTCCGGAGAGGGAGAGACGCGGTGAGCACCCCCATACAGACCGAGGTAGAAGCCAAGTTGTCGGCCGCGACCCCGGACGTGGAGGTGCTCCTCGCGGAGGTCGTGGGGGGCGGGACGCTGCGGCTCTTCGTGGACCATCCCGACGGCGTGACCCTCGAGGTCTGCGAGCGGGTCACCCGCGTGCTGGAGGAGCTGCGCGAGCGCTACGCCCTCGAGGTGAGCTCGCCCGGCTCGCAGCGCCCGCTCACCAAGCCCACGCACTTCCGGCGCTTCCTGGGCCGTCGCGCCCGGGTCCGCACGCGCGACGCGCTCGCGGGCCACAAGTCCTTCACGGGTGAGCTCGTCGGCGCCACCGACGCCGAAGTCACGATCGCGGCGGAGACCGGCGTCATCGCCATCGCCTACGTCGACATCCACCGTTCCAACCTGGTCGAGGAGTAGCCGGAATGTCACGCGAGATCCTGGAAGCCATGAGCGCGCTGGGGCGCGAGAAGGGCATCGCCCCCGAGAAGCTGCAGCGGGCCCTCGAGGACGCCCTGCTGTCCGCCTACAAGAAGCAGCTCGACTCCGCGAAGTACGCGCGCGTCGAGCTCGATCCCGACACGGGCGACTACCGCGTCATCGAGCTGCTGGTGCCCGAGCGCCTCGAGGCGCACCTCATCGTCGAGACGATCGACGAGAACACCTACCTCGACGAGGAGACGGGCGAGTTCGTCGAGCCCGAGAACGTCGAGATCGACTCGGACAAGTTCGCGGAGTACGCCGAGCAGATCGACGAGCAGGACGTCACTCCCGACGACTTCGGCCGCATCGCAGCGCAGACGGCCAAGCAGGTCATCCTGCAGCGCATCCGCGAGGCCGAGCGCGACATGATGTTCGAGGAGTATCGCGACCGCGTCGGCGAGCTCGTCACGGGCATCGTCCAGCAGAAGGACGCGCGCTACACGCTCATCCAGCTGCGCGAGCGCGTCGAGGCGCTGCTGCCCAAGAGCGAGCAGGTCGACGGCGAGCGCTACGAGCACAACCAGCGCGTCAAGGCGGTCATCAAGGAGGTCTCGGCCTCTACGAAGGGTCCGTCGATCATCGTCTCCAGGCGCGACTCAGACCTCATCAAGGCGCTCTTCGAGCTCGAGGTGCCCGAGATCGCCGACGGCCTCGTCGAGATCCAGAACGTCGCCCGCGAACCGGGCTACCGCTCGAAGATCGCGGTCGTCTCCCACGCCGACGGCGTCGACCCGGTCGGCGCCTGCGTCGGCCCGCGCGGCTCGCGCGTGCGCATGGTCGTCTCCGAGCTGCGCGGCGAGAAGATCGACATCATCCCCTACAACGAGGAGCCCGCCCGCTTCGTGGCCAAGGCGCTCTCACCGGCCCGCGTGCGCGAGGTGCTCGTCGACGACGACGCCCGCCAGGCGACGGTCATCGTGCCCGACGACCAGCTCTCGCTGGCGATCGGGCGCGAGGGGCAGAACGCACGGCTGGCCGCGCGGCTGACGGGCTGGCGGATCGACATCAAGTCCGAGACGGACTTCGCCCAGGACACGAGTGGCGACGCCGGCGGCGAGGACGGGGAGCAGCGCGCGCAGGACGACGGCCGCTGCCACGCGATCCTCGGCACGGGCCGGCGCTGCCCCAACGCGTCGCTGCCGCAGACGTACTTCTGCGGCCTCGACGCCCACCAGGCGCTGGCGCGCTTCGACACCACCGACGCGTCGGTGATCGCCGACCTCACGGCCCCGGAGCTCGCCGAGCTCGCCGACGGCGCGACCGACGACGAGCGCGTGCACGAGCTCGTCACCCGCGCCATCGCGACGCTGGCGGCCGCGAAGGCGGCAGCGCCGGCGGAGGACGACTCGATCCAAGTCGATCCGGGAGCCGACGGCCTGGAGCCCCAGCCCGAGGCCGGCGAGCCAGATGCGCTGGCCGCCGACGAGGCGGCCCCCGCCGGAGAGCCGGCGTCCTAGCCCGGGGCCACGTCGCCACGCGGCGGTGCATCGCCTGCGGCGCCGTCGCGCCGCAGGCGGAGCTGTGCCGCTTCGTCCTGGTCGCCGATCCCTCTAGGCTCGACGGTCCTCCGTCCGTCGTCTACGACTCCACGCGCGCAGCGTCGGGTCGTGGAGCATGGGCTTGCAGCAAGGCTTGCACGGAGCGAGCCGTGACCCGCAGAGCGTTCCCGCGCGCCTTCAAGCGCGCGGTCCACCTACCCGCAGACCTTCTAGAATCGATGAACAGTGGCTGAGAAGAAGGCAAGTCAGATCGCCAAGGAGCACGGGATGTCCGCGATGGACCTCCTCGTGCAGCTTCGCGACGCCGGGATCACCGTGAACGCAGCGTCGGCGCTCGTCGACGAGGACCGCGTGGTCGAGGCCCTCGGGCTCACGCCCGGCGCGAGCTCCAACGCGGCGCTGGAGTTCGGGTCGTCGAAGGCCGCGGTCGCGGCTCCGCCTGCGCCCGCAGCTGCCCCCGCCAACTCGAACGGCACCACCGCCACCGTCGCCAACGGGGGAGCGCCCGTCGATCCGGCGTCGCCTGCGCCGGTCGCCAGGGGCGGTAGGTCCGCCGGCCCGAAGGTCATCGGTGCCGACGAGTTCGTGCCGCGGCCCGCGGCTCCCATCCCGTTGACGCCGATGCGCCCTGCGGCGGACGTGCCCACGCCTGCTGCGCCTGCGGCACGGCAGGCCCCCGCCGCCGAGCCCGAGGCCCCGGCCGCCGAGGCCCCCGAAGCCGCCGCTGCGGCGCCCGAAGCCGCGCCGGTCGAAGCGCCGGCGCAAGCCGGCGCCACCACGGCGGCGCCGGGAGCCGACGCCACCTCCGTCGATGCTTCCGCCGCCCCGATCGACTCGAGCGCCGCCTCCGAGGCGCCTGGGGCGCAAGCCCCCACCGCAGACGCGGCTCCTGCCGCCGCCGAGGCGCCGGCCGCCCCCGCCGCCAAGGGGAAGAAGGGCAAGGCCGCCGCAGCGCCCAAGGAGGAGAAGCCGAGCCTCGTCGCGTCGAAGGAGAAGCCGCCGCCCGGCGCCGGCCCGCGCATCCTCGCGGTCCCCGAGCCGCCCAAGCGGCCCAAGCGCGACGAGTCCGCCAACCTGCCTCGCACCGACTCGGCCGGTGCCGGCGCCGCCGGTCGGCGCCGCGTCGTCATCGACTCCCAAGCCGCTCGTCGCGGTCCGGGCGGTCCCGGCGGTCCCGGCGGCGGCCCGAACCAGCCCCCGCGCCGCCAGCGTCGCGGCCGTCGCCGCCGTGGCGTCTACAACGACACGATCCAGCCGCTCGACGTGGAGGCGCAGTCGTCGATCGACACCGTACGCGTCACCTCGGGCTCGAGCGTGAAGGAGGTCGCGGAGTCCCTCGGCGTTCCCGTGCCCGACGTCATCAAGAAGCTGATGATGCTCGGCCAGATGGCGACGCTCACGCAGACGCTGTCCGACGACGCGATCCAGATCATCGCGGACGAGTTCGACCGCACCGTCGACATCACGACGGTGAGCGACGAGGACGCGAACGCTCCCGCCTTCGAGGACGATCCCGCCGACCTGCTGCACCGCCCGCCGGTCGTCACGATCATGGGCCACGTCGACCACGGCAAGACGTCGCTGCTGGACGCGATCCGCTCTGCGGACGTCGTCGGCGGCGAGGCCGGCGGCATCACCCAGCACATCGGCGCGTACAAGGTGCACCACGGCGACAACGTCGTGACGTTCCTCGACACGCCGGGCCACGAGGCGTTCACCGCCATGCGTGCCCGCGGCGCGAACGCCACCGACATCGCGATCATCGTGGTGGCCGCCGACGACGGCGTCAAGCCGCAGACGCGCGAGGCCGTCGACCACGCGCTGGCTGCCGAGGTGCCGGTCCTCGTCGCGGTGAACAAGGTCGACAAGGAGGGCGCAGATCCGACCCGCGTCCGCACGGAGATGACCACGCTCGGCCTGCAGCCCGTCGAGTGGGGCGGCGACATCGAGTTCGTCGACGTCTCGGCCAAGGCCCGCACGGGCCTCGACGAGCTGCTCGAGACGATCAACCTGGTCGCCGAGCTCGAGGACCTGAAGGCCAACCCGAACGCAGAGGCCTCGGGAATCGTCATCGAGTCAAAGCTCGACCCGGGCCGCGGCCCCGTCGTGACGATGCTCGTCCAGCGCGGCACGCTGAAGATCGGCGACGCCGTGGTGGCCGGTCCGCAGTGGGGCAAGGTCCGCGCGCTCACCGACTACCACGGCACGCGCACCAAGACGGCCGTGCCGGGCGACCCGATCGAGATCCTCGGCTTCGACGGCGTTCCCGACGCGGGTGAGCAGGTGCGCGTCGTGACCAACGACCGCGTGGCGCGCCGCGAGGCCAACGAGCGCGAGGTCCGCCTCAAGAGCGAGGCGCTCGCGCGCCGCTCGGGTCGCAAGGTGTCCCTCGAGGACGTCTTCAAGCGCCAGGGAGGCGGGACGAAGGAGCTCGCGGTCATCATCAAGGCCGACGTCGCAGGCTCCGTGGAGGCGCTCGAGGACGAGATCGCCAAGCTCCCGCAGGACGAGGTCTTCGTCGACGTCATCTCCTCGGGCGTCGGTGGCATCACGGAATCCGACGTGATGCTCGCCTCGGCCTCCGAGGCGATCATCATGGGCTTCAACGTGCGCCCGGTGGGCGACGCGCGGGCCGCGGCCGAGCGCGAGGGCATCGAGATCCGCCACTACGCCGTCATCTACAAGGCGCTCGACGAGCTGCGCGACGCGATGACCGGGATGCTCGATCCCGAGGAGGTCGAGGACACCGTGGGCCAGGTCGAGGTGCGGGCCATCTTCCGGGCATCGAAGATCGGCGTCATCGCCGGCTCCTACGTCCTCGAGGGCAAGGTCACGCGGGGCGGTCGGGTGCGCATCGTCCGCGACGGCACCGTCGTGGCCGACACGACGGTCGCCGGCCTCAAGCGCTTCAACGACGACGCCCGCGAGGTCGCCGCCGGTTTCGAGTGCGGCATCACGCTGGCCAACTACCAGGACCTCAAGGAAGGCGACATCTTCGAGACCTACGAGACGCGCAAGGTCGACCGCGAGCTCGCGTGAGCTCTGAGGGGAAGGGGGAGGTCGAGTGAGCGCCGAGCGGATGCGCCGCGTCGACGAGGCGATGCGCGAGGTGCTCAGCGGGGTCGTGACGCGCGAGCTCAAGGATCCCCGCGTGGGCTTCGTGACCGTGACCGACGTCAAGACGAGCCCCGACCTGCGCCACGCCCGCGTCCACGTGAGCGTGCTCGGTGACGAGGCGGTCCGGGCGGCCAGCCTCGAGGGGCTGCGCTCGGCCCACGGCTTCCTCCAGGCGCGTGTCGCGGCGTCGCTGCGGATGAAGCACACGCCGCAGCTCGACTTCGCCTACGACGACACCGCCGAGAAGGCCTTCGCGCTCGAGGCGCTCATCCGCGAGCAGGAGATCCGCAGATGACCGCCACCGACGGCGTGACCTCCTCCCGGGTGCTGGTCCTCGAGGAGCTGCGCGGTGCAGAGCGCTTCATCCTCGTCACCCACGAGAACCCCGACGGCGACGCGCTCGGCTCCCTGGTCGGGATGCACGGCGTGCTGCGCGCGCTCGACAAGGACTCCGTGATGTTCATGGGAGCCGACGAGTTCCCGCTGCCCTACGAGTACCGCTTCTTCGACCTCGACGGCCTGGTCTCCGAGGCGCCCGACGACCTCGACGAGCGCACGGTGGTCTTCCTCGACTGCGGGAACATCGATCGCAGCCCGGCCGACCTGGTCAAGCGCCCCGACGCGCACATCCTCAACATCGACCACCACCACGACAACACGCGCTTCGGCAGCGTCAACCACGTCGTGGAGGAGGCCTCATGCACGGCGGAGATCGTCTGGGAGCTGATGCGCGCGCTCGACGTGGACGCGTCGCCCGCGATCGCCGACGCGCTCTACGTGGGCCTGGTGACCGACACGGGGCGGTTCATGTACGAGAACACCGGCACTCGCGCCCACGTGATGGCCGCGGAGCTGATCGGCGCGGGGGTGGACGTCAACGCGATCTACCGGCGCCTGTACGAGGAGATGCCGTACTCGAAGCTCGAGCTGCTCTCCCGCGGGCTGGACAGGGTGCAGCGCTTCGACGACGGCCGCCTGACGATGGCGCAGCTGGACCGGGCGGACTTCGAGGCAGCCGGGGCGGAGGAGAGCTACTCCGAAGGGGTGATCGACCACCTGCGCTCCGTCCAGGGCACGAAGGTCGCCGCCCTCGCCCGCGAGCTGCTCGACTCCGACAAGGCGGGCAGGCGCAAGGTCTCGCTGCGGGCGACCGACGGCGCGGTCGACGTGTCGGTGATCGCGCGCGCCGGCGGCGGCGGCGGCCATCGCCAGGCTGCCGGCTTCACCACTCGGCTCGGGACGGAGGAGCTCGTCGCCTTCATCCGCGAGGCGATCAGCCGGCAGATCGGCCCGCCGACGAGCTGACCGGGCCGGGGCTGCCGACACTCAGTTCAGCCGCGCGCGCAGCGCCCGCGCCTCGAGCGTCAGCCGCTCCATGTCCGCGGGCTCGACGGGAAGCATGAGCCGCAGCTCGGCGGCGCGGATGGCGTCAGCGAGGGCGCCGCGCTTGGAGAACGAGCCGACGAGGTTGTTGATCATCCGCAGGGCGGTCTCGTGCGGGCCCCAAGGGCGCAGCATCGCCTCGGGCAGGTCGGGGACGGCGATGCGCACCCCGGCGTGGAACGGGTCGAGCAGCTCGGGCCGGCCGCCCGGAACCGCGAAGTGGCCCGCGACGAAGTGGCCGGGCAGCCCGACGCCCAGCAGCGGGATGCCGGCGCGCCGGGCGACGGCGACGTAGAGCACCGAGAGGGTGATCGGCAGGCCGCGACGGCGCTCGAGGACCGCGGGAAGCATCGAGTTGTCGGGGTGGTCGTACTCGCGCGCGTCGCCCGAGAAGCCGTGGCGGCGGCCGATGACCGCACCGAGGGCAGCGAGCGGCTCGGCCTCGGGCTGGGCGAGCTCCTGCTCGACCTCCAAGGCGAGGGCGTCCAGCCGCGCGCGGACGGGCACGGGGTCGACCGGGCCGAACTCCGCGGCCAGGCCGAGCGCGAGCTCCTCGACCGGCGGGTCGGGCTCGCAGGCCAGCTCGGCGAACAGCTCGGGTGCCATGGGGTCATCATGCCCGCCGATGGACGGAGTGATCCTGGTCGACAAGCCCGCGGGAGTGACCTCCCACGACGTCGTGGCGCGCGTGCGCCGCGAGGTCGTCGGTCGCGAGCGCTCGCGCAAGGGCGTAGGGAAGGTCCGGGTGGGCCATGCGGGGACGCTCGACCCGTTCGCCACCGGGCTGCTCGTGGTGCTGCTCGGGCGCGCGACGCGGGTGCAGGCGCTCGTCATGGCGCTGCCCAAGCGCTACGAGGCCACCGCGCGCTTCGGCTTCACCTCGACCACGGGGGACCCGGAGGGCCAGATCACCGATACGGGGCGCATCCCCCCGGAGCCGCTCGAGCTGCCCACCGGCACGATCTTCCAACGCCCGCCCGCCTACTCCGCCGTGCACGTCGAGGGCAAGCGCGCCTACGAGCTGGCCCGCAAGGGCATCGCGGTCGAGCTGCCCGAGCGCGAGGTGCAGGTGCACCGCTTCGAGCGCACGGCTCACGACCGGTTCGTCATCGAGTGCTCCGCCGGCACCTACGTCCGCACGCTGATCGCAGAGCTCGGCGACGCGTACTGCACCGCGCTGCGGCGCACCGCCGTGGGGCCCTTCGACGTCGCCGATGCGACCGTCGAGGCGACCCAGGGCGACCTCATCGACCTCACGGACGCGCTCGGGCGCTTCCTGCCGGTGCTCCACCTGGAGGGCGAGCCCGCACGGCGCGCCGCCCACGGCCTGGCGATCAAGCGGCCCGCCACAGGCGCCTGCGCTCCGGACGGCGCCTCGCGCACGCCGCCGGGCACGGGCGCCGGGCCGCTCGGCGCCGCCGGTCTGGCGGGAACCGTCCTGCTCTGCGACGCCCACGGGCCGATCGCCCTGGCCGAGGGGCGCCCGGGCGCCACGCTGAAGCCCGTCGTAGGCTTCCGGGGGTGATCGTCACCCGCCTTCCCGACGCCGAGCCCCGGCCACGTCGCGTCGCCGTCGGCACGTTCGACGGCATGCACCTCGGCCACCGGGCGGTCATCGAGGGCGCCGACACGGTGCTCACCTTCGAGCCCCATCCGCGCACCGTCATCGACGCCGCCGGCAGCCCACGGCTGCTGACGACGCTCGAACGCAAGGCGGAGCTGCTCGCGGGGCTCGGGGTGGAGGAGCTCGTGGTGATCGGCTTCGATGCCGCCTTCGCCGCTCAGACGGCGCAGGCCTTCCACGACGACGTGCTCGTCGGCGCCCTCGGCGCCACCCACGTCAGCGTGGGGGAGAACTTCCGCTACGGGGCGCGCGCGCAGGGCGACACAGAGCTGCTCGAGGCCGACGGCCGCTTCGAGGTGCGGGTCGTGCCGCTCCTGGAGATCGACGGCGAGATCGTCTCCTCCAGCCACATACGCGGGCTGGTCGCGGGCGGCGCGCTCGAGTACGCGGGCGAGCTGCTCGGCGCACCGTTCTCGATGGCCGGCGAGGTGCTCCACGGCGACGCACGCGGCCGGACGCTGGGCTACCCGACCGCGAACCTCGTCCCGCACCCCGCCTACGCCAGCCCGGCTCACGGCGTCTACGCCTGCCGGGTGCAGCTGCCGGGCGTCGCCGCGCCCGTGGCGGCGGCGACCAACGTGGGAGTGCGCCCGCAGTTCGTGACGGGCCGTGGGGAGCTCGTCGAGGCGTTCCTGATCGACTGGTCGGGGGACCTCTACGGCCAGGAGATCCGCGTCGACTTCCTCAAGCGGCTGCGCGGGGAGAAGCGCTTCGGCTCCGTCGAGGCGCTCGTCGAGCAGATGGCACGGGACGTCGAGGACGCGCGGGGCCTTGCTAGCCTCCCCGGTCGCCAATGACCACGCTCTCACCAGAACGCACGCAGGAGATCATCGCCCAGTTCGGCGCGAGCCCCGAGGACACCGGGAACACCCGCGTGCAGATCGCCCTGCTGACGCAGCGCATCAACGACCTGACGCAGCACCTGCGCTCGCACAAGAAGGACCACCACTCGCGCCGTGGCCTGCTGATGCTCGTCGGCCAGCGTCGGCGCCTGCTGAACTATCTCGAGAAGTCCGACCTCGACGGCTACCGCACGCTGATCAAGCAGCTCGGCCTGCGCAAGTGAGCGAGGCCATCATCGCGGCCGGGACCCGGGTCCCGGACTTCGCGTTGGCCACGGCGGACGGCGAGGGCTTCACCCAGGCCGATCTGCTGGGCAAGACGACCGTCCTGGTCTTCTACCCGTTCGCGTTCAGCCCGGTCTGCACCGACCAGCTGCAGGTCTACGAGGAGGCCCTGCCCGAGCTGAGCGCCCAGGGCGCCACGGTCTACGGCGTCTCCACCGACCCGACGTACTCGCAGCAGGCCTTCCAGGAGAAGCTCGGCGTCTCGATCGAGCAGCTCTCGGACTTCGAGCCCAAGGGCGCGACCGCACGCAAGTTCGGTGCCTACTTCGAGCCCGCCGGCATGACGAACCGCGCGCTGGTCATCGTCGGCCCCGACGGGGTCGTCACCTGGTCGCACCTGGCGGCCAACCCGGGGGAGCTGCCCGGCGTGAACCTGATCTTCGACGGCCTGGCCGCTTCCGCCGCGTAGCCCGGCCGCACGCCTCCGCGGCCCGCCCACGGGCCGCAGAGCTCGCTCGGGAGAGGGTGGCTACCTTCGAGCGGATGCCCTCGCAGCCGTCTCAGCCAGAGCAGCACTCGAGCCGTCCGCGGGCCCTCACGCTCGCCGTCGCCAGCGCGTCCTCCGTGGTGGCGGCCCTCGTCGTCTCGAAGATCTGGGGGCCAGGCACGCTCATCGGCGCTGCCGCGACGCCCGTGATCGTCACCTTGGTCGGCGAGCTGCTCAAGAAGCCCGCGGAGAAGATCACCGTGATCCGCGTGTCGCCGACGGGCACCGAGGTGCACGAGCGCACCGCTCCGCCGCCTCTAGGCCAGGGCGGCATGGCCGAGCGCAGCATGCACCGCTCGGGCCGCAGGCCGCTCGCGATCGCGCTGGCCACCGGCCTGCTCGCCTTCGTGATCGGCGCGATCGTGCTCACGAGCTCCGAGCTCGTCTTCGGCGACTCGTCGGTCGGATCGGGCGCCAAGCGCACGACGGTGTTCGGCGGCGGGACCAAGCGGCGCCCACCGCGGGACAAGCCGTCGACCCCCGCATCGCCGACGACGACGACCACCGAGACCCGGACCGAGACCACGACGGCGCCGACTCCCACCACGCCGACCACGCCGACGCCCGAGCAGACGACGCCGACGCAGACGGCGCCTCCTTCGCAGACCGCGCCGCCCACGGCGCCGGAAGCCGCGCCGGCGCCGGAGACCGGGACGACGTCCCCCTGAGCTCTCAAGCCAGGGGGCCGGCTCGACGGCGTGCGGCGACGTCTGCGGCCAGCAGCGGGCCGATGACGGCGGCACGGTGCGCGAAGATCTGCTCGACGTCGCGCCGCACGAAGAGCCGGTGGGCGAGCTCACCGAGGGCGCCGAAGCCGATCGCGTAGCGCACCGTGTCGGTCATGGTGGTGTGCCGCGGGCCGTCGGGCTCGAAATTGTGGGTGTGGTGCCACAGGGCGTAGGGACCGGTGACTTGCATGTCGACGAAGCGCAGCGGCGGCTCCCAGGCCTGGATCGAGGTCAGCCAGCGCACCGGAGCGTGATGCACGCGCAGCCGGTACTCGATGAGGGTGCCGACGTGCATCTCGATCGGCCCGGGCGTGATGACCGAGAAGCGCAGGAGCGGCGGGGTGATCGCCTCGAGGTTCTTGGCGTCGGCGAAGAAGCCGAAGACCTCTTCGGGAGTTCCCTCGAGGCGCTGCTCGCGGCGCAGGACGTGGGTGTGGATCGGCATGGCTTTAAGGGGTTCTGTAGGAGGGCGTCGTGCGCGGGGTACGCTCGGGACGTGGAGGCGGATCCCCTGCGCTCGAGCCCCGTGCCGGCCGAGCGCGACGACGACCATGTGCGCGGCGCCGGCCCGCTCGTCCTCTTCTACGCGGACTTCAGCTGCCCGCGGTGCGCGCTGGCCTGGGAGCGCCTGGCCACCGCGGAGGTGCGCCTCGTCTTCCGTCACCTCGCCCTGAAGGCCAAGCACCCGCGCGCGGTGGCGCTCGCGCGGGCCGTCGAGGCGGCCGGGCTCCAAGGTGCCTTCTGGGCGTGGGCGGAGGCTGTGTACTCAGACCACGCCCGTACGGAGGATCCGCACCTGTGGGCGCTGGGCGAGCGGCTGGGGCTGGACCTGGAGCGCTGGGAGGCCGACCGGCGCTCCGATCGCGTCGCGACCCGAGTCACGCGGGACGTGCGCGAGGCGCTGCGCGCCGGGGCGGTCGCCACGCCGACGCTGTTCGCCGGCGGCGCGATGCTCGCCGGGCCGCCCGACCCGGCCTGGCTGGCGGCGCTCTGACGTCGGAGGCTTCGGCTAGGCTCCACAGCACTTCCGAAACGTGAAGCACTCAAACTCCGCGCCCTCGAGACCGACGACGGCGCACGAAGGGAACCAAGACATATGAGCACCAATGACCCCGTGACCACGGTCACCGTCGAGATCGCCGGCACGGAGATCTCCTTCGAGACGGGCAAGATGGCCCGTCAGGCCGGAGGCGCCGTCGTCGTGCGCGCCGGCGACACGATGATCCTGTCGACTGCGACCGTCGGCAACCTGCGCGACGCGGACTTCCTCCCGCTCACCGTCGACGTCGAGGAGCGCATGTACGCCGCGGGCAAGATCCCCGGCTCGTTCTTCAAGCGCGAGGGCCGCTCGGGCGAGAAGGCCACGCTGACCGCCCGCATGATCGACCGCCCGATCCGCCCGCTCTTCCCGAAGAACTGGCGCTACGAGACCCAGCTCGTGACCCTGCCGCTGTCCGTCGACCACGACGAGCCCTTCGACATCCTCGCGATGAACGGCGCGTCCGCCGCGCTCATGCTCTCCGAGGTGCCGCTGCCGTTCCCGGTCGGCGCCGTGCGCATCGGCAAGATCGACGGCGGCTTCGTGGTCAACCCGACCGAGGAGCAGCTGCTCGACGGCGGCTCCGACCTCGACCTGATCGTCGCGGGCTCCGAGGAGGCGATCCTGATGGTCGAGGCCGGCGCCAACGGCGTCTCGGAGGCCGAGATCCTCGACGCGCTGGACATCGCGCACGCCGAGATCAAGAAGCTCTGCAAGCTCCAGTGGGAGCTCAAGGAGAAGGCCGGCAAGCCCGACAAGGAGATCGCGGAGCCCACGGACCTCTCCTCGCTGGTCGAGGAGATCTCCGGCTCGCACGGCCCTCAGCTCGACGAGGCCACGCAGGTCTTCGACAAGCTCGAGCGCCAGGACGCGACGGCCGCCGTCAAGGAGGCCGTCGTCGCGCAGTACACGCCCGCCGAGGACTCCGCGGAGTACGCCACGGCGCGCACGAACGCGTCCAAGGCGTTCGCCGCGCTGGAGAAGCGCGTCATCCGCCAGCGGATCGCCCGCGACAAGAAGCGCCCGGACGGCCGCCAGCCCACCGAGATCCGCCCGATCTCGATCGAGGTCGGCCTCGGCGCCCGCAACCACGGCTCCGCGCTCTTCACCCGGGGCCAGACGCAGGCCTACTCCGTCGCGACGCTCGGCACGCTCAAGGAGGAGATGCGGATCGACACGCTCGGCCTCGAGAGCAAGAAGTTCTACTGGCACCACTACAACTTCCCGCCGTTCTCGGTGGGTGAGGCCGGCTTCATGCGCG
>JAABUN010000275.1_pt1 | contig 134622 bp, 121 predicted proteins | sample 5559311 | NCBI WGS metagenome assembly JAABUN01 (sample SAMN10711877, study PRJNA513370) | rock metagenome | isolation source: Antarctica rocks | place: Antarctica: Victoria Land, Siegfried Peak sud
TTGGCCCGCGATCAGGAGCGGTTGGCCGATGTTCTGAAGGGCTTTCATCTGCTTGCCTTTATGATGCTCATGGGGAAGCAGGCGCTTCCCATCCTCAGCGTGCTCTGAAGTTCATAACAGCCTCTAGCTATGCGGGGTCTGAAGTGAAGCTTCGCTTCACCGGGCCGAGACTCACCTCCGGGTGATGACCTGTTGGTGAATAATGCGGGTCACGCTCACTCCCTGGACTCGATCTCCCAGTCCAACTCATGCAATGAGCGGTTGACCCAGAGCACCGCGAGCACGATCGCCAGCGCGGACCCGATCAGCAGGATCGTCCCGGACAGGCTCAGTACCGCGATCATCGTCCCACCGAGCACGAGACCGACCGGCGTCGCGACCATCGCGCCAGCCCGGACCAGGCCGCTGACGCGACCCAACAGGCGGGCCGGAGTCGTCAACTGCAGAAACGTTCCGATCATTGGGTTGACTAATCCGGAACCGATTCCGACCAGCGCCAGCAAGCCGGTTGCAGCCCATTCGGCGGGAAGCGTCGCCAGCGGGAACACCGGCAGGGTCAGGAGGAGCACCGCCGCGAGCAGGAACGTCCGGCGCTTGAACCGGGCGGAAAGTCTTCCGTAAAGGAACGACCCGGCCAGCGCTCCCAGGCCTTCGCCACCGAGCATGATTCCGAGTGCCCGCACGCTCTGCAACTCCTGATTGGCGAAGTAGGGGATGGCGACACCGAACAGCGGGGCGAACAGCATGTTGATGACAAGTGCGGCCCACACGATCGTTCGGATCAGCGCTTTGTCCGCGACGTACCGGAGACCGACCTTGACGTCCGCCATGAACGACTCGCCCGATGCCCCGGCTCGATCGAGCGCCGGGATCAGCAGGAACACCGCCAACCCCGAGAACACGAACGTTCCGGCGTTGAACCAGAGCACCGTGACCGGCCCGAGCCAGGCGATCAGGAGAGCGGCGAGCGGCGCCGCGAAGAGTGACGAGGCCGCACCGATCATCCCGAAGTTGGCGTTGATCCGCTCCAGCGGAACGCCGCTCCGTTGCGCGAGCTGGGGAATCATGGCCCCTCGCGCAGTGCTCCCCGGTGCGTCGAAGATAGCGCCCAGAAACATCAGGATGAGCAATCCCGGGAAGCTCAAACCCGTCGTCAGGTAGAACAAGGGAACGGCGGCGACGGTCATTGCGCTGGCCAGATCGGAAAAGACCGAGAGTCCCCGGTAGCCGGTGCGATCGACGAGCGCGCCACCGAAGAAGGTGGCGATGATCACGGGAATGACGGTGACGGCGGCGGTAATTCCGGTCTTGCTCGCGCTGCCGGTCGTTTCGAGCACGAACCAGGGTACGGCGAGCCCGGTGAGCTGATTCCCAAGGATGGAGACGAGGCTCGTGAGGAGCAGCACCCGGATCGGCAGTGAGCCTGAGCGCCGTGTATCCGCGTCCTCTTCTTCGGAGATCGTACCCGCGGATTGTGCCGGCATCGTTCTTCCTCTAGGCAAGGCGCCAGGGCGGGTGAATCATCGCCCGCCCCGGCTCATGGTCACTCGGCCAGCGCCAGCCGCACCGGTCGGCTCTCCACCGTAGCGTCCTGTGAAGCGTCCTGGACGCCCCGGAGCCGCTCCCCAAGCAGGATCAGCATCTGCCCGGAGGAGACGCGGATCCGGCCCGGTGCTCGCGGTGTCACCCACTGGATCTGCGCATGGTTGCTCGCCATAAGGCGTGCCCGATGGTCCTCGATCATCTGCCGCATGACATCCGGGTTGTTTTGTTCCAACATGGCAAACCGTCCTTTCGTACGTGAAGAGGGGTGATTGTCCATTTAGGTCCCTGCCCTCTTCGTGGTCGACAGCATGCTGTGTGACCGGGAGAGCGATTGAAATCGTGTGTGGTTACGTGGTGAAAAGAGGCGTCGTCTTCCCCATCCGTCGCCGCACGGCTCAGCCAGCGGCTGGATCCGGAACGATGGTGAAACGACTTTTGGTGCGATAGCGTCGGCGCTGGTGGAGGAGGGGCCGCGTCACCCGCACGGAGGGGTGGCGGGTGATGGGCCGGCAACCAGCCTGGAGATCAGGCCCGCCGCGACTCCTCGCGCTCGATCGTGGCGAGAGCTTCGTCCACGTCGATCTCGCCGCGTTCAAGCGCCTCGAGAATGTGCAGCCGCTCGGCATCGGCGGAGTCCAGGCTGCTGGTGTCACCGGTGGCGTCGGCCTCGCGTTCAGCCTGGCCCGCCGTCGCCGATTCGACCGCGGCCCCGACGATGGCGTCCCGTTCAGCTTGTTCGGCTTCTCGCTCGGCCTCCAGTTCAGCGCGCTCGGCTTCCTGCTCGGCCTCCAGATCGGCTTGGGCGGCTTCCCGCTCGGCTTCGGTCGACGCGGGCGAGCGGGAAATGGTCGTGAGCGGCGCCGTGTCCCCGGTGTCGGCACCGTCGTGCGATGTGACCACGGGCGTTGGAGGTGTCAGTGAAGTCGTCGGCGCCACCGGGTCGGCCGGGCTCACGGAGGAGGGCGGAGCGGGGGGTGAAGGTGGAGTAGGGCCGGTGAACGCGCGCGCCGCATCCTTCGCCCAGGCGAACGCCTTGTCCAGATTCACGTCGAGATCGAGGTTCGCGGTTACCTGCTTGCCCTGCTGCTTGCCCCGCTGCTCGCCGTCGCCGCTGGCGGCATCCGGCGCGAACGGCTTGGTGGCCATCCCGGTGTCGGCTTCAGCGTCATCCTCGGACGACGCGGGCAGGGGCACCGGCATCGGCTCTCTCCGCGCCATGACTTCCGGGTCGGCGTGACCGGTGCACTTGAGCGATCCGCTGACGGTCTTCACTCGAAACTGGGGGCCATCCTCGCCGGACCCCAGCCGCCATTGCCGCTTGCCGTCCATGACCCAGTCGCCATCGACCTTGGCCGATCCCGAGATCGACTTCACGCTCAGGCGCGCGGTCGAGCCGGTGGCGGGCAGGCGCGCGTCGAGCCTGACGCTTCCGCTGACCGTTTCGATCGAGTAGTCGATGGCGTTGGGGGCGGTGACCATGCCGTGGACGCTGCCGCTGACGGTGACGATCCTGGCGTTCTTTAGCGTCACGTCATCCAGCTTGACCGACCCGCTCATGGTGCGCAGGGCAGTCCATACCTCGCCACCGCCAACTTCGATCCGCCCGCTCGCGGTATTGACCTCGAGGCTGCCGGAAACATTGTGGGCCCGCACCGATCCGCCGGCCGAGTTCACGGTCGTCTTGCCGGTGATGTCCGTCAGCCGGAGTGCGCCAGAGGCGGAAGCCCCGGTCACGTCCGCGTGCGCCCCGGAGATGTCGATCCGGCCGGATGCCGACCTCGCCTGAATTCGGGACCCATCCGCAAGGTCGCGTGGAATCTCGACCCGGATGTCGTAATCGAGATCGGGGTGGAGCTGGAGCTTGGAGAGGTCCCAGTCGTCCGAATTGAACCCGTGCTGGAGTTGATCCCGGACGCGCTTCGCCAGGCCCTGGAGACCGCTCGCGATCTGCCACTCCGGCCGGATCGAGATCGTGTTGCCATCGACCGAGACCGCGACCCCGACATCGTCGTCGTGGCGGTCGTCGGTGCGGCGCACGACCACCCAGGCGTTCGGCTGGTCGGACCCCACGATCGTGATCCTGCCGCTGGCGTTGGCGACCGAGAGCGTCAGCGGCTCGTTCGGGTCGATCGCGATCTGCTGCTGGTAGCCGTTGGTCCCACTGATCGGTGTCAAGGCGTGCTGTGCGGTCATCGTTTCTCCCTCCGTCCTGTGCGCGGCCGAATCCGGCTCGCGAGTCGTCGCGCTGAGATGCTCTGGGCCCCGGATCTCGACGTTCATCGCTCGCTCCGCCACGAGCGACGCTGCTCTCGGTTTTCGCGGCGGTTCATCGTCTCGGTCCCCTCGAGAATGATCTCGACCCGTTGATCGCCGTCCATGATGTCCAGGATCGGGCCGGTGAACCCTTCATCGATTGTTTCCCTGATCTCCCTGGCCTCGAGCATCTGGTCGGGCGCGAACCGTTTCGCCATCTTCAGCCCGGCTTCGAGGAGCGGATGTGGAAGCACCAGATTCAGTTTCGTCTGGTCCTCATTGGTGTCCGTGATCCGGATCCGGACGCTCCGGCCACCACGCGGTGGAGGTGGGGGCGCAAACGGAAACCCCGGTGGGAGCGGGAGTGTGAACTGATCTTCACGCCCTTCGCGCTTCACACGGTCGGCGCGGTCCGATCGGTCGAGCGCTTCCAGGAGGCGTCCCGCCTCCTCCGCGGTGATCGTCTGGTTCTCGACGAGGCGGAGGATCTCGAGCCGCTCTTCCGACAAGTGCAAGGGTTCGACTGCTTCGGTCATGATGCGGTCCTCTCTCCGAGCGTCGCCAGCCGGCGCGCCGCTTCGTCCGCTGTGATCTGCTTGCCCCGAAGCGATTCCAGGATCTGGCGCCGCTCTTCCCGGGCCTGGCTCGGTCGGAGGCCGTCTTCGCTGGCCGCCGGGAACCCGAGCGCCCGGATCACGTCGTCGAGGCGGGCCCGGACCGTCGGATAGGAGATGCCCAGCTCGGCCTCGACATCCTTGATGATGCCCCGGTTCTTGATGAAGACTTCGAGGAAGGCGAGCTGGTCGCCATTCAGGCGGGCGAACCGGTCGAGGCGGAACGAGCCGTCGATCCCGGTGCCGCAGGTGCCGCACTGGAGTCGTGTCACGTGGAGCTCGCGCCCGCAGACAGGGCACTGCCCGGGGGCGGGATGCCCTTGGTGCTGGCCACCCTGCTGGCCATGCACGCCATTGTGGGTTTCGGTCATTCGGTGTGCTCCCTTGGTCCGGGGGCGCACGGCGTCGTGCGCCCCCGGATCCGACATGTCGATGCGGACGCCGGTCGAAGCGGCTCGCGGATACCGATTCATTCGAGACCGTTCCGATATTGACGATCCTAGAGCAAATATGAATATCTGTCAACACGAAATAATGAATATCAATATCGACGTTGATTATATTGCTTCTGAACACGCACCGGTCATAGTTGCCGGATGAGGCCGATGCTACGTGGGAGCGGCTATACTTCGTCGTACGAAAGGGCCGGATCGCGTGCCCGGAGATCACCACATGGAAGAGGTCGAGGCGAAATGGCCCAATACGCCGCAGGCGATGAAGTCAAGGTCCAGATGCCACGGGGCAAGAACAAGCGCGGCGTGAGCGGCATCAGCGTGATGTACACCACCTCGCAGGAAGCGAAGTTCGACGGCGCGCTGGGGACCGTGACCCAGATCAACCCGCGTGGACCGCTGGGCATTCCCCTTTACCTCGTCGATTTTACGGACCATGAGAACAAGGTTGCGATCCCGTGGCAGGGCCAGTGGTTCCGGGAGGAGTGGATCATCTCCACCGAGCGACCGGAGCTGAAGATCCAGCCCGCCGACCAGTCCTCCGCCGAAGGGTTCGCCCGATCCCAGACTGGCGAATCCTCCTAACAGGCGCTGCTCGCACGTTGTAGGGGCGGACGGCGGTCCGCGAAAGAAGTGCCCTTGTCTTGTCATTCCGAGGGAGCGTAGCGACGAGGAATCTCCCGGCGAAAGCGCAAGGCGCTGCAGCCGGTGTTGAATCCGCGCGAAGCGCCCTCCGCTTCCCCCCGATCACGCCACCCTTTCGTCCGCATCCGGACCGGCCGGCATCTCCCGGATCTCGATTGCTGGCGACCACCACACCCAGGCCGCCGCCAACAGCATCCCCGCGCACCCGGCCAGCAGCGCGACCCGCACCCCGAGCAGGCTCCCGATCGCGCCGCCGAGAACCGAGCCGACCGGCATCATCCCCCCGATCAGCACCTGGCTCGACGCCGAGACCCGCCCCATCAGCCGGTCTGGCGTGAGTGCCTGCCGCGGGCTGAGCTTGATCACGTTGAACACGATCAGCGTCTTCCACTGCATGCACTCGGCGACGATCACCAGCGGCAGCGCGTATTCGGGAACCAGGATCGCCAGCGGCACCGTCAGGCCGAACACGCCGAACCCGACCGCCGACCAGACCAGTGTCGGGCCCACCCCGAACCGCACCGAGACGGGCCGGGCGACCAGGCTCCCCAGCAGCGACCCAGCCCCGCCCGAGGCGTAACCCAACCCGACCCCGGTCGCCGAGAGACCGAGATCGTCGGTCATGTACAAGATGTACACCGAGAGGAACAGATACCCAGAGAGGTAGATCGTGGCCGAGCTCGCCGTCACCGCCCGCAGCACCGGCGACGAGACGAGGGCCTGCAGCCCCTCCCGCACTTCGCGCCAGAAGTGGGCGTGCTCCTTGCCTCCGGGCACACGCCGCTCCCGATGCCGGATCCGGGCGATGAAGACGCCCGAGACGAGGAACGAGAGCGAGTCGATCAGGAGCACCGCGGGGGGCGAGACGAGCGCGACAGCGTCCCCGTCACCGCGGGACCGGCGACGTGGGAGATGGACATGCTCGTGGAGAGCTTGCCGTTGGCGTCGGCAAGCTCCGACCGCTCCACGCGGTTAGGCAAGAGCGACGCATAGGCGGCGTTGAAGATCACCGTTTGGGTCCCGGTCACGACCGCGACGAGCACCAGGAGGGGGATGCTCAGCGCGTCGAGCCAGGCCGCGAGCGGGATCACCAGCAGCGCGATCGCCCGCCCGCTGTCCATCGCGATCATCAGCGGACGCCGCCGCGGGCGATCGACCTACGCCCCCGCGACGAAGCCGATCACGAGCACCGGCACGCCGCTGGCCGCCGCCAGGATTCCCATCTCGAACGGGGTGGCATCGAGCATCAGTGCGGCCAGAGGCGGGATCGCGACCGGCGTGATCTGGGAGCCGAACTGGGAGACGGTCTCCGCCCCCCACAGGTGCATGAAGTCCCGGTTGTGCCAGAGGCCGTTGAAGGTGGAGGACGCGGTGAGCGCGATCCGGCGAGAGATGAAGCCCTCGATGGATGCTCCCGTACCGGGTGGGAGGAGTGCGCAACCGCACCTGCCCCGAATGAGAGGGGAGGCTGTTTCGCGCCTGTTCCCGCTGTCCATGTGCGCGGGTGGCGTGAAGGCCGGTTAGCTGGACAGCGGTGATCTGGCCATCATGGGGAAATCCATGACGATCGCGCCACACCTGTGGCGCCGGTACATCAGCATCGTGCATCCGGGGTAGCTGGGCCCGGGCCCATCGTGGGAGTTCGGCCTGGAGGGTAGTGTACCGGCTGGCCGGTCACCGGTGAACCCTGGGCCAACCCTGGGCCAGCCCTGGGCCAACCTTGGGCCGCGCCGTCATCTCCCACTCTATACTCACGAGACGAAAAGATTGTCCGGGACTGCCCTGACGATCAGGTGACGGCGACACGCGTGCAGCGGGGCAAACATCACTGTGTTCGATCTGACCTTTCTCGGAACTGGCACCTCCACCGGCATTCCGGTCATCGGCTGCGATTGCCACGTCTGCGCCTCGACGGACCCGCGCGACACTCGGCTCCGGAGTTCCGTGCTCGTCCGGGTCGACGAGACCACGATCCTGATCGACACCTCGCCGGATCTGCGCGCCCAGCTCCTGCGCACCGGCACCACCCGGATCGACGCCGTCCTCTACACCCACGCCCACGCCGATCATACCGCCGGGCTCGACGAGCTGCGCCAGTTCAACGTGCTCCAGCAGGCCCGGATCCCTGTGTGGGCCGAGACGACGACGGCGCGAGATGTCGGCCAGCGCTTCGCCTACGCCTTCGATCACACCTTTTCGTGGTTTGGTGGAAAGCCCGACATCGACCTCAACGTCTTCGACCGGGACGGGCCCTTCGAGGTCGCCGGGATCATGATCCAGCCCATTCCCATCATGCACGGCACCCTGCCGATCGTCGGATACAGGATCGGTCAATTGGCCTACCTTACCGACATGAAGAGCATCACGCGGAAAGCGATGGACCTGCTCCACGATCTCGACGTGCTCGTGCTCTCGGCGCTGCGGACGAAACCGCATCCCGCCCACCTCAGCCTCGCCGAAGCGCTCGATGTTGTTGCCGAGCTCGCGCCGCGCCGTGCCTACCTGACCCATCTCTCCCATGACATGGGACATCACGCCGATGTTGCGGTCACGCTGCCCGATCACGTGCGGATCGCCGAGGACGGCCTGCTCGTCTCCGGCATCACCCTCGTCGGTAGTGACCGGCACGCCGCGATCGGACAGGGCGGAGTCAGGGCGCGGTAAGGTAAGCAGACTGCGACAATCTCTCAGCGTTCGATCGAAGGAGAGCCAGATGATTATCACGACTACGAACACTCTCGATGGCCAGCCGGTCGGAACGTACCTCGGAGTCGTCACCGGAGAAGCGATCCTCGGCGCGAACATCCTGAAGGACATCTTCGCCGGGTTCCGCGACATCGTCGGTGGCCGTTCCAACGCCTACGAGCAGGAGCTGAAGAAGGCGCGCCAGATCGCGATGGACGAGATGATCGCCGAAGCGCAGGGGCTTGGCGCCAACGCGGTGATCGCCGTGGACATCGACTACGAGAGCATCGCCGGTGGCGGAAGCGGCTCGATGCTGATGGTCTCCGTCTCTGGCACCGCGATCCAGGTCTGACCTCTCCCTCTGCCATCCCTTTTCTTGCCATGTTGGCATGCGAACCTAAGTGGGAACGCCCCGGCATCCGCTGCGAGTCAGCGGCGGGTTCGCCGGTGGCATGACCGCTGGCAATCGACGACGTTGGATGCACGCCGCGGGTAAACGATTTTGACCCTACCAGACCAGGACCAGTTGGCCTCGCGACCGGGCGCCATTGGGCTTCCCGAGTTCTCGCAATTCGCCGTCGTGCTGATGTGGGCCTCGACGTTCATCATCACCAAGGATGTCCTCGAGACGATCTCGCCGCTTGCCTTCGTGTTCGCGCGCTTCGTCCTGATCGCCGCGCTCTCCGTTGCGGTGCTCGCGATCCGGGGATGGCGTGGCGGCTGGCGGACGTACTGGCACATCGACCGGGCCGATGTTCCCCGGTTTGCCACCGCCGGGCTGTTTGGGTACACGATCTACCAGCTCGGGTTCACCATCGGGCTCGACCATGCCTCGCCGTTCGCCAGCTCGCTCCTGATCGCGATGATGCCCCTTTTCTCGCTCGCGCTCATCACGTTCCTCGGTGAGCGACCGCACTGGAGCGCCTGGCTGGGCGTCGGCGTCGCAGTTGCGGGCGTCGCGATCTTCCTTCTGGATCGCACGGAGGGCACGAGCGCTCCCGGCGTCGCGCTCAGCCTCATGGCCGCCGTCTCCTTCGCCACGTATGGCGTCATCAATCGCCCCCTGGTGCTTCGCTATCCCCAGGAGACCGTCGCGGCCTACGCCACGCTGATGGGAGCGGTCCCGCTCTGCCTGATCGCGCTGCCCGAAGCATTGGACCAGGACTGGGATTCCGTCGGAACCTCATCCTGGCTCACGATCGTCTACATGTCGATTTTCCCCGTCTATGTGGCGTATATGATGTGGAACTGGGCGATCCGCCAGCGCGGCGTCTCGGCCACGGGCTGGAGCCTGCTGGTTCCAGTCGTCTCCGGCGTCCTTTCGGCGCTCTTTCTGGGCGAATCGCTCGGCCCGCTCAAGGTCGCCGGTGGCGCGCTGGCGATCCTCGGCCTGGTGCTGATGCGGCCGCGTCCCGCCGGGATGTCGACCCCGGCCCGCGAAGCTGCTAGGTGAACGATGATTGCCGAAGGAGGGTGAGATGGAGACGTCCATCCGGAGCCATAGCGGCGGGATTCCATCTCGGTACGTGCTTCACCGGCGCGAGGTCCGGCCCGGCGAGCCGCTCGCGCTCGAGCGGGGCGTGCTCAAGTGGTACGACGTTTTTCGGCGCGGTGAGGAACCGGCGCGCGATCTCGACGCCACCGCGCGAGCCGCTGTTGCCGATCTCGTGACCGGTGGCTCGTTTCCGCTCCAGCACGGGGTCGGGTTCGTGATCTCCCATCATTCGACGGCCAGCGATTACCTGGTCGCCTGCTGCTGGCATCAAACCCAGGAGCTGTGGCACGCGATCCTCATCCGCCCGGCAGACGGCTCGGCAGACTTCCGTCAGGAGTGGCCGAGCCGAACTTCAGGCTCCTTCTGTGTCTGGGAGATGGCGCCAATGTGGCACGAGCGAAACGCCTGGGAACGCTATCTCCTCTCGCCGCGAGACGACGACGCGATGCGCGCCTACCTGAACGATCAGCTCGCCGGGTCAACCTGAGCCTTGGGCTCCGGCGTGACAGGAGCACAAAAAGGCAGTTACGCACGGTTGCCCGTAGCCACCCTGGACTGCCTGACCCCGTTTGTAGCGGGGAGGGCGCAACTATTGCACGGGAGACGAGAACATGACGGACGAAACGTCCCATATTCGAGCTGGTGTCCAGATGAAGCCCTTCCAGAATAGCAAAGCTGACGAACCGGATCAGTATCTTCTCGTCCGTGCCCTCGACCGTCTTCCGTTTGCAGGTTTGAACAGAGTCCCTGTTTCGGATGTCGATCACCCGTCTTATGATCTTCTCGAAATTGTCGGCGCCATAGAAGCTCTCATGCCTGGCAAAAGGGTTGAAGATTTCGAGATTCAGGTCTCCTCAAAGCTTTTCTCGGAGAGGAGGTCGGAGTCCAGTCAGCACCGCAACTACGTTCTAAAGGCACTCAACAACTTGTACGACCATCTAAATAACGAACAAATGAACGCTGCGGACCAGGAGCAAAAGCGACGCGTGCTTGCCCGTGATCGGAGAAGCTAAGTCGCCCGCTTCCACCTGACCCGTTGCACCGCCCCGCCATTACGCGTCAACTCAGCTCCGGGAGCGCCACAATCGGATGAGGAACGGCCATTGTACGTGTCTGGAGGTTACGTTTGGGTAAAAAGCGAAAGAAAGGCGAACAACGGCAGGGGGTCTGTGTCTATTGTGGTAGCGACGGGCTCATCACTGTTGAGCATGTGTTTCCCAAGACCATTTTTCTTGTGTTGGACAAGGAAATGATCACCGTACCGGCGTGTGGGTCGTGCAATCAAATCAAGAGCCTAGGTGATGGTGACCTGCGAAACTTCATAATTATGGATGTTTTCGGGGGCGAGCACCCAGACGCACCGGCCATGTTGGAAAAGTTGCTGAGAAAGTCCAACGTTCGTCTCAGGAACTGGTTGCAGAGGCAGCTTGTCGAGGCGGAAGACGTAGAGCTGGTCACCGAGGGTGGGATCATTGTAGGGAATCTCAGCCGTATAGAGTTCAACGGAGATCGAATCAATGTCGCTCAGGAAATGACTGTCCGAGGGCTCTACTATCACGAATTCGGGGTTGCGCTCCCAGTTGATTGTCCCGTGGACGTACAGCACGTCCCGTGGAACGCCGCGCCTGCGTTGGTTAGTGGTTTGGACAAAGCTGCCCCTGCGGGAATCAGGACCAAGGGGAATACCACTGTCTGGTGGAAGCACAACGCCATAGAAGGCGGTGAGCCAACCGACACGGTATGGCAGATCTGCTACAACAATGGGGTCGTGTTCTTGATTTCGACTGGGCGGGCAGCCGAAATGGTTCGAGTAAGACGAGAAGCAATGGAAGCCAAGCGCAATCAAGAAGGGCACACTTCCCGGACACGTATTCAGCAAATCGTGGTGCCTCCCGGGTTAGATGGCCGCCCAATTATCCCGCGTCAGTAAGCTGCCCGCTTCTCCGCCAACCGTCTAACGGCCCCGAACCGGCAGGTCAGCTCGGCACAGGTGGCGGTCAGCACCACCCGAACCCCGGTGCACACCTGAATCCGCCCGCTGTGATGCCTCACGGCGAGCGGATTCTCGCATGTCCGGCAGTTGATGCTCGACGTGCTCAGGCCATCGCCTACCTTCCGCACCTGGTCCTCCGGCTCGACTCCACCATTCTCAGTCAAAGTGGACTGGAACCGATCGTCCGTGTAAGGATCGCGCGGGAAGGGGCGAAGATCCCCGACAGAAGCAGGGTAGAATCCGGCCTGTGAAGATCGCGATGGTATCTCCTTACAGCATGCAGCAGCCCGGCGGCGTGTCCGAACACATTGCCCACCTGCGCGACGAGTTCCACCGGCTCGGGCACGCCGTCACCGTGATGGCTCCGCGCGGCAACCGGGGCGGGCTGGAAGTCAGCGAGGGCTATTACGGGATCGGCCGCACGATCACGGTTCCTGGCGGTGGGAGCCGGATGCGGCTGACCTTCGATGTCACGCTCTACGCCGACGTCAAGGCAATCATGCGCCGTGAGCGGTTCGACATCGTCCATCTCCATGAGCCGCTGATGCCGGTGCTGCCCTATATGGTTCTCCTCAATTCTTCGGCGGTGAACGTCGCCACATTTCACGCGTTCGGCGAATCGATGCCCCTGTACGCGGCGTTCAAGCCCTACATGTCGTTCGTCCTGAGCCGGATCGACCGCCGGATCGCGGTTTCTCCACCGGCCCGCGACTTCGTTCAGCAATACTTCGATGCCCCATATGACGTGATCCCCAACGGGATCGATGTTGGGCTATACGGCGACCATGTCGAGCCGTTCGCTTGGGCCGCCGATGGAACCCCGCGCATCCTCTTCGTCGGCCGGTTCGACGAATCCCGCAAGGGGTTTCGGTACCTGCTGCGGGCGATGCCACTTGTCCAGCAACAGTTCCCGACCGCCCGGCTGATCGTCGTCGGGTCCGGACGTCCGGAGAAGTTCGAGCCGATGATGGAGCGCTACGGGGTGCGGGGCGTGGAGTTCAAGGGATTCGTCTCCCAGGAGGACAAGGCCCGCTACTACGCGAGCTGCGATGTCTCCTGCGCGCCATCGACCGGCAACGAGAGTTTCGGCTACGTCGTGATCGAGCCGATGGCCGCCGGCCGCCCAGTCGTGGCGACGAACATCCCTGGCTACGCGAGTGTGGCCACGGCCAACAGTGACGCGCTGCTGGTCGAGCCGAGGGATCCGCAAGCGCTGGCGCTGGCCCTTGTCCGCACGCTCGCGGACCGGGATCTCCGGGCGCGGCTCGGCGCGCGGGGACGGCTGACCGCCCAGCGGTTCGACTGGCCGCAGGTCGCGGTCCGCGTGCTGGACGCCTATCAGCGCGCCGGCAGCTCGGCCCGTCACGAATCCTGGCGCCAGGAGTTCCGCTAGCCCAAAACATTCACGAAAAAGAGATCATCCAGGCTGGACAATGTGTAGGGGACGACCGTGTACGCGGCATGGGTATCGTCCTGGTGCATTTTCGATGCACGTTGGTCCCCGCATCGCCAGCACACGCCCTCGATCGAACGTACCGGTCGTAAGAACTCCGCGTTTGAATAATCCGGGGGAGGGCCTGTCGGCAACGTCGACCCGTGCCATGGCGCAGCCGCGGGCAGACATACCCGGACAAGATCCCTTTGCGAAGGTTCGCGCACATGTCCGCTAATCCGCCCCTACGGATGGCGAGAAGGACAAGTTCGTAGACGGAGCGTTATGGCGCCGGTCTTCACCCCAGCGGAGCGCTAAACGGGAATCCTGGGACTTGTCGCGCCATCGAGAAGGCGCGCGCCACCGCGATCGGCATGGACGGCACGCATCGGCGACTCGCGTCGTTCGCCGGTCGACGCGCTGGCATACAATCATTCCAGCACCGGTGCGCGGCGGGGCGCACCTCATCGGGCGGACGCGCCGAGCCACTCCGGGCACAAGGGAGAATGCGGTGATTTCGGAGCGGATCGGTCAATGGGTGCGTCGGTACATGCTCCACGTCGGGCAATGGTTCGCCCGCGCCGGCCTCACCGCCAACATGGCCACCCTGATCGGCCTGCTGCTCAACGCTGGCGTCGCCGCCGTGATCGCCACCGGCGAGCTCCGGCTGGGGGGCGTTCTCCTCCTTTTCGCCAGCGCCTTCGACATGGTCGACGGCGCAATCGCGCGCGCGACGGGATCGGCTTCGAAGTTCGGCGGCTTCTTCGATTCCACGATCGACCGCTACTCGGAGGTCGTCGTCTACCTCGGGCTCCTGATCTGGCTCAACCGCACCGGCGACGACCACGTCGGCTCGGTCCTGATCCTGATCGCCGCGTCGGGCGCGCTTCTCATCAGCTACGCCCGCGCGCGCGCCGAGGCGATCGGCTATGGGGCGTCGGTCGGCCTGGTGGCGCGCCCCGAGCGGGTGATCCTGCTCGCGCTCTGCCTCATCATCGACCAGCCGCTGTGGGCGCTCTGGGCGCTGGCGATCGCGACCCACGTCACCGCGGTCACCCGGATCGTTCACGTCTGGCGGCTCGCCGAGAAGGACGAAAAGTCGGCGGGTGGTTCAGCGGCCGGGACCGCATCAGCCAATGAGTGATCCTGAGCCGAACGAATCGGGTTCGGCTGATCCTCGCCCCGTCCCGTCATCGCGCGAGACGTTCGACGATGTCGATCCCGGCCTCGTCAAACCGGGCGACCTCGGCTCGGCGTCCCGATCCTGCCTCGCGATCATCGTGGTTCTCGTCGTGATCCTGCTCCTGCTCTGCGTCTTCTTCATCGGCCAGCAGGCGACCTGATCACCCGGCGAACTGGCGGGCGAGCGCGATGCCCGCGCCACAGGCGGCGAGCCCGAGGACGTTGCTCGTCAGCACGTACACCCCCGCCGTGGCCCACTTGCCGTCCATCGCCAGCGCCACCGCCTCGAACGTGTAGGCGCTGAAGGTGGTGTATCCGCCGAGAAAGCCGACGACGAGGAAGGGCCGCCCGATCGGGCTCGCGACCGCGCGCTCGATCAGCACCGTGAGCAGGACGCCGATCAGGAACGAGCCGCTGAGGTTGACCAGGAACGTGCCCCACGGGAAGCCGCCGCCGAGCCGATCGGCCACGAACCGCCCCAGCGCGAACCGCGCGTTCGCTCCCAGGAACCCCCCGATCCCGACCCACAGATATTCCATGTCGCCGCACCTCCCCATGCTTTGCCCCATATGGTCCGAATCCCATAACGTGTTGTGGCCGGTTTTGTGCTGGCCAAGGCAGTGCAAGGACCGCACGGTCGTCGCGCGGCTGTGGTCCACTGTCCTTCATTGCCGATGGTGCCTGTCTCTCGCGGCACTGCCGGGCCCACCGCACCGTATTCTACGTTTGGCTCGCGGGCCACTCCCGCAGCGAAATGGCACGGCGTGTCAGCATTTTGAGCAGTTTCTCCTGCTCATTCGCCGAAAACCGGACCAGCATCGTCTCCTCGATCGCCATCACCTCGATAGCCCCGAGCGCGCGGAGTCACTCGCCTTTTGCGGTGAGCCGGTACTGGATGATCCGCCCATGCTCCGGGTGCGGCGCATGAGTCACCCGGCCGTCGCGAGCCAGCGCGCGCAGAATCTCGGTCATTGTCTGCGCCGTCACGAATCTCAGTCGCGCCAGTTCCGCGTTCGACACACCGGGGTGATCGGCAAGGACGCTCATCGCGGCCTACTGGGGGGTGGTCAGCCCGAGCTTGGCCAAGGCGTGATCCATCTCCCGGCGCCGCAACCGCTCGACGACGTTTGGTACGTAGTTGGCGCGGCACCACGGATAGCCAGGTCCGATACTGCCTGCCATGTCTTCTTCGTCGTGTTGCATGAGCCAACCATGTCAGGAGGCTGATACAGTCACATGGATTATCAGGATCTACACACCCGATTAGGCATGAACGTGTCAGACACGCAACCCCAGGGGGTGGCGAGGAGCTTCCTTCTTGACCCCGAGGGGCCGTATGATCTGGCAGCCAGCGTTCGATTCCTTGAGGGGTTCACCCCGGCGGCATACGCGCCGAACGATGATCCCGGTCTCCGGATCGCGTTCCCGGTCGATGGAACCTGGGAACCTGGCGGTGCGCTCGTCACGTCAGCTGAGCACGGTGCCAGTGTGCGGGTCGAGTGCTTCGGCGAAGCGAGTCCCGATGCCGTCCTGACCCAGATCCGGCGCATTCTCTCGCTCGACATCGACGCTAGCGGCTATGCCGGCGTGCTCGAACGCGATCCCGTCCTCCGCTCCCTTGCCGCCCGGCGACCGGGGTTGCGGCCGGTGCTCTTCTTCTCCCCGTACGAGGCCGCGGCGTGGGCGATTATCGGCAACCGGATCCGGATGACCCAGGCGGCGGCGACCAAGGCGCGAATGTCACGCGATCTCGGCGCGGCTGTCGATGTCGGTGGGGAGATCGTCTATGCCTTTCCCGCGCCTGCCGTGCTCCGCGACCTGGAGTCGTTTCCTGGTCTCTTCGGACGCAAGGTCGAGTATCTCCGCGCGCTCGGTGAATCCGCCGAGGACCGGCTGCTCGACGTGGAGCGGCTTCGATCAACGGAGTTCGACGACGCGAAGCGACATCTGATGGACCTTCCCGGGATTGGTCCGTTCGGCGCGGAGCTGATCCTGATCCGATCGGTTGGGCTGGTCGATCGGGCGCCGACCACCGAGCGCCGCCTCGCGAGAGCGGTACGGTTGGCTTACGACTTGCCGTCCGATCCCGAGCCCGACCAGCTCGCCGAAATCGCTCACCGATGGGCGCCGTTCCGGACCTGGGTCGCTGTCCTCCTCCGCTCGAGTATGGAGGAGCCCGCCCGATAGTCCGGCGATCATCGGCCTTGCACCGGCGGGTGATATCGTCTTCATGGCACGCGGACGGATCGGCGCATTGAAGGGAGACCACTCCATGGCCGGAACGATCCCGGAACCCAAAGACACGCTTGCCATCGCGCTGGTTCAGATGAACTCGGGCGACGACAAGGACGCCAATATCCGCGAGGCGCTGGCCGGGATCGACCGCGCCGCCGCCGCCGGCGCCAGGCTCGTCGCGCTCCCCGAGGTGTGGACGTATCTCGGCGACCCATCCGGCAATCGTGACGCCGCCGAGCCGATCCCCGGTCCGCTCACCGGTATCCTCGCCGAGCGCGCCCGGCAGCACGGGATCTTTCTCCATGCCGGAAGCTTCTTCGAGCGCGCCGAGGGCGAGCCGCGGCTGTTCAACACGTCCGTCGTGTTCGATCCGCGCGGCGAGATCATCGCCACTTACCGCAAGATCCATCTCTTCGATGTCGATCTCGAAACCGACACCAGGTATCGGGAGTCCGACACGATCGCGCCGGGCGACGAGATCGTCACCTTGGAGCTCGATGGCCTCACGGTTGGTCTCGCGATCTGCTACGACCTTCGCTTTCCCGAGCTCTTCCGCATCCTGGCGCTACGAGGCGCGGACCTGATCGTCGTGCCCGCCGCGTTCACGATGGCGACCGGGAAGGACCACTGGGAGGTGCTGCTGCGCGCCCGCGCGATCGAGAACACCGTCCACATCCTCGCCCCAGGGCAGGTCGGGCAACATCCGCCCGGTCTCTGGTGCTACGGGCGCTCGATGATCGTCGATCCCTGGGGGCTCGTCGTCGCCCAGGCAAGCGATGGGCCGGCCGTCGTCTCCGCGACGCTCGATCTCGGGCAGCAGCACCGGGTCCGGCGGCAGATCCCCTCGCTCGCCAACCGGATGCCGGACCGTTATCGCTGGCCTGATAGCGAAGGTGCCGTTCCGGCGCTGATTGATGGGCGCGAGCGCACGACTGGTTGACGCTCCGGTAGGCGCGTGCTATTGTCATTTAACGATCAGGGAGTCGACCTGATCGCTCGCACACGTTCCGACCGATTAGGGTGAAGGAGGTGATGCCCATGAGTAGTCACATGTCCGAGGGCATTACGGTGGAGGGATCGCGCGTTTAGCGCGAGCCACCGTCAATGCCCAGGAAGAAGAGGCCGGTCCTACGGGGCCGGCCTTTTCGCTGCCTTAGGGATCAACGGGAGAACAGGATTGCGGGGACGATCACATGAACGGCTACCCTGCATTATTCATGATCAGCGTTCTCGGGCACAACAGCGTCGGCCGGAGGCGTTTGCTGGCGTCACCGGGACCAACGTGAAGCGTCGCTTCACCGGGTCGGCACCGATGCCGCTTACCGATGCCGCTTACCGATGCCGCTTACCGATGCCGCTTACCGATGCCGCCTGCCGATGCCGCCTGCCGATGCCGCCTGCCGATGCCGCTTACAGGGCCGTCCCCTCCAAGATGCCTCCGCGGACAATCGCTAGTTCGTGAATAATGCGTGCTAATCGGCATCGTCGTTCCCACTTGCCTATTCGGAGTCCCAATGACAACGTTTCGAACGATTCCCGGTGATGGCTTGCCGGACCTGCCATTGGCGCCGCGGATCGGCCTCTTCGACATCATGCAGATGGACCCGATCACCGGCGACGATCCCGGCGCGATGTACCGTGTCCGGCTTGACGACCTGGCTCTGGCCGACGAACTCGGCATCAGCGTCGCCTTTGCCGCCGAGCGTCACTTTCTGCCGGCCTACGCCTGCCCCTCGGCCACGACCTGGCTCGCCGCCGCCAGCCAGCGCACGACCCGGATTCGCCTTGGCGTGCTTGCCTACACCCTGCCGATCCGCGCGCCGGTCCAGTTGGCCGAAGAAATCGCGGTGCTCGACTGGCTCTCGAACGGGCGGGTCGAGATCGGCATGGGGCTCGGGCATCGGGTCGAGGAGCTGGCAGCGCTCGGCGTCGACCCCACCCAGCGGGTGACTCTCTTTCAGGAACGTCTCGCCCTCCTGCGTGGGCTGTGGTCCGGCGGGGAGGTCTCGTTCGAGCGCGGCGATGTGCGCCTCCGCAAGGTCACGATCGCGCCGCTTTCGGTGCAGGAGCCGCATCCTCCCCTCTGGTTCGCCGGGACCGACCCCGGCGCGGCGCACTGGATGGGCGCCCAGGGGATGGGGCTCGCCGTCGGCTTCAAGTCGACCGCCGACCTCCAGCCGGCCGTCGCCGCGTTCATGGCCGGGCGGGCCAACCGCACTCCGGAGGTCATTGCCAGCGAGCCGCCGCACCGCTCGGGCTCGATCGCCCTGATGCGCTCGGTCGTCGTCGGGGACTCGGAAGACCGGGTGCGGGCCGAGATCACGGACGACCTGGTCCGGATCGGCGAGAAGCTGGGACCGGACGGTGTGACCCTCGCCGAGCGACGGGACGCGGCCCGCGCGCAGATCGACGCCATGATCCGCAACGAGGTGATGTTCGCCGGCAGCCCCGAGCAGGTCGCGGAGGGCATTCTTAGGGCCAAGAATCAGCTTCCGTTCGATCTCCTGCTCGCCAACGTCTACGCCATGGGGGCATCCCGCGAGCGAATCCAGACCTCGATCCGGCTTCTCGCCGGCCCGGTCACCGAGCGCTGCCGACAGGCAATCCCTGCCTGACTGCCGGAATCCGCGGGGGCGGACCCCTGTTGAGCGCAACCGGCATCCGATCGAACCCAGGGTGTCCGCCCGTCCGACGACACGCCACCCCGGCCGGGCGGACATCCTGCTCCGCCCCTGCGATGGCGGCCATATGCGCCAGGGTACCGCCCGATGGATGGCATGGCAGACAGCCGCGGAGCCGTGTGCGGACGAACACAGGCTCTAATCGTCCTCATCCTCCGCCTCGTCCTCTTCCGGAGCTTCCCCGTTCGTTCCCTCGTCCTCGTCTCCCGAATCGCCTCCGCAGCCAGCGAGGCCGGCAAGCGCCACAGTCGCGCCCAGGGATTGGAGGATGCGCCGCCGCGAGAACGCCGATCGCGGGACATTGAGCTTGCTGTGCGAATAGTCGGTCATGGACGTTCCTCCGGAGTGCCCGTCGCCGTGGGGAGTGACCAAAGGTGCCTTAACCTTGGGACGACGAGACGGTCCCGTTGCACAGCGGATCCGGGCCGGATCGTGCAGTCATACCCGCTGACCAGTGTGACCCAGCGGAGGGACGGGGTAGCGATGCCATTCCCCCGGCAACACCGAAGTGGGCCAGGCGGAGCCGCGCGGGCGCCACGATTTCCGTTTCAGCCCAAACACGAATCGGCCCGGACATGTGTCCGGGCCGATTCGTGTTTGGGCGGGGAGAGCTTCGGCCGGGGGCCGTGACGCGAGAATCAGAACTACTCGTTCCCGGAGTCGTTGCCAGCGGTAGCCTCGCCACCATCGGCGTCGGCATCGTCTTCCGGAGCTTCCGCTCCCTCGTCGCCTTCGACGGCCTCTACCGCTTCCGGCTCTTCCTCGGCCGCCTCAGGCACCAGCGAGGCAACGAGCTCTTCGGCATCGGTGATGATCGTGACGCCTTCCGTCACCACGATGTCCGACACATGCAGGGTGTCGCCGACCTCGGCAAGCTCCGAGATGTCCGCATCGAGCTGATGCGGCAGATCGGCCGGCAAGGCCTCGACCTCGATCTCCGTCAGCACCGTCTGCAGCACGCCCTCGGCGTCGGCGTTCGGGCTGTGCAGCACGAGCGGAACGAACTGGCGCAATACCAGGCGCATGTTCGGCGCAAAGAAGTCGACGTGGAGGACGTTCCGGCTCACCGGATCGCTCTGGACCTCGCGGATCAGGACCGGCTGGCGCCCGCCGTCCCAGACCAGCGTGAACACCGTCGAGTGCCCGTTGTCGCGGAAGAACCGGTCGAACTCCCGCCGGTTGACGGAGACCGCGACCGTTTCCCGGACCACCGGCCCGTAGACGACACCGGGGACGAGACCCTCGCGGCGCAACCGTTTGACTTTCTTGCCGAGGACAGTCCGTGGTTCGGCCCTCAGAATCAGCTCATTCGCCATGGTGCGAACGTGACTCCTACTTCCAGAGATGGATGCGAATGGCGGTTCGTGAATCGATGCGCCCACCTGGATTGAGCGCAACACAACCTTCGAGCCGACATGGCGCGACAGCATAGCGTAACACGAGAGCGGGCCGCCATGGGCGCTTCAGTGCTCGTCCGAAGCCATCGCGTCGATCGCCGACACGAAGCGAGAGGTGATCGCCATCGGGTTCGTGATCGCGGTGCCGATCACCACGAACGCCGCTCCGATCCCGAGCGCGCGGGTGACTTCGTCCGGTGTCCAGAACCGTCCCTCGCCGAACACTGGCACAGCCGAGTGCTTCACCAGCTCGGCCAGCAGCGCGAAGTCCGGGCCCGCCTGTGCCGGGTTTCCGGCGGTGTATCCGCTCAGCGTCGTCCCTACCGCGTCGACGCCCGCCCGCACCGCCGGCTCGAGATCGTCGATCATCGCCAGGTCGCCGAGCGCCAGCGCTCCATGGGCGTGGATCGTCGCCACGACCGCCTCGAGCCGCTCGCCGCCGGGCCGCCGCCGTCGCGTCGCATCGAGCGCGACCATCCGGATTCCAGTCTCCAGAAGAGCCGTCGCGCTGGCGACGGTCGGGGTGATCGCGACCGGGCTGTCGCGGTACTCGATCCGGTTGATCCCGACGATCGGCAAGGTGCTCGCCCGCTGGACCGCCGCGACGTCCCGCGCGCCGTCGACGCGGAGTCCGTGCGCCCCGCCCAGCTCGGCCGCTCGGGCCATCAGCGCCATCGCCTCGGACCCCGCCAGCGGATTGCCGGGCCGGGCCTGACAGGAAACCACGAGCCCGCCGCTCAGCCGGCTCAGGATCGCTCTCGCGTCCCGGAGCATCCCGGCGAGCGTTTCCGGAGATGGTGCGGCGCGGTCGAGCATCATCGAGTCCTCGTTTGCGTCGCTCCGCCAGCGGCACGGACCGGGTGTCGCGCCGCCTCCCGCACGAGCGCATCGGGCGGCATATGGGCAAAACGCCCAAACCGGGTCGGCGAGTCTCTGGCGAGGCCGGGAGTCCTCAGGTGAGTTCCTTGACTTCACATAGGCGGGAACGTACGATTTTGGCGAATTCCACCGTCGAATCAGGCGCCATGCCCTGCTTCGCGCATCCGTGATTTCAGGATTTCACACGCGGTTGCGGCCACGATAGTCGATCCTCTGTTCAGGCGTTTCCAGAAGCGGCGGAGTCGCCATCTCGAAGTACCAGCCGGAAGGAGCCTATCGTGGGCCGATACCTGATCCGCCGCCTGTTGATCTCCGTCGTCACCCTGATCGCGATCAGCATGATCATCTACTCCATCCTCTATCTCGCGCCGGGCGACCCCCTCGGCGGCCTGGCCACCAACCCGAACGTGTCACCAGAGGTCCGCGAGCGGATCCGGGAGAGCTGGGGCCTCAACGATCCCCTCCATATCCAGTACTTCAAGTGGGCGAAATCCTACTTCATCGACTTCGACTGGGGCGTCTCCCCGACCTCTCGGACGCCCGTCAAGGAGTATGTCCTCGACCGCCTTCCGGTAACCCTCGGCATCGTCGGCTCGGCCTTCCTGATCGGAGTCCTGATCGCGATCCCGGTCGGTGTGATCTCGGCGCTCAAGCAGTATTCGCTGTTCGACCAGATCGCGACGACCTTCGCCTTCTTCGGATTCAGCATCCCGACCTTCTTCTCCGGGTTGCTCCTGATCCTGCTCTTCAGCGTCAAGCTCGACTGGCTCGATTTCGTCTACGACAGTACCGTGACCGGGATCTGGCCCAACCTGAAACAGTCGATCATGCCGGTTACCGTCCTCGCCTTGTTCAACGCGGCCCAGCTCACCCGCTTCGTTCGCGCCTCGATGCTGGAGACGATCAACCAGGACTTCGTGCGGACCGCCCGCGCCAAGGGCTTGCGCGAGAACGTCGTGATCATTTCCCATGCGATGCGCAACGCGATGATCCCGGTCGTGACGATCATTGCGCTCCAGATTCCCTCGGTCGTCGGCGGCGCGGTAATTACCGAGCAGATCTTCCGGATTCCGGGGATCGGCCGAGCCTTGATCGACGGCATCAATTCCAAGGATGTGCCGGTCGTGATGGCGATCACCTTCGGCGTCTCAATCCTCGTCGTTCTCTTCAACGTGATTGCCGATGTGCTCTATGCCGTGCTCGATCCCCGGATCACGTACCGATGAGCCAGCGCATCGTGGCGCCCGGGTCGTCGAACGCGCCCGGTGCGTCTATCATGACCCGCGACAGTGACCTGACACCACGAACGGCCCCGCTGGCGACGCCCACCACGGCGCCCCGGCCCCCTGGAACAGCCCGCGACACAGTCAGGGAGGCGACGTAGATGGCGAGAAACGCGATTGGCGGATTGGGATCGGCCCGTAGGCGTCAGGCGGCGACCCTGGCTGACGCCGGGCAGGTCAATGCCCCCAAGGGGGGTGCCGCGCTCGATTCCCGCGTGCGCGAGCAGCGCTCGCTCTGGAACAACGCCTGGCGCCAGTTCCGGCATCACAAGCTGGCGATGGCTGGGCTGATTATTTTCGTCCTGTTCACCGTCGTCACCTTCGTCGGGCCGCTCGTCTACAACGAGGCGGTCAACGCCCCCTTCGCCTACACAACTGGCGAGGCCCCGAGTTTCGCGCATCCCTTCGGAACCGACTCGCTCGGGCAAGACATGCTCGCCCGGATCCTCTATGGCGGGCGAATCTCGATCGCGGTCGGGCTCGTCGCCGCGTTCATCGCGATCACCCTTGGCACGTTGATCGGGGCCATGGCCGGCTTCTTCGGCGGGTTCGCCGACAGCCTCCTGATGCGCATCACCGATCTCTTCGTGAGCCTCCCCCAGCTCCCGCTGCTGCTGCTGATCACCTACCTCTTCAAGGAATCGATGCAGGATTTCGGCGAGCGGACATTCGGATCGAGCAACTTCGGCGTCTTCCTGCTGATCGTGACGGTGATCGGCATCCTGGCCTGGATGCCGACCGCCCGGCTCGTCCGCGCCAGCTTCATGAGCGTCAAGGAGAAGGAGTTCGTCGAGGCCGCGCGCTCGGTGGGCGCGACCCGCTCGATGCTCATCTCGCGCCACATCCTGCCCAACGTGCTGAGCCCGATCATCGTCGCCGCCACACTCGAGATCGGCAGCGCGATCATCACCGAATCGGCGCTTTCGTTCCTCGGGCTTGGCTTCCCGTCCGACGTCCCGACCTGGGGCCAGATGCTGTCCCAGGCCAAGGATTACCTGCCGATCTACCCGCACGAGGCGCTGATCCCCGGCACCCTGATCTTCCTGACCGTGCTCTCGATCAACTACATCGGCGACGGTCTCCGCGACGCCCTCGACCCCCGCAAATCTCAGTAGAGGTCACCCTCCATATTGACCCAATGTCGCGCCGGCCTGCCCGGACCAAACGTGCCGAATCCCGCAGGGACCGACCTCGTGTCGGTCCGGTGCATCGGAGATGCACGTTGATCCCCGCCACCGCGACGAAACGCACGCTCCCCGCCCCTGGTTCCCGACCGAACGTGCCGAATCCCGTAGGGACCGACCTCGTGTCGGTCCGGTGCATCGGAGATGCACGTTGGTTCCCGAATGGCGGAACACGCCCCCGGATCGATGGTGCTGGGGAAACGCCCGCCCTCGGTTCGACGGTGTTGGCACGACCGCCATCCTCGGTTCGGGACCGCGCACCAAACCGGGCAGACACGCTGGTCTGCCCCTACGGGGGTTCCCCGTATGCACTAACGGGCCGGCGGGATGCCCGCCGGCCCGTTGTCGATGTCCGTTTATCGCCCCAATCTAGAGCGACAAGATGCCCATCCTCGTCGCGGTCGTCACCGCCTCCGTCCTGCTTCCCGCGTCCAGTTTCGTCAGCACCGAGGAGACGTGAAACTTGACCGTGTGATCGCTGATCCCGAGAGACCGCGCGATCGACTTGTTCGGCAGCCCCGTCGCGACCAACCCCAGCACCTCCCGCTCGCGCGGACTCAGCGACGACTCGATCATCGCGCGCTCCCGCCCCGACCCCGATGACCCGCCGCCGCGTTGATCGAGCGCGAGGTGCGGATCGACGACGCGCATCCCCAGCGCGACCGCCCGGATCGCGCTGACCAGGGTTTCGGCGTCCGCATCGGGCGCGATCACGCCGCCCGGCTCGTCGCTCCGTAACGCCTCCGAGACAATTCCGTCGGTTCCCAGCCAGAGGACGGGGATTTGATCCTCCCGGCTCAGGGTGACGAGATTGTGCAGCGTCTCCGGAGCGAGATCGCCGGGTTCGACCAGGATCACATCCACGTTTTCGAGCTGACCGAGCTGCGCTACCCCCGGCATCTCCGACGCCGCGCTCAGCACTTGCGGCGAGATCGCGAACACCGTCAGCCGCGGATCGCTCTGGATCAGCGTCGCCAGACCGGCCCGCAACGACGGATACGCCGCCACCACGCCGACGACCCGCCGGTCCCTGCCGGCGGAGATGAGGCGCGGCATCGGGGACGATCGCCGCTCGCGCGCGCTTTCGAGCTCCGAAATCATGCGGGGTTCCGCCGCCGGGGTGAGGGAGGACATGGTTCGCGCTCCGTCCTTGGATGCCTTCCAAACCGTGGAAAGCCTCATGATTGCTTTTGTTCCGGGTGCTCCACGGGCTCGACCGTGAAGGTCTGGGCCGCGCCGCCGCGCAAGACCGCGATGTCGAGGGAGGTGCCGATCAGGTCGCCACCGAGAAGATGCTTGAGGTCCAGCGGATCGGTCAGTGGCTGCCCCGCCAGTGTCACCAGAATATCACCGACCAGCAAACCTGCCTGGGCGGCCGGGCTGTCGGCGGCGATCCCGGAGACGAGCAGGCCAGTATCCTGGTTTTCAAGCCCTTCCCGCGACTGGGCGGGCAGCTCCACCGGCTGGACCGTCACCCCGATCCAGGCGCTCCGGACATAGCCATAGGCGACGATGTCGTCCGCGACGCGCTGGATCTGGTCCATGGGAATCGTGACGCCACCCCAGCGGCCAAGCCCGGACGTGTTGATCCCCATCACGGCGCCGGCGGCGTCGATCAGCGGTCCGCCGGAGAAGCCCGGCAGCATCGTTACATCGGCATGGATCACGAAGGCGCTCCGGGAGCGCCGGAAGCGATACATCCCGATCGCGTTGATCGTCCCGAACGACGCCTCCGGCGACACCGCCCAGGGCCGCCCGACCGCCATCACCATCGCTCCGACGCGCGCCTCGCTCTCGCGACGGGCGACCGGGGGGAGACCGCTCGTTTCCGCCCGGAGCACGGCGATGTCGCGGGAGAGATCGCGGCCGACGAGGGTGGCTGGGACGCGCGTCTCGTCCGGCAGGCGAATCGCGAGCTGTTCCTCGCGTTCGATCACGTGGCTGGCGGTCACGATCACGGCGTGGATGCCGTCCGCGCTCCAGACCGTGCCGGTCGCCGGGAGGCGGCGACGGCCATGGACCGCGACGATGCCCGGCGCCGCTCGCTCGACCGCATCGGCGAAGACCTCTCCGATCTGAAGGTTCTGGTTCTGATTGCTCTGGTCGGCGCTCATCGAATCATTCTCCCGTAGGTGGCTCTCGGCCGTTGAAAGGAATAATGGAATAGGGAACGAGCCACCGAAGAGCCGCACGTCCTGGCCATGACGGGTCTCCGCGGTGGATGGCGTCAACCCTACGGATTTGCCGGGCGCGATGCACCGGGCGATGGAGCAGTGCGGAGCCTGCCCGTCCGGGTAGGATGCGCGCCCGGCACGCACAATCGTGACGCATCCCACACAGATCCGTGACAAGGGAACCGGTATGCTGATTGGTGAAAGGGTGCGCCCCGCAACCGCAACCGCTGTAAACTCTCGCCTAGGGGCGCAATTGAAATCGATCGCCATTTCGCGCGGTCGGTAAAAACAAGGACATGGACAAGGTGCAGACATGACATGGTGACCCAGGCCGTTGCCGCTCCGATCACAGGGCACGCCGCTCAGCCGGTAATCGAGGTTCGCGGGCTCGACAAGAGATTCAAGAGCTTTGTCGCGCTGGAGAACATCAATCTAACGGTTCCGCGGGCCTCGATCGGGCTTCTCGGCGCCAACGGCGCGGGCAAGACCACGCTGATCCGCACGCTGCTGGGCCTCTCCAGGCCGAATCGCGGCTCCGCCAGCGTTGTTGGCTTCGATACCCAAACCCAGGGCACCAAGGTCCGCGAGCATGTCGGGTACATGCCGGAAGCGGACGCCCTGCCGATGGCGACGACCGCCGCCGATTTCGTCGGGCACATGGCCGAAATGAGCGGCTTGCCACCGCGCGCCGCCCGCCAGCGGGCCGCTGATGTGCTCTATCAGGTCGGTCTCGCCGAGGAGCGCTATCGCCTGATCAAGGGCTTTTCGACCGGCATGCGCCAGCGCGCGAAACTCGCCCAGGCGATCGTCCACGATCCGGACCTCGTCTTTCTCGATGAGCCGACCGCCGGGATGGACCCCCAGGGCCGGGAGGAGATGCTCGAGCTCGTCGAGCGCATTTACAAGAACCTCGGCATCGCGGTCGTCTTCTCGTCGCATATCCTCGAGGATATCGAGCGGGTGTGCGACTACGTCGTGATTCTCGACGGCGGCCGGCTCGTCACCTCGCAGGCGCTCGGCGATCTGGGGAATGTCGGCGGCGAGGTCATCATCCGGATCGATGGCGACTACGATGCCTTCGCCGCTGAGCTCCAGCGAAACGGAGTCCAGATTCGCCAGGGCGATCTCAACATGGGCCGCGATGAGATCATCGTCGAGGGCGCCGACGACCGGATCTACGACCTGATCCGCGACCTGGCGGTTGCGCGGCAGGCGTCCCTGCGTTCGATGAGGTCGCGGTCACGATCGCTCGAAGATATCTACCTCGGCAACGTCGAGGCGTCGCGGGAGGCCAACCATGTCGACGGATAGTGGTGGAGGAGTCCGGAGGACGGTTCCGTCAGCGGCAGCGGCACCGGCCACGGCCGCGGCCGCGGCCGCGCCATCGTCCCGCTATGGCGAAGTCTTCGACCGCGGGTACGCCCACTACGACGGCGATCGCCTGGGGCGAACGGGCGCCTTCCGCTCGCTGATCGGATACTCGATGAAGCGGGCGCTCGGGCTGCGGAAGAGCTGGACCGCGAAGGTGCTGCCATTTCTGCTCTACACGGCGGCGATTATCCCGCTGATCGTGATGATCGGGATCAGCGCGATCATTCCCGACTCGGGATTCGCGTCCTACTCCGGATACATGGCCTCGATCTTCACGATCGTCGGGATCTTCGTCGCCACCGCCGCGCCGGAAATGCTCTGCGTCGATCGCCGCGAGCGGACCTTGCCGCTCTACTTCTCACGCGCGATCTCACGCTTCGATTACGTGCTCGCCAAGGTGCTCGCGATGACCGCCCTGACGATGACGCTTTCGGTCGTCCCCGCCGTGATCCTGTGGCTGGGCCGGCAGCTCGTCGCCGAGTCGCCATGGAAGGCGATGCGGGACAACGTCGGCGATCTGTGGCGGGTGATCCTGCTTGGCTCGTTGATCGCCCTGACACTCGGCACGATCGGCCTCGCGATCTCATCGGTCACGGATCGAAAGGGGGTCGCGGTCACGATCATCATCATTGGCTTCATCGTGATCACGTCGGTTTCCCAGATCGCGATGGAACTGTTGAGTGATTACGGTTGGAGCCGGTACCTGATTTTCGGCAGCATGATCGATACCTTCCTGGGAATCTCGAATCATCTCTTCAAGGATGTCCAGAACATCAACGTGGACCGTGTTGAGATGTCCTTGGCAGCCTACATAACATATTGTCTGTCGCTCGTAGTGATCGGCATCGTGTTCATGCGGTGGCGCTACGCCCCGCGCGACGATGCATAGATGGCGAGTACGATGAGCCAGAACCAGAGCCAGCGTCAAAGCCCGAACGGGACCGCTCCGGACGCGCCCGGGACGGCGTCACCCGCGCATCTTCCAGGGATGACCGGATCGGCGCGACCCACGATCGAGCTCGAAAGCGTCTCCAAATGGTACGGCGACATCGTCGCCGTCTCCGAGGTCAGCTTCGGCGTCGGCGCGGGGGTGACCGGCCTGCTCGGCCCCAATGGCGCGGGAAAATCGACCACGCTGAAGATGATGGCCGGGCTTCAGGCGCCATCGTCCGGCAAGGTCACGATCGAGGGGCAGCCCGCTCGCGGCCGTCCCGCCGCCTATCGCAACCTGGGGCTGGTGTCGGAGCAGGAGGTGGTCTACCCGTTCCTCTCGGGGCGGGAGTTCGTCCGCCTCAACGCCCAGCTGCAGAAGGTGAAGCCGCTCGACGCGGCGGTCGAGCGCGCGATCGAGCTTGTCGACATGCGAAGCGCCGCCGACCGCAAGGTCGGTGGGTACTCGAAGGGGATGCGCCAACGAATCAAGGTCGCCGGGGCCCTCGTCCACGACCCGGCGGTGATTCTTATGGACGAGCCGCTGAACGGCACCGACCCGGTCCAGCGCGCGCAGTTGATCAAGCTGATTCGCGAGCTCGGAGCGGCCGGCAAGACGGTTGTCGTCTCATCTCATGTGCTGGTGGAGGTCGAGCGTTTCGCCGAGAACATCATCGTCATCATCAACGGAAAGCTGGCCGCCGCTGGCGATTTCCGGGCGATCCGGGACAAGATCGACGCTCACGACCATGAGGTTCGGATCAGGGCATCGAATCCCCGCCGCCTGGCGTCGGTCCTGATCGGGCAGCCGGCCGTGCAATCTGTCCGGATCGACGCCCAGGACCGGATCATCGCCGCCACCAACGATGTCCGGACCTTCTATCGCGTTGTCCCGGTTGCGGCCCAGCACGAGGAGATTCGCCTGTTCGAGATCCAGCCGACCGATGAATCGCTGACCTCGGTCTTTTCCTACCTTGTGGAGAAGTAGCGGTGAACATGCTGACCATCACGTCGCTGACGATCAGGCAGTTCGCCCGCTCCAAGTCGATTTTCGTCCTGATCGGAATCTGCCTGCTCTCGGCGCTGTTCGCCCTGATCCCGCAACTCGTCCCGGACGAGCCGTCGCTCCGCGACCTGCGCTCGATCTTTGCCGAGTCGATCTATCTGAACTTTTTCTCGGCGACCCTGCTGCCGCTGGCCACACTGGTGCTGGCAACCGCCGCGCTGGGAGACGAGATCGAGGACCGGACGCTCCAGTACCTCGCCCTCAAGCCGATCGGACGGTTCCGGATCGTGCTCCAGAAGTTCCTCGCGATCCTGATCGTCGCGATCCCGATCGTGTGGGCCGGTATCGCGCTGACCTGGGCGATCGCGAGCTTCGGACACTACGACGGGATGCGCGACCTGCTGCTGCCGGCGCTGCTCTCGAGCCTGGTCGCGATCCTTGGCTTTGGCTCGCTGTTCCTCTTTCTGAGCCTCATCATCCAGCGGGCTCTGATCATCGGCGTGTTCTACGTCTTCATCTGGGAATCCGCGCTCACGCGCTATCTTCCCGGCATTCGGTCGATCAGCATCCGGCACTACACGCAATCGCTCTTCGTGCGGCTCGTTGACGATCGACGCTTCACGATTGCCCAGGTCTCGGCTCAGTCCACGGTGATCATCACGATCGTCATCGTCTGCGCGATCGCGCTGCTTCTCGCGACCTGGCGCCTGCGCGGCATGAGCCTGGAGTAGCCGCCGCTGGGCTCCTTCGTAGTGGCCGGTCTTGTGCCGGCCATCGGTTGGCCGCCACGAGGGCGGCCACTACGTTGAACCAACCATTGTCGACCTCGGGCCTTCGCTTCGCGTCAGCATGACGGCGAAGTGGTACGATCGGTGAACCGGCACCCGTGATGGCAGCCCTCGATGAGACCGCATTCCCGGATTTCTCCGACTGCGGTACCGTAGCGTCGTGCGCGCGTTCACGCCGGGCACCGTCAGGATCACCGAATCTTCGCGAACGGAGCGTTCATGTCCACAAGCGGTTCTCCTGGCTCGCCGTTCGGCGGCGATCTGATGGCCACCGGGCACTGGCCCGCCAGCGACCGCCCGACGAGTCTCGGGCTCATGGTTCCCGTATCGGAAAAGGCGGCCTTCGGCGAAACCCCGCGCTTCACCGATGTGATCGAGATGTGCAAGGCCGCCGCCGATGTCGGCTTCGAGATAGTCTGGTTCGCGGACCACTTTACCTTCGGCGACGCGGAGGCCGGCTTCCGAGGTTCCTGGGACGCCTGGACCCTGATGGCCGCCGTCGCCGCCTCGGTTCCCGATCTCCAAATCGGTCCGATGGTCGCCTGCACCGCCTACCGCAACCCCGGCGTGATCGTGAAGATGACCGAGATGATCGACGAGATCAGCGATGGCCGCTTCATCCTCGGACTCGGCGCTGGCTGGCACAAGCCGGAATACGACGGGTTCGGCATCCCTTTCGAGCCGCGGGTCACCCGGTTCGAGGAGGCGATGAAGATCATTCACCCACTCCTGCGCTCCGGCAAGGCCGATTTTCAGGGGACGTTCTATCAGGCGAACAACGGGCTCAACATTCCCCGGGGTCCCCGCGCCGCCGGGCCGCCAATCCTGATCGGTTCCTCAGGCGAGCGGATGCTCCGGCTCCTCGCCCGGTATGCCGATGCCTGGAACAGCGGCTGGCACAAGGATGCCGCTTCCGTCATGGACAAGCTGCGGCGGCTCGATGCCGCATGCGACGCTGAGAGCCGCGCCCGCGAAACGGTGGTCCGCACGGCGGGGCTGAGCATCGCGATGGAGGGCTATACCGGCAGCCGCCCGGACCCGATCGAAGGAGGCAACGGCACCAAGGTCACGGTGATGGATGACTTCCGCAAGCTCGACTTCCGGCATCTCATCTGCGGCCTTGACCCCTGCACCGTCGACAGCATCAAGGCGTTTGCGCCGGTCATCGCCGCCTTCGACGCCAGTGCCTGACCCCGGTGACGCCATGTACCGCTCGTAGGGGGCGATCGGTACGCGGCATCGGTAAACGCAGCTCCACGACAGCGTTGGTCGCGGATCGGCGGTCGAGCACGGTTGGTCCCGTATGGCGGACAGGGACAGACGATCATATTCGGCGTTGACGCAGACAGAAACCGCAACAGGAGGATTGCTCGATGGCTCGCTACGCGATAGGGGTGGACTTCGGCGGAACGAAGGTGCTCGCCGCGGTCGTCGATATCGAGACCGGCACGGTCAAGGGCACCGGAAAGAAGAAGACGAGTGCCAAGGACGGCCCGGATCAGCTCGTCAACCGCATCTTCTCGACCTGTGACGATGCGCTCGAGGATGCCGGAGTGGAGATTGGCGAGATCGCCGGGATCGGGGTCGGGATCGCCGGCCAGGTCGACACCGCGAAGGGGCTGTTGATCGGCACCGCCAACCTCAGCCGCGCCGTCGTCGATCTCCCCATCGCCAAACGCGTGACAGATCGCTACAAGGTTCCGGCCGCCCTGCGCAACGATGTCCACATCGCCGCGATCGGCGAGGATCGGTTCGGCGCCGGCAAGGACGTGAGCGACTTCCTCTGCGTCTTCGTCGGCACCGGGATTGGCGGCGGGATCGTCTCGAACGGCCAGCTTGTCACGGGCGCGACCGGCAACGCGGGCGAGCTGGGGCACACCACGATCGAGGTCGACGGGCGAATCTGCGGCTGCGGAGCGCGTGGCCATCTCGAAGCGTACGCCTCGCGCACCGCAATCACGAACGCCCTGATGGGCGAGCTGCGGCGCGGTCAGCCCTCGATCCTGCGCGAGCTGTTGCCGGGGATCGACCCCGCCGCGTACGGTGGCGAGGCGATGCGCTCGGGGATCATCAGCAAGGCGATCGAAGCCAAAGATGAGGTCACCACCCGCATCGTGACCAGCGCGGGCCAGTATCTCGGCTATGGCTTGGCGTCGATTGTGAACTTTCTCAACCCCCAGCGGATCATTCTCGGCGGCGGCGTGATCGAGGCCGTCGATCTCATCTTCGAAACCGCCGAGACCGTGATTCGCCGCGAATCCTTCCCGGCCGCCGGTGCGCGGGTTGAGATCGTCCGCGCCGCGCTCGGCGACAACTCGGGCGTGGTCGGGGCCGCCGTGATCGGCGCCGAAGCCTGACCTTCTACACCACTACCACGATGCGCGGGCCGGTAACCTCGTGAGCGCAGCCCTTCGGATGGAAGGCCAAGGGGGTCCGCCCGGCTCCAGGCGCATCGAGGCCGCGCGGGATGCTGGTCTCGCGAAGGTCACCGTTGAGCGGTTGTTGTGATCAATGGTTGATTTCGCCGTGCATTCCGTTATCGTAGCGTTGATGATATTCGTCACGATCAAGGAGGTCCGCAATGGCCAAGAAGGCACCAGATAAATCCGGCAAGCCCTGGGCACCCGGTGATCCCCTCAAGCTGGACAAGGCGATTCGGAACGATCTCCCGAATCCCCTGAATGCCGGAAAACTGGATCGGGCCGACGAACCCCTCTTCTCGCAAACCAATACCCTCAGCCATTCCGCCAAACCGATGAGTCAGAAGGGGTTCAACCGGCAGAAGAAGGGGTAGCGTTGGCGTCGAGAGGCCTCTCCGCGCACTAGCGCTCGATCTCCCTGACGGGCACGAGCAGGATTGACACTGCCATTTGCCGGAGGGTGCGGCTACCTCCGGTGCGCACGTCGCTTTTTGGCTCCAGGCGACCGAGCGGTCAACGATGCGCGGACCTTCCCCAAGGCCGCGCGGGCCGGGATGGTACACTCCGGGACGGGAAGTGGCGCGCGACCGAAGATGTATTGACGACGCCCACCCGCATTGCAAATCGCGGCTGGCGCATGTATTTCATAATCAGGGCAGTGACCGCTCTGGCGGAGCGAACACCGCTGCCTTCATCATTAATTGGCGCATGCCGCGAGCGCTGTGATCGCTTGTCGATTCAATGGGCGAAAGGGGGTGGAGCAGAATCGGGGCTTGTTGCCCGCGACGCGGGCGGGAAGCCGTCAAGGTTGATGGATAGGTTCTAGGATGAACGGGTAGCGGAGGTTATGGATGGTTTCTGAAGGCACTCTTGGACGGCAAAGCAACGGTGAGACCGACCCAAAGGAAGTCGCCGTTTTTATCGATTTTGAGAACATCCGGTATTCCACGATCAATTCCTTCGGCCGGGAGCCGAATCCACTCGCCTGGCGGGACAAGGCCCTCCAGTACGGGTTGATGTCGGTCGCCCGCGCTTACGCGGATTTCGATCAGCACCCCCCACAGGCGCGCACCCGGCTCGATGTCGCCGGGTTCGAGGCGCATCATTATCCGGTCAAGCGAACGTCGGATTCCCATGGCCGCGAGAAGCTGGCGTCGCGATCCGATCTCAATCTCGTTGTCGACATCATCAACACCGCCCTCGTCCGGCCGGATATCGAGATCTTCCTGCTCTTTACTGGCGACAAGGATTTCATCCGCCTGGTCACCACGCTGCGCAACCGGCTCGGCCGCCGCGTCGTGATCTGCGGGGTGCCCGGCTCGGTCAGCCCCGATCTCGTCGCCGCCGCCGGTGAAGAAGACACGATCGAGATGACCCAGTCGGCGGAAGTCGATATTGCCGTGATCCAGGCCGTTGATACCTACATCAAACAGCTCCACGAAGGGTTCGTGCCGACCCAGAGTCACATGAGCCGAACCCTCTGGCGCTTTCTTGATCGTAATCTGCTGCCCTCGGAGCATATCGAGGCCAAGGTCATGGAGTTCCTGCGCAAGGGCGTCCTGACCAAGCGGCAGACGATCAACGGGCAGGGTCAGGAGCTGGTAACCACCGAGGTCAACCTCCAGCATCCGCTCGTGATTCGGGCCTTGCCGTCGCGGATCGAGCCTGTGCTGGACGTGGAGGACGACGGGGAAGAGGACGACCTCCCGCAGAACGCCCTCGACGGAGGCGATGACCGCGACGACACGCTCGTACCCGTTGGCGTGGACGCGAACGGGGAAAGCGATCACGACCTGGCCGCTCCGCTCGAACCGGTTCGCTACCAACGGCGGTTTACGCGTGGCACTGGGTCCTGGCGCGGCCGTCCGCTTCCCGGAGCCTGATCTCCTTCCGAACGGATAGGGAGACAGGGAAGCGGAACGCGACAGCGAATGGGGCCGGGGCCGTCAAGGCTCCGGTCCTTGTGCGCGCTACGGCGTTTTTCAGAAGTTGTGCCTGATGGAAAAGGAAGCCGCTTCGCGCCGATTCAAAACCGGCTTCAGCGCGTTGCGCTTCCGCCGGGGGGTTCCTCGTCGCCGCGCTCCCTCGGAATGACCGGTAAAAGGCACTTCCTTCATGAACCGCTGTAACGGCTCGCATCCGCGATCAGGTCGTCCGCGATCTTCGCCGAGCTGAGTACGCCCGGCAGCCCGGCGCCGGGATGCGTGCCCGCCCCGACGAAGTAGAGATCGTCGACATCCTCGGAGCGGTTGTGCGGACGGAACCAGGCCGATTGGGTCAGGATCGGCTCGACCGAGAACGCCGAGCCCAGGTACGAGTTCAGATCGGTCTCGAAATGACGCGGATCGATCATGTGTTCGGTCACGATGTGCCGTGACAGATCGGGCAGATACCGCTCTTCGAGGAACCCCATGATTCGGTCACGATATGGCTTCGCCATTGTGGTCCAGTCGGTCGCGCCGCCGAGATGCGGCACCGGCGCGAGCACGTAGAATGCCTCGCCGCCCGGAGGCGCCAGCGTCGGATCGGTCAGTGTCGGCATGTGGAGGTAGAGCGAGAAATCGTCCGCCAGCCGCTTCTTGCGAAAGATGTCGTGGAGCAGTCCCTCGTAGCGTGGTCCGAGGATGATGTCGTGGTGGGCCAGCGCCGGCCCATCGTCACCCCGGTAGAGGCGGTCGGTGCCGAAGTAGATCACGACCAGCGACATCGAGTAGCGCGTCCGGGCCAGGCGCCGGTCGGTGTACTTGCGGCGCGCCGAAGGTGGCAGGAGCGACGCGTACGCGCCCGCGACGTCGGCGTTGCAGACGATGATGTCGGCGTCGAGCTCTCGTCCCGAGGTCAGCGTCACCCCGCTGGCTCGCCCTCCATCGACACGAATCTCACCGACCTCGGCGTCGAGCTCCAGCGTTCCACCCAGCTCCCGGAAGAGATCGACGAGTGCCTGGATAATCGCGCCGGTTCCCCCCATCGCGAACCAGACGCCCCAGGTCCGTTCCAGATGATGGATCAGGGTGTAGATGCTCGTGGTCTGGAACGGGTTTCCGCCCACCAGGAGCGGGTGGAACGTCAGCACCTCGCGCAGCCGCTCGTCCTTCACGAACCGGCCGACGAGGCCGGAGACGGAGCGATAACTCTGGAGTTTGATCAGGTCCGGCGCGACCTTGAGCATGTCCGCGACGTGAAGGAAGGGCTTGTCCGCAAGCTCGGTGAAACCCTTGGCGAACACCTTCTCGGTGAACGCGACGAACGCCCGGTACCCCTCGACGTCTTCGCTCGATCCCGTGAGCCGGTGAATCCGCGATTCCATCGCCTCCGGGTCGCCGGAGTAGTCGAACGACGCTCGATCAGGGAAGAAGATCCGGTAGAACGGATTGATCGGCACGAGCGTGAGATGATCCGCCATGCGCTTGCCGGCGAGCGTGAACAGATCCTCGATCATCCACGGTGCGGTGATCACGGTCGGGCCGCCGTCGAAGGTGAACCCGTCCTGGCGGTACACATAGGCCCGCCCGCCCGGCTGGTCGCGCTTTTCGAGGAGCGTCACCTGATGCCCCCGAGCCGCGAGCCGGATCGCCGCCGCGATCCCGCCGAATCCGCTGCCGATAACGATTACGCGCATCCGGGGAACTCCCGCCGGACCATCGGGGGTGTGCGGCGGTGAAGCGAGTATGGTTGACGGGTCACGGTGGGAACTGCCTCCGGACGTGGTGATGCGAGAGCGCTCGCGACAGAATACAGGGACCATGCAGGACTGGTATCAGCAGGACCAATTCAGGCCGTTCTCCCTGACCCATGATGACAGTGATGAAGCGCGCCCCGGCGCCCTGCTGGTGCACGGGTTCACGGGTACCCCGGCGGAGATGCGACCGCTCGGCAACGCCCTGTTCGATCTGGGGTGCGACGCCCACGCGATGCTCGTGCGGGGCATGGGCCCGGAGATCGGGACGCTCAACAGCATGACCGCCCGGATCTGGCGCGAGGCGTCGCTGGAGCGATGGCGCGAGCACGTCGCCCGCTACCGGCGGAGCATCCTGATCGGCTATTCACTGGGCGGCGCGATTGCCCTGATCCAGGCCGCGAAACACCCACCCGATCTCCTGATCCTGCTCGCGCCACATCTCCGGCTCGCCGATCGCCGCGCCGTCCTGCTTCCGATCGCGAAGCATGTCGTCAAGGAGCTCAATCAGTTCGGAGAGACCGACTTCTCGAATGCCGATACCCGGCTCTGGTGGTCGCGGACGATGCCGGGTCTCGACCTCGACGATCCCGCGGTCCAGGAATCGATCCGGACCGCAACCCCGATGTCGATGGTGATGCTCGACGAGATGCGGCGCCTGAGCCGCGACGGTGAACGTGCGGCCCGGCTTGTCCCTTCGGCGACCTTCATCATCCAGGGCACGCGGGACACGATCTCGCTTCCCCGGCATACGGAACGGCTGGCGAAACGCCTTTCCAACCTCTCCGCGTACCATGCGATTCCCGCCGATCACATGTTGCCGTTCGAGGCATTCCCCTCATGGTCAGAGGTCAGGAGGCTGATCGAAGCGGCCGTCGTGAACGCGTTCCCGGAGCTCCGGACCGCGGCCAACCGGTGATCGCCGGGTTTCGTCACGCCAGTCTGATCCTGCTCCTGCTCGCCCAGATCGTGGCGGCGGTACGCGTCATCGCCCGGCTGGCACGGACGGCGTCGGGCGCCCGGATCGCCGCCGACACCGCTGCCAGCTCCGATTCGCTCGATGACGTCGGATCAGTGACGGTGCTGGTGCCGGTTCTCGATGAAGAGCATCGCCTCGCGCCGTGCCTTGCTGGGCTCTCCGCCCAGCCGCCGTCGGTGGCCGAGATTCTGGTGGTGGACGGTGGCTCCACCGATCGCACGCGCGATGTGGCCGCCGCCGCGATCGCCGACGACCCGCGCATCCGCTGGATCGACGCGTCGCCCGTGCCGGCTGGCTGGAACGGCAAGGCGTGGGGGCTGCAACGAGGGTTCGAGCGGCGCGACCGGCGGACGCGGTGGGTGCTGACAATCGACGCCGATGTCCGCCCAGGTCGCGGCCTGGTGCCTTCCCTGCTCGCCCATGCACGGCGGGAGAACCTCGGTGCCTTCAGCGTCGCCACACCCCAGCGTGTCTCCGGTCTGATCGAGGGCGTCGTGCATCCCGCCCTGCTTGCGTCCCTGGTCTATCGCTACGGCATCCCCGGCCGCGCCGAGACGGACCCGGAGGGTGTGCAGGCCAACGGCCAGTGCTTTCTGGCCCGGACGGAAATCCTCGAAGGGATTGGAGGGTTCGAGGGGGGGCGGCACGCGATCTCCGAAGATGTCACGATCGCCAGGGAGCTGACCCGGCGAGGCGTTTCCGTCGGTTTCTTCGAGCCGGAGCCGGGGGCGGGCCTCGTCGAGGTCGAGATGTACGCCAGCGGGCGGGACGCCTGGACGAACTGGACCCGCTCGCTGCCGATGCGCGACGAGCGCTCCGGTTGGGGATGGTGGCTCCGGATGGCGGACCTGACGCTCACGCTCGGGCTTCCGCTGCCGGCGCTCGCCGCCAGTCTCATCGCGGTCACACGCAAGCGTCGCCAGCAGTCGGTGTGGCGGGAGCGGTTTCCACGAGTTGTGCCCGATGGACATGGAGGGCGATGGGTGCCGATGCAACGACACGGGACGGCACCGATGCCGGCTACAGGGCGTCCCCTACAGCCGCTCGGTGCCGGTTTCAACGCGGTCACACGCAAACGTCGTCAGCAGACGCCGTGGCGCATGTGCGTCAGGTTGAACGCCGGTCTCGTCATCATGCGAATTGGCGTGGCGGCGGGAATGCGCCGTGCCTACCGGAACCCGCCATGGACGTACTGGTGCTCGGTTCTGGTCGATCCCCTGACGGTGCTGAAGCTCTGGTCCAGTGCGGTACGACGTCAGCACACGTGGCGTGGCCGCCCGGTCCGCAGAGGCTACAATGACAAGCAAGATGCAGGCGTATCCTGACCATGGTCAGGGACAACACGAATACGGGCAGGAAGTCATGCAAGAGACCGCGACGTTCACCACATCTCCGGTCACCGCCGGGCGGGTCGATCCGACAGAACGCGCCCGCACGCTTTCGACCTGGTTTCTGATCGGCCACCTCGCGGCGCTCGTCTTCGGTCTGGCCGGGTTGCTGATCGCGATCCCCAACCCGGATCTCTGGCGGGACTCGGAGCTCGGCGTCAGTACCTACGACTTCGGAATGACCTACGCGGGCTCGCTCCACATCGTCTTCGGTGCGGCCGCGATGTTCGCCTACGGCATGCACGCGATCGGGCTTCGCAAGACCGCCATCTTCTTCGCCTGCTCGGTGCCGCTGTCGCTGGCCTCCGAGTTGATCGGAACCAGCACCGGGGAGCCATTCGGCAATTACGCCTACTCGACATTCCTGGGATACAAGATCCTCGGCCATGTGCCGTTCTCGATACCGCTCTCGTGGTTCTACGTCGGCTTCGCGACGTATCTGGTTGGCCATGCCCTGGCCGGGATGTGGAATGTACGCCCGGTGTGGACCTACGCGGTGCTGATCGGCGCCTGGCTCCTGACAGTCTGGGATTTGGTGCTCGATCCCGCGATGGCCCATGAATCGCTGGCTGTCCGATTCTGGTCGTGGAGCGAAACAGGCCCCTATTTCGGCATGCCGCTCCAGAATTTCTTCGGCTGGACACTGACCGCCGTCATCTTCATGACCGTGGCCAGGATGGTCTGGATGGGCGATCCGACGACGGACCGGCGGGTTCTCCGGATCTGGTTCCCGTTCGCGGTCTTCGCCGCCAACATCGCGTTCGCCTCGGCGCTGAGCGCGAGCGTCGATCTCTGGATCCCGATCGTCCTGGCGGTCGTGTTCGGTCTGCTGCCGGCCGCGCTGGTGCTTTCTCCCGAGCGCAAACCGGTGCGGCAAGCTTCGGCTCCGGTCTCTGATTAGCGCCAGCCCCCGATGAAACCCGATGTCATTTCCTGGCGCTTCCTCCGCCTGGCGGGAAGGATCGCGCTGGCCCGGAACGCCGATACGACTGTCATCGGGCTGGATCATGTGCCCCCGCGCGGGCCAGTGATCGTGGCCGCCCGGCACTACCATCATCTCTTCGATGGCGCACTGCTCGTCGCGGCGATCGATCGTCCCACCCACGTCGTCGCCGGGCTCGACTGGATTGCGAACCCTCTCGTGCACAAGGCGATGACGCGATTGTGCGCGATCGCGCGGTGGCCGGTCGTGATCCGGCCGGAGCACCCGGACCGCCCTCACCCAATCATGGCTGGCGAGCGTCGCGCGATCCTGCTCAAGGGCGCGCGCGATGTCGCGGCCCTGCTCCTCGAGGACCGGGTCGTGATCGTCTTTCCCGAAGGGTATCCGAATGTCGATCCCGGATTTACGCCGAAGCGGTGCGACGAGATGCTGCCGTTCGAACAGGGGTACCTGCGGTTGGCGATGATCGCCCAGCGATCCGGCGCAAGGACGATCACCGTTGTGCCCGCCGGTTTCGAGTACGAGCGCCGGGGTGACGGTCGCTGGGGAATCACGCTACGGTTCGGCGAGCCGCGACACCTCGCGCCGGGTGGCGAGACCACCGGGTTGGCGGAACAGATCGAGGCGGATGTGATCCGGCTGAGCACACCACCCGCCGCCCGCAACGACATATGACAAACGCCTCTGTCCTGTGTCATTCCGAGGGAGCGAAGCGACGAGAAACCTCCCGGCGGAAGCGCAAAGCGCTAAAGCCGGTGTTGGATTAGCAAGAATGCCTGCCCTGTAAGCGGCATCGGAGCGGAGCCGAATGGGCGCACTCCATCAGCGGCTCGCCCGCAGCTGAATCTGGGCCAGCGAGCGCACGATGTACGGCACCTCTCGCACCTTGTGGAGCGTGGAGACGTGCGCCCGCTCTCTGAACACGTCGTACTCCAGCGCTTCGATCTGGCCGAGAATCTTGCCGTAGAGGTGAGCGCTGGCGACTGTCGCGAACTGACCGACAACATCGAGCGACGCGTATCCCGTTAGCGCGGATTCGTAGAAGCTCCGGGCGCGGTCGATCTCGAAGCGCATTAATCCGGCGAAGTCTCCGGTCGGGGCGCCAGCGACGATCGATGCGCGGTCGACACCGAACGCGGCGAGGTCTTCGAGCGGAAGGTAGAGCCGGCCGAGGCGTGCGTCTTCCGCGACATCGCGCAGGATGTTCGTCAGCTGCATAGCGATCCCGAGCTCGACGGCGTAGGGCAGGGCATCGTCCGAGCAGGCCCCGAGGATTGGCGCGGTGATCAGCCCGACGGTGCCCGCGACGCAGTAGCAGTATTCCCGGAGAGCGTCCCATGTCGGATACTCGGCCTGCGTCAGATCCATGCGCACGCCGGTGAACAGATCACGGTTGGGCCGCATCGGGATGTCGTAGCGGTCGCGGGTCGACGCGTAGGCGATCGCCACCGGGTCGACCGGGTGCTCCAATTGGTCTTCCCAGGCGGCGAGGCGAGCCAACACGACCTCTGTCCCAAGCTCCTGTTCTCGATCGACGAGGTCGTCGGCGACGCGGCAATACGCATAGGCGGAATGGATGGCCCGTTTCTTGGCGGCTGGAAGGATCTGGCTGGCGAAGTAGAACGTGCGACCGTGGAGCATCGTCATGCGACGGCACGCTTCCCAATGCGATCGGGGCACCGCTGTCAGCATCGACCGGGCAGCTTGCCCGGCAATGGGCCGCGCGCGGTTCTGCAGTTTTGTAACATCCGGGAGTTGGTATGGAACATCAGATTGAAGCATTTCGACGCTTTCCCGCATCACCGATGCGGCCGGGAGATTGGCGGTTGTCCATGGGCGAGAACGTAGCCGGTTGACGCCGTGTCAAATCATCGAGTTCGAACTGATGACGATCGAGCCGCGCACGGATGTCATTTGGATTCGACGCACATTGCGAACCCTTGTTGGTTTATACAATGGACCGGAGCAATCCGCGACATTTCTGACTGGCGGAAGCGTCGTGGAATCAGCGAATGCGCGCTTTCGGGGTATGCTTCGGGCAGTCATGGCGGCATGAGCCGCCGGGGGAATGACCGTGCCCGGTTCCGGGCGCCTGGCGGGGGATAGCGTTGCCGGTTCGCGATGAAGCCAACCAGAATGGAACGACCGCGGCCTCATCCCGCGGGAATTCCGCACGGCCATTGTCCGACGATGGGATGTTCCGGCCGGCACCGTACCCAGCCGCTCCGGAACCGGCCTCCGCTCCGCCCATAGCTCCCCCGCCATCGTCGACCCAGGCGGGAAACGATTCCGCGCGGGCGTTCGCCTTCACCCGGCGTCGGTCCATCCTGCGGACGCTGGTCGACAATTGGCCGGTCGCGATCCCGCTGCTGCTGTTCGCGATCGCGGCGGCGATCATCCCAACGATGACGAACATCTCGACGACCGACGATTGGGCGTATACCCGCTCGGTCGAGATCCTCTACTGGGATATTCGGCTGACGATGTTCCCGGTCGTCGCGGCGACGGCGGTCGGCCAGGTCCTTTGGGGCGGGCTGTTCGCGCTCATCTTCGGCATGGAGCTGGGGGTGATGCGGCTGTCGACGGTCGTGATGGTCGCGATCGGCGCGATCGCGCTGTACACGATCCTTCGCCAGTTGGGCGTCAGCCGGAGCCGGAGCGCGCTTGGGATGGCGGTCTATCTCTTCAACCCACTCTCGTTCATCCTCACCTTTACGTTCATGACCGATTCGCATTTCGCGTCGGTAATGCTGGTCTCCGTCGCGTTCTTCCTGTTCGGGCTGAATCCGGAGCGGCCCCGGCCCTGGGCGATCGTGCTTGGGTCGATGTTCGCGGGATACGCCTTCTGGATTCGCCAGCAGGGCGCGTTCATCCCGGTCGGGGTGGTCTTCTACCTGATCGCCTCGCGGCGGCTTTGGCTCAACTGGCGCTCCGTCCGCCTCGCCGCTCAGGCCGTGCTCGCGCCGGCCATCATGCTGCTGATCTATTACGCCTGGTTGTACTGGATCAACGACGTGCCAGACGTCCAGGAAGGGTTTCTCAACCGGGCGCGTGGGTACGGCTGGGACGGAACGTGGTTCCTGCTTCGCTACCTGACGTATTTCGAGCTTGCCTACCTCGGCTTCTTCCTGCTGCCGCTCACGATCGCCTTGGTGCCGGGGTTCCGGGCCCGCGCCGGGGAGGTGCTGTTCACGTCGCCGGTTGGGTTCTGGGCCTTCGTGGGCTGGGTCGGCGCCACGGTCAGCGGGCTCTACCTGCTCACCCAGCAGGGACGCCGGATGCCGTACATCGGCCAGTTTCTCGGCGCGGGAGGCTACGGTCCCGGCGACGTGCCGGGCCCACGGCAGCGGCTGATCGAGTGGACGTGGTTCTACGATGTGTTGACGATCGTGTCGGTCGCCGGGGCGATCCTGCTCGGGCTCGTGCTCTGCCGCCGGCTGGTCGATGAACGGACGCCCGAGCGCGCGGCGGCGGGCCTCGTCGCGATGGTCGCGCTGTGGCAGGTGATCGGGATCCTGCCCCCGTCCTACCAGTACCTCACGCGCGGGGGATCGCTGGATCGCTACGTGCTTCCGCTGATCCCGTTGACGATCGCGCTGGTTCTCTGGTCGATCCGGGACGTGCGGCTGATTCAACCCCTGGCCTGGCTCGTGGTCGCCGTGTTCGCGGTGGTCTCGACAGCTGGGACACGGGATTACCTCGTCTACATGGACGCGGTCTGGTCGATGGCACGGGAGGCGAACCGGGCCGGGGTGGTCAACGAGAAGATGGACGCCGGGTCGGGCTGGGATGGGTATCATCTCTACACCGACATGGTCGAGCGGAACATCACGCGCAACATGTCGCCATCGCGGTCGCCGTGGTGGATCAACTTCTACGCCAAGCAGACTGATTCGACCTACATCGTCTCCACGAGTCCAAACTGGCGGCCTGGGTACGTGATCGTCACCCAGCGCCCGTACGATCAGTGGCTGGAAGATGACCCGGTCTCCGTCTATCTCCTGCGCAAGCAGGATGCGCCGTGGCCTCCACAGCCGTGAGACGAGCAGACGATCACGGGAACGATATCCGGTTGGTTCAATGAATTCGATGCGGTTACGTGAAAGAACTCTGCGGGTGGGCCCTGGCTGACCCGGCGGTCATGATCGGGACAAGTGTGAACGACCTCAACGGCACGCCACCCTCCAATCGACCCCCAGGTGCCCAGCAGGCCGATTCCGGCACCGGTGGACATCGGCCCGGTGACCATCAGGAGTCGATCCAGACCCGGATGGTCCACGCGGGGGCGGACCGCTCCCAACCCATCAGGCCGCTGACCGAGCCGATCTTCCAGACCTCGGTCTACGCATTCGACGAGCCGCCCGACTTTGCGCATCCCTCCGGCGGCGCGGCGCCCCAGCCGATGTATAGCCGCGAGCACTTCCCGAACGTGACCGCTCTGGAAATGGCGGTCGCCGAACTGGAAGGCGCCGAGGGCGGGTATGCCGTGGCCTCCGGAATGGCCGCGATCGCCCACGTCCTGATGACGCTGCTCTCGCAGGGCGACCACGTGATCGTCGCCGAAGGATCGTATTGCGACACCGAGCTGCTCATGCACCGCATTCTGGGGCGCTTCGGGGTCGAGACATCGGTCGTTTCCCGTTGCGATCACATCGCGTTGGAGCGGGCGATCACCGAACGCACCCGCCTCGTCTTCGTCGAGACGATCGCCAATCCCAGCATCGACGTCTGCGACATCGCGGCCCTGTCCGCGATCTGCCGGCGGCGCGGGGTGGTCCTCGTCGTCGATAACACCTTCGCAACCCCGGCGCTCTGCCGCCCGATCGAACACGGTGCGGACCTCGTGATCCACAGCGCGACGAAGTTCCTCGGCGGCCACCACGATCTGACCGCCGGGATCATCGTTGGGCGGGCCGACCTGATCGAGGAGATCCGGCCCACCGGCTATCTGCTCGGGGCGCTGCTCGGGGCGTTCGACGCCTGGCTCGCGCTCCGGGGGGTGCGCACGCTGGGACCACGGATGGCCTGGATCAGCGCGTCCGCCCAGCGGATCGCCGAGTACCTGGCGGCGCATCCGGCGGTTTGCCACATTGGCTATCCGGGCCTGGCGACCGGAGCCGACGCCGAGCTGGTGCGGATGCTGCTTCCGAACGGGGCGGGCGGCATGATCCTGATCCATCTGAACGGCGGTGTCGCGGCGACCGAAGCGGTGGTCCGCGAGCTGGAGCTGATCCAGTTCGCGCCGAGTCTGGGCGGCACGATGACGACTGTCTGCTACCCGCCGGTCGGGCGGATGGGAGTGTATGATCCTTACCTTTCCAGCGGCCAGTTGCGGATGTCGGTTGGGCTCGAAGCGGTTGAGGACATCGTTCGCGATCTCGACCGGGCTTTGCGGCGGCTTCTGGCAGGTCGCGACGACATCCTCGTTCACCAGGCGGAAACGGAGCGCAGCGTCTCATGAGCAGGCCGACAACCGCGCTCGTTACCGGCGGCGCCGGGCTCATCGGCTCCCACATCGTCGATGCCGCGCGGGCCGAAGGCTGGCAGGTCCGCATCCTTGACGCGCTGGAGCGGCAGACGCACCCCAACGGCCCACCCGCCTGGGTGCCGGACGATGTCGAGTTCCTGCGCGGCGACGTGCGGAACCGGAAGGATTGGGAGCGGGCCCTCGACGGCGTCGACATCGTGTTCCACGAGGCCGCTTACGGCGGCTACATGCCCGAGATCGCGAAGTTCATCCACGTCAACTCCTATGGAACGTCGCTTCTGCTGGAGACGATTCGCAATCATGATCTGCCGGTCCGCAAGATCGTGGTCGCCTCGTCTCAGGCCGTCTATAACGAAGGTGCGTACGCCTGCCCCGAGCACGGGCACTTCTACGGCACGACCCGTCCCGTCTCCCAGCTCGAAGCGGGAGATTACGACGTGCATTGCCCGGTCTGCGGAGCCGCCTCGGCGCCAGTGCCGACGGACGAAGGCGCTCCGATGGGTGGCGAGAACGTCTACGCCATAAGCAAGGCCGATCAGGAGCGCCTCGTGATCTCGTACGGCCGGGCCTCGGGTCTGCCGGTGGTGGCGCTTCGCTACTCCTGTACCTACGGTCCCCGCCAATCGTTGTTCAACCCCTACACCGGGGTGATCGCGATCTTCTCCACACGGCTCCTGAATGACCTCCCGCCGGTGGTGTACGAGGACGGGCGCCAGTCCCGCGATTTGATCTTTGTCGAGGACATCGCCCGCGCGAACATGCTGGCGGCGTCCGATGACCGGGCGAACGGCCAGATCATGAATGTCGGCACCGGCAATTCCGTGGCGATCGGCGACCTGGCATCGTTACTCGCCGACCGCCTTGGCAAGTCCATCCAACCGGATCTGCCCGGCGAGTTTCGGCCAGGTGAGATGCGGGCCCTGATCAGCGACATCTCTCGCATCGGCGAGCTCGGGTTCGCTCCCCGCGTGACACTCGAAGCGGGGATCGACCGCTACATCGGCTGGATCGCCGAGCAAGGCGATGTCGGCGAATACTTCTCCGCCGCTGAGCGACGCCTGCGCCAGCGCCAGATCGTCAGGAAAGCGCGCTTCGGAGCGACCGCATGAGCACGGACTCGACCCAACGGGCGACGGCGGCGGTCGTCATCCCGTGCCTGAATGAGGAAGCGTCGATCGGAGATCTGGTGCGGGAGGTGCGCGATGCGGTGGCGGGCATCGATCTCCTGGCAGACCCGGTTACGATCCGCGTCGTCGACAACGGCAGCACCGATCAGACCGCGAGCCGGGCCGCCGAGGCGGGAGCCGAGGTCATCCTCGAATCGCGCCGGGGGTACGGCCGGGCCTGCCTGACCGGGGTTCTCGCCGCCCCGGAAGTGGACGTCATCATCCTCATGGACGGGGACCGCAGCGACCAGCCGTCGGAGCTGCCCCTGCTGCTCGAACCACTGCTTGCCGGCGAGGCGGATCTCGTGATCGGCTCGCGGCTCCTTGGCTCATACGAGCCGGGCTCATTGTTGCCGCAGCAGATCTTCGGCAATCGTGTCGCGGCGCTGCTCCTCCGGCTTGTGTACGGCGTGCGAGTGACGGACATCGGGCCGTTCCGGGTGATCCGCCGGGAGCGGCTGCTGGCGCTGGGCATGCGCGAGATGACCTACGGCTGGTCGATCGAGATGATTGCCCGCGCCGCGAAGGGCGGGTTGACCGTCAGCGAAGTGCCCGTCAGCTATCGCAAGCGGGCCGGGGGGGTCTCCAAGGTAAGTGGGAACCTCCGGGCATCGCTCAAGGCTGGATACCGGATCCTGCTGGCGATCGTCCGCGCCCGGCGCGACTCCCTGCCGCTGCCCGACGACCTCCAGGATTGGCAACGACGGGCTCCAGACGCATGATGACGGAACGCCGAGCCGACGACCTGCTGATGATCGCGGCTCGTGCGCCGGTCGCCGGGGCGACCAAGACCCGCCTTGGGAACGCGATCGGGATGGACAAGGCGGCAACCCTGTATCGCGCCTTTCTCCATGATCTCGCGGCGCGATTCGATCGCGACGACCACGGCTTCGACCTGGCCTGGACCTACTCACCGCCCGAGTGCGACTTTCGCTCCGAGCTGGAAGCGGTCACCGGTGTCGGGTCGCGCTCCGCCCGGTTCGTGCCCCAGAGCGGGCCAGACTGGGGTGCGCGGCAGCTCAATCTCCTGCGCTGGGGGGCGGATCAGGGGTATCGACGGATGATCCTGATGGCGTCCGATTCCCCGCAACTCCCGGTATCGCTCATCGAGTCGGGGTTCGCCCTCTTGCACGAACGGGAGATCGTGCTGGGCCGCGTCCAGGACGGTGGGTACTACCTGATCGGCGAGCGGGGCTTCCACGATGTGCTGAGCTCGGTCGCGATGAGCACCGCGTCGGCGGCGGACGACGTGGTGGCGCGTAGCCGCGATCAGGGGTTGACGGTCGGTGAACTCCCGATGACATTCGATGTCGACGAGCGGCCGGACCTCGACGAGCTGATCGCGACGCTGCGGGCCGACCCGGCGCTGTGTCCGGCGTCGTGGGACGCGCTCCGTCAGCTTGGGCTGGAGCCTACCTCGGTCAGTGACTGAGGGTGCCTGGACCGATTCGGCGGGCGGATGTGATGCAGAAATCAACATAAAGCTTTGCTTTATAGGGACGATACTCGATCGTCCCCTACAACTATGCATTCGCGAGGGTCCATATCGTGAACACACCGGCTGAGGTAGCCTCGGTCAGCGCGGCGCGTCGTAGCCAACGCCCTCGATCCCGAGCAGCGCACGCTTGATCTCCGACCCGCCGGTGTACCAGCCGAGGTCGCCGTTCGCGAGCACGATCCGATGGCAGGGGATGACGATCGGGATCGGGTTTCGCCCGAGCGCGTTGCCGACCGCGCGGGACGCCTTGGCCTTGCCGATCTCGCCGGCGATTCGCCCGTAGCTCGTGACCCGCCCGTACGGCACCCGCGTCGTCGCGTCGAGGACGCTTCGCGTGAAGGCGCTGATCCCGTGCAGATCGACCTCCAGATCGAACCGGTTGCGAGCACCGGAAAAATAGTCGTCGAGCTGGGTGACCGCTGGCGCGACCGCCGCCTGGCGCTCGATCGCCAGAATCCGGCGCGTCTCCATCTCGTGTACCGGAGCGTAGGCGTCATGGTGGGTCAGGAACGAAACCTCGCAGACGCCGGTATCCGTGGCCGCGATCAGGATCGGCCCGACTGGGGAATCCATGAACCCGTAGCGGGCCTCTCGCATGCCAAGGGCATCGGCGGTATTTGGCCGGTCGTCCGGCGGCTCGCTCGCCAGGTGGCCGGTCGCCTCGTCGAACACCAGCTCGCATCGCTCGAAGGAGTGAAGCATGGTGTCGCAGTAGCCGCACGTTGCGACATGTCCCTGAAGCCAGGACACATCTGGCGGCGAGAGCTCGCCTAGCACCATTGCGGGCATCGCCTCCTCGGCGACATCGCATGGATCGACGTTTGGGGTGCGGGCAAGGGCGTCCAGTCCAACGACTCCGGATGGGGTCGGTACCCGTTTGTGATCAGCGGGGAGAGATTGGGTCATCGGGCTGTCCGTTTCCGGGTAGAGAATCGTTGTGGGCATCGGATCGTATGCGTGCCCGTTTCGAACGATGAGATCGCGATCGGCTTTCCCGGTGACCATCGCTCAGCCCTCCAGCCGATCGGCGAATTGGGCACGGAGCTTGCGGAGCGCCTCGTGCACGTTCGCCCTGGCGGCCTCTTCCGAAGAGTCGAGGGTTTCGGCGATGTGATCATAGCCATGGCCATGATATTTCCTCAGGACCAGGGCGACGCGCTGCTTTGGCGGAAGGTTGGCGACGAAGATCTCGACCTCGCGGAGGAGATCACGCGCGTCCATCGTCCGCGCGTTGTCCGGCGTGTCGGCCCGCAGCGTCTGCTCGTGCGCCTCGCTGAGGGGATTTTCGCGGTTCCGTTTGCGCCGGTCGCTGATGAACGTGTTGGACGTGATCCGGTAGAACCAGGCCCGGTGGTTGGCATCGGCGGGCAGTTTCGGAAAGGCGCGGAACGCCTTGAGCAGCGTGTCCTGGTAGAGGTCGTCCGCATCGGCCCTGTTGCACGTAAGCTGCCAAGCGAACCGGTAGATCTCGTTGCCGATGGTGTCGATGACCGCTCCGAAGGTCGGCGCGGGCATACGCCGTGACGCGGAAGCCGGCGACGGCGCATCGGCTGGTGGTCCGGCGTTGCGGACCGGGTTGGTCGCGGTCATTGTCGCGTCTGTCATACCGTGGAATGCCTCCACCTGGCTGATTCCGGGGTGTTCATCGGTCGGTGTCCAGCGCCGGATAGTGCTCGGGCGCCGTGATCCATGGTCCCTGTGCATGGAACGTTTCACCTGCTACGGCGTGAGATCGCCAGAAGTCCGCTCAAGTATGCGGGGGCCGCCGCTCGTCGGTCGCAAGCGAGCCGGGGAGCAGGAATGAGCTACGGTCGGCGCGGCGGTTCGCTGACCGTAGCGCTCGTCCCCCTCCCCGGCCGCCGGCGTCTTGCGAAGACCTCCATCAATCGGTAACGTGGCGCGAACAGAACACGAGCCGTGCCACCCCCCACCGGCGGGAGCGATCCGAGCAATGTCCGAGCAACCCACTCCAGTCCGTACGATGCGCGAATGGTCGTTCATCACCAGCCGTGAGTATCCGGAGCCCTTCACCGGTCTGAGCGTGACCGCCACCTTTACGGATCCCTCAGGTAGCGAGTCGACGATCGAGGCGTTCCACGACGGCGATCGAACCTGGCGGGTCCGCTTCAACCCGGGCGTCCCCGGTCGCTGGACCTGGCGGCTGACGTCGCTTCCTCCGAACCCCGATTTCGAGCGGGGTGGCACGTTCGAAGTCGAGGCGGCGGAGGTTCGCGGCTTCATGCGCTCGACTCCCGGCGAGGGGTGGGGATTCGCCTGGGAGTCCGGCGAGCCAGTGTTCATCCTGGGCGACACCTCCTACCACCTGTTCGGGATGGCGCACGACAGCGACGACGGCGCCCGTCAGGTGCGGTCGTTCATGGAGCGCCGCGCGGCGCAGGGGTTCAACCTGCTGCGGGTGCGGTTGCCGGTCAGCTCGTTCCATCCACCCGATGGCTACAACACCTGGCAGACCCGGCGGCTCTGGCCGTGGGAAGGGAGCGAGCAGTCCCCCCGCTTCGATCGGTTCAACCTCCCGTATTTCCAAACCGTCGATACCGTGATGCGTTGGGCGGACGAGCTGGAGATCGGGATCGAACTGATCATGGAGGGGTGGGGATTCGAGTTTCCGTTCAACAGCCGTCACATTTTCGTGCCGGAATGGGAAGAGCTCTGGCTTCGCTACCTCGTCGCGCGCTTCGATGCCTTCGGCAGCCTCTCGTTCTGGACGCTTCAGAACGAGTATGAGTATTACCCGAACGGCGACTGGCACTATCAGTCCAACGGCGCGGTGTGCGATCGGTGGGCGATCCGGGTCGGCCACCTGGTGCGGCGGGTCGCGCCGCACGGGCACATCATCGCGATCCACAACGGCCCTGTCCTGCCATCGTTCGGAAAGCGCTTCGCCAGCGATCCACTCGTGATCGACACGGTCATGTTCCAGACCTGGGGCACGGTGGACGCGCGGGACGGGTGGCTGGCGGCGGGGATCGAAGAGCAGATTCCGAAGAGCCTGGACGACTGGCCGGGGTCGGCGATTCTCTCCGAATACGGGTACGAGTTCAACCCCGACCTCCCGCCGATGATGCTGGCGCATCAACACTGCGATCCCGATCATACGCGGCGGGGAGCATGGCGGGGAGCGATGAGCGGACTCGGGATCATCCACGGGTTCGAGAACTCATGGGGGCCGGCCCAGGTCCTCGACCAGGATCAGCCGGGGCTCGCGTATCTCCTGCACCTGCGGCGCTTCTTCACGGAACTCGTGCCGTTCGATCGCCTGCGACCAGCCCCTGATCTGGCCCGCTCGAACGACTCGGCTCCGGGTCACGGTCCGCTGGCGATGGCGACGCCGGAGCGGGACATCGTCGTGGTCTACCTGCCGGTGGGCGGAGACGTGACTGTAGAGCTCGATCCGGAGGCCCGCGCGGGCCAGTGGTTCGATCCGCGGACCGGAGAGGTGGTCGACCTCAAGATGCAGGCGGGAGGAAAGTTCACACCGCCCTCAAGGCCGACCGGGGATCATCCGGACGACTGGGTGCTCGTCTTGCGGTCCATGTATTGACGCAGCACGGCGTTCATGCGGTCCTCACCGTTACGTATCTTCTCGTCGGTCTCCTCGCCCGTATACCTCACGATACGCTCGCTCTTCTGCATCGCGGGCCCTCCTTGCCGTGAGCTTGAACGGCTAACCCGGATCACTCTTGTGAACGGAGTTTTCACAACTGGCACCATCACTCAGGCGCGTGTGCTGGCAATGCGGGGACCAACGTGCATCTTCGATGCACCCGGCCAACACGAGATCGGCCCCTACAAGGGGCGCCCTCCAATGACGTCCTGTTCGTGAATCATCCGGGCCAAGAATCGGTCTTCCGTCGAAGAGCTGCTGGGCGTCCCGGAAGTCGCTGCCGTGCTTGTCGATGTTGACGTGCCGCTTGTCGTCGTCCCGTTCGAACTCCCGCTCCATTGTACCCTCGCCCGTGACGACATAATCAGGCGCCGGTGCGCTCGTCGGAGGGGTTGGCGTGAGGCGGGCGCTCGCCCTCGCGGCGTTCCCAGCCGGGGGCGAAGAGCGGCAGGAAATTCGATGCCCAGTACGGGTGCTCCGCCAGCAGTTGCCAGTTCAGGTCCGTTCCGAGCCCAGGCCCATCCGGCACCAGGAGCCGGCCCTCGACGACCTCGGCGGGGTGGGTGACGATATCGCGTTCCCACGAGACGTTGAAATCGTCGAACAGCTCCTGGGTCAGCAGGTTGGGGCAGGATGCGCTGATCTGGATGCAGGTCGCGGTCGAGATCGGGCCCTGGGCGTTATGGGGCGCGACGACGGCGTAGTAGGCGTCCGCCATCGCGCAGACCTGGCGTGTTCGCCAGATCCCGCCCATGTTGCCGGGCTCCGGCTGGATGATGTGAACCGCGTTGCGGGAGAGCAGCTCGGCGTGCTGGTGGACGCTGGAATAACTCTCGCCCGTGGCGACCGGGACAGTGATCTTGCGGGCGACCTCGACGGTCGAGTCGATGTTCTGGTGGGCGGTCGGCTCCTCGAACCAGGTCGGCTCGAACTCGGCGATCCGCTCACCGATCCAGACCGCCTCGGCCACGCTGAACCGGCTGTGGCCCTCGACCATAATCTGGACATCCGGCCCCACGGTCTCCCGCACCGTGCGGATCAGGTCGATCGAGAGATGACGCTCGTGCAGGCTCATCGTTCGCCACGCCGCGCCGAACGGATCGAACTTGAGCGCGGTGTACCCCTTGTCGATTACCGCCTGGGCGCGCTCGGCGAACGATTCCGGGGTGCGTGGCCCGGCGTACCAGCCGTTGGCGTACGTTGGGAGCGATTCGTGGTAGCGGCCCCCGATCAGGTCGTAGATTGGATGCCCGGTTTCCTTGCCGATGATGTCCCAGCAGGCGGTCTCGATCGCGGCGACGGCGTTCATGTGGATCTGGCCGCCTTCGGTGTAGAGATCGCGGGACATGCGCTGCAGGATCGTCTCGATCTGGAACGGATCGAACCCCTCGTAGCGCCCGGCCAGCTCATGAACCGCCGCCTCGGTCGTTTTCGCGAAGCCGTTGATCGTGCCTTCGCCGATCCCGTAGAGGCCATCCTGATCGGTGTCGAGCCGAACGAACAGCCAGTTTTTCCAGGGGTTGCCGACGATCCAGGTCGTCGCCCGCGTGATCTTCACCTCTGCCATCCTCCACGATGTTGAACGCGCCGCATCCTTCGATTGTCCACGGTTTCGCCGTTTGCGGGAAAGGGGGGTGACGCGGGACTCCGCGGCTACGAGCGGGAGTGGCAAGTTTTCGAAATGCCGCTGTCTTCAGGGTTCCGTGATGGCCCGCGCCACCAGCTCGCCGATCTCGCCCATCAACACATGGGCGGGATACGGTTCGGTGAAGCCTTCGGTCAGCACCGCGAGGGCGACCGTTCCGCCGGGGCCGGCCAGCAGTCCGCAATCATGGACGATCCCGGTCTGCCAGCCGGTCTTGCCCGCGTACCGAACGTCAGAGGGCAGGTGGCGGGCGATCCCCTCTCGATACTGCTGGTCGGCAAGCAGGGATCGGATCCAGGCGCACTGCTCGGGCGAGGCGGCCTGGTCGGTCGCGATTGCCTCCAACATGACGATCAGATCATCGGCGGAGACGCTGTTGGCGGGGTCTCCGGACCGCGGCTTTTCGCTCATGAAGGGCTGGTGAAGCTCCGTCGTCGTCAGCCCGAGGCCGTCCCCCGCTTGCCGGATCGCGGGAAAGCCGACCGCGTCGATGAGGACGTTGGAGGCGGTGTTGTCGGAGATCGTGGTCATCAGCCAGGCATGGTCGTCGATCGTGGGCGCCAGATCGCGGGAGAGCCAGTTGAGCACCCCGCTACCCCGTACCCTGGTGTGGGGCGCGGGCGCGATTCTGATCCAACGGTCGAGCGTGCCAGCGTCGATCGCCCGGGCGACCGCGATCAGGATCAGGAGCTTGATCGTGCTCGCCGCCGGGACGCGTCGATCGCCGAGGTGCCCGAAGGACGTTCCCGAGTGAAGATGTCGCACGGTCACGGAGACCGTCGTTCCAGCGGGTGCGGCACCGATCACATGGCGCAGGGGGGCCCATGGGTCATGATTTTTCCGGTCGGTCGTCCGCATCGGCTCTTTCCGTTCGACATGTTCGAACCCGAATGGCGCCGACGACACAGGCACGGGCGGGAGCACCGAGCACCGACGACGAGAAGGAAGTGGACGGTCATTATGCTATACTCCGGCGGACTTTAGAATGGCCCGAGTCGCTCGTCTCCCGACATGTTTGCTTCTCGGCCCGAAGCCAGAGGGCACCGCTCGCGTACATTCAGGTTGCCAGGTCGTCCCCGCAAACCAGTGTCGCGAACGCCGTCCGCGGGATGACGGCTGAGCCGGTGCCAACGTCGACACCCAGACATTTTTCCCACACATCGGTCGTATCATCGGCTTGCCGCCATCCTGATGGGGCAACCGGCCGACATTCCGGAGGGCTACGGCCTTGTTCCGACCTCTTTCGTCGCTGTTCGGATTGTTCAGTCGTGACCTCGGAATCGATCTGGGAACCGCCAACACCCTCGTCTACGTCCGCGGCAAGGGCATCGTGATCTCCGAACCCTCGGTCGTCGCGATCGATACCAAGACCAAGCGGGCGCTGTGGGTGGGCATGGAAGCCAAGGCGATGATCGGGAAGACGCCCGGCTCGATCGTCGCGGTGCGGCCCCTCAAGGATGGCGTGATCGCGGATTTCGATACCGTCGAGATGATGTTGCACTACTTCATCCGCAAGGTCCACATGCAGCGCCTGATGGCGCCCCACCCTCGCGTCGTGATCGGCATTCCAAGCGGGGTGACCGAGGTCGAGAAGCGTGCCGCCAAGGATGCCGCGCTCTCCGCCGGTGCCCGCGAGGCCTACACGATCGAGGAGCCGATGGCGGCGGCGATCGGCGCCGGGCTGCCGATCAACGAGCCGATCGGCAGCATGATCGTGGATATCGGCGGCGGAACCACCGAGGTCGCCGTGATCTCGCTCGGCGGGATCGTCGTCAATCACTCGATCCGGGTCGCCGGAGACGAGATCGACGACGCGCTGATCCAGTACGCCCGTCGCGATCACAATCTCGTGATCGGTGAGCGGACCGCCGAGAACGCGAAGATCGCGGCTGGCTCCGCCTATCCGCTGGAGGAAGAAGTCCGGGTCATGTTGCGGGGTCGCGATCTGCTGACGGGGCTTCCGAAATCGATCGAAGTCAGCTCCGTCGAATTGCGGGACGCGATCTCCCAACCGGTGAACACCATCATCGAGCTGGTCAAGAACTCGATCGAGGAGACCCCGCCCGAGCTGGTCGCCGACATCATGGAGTACGGGATCACGCTCGCCGGTGGAGGCGCGCTCCTGATGGGGCTCGACCGCCGGCTCCAGAGCGAGCTGCGCATGCCTGTCCACCGTGCCGAGGATCCACTCACCTGTGTTGCGCGCGGCACCGGCAAGGTCGCCGAGGCCCTGCATCTGTATCAACGGGCGCTCGCTGGCGGTCAGGAGATTCGCCGGTAGTCGCGACCCGTGGGCCGATCGCCCGCGCGCCGGACCGGACAGCTCACAGAGGCTGAAGGCGCCGACGCAATCTCGTATGGTAGCCTGTGTCTCGATGGCATGGTTCGTACACCCCCGCCCTGGGACGGCCATCCTGGTTTCCTTACTCACTGGTTGAAAACGTCATGCTGATTCCCGCTCCACAATGCAGCCATGGTCGGAATGGGTCGGGGCCGCGATGAATGCCGTCCCACTTCGTCAGACGTTGGGCCTGATCATCGTGTTCGTCATCGTCAGCGCCGGCTTTATTCTGCTCGACCGCCAGAGTGCGCTGCAGCCGATCAGGGATGGCCTGACGCAGATCATGGCTCCGGTCTCGAACGCGTTTTACCGGGTCGCCGATGGTCCCAACCGGCAGTCGGATGTCGAGGCCGAGCTCGCGCGCGTCACGCAGGAGCGTGACGCGCTGAAGGCCGAAAACAGCACACTCAAGGCCGACAACCGCGAGCTTCTCCAACTTCGGCAGCAACTGGAGGTGACCGCCCGGAACCCGGCGGTGGATTACTCCACCGCCGCCACCGTCGTCGGGCATGACCCGACCGGGGCGCAGCATTTCATCCTGATCGACAAGGGTTCCGACGACGGGATCGAAAAAGGGATGGCGATCGTCAGCCCCTATTTCTACCTTGGACAGGTTTCCGAGGTTTCGCAGGATCAGGCCAAAGTCATGCTGATCATCGACACGAGCCAGAGTGTCGGCGCCATGCTGGAAGACACCCGCTCGGATGGCGTTGTCTATGGTCAGGCGCAGGCGGGCGGCTACCTGCTGATGAACTACGTCGATTCCACGACGGTGCCCAAGGAAGGCGAGTGGATCATGACCTCGAGCTCGTCCGCCACCCAGACGCTCCAGGTACCCCCAAACATCCCGATCGGACAGGTACTCGGCACGCCCACCTCGGACCCCCAGACCGACACCCTCGAGATCCAGATTCGCCCCGGAGTAAGCAACTTCAATGATCTGGATGTGGTGTTCGTCGCGAAGCCGCGGGACGATGGCTGACCGCTCCGGCGGGCTCGATCCGCGGCTGACGCTGGCCTTGGCGGCGTCCAAGGCGTCGGCCCGCGTGATCCGTGGGATTGGCCGTGGGGGAGGAACGTCGGCGCCCGGCCTGGTCGCCCAGCGGCTGGATTCCATGCTCCTTGCCAAGTTGACCGGCAAGCTCGCCGACGGGGCGATCGTCGTCGCCGGGACGAACGGCAAGACCACGACCTCACGGATGATCGCGGACATCCTGACCGCCGCGAACAAGAGGGTTGTTCATAATCGCTCCGGCTCCAATCTGGTGCGCGGGGTCGTCAGCGCCTTTGCCGCTCAGGCGACGCTCGCGGGCCAGCCTGGCGGGGATGTCGCCGTGATCGAGACCGATGAGGCGGCATTTCCGGAAATCGTGCGCTTGACGCAGCCAAGAGTGATTCTGCTCAACAACCTGTTCCGCGACCAGCTCGATCGGTATGGCGAGCTCGACACGATCGCGCGGACCTGGCGGGCGGTGCTCCAGACGCTCGGACCGGAGACGACGATCGTGGTCAATGCTGACGATCCGGCATTGGTGACGCTTACCGATGATCTGAACGCCCCCAGAGTAACGTTTGGACTTAACGAGGGCCGGTATCGCCTCGATGCGCTCCCGCATGCGGCCGACGCGGCCTCGTGCCGGGTCTGTGGTGCCGATCTCGCCTATCATGCTCACTACGTCTCCCACCTTGGCGATTGGTACTGCCCGTCATGCGGGCGCGCCCGGCCCTCCCTGGATGTCGACGCCGGTGAGATCGAGCTTCACGGTGTCGAGTCGCTGTCGATCGCGGTCTGCGCCAATGGCGTCCGGCGGCGGTTCCACACGGGAGTGCCCGGCCTCTACAACGCCTACAATGTGCTCGCCGCGGTGGCAGTCGCCAACCAGGCGGCGATCCCCGCCGACACGATCGACGGGGCGCTTCGGGCCTTCCGGTCCGCGTTCGGACGGATCGAACGCGTGGTCTACAAGGGTCGCTCGCTGACGATTGCGCTCGTCAAGAACCCCGTTGGATTCAATGAAGTCCTGCGCATGCTCACCGCCGCGTCCGGTGGACTCGCCGTGCCCACGATGATCGCGATCAACGATCTGTATGCGGATGGTCGGGATGTGTCGTGGTTATGGGATGTGGACTTCGAGCTGCTGGCCTCCGGCGACGGCGCCCTGAGCACGACCGGGCTGCGCGGCGCCGACATGGCGAATCGCCTGAAGTACGCCGGTGTCGACCCTTCACGCATTCACCCCCTCTCCCAGGACTTCCCCAGGGCCATCGACGCCTTCGTCGAATCGGTTCCCGAGGGCGACACCGCCTACATCCTGCCCACCTATACGGCGATGCTGGAGATCCGGAAGGCGCTCGCGAACCGGGGCGCGATCGAAACGTTTTGGCGGCAATGAGTGGTCAGGGAGCGGACACGAACATGACTGATCGACCCGAATCGCTCACGATCGGTTGGCTCTATGGCACCAAGATGAACATCTACGGTGACCGGGGCAACGTGCTGGCGCTCGCTCAGCGCGCTCGGTGGAGAGGGCTGACACCGGACATCCGGGAGATCGGGCTCGGTGAGCCGATTCCCGACGACATCGACGTCTTCTTCTTTGGCGGCGGTCAGGATCAGGAACAGGTTGCTGTTTCCCGCGACCTCCAGGGGGAGAAAGGCGAGCGGATCAGGAACGCGGTCGAACGTGGCGCCGCCTTGCTCTCCGTCTGCGGCGGGTATCAGCTGCTCGGGCACGAGTATCGCCCGAACGACGCGGAACGCCTGCCCGGGATTGGCTTGTTCGATGCCCGTTCGACGGCTGGTCCCAGGCGATTCATCGGAAACGTGATCGTCGCTTCGCGGTGGGGCAGTCTCGTTGGCTTCGAGAATCACAGTGGGCTCACCTACCTCGGCAAGGACGCCGAGCCGATGGGCACGGTCGAGGTCGGGCATGGCAATAACGGAACCGATCGCACCGAAGGCATGGTCTACAAAAACGCGATCGGATGCTATTTGCATGGCGCCCTGTTGCCGAAGAATCCCGTGCTCACCGACTGGCTGATAGCCGCCGGAGTTCGGAGCCGGGGAGGAACCGGCCCGCTTCCGCCGCTGGACGATTCAATCGAGACTTCCGCGCATGCCTCGGCGATCGCTCGCGCCCGCGCCACCCGCTGACCCTTCTCCATGATGGCGGGGCGTTTCGCGCGCAAGCGGATGGGAGAGCACGTTCCAGGAAGCCTGTCATCCCCGCAATGCGCTCCAGTACCGTGTCCAAAGCCGAACGTCATCCCATCGGAAGCGCCGGACCATATGTCATACAGATTGCAGCGATGAATCGCCGCGCGAAGCGCATGTCGGCGCAGCCGACGGTGTCGCTTGCCGCCCCCGATTACAGCGGTTTCCAGAAGTTGTGCTCGTTGAACACGGAGCGCGCTTCGCTCCGACTCAAGACCAGCTGCAGCGCTGAGCGCTTCCGTCAGCGACGTGGCTACTCGACGCAGCTGCCCGGTACGGCTGTTGGGATACCCATTCGGCTCCGCTGCGCTGCGCTCCGATGCCGCTTACCGATGCCGCTTACAGGGCAACCTCTCGTCGCGCAGTTTACCCAAGCGGCTGCATTGGAGCGAAGCGCGGGACCGTCCCTCGGATGCAGCTGCTCGACACGCCTGTTTTGGATGACGGCAGGGAAGAATGCTACAAAGCCTTGGAAACGACGTAGCGCGGAACGGTGTAATGACATTCACTGGTGACCGCGTGTTGCGGCCAAGATAGTTGCCGTGTAATATCTCTAGCGGTCATATTCATGTAACTGATGCTTCAGCGGAGATGATCTCAATGAAGGCAACATGGCTCTTTGCTTGCTGCCTGACCAATTCGACCGGGAGATAGCCCATGGAGAAGACAATGGCGACAATCGATACCCTGGATGAGCGCGTCCTGTCCGAGCTGCAGGCGAACGGCCGGCTCACGATGAAGGCGCTCGCCGAACGGGTCGGGCTTTCGAGCCCGGCGATGATCGAGCGCGTCCGGCGCCTGGAGGAACGCGGGGTTCTCGCGGGGTACCGGGCAATCGTTGATCCGGGAGCGATCGGCCGCACCCTGTCCGCCCTGGTGTCGGTCGATGTCGAACGCCGTCATCACGAGGCGTTCCTGAACCGCCTCCGCGCCGCGCCAGCGGTTGAGGAATGCCATCGGATTACCGGCGAACGCGCGTTCCTGATCAAGGTCCATGTCTCATCGACCGAGGAGCTGGAAAGCCTGATCGACGATCTCGCCGATGTCGGCGCACGGTGTTCGACGAACATCGTTTTGTCGACCCCGATCTCGGGCGCCCCGGTGGTGCCGCCCGAGGGCAGCGTCACGCAGCGCACGCGCTTGACGCGCCGCCGGCGCCGGACAGCCGGCACGAGCGCCCCCGTTGCCGTCCGGGCCGACGATTCAGCGGCGACCAAGGCGGACGGCACGCCGCGGCGCCGGCGACGCAAGGTCCAACCGACCGCCGACGCCTGAACCGGCCGGGCTGAGCCAGGCCAAGCAACCGAAACGAGCGAGACCCGGCGCATTTTTGCCGGGTCTCGCTCGTTTCGCGTCTGGTCAAACCGCCGCCGGGGGCTGCCCTTCTCCCGCCAATCTTCAGGTCGCGGGCTCGATCGGAATGTCGGCGGGAGTAGGAATTACGAACGGATCGATCGGGTTCCCCTGCCCCGGCTGAATCGGGGCTCCCTGATTGCCGGGAGCGGCACCCCCACTCGGCACGGCAACCGGCGTTGACCCGGCCTGGACGAAGCTGCTCCCGCCACCCCGCGCGTAGCGGTTGATACTGTCGACCGCGCCCGTCGCCCACTTCACGCCACTCTTGCGGGCCGCGGCGGTGGCCTTCGTCAGCTCTTCTTTCTCGAGCGGGTTGAGAGCGGTACACTCCTGCGTCGGTTCCTGACCCTTCACCAGCCACTCTTGCCGCACGTCGCCGGTCCTGGGCTTGTGTCCGGTCGTCGAGCACACATCGCCCCGGAACGCTTCGGCGGGCACCGGGAACTCCTTGGCGAGTGGTTTGCCATCCGGACCGTTGAGCAGCGCCGCGAACGTCGGATTCTTGTGGATCTCCAGCATCATTTCCCGCCAGATCGGCCCCGCCGCCTGGATACCGTCCCGCTCGGGAAGATTCGTGACATTGCTGGTGCCACTGGTTCCGACCCAGACACCGACCGCGACATCGGTGGTGTAGCCCATGGTCCAGAGGTCCTTCCACGCATCGGTGGTCCCGGATTTCGCCGCCGTCGGCCGGCCGAGATCCTTCTGCGTGTTGCCGAACCGGTTGTCGGCCGTGAAGATCAGTTCCCGGGCCTTGTTGTCGGTCAGGATCGAGGTCACCTGATAGGCGTTGCCGGGATTGATGGCCTGGGTCGATTCCTTCGCGATCCGCTCCTGGTTCAGGTCGTAGAGGACGTTGCCCTGGCTGTCCGTGATCTTGATGATCGGGTGTGGCGGGACATTGCGACCGTTGTTGGCAAGCGTCGCGTAGGCGTTGGTATGCTCCAGGAGCTCGACCTCGGCCGATCCGAGCCCCAGAGCCAAGCCGTAGTACAAGGCGTCGTTCGGCAAGCTGTCGACCAGGCCCATCTCCCGCGATGTATCCATCACGTTTTGCAGGCCGGCGAACTCGGTCGCCTTGACCGCCGGGATGTTGAGCGAGTTTGCCAGCGCGATCCGGGCCGGCACCGCCCCGTAGAACTTCTCGGTGTAATTCAGCGGCTCGTAGGGCTTGCCACCCGGAACCGGCCAGGTGCTCGGGATGTCCATGATTACCGACGCCGGATTCCAGCCTTGCTCGAAGGCGGCCGCATAAACGAGCGGTTTCATGGATGAGCCGGGCTGGATCAGGCTCGTCGCGTAGTTCACCTCGCCGTTGATGAGCGCGTCGCTGAAGTCAGCCGATCCAACCATTGCCAGGATCTGCCCGCTCCAGGGCACCATCACGACCATCGCGCTGTTGTTACGTTCGTATTTCTTGGCTTCCACCACGCCAGCGGCGACCAGCTCCTCCGCCTTTTGCTGGAGACCGATGTCGATACTGGTTGTAATGTGGAGGCCACCGTAGAGGGCGTCTTCACCGAAGTTCTCGACGACATATTCACGAACGTACTGCGTGAAGTGGGGGGCGTTCTGGACGGCGCTGGTGCGGCTCTCGCGGATCTGGAGAGGTTCTTTCCAGGCCGCGTCCGCTTGGTCGCGAGTGATGTAGCGATACTTGACCATCTGCTCGAGCACATAGCGCTGGCGGCGCTTCGAGATATCGGCGTTTTCTGGTTGAGTCGGATCGTAAGCCGATGGCGATTGGGGCAGACCGGCGAGCAGTGCGGCCTCGCCAAGCGTCAGCTCCGAGGCGTGCTTCTCGAAGAAGGTCTCCGCCGCCGCCTCGATCCCGTAGGCACGTGCTCCGTAATAGATCGAGTTCACGTACATCGTCATGATGTCGGTCTTCGAGTACGACTTGCTCAGTGCGACCGCCGCCAGCGCCTCCCGGCCCTTGCGGGTGAAGCTCAGATCGAGTCCGCTGATCTGTTCGGGATAGAGCGAGCGCACGAGCTGCTGGGTGATGGTGGAGCCACCCGATTTGCCGGTGCCGGAAAGGTTGATGAAGCCACCCCGGATGATCGCGAATGGCTCGACCCCGGAGTTCGTCCAGAACGTGGAATCCTCCGAGGCGACTGTGGCGTTGATGAAGTCGGTCGACATCTGCTCGAGCGGGACGAACGTGCGCCAGCCGTAATCGGGGTTGTCCACTTCCTGGAGCAGTTGCCCGTTGCGGTCGAAGATCTTGGTGGTCTGGAAGGCACCCACCGCCACTTCCGCCGCGTTCGGCAGATCCTTGTTGACCTCGCGATAGGCCCGCATTGTCCCGGCCACGCCAACCGCGCCGCTGATCGCGGTAAGCACGACCACGGAAACCAGCGCGATCAGGAACACCGCCGAGGCCATCATGAGCAAGCGCGCGGGGTTGAACAGGCCGGCTCCCGTGGTCGTGCGAGTCTCCGCGCTGGGCAGGAGATGCGGTGGAAGCGCGTTCGCCCGCTTGCCGTAGCGCGTGTTGCCGTACCGTTGGAGGCGCCGTTTGGCGTCCGGGTAGCGGCGGCTGGCGCGGCTGATGCGACCATGACTCATGAAACGAGAACTCCTTGGAGCCTGAGGGCAGAATCTTGAAGGGGTCAGAGGGTCGGCGATGATGAAACGGTCGTCAGGACGTGGGATGGCAAGAGGTGGGTCGCCGGTTCCTCGGTTTCGCTAGCTTGGACGCAGGAAAACGGCCAATGGTTTCCGTGGGTATATCGGGAGGACGGGCGAATACGCTTGTCGGACGATCTTCTGTTACGTGCGGTAGCGATCACGCCGTTGACGTCGTGCATTCTGGCGCCCATGTTCACCCTAATTCCCGACGATTGATAGCACTGTCCGTACAGTCCAGCGTGTAGGCCGGAATGGGCCGCTCTCCCGGCCACCCGTTGATCCCATTGTATGGTACCAAACGATAGGCGGCAGGCCGATCCGTTCTTTGTTTCGTTCATGGTAGGGTCCGTGGTGTCGGGTGCTGACCCGTCCCATCCCGCCTCGTCGAATTAACGTCACGCCTTGATGAACGGCTCATTCTGGTGCCTCTGATGGCGCACCCGCGGAAACCAGGTCTTGCCCATGTCCGACAACAGCTCACGGCCTGCATCCAGCGCCGGCGAAACCCTGCCGCAGACCCCGCATGATCTGCCGGTCGACCGGGCGAAGATCGACGCGCTGCTGGAAAGGGTGCGGAACGGCGAGCGCGTCACCTTGCTGGACGAGTTCCTCGCCGCCGTCGACTGGCGCGGATCGTTCACGACCGATGAAGGCACGCCGATGGACGTGGAAAGCATTGCCCGGCTGATCGCCTACTACCGGGAGAAGTTCAGCGACATTGGTCCGGTCTATCTCGCCGAGCTGATGTCGACGGAGTTCATGACCGAGCAGCGGGCGCGGGGGGATATCGTCTTCTCTCCGCGCCTGCTCGAGATCGGACGTGGGGAGCCCGAGCTCTGGAAGGAAATCCGGCTCTTCTTCCGACGCAAGGAGTTCGCGACCGCGATGCTCGTGAATGCCAACCGCGAGCAGCTGGAAGAGGAGTAGTGGTCTGTCGGCGCAATGTGCCCTGCTTTGGAATTGTAGGGGCGGTACCCCGGCGCATGCAACGACCATTGCATCCGCCGCGCAGGATGTCCGCCCGGTGTGACCGAATGGGACGTGCCGTGCGTGAAAGTTCTCGGACGATCACCGTTGTCGCTGACAGGATCGTCCCTACGTCGGATCAGGCGCTGGCCCGCTCGAGGGCGGTGAGGATCGCGCGGCGGGTGAGGTTCTGGGTCACCCGCGTCCGGTAATCTACCGGGGCATGGATATCGCCGAGAACATCGATTCCTACGGTCGCCATCGCCGCAGCCGCCTTGACAGTCTCAAGGTCGCCGGAGCCTCCACGCAGGGCGTCCTCAACGGTGGTGGCGCGGAACGCCGTATCCGTCGCGCCGGTGATCCCAATCTTGAGTTCGCCAATCGTGCCGTCGCTCGCCTTCGAGACCACCGCCGCGACGCCCACGATGGCGTAGCCGGAGGCGGGGTTGGCCAGCTTCTCATAGCGGTAGCCGGTCCCCACCTGAGCGGGAACCCGGATCGCGGTGATCAGCTCCTGGGGATCGAGCGCGGTCGTCAGGAAGCCGACGAAGAACTCCCCGATTGGAATCACGCGCTCGCCGTTCGAGCCGCGCACGACAACCTCGGCATCGAGCGCCAGCACCCCGGCCGGATAATCGGCGGCGGGATCGGCGTGCGCCAGCGCCCCCCCGATCGTCCCGCGGTGGCGGACCTGCTGATCGCCGACGAGATGGGCAATCTGAGCGAGCAGACCCGCTTGCTCGGCGATGACGGGATCGGTCGCGAGCTCGTGGTGCGTGGTCAGCGCCCCAATCTGGATCGCGCCGTCTAGCTGTCGCACCCCACGAAGCTCCCCGACGCCGGTGATGTCGATGAGGTGCGCGGGCTGTGCAAGGCGGAGCTTCATCACCGGAAGCAGGGAGTGCCCGCCGGCCAGAAGCTTGCCGTCGTCAGAATGAGTCGCGAGCAACCGCAGCGCCTCGTCGATCGAGCCGGCGCGGTGGTAGGCGAACGGGTAGGGATGCATGGTGGTCTGATCCTTCGTGTGCGTCAGGGTGCGCCGATGCGTTCAGAACGAAGCCCGCCGTGCGCGATCAGTCCGCCGCCGGCGCCCGGATCGGAGTTGGCTCGTCGCCGCGAGCGATCCGGCGCGCTGCTTCATGGACGGAGGACACGATTGTCTGATAGCCGGTGCAGCGACAGATATTTCCTTCGATCGCGTCCCGGATCTCGGTGTCGTCCGGATCGGGATTCTCCGCAAGGAGCGACAGGGAGGACATGATGACGCCGGGTGTGCAGAACCCGCATTGCAGGCCGTGCTCTTCCCAGAACGCCTGCTGGACCGGATGCAGCTTGCCCTTCGGCGCGATCCCCTCGATCGTGGTGATCTCCTGCCCTTCGGCCTGCACCGCGAGCACCATGCAGCTCTTCACGGCCTTGCCGTTGAGATGAACCGTGCAGGCGCCGCACTGTCCGGTTTCGCAACCGGTATGGGTGCCGGTCAGACCGAACGAATCCCGCAGCATATAGACCAGCAGGGTCCGCGGCTCTACCTCGGCATGCCGGGATTCCCCGTTGATCGTCGTCGAAACGGTCAGCTTGTCAGGTTGCTCCACGCGAAGTGTCCTCCCCGGTGATGGACTGAAGTGTCAGGTACGGATCGAAAGGGTTACCTGGATAGTCGGTTCACGGCTTTCTCTCATTCTTTCCCGCCGTCATCCAGAGAGAGCGAAGCGACTGAAGGATCACAACAGCGCGTCGCGCGCGAAGCGCATCCGACGCAGTCGGACCATGATGCCGGACGTGCAGTGTCCTCTTCGCGAGGAAACTGCTCGGATCGGCTTCGCCAACGACGCGGCTGCTGCGATCCATCGCTGCGCTTCCGACTGATGCCGCTGCTGGAATGATGAAACGGTCTCATCGAGCGGGCCGACCATCGGCTGGCGGCCCGTCAGGACGCGTCGCTCTCGGCGCGCTGCTCCAGGCATTTGAAGAACTGGCCGACGATCATCTTCGAGGCGGGCTGGATCACGCGGCCGCCGACCCGCGCCAGCACGCCGCGAACGGTCGCGTCGCCGGACCAGTTGACGAGCGTGCCATCGCCAGCGGCCGAGATCTCGATCAGGCCTTCTCCTGACACTTGTCCCTGCGGGCCCTTGCCCTCGACGAGCATCCGGTAGCTGGTCGGCTCGTTCTTGTCGCTGATCTTGACGCGGCCCTCGTACTTGCCCTTGATCATCGCCACGCCGATCGTCATCGTCGCCGTGTATTCGTCCTCGCCGATTGCATCGAGCCGCTCGCAACCGGGCAGGCAGGCCATCAGGACGTCCGGATCGAGCATGAATTTCCAGACCTGCTCCGGCGTGGTCTTGAACGAATAGTCACCAGAAAGTTGCATCCTGTCATCCCTTCTTTCGCGATGTACTGTAGCCGAGCCCGCGCCGCCCGCAAAGTGGCTGTGCCCATGTTGCTGAATCTCCGCGTTGAATCGGCGCCCGGGCGGACATGGCGACGCCCCGGACCTGAAGGTCCGGATCACGGGTGTCACTCGCCGCTTCGATCTTACCCCTTGATGCCGGACATCCTGACTCCCTGCACGATCAGCCGTTGCAGCACCAAGAAGACGATCACGAGCGGCAACGCGCCGACCACCGCGCCCGCGAACAGGGCGGGAAGGTTGATCGTCTGCGCGGTCAGGAAGCCCGACAGCACGACCTGCACGGTGCGGGTGCCCGCGCTGCTGCCGCCGGCGATCAGCGGCCAGAGAAAGGCGTTCCAGGAGCCGATGAAAGAGAGCACGCCGAGCGCCGCCATGATCCCCATCGAGTTGGGGAGCAGCAGCTTCCAGTAGACGCCGAAGAAGCTGTTTCCATCGAGCCGCCCGGCTTCCTCGATTTCGGTCGGGAAGTCGAGATAGAACTGCCGGAACAGGAACGTCCCGAAGGCGCTGAACAGGCCCGGAATCACGATTCCCCAGAGCGTCGGAATGCCGCCGAGGGCATTGACGACCAGAAACGTGGGGACGAACGTGACCGCGCTGGGGATCATCAGGGTCAGCAGGATGAGATAAAAGATGACGTTGCTGCCCCGGAACGGGATTCGCGCCAGCGCGTAGCCGGCCATCGAGGCGAACAGCGTCTGGAAGACGAGGTTGACGAGCGCCAGCAAGGCGCTGTTGAGCATCGCCCGGGCGAAGTCGATGGACTGGTCCGAGAACAGCGTCCGGACGTTGCTCCACTGAAAGGATGCCGGAAACCACTGCCAGGCATCGAACGCGGTGATCTCTTCCTGGGTCATCAGGGCGTTCCGGACCATGATGTAGAACGGGAGCAGGAAGATCAGCGCGAGGCCGATCAGCAGGACGTAGCGAAGAACCCGCATGATGGTGTCGATGACCACGGTGTCGCCGCCGCGGGGGCGCCGGAGCTGACCGAACCGGTCATCGTTGTCGATGGATCCCGCGCTCATGTAGCGCCCTCCATCCTCGGTGAATCAGCGGAAGGCGTCATGTTCGCCCTCCGAAACCGAACAGTTTGCCTTGGACCAGCGTCACCGCAATGATGAGCGCGGTCAGGATGATGGCGCCCGCCGAACCGCGACCGTAATCCTGCTGCTGGATGGCAACCTGATAGAGATAGACGAGCGGGGGCCGGGCGAGGCTGATGTTTCCGGTGGAGCCAACCCCGCCGAGGATATTGATGAATTCGTCGAAGGCCTGGAAGGCGGCGATGAAGTTGAGCGTCAACACCGCGATCGCGGTGTTGCGAAGCAGGGGGAAGGTGATGGTCCAGAATGTCGTCCAGCCGCGCCGCGCGCCGTCGACCTCGGCCGCCTCGTAGAGGGTGGGGTCGATATCCTGGAGCCCGGCGATGAAGATGATCATGAAGAATCCGGTTTGGAGCCAGAGCCGAACCGTTACCAGCACCACCCAGTAATAAGGCGGATGCGCATCGCCGATCCAGGCCACGACCGGCGCGTTCTCATCGATCCAGTACCAGACCATATTGGCGAAGCCGTAGGCGCTTCCGCTGAAGATGCCCATCTTCCAGATCAGCGACGCGATCACATAGGAGATGGCGGTCGGAATAAAGAAAATGGTGCGAAAGATGCCCTTGCCGAACCCGACCGAGTTGACGAGCATCGCGATCAGCAGCGAGAAGAAGAAGGTCAGCGGAACAATGAACGCGGTGAAGACCAGGATCGTCCGCAGCGATCGCTGGAACTCCGCATTCGAGAGCATCGCCCGGTAATTCGCGAAGCCGACCCACTCCCCGATCGTGGCGGTGTTGCGCGCCTCCGAGAAGGAAATCAGGAATCCCCAGACGATCGGGACGAAGACGAATATCGAGAGCCCGATTACCATCGGCGCGACGAAGAGGATGAAGGCCAGGTTGGCCTCCCACTTCGTCTGCCGCCACCAGGGAACCTTGACCGTCCGTACATTTTCGAGTGACGCGGCTACCATCGCGAAGCCCTCGGGGAAACACGGGACGAGCAGCGCTGAATGCCGGAGCGGCTGATTGGCACCGCTCCGGCATTCTGCGCCGGGAGATCAGGCTCCGAGCAGGCGATCGAGCTCCGTCTGGACAAGCTTCTCCGCATTCGTGAGCTCCGCCACCGGATCGGCGCCGTTGCGCACAATGTTGGTCACGGCGTCGCCGAAGGCGGTACCCATCGCCGCCGTCCAGTATGGCGTGGTCGTCTTGCCGTACTCGGTGAGGAACCCGACGATCTCCGAGGCGGGGCCGGATTGCAGCTGAGTGGCCGTTTCGGCGGCACTGATCCGCGGCGGAACGTGGAAGCCGTAGGAGAGGTTCCAGTCCTGCTGTAGCGCGGTGTTATCGATCCAGAGCCATTTCACGAAGGCCTTGGCGGCGTCGACGTTGGGCCGCTTGCCGTTCACGCTTTGGCCCCAGCCACCGAAAAACGTGGACGGCGTGCCGTTCGCGCCGCCGGTGGACGGCCAGGGGAGCACCCCGAGGTCGTCGCCGACTGCCTCGTTGATCGCCGGGAACGCCCACAGTCCGGTCCACTGCATCGCGGTCGCGCCCTGAATGAAGGCGGAAGGATCCCAGTAGTCGGTTGCAAAGCCCTGGAGCAGCGCGCCGGTATCGTTGAGCTCCTTGAGTTTTCCGAGTGCCGCGGCGACTTCCGGCGTGTTGAAGGCCGGCTTGTTGTCCTCGGTCAGGAACTGTGCCCCGGCGGAATAGACCTGGAGGCCACCGAGCGCTCCGATGCCGGCATCGTTGCCGACGAACAATCCCTTGGTGCGGCCCGAGCCGAGCGTCTTTGTCGCGGCGATCAACTCGTCGATCGTTTGCGGAGGGGTGACCCCGGCCTCTTCGAGCAGACTCTTCTTGTAGTAGAGCGCCCCGGTATCGTCGACCATCTTGACGTAGTAGATCTTGCCGTCGATCGTTCCGGCGGCGAGATTGATCGGGTTGAAGTCGGCCTTGACCTCAGGCGTGTAGAGGTCGTCGAGCGGGACGATCTGGTTCTGCTTGACCTGGTCCAGCGTCGGGACGTTGAGCTCGAAGACGTCCGGACCTTCGTCGGTCAGGAGGGCCGCCGAGAGGATTGCTCCGTAATCTCCCTTGTTCCAGACGACTTCCAGCTCGACGTTGGCACCTTCGGGTGAGGCCATGTAGTCCTGCGCGTATTTCTGGACGGCCTGCTCGGTGCCTGCTTCGCCATACTCGTGGTACCACTGCGAGAGGCGGACCTTGTCCTGCGCGACAGCCTGGGTTGATCGACCGTAGCCGTTGAAGGCGAGCGCGCCTCCGGCGAAGAGCATCGACTTGACGACGTTCCGGCGGTTGAGGCCGTATGTCGAAATGCGAGGAGTCGAAGAGTCTTTGGAGTTGGGGTCCATTGAAAAGCATCTTTCTATCCGCGCGCGGCGGCGAAGAACGTCAGCGGCTATCGGTTGTGCGATAACGGGAACTATACGAGATTGCTGCACACTGTCAATGTCCCTGGGCGTCTCGTGCGCGGTGCCGAAGAGAGGGCGAATAGCGTAGGCTGGAACGATCGCGGAGGCATCGTGCGGAGTTGTGAGCCGCGCGATGCGTCCGGACGTTCATGTGTACGTTTCAGGGAAGCGAGCGGGCCGAACTCGATGCCGACAGCCCGGTCGCCAGGGAGAAACCGGTCATGAGTCAGCTCAGAGTCGCGACGCCACCATCCTTTGAAGCCGTTGATGCTATCGACCGGCGACGGCTAATCGCCGCCGGAGCCGCGTTGGCAGCCATTCCGATCCTCGGCTGCGACCATGAGACATTCGCGCAGGGTGCGACTCCCGCGCCCATACCGGGTGGGATCCTCCGCGCCGGGGTCCAGGGCGACCCGACCGAGCTCGATCCGCATCTCACCGTGCTCGCCGCCGCCGGGCTCGTGATCGAGCTGGTCTACGAGGGGCTCGTCGACGTCGGACCCGATCTCCTGCCCCGGCCGGCGCTGGCTGAATCGTGGGACATCTCGGCGGACGGGCTCACCTACACCTTCGCCCTCCGCCCCGGCGTCACGTTTCACAACGGGCGGGCGCTGACGGCGGACGACGTGATCTACAGCATCGACCGGATCCAGAACCCGGAGACGGCGTCGCCATCGGCGTCCTACACCTCCGGCATCGCCGCGATCGAGGCGCCGGACGACGCGACCGTTGTCGTCACCCTCGCCACGCCCGACGCCTCATTTCTCTCCAAGCTCGGCTACTGGGGCGTCGCGATCGTGCCCCGGGAGGAGGTCGAGAAGACCGGCGACCTGACCCAGACGATGGTTGGGACCGGCCCGTTCACGTTCACGGAGTATGTGCCTAACACGCAGGTCGTGCTCGGCCGCAACGCGTCGTACTGGGACACCGGCAAGCCATACCTCGATGGCGTCGAGTTGAGTATCGTGCCCGAGGATACCTCTCGCACGGCGGCGCTCGTCTCCGGCACGGTCGACCTGATCGAGCAGGTGCCGCACAAGGACATCACGACGCTCCAGGCGAACGACGCCGTGGTCCTCGCCGGAGAGCGGACGACGAACCTGCGCTGGATCGTTTTCAACCTGCGGCGCCCGCCGTTCGACAACATCGACTTCCGGAAGGCGGTGGCGATGACGATCGACCGCGGGCCGATCATCGACGCCGCCGTGTTCGGGCATGGTGAGCCGTTGCTCGGCCTGTTCCCGGATGCGTTCTGGGCCGGCTACCAGGGAGAGATTCCGGCTCCCGATCCGGAGGCCGCGCAGGCGCTGCTGGCCGGGGTGACGCTGCCGGCCGACTTCGCGCCCCGGCTCCTGACGTGGGCGCAATACGGGTTCCTCTCCAACACCTCGGTCGTGGTCCAGGAACAGCTCCGCCAGATCGGGATCGCGGCGGAGATCGATGCCCAGGAGAACGCGATCTACATCGACAACTTCTTCAGTGGCAACTTCGACATCGCGGTGATGGGTGCATCCGGCTATCTCGACCCCAACGAATGGCTCGAGCAGAGCCTGAAAACGGACGGCACCAACAACGCCGCCGGGTACAGCAATCCGGAGTTCGACGCGCTCCTGGAGGAGGGGTTGGGCACGACGGATCAGGCGGCTCGTGCCGAGATCTACCAGCAGGCGCAGCAGATCATCATCGACGATGCGCCCTGGATCAATCTCTACACCTCCAACACCTTCGAGGGTCTGGGCACGAAGGTTCGCGGATTCGAGCACATGCTGTCTGGCGGGTTTTACTCACTGCGTGGTGTCTGGCTGGAGGAGTGATCCGGGTAGTCCGGCCATCGGCCGGCCTGGTGGATCAGGCGCTGGTTGCGGGGCGGGAACGGCAAGGGAAGGCGCTTCGCGCCGATTCAAGACCGGCTGCAGCACGGTGCGCTTGCGCCGGGGGATCCCTCGTCGCTTCGCTCCCTCGGGATGACAGAACGCGGGGGGTATGCGGCCACACTGGGAGGCCACCGATGCCGCTTACCGATGCCGCTTACCGATGCCGCTTACAGGGGCCTCCCCTACCGGCAGGTCGCGGGCCGGGGTGTTCACGCGCGCAACCAATGGGAAGCAGAGCATGACTGAGCAGGCATGGGGCCGAAACGGGAGGCCACAGGGGCCTCCCCTACGAGTTGGGGGGAAGTGTCCGCGAAATCGTGACGTTTGCTGGCGCAAGCGTGGGCGGACACATTCGACCAGCTCAGTACTCTGTCCAACGCTGATCATCATTCCCCCGCAACGTCATCCAGAGGGAGCGCAGCGACCGACGGATCCCCGCGCGAAGCGCATCCGGCGGAGCGGACAGGTTTGCACCGCGGACGCGCTGTAGCTTGCCGTGGTGAGCTTTATCGTGCGGCGTGTGCTGCTGATGATTCCGGTCCTGCTCGGGGTGACGATGGTCACGTTTATCATCGTGCGCTCGATCCCGGGCGATCCGGTCCAGGTGATGCTCGGGGCTGACAGGAGGACAACGCCCGAGCAGATGGAAGCGATCCGGACATCGTATGGGCTCGACCGGCCCCTTCCCGTGCAATACGTCCGGTGGCTGGGACACGTCGTCCAGGGCGATCTGGGGCAGTCGTTGCGCACACGCCGGCCGCTCACGGATGAGCTGCGCTTGCGGTTGCCGGTGACGATCCAGCTCGCGGTGATGGCGGCGATCCTGGCGGCGATCCCGGCGCTTGTGGTCGGGGTCGTCGCGGCGCTGAAGCGCAATTCCAGCGTCGACTACCTGGCGACGATCGGGACATTGATCGGCGTCTCGGTCCCGAACTTCCTGCTCGCGACGCTGCTGGTGTTGCTCTTCTCGTACACCCTGAAATGGCTGCCGCCAGTTGGTTTCCAGCCGCTGCTGGAGGATCCGGCGCAGAACCTCAAGACCATGATCATGCCCGCGATCAGCCTTGGTCTGCCGCTGGCCGCGGTCCTGATGCGAAACACCCGCTCGTCCGTTCTCGAAGTGCTCGGGCAGGAGCATGTGCGGACCGCCCGCGCCAAGGGCCTGCCGCAACGCCGGGTGCTGTTCCGCCACATTCTGCCGAATGCGGGGATTCCGATCCTCACGATCGCCGGGATCCAGGTCGCCAACCTGCTCGGCGGCACGGTCATCGTCGAGCAGATCTTCGGGCTGCCCGGCGTCGGACGGTACGTCTACGAGGCGATCGCGAATCGGGATTACCCGGTGGTCCAGAGCGTGACGCTGGTGCTGGCGTTCCTGTTCGTGCTCGTCAGCCTGGTCGTCGATATTCTCTACGCCGTGATCGACCCCCGGCTCCGCACGCGATGACGACCGCCATGGGACGAGGGCATGACTGTCTGTCGTAGGGGCCGACCTTGTGTCGGCCCGGTGCGGCAAAGCCGCACGTTGGTAGTTGTGGCGGGACGAAGGTTCGCCCATGCGTGACAGCGCACTGGACCCGGTGTCTTCCGACCCGCCAGGCCGGTTGGGCCGCGTCACGGGCGAGCGGGTGTCGAAGCGGCGCGGCCTGCTGGCGGTGCTCGTCCGCCAGCGTCTCGCGTTGACGGGCGCGATCCTGATCGGCGCGTTCGCGATCGCCGCGATCGTCGGCCCGCTCCTTGTCCCGTATGGTCCCACCGAGCAGTTCCCCGGTCAGCAGCTCACGGGACCGGGAGGAGCCTTCCCCCTCGGGACCGACGAGTTCGGGCGCGACATCCTCAGCCGCCTGGCTCATGGTGCGCGAATCTCGTTCCAGGTCGGGGTGATCGCGGTCGGGATCTCGGCGCTGATCGGGATCGTTCTCGGAATGATCGCGGGGTACGCCGGGGGCTGGGTCGACAGCGTGATCTCCCTGCTGATGGATGTGCTGTTCGCGTTTCCGGCGATTCTCCTGGCGATCGCGCTCATGACCGCGCTCGGGAACTCGCTGACCAACGTGATGATCGCGATCGGGCTGGTCAACGCGCCGTCGTTCATGCGCGTCGTCCGAGGAGCGGTGCTGACGGTGCGGCGAACGACGTACGTCGAGGCGGCGGTGGTGACCGGAGCGTCGGTGCCGCGAATCATGCTGCGCCACATCTTTCCCAACATCACGGCCCCGCTGATCGTGCACGCCTCGCTCAACTTCGCGTTCGCGGTCTTGGCCGAGGCGTCATTGGCGTTCCTGGGGCTCGGGAACAAGCCGCCGTCTCCCTCATGGGGGTCGATGGTGTCGGCATCGTACGGGGTGCTGCAACTCGCTCCGTGGGCGGCGATCTTCCCAGGCCTGGCGATCGCGCTGACGGTGCTGGGGTTCAACCTGCTGGGCGATGGGCTGCGCGACGCGCTGGATCCGAGGCTCCAGAATGGGGGCTGATGGCCCCACTGGGTTCGACATCAAACAGCCAACGCCCGATGGTCGGCGGCGGGGGCTCGCGAACCCGAGACGTTCGCTGGCGATTCGGGAACTTACGTGAAGCTTCGCTTCACCGGGCCGCCACAGGGGCGGCCCCTACGATAGGGCGGTTTGCGGCGGAGGAATTGGATCGGCGGGGGCGTCGTCGAGGCCGAGAGAGGTCTCGATCAGGGTCTGCTTGCGCACGATCAGCGCCCGAAGGTAGTCGTCGAGCGGAGGGACGACCGGGGAGGCCGACGAGCCTGGCTCCCCCTGGGCGGTGTCGAACGATTCGGTCTCGAACTGCCGGGCGCGAAGGAGCGCCCGGTAGAGGGCGTGAAGCTGCTCCAGCTCACCGGTGACCTTGCGCGTCGATGATCCGGGAAGCTCGGTCGCCATCCGCCGCTGGAGCAGGCGCTGGACCTGATCGTAATCCGCCTCGCGGGTGTTCGTCCCGCTCCGGACATAGATCGCGCCACGCCGGACATGATCGTCGTCTTTGTGCCACTCGTCCTCGCAGACGAAGGGGATGTCGTGCGGGAGATCGGGAATCGCCAGCACCTGGATCAGCTTGCCGCGGAGAGGCTCGTAGGTGGCGTTCGCGTAATCGAAGTCGAGCAGCGTAACCTCGTTCAGGAGTGGACCGGGCACGAACGAGCGAAAGGTGTCGAAGACCTGTTGCTTCGACATCAGCTCGCCGAGCCCGACCGGCTCCAGCGTCGCATCCCGGATCCCGAACAGGATCACGCCGCCGCCGGAGTTCGCGATCGCCAGGGCGGTCTTCGCCATCCGGGGGATCGCTGGCCACGCTTCCTTGAGTTCGTACTGACCGAACTCGCCGCCGAAAAAGCGGATCAGCTCCTGCAATCCATCCCGGCTCGGGTCGGCGATGAAGCGGACGATGTCGTCCTTGATCCGCTGGGACAACGTTTCCACCATACGAGCAGCGTTCCTCCCTGTACGCGCGAAGTTTCGCACGTGCAGCCGCACCGGGCAGCCGCATCAGGCAGTGGCCCTCATCGAATCCGGCATCCGCCAGAGACGCCGCAACGTACAAGAGGGTAACGTCTTGCCCCCGAGCGATCAGAACGGAACTTCCGAATGCCTCCATCACCCATGAACCGTCGCGCGTTGCTTGGTAGCCTGGCCGGTGCGGGAGTGGCCGTCGCCGGATGGCAACCCCGGAACGTTGCGCAAACCACGGCGACCGCTCCGTCGATTCCCACGTCGTTCACGGCCCCGATCGGCTGGGCCGGTCAGTTCCCCGGCGACGGGTTCCGGATCGGCCACGGCTTCGCCTGCGAGAACACCTGGTTCAACCCCGGCTGGTGGCACACGGGCGAAGACTGGTATGCCGTCGACCGTGACACCGGGGATGCCGTGATCTACGCCGTCGCGGCGGGCGAGGTCGTTTACGTCGGATTCGACTACCCAGGCCGGGTGATCATCGTTCGCCACGCAGACGATCTCTTCTCGGTGTACGGGCATTTGAACTTCGACACGGTGGTCAGGCAGGGGCAGGTAGTCGCCGCGGTTGATACGCTCGGCTCGGTGCTGCTCCAGGTCGGTAGACGGGCACCGAGCCACCTCCACTTCGAGCTCAGGACCTTCCTGACGACGCCGCTCGTGAATGGCAATCGCCCCAGTCACGGAGTGACGTGCGGGACGAATTGCCCGCCGGGTCCGGGCTACTGGCCGATCACCGCGGCAGAGCACCCGACCGCGATGGGTTGGCGGAACCCGACCCATCAGCAGCTGAAGATGGCGCTGGAGCCTGGAATTTCTGACGGGCTCAAGGTGCGTCCGCAGTCGGCGGCGCTGGGGCGGACGGTGCCGCTCCACGTCGATCCGGACAGCGGATCGGACGTGCGGAAGCAACTGACGCTCGGCGTGGACGACGCATTCCCCCTGCGCGACCTCTTCGCTGGCGATCCGGCGTCAACCGGTACCAGCGCCGGAGCGTACGGGTATTGGCTCCGGATCGCATTGGCCGGGAGGATCGAAGGGTGGGTCCAGGCGGCGATCCCGTCCGATCGGGAGACCGGGTCGGATGGGCGGCCATCGTCGATCGACCGTCCGTTCCTGCTCGTGAGCGCGGAAGGATTGAGGACCGAATAGCTTTGGATGCAGGAAGGACGCAAAGGTGACCGATTCGAATCTCATCATCATCGAGGGCCAGGAAGGTGCCGGAAAATCGACGACAATTCGAGCATTGGTGAAGGCGATCCCGGAGAGTGCGCAGATTGACGCGGAGGATGTCGGCGAAGTGAATCCGTGGCGGATGAACGATGCGTATCTCCGGATGCTGCGCAAGAACGTCGCTGACCTAACACGCAACTTTTGGAGCGCGGGTTATCGAAACGTCATTGCCGGGAGCTTTCTCAGTAACGTTGATCACTACCGGGCGTTCCGCGACGTGTTGAACATGCCTGCCAACGTCTATGTCGTTCAGCTATGTGCGTCGAAAGCAGCCCGCGATGTCCGGCGGATCAACCGTGGGAAGGAGACCAGCGAGGAATGGAGGGACATGGTTGATCGGGTCGATCCGGAAGATACGACCTTTGTCTCCGCGGACGCTGACTTCCGCTACCTGCGCATCGACAATGAAGCACTCACCGTAGCGGAGACCGTTGGTGTCGTCCTGCACTGGCTCCCGGACATCGTTGTTGAGACTCTGCCCCGCCAGAGACATTCCACTTGAAAAAAGGGAAGACACCGCGACCGAATCGACAAGGTCATGTGGACGGCGCGTGATGCAACAGGAGCGGCTCATGGATCAGCAGCTCTGGACGATCGCGCTCGGCGAGTGGGTCGACGGGTGGGTCCAGGCGGCGATCCCGTCCGGTCGGTAGACCGGCTCCGACGGCCGCCCGTCATCGATCGACCGCCCGTTCCTGATCGTGGCGCGGAACCGGCCGCGACGCCGGGACCGTAACGCCCGAGGGCTTCTACCAGCGGTCGAGGAGGGCGGCGACGCGGCGGCCGCCACGGAAGAACCGCGACGGCGGGAGGCCGGTCAGCCGGGACGTGCCGCGCACGAGATAGGTCGTCGTGGCGATCATCAGGATCAAGGTGACGATGGTGACGGTCGGGAGGCGGAGGGCGCTCATCGTGCCCAGCTCGCGGTTGAACGCGGCGGTGCCCGGTGTGCTGGTGACGATGACGGTCGCTAGGACATAACGCATGACCCCGGAAAGGGCCATCGTGCCCGCCCACAGCAAGGAGGTGCGGGTGACGAGACGTCGATAGGAGGCGTCCGTGCCCTGTGCGGCGATCGCGCGGGCGGCGGTGTCCCGCTCCACGACCTGATCGAACAGCAGTCGGACGAGCGGGTAGCGGGTTCCCGCCGAGCCGGCGATCAGGACGCTGAAGAGCAGGGGAATCGCTGCCTCCTTGACAGCGAACCACTCCGGCGGCAGTTCCAGCAGGCCGATCAGTCCGGTGAAGAGGAGGCTGACGATGCTGATCGCCGCCGTGACATCGACTCGGCGGCTCCGCGCCAGCTCCCAGACGCCGTAACCAAGGGGAAGAACGAGGCTGAGCAGCAGGGCTGGGATCGCCCCAAGGCGATCGGCGTCGCTCAGGGTGAGCAAGATCGCGATCGGAATCACGATCGTGAGCAGGAACTTCAGCATCAGGTCGCGGGCGACCACCGCACGTGAACGGGAGAGACGATCGACCGGTTCAAGCGATTCCAGCAGTCGTGTCGCACCCGAAAAACATCCGACAGTTCCGTATGTTCATTAGGCAGGGACAGTGCCCGCTGCGCGATGCAGCAGCTCGGATCGGCTCCGCCGGGTGATCCTTCGGTCGCTGTGCTCCCTCTGGATGACAGGAGGAAAAGAATGACAGAAGGCATTTGATCGGGTACACGGCGTGGCCACGCGGGGGTCAGTGCATGTACGAGGTGGGGGCAGCCGAGTTCCATCATCAGGTAGTGGCCCCCTCGAGGTCCGCCAGCTCGGTTTCGATCAACGTGACGAGCCCGGCCATGCCCTCGGCGTCGAAGATGAGGCGGGCACCGGCGGTGGCGTAGAGCTCCGGAAGTGGGCGTGTGCCGCCGAGGGCCAGCGCGGCGCGGTAATCGGCGATGGCTTTGGCTTCGTCGCGGAGGCTGTTGCGCCAGACCTGGAGCGCGCCGAGCTGCGCGATCGCGTACTCGATGTAATAGAACGGATACAGGAAGATGTGGAGCTGCCGGTACCAGCGCGCGGTGCGCTCCGCCTTCAGCCCGCTCCAGGCGAGACCCGGCTCGAACCGCTCCCAGAGCTCGACGAACTTCGCGTCGCGCGCGTCCCGGTCCGCCGCCGCCGGGTCGGTGTAGAGCCACTGCTGGAAGGCATCGACCGTCGGAATCCACGAGAACCGGGTCAGCAAGGCATCGAGCTGCTCGATTCGCGCCCGGCGGTGCTCGTCGGCGTTGTAGAACCCGCCTTCCGCTTCGGCCAGATAGGGAGCCGTCAGCAGCTCCATCGACATCGAGGCGACCTCGTCCATCTCCTCGCCGGGGTCCCAGGCGTGGACGAACGGCAGGTGCGCCGCCGCGAAGCCGTGGAAGGCGTGCCCGGCCTCATGCATCAGGATCTGGACATCGTTGCTGGTGCCCGAGGCGTTCATGAAGATGAACGGGCGTTGCCGATGGGGGTACGTGTTGCAGAATCCGCCCGGCCGCTTGCCAGGGCGGCTGTCGAGATCGAGCAGTCCCTCGCGCCGCATGGTGCTGAAGTAGTCGCCGAACGCGGGATCGACCCGGGCGAAGATGGATTCGGATGTCGCGTTCAGGTCGTCGATCGCCGCGTAGGGCATCAGCGCCGGGCGACCGAGCGGGTCGGGCGCGAGATCCCAGGGGCGAAGCGATTCCAGCCCCAACAGCGCCTTGCGCCGCTCGTGGCGGCGAGCCGACGCGGGCATGAAGGTTTGCTCGACCGAAGCGTGGAAGGTCTCGCAGTCGGCGGGGGTGTAGTCGTAGCGGTGGAGCGCCGCGAACATGTAGTCGCGGAAGTTCGCGAATCCGGCGTTGCGGGCAAGCCGCTGCCGCTTTTCGAGCTGGGCATCGAAGATATCAGCGATCTCGTCGCGATGCTGCATGTAGGGCTGGAACTGCAGGCGCCAGGCGCGCTCGCGCACCGAGCGGTCGGGGTGGAGCAGGAACGGGCCGAGCTGGGGAACCGGGATCTCCCGGCCCTCCCACTCGACCGTCATGCCGCCGGTCAGTTTGCCGAAGCGCCCGTTGAGCGCGTGAAGCTCCTCCTCGATCGGGATGTTCTCCTCCCGGAAGATCTCCTGATCGGTGCGGAACCGTTTGACCGCCATCTCAAGGTCGGGCCGGGTGTAACCCGCCTCGATCAGCTTGCGGGAGAGGCGGACGACCTGCTGGTGATGGCGCGGGCCGATCTCGCCCGAGAGCCGGCGGTGCGCGGCGTCCTTCGCCGGGTCGGCGGTGTCACTGGCGGCGGCGACCTCGGCCAGCAATCTGGCCTCGATCAGCGCCGTGTCGGCCGCGTGCCAATCGGCGAGCCAGGCGTCCATCACGGGGGCATCGGCGGCGTCGAGCGGGCGGGCCGCCAGCTCGTCATAGAGCGGGAGGATGCCGGGCCAGGTCGCGTCCACGAACGTGTGCGGGGTGACTTCGGCGAAGTCGGTAGGGATGGTCGTCATGCGGTGTGCGGGCTCCATGGCGTCAGGACAGTGTGTTTCAGGCGGCGGCGACCTCGCCGAGGTCCGCCAGCTCGGTTTCGATCAGGGTGACCAGCTCGGCCATGCCCTCGGCGTCGAAGATCAGGCGGGCGCCAGCGGCGTCGAAGAGCTCCGGCAATGGCCGGGAGCCGCCGAGGGCCAGCGCGGCGCGGTAGTCGGCGGTCGCCTTCGCCTGATCGTGCATGCTGTTGCGCCAGACCTGGAGCGCGCCGAGCTGCGCGATCGCGTACTCGATGTAATAGAACGGGTAGAGGAAAATGTGCAACTGCTTGTGCCAGCGGGCCGTGCGCTCCGCTTCGAGCCCGGTCCAGTCCAGTCCGGCGTCGAACCGGCCCCAGACCTCCAGCCATTTGCGGTCCCGCTCGTCGCGGTCGATTGCCGCCGGATCAGTGTAGAGCCAGTGCTGGAAAGCATCGACGGTCGCGACCCAGGCGAAGATCGCGAGCACCCCATCGAGATGCTCGACGCGGGAGCGGTTGTAGTCGTCGTCGTTATAGAAGCCACCATCCCTCTGATGGAGGTAGGGCGCGGAGAGCAGCTCCATCGACATCGAGGCGACCTCGGCCATCTCGCTGCCTGGGTGCCGCTGGTGGACGAAGGGGAGCTTCGCGGCCTCGAAGCCGTGGAAGGCATGCCCGGCCTCGTGCAGCAGGGTGCGTACGTCGCTGGCGACGCCGGAGGCGTTCATGAAGATGAACGGACGTTTGCGATACGGATACGTCGTACAGAATCCGCCCGGTCGCTTGCCGGCGCGGCTGTCGAGATCGAGCAGCTCTTCGGTGCGCATCGTCTCGAAGTACTCGCCGAACACGGGATCGACCCGTGCGAAGATCGCCTCGGATTTCGCGTTCAGATCCTCGATCGACTCGTAAGGCTGGAGAGCGGGGCGGCCGAGGGGGTCGGGGGCTGTATCCCAGGGGCGGAGCGAATCGAGGCCCATTTGGGCTTTGCGTTGCTCGCGGCGGCGGGCGATCGCGGGCACGAAGGTCTGCTCGACCGAGGCGTGGAACGTCTCGCAATCGGCGGGGGTGTAATCGTAACGGTACTTGTCCTCGAAAATGTAATCGCGGTAGTTGGCGAATCCGGCGTTTTTCGCCAGTGCCTGACGTTTCCCCAACTGCTCGTCGAAGATGTCGGCCAGCTCGGTGCGCTGGTTGATGTAGGGCGCGAATTGGAGACGCCAGGCGCGCTCCCGGAGCGCACGGTCGGGATCGAGCATGAACGGGTTGAGCCGCGGCAGCGGGATCGATTCGCCGTCCCATTCGACGGTCATCCCGCCGGTCACCTTGCCATAGCGGGCGTTGAGCCCCTGGAGCTCCTGCTCGAGCGGGACATTCTCCTCGCGGAAATTGTCGCGGTCGGTCCGGAACCGGCGCAGGGTGGTCTCGAGGTCGGGCCGGGTGTAGCCGGTGTCGAGGAGCTTGCCAGCGAGGCGGACGATCTGCTCGCCGCGTTTCGGGCCGATCTGACCGGAGAAGCGGAGGAAGGCCTCCTCGTTGGCGGGGTCGGTGGTGTCGATCGAATAGGCGACGTTGGCGATCTGGGCCGCCTCGGAGAGGGCGGCGTCCAGCGCGTTCCAGTCATTGAGCCACGCTTCGATCGCGTTGGGCGCGTCACCGTCGAGCGGGCGTGCCGCCAGCTCCTCGTAGAGCGGCCGGATGTCGGCCCATGTCGAGGAAGTGAACTGGGCGGGCGTCAGTTCCTGGAACTGAGTTGGCATGAGAGAGGTCCCCCTGATGCTGAACGTCGCGCGGCGGAAAGAGCCGCGTTGCTATCCTAACGGCGGAGCGGTCTCGCCGCACCCTGTGACGGGATGCCCATCGAGCATCAGCACCATGAGGTCGTCGTCGATCGTCGTGCCACCGGCGAGGATGTCGACGCGGGGCAGACGGCCGATGCGGACGAAACCGGCCCGCTCGTAGGCGCGAATCGCTACCGCGTTGTGGGACGCGGCGGTGATGTGAACCTGAAGCACCCCAGGCACATCCCGGGCATGGCCGAGCGCGCGAGCGAGCAGCGCCGAGGAGATGCCGCGACCTCGCGCCTCGGGAGCGACGTAGACGCCCCAGATGCTGACGCGGTGCCGGTTCTTCGGGCGGGTCTCGCGGACCACGCCGATCATTCCCAGCGGGGTGCCGTTGCGATCAAACGCCCCCAAGGTGCGGTTGTCCCCGCTGTTCCATCTCGTGTGGAACTGGTCCGTCGCGTTCGCCAGCGAGAGCGTTTCGGCCTCATCGACAGGCTGGCCGAAGGCGTCGGGATGATCGCGGAGCGCTCGCAGGCGAAGCTCCCAGCAGGCCGGAAACCGTTCGACGGTGATCCGCTCGACCGTGAAGGAGGCATTGTGTGAAGTGGTCATCGTCACGGAACTCCCGCTCCCGAGCGCGCGAGCCAGGGCGGCTTCGGTCAGCCCGAGGGTGCGCCCGCGCCGGACCCGTCCAGATGCGGTAAAATGACATCATGCGCAGCACAATGCTTCGTACGTACCGCATGCACTCCGTTGGTCAGCAGTGAAGTGTACGCGGCATCGGTTAGCGGCACTGGAGTCAGGCTGGCCGATGCATGGACAGACGTTGATACCGCGCTTCATAACCGGGCGCCAGAATACCGGTGAGATCAGAGAACCGCGAGGCGTGGTTCCGGCTCACCAGGGAAACGAGGAACTGCATTTGGCAAAGAAACCGCAAGCGCGCCGACCGGTGCGCAGTCCCGCTCCCGTCGCGACCGCCGCTCCGCCGGAGGCGGGCCCACGTCGCGTCAACCCGGACGCGATCGCCGTCGAAGGCAAGATTCTCGAGGCGCTCCCGAACGCGATGTTCACCGTGGAGCTCGAGAACGGGCACAAGGTGCTCGGGCATCTGGGCGGGCGAATGCGCAAGAACTACATTCGCGTGCTTCCGGGCGACCGCGTGGTCGTCGAGCTTTCGCCGTACGACCTGACACGCGGGCGGATCACGTTCCGCCACCGGTAAGCAACGGGATCGGGAACCGATCGGACGGGCCGTCACGGCCTGCTTCACAGACGGCGTGAGACCAAGGCGCCGGGGTACACTCGCCCCGGCGTTTCCCTGCCCCGAGCGGGGTGCGTTCGATTCGCCCGGATCATCAGCGCCCCGAGTGGCCGCCTGCCTTTGCGCCCGGTCTCCGCATCACCGAAAGAGCAGCCTTGTGAGATCGTGGCGAGCCTGGCTCGGCATCGCAATCAGCGCCGTGTTCGTCTACATCGCGTTCCGGGGCCAGAACCTTGGAGACGTGCGCGACGCGCTCGGCGAGGCGAATCTGTGGTGGGTGCCGCCTGCGCTGGCGCTCTACTTCATCGGCGTGTGGCTTCGCGCTACCCGATGGAGCATCCTCTTGCAGCCGCTCGCGACAGCCAACAGCCGCCAGCTCTTCCCGGTCGTGGTCGTCGGCTACATGGCGAACAACGTGCTGCCCCTCCGCACCGGCGAGATCGTTCGCGCCTATCTCATTCGCCGCACGTACAACGTGCGCAAGACGTCTGTGCTCGCCACGATCGCGGTCGAACGTCTCTTCGACGGCTTCACGATGCTCAGCTTCATGCTCGTCGCCACGGCCTTCGTCTCCTTTACAAGTGAGCTGCGACACCTGGCGATCGTCGCCTTCGTGCTGTTCACCGGTCTTTTGATCGGGCTTTTTCTGCTCACCCTTGGCGGCACCTTCCTCGACCGATTGATCCAGATCGTGCTCGGCCCCCTGCCAACGAAGATCGCCGACAGCGTCGAGCGGTTGACGGAGTCGTTCCTCAGCGGTCTGGGCGTATTCCGGAATCGCCGCGATCTGCTGAAGGTCGCGGCGCTCTCGCTCGCCGCCTGGCTGTTCGAAGCCTCTATGTACTACACGATCGCGCGCGGGTTCGGGTCCGTGATCCGGGAGGCGATGGGGATCGCGGCGACGCTGATGACGACCGGGGTGGCGAACATGGCGACCCTGATCCCGTCGTCGCCGGGGTACATCGGGCAGTTCGAGTTCGGTGTCAAGCTCGTGTTGAACGGGGCGCTCGACGTGCCCCAGAACCAGGCGCTGGCCTACGCGATTCTGGTTCACGCCGCGCTCTACTTCCCGATCACGATCTGGGGTGTGATCGAGTGGTCGAGGCAGCACCTCTCGTTCCGTCAGGTACGGGATGGCACGGACGATGGAGACGCCCAGCAACCGGCCCGGCCCGATTCCGGAGCGGCGGTGACCTCCGGTTCCTGATCCCGATCCGGCCAGCGCGCCGTTCGTCTCTCCGTCATCCGTAAAGGGCGTGCGTGCATGGAAATCTGGCAGGCGATCGTGCTCGGCATCGTGCAGGGGATTACCGAGTTTCTCCCCGTGTCCTCGTCTGCCCATCTCATCATCTTCCCCTGGCTGTTCGACTGGGAAGCGTCGAGCTTGTCGTTCGACACGTCCCTCCACCTGGGAACGATGACCGCCGTGGTCGTCTACTTCCGGTCCGAGATCGTGAAGATGGTGCGGGCGATTCCGGTCGCGCTGGCCGATCCGATCGGGTTGCTGACCGGACGGGGCGGGGACAAGGTGGAGCCGGAGCGGGCGGCCGACGCCCGGCTCGGGCTGCTGATCGTGATCGCGACCATGCCGGGCGTAATTCTGGGCCTGCTGTTCGAGGACACGGTCAACGAGATCTTCCACACCGAGGCGAACTCCAGCCGCGCGATCGCGACGATCGCCTTCATGCTGATCGTCGTCGGGATCGTGTTGTACGTCGCCGAGCGGGTGTCGACCCGGACGCGAACGATGCCCGGTCTGCGCTGGCTCGACGCGGTGATCATCGGCTGCGCGCAGGCGGTGGCGTTGATTCCGGGCACCTCGCGCTCCGGCGCGACGATCACCGCCGGGTTGTTTCGCGGCCTGACCCGTGAGGACGCGGCGCGCTTCTCGTTCCTGGCTGGCATGCCGATCATCCTGGGCGCGGCGTTGAAGGGACTCGCCGACGCGATCAGGGAGGGGATGAGCGGGCACGAACTCACGCTGTTCCTCTCGGGGGCGGTGAGCGCCGCGATCGTCGGATTCCTGACGATCTGGGGGCTGCTGCGCTTTCTCCAGCGCAAGGGAACGGTCGTGTTCGTGATCTACCGGATCGCCTTCGGCATTCTGCTGCTGGTCCTGCTCGCCGTCCGGTAGCCGGGGTTACGCCGTATCAGATTCGGCATACCGGATCGGGGCGTTTGCTGGCGACGCGGAGATCAACGTGAAGCTCCGCTTTACAGGGTCGACACCGATGCCGCTTACAAGGCCGAACCCCATGATGGTCGCCCCGTCGCGTGGCGTCCAGTGGTAATGCCGGCGTGCGGGACATGTGGTTGCCGATGCACTCGTTCGCGGGTATGCTTGTCGCAGGATATGTGTATGTGCATGCACTTGTCAGGATGTGAGCCGTGGAAACGATCGAACTGGATGTGGTGCCGACCGCTCAGGAGCCGGGCTGGAACGACGACTGCGAGTGCCTGCATCCCGAGGCCGTGATGGGAGCCCGCCGCGCGCTCGGCGAAACTCCGGGCGCTGGGGAGATCGCCTCGCTGTTCGCGATCCTTGGCGACCCGACCAGGATGCGGGTGCTGCTGGCGCTCGGGTCCGGCGAACTCTGCGTCACCGATCTCTCCGCCGCCACTGGGGTGAACCGGACGACGATCTCGCATCAGCTCCGGCTGCTCCGCGGTCACCGGCTGGTCCGGCGGCGGCGGGATGGCAAGGTGGTTTATTACGCGCTCGATGATGACCATGTGACCGCGCTCCTGACCGTCGCGAGCGCGCACACCGCCGAGAGCGCGCTGGTCGCCACCGGCGATGGGGTTTCAGCGTGAGCAGCGCCACGAGCGATCCGGTTGTGGGCGAGTCGATTATGTTCGACATCGCCGGGATGGATTGCGGCGACTGCGCCCGCAGCGTCGAGCGCGTCGTGGGGCAGCTTCCGGGCGTGACGAGCGCCGAAGTCAGCTTCGGCGCGGCGACGTTGACCGTGGCGACCGTGGCCACCGCCCTAACTGGCCCGCCCCTTGCGGATCGGGAACGCGCGATCGAACGTGCGGTCGATCGCGCTGGCTACACCGCGTTACCACGATCCGGTGGCCGCCGCGGGATCGTGGCAGACGTCCCGTGGTGGAAGAATCGGAAGCTCGCGCCAACTGCCAACGCGCTCGTTCTCTGGCTACTCGCTGTCGCGACGCAGTTCCTGTTCGGTCTCGGCCCAGTGGCGATCGCGCTCTACCTCGTCGCGATTGTGATCGGGGGCTACCCGATCGCCTCGGTCGCCCTCACCTCCCTGCGGGTGCGGCGTCTCGACATGAACGTCCTGATGTCGGTCTCGGTCGTCGGCGCCGTTGCGCTTGGCGACTGGTCCGAGGCTGGGCTGGTCGTGGTCCTGTTCTCGATCGGGACGACCTTGCAGGGGATTACCTTCGATCGCACCCGGCGGGCGATCCGATCCCTGCTCGATGTCGCGCCCGCTGAAGCGCAAGTGCTGCGGGATGGCATCGAGGTGACCGTCGCGGTGGATACCCTCATTCCGGGAGACCGGATCGTGGTGCGCCCCGGGGAGCGCCTTCCGGCCGATGGAGAGATCGAGCGGGGCCAGTCCGCCGTCGTTCAGGGGGCGATCACCGGAGAGTCGAGCCCGGTCCTCCGGGCAAGTGGCGACCCTGTCTTCGCGGGGACGATCAACGGCTCCGGAGCGCTGACGGTGCGGGTAACGAAACGCGCTACGGACACCGTGCTCGCCGGGATCGTTCATCTCGTCGAGAAGGCTCAGGCGTCGAAGGCACCCTCTCAGCAACTGGTCGACCGGTTTTCCGCGATCTACACCCCCGCCGTCGTCACGCTGGCGGCGCTTCTGGCGGGCGGGGGCTATCTCTTCACGAACGATGGCTCGTCGTGGCTCTATCGTGCGCTTGTCTTGCTCGTGATCGCCTGCCCCTGCGCGCTGGTGATCTCAACGCCGGTCTCGATCGTGTCGGCGATTGGCGCCGCGACCCGCCATGGACTCCTCGTCAAGGGTGGCGCGGCGCTGGAGGACATGGCGCGGATCACGACGGTCGTGATGGACAAGACCGGCACCCTCACCCTCGGGCGGCCCACCGTTACCGAGGTCGTGCCGTTCGGTGGCCACGCGGAGGGTGTTCTCCTGGCAATGGCCGCCGCGGCGGAGCGCTCCTCGGAGCATCCGCTGGCGCGGGCGGTGATCGCGCGCGCCCTCCACGATAACGTGCTCGTCCCACCCACCCAGGCGTTCGAGGCGCTTGCCGGCCGTGGGGTCCAGGCGACCGTCAGCGGCGACCGGATCGTCGTCGGCGGTGAGCGGCTACTTCGAGACGCGGGTGCGTCGGATCGCGATCTGGCCGAGATCGCCACCGTGGCGGACCGGTTTGCCTCGGATGGCGCGTCAGCCCTCGCCGTTGCCCGTGTGTCGCCGTCGGAGGATTTCGAGGTTCTTGGCATGATCGCCGTTCGCGATCGCCTCCGCGCCGGGGTGCCGGAGATCGTCTCGGGCCTTCGCTCGGCGGGCATCGAGCGGCTCGTCGTGCTGACCGGAGACAGGAGGGCGGTCGCCGCTCCGATCGGGGCCGAGATCGGCGCCGACGAGGTGCGCGCGGATCTGCTGCCCGCTGACAAGGCCGCCGCGATCCAGCAACTCCGGCGGAGCGGACCGGTCGCCATGATTGGCGACGGCGTCAACGATGCCCCGGCGCTTGCCGGAGCGGATGTTGGGATCGGCATGGGATTGGGTGGAACGGACATCGCGCTCGACAGCGCCGACGTGGTGCTGATGCGGGACGACCTCGCCGGCCTTGAAACGATCGTTCGCCTGTCCCGGAGGACGGTTGCCGTGATCCGCCAGAACGTGACGCTCTCGCTGGCGACCAAGCTGGCGGCGCTGCTGCTGGCCTCGTTCGGGTTCGTCAGCCTCTGGATCGCGATTCTCGTCGATGTCGGAACGTCCCTCGTCGTCACGCTCAACGGCCTGCGGCTGGCGCGCCTGGAGGAACCGGAGCTGGATGCCGGGATTCCGGCGTGCGAGACCGGCTGTGGCTGTGGAACGGCGCACGACGAGGCGCGTTCGAGCGCGGCGTGACCGGGTGATTCATGAGCGGATTACAGAAAGGGGAACGGCGCGAAAACGAAGGCGCTTCGCGCCGATTCAAGACCGGCTACAGCGCGGAGCGCTTTCGGCGGGCGACGCGGCTGCTGGGTTCCTCGTCGCGGAGTTTATCCCGAAGCGCAGCGAGGGACCGTCCCTCGGAATGACAACCGTTTTGACACGTGTTCTAGGGGTTGACCGGGGCGGCGATCGAGAGATCGCCGTTGACATCGGTGTATTGCCACATCATGTAATGCTGATTCGCGATCATCGTAATCTGGAGCACGTTGCCGGTCTCGACTCCGATCCACCAGGCGAACCATGCTTCCGATTGCCCGACCCTGTCGGGGGAGTAGAAGGTGATGATCCGGGCTTCCTCGCCGTTGATGGTTTGCGTTGTCCCGAGCCGGAAGTTTTGGCTCCCCTCATAAATCTGTCCCCATTGCGAGGGCAGATCGAACCGTCCCGGGGGCTGCTCGAGCCACTCGTCATTCTCGCCGGTCGAGAGCCAGCTCTGCTCACCGACCGTGATCGAGCGTCGCGTGTCGTACGTGGGCGGCTGGGGCGGGTCGCCGTTGGGGAACGGAGCGAACCCGCCCGAGTAGCGCAGGTTCACCTCAAAGGCGTTCGGCTGACGTCCACCGCCGTCGACGATCCCGAACTCGGCGAGCACCAAGACATCGTCGCCCGAGCCGAGATACTCGATCCACCGGACACTCCGCCAGGACATCATCGTCGCCAGGGCCCGCTGGAACAGCGCTTCGGCGTCGCCCGACGGGGCCGATTTGGGGCCGTTCGCGAACCCGTTGGTGTTCGGATCGGGCAGCAGCACGAAGAACGTTGCCGACGCATCGTCCTGACCTTTCCGTGCGACACGGGCCGTCACCTCCCACCAGCCCTCGAGGCTGAGATCGAGCCCGGAGGTCGACCAGGTCGCGGGGATACGCTCATCGGGGTCGAGCGCGACATCCGTTTTCGCTACGCCGTGATCGAGGCTCAGGAAGTGGAGCGACACAGCCGGAGCTGGCCCGGATTCGATCGCGACACCGTCCCAATCGGTCAGGCGTACGGTCAGCGCATTGTCGCCCTCGCGAGCCGGGGCGACGGTGAAGTGGGCAAGCATCGGCTCCGCTCCATCGGCGGTTCGCGCCGGTGCGACGAGCGTCGCGTAGTCGCGCACCGGCGCCTCCGCTGGAGGAGGCGCGGACAGGGCGATCGTCGAGCCGCCGAGTATGACGAGGCCGGCGAGGAGGGTTTCCAGACGGAGCGTCTTCTGGAAGCGACCCGGCAGCGCCGATGCCGTCTCGGCCGCGGCACTCGCCAGGCGCCCGATCGCGGCCCGGTGCCAGATCGCGAGCATGAACGGGACGACGAGCACGAGCACCTTGACCAACAGAAGAATGCCGTATCGGGACGTCCACAGCGGCTCGAAGACACCGACGCCAAGGCCGTCCCGCCGGATTTCCGACACGAACGGAAAGACGAAGCCGGTGTTGATCGCGCCAGTCACGACCGCGATCCCGAACAGGAGCAACGCCAGCGAGGAGAACCGCGCGACCGGTGACCGGCCGGCTCCCGCATCGCTCCCGGCGTCATCGCTCGCCGTCAGATGGGCGCCGAGGGCGATCAGTCCCCCGATCCAGAGCGCGCTCGACCATTGGTGGAGCACGTTCGAGACGACTGCCAGCTCACGCCATGACTCGCGGCCCGCCGCATGGCTGGTCAGCGCCAGCCCCAGCAACGACGCCAGCGAGAGCGTCAGCCCGGCCAGCGCGACGGCGCGCGGGAGCTTGCCGCGCATCGGATAGGCGATAGCGGCGCCGAGCGCCAGCAGCGGCGCGATCATCGCCGGGCGCCACCACCAGCCGCTGGGCAATCCCCAGATAATGTCAGCTGTAGACAACGACTCTCCTCGATCGTCGAGAAGCGCTTGCAGCACCGGTTCGGCGAGCGTTGCCAGCAGCGCAACGGCCGCCCCACCCAGGATCAGCCGTGACCGCCGTCGCGCCCAACGCGCGGTCTCGCCCGCGACGGGCACGATTGCGAGCCGGGACAGGAACGCGCCGGCGACCGTCGACGCTCCCAGAAACGTCAGCCATCGGGTCACAACCGCCCACGGCGCGGGGTTCTCGCCCTCGACCGTTGCCACGCCGGGGGGCAGGCCGCCACCGACGCGAAAGGCATACGTTCCGTTCAACTGATGTCCATCGACCCTGGACTCGGCGCTCCAAGTGACAGTGTACGTCCCGGGATCAAGCGATCCAATGTTGACGATCAGTTGCCGGTGATCTCCGTTCGCGCCGACCGGGAGCGAGCTGGCGCCGAATCTCCGGCCCTCGGCATCGAGGATTCCGAGCGAGGCATCAGGTGTGATTTCCTCGGAGAAGAAGAGGCTGATTTGCGATGGAGACGCGAGCACGAGCCCGTCGATCGGTGGCTCGGCGCGCACCAGCTCGGCGTGAGCATGGGTTTCGCCGGGCCGGATGGCGAGGACGACCAGGGCGAGCAGAATCGCGATCAAGGGTGAGACACGGAGAGGGTGAAGGTGGCGGGAAGAGCGGAGATTCATGTCCAAACGATAACAGGATCGACATCCCCGAAACGGCACGGCGTCAAGGGTGCGATTTCGCTGTCTCGTAGGGATGAACCTTGTAAGCGGCATCGGTGTTCATCCGGGGCCGCTACGGGGTGGCGCACGAGGCGTTGGGTTGCGGGGTCAGATCTTCTGGCGGGGGTCCAGGGCGTCGCGGAGTCCGTCGCCGACGAGGTTGAACGCGAGCACGGTCAGCGCAATCGCGATCCCTGGAGCGATCGCGATGTGGGGATAGTTGCGCAGGAAGTCACGGCCGTCCGAGAGCATCGTGCCCCACGACGCGGTCGGGCGCTGGACGCCCAGCCCGAGGAACGAGAGCGCCGATTCGAGAATGATGATCCCGCCGACGGCGAGGCTGGCGAGGATGATGACAGGCCCGATCGCGTTCGGAATCAGGTGCCGGAGGATGATCCGCTTGTGCGAAGCTCCCGCCGCGCGGGCGGCAAGCACGAAATCGCGCTCGCGCAGGCTCAGCACCTCGGCACGCACGACGCGGGCGTAGGACGCCCAGACCGTACAGCCGATCACCAGCACCACGTTGCGCAGGCTGGGACCGAACACCGTCGAGAGCACGAGCAGCAGCGCCAGCAGCGGGAACGCCATCAGCGTATCGATCAGTCGCGAGAGGATGAAATCGACCTTGCCCCCGAAATAGCCCGCCGTCGCCCCAACCAGCACCCCGATCGTGACCGCGATCGTGGTCGCGCCGACGCCGACGATCAGGGCGACGCGGGTGCCGTAGATGATCCGGCTCAGGATGTCGCGCCCGATATCGTCGTTGCCGAGCCAGTGCGTCCCGGTCGGCCCGTCGCCGCGCAGCCGGGTGTTGACCGCTTCGGGCGAGTAGGGCGCGATCAGCGGCGCGGCGACCGCCATCACGATCAGGAGCAGGATGAACGCGAGCCCGAAGAGGCCTGGCCGGTAGCGCTTGAAGCGCTTCCAGACGCGCGACCGCTCGTCGCGCGCGGCGCGGCCCCCCAGCTCCGGCGAGGCGTCGCCGACCTGGAGCGTGGGTGAGGCGTGGGCCAGGCTCATGAGCGTCGCTCTCTCTACCGCACGCGAACGCGCGGGTCGATCACCGCGTACGACAGGTCGGTCACGATGTTCATGATGACCACGATCGAGGTCAGGAGCAGGACGACCGACTGGACGACCTGCAGATCCTGGCTCACGATCGCCTGGTAGAAGAGCCGGCCGAGACCGGGCCAGGCGAAGACGGTCTCGATCACGATCGTGCCGCTGAGGATGAACGCCATCCGGTACCCGATCAGCGTGATCACCGGCAGCAACGCGTTGCGCACAACGTGGCGCAGGGTGACGACGCGCGAGCTGAGCCCCTTCGCCCGCGCCGTGGTGACGTAATCCTGGCCGAGAATCTCAACCGTCGCCCCCCTCGTGAGGCGGGCGAGGGCCGCGATCTCCTCGATCGAGAGCACGATCACCGGCAGCACGTACCCCTTCCAGGAGTCGGAGCCGTAGGGCGGGAGCCAGCCGAGCTTGACCGAGAAGAGCACGATCCCCATCAGACCGATCCAGTAGTTGGGGATCGCAACGCCGAGGGTCGAGCCGAGCATGCTCGAATAGTCGAGAAATGAGTAGCGCCTGCTCGCCGCCAGGATCCCGAGGGGAACCGCCACCGCGAGCGAGATGACGAACGAGAGGACGTTGAGGCGCAGCGTCATCATCGCCGCGTCACCGATCATCTGCCCGATCGTCATCCCCGGGCGCATCATCGACGTTCCCAAGTCCCCAGTCAGGATGTTGCCGATCCACGTTCCGTAGCGCACGTACCAGGGGTCGTTCAGGCCCCACTTGTCGCGGATCGCCTCCAGCGTCTCCTCGGTCACGTAGCCCTGCCCAACCATCGTCCGCGCCGGATCGCCGGGCATGAAGTACATCACGAAGAAGGTCAGCAGGCTGACGAGGAAGAGGACGAGCACGCCCTGGAGCAGACGTTTGGTGACGTAGGCAAGCATCGCGTCTCTCCGGTCGCCGGCATCAATGGCCCGTCCGCTTCTGTGCCGCTGCATGTGCGGGGCGCCGGCCACGGTCTGTCAGGAATCAAGACGCTCTCGCCATTTGTCGGGGCGGGCTCGCCCACACGATTCACTGAATCGGCGATTGTCCGAACGAGAATCTTGTAGGGGCCGCCCTCGTGGCGGCCCGCCGCTGAGTGCGCGAACGTCTCCGATCGACGTTGTCGTGCCCGAGAGCTCCGCTCATGAATAACCCGGGCAAGGGGTGGTCCGCATTGCCATGACGTTCGCTCGTGCAGCCGCGGGCGGACATACGCGGCCGGCTGAGTCAGGCTAGCCGGTTATGGGAGCCCGCTAGTCCGCCCCTATGAATGGCCAACGCGACCCCTGTCCGGGCGGACATACGCGGGCGGCTGAGTCAGGCCAGCCGGTTATGGGAGCCCGCTAGTCCGCCCCTACGAATGGCCAACGCGACCCCTCCCTGTCCGGACGAACTCTACCCCTCGTCCTTCCAGAGCTTGAACAGCTTGGGATACAGGTTATCGGAGCTCAGGACGCTCTCCGGCAGACCCTTGACCGAGGTCGCCCAGAATGAATAGCCCTGTGGATGCAGGAAGTAGAGGAACGGGACGTTCTCGGCAACGATCTCCTGAACCCGGTTGTAGATCTCGATCCGCTTCGCCTCGTCCAGCTCGCGGATGCCCTGCCCGAGCAGCTCGTCCATCTCGGCGTTCTTGAAGTGCGAGAAGTTGTTCGTGCCGTCCGACCGGAGCGTGTCCCGGGCGTCGGGCTCGCCGTTTCCACCACCATAGACCCAGTTGAAGAGTCCGGCGTCGTACTTGCCCTCGACCATGCCGGCGACCACATCGGTGGCCTCCTTGATCTGCATGTCGACGCCGATCTCCTTGTACAACTGCTGGGCGACCTCGGCCTCCGGGCGGCGCTGGGTGTCGCCCTGGATCACGCTCAGCGTAAAGGCGAGCTTCTGGCCGCCCTTGGCGCGAATCCCGTCGCTTCCCGGTACCCAGCCGGCGTCATCGAGCAGCTTCTTGGCCGTGTCCGGGTTGTAGTCGTAGGTTGGGACGTTCTCGTTGTAGAACTTCTCGACGTTCGGCGAGAGGTTGCTCGTCGCGAGCACGGCCTGCCCCTGATAGACATCGTCGATGAACGCCTGGCGGTCGGTGGCGTGCAGGAGCGCCTTGCGAACGTTGATGTCGGACAGCGCGGGATGCTCGTTGTTGAGCACGAAATGGTTGACGGCGTTGTTGAGCACCTTGTAGACGGTGAAGTTGCCGCTCTCTTCGAGAATGGGGTTGTCTTCGGCGTTCAGTGACCAGATCGAGTTGTCGGCCTGGGCCGTCTCCAGCGCGGCGAAGCGGCTGGCGGCCTCGGGCACGATGTCGATCCGGACCTCGTCGAAGTTCGACCGGCCACGGAAGTACTCCTCGTTGGCGACCAGCGTGGTGTTCTGGGCGGGGATCCATTCCTTGACCGTGTAGGGTCCGGTGCCGACCGGCTTGCCCGCAAACGCATCCTCCCCTGTCGCGGCGTGGTATTTCGACGGGTAGATGTAGAGCGTCGAGACGTTGACCATGAAGGTCACATCGGCCTCGGTCAGCGTGACCACGACGGTCGTTGGGTCGGGCGCCTCGACCGCCTTGACCAGCTCCATCGCGGAGGAACGGGTCGAGGCGTTCTTGGGATCCTTGATCCAGTCGTAGGTGTACTTGACGTCGGCGGAGGAGAAGGGATCGCCGTTGTGGAACTTCACGCCCTGCTTGAGCTTGAAGGTGTAGGTCTTGCCGTCCGCCGAGGGTTCGTACGAGTCGGCGAGGATCGGCTCGAGCTCATAGTTCTCGTTGACGTTGTAGAGCGCATCGAAGAGCTGGCAAACCGCCGCGTAGATCACGGTCTCGCCGTCGTTGTCCGGGCTCAGCGTGTTGATCTCATGGTGGCCGATGGTGGTGAAGGAGCCCCCTTGCACGGGCTGGGCGGCCTGCGACCCGGCGGCGCGGGCGCTCACCTCACCACTGGACAGGACCGGGATCAGGCCGGCCGCGGCGGCGGCCTTGAGCAGGGAACGGCGCGATCCACTCATCGCCATGATCTGACGCAGCGACTGCTGTCGATGGCTCTCGTTGTTGATGATGTCGATCATGATCTTCCCCCATGTGCGAACAACGGAACAGGATGCCTCGGTTGGCCCACCTTCGACTTGCGCCAGGGGATCCGGACCCGACGGCCTGGGTCGAGGCCGCAACGCCTCTGCTCTACGGTTGATCCACGCATTCTGGCATAGCGGTTCTGACGGGGCAACCGCCCGCCATCGTGATACTCGGCGCGAGCGCTTCCGGAACGTCGTGTCGTTGTGCAAGGCGACCTACGGCTTGGCGAACAGCTCGTCGGTCTTGGCGGCCATGATGAAATCGTTGCGGTGCAACCCCTTTATCGCGTGCGTCCACCAGGTGACCGTGACCCTGCCCCACTCCGTGAGGATGGCAGGGTGGTGGTCCTCAGCGTCGGCGGTCGCGGCAACCTCGTTCGTGAACGCGACGGCCGGGAGCCAGCCCTTGATCCGGAACACCCGCTGGAGCTGGTTGACGCCATCGGCCTCGATCAGGGACCAGTCGGGAATCTCGCGAAGGAGCTCCGGCACCTGGTCGGCGGGCACCTGAAGAGCGCCCTTGTGGCAGGCTTCACATCGTTCGGCTGTCAATGGCATGGGAGTCTCCTGGTGCCGAAGGGAGAATGAGATAAAGATTGTAGGGGCGACCGGCGATAGGCGAAAGAGCAGGGAGTGGCGGGTCTGCGGCCCGCTGTGCCTTGGCCGCCACCGATGCCGCTTACGAGGGTGCCACTACCCAAGGTCGCCCACACGTCAGTCGAGGGCGATGGCGGTGGCCGGGAAGTACCACTGATCGACCGCGCCCTCCAAACCGCCGCTGCCGTCTCGCGCGCAGCCGACCGGGGAGGCAAAGTCCGCCGTCAGCAGCGTCTCGTCGCGGGGCGACACTGGATGCCCCATCTCTTCCAGCCGCTGGCGGACGGCGGGGTCGATCCGCATGCTGATCGCGAGGTCGCGGGTCGAGGCGTCGATCCGGGGCGCTTCGATCGCCTCGTGAAGCGTCATCCCGTGCGCGGTCAGGTTGGCGATGACCTGCGCGTTGCAGTTCATGATCTTCCGGCCACCGCTCGACCCGATGCTCACGGCAAGTTCACCATCGCGCGAGATGAGCGCCGGGGCCATATTGCTGAGGGGGCGCTTGCCCCCCGCGACGGAGTTCGGGCGCCCTGGCTCGGGATCGAACCACATCATGCCGTTGTTGAGAAGCACTCCTGTCTCCGGGGCCACGACGCGGCTGCCCCACAGGCTGAGCAGTGTCTGCGTCAGTGAGACGCCGTTGCCCTCCCGGTCGATCACGCCGAGGTGGGTCGTGGAGCCATCATGCAGGTATTCCGGCACGGACGCCGCCAGCGCGTGCCGGACCCCGAGCGACGCGCGGTCCCCCGCCTCCGGCAAATTGGCCCGGTTCAGGTCGATCCCCGCCACGCGGGAGGCGATGTAGGCCGGGTCGAGCAGGCCGTCGATCGGCACCTCGACCGCCTCGAGGTCGGCCAGATAGGCGAATCGATCGGCGAAGACGCGGCGGAACACCGCCGTCAAGCGGTGGATCGTCTCCGCCGAGTTGTGGTCGCAAGAGGCGAGATCGAGCCGCTCCATCATCATCAGCGACTGGGCGAGCGATGTCCCGCCGGTGCCCTTGCCGATCGTGTGGACGGTATGGCCCGCGAACAGGGCGTCGGTGGTTGGAGATTCGGTCGCCTCGTATCGCGCGAAGTCGTCCCGGGTCATCGACGAGCCGTGCTCTGCAAGATGGCGCACGATCCGGTCGGCGGTCTCCCCTTCGTAAAAGCTTCGCGCGCCCTCGTCCGCGATCGCGCGCAGCGTTCGGGCGAGCTCGGGCTGGCGGATCATCGTGGGCCGGGCCTGCTCGATCGTGACCGGCGGGTTGCCGCTCGGGTCGAGGAAGATCGCGCGAGTCGCCGGGAACCGGGCCAGGTTCGCCAGGTCGCGGGCCACCGTCAGTGTCGTGTGCCAGGTGACGGGAATCCCTTCTTCGGCGAGCGCGATCGCCGGGGCCAGGACATCGGCGAGCGATCTCGTACCATGGCGTTCCAGCGCCAGGGCCAGCCCCGCCACCGTTCCCGGCACCGCGACCGCGAGATGACCAACCGTGTTGGTGTTCCCGACCGTCGCCGGCCAGCCGAAGAGCCCGGTGTCGATGGCTCCGCCGGCCAGCCGATACATGCTGGGGGTCGCGCCGGATGGCGAGATCATCGGATACTCGATCGCGATCGCGCGCCGTTCGCGCGCAAGCCAGGCGACGAAAAACCCACCACCGCCGAGGCCGTTCATCCACGGCTCGGCGACGCCGATCGCGAACGCGGTCGTGACCGCCGCGTCGATCGCATTGCCACCGCTCGCCAGCATCTCCGCCCCGGCCCTCACCGCCCCCGCCATCTTCCCGGAGACGACCCCGCCGCGCCCGCTTGCGCCTGCCCGGGATATGGTGAGGGACGATTGCCCGCCCACCGCATCCGGACCGTTCACGGACCTGGAAACCACCATTCGCCATCGCTCCCGCGTCTCAGGTTCCCGCTCGGAGCCGCCTGGATCCACGGAAGACTGGGAACGCAGCATCGCCGAGCGCTCATTATGTGTCTATAGTTGGCGAGCTACAGCGGTTCTCGGAAGTTGTGCTCGTTGGACTCGGAGGGCGCTTCTCGCCGATTCATGACCGGCTGCAGCGCTAGGCGCTTGCGCCAGCGACGCGGCTGCTGAGGTCCCTCGTCGCGGAGTTTATCCAGAGTGAAGCGTGGGATCGTCCCTCCGATGCGCTGGTGGGATGACAGCGGACGGGCACTACTTCCCCAGATCGCTCCGAGCACGCTCGACGAACCACTCCGCCATGGAAGTACACGCGAGTGAACTGCAGGGAGATACACGATGCGGCAGCCCGGAGATGTTTCAGACGACGACAGCCGATCCACCAGCGGCGCTGCCAGATTCAAGGACGCCTCGCCCTTTTCCGCGATTGTTAGCGACGACGGCTTCCTGGACGATGCCGTCGATCTGGCCTGCCCGGCCTGCGGCTCGGATCTGACGGAGGACGACCACTTTCTCGTGTTCCGCGTCTGTGGTCACTGCAATCGCCATTTCTCGATCCCGGCTCGGGAGCGCATCGGCGTGACCGTCGATCCCGGCTCGTTCGCGGAGTTGACGATCGATGCCGGAGCGCGAGTCTCGGGGCGGGCGATTCCGGTCGGGAACCGGCTTGAGGAATATGACGACCCGCGCTCGATCGAGGATGCGGTCGTCACCGGAATCGCCCGCACTGGCGGTGCGGAGACGATGATCGTCGCGCTCGACGATCATCTGGTCGGGGCGTCGATCGGGGCGATGATGGCCGAGAAGATGATCGTCGCGTTCGAGCTCGCCCATGCGCGGCGCATCCCCGTTGTCGTGATGTGCGCGGGCGGCTCGGCGCGGACTACGCCAGGGCCGCTGGAGGTGGTCCAATCCGGTCGATTGGCGACGGCCGCCGCGAAGCTGCATATGGATGGCATCCTGATCGTCGCGATTCTGGCCCATCCCACCTCGGGGTGGATCTACCGGGCGCTCGCGAGCCACGGCGATCTGATCTTCGCCGAGCCGGGTGCGCGAATCGGAATCGGCGAACGACCGGGCGGCGACCTGCCCGGATCTCGATCCTGCTCCGCCGAGTCGCTCGTGCCCGGTGGCTGGGTCGACGAGATCGTGGACCGCACCGCGATCCGGGGCAAGCTGACGACGCTGTTCACGACGCTCACGTTTCGTGGATTCGCGCGCGCCGGCTCCCAGCCACCCGGCAATAACGGTGTCGGGCCCGCGTCCTGGCGGGCGCTGGCCCAGCTTCACGATCAGGATCGCCCGGATGGCGCGTCGTATCTCTCCTCACTCGTGTCGTCGATCACCCCGCTCCGGGGTGACCGGGTCGCGGGGGATGATCCCGGAACGGTCTGCGGCGTCGGCCGGTTTGATTCGGTGACGGTTGCGTTCGTGAGTCTCGATCGTCCGCGATCTGGCGACGCGGAGCGGTCCGAAGCGGTCGCGGCCCGCAAGATCATGCGGCTGGCGAAGCTGGCCGGGCGGCTCGAGCTCCCGGTCCTGGTGCTGATCGGGGGAGATCCAGCGGCGCCCGCGATTCCGACGACGATCGAATCGGCGCAGGCGGTGACCTCGCTCTCAGCAGTGCTCGCGATGCTTCCCGTGCCCATCGTTTCCGTCGCGATTGGCGAGGTCCGCGGATCGTTGGCGACCTCGCTGCTCGGAGGCGATCGGCGGTTCATGCAGGACAACGCGGTGCTCACCGCGGAGGCCGGGCCCGCGCAACGACCGGTGCGGCAACTGGGTCCGGTTCCCTACCCACTTCAGCCACCCGAGCGCGGAAACTTTCTGACCGCTCGGGAATGTCTCCGCCTCGGCCTCATCGACGCGTTGATCGAGGAGGGAGCCGACGGAGCGCGGGCCGACCCACCCGGCGCGGCGGCGGCGGTTCGCGCGGCGGTGCTGATGGCGCTGGCCGAGCTGGCGGCGACGGGGCAGCGCCGGTTGCTCGAAACCCGACATCAGCGGCAGCGATCCCTCGGTCAGTCCACGCCGGAGGGCGTGGCCGCCGCAAGGAGCGAGCTGTGGGATTACCAGGAATGGCAGCACTCCCTCACGAAGTCGATCGACGAATGGCGGGGCCGCTGGAAACAGCGGCGCGGCACATCACCCAGGCTCCCGCTGCACCGCCCGGATCTGGCTGCCGTGGCGGACCTGGCCGACCGGCTTCGGGCACGGCGCGCGGGGATGCTCGACCGAGGGGGTCGCGGCGATCGCTCCGACACGTGAATGCCCTGAATCAGCGAACCGTTCCGGATTCGGTATCCTGATGGCCAAGAGTTTGCTCGCGTTCACGTCGCGCAACCATCGGGGAATGTCATGAAGCGTATCGCGTTGATTCAGATTGGATTCGGCACGGTCGGCGGCGCCGTGATAGAGCAGGTGCTCGAGAACCAGGAACGCTGGCGGCGACAGCTCGGGCTCGACGTTGTGTTCGTGGCCGTCGCCGGCCGCGACGGCGCGTATGCGGTGGAATCAGGAGATGCGCTCGGGGCGGACGCGCTGCGATCGGCCGTTGCGCGCCGCCGTGCCCGCGCGCGCGCCGAGCCGGGTGGCGGCGCGCCGTCGCACAGTCATCGGTTCGAGCCGATCGCGTCGGTGGTCGAACGATTTGCCGGGCACGGCGACACGATCGTCCTGGACGCCGCCGCCGGTGACGAGACGGCGACGGTGGTGGCCGACGCGCTCGCTCGCGGAGCCGGTGCGGTGCTGTCGAACAAGGCGCCACTTTCGCTCGCATGGGACGATCCGCGAAGCCGGATCATCTGGGCCGAGGCGGGATCGCTGGGGAGGCTACGTTACGAGGCGAGCTGTGGCGCCGGATTGCCCGTGATCTCGACGCTGCGGAGCCTGCTCGATTCGGGCGATGACATTCTGGAGATTACCGGCGCCCTCTCCGGAACGTTCGGCGCGATCTTCTCCAGCGTCGGCTCCGGCACGCCGTTCGCCACCGCCGTCCGCCAGGCGAAGGAGCAGGGGTACACCGAGCCCGATCCGCGTGACGACCTCAGCGGGCTGGATGTCGCCCGCAAGGGCCTGATCCTGGCGCGAACGATGGGTAAGGAGGTCGATCTGGACGCGATCGGCATCCACTCGCTGGTGCCCGAGCACCTTGCGACCGTTCCGGTCGGCGACTTCCTGGCGCGCCTTGGGGACATGAATCTCGAGATCGGTCAGCGCTCACGGGAGGCCGTCGCGATGGATGCATCCCTGAAATACGTCATGACCTGGAAGAAGGGCGGGCGGATCAGTGTCGGCCTGCGCCAGATCCCGCGCTCGACGGTCCTTGGCGCGCTTCAGGGGCCCGAGAACATCGTCTCGTTTCGGACCGCGCGGTACGACCGCTATCCGTGCGTGATCTCCGGGCCGGGTGCGGGCGCGGCTGTCACCGCCGCCGGGATGGTCTCCGACATGCTGTCGATCGCCCGGAGCCTCCCGGCGTGAGTAGCCGCCTCACGATCGGATACTGCCGGGGTACACAGTGGGGAGACGTTGGTTCCGGGTAGTAGCGGGCATCGGTGGCGGCCACGACGCTACCTCTCTCGCCGAGCCAGGCGATGGGCTGACGCTACGATGGTCGCCACAAGGGCGGGCCACTACACGAAACCCCTTCGCTGGGCGGCCATTACCGCCCGTCGGCGGTCGATGGCGGGGGTTCGTCGAAGGCGCGCTCCCGGAGGCGGGTGATTCGCGCGATGAGTTCGAGGTTGTCGCTGGTGAACCCATCCACGCCCATCTCGTGAAAGCGCTTTGCGTCGTCCAGGGTGTTGATCGCCCACGAAACGACCGTCGTCTCGATGTCCTTGAATCTCCGCATCAGCTCCGGCGTCAGGTACCGGCGATTGATCGAGACCACCGGGTGCCGCATCAGGCGAATCCGCTCCCAGATCGTCGCCAGCTCCTCGTCGCTTCCAACGGAATAGAAGATGCAGATTCCCGGGATGTCGACGATCCGGTCGAGCTGACTCCAGGTGCGCCCGCAGACGATGATCCGCCGCTCGGGCCGCAGGGTAAGGATCGTCTCGACGATCTCCGGACCGAGATTCCGGTCCTGTCCCTTGAGATCAAGCAAGAGCCGTTGATCGCCGGGTATGTGCTCGAGCAGCGCCGCGAGCTGGAACCGGGGGCTCCAGCCGGGGTGCAGCTCCCAGCGATCCCAGAGCAGGGGCACCGGACCCATCGTCTTGACGTGCCGGATCTCGAGGCGGGAGCGATATCGCCACACGTCGGCCTCGATCAGGTCCGCACCGGCGGCGATCGCGTCGAGCGCCAGCGCCGGGCTGTTCCCGGCCCGATGCGCGATCATCAACGGCCGTTCGGCCGGCAGAGCGGGATGTCGCGCCTCCATATCACCCCCTTCATCAGGTTCGAGACGATAAAGGAACCGTCGCGCCGACGTGCGACGGGCGCGCGGTCGAGTCTATCAGGAGATCGCCGCGGAACGGCATCACGCCCCGCCGGGCCAGCGTATGGGCCGCGTGCGCTCACCACCACGGAGGGGGGTAGCGCATTTGGTACACTCGCCGCGTCAATAGCGGTCGATTGCGTATCCGAGAGGTTCACGAGTGGCAGATCAGACGGAGGAACACGGTGGTGGGGACGGAGGCGGGAGTACTTCGCCGCCCCGCACCGAGCCGGATCGCACGATCGCTGGCCCGCGTGGCCAGTTCGTCACCGAAGGCGGTGATGTCGCCGTCGATCGACCGGAGGTTTCCCGGACCGAGCGGATGACGCTCCATCGCCAGGATGCCGGCAACGTCAACGCGGTCCATCTCTCGATGGGTCGCTCCGGCGCCGAAACGGTGGATGCGCAGCGCCTCTCCATGACGAGCTCCGGAGCGAAGTCGCTCACCACGCAATCGGCGCAACTGGAGAACTCGGGCGTCGTAACACTGAAGGCCGATCGGGCGGTGTTTCAGGACTCGTCGGCCATGGTCGCCCAATCACGGGAGGCCCGGTTCGCGAACTCTCGGGTCGGCATTTCCAGCGCGGGATCATCGGTCATCGAGCCCGGTGCCCGGATCGGGATTCTGCAGGCGGGCACCGTCAATGGCGGGGGCGACATTCGGACCACGTTTCTCTTTGGCGGCAGCGTGATTGCCGAGGGCAACATCTCCACCACGTTCGACGCGAGATCGGCGGCGGCTCTGGGTGGCGGGTTCGCCGCGGTGTGGCTGCTGGTGCGCCGGATTCTCTCACGGATGACGTAGCCGGCCACGGTGCCGATCGAGTCAGGAAGGCGGAACAGATCATGGCCATCGGGATGAAGATCTTCAAGTTCACGGCGGGGACCGCCACCGGGACCGCGATCGGCCTGGCGCTGGGGAGCCTGCTCGCGCCCCAGCGGGGGGTGGACCTCCGGCGATCGACCCGAACTTTTGTCGCCGAGGTCAAATCCGACGGCGAGCTGGCGCAAGACCTTACCGAGGGCGAATTGGCGGAACGCTTCCGGAACCGCGTCAACGACCCGACGGCGCTCACCGGTCAGCATACGTCCGCCCGGCGCTGATCGTCCCGTCTTCGAGAGGTTCCCTGGCCCTGGTAGCTACCCGTGAAGGACACACCGGCATGAATGGCATCCCGATTGGGTGCGGGCAACTCACCTGGACTAACAAGAGCGCTGATGATGTCTTGCGCGACATCGCTCAGGCCGGGTATGAGGGCGCCCCGGGAACCCTGAAGCCCGGCATCCCGGCGTCGGAGATAGTCCTCCAATACGCGGCGCACGGGCTGCGGCCCGCGCCTCCCTACTACAGCGCGGCCTTCTGGCAATCCGACCGGGAAGGCGAGATTCTGGCCGATGCCGGCTCGATCGCCCGGTATGTGCGGGAGCTGGGCTGCACCGAGCTCTACGTCGCAACTGAGGGTGGCGACATGATCACGGCATCCGGCAAGACGCGGTCGGAACGGGCGGGGCAAATAACTCCCGACGACGCCCTCTCCGCCGATGCGATGGCCCGTTTCGGCGAGACCCTGAGCGAGTTCGGGCGCCGTACGCTGGCCGAGGGTGTGGCGAGCTGCTTCCACAATCATGTCGGCACGATGATCGAGACCGAGCAAGAGCTCGATCGTCTTCTCGATCTCTCCGATCCGGAGAGCGTGTATCTCGGGCTCGATACCGGCCACCTGGCATGGGCGGGTGCCGATGCCGCGGCTGTCTGTGCGCGGTACAACGGTCGGATCCGGACGCTGCACCTCAAGGATGTCGATGAGACGATCCGGCTCCAGGGTGTCGCCGGGGGGTGGGACTACCGGACGTTCAACGAGCGCGGCATCTTTGCCGAGCTGGGCCGGGGGTCGGTCGACTTTCCGGCGATCCTCCAGAGCCTCGTCGCCGCTGATTTCCAGGGCTGGTTGATCGTCGAGACCGATGTCACGATGCTCCCGACCGCACTGGAGAGCGCGATCATCAGCCGAGACTATCTGAGGACGCTCGGCCTTTGATGCTGATGCTGATTCGTCGCAAGCTCGATCGTCGTGGGGACTCCGGCGCGTGAGTGACTCCATCGGGCGCACCGTCGGGATCGTCGGGGCGGGACAGCTCGCGCGGATGATGGCTCAGGCCGCGATACCGCTCGATATCCGGATCGTGCTCCTTGCCGCCGGCGCGAGTGACGGCGCGGCGCGCGTCGTGCCCGACGTGATCGTCGGTGAGCCGGACGATGCCGCCGCGCTTTCGGAGCTGGCCCGCCGCTGCGATGTGATCACGTTCGACCATGAGCTGGTCAGCCCACGCCTCCTCGACGAGCTGGAACGGAGGGGTCATCGCGTCTGGCCGTCGGCGGCGACGATGAGCGTCGCTCAGGACAAGCGGCGCCAGCGCGCGGAGTTTTCGACCGCCGGGTTGCCGGTTCCCGCCTTCGCCACCATCGACACGCTGGCCGATGCCGAGGCATTCGGCGCACGCGCCGGCTGGCCGGTCGTGCTCAAGGCGTCGCGGGGTGGGTATGACGGTCGGGGCGTCTGGATCGTGGAGAACGGCACCGCCGCGCGAGCGGTGCTGGATGGAGCGAACGAGAATGGAACCGTTCTGCTGGCGGAAAGTTGCCTGACGCTCGACCGCGAGTTTGCCGTGCTCGTCGCCCGCCGGGAGGGCGGCGATATCGTCACCTATCCCGTCACGGAGACCGTGCAGCGGGAAGGTATCTGCCGCGAGCTGCGCGTGCCATGTGAACTTTCCCCGAGCCTGGCGCGGGAGGCGACGGAGATCGCGGCCGCAATTGCGGAAACGTACGATGTGGTCGGCATCATGGCCGTCGAGTTCTTCCTTGTCGAGGACCGCATCTTCATCAACGAGCTGGCGCCAAGGCCCCACAATTCCGGACACTGGACGATCGAGGGCGCGGTGACCTCGCAGTTCGCGCAGCATCTCCGGGCCGTGCTCGATCTCCCGCTCGGATCGACCGCCCTGACCGCGCCGGCGGTCGCCACGGTGAACCTGCTGGCTCCCGCAACCGGTGTCGATCCGGGAGATCGGCTCGCGAATGGGCTGACGATCCCGGGCGCGCACATCCATCTCTATGGCAAGGCCGCCCGGCCCGGCCGCAAGATCGGGCATGTCACCGCGCTGGGCGACACGCTTGACGCCGCGCGCGAGACGGCGACCGCCGCCGCCGGGTTGCTCGATCAGTCCCGGGCCGAGGTCCAGTCGTGAGCACCATGGGGCGTCGATGACCAGCGAGAAGGCACGCGTCGGTGTCGTGATGGGCAGCGATTCCGACCTCCCGACGATGCGGGCCGCGATCGAGATCCTGGGCGAGTTTGGGATCGGCGCCGAGGTTCGGATCCTGTCCGCGCATCGTACCCCGGACGAGATGTTCGCCTGGGCCAGGGCCGCCGCCGATCGCGGGATTCTGGTAGTGATCGCCGGTGCGGGCGGCGCGGCGCACCTGCCCGGCATGATCGCCTCGGCGACGCCGCTCCCGGTGATCGGGGTGCCGGTGATCGCCACCGCCCTGGCCGGGATCGACGCCTTGCTCTCGATCGTGCAGATGCCGGCGGGGGTTCCGGTCGCGACGGTCGCGATCGGCAACGCCCGCAACGCCGGTCTCCTCGCGGCCCGGATCATCGGTGTCGCCGACCACGATGTGCGCGAACGGTTGGTGGCCTTTCAGCGTGATCTACACGACGCTGTCCGTGCCAAGGACGATGCGATCCGGAGTGGTAACGATCGTGACTGACCGCTTCAGGGTCTCCACGGTGCTGGAGGCGGCATCGGTTCATTCCTGCTGGCGGGCATGTCAAGGCTGTGCAAGAATGGGAAACACCTCGTGGGGTTGGAGATTGGTGCGCGTTTCGGTGCTCCAGTTCTTCGTGTCATAAAGTATTGACCAGCGCAACTGCGCATGTCGACCGCCGCGCGCGCCAGTACGGATGGTCCTGAGGGCGAGTTGCATCGACCTCGCTGCCCCACCAGAAGCCGCATTTGTGGCAAGGGGTGCGTCTCGCCCCGCGACACTCTCCCAACGGAAAACCTCGTCCGCACCGGAGCGGGTGGTAAAGGTCAGACAGCGCATGAGTGACGTGAATCCCCGCTCGTCCGGAACCCGCCGGTCCGCCACAGCGAATGGCGACGTCTCCGAGGCGGGGGAGACATCGACCCAGCTCATCGGCACGGACCGGTACACGATGGCGGAAGCCGCCAAGCTCAAGGGCGTCTCGTACCATACCGTGTCGCGGGCCGTCCGGGCCGGGCGGCTTCCGGTTCAGCGGCTGGGGCGGATGGCACTCATCGCCGGTGACGATCTCAACGCATGGAGTCCAATGCGGGAGCGGGCCCCGAAGCGCTACCGGCGGAATCAGCTGGAGGGAGATGCCTCTCCGGTGTTTCTGGATGCCTCGCTCGGTGAGCGCCTCGAACTGGCGAAACGGCTATCCACACTGTACGAGATCATCCACAGTGCCTCCTCGGAGCTTCCGCTCGAGGAGTTCTCGGAACTGATTTGCAGTCGCATGGTGAATGTGTTCCATCTGACGCGCGGGACACTCTGGCTGTTCGATGATGCATTGACGACGGCGTCCCGCGTCGCCTCGGTCGGCGGCAGGATATCGGCTCTCGCCGACGAGGTCGAGCTCGAGGATTATCCCGGCTTTCTCGAGTTCGCGCACAGCTCGGTGGCAAGCGTCAGTCAGGATCCAAAGGCGGAGACCGGTGATCTACGGAATCCCGATGGCGGGCAGCCGATCGGGCCGGTCCTGGCGCTGACGCTTCGGATCGGTGGCCGGACGATCGGGGGTTTCTTCGGCGACCGCGGCGGGAGGCCGTTCGAGCTTCCGGAGGACCACCTTGTGCTTGCGCGCGTCCTGGCGAACCAGGCGGCCCTGGCGATCGACCACGCCCGGCTGCGGGATCGCGAGCGGACGCGAGTCAATCATCTCTCCGCCATCCTCGACCAACTGCGGCAGGGGGTTCGGGCCTGCGACGAGCATGGCCGGCTCACGTTCGTGAACGCGTCCGATCGACGGTTTTCCGGCGCGGACGAGGGATCGTCGACGATTGGCGGAGATGCTTTCGAGAATCATGCCATCCTCGCCCGGTACGATTTGGACGGTAACCCGATCTGTGGCGACAGGCATCCGCTGGCCCGTGCCCTCGACGGAGAGCACATCAGCGACTGGGAATACGACGTTGTGTTGACGGATGGCCGTCGCCGCCGCGTCGCGGTCAACGCCAACCCGGTAATCGACGACGGCCAGATCGCCGGTGCGGTCTACACCGCCCGCGATCTGTCCGCGCAGCGCGATGCCGAGCGTCAGGCGGCCGAGCGGCTTCATGAGCTGGAGATTGCCGCCAGGCGGGCGGAGGCGGTGGCCGATATCGTCAGCGAGATCAGTGCGGTTCGAAGTGTTGAAGCCGCCCTGGAAATTACCATCCGTCGGATGACCGATGAACTGCTGGGGACAAGTGGTCTGGTGATGCTGCGCAATGCAGGCGGGCGTTTCTCGCTGAGCGCCACGTATGGCGTTACGATCCCGCCGCCGATGGCGGTGTCATTCGAGCCGATCGCGATCCCGAGCACCATCCTCGCGCTCGCCAGCCAGGAGCCGACGCTGATCGCTCATGATGACGCCAGCGTCGCCGAGCGCCAGCTGATGGACGCGGTGGGGGCCCGGTTCCAGCTGATCGTGCCGCTGAACATCGGTGAGCGCCATATCGGCGCCGCCTATGTGAACTATGTGGAAGCCCCGAGCCAGACGCACCTGAGCAGCACATTTGCCGCCACGCTCGGGAAGCAGTGCGTTCACGCGGTCGACCAGATCGAGGTCGTGAGCCAGATCGAAGCGCGGTTAGCCCAGCTGTCAAACGTGCTGGATCAGTTGCCCCAAGGTGTGTTGATCATCGAGGAGCCGGATGCCGTCGTAAGCCTCGTGAACCAGGCCGCCCAACGGCTCTGGGGCCAATCGCTGCAGGCGGGATCGTTGCGCGCGGAAGACCTGCCCATGATCGACCAAGAGGGCCGAATCTTCACGCGGGACAACCACCCGCTCCTTCGACCGTTCCGGACAGGGCAGCAGTATCTGGGCGAGCCATTGACCATCAGGCGGCCGGACGGGTCGCATGTCGACGTCCTTGGTAACCACGCGCCGATCTCCGGCCCCGATGGGTCCATCGTCGGTGGCGTCAGCGTGCTTCAGGATCGCGAACACTTCAAACCCCTCGATCGCGCCAAGGACGAGTTCCTCTCCGTCGTGGCCCATGAGCTCCGCAACCCGCTCACCTCGTTGCGTGGCAACCTGCAGCTCATTCAGCGCCGTATCCGCAAGCGGGGGGAGATAGCGACGAGAGAGGAAGACATGGAGCGGCTCGGCATCGTGATCGAGCAGGCCGACCGCATTTCGGAACTCGTTGGCCGGATGCTGGACATCTCGCGGGTCGATCTTGGCCGCCTGGATCTCACGGTTGCGGAAACGGATGCGGCGGCGATCCTGCGATCGATGGTAAGCGGCTTCAGCGGTCTCTCGCCAGACCGCGACATCCGGATCACCGCGCCGAAGCGGCTCCCCGTGGAGTGGGATCAGGGCCGGATCGAGCAGATTCTCGTCAACCTGCTCACGAACGCGGTCCGTTACGCTCCGGATGGGCCGATCGATGTCGAGGCCCGGCTGGTGAACCCTGAGCTGGTCCAGATCTCGGTGCGCGATTACGGTCCGGGGGTCCCCCCCCGGATCCGGCGGCGACTCTTCAAACAGTATTACCGGTTCGATGATGGACAAGAGGACCGAGACCGCACGCTGGACGGGAGTCAAGGCCTCGGCATCGGCCTCTACATCAGTGCCCGGCTGGCGCGAAACCACAACGGGACACTGGAAGTGGATGACGCCGAGGGTGGAGGCGCGTTGTTCCGGCTGACACTCCCCAGGACACCCGCGGGCGACGTGGAGGGCTGAGCCAATAACCGCTGGTGGAGATGGTGAGGCGCGGAATGACACGGAGCGAAGGTGATCTACAACACCGCCTATTGGGCAACCACACACTTCCACGGCAGCACACAGGGCTGCCCCTACCAGGCAGGTGACCTCGTGGAACGTGCGATGCCGGCACGGATCACGACCGGGTCGACACCATCACCGGATCACGCCCGGACACATATGTGTCGTCGGCCTCGCCATCATCGAGCGGCAGCGCGCGCTGCGCATGCTCCGGAAGCGTCGCCTTGGCGACCTTGATGAAATCCCGGAACAGCGGATGGGGCCGGTTCGGGCGGCTCCGGAACTCGGGATGAAACTGCACCCCGACGAAGAACGGGTGATCGGTGATCTCCATGATCTCCGCCAGCTGGCCGTCCGGTGAGGCGCCGCTGACCACTAGGCCCGCGCTCTCCATCCGCTCGCGGTAGGCGTTGTTGACCTCGAACCGATGGCGATGGCGCTCACCGACATCGTCCGTGCCGTACGCCGAGGCGGCTCGCGTGCCTGGCCGCAGGCTGCAAGGCCAGAGGCCCCGCCGCATCGTCCCGCCCATCTCTACACCATGCTGCCCGGGCATCAGGTCGATCACCGGGTGGACAGTCTGGGGGTCGATCTCGGTGGAGTTGGCGCCGTCGAGACCGCACACGTTACGGGAAAATTCGATCACGGCGATGTGCAGCCCATAGCACAGCCCGAGATAGGGAATCTCCCGCTCCCGGGCGAACGTCGCGGCGGCGATCTTGCCCTCGACCCCGCGCGGCCCGAACCCGCCGGGCACCACGATTCCCGAGACGCGGCGAAGCTCGCGGTCAAGATCCTCGGGGGAGATCGTCTCCGAGTTGATCCAGACGACATCGACATCGACGTTGTGGTGGAGCCCCGCGTGCATCAGCGACTCGGTAACGCTGAGATAGGCATCATGGAGATCGACGTACTTGCCGACCAGCCCAATCCGGACCGGCTTCTTGGGCGCCTGGATGTGCGTCACCATCGCTTCCCACCCGGCAAGGTCCGGCTTCCGCGCCAGGTTGAACCGGCTCGCGATCCAGGAGCCGAGCCCTTCCCGTTCAAGGATCAGCGGCACCTCGTAGATGGTCGATGCCGTCGGCAATCCGATCACCGCCTCCGGTTCCACGTCGCAGAAGAGGGCGATCTTGTCGCGGGTCTCGGGCGGAATCTCGCGGTCGGCGCGGCACACGATGACATCGGGCTGGATCCCCAGCGAGCGCAGCTCGCGGACACTCTGCTGGGTCGGCTTGGTCTTGAGCTCGCCGGTGGTCATGATCTCCGGGAGGAGCGTGACGTGGATGTAGAGGCTGTTGGCGCGTCCAACGTCCCGGCGCATCTGGCGGATGGCCTCGATCATGGCCTGGCCCTCGATGTCGCCGACCGTGCCACCGACCTCGACAATCACGACATCGGAGTCAAGGTTCCGTGAGGCGAGCTGGATCCGGTGCTTGACCTCATTGGTGATGTGCGGAATAACCTGGATCGTGCCACCCAGGTAGTCCCCCCGGCGCTCCTTGGCGATGACGCTCGAATACACCTGCCCGGTGGTGACGTTCGAGGCCTTCGAGAGGTTCTCGTCGATGAAGCGCTCGTAATTACCGAGATCGAGATCGGTCTCGGCGCCATCGTCGGTGACGAAGACCTCGCCATGCTGGTAGGGCGACATCGTGCCCGGATCGACGTTGAGGTAAGGATCCAGCTTCATGATCGAGATCCGCGCCCCGCGATCCTTGATGATCCGGCCGAGGGAAGCGGTCATGATGCCTTTGCCAACGGACGACACGACGCCACCGGTCACGAAGATGTACTTGGGCATGCGGCCTCTCTCTCAAGGAACAAGCGGAGCGAACCCCTGGCGGCAATGGCGAGACCGTCGGCTCACGATTGAACGGCGTCAGCGCCGGGCGGGCTCGCTGTCAGGCGTGAGGATCACGAGGCGCATCGATTCGGCGAGATCCGAATGCCGGATCACGAGCTTGTCCTCGGGTTCGGGGATTTCCACCCCAAGCTGCTTGCAGAAGGGTTCGAGCTCGCCCAGATTCCTGTCACCAATGGCGGTGGCGTACCGCATCGGAATCAGCACCTTCGGCGTCAGCTCGGTGATCATCTCCACCACTTTCTCGAACGGAAGCACGTTTCCGCCACCGGCGGGAGCCAGCAACACATCGATGGCGCCCAGCGCTTCGACCTGCTCCGCCGACAGCGTGTGCCCGAGGCTGCCAAGATGGCCGATCCGGAGCCCTTCAAGCTCGATCACATAGCACGTGTTGTACCCGAGCTCCTTGCCGTTCTGGTCATCGTGATACGTGCGGATACCGGTCAGGAAGACATCGTGGATCTCGTACTCGCCGGGACCCTCCACGGTCTGGAACTCGGGCCGGATCGCGGCCAGGTTCCGGCTGCCTCCTTGGGAGTTCGTGAGCGCGACGATATCGGCGTTCTGCTTGCCCATCGCATAGCCGGTCGAGCGGTGGACCGGATCGACGATCACCGTCGCCTCCCTGGCCCGGATCCGAAAGCAGTTGTGGCCGTACCAGCGAATCTCCGCCATTGTTCCTTCGTCTCCTCTTCGGTCCGCGATCGGTCGGCCAGTGCATTTGCGGCCCGCAAACACAACGCAAACGCCAAGCAATCTCATGGCGTCCGAACATGATCGCCACTGATGACGTAGGTACTGCGTCGGTTCGGGAAGCGGGCGGGGACGGGAGGTGAAGTGAGCAAGGGGTGCGCGCACCACGCGCATTATTCGACACTGATTTCAATGTACCACACTCCCGGATGGCGGGCTCCAACGCCCACCCCAGGACCAGGCGGGTCAGGGCAACCGATCTTCCGCCTCTTCCGTCTCGAGCACTTTCAGGACATCCCGGATCACATCGAATCCATACCCGCGGCGGCTCAGGAACCCGGTCAGCCGGCGCACACGCACGGCCGCGTCGAGGTCGGCGAGGCGGGTCCACCGTTCCGTGGCGATCCGGAGCGCGTCGGCGCGCTCGTCGATCCCCGCCCCGTCGACCGCCTCCGATACGGTGTCCGCTTCCACGCCTTTGCCGCGCAGCTCCATCGCGATCATCCGGGCCGAACGCGGACGCCGCTCCCGGCGGTTCTCGATCCAGCGTTCGGCGAAGTCCTGATCGTCGACATAGCGCCACTCCCGCAACTTGTCGATCGTTTCATCGATTGTGCCGTCGGGAAAGCCGCGCTGCCGCAGGCGGGTCCGGATCTCGCCCTCGGCGCGCGGACGATAAGCAAGCAGGTTGAGCGCGGCCGAGGTCGCCTGGCGGACACGATCCCGGTCGAGGAGCGATGCGCTCGACTCTTCGTCGAGATCCATGCCGGGTGCCAGCCCAGCCTCCAGTACCAGATCCTGATGGAGCCCGAAGGCGAACGTGCCATCGAGAAAGAGACTGATTCGCTCCGGGTCTCGCCGCTGCGGCTTGAGCGCGGTAATGCGGCCAGATCGCGGCCCATCAGCGATACGATCCGGGCGAGGACCGCTCTCGTCGGGATCGGCGTCTGGGTTACGGAACCGTGGTCGACGCCGGCCCGCTCCGCTCGCCCTAGTAGTGGACGGTTTCGATCGGAACATCGGACATCTTGCAGAGCGGACAATCATCCTTCTCGTACGCCGGATACAGATGATTGAAGAGGCCGAACACCTCATGACCGCGCACGACCGTGGCGGCACCGGCCCAGAGCGTCCCGATCCCGAGGACTTCTCCACCCAGCTCGCTGACCTCGGCGTCGAAGCGCTGGATCGTCTCGCCGCTGATCATCAGGTTGTCGATCAGGAGAATTCGCCGGTCCCGGATCAAGTCATGGAGGTTTGGGGCGATTCGCCAGCCACCTTCGGGCAGCGGCGTGGCGTACACGATCTTGGCCCGTGGCTCCAGGAAGTAGGCGACCCACTGCGCCAACCCGGCGCCCCAGATGCTGGGGGCGGCGACGGTGTCGATCTTGGCGGTAAAGAACGCCTTGGCGAGGGCATAGCCCATCCGGCTGGCGGCCTGGGAATCGGCGAGGAGCCGGTCGCGATCGAGGAGCGCCCCGCTGTGGCGGCCGGAACGAAACGCAAAATGCCCCTCGCGGAGAAGGAGATCCTTCTTGAGATAGGTAATGATCGTCGAGTCCAGCCGTCCCGCTGTCGTGACCATGACTATGCCTCGATCGCTGTACCGGCGCTGTCGTGCCAGCGTTATACACGGTGGTGAGACGGCGTAATCATACCAGCCACGAGGGGGGAACCGGTCAGGCGGGCCGGGCTTCGAGACGGCGTACCAGCTTGCCCAGCTCCTGGACTGGGCCCGGCTGAAGCAAGGCCCTCATCTCGGCGAGCGCGGTCGCGGCGCGCTCATGGAACAGCTCCACCTGGCGCGACGCCTCGTTGCGGATGCCATGCGCGTCGAGCAGCTCGATGATCGTCGCGATGCCCGCGTCGTCGATCTCGTCACCGCCATACAGCTCTTCTATCCGGGCCAGCTCCCGATCGCTGGCCCGATTCCTCAGGAGAAGAATCGGGAGAGATTGCTTGCGGCGCCGGATGTCGTCCGCCTGGTCCTTGCCGGTCTCTTCGCGGGAGCCCCAGATCCCGAGCAGGTCGTCCCGGACTTGAAAGCCGACGCCGAGCGCATCGCCGAAATCGCCAAGCCGATCGGCCACGGCCACCGGTGCGCCGCCGATCCGCGCTCCCGCCCAGGCCGCAAAGCGGACGATCGCGGCGGTCTTGCCCGCAATCATCGAAAGGTACTGCTCGGGAGTGGCATCGGAGCGCCCCTCGTATTCGAGATCCAGCACTTGCCCCTGGACGATTCTGATCGTCGCCCGGTTGAACTCACGGAGCAGATCGACCATCAGTCCAGGCTCGACCTTGGCGGGATCGGCCCGGAGCAAGGCGATCTGGGCCGCCGCGAACATCGCATCGCCCGCGTTGATCGCCTGCGCGTCTCCCCAGACCCGCCAGACGGTCGCGCGGTGCCGCCGGTTCGGACTACGGTCCTGAATGTCGTCGTGGATCAGCGTGAAGTTGTGCAGCAGCTCGATCGCGGCGGCGAGGGGGGCGGCGGCGGCGGCATCGCCACCGGCGGCGGTGCAACTGAGCATCGCCAGCACCGGGCGAATCCGCTTGCCCTGGATCCGCGCTCGCGTTTTAGCGTCGGTCGGCACGCCGGAGCTGTCGGTCCAGCCCAGATGGAATCGGGCCATCCGCTGAAGCATTGGTGCGCGATCGTCGAGCTCGTCGATCGCCGCCTCCAGCTCCCGTTCAAGCAGCGCGTCGGGCAGCGCGTCGGGCAGCGCGTCGGGCGGCACGCCGTCCATTGATTCGGTGGGGTTGGCGGGATGCAAGCGATAGTTCTCCGAAAGGTGATGTGGTTCGTCAGGATCGTCGAGGTCGACGGCACGCAATGGCCCCGACCGCGTCGGTATGGCCCAACCGTACCAGATCAGGCACTCGGCGCATCCACTATAGCGGGCAAATCGAGTAAACTTGGCGATACGGAACGAGCAAAGGACTCTTCCCACGAGCGAGTCGCCGTCGATGCCACCTGGCAAGGCGCGTACGGCTGTGAGTCGCCGTAACGACAAGGATCACGTACAGATGATTGGTTTCGACCCGCTCTATTTCGTCTTCATGCTTCCGGGCCTGGCGTTCATGCTCTGGGCGCAATCCAAGGTCAAGGGCAACTACGCCAAGTTCTCGAAGGTGCAGAATTCGGCCAACGTGACCGGCGCGCAGGCGGCTCGCCGGGTGCTCGATAGCCAGGGCTTGCAGAACGTGCAGATCGAGCCTATCCGGGGTGAGCTCTCTGACCACTACGATCCACGCAGCCGTGTGCTCCGCCTCTCGGAAGGCGTCTACGGTGTGCCATCGATCGCCGCGATCGGGATCGCCGCGCACGAAGCTGGGCACGCAATCCAGCACGCCAAGGCGTACAACCCGCTGAAGATCCGGACCGCGATGGTCCCGGCGGTCAATCTCGGCTCCAACCTGGGCTTCGGGGTGCTTTTCATGGGGTTGCTCCTCAACCAGCAGAACCTGGCCTGGATCGGCGTCGCACTGTTCGCGCTGGCGACGGTCTTCGCACTGATGACCCTGCCGGTCGAGTTCGACGCCACGAAGCGCGCGAAGGCCGCTCTGGTGCAGGTCGGCCTCGTCGATTCCGGTGTCGGTGGTGGTGACGAGAGCAAGGGCGTCGCCCGCGTGCTCGATGCCGCCGCGTGGACCTACATCGCCGGGTTCGCCGCCTCGCTGTTGACGCTGCTCTACTACGTGATGGCGGTCATGGGCATGGGCGGCCGCCGGGAGTAACGTCTGTTCGCAAAGCTGACGCGTTCCCTTGTGTACCCATGGGCGGACTCATTCGACTTCGCTCAGGGCAGGCGCTTGCGGGCTGTCTCCCTCCGGATTGACACGTTATGGGTGCCTGCCACTCCGTCCCTACACATGGCGTCACGGGCGCGCATGCGCAAGGGCCGTCATCCGCCCCGTCGCCAACGTCACTGAACCAGCAGCACCCCGATCCGGATCTCCGGATCGGGGTGCTGTCGTTAACCTGTGTCGTGGTGGGTGTAAGAACGGGTGAGGGAGCGGACATCGCCTACCAGCGAGAAATGCGCGCGCGGACGGCTCTGTGCTGGCGAACCGTGCTGTTTCGGTGACGCGCGGTTAGAGATCCTCGACCGCTCGGAGCGCTGTTTTCAGCGCCGCGAGGTGCTCGTCCACCGACGTGAATCCGGAGCCCATGGTGTTCATCGTGAGATGGGTCGCCCCTTGCTCGCGCCACCAGGAGAACAACCGGCGCCAGTCATCGGGACCGCCATCGGCGAGCGTGATTCGCGGCTCGAGACCGAACGATTCCCGACTCCGGCCGACGCGGTCCAGCTCGTCGCGAAGGATTCGGAGCTGCGCCTGGTGGTCCTCGATCGTCCGCGCGTTCGGGAAAAAGCCATCGGCCAGGCGAGCGGCGCGGCGAATCGCCTGATCGGCGGAGGCGCCGATCCAGATCGGGATTGGCCGTTGCCTTGGCAATGGCTGGATTCCTGCGTTATCAATAGTGTGCCAGTTTCCCGTGAAACTGATCACCTCATCGGACCAAAGCACCCGCAACAACTGGATTTGCTCTTCGAATCGGCGCGCGCGATTAGCGAACGATTCGTTGAGCGCTTCGTACTCGATGTCGTTCCAGCCGATGCCGACCCCGATACGAAAGCGGCCTTCACTCAGTAGATCGATCGCCGCCGCCTGCTTGGCGACAAGCACCGTCTGGCGCTGGGGCAGGATCAGGACGCCGGTGACCATCTCGAGGGTTGTCGTCGCGGCGGCAAGATAACCGAGGAGCACGAACACTTCGTGGAACGGTGATTTGTCGGTGTAGCGGTTGCGAAGCTTTTCGTGCGTCGCCAGGCTGCCGCCGACGACATGGTCATAGGCGAGGAGGTGGCGATATCCCATCGCCTCGGACTCCACCGCGAAGCTCCGAATATCTTCAACCTGGTTGCCAATCTCGGTTTGGGGAAATACGACACCGATTCGTGGGATGGCTCGAGTGTTAGTGTCGTTCCGGGCTGAGGAAGACAGGCGTTCCGACATCGACACCTCCAGGCGACATGAAGCGTTATAGATACGGAAGGCTGGTGGTGATTCTCTGCCCACGGCGAGTTTGACATTTTGCGCGCAATTGCCGGGGAACCGGTCCAGCACACTATCGCATGATGCCACCGAGGGGGTGGCGGAGAGATTCAACAGGAAAGAACCAATGAGCCACAACCTTGATCCATTCTCGCCTGACGATGCGCCCGAATTTGATGTGTCCACCGAACCTCTTGTCGCGGACGCTCCTGTTTCGAGCGTGAGCCGGCGCCGCTTCGTCGCCCGGACAACGGCTGGCGCGGCCGCCGTAGCCGCCACTGGGCTGATGGTTCCGTCCGGAATCGTGTTGGCACAAACATCCGCCCCGATCGAGCAACGCGGAGACCCCGCCGACGAGGGAGACGGGGCCGAGGAACCCTATACCGAACCGGAAGATGAGGTCGAGAACGACGAGCCCGAGGTTGAGCTCGATCTGGAGGAGGAGCCCGAATCCGAAGAGGAACTAGAGCTGGAGCCTACCGAAGAGCCAGCGGATGACGAGGGCGGATCCGACCAGCCCTCCGTCATTCTGGACGATGCCGAACGATCCGAGGATCGGTACTTCGCCCTGACCGGCCATAACCTGGGAGCGCCGTTCCTGGAGGCGTGGGTTCAGGCGGGTGGCGAATCCGGCCCTGGGCTCCCGCTCTCGGAAGTCCGGTTCGTTGCCGGCCCCGGAGTGATCCGGCAGGATTTCGAGGCGCTCGCCTTCGTATACGATCCGACGGTCGAGACAGGCGATCCCGTGCAGGCGGTCCCGCTTCCGCCGGAAGCGTATTCTGGCCTCGCGGACGCGGCGGCATTCCAGCCCGTGTCGGGGTGCGAGCTCGGGGAGTCCAACTGCCGGCTCATTGCGGAAACGGGCCACACCGTCAAGGGCGTTATCGCGACGGTCTGGAGGCAGGGGGGAGGCGCTCGCGTTTTGGGCAACCCACTCTCCCAGGAGTTCAAGAAACTCGGCGTCACATCGCAGATCTTCGAATCCGCGGTGGTCGATGTCGATAGCGCCGGGACGGCGACGATCCGGAAGCTCAATACCGCGCTCTCGGCCGCCGCGTTCGCGGACGATCCCGCTTTCCTGCCCGCGCCACCGTCGCTCGGCAAGACGACGCTGGTAACCGCGAGCGATGGCTTGCGGATCCGGGCGAAACCGGGGACGAATGGCGACATCATCACGGTGATCGCGGAGAACACCGAGTTCATCGCGGCTCAGGGGGATCACAGCGACTGGGTGCCGGGCTATGCCGACGGTTTCTCTGGGTGGGTCTCGTCCGAATACCTCAAGGAGCCGCAAGCGCTGCCGGAGCTCGCCAAGGAGGAATGGTTGCTGGACGTCTGGCAGGGCGCCGCACTCAGCGACACCGCCCTGCGGGCAGCGCCTCAGATGGCCAGTGCCGTCGTCCGGTCGCTCGCGTTCGGTGAACAGGTGATCGTGGTGGATTGGGTCGATGGCGAGAAAGTGATCGACATCGACGGGATTTGGGCGCAGACAAGCGAAGGCGCCTTTGTCTACGGTCGAGACCTCGGGCGCTCGGCTCCGGTGCAGCCGACTCCCCTTCCGCCTCAAGCACCGAAGATCGGCAAGTGGATCGACATCCACCTTACACAGCAGTTGCTCACGGCGTACGAAGGCCAACAGGCCGTCCGGACCGTCGTCATCACGTCCGGCAAGCCAGGCTGGGAAACTCCGGAGGGATCCTTCGCGATCAACACCCGGGTCGCCAACGAGACGATGGACAGCGGCGCGATCGGGGCCGAGGAGTTCTACAAGCTCGAAGACGTTCTGTTTACCCAGTATTTCACCGATAAGGGCCATGCCCTGCATTTCGCCTGGTGGAAGACCAAGGAGACGATCGGCCGGCCGGGCAGTCACGGGTGCATCAACCTCCTGCTCGACGACGCCCGGTTCCTCTGGGAGTGGTCGGAGACCGGCACCGGGGTGAACCTCCGCTACTAGCCCAGCATGCGCCGGTCCGGTCCCTTTTCGCACCTCCGGCTTATAATGATGGCCGACGAGCCCCCTTCCGGGATTCTCGGCCATCATTGCGTTTTGTCGTGCCGGTTCTCTTTGGTGAAGCTATGTCCCATGGTCCAAAGCCCTTTTCGTCCGAATGGCTCAACGCCCCGGCTCCGTCGAGGGTGGTTCTCGACCGCAAGCGATCGCGGGCCAACCAGCGTTGGGTCGCCGTATTTAGCCGCCTTCCTGGGGAACGGGCGCTGACCCTGATTGCGCTGACCGCTCTGATCTTGACGTCGTTTTGGGTCGGCGGTCCTCGCGGCGAGGCCCAGTCGAGAACGGATACCCAGATGGTCGCCCAGGTGCCGAACAGAGCGCGGGTACAGTACGATGCGCTTCAGCCAACGGTCGCCGCGGAGATTTCCACTGAATCGTTGAAGGTCAAACAGGACGGGAACGGCCCTGTACCAGCCGCGCCGGTGGTGGTCCCCGAACTCAATCTCGGAACGACGGAGGCGGAAGCACCGCCCTTGACGGCCGGGGGCATCTTTCCGAACAACCGGGTGCTGGCGTTCTACGGATTCCCCGGCAACGAGAAGATGGGCATTCTCGGCGAGTACGACATGGCGCGGCTGCTGGAGCTGCTGCGCGAGCAGGCCAAAGCCTACGAAGAGGCAGATCCCGCGCATCCCGTCGTCCTGGCCCTCGAGGTCATTGCCTCCGTTGCCCAGAAGGAATCCGGCAACGACGGTAGTTACGTTCTGGACACGGACTCGGCACTGCTCGATGAATATGCCGCCTTTGCCAGGGACAATGGGCTTTTGCTCTTGCTCGATGTCCAGATCGGGTATCGTACCGTCGCCAATGAAATCGCGGGACTTAAGCCTTGGCTGTCGCAGAATCACGTTCATCTCGCACTCGATCCCGAGTTCGCGATGGAGGACGGTCAGATTCCCGGAGACCATATCGGTCAGATCGATGCCGCGGACGTGACGTACGCTCAGCAGTGGCTCGTCGATCTCGCCGCCGAGGTTGGCTCTTCCCCGAAGCTCCTGGTTGTGCATCAGTTCCAGCAATCGATGATCACGAGCAAGGAGCTCGTCAAGCCGATGGCGGGCGTCCAGCTTGTGATCGACGCGGACGGTTGGGGCGTACCGGACAACAAGCGGGCGACGTACGATTTCGTCAATCGTGTCACCCGTGTCGAATACGAAGGAATCAAGCTGTTCTACAAGCAGGATGTTCCCCTGATGACGCCGGAGGAGGTGGTCGCCCTCGATCCCGCGCCACTCCTGGTCATCTATCAATAGATCTGAAATCGTCCGTAATACGGTCTCTACATGCGCCATGAGCCATTGATCGAGCCTTCACAGGGATGCGCGGCTCGAATCAGCGACGAGCCGATATGCGAGAGGAACGAGGACAAGGGACGGATGGGGAAGATCTTCGTACTCGGCGATGAGGGCATCGAGCGGCTTCTGCATAATTCCCTTGTCGGCCGGATCGCTTGTTCTTCTCTGGACGCGGAGTCCGATCCCCGCCCGTACCTTGTTCCGCTCGCGTATGGCTACGACGGTGAGAGCGTCTACACCTTCAGCAATCCTGGCCGCAAGATCGAGATCATGCGCTCCCAGCCGCTCGTCTCCTTCGAGGTCGATGCGGCGGTCGCCGAGGATCGCTGGGAGAGCGTGATCGCCGAGGGAACCTACGAGGAGCTGATGTCCGAGGGGGACCGCCAGAAAGCGCACGGCGTCCTCTTCGCCGGTCGCCTCGAGAGCCCGCCGTTCTCGCCGGCGCAGATCGTCTATCGGATTCGCCTGACGAAGAAGACGGGGCGCTTCGAGCTTCCCGACGGTGAAGAGCCAGCGGACAGCCGGTAGGTGGCCTCGGTGTCAACCTTTCCCGAGATACTGACTACAATGTGGTGAAGGCCGTTTGTGGACTGCTTTCTATTGAGCCTCAATGCACGCCGGTCCACGGTGCATTGACATCCAATAGTGGCGCATGCCCTCGCTCGAGCACGTTGACACTTTTACGTGTCGCGGACAAATGAACAAGCCCCCGGTGGAATGTTCCACCGGGGGCACGTGTTCGACAACACTATCACAAGAGCGTTTATTGACCGCCGGTCAACGCATCGATCTCGCCCTGATACCGGTCTAGGGTGTCGGCAACGCCTTGGCCGCCGGTGACGATGTCATTGAATGCATTGGAGAGAATGGTCTCCACGTTCGTCCAATACACGACGTTCGGCCGCGGCCGGGTGAAGCCAAGCGCCTCGGCGACGACTTCGAAGTACGGCTGCTGCCAGTCTTCGACCTGACCCAGCGCGTCGGAGCGCATCGCCGGCCAGCCGTTCCGAGCGGTGAGTTGCTCCTGCACCGGGAGGGACATCCAGAACCTGGCGAAGTCGAGCGCCATCGCACGGTTCGGCGTGCCCTTGGCGATACCGAAGACGTCGCCGCCGAGTACCAAGGCGTTTCCGGCCGGACCTTCCCAGCCAGCATAGGTGAGCACGTCCGTCAGACCGCCGTCACCGACAATTACGTTGACGCCAAACGGCCAATTCTGCGCCAGCACCACACTCTGGTTGAGGATGTACGTATTGGTAGTGTCGAACGTCGCCGTTGGATACTGCGGGGTCAGGTACGGCTTCAGATCCTGGAGGAACTGGAAGGCCTGTTGACCCTGTTCGGAATTGATCTTCAGTGGATCCGCACCAGCCTGCCAGAGGAACTGGGTCACGGTGACGCCCACCGGGCCGCCAGTGACACCTTGGACTGAGACCTGCCCGACACCGGCCGCTTCCGTGATGGTCTGGGCCACCGATGCAAGCTCATCCCACGTCCGGGGTGGCTGAACGCCGTACTCCTCGAATCGTGCCGAGTTGTAGTACGTGATCTGGACATTCGGGCGCGCCGGCAGGAAGTAGTAAACACCGTCGAACTGGAGGACTTCCTTCAATGCTTCGATCGTTGCGGGCGGCATTACTTCTTCGGCTTCCGCGATCTCTTCGACGAGCTCGCCGGAAACAAGCGGCGCCAGGGTGTTGTTGTCCTGCACCAGCAGATCGATCTGTACGTTGCCGGATCCGATCTGCGCCTCCAGCGTGCGGACGACATCTCCGGATTCGATGTTTACCACTTCAACGGTGCCGCCCGTGGACTCCTGAAATCCAGCGACAACGACATCATTGAACACCTGGGCTTCGGACTCCGCCATGGCGATGGAGACCCTCAGCGTGGTGCCGGCATGTGAGCCGAGCGTAAGCGGCTGTTCGGCTACAGGAGTCGCGACCGGAGAGCCGACAGGCGAGGCAGGCGGCGTGGCATCCTGTGCGATTGCTCCCCTGGCGCCGAGCGCGGCGCTCAGCACTGGAACCGATAGACCGAGGACGCCGGCACGTTTGAGCATATCGCGGCGATCGACTCGTCCGCTCAGATGCTGATCCACCAATTCCTTGGCGAGGGCATGCTGGCGGTCGAGGGGGTAGCGAATCATAGGTGTCTCCTTCGAATATTCCGCAAGTGCGGATCGTCTGCCTAACCAATCCGCAAAAACTGTTCCGCGACTGTTCCGCTGCGGATCATCCCTTGACCGCACCGCTCATATAGCCACTCTTGATCCAGCGCTGGAGGAACATGGTGATGATGATCACTGGTATCGCAAGGATCACCGAGAAGGTTGCCACATCGGTGACGTTGCCGCGATTCGCGTAATAGTAGGTCTCCAGCGGCAAGGTGCGTTCCGTCAGGAACAGGTAGATGGCGTAGAGCAGGTCATTCCACGAATCCAGCCAGGCGAAGATCGCGGCAACAGCAATGCCGGGCAAGGCAAGCGGCAGCACTACCTTGACCAATGTCGAGATTTGCCCGGCGCCGTCAACGGCGCTGGACTCCTCGAGGTCAATCGGGATTACCTGGAAGGTGCCGACCAGGATCCACGCCGCGAGCGGCAGACAACGGATCAGGTGAGCGAGGATCAACCCGATATTGGTGTCATTCAGCCCCCAGCTGAAGAAGTTCGACGCAATCGGCGTCGCAATGATCACCTCCGGAAACATCCTCGTGAACAACAGGCTGAGAATGACAAGGTAGCGGACATTTCGGGGCATGCGGGAAATAACGTAGGCGGCGGGTGCGGCGAGAATGATCGCGATGATTGCGGTGCCAGTGGCGACGGTAACGCTGTGCTGGAGCGGATCGCCGATCACCTCCCACTTGAGCAGCCGCCGCCAGGTATCGAGCGTCGGATTCTCGATCAGGTACGATGGATGCGGAGCGGTCGCCTGCGCCAGCGTGCTGAGTGAGACCTTGACCAGCACATAGAGCGGCGTCAGCAGGATAGCCGCGACGATGATCGCGAGAATCCAGAACCCAATGTCGCCCCACCGGAATCGGCGACCCGTCCGGACAGGCTTCGGCCGCTGGTCCCGCGCCGGGGATGCCGCTGTGACGGGAGTCACGCTCATCGGTCTACCTCCGTGCGCCGCTCAACAAGGAAGATGTAAGCCAGGACGAAGACGACGATCATGAGCAGGAGCAGCACAGCGGCCGCCGAGGCCGTATTGGTGTTCCTGTCCCGGTAGTCGAAGTAGACGAACGAGCTCATGACCGGGATCGCCTGCCCCGCCACGACCATCGCGATGTCGAAGATGCGGAAGGCATCGATCGCGCGAAGGATTAGCGCCATGGTGATCGATGGCATCAGGAGCGGAATGGTGTGGTGAACGAACTTTTGCCAGGCACCCGCCCCGTCGATACCGGCTGCCTCATATACGTCGCCAGGAATGGCTTCGAGACCGGCGAGCAGAATCAGCACCACCAGGGGAATCGTTTTCCAAAGATCCGCTAACGCGATCACGAACATGCCCCGGATACCGCTCTGCTGCCAGTAGATCGGAACATCGATGAGACCAAGATCAAGCAGGATTTCGTTCAGATACCCGTTGAATCCGACGAAATAGAGCATGGCCGCGCCGGCAACCAATGTCGGCACGCCGAGAGGTAACAGGACGATTGAACGGAACAGGCCACGACCCCGGAATGTGCGGGCCAGCATCAGCGCGATGGCCAATCCGACGACCATCTCCATTGTGACTCCGACGAGCGTGATGCCAATCGTGTTGAAGAATGCGTCTTTGAATTGACTGCGGCCAAGAATGTCGCGATAGTTGTCGAGGGTGAACGTACTCGTGCCTTGCAGCACGAAACTGAGGTAGATCGACTGGAAGACTGGAACCAACATGAAGAAGAGGATATAGAGGAAAAGTGGCGCGACCATGGCCACTTGCAACCAGTGCTTTTTGAGCCATACGACCAATCCGCGTTTCGGATGATACGGCTCGGCACTCGCTACATGGGGATCACGTGCAACGCTTGTCGGATACACCTGCTCCCGTTGCATCAGCGAGTCCTTTTCAGATAGTGCATAATCCTGCTCCTTGGACCTAAAGCGGATCATTCATGGCGACAGGTCGCTGCCAGCACGGCTACTTTGTTTGCTCATGGTTCAAATGCACCAACAATTCTTTCACCGTGGCGCTATTGTAACCGCTGTGGACAACGAATCGATGGCACCGACAGAGCGTTAGGGGGCCAAGGCAGGAATGGGCGCGAACCGGCTCTCCCCCCGCACTGGCCTATTGGCGAAGGTTCGTCGCTCGTCGCCAAAGCAGGGTCGTCGCTCCATAGAGCACGCCACCGATCATCCAGACCGGACCCCACAGACAGAGGTACCACCAGGCGGTACGCACCTCGCCCGGCGCCCCAGAGCGCCAGATATCGAGCAGGATCAGCCCCGAGCGCGCCATGTCGCCGAGTCCATAGAGTATCAGCAGCACCCCGCCGAGGCCGCACAGGGTCCTGAGCCATCGCCGCGGGATGCGCCGCCACCAGCCGAACCCTAGCGCCAGCGGAAGCAGGCCGCCGAGAAGTTTCGCGATGCCGCTGATCCAGACCGTCGCCACGAACGCGGGATCGCGCTCCGCCGCAAGCTCGCGGATCGACGCCGACAAGGTCGAGGCGCCGAATGTCCCACCGGCCGCCCAGGAGAAGCTGAGCAATCCGAACGCCAGCGACCAGGCGAACGCCCCGATCGCCACGGTTCTCCCGCGAACAGACACGGGCGGATACCCTTCACGTCGTATGAATCGGTCTGGAATGCGACGGGGTCCGCGCCTACCCGACCTGTTCGGGCCAACGTTCGTCGGCTTCACCTTTCAGGACGGCCGGAAATCCTCGGCGATCATCTGGAGTCGTTCCTGGCCGTTCCAGGCATTGATCTCCAGCCGCCCGACGAGATCGACCGTACGCACCAGGAGTAGCTCGCTCGATCGCCACGCCGCGCTCCAGAGCACGGCTTCCAGGGGCCGACCGCCGACCGTCACCGCGATCTTGAGATGCTGTTTCTCCTGCCCCATCGTCGTGTAGCGCTGCACCCGTGCGTCGCGAATCCGGAACATCGGCACCGGATTGCCCGCGCCGAACGGTTCAAGCGGTGCAAGCGCCCGGACTGTCCGCGGCGAGAGGCGATCGCCGGCGAGATCAGCGTCGATCACGATCCGGCGCGGCGACGGAATCGTCAGCCCGCTCTTCGTTACCGATTCCTCCAGGTGCGTCTCCAGCCGCTCCAGATTCGCTTTCGGCAGCGTCACTCCCGCCGCCCGGCTGTGTCCGCCATACCGGGTCAACAGCGGGGACGCGCCTGTCAGCGCGTCGACGAGGTTAAAGCCGTCGATCGAGCGCGCCGACCCGTGCAGCACGTCTCCGTCGTCGCGAAAGACGAGGACGGGCCGCCGCAGCTCTTCGGCCAGCCGGGAGGCCGCCGCCCCGACGAGCCCCGACGGCCACTCCGGGCTGTGCAGCGCGAGCACCGATCTGCTCTTCCAACCGGGCTTCCTCCCGATCGCGTCGGTCGCTTCCCGCATCAGGCGGTCGGTCCACACCTTGCGCTTTTGGTTCAGCGCTTCGAGCGCTCCAGCCAGCCGCCGCGCTTCCCTCGGCTCCTCCGTCATCAGCAGGTCGAAGGCTAGGCAGGGGGATTCGAGCCGGCCGGCGGCGTTGATCCGGGGGCCGATCTTGAAGGCGATGTCCTCCGCCGTCACCGCATCGGGAGAGAGTCCGGCGGCATCCAGGAGCGCCCGCACACCGGGCCGCGTCCCGGAACAGGCCAACGTCCGCAGACCGTCGCGAACGAGAGCACGGTTGACGCCGCGCAGGGGAGAGACATCGGCCACGGTTCCCAGCGCCACGAGATCGAGAAACCTGGCCTCGCCCGCGTCGTGGCCGTCGGCGACGGGAAACCCGGCCTGTGCCAGCCCCGACACCAGCAGATACGCCACGCCGACCGCCGACAGATCGTGAAGGTTACTGCCGGCATCCAGCTGGGGCGAGACCGTGATCGCGCCGTCGGGGCCGTAGTCCGCCATCCGGTGGTGGTCGAGGATGATCAGATCCATCCCGCTGGCGGAAACGAGCGCGGCGTGCTCGTGATCGGAGCTGCCGCAATCGACCGCGATCAGGAGCTTCACCCCAGCCGTCGCCATCTCCGCGATGGCCCGTGGGTTCATGCCGTACCCATCGGCCCGCTCGGGGAGCGCCGGGGTCACCCTGTCAGCGCCGACGATCGATCTCAGGGCCAGCGTCAGCAGCGCGGTGGAGGTGATGCCATCGACGTCGTAGTCGCCGAAGATGCCGATCCGCTCACCTTTCTCGACGGCCTCGCCGATCCTGGCGATCGCACGATCGATATTCGGGAGCCGGAGATGATCCGGCGCGGGTCGCCGCCGGGCATCGAGGAAGTCCGCCACCGCTGTCCGGTCGCGGATTCCGCGCCGGTAGAGGAGCGCCCGGATCAGCGGGTCCGGATGCCACGATCCGGCATCGCTGTCGGTCGGAATCGGCTCCGGCTCGATCCATGTCGGCGGCACATGCGCCATCTGGACAAGGTGCATGAGACTGGTGTCCTGTTCGCGCGGGGATCGAGTCTGCGTGGAGGTGACGATGAGGCACAGAAAGACGATGGTAGCATGCTCACCACGCTCCGCCGCTCAGATCTCGAGCAGGATCGAGATGACCTCGAATGGCCGGACCCGCAGCGTGATGGTCCGCCCTTCGTGTTCCAGCGGCGAGTCCGCATCCTCCTCCAGCAGCGTCACGGCGGTCGCCGACCGTACGTCCCGGCTGAACGTCAGCACGCTCCGGCCGCCGATCCCGTGCGGCTCGTAGAGGCGCAGAATCAGCCCGTCCCGGTCGTGGGCCTGCTTCAACGCGCCGAACCCAAGGTCGACCCCCGCGTTCGCCACGAGCGCCGGCACGCCTCGCGCGTCGTTGGCTACCGGCGCCGCGATCAGCGGCGCGTTGAGCGCGTGCGCCTCGTGCACGACGCCCGCGTCGATCCAGTCCCCCACATGCGGCAAGAGACTGTAAGTGAAGCGGTGCTCGCCTTCGTCGGCGAAGGGGTCGGGGGGCAGCGGACCGCGAACCAGGCTGAGCCCGATCGTCCCGCCCACGACGCTGTGCCCGTACTTCCCGTCGTTGAGCACGGCGACACCGTAGGCTGGTTCCGAGAGATCGACGAAGCGATGCGCGCTGACCTCGAACCTGGCCCGTTCCCAGCTCGTGTTGCGGTGCGTCGGTCGCTTGTGAACGCCGAAGATCGTCTCGAACGTCGCCTCGTGCGTATGAACCGAGGTCGGGAACAATGCCCGGATCAGCATCATCCGCTCGTGCCAGTCGATCGTGGTCTCGATGTCGATCCTGGCCGAGCCGCTCAAGAGGCGGTACGTCTGCACGAATCGCGAGTCGCGCCAGGCGCGTGTCACGCGCACCGCCGCCCGCAACGGACCGGACTCGATGATCTCGATCGACTCGACGTCGGTCAGCTCGAACCCGGCGTTCTCGTACGTCTCGTCGATGTCCCAGGCATCCCATGCTCGCGGACGGTCGACATAGGACCAGAGCTGGTTGCCCCGGTCGCTCAGCGCGTCGCGGTCGGCACTCTTGTCAAAGACGCGGTGGAGGGTGCCGTCGGCGCCGATCGCGACATGGACAAGGTCGTTCTCGATCACAAACCCCTTCCCGCTGCGCTTCGCCGTGACATCACCCTCGGCCCGTCCGGATGTCCCCTTCGATGTTCCTGGAACGGCAACCTCGAACGCCCCGAGCCGCCGTGTTGGATCGTGGAGCAGCACCCCACCTTCGATCTTCTGCATGACGCTTGTGGGGAACCCGCCAGTGGCCATCCCGTCCGGCGCGACGACTGTCAGCACGCGTGGGTGGATCGCTGGGTTGGCGACCGCAAGTCCACCGGTTCCCGCTTCTGTCAGCGATGCGATCGCGCCATCGCGGATCTCCCCGGCGGTGGCGACGACCCGCCGCAGCTCTGGATGCGTGTCCTGATAGACCTCGTTGATGGAAGAGCCCGGCAGTATGTCGTGGAACTGGTTGAGCAGCAGGCTCTTCCAGTTCGTGTCCAGCCGCTCGTGCGGGTATTGCGCACCGGGCTGACGCCCTCTCAGGAGACCCTTCCGCGCGCCCGGCAGGCTCGCCAGCGCGGCGAACGTCTCCGCTTCGACCAGCCGGTGCTCCGATTCCCGGTTCAGCTTCTTGACCAGCCCTTGCGTCGTCAGGGTCGCGCGGTGGAGCTCCAGGTAGAGCTCGCCGGTGAACGCCGGGACGCCCTCCGTCGGGAGGTTGGCGAAGAAGTCCTCGACCTTGCCCATCTGGAGGCGCGGCAGGACCGGATAATCCTTGATCCGGGCGTAATTCTCCAGCATCCGCCGGTCCGGGCCGCCGCCTCCGTCGCCCCAGCCGAATGAGAGCAGCGTCTGATCGTGCAGCCGCTTGCCCTTGAAGCCACGCCAGGTTCCGATCGTGTCGAGCGGCACGATGTCGCCGTTGTAGCCCGCGCCGGGGTTGTAGAAGGTGTGCGCCATCACGCGGCTGCCGTCGATGCCCTCCCACCAGAAGAGGTCGACGGGGAACGGGTTGCTCTCGCTCCAGGTGACCTTGATCGTGAAGAACTTCGAGATCCCCGCGCCCAGCAACACCTGGGGGATGCCGCCCGAGAATCCGAAGACATCCGGCAGCCAGGCGGTGTCGTTGCGGATCCCGAACCGCCGCTCGAAATAGCGCTGCCCGTAGAAGAGCTGGCGAACATAGGCCTCAGACCCGGTGACCTGCGAGTCGGGCTCGACCCACATCCCGCCGGTCGGCTCCCAGCGGCCCTCCTTGACGCGCTCGGTGATGCGTTCGAGCAGCTCGGGATCGTCCTCTTCGAGCCAGGCGTAGACCTGCGCCGACGACTGGTTGAAGGTGAAGTCCTCGAACTCGTCCATCAATCGGAGCACGCTGGAGAAGGTCCGCCGCGCCTTGCGCCGGGTCTCAGCCACCGGCCAGAGCCAGGCTGAGGTCGATGTGGGCGTGCCCGGTCAGCAGGAGGGAGCCGACCGGCGGGTACCGTTGTTTCAGCTCGTCGAGCCCGCTGGCGATGACGGCGCGGGCGGAGTCGCAGGCGGCGAGCGCTTCCTGCGAGAGCGGCTCGAACGACCCCTCCGGGGGAGGGATGTGCCAGATGCCGTCCACGACGAGCGTGCCCCTGAATCCCGGATGGCCGTAGTCGCCAGACCCGAAATCACGGTGCGCGCCGCCGTCCGAATCGCCGGAGATGTAGCGGACCTTCGCGATCCCGGTGCCGCTCGGCCAGGAGGGCGCCAGCTCCCGGTAGGCGGCGTCGACGAGGCCGAGCAGGTGCGAGAACACGTCGTGATCCTGGAGCTGCCCGGCCGCGCCGACAAGCATCGTCAGATCGGTCTCGAGCTCACGAACCTGGTAGTGGGGGATCGTCAGCATCGCGCGGTCGATGCCGGGGCTGGCGACGTGCGCACCGAACATCCCCTTGGGGACGACCTCGGCTTCGATCTCGATCGTCTCCCCGCCTGATGCCTTCCCGGTGATCCGGAAGTCGTGATGGAACGGGTTGAGCCCCGACTGGTAGCCGGGAGTGAGCGAGACGAATCCCTCACCGCCGAGCCAGAGTTCCAGCTCGACCGACTCGCCCTTCCACGACTTCGGCACCTGGGCGGTCGCCCGCAGACGCACGGGGGTGTCGACGCTCGGCCAGCGGTCGCCGACCGTGAGCGGACGATCGACGCCGTCCCCGCCGGTGAACGTCCACGCGGGGACGGGCGCGACGCGGGCGTTGCGCCACGCGCGAAGCTCCCGGAGCCACCGTGCCTGCCGCTCCAGCCGTCGCTTGTCGAAACTCTGGAATGCTTCCACGGGTGCTCCTTCAGCAGGTATTCGCAAACTTTCCCCGCCGCCAATGGCGGGGGAGGGCTAGCGGGCTCAGATAGCCGGGTAGCCCGATGATTTCTGCCCGGAGCGCCTGCGCTGAGCCTGTCGGACCTGACGCCGACGCCCGGGAGACGGGACCGGACCTTTCATGAGCAAAGTTCTTGCGATTGGCACAGGCGTTCGATGGCGTTTTCTGGTACTGCGGGGATCGACGTGAAGCTTCGCTTCACATGGCCGCCACCAATGCCGCCTCCGAAGGCAGCCCCTACACAGGGCTTTTGCGAATGAGAACAAGTCGAAACGGAGGCGGCTCTTCTCAGCTGTGCCGCAGCCACCGGTGGCAAGCGAAGAGACCCGGGCCATGCGCCCAGGTCTCCTCTTCCTCTTCCCCAAACGATTGGCGTTGTCGCTTTGGCTTTACTTGATGGCTCCCGCCGAGATGCCGCCGATGAAGGACTTCTGGAAGAGCAGGAAGAGCACGACAACCGGCAGCACGACCAGCGTCGAGGCCGCCATCATGAGGTTGAACTGGACGTCATAGGAGTTGGCCGCCTGAAAGAACGTCAGCCCGATCGGCAGCGTGTAGAGCCGCTCGTTGGTCAGGAACAGGAGCGGGCCGAGAAAGTCGTTCCAGGCGTGGAGACCGGCGAAGATCGCGATCACGCCCAAGGCCGGGACACACTGCGGCAGGATGATCTGGAAGAAGATCTGAAACTCGTTCGCTCCGTCGAGCCGGGCGGCGTCCGAGAGATCCATCGAGATGCCGAGCATGAACTGGCGCATCAGGAAGATCCAGAAGGCATGGCCCAGGAACATCGGCACAACGAGCGGCAGATAGGTGTTGATCCACCCCAGTTTCGCGTACGTGTCCACGAGGGCAACGATGATGACCGGGAACGGCATGAAGACCGTCGCCAGCACGACTAGGAAGACCTTGTCGCGGCCCGGCCAGTTGATTCTTGAGAAGCCGTAGGCCACGATCGGGTTTGAAATGACTGCCCCTAAGATCGTCAGAAAGGTGATCGCGATCGTGTTTCGCGCGTAGTGCCAGAAGGGAAAGACATCGGTCGAGAGCTGAAAGTTGCCCCATTGTGGATCGTGGGGATAGAGCGTCGGCGGATAAACCGTGAGCTCGTTGTTCGTTTTAAGCCCGAGCGCCAGCATCCAGTAGAACGGCAGGATGAAGACGGCGCACATCAGGACGAGAATGACGCGCGGGATGATCTGGGTCTGCAATCGCCGGGACAGGCGATCCTTCTTCGCGCGGGTGGCATCTCCCTGTCTAAGTTGCATCTCGTTCTTGAGCGTGGTTGTCGCCATCGTGATCTCTCCAAGGGTCAACGCACGGAAACCGCATTGCCGACAAGGCTGCGAGGCGCCTACGTCATGTCGTAGTGAACCCAGCGGTTCGAGGTCTGGAAGACGGTGATTGCGATCACGAAGGTGATGAGAAAAAGCACAACACCGATCGCTGACCCGTAGCCGAGGTTGCCGTAGCGAAAGGCGTTGTCGTAAAGGAGATTGACGATAAACGTCGTGCTCTTGGCAGGGCCGCCCTTGGTGATGATGTAGGACTGGACGAACGCCTGCAGTCCCATGCTGATGCCTAGAATCAGGTCATAAAGGATGACTGGGGTCATCAAGGGCAGGGTGATATTCCGGAAGCGGGAGATCACCCCGGCGCCGTCGATCATCGCCGCCTCATGCAGCGATTGCGGAATGCCCTTGAGGCTGGCGAGAAAGACGAGCGCGATCTGACCGGCTCCAAACTGGGCCATGATCACGATCGCGAGCTTGGCGTAGGCGGGGTCGCCGAACCAGTTGGGCGGGCTCATCCCGAGCGAGCGCAGGAACTCGTTGACGATGCCTCGATTCGGGTCAAGCAGTGCCCAGAAGATGAACGATGTGGCGAACAGTGGAAGCACAGAGGGAAGATAAAGGATCACGCGATAAATCGGGATCTCGCGCATGTCCTGATTCATGGCCAGTGCGAGGACCATCGCGACGACGACGCCGATCGGTACTGCCAGCCCGGTATAGTAGAACGTATTCCAGAGTGCTTTCGTGAACAACGGGTCTTCGAGCATGCGCCGGTAATTGTCGAGCCCGATCCACTTCGGCGTGCCGAACCCGGCGTACTGGGTGAAGCTCAGACGCACCGTATAAAAGATCGGGTAGATCGTAAAGGCGAGGAGCCCGATCAGCCAGGGGCCAACGAACACGAGCGCCAGCAGGAGCTGCTTGCGCTGCATCTTCGATCTCCACCAGGGAGGGGCCTTGGTGTGGGCCGGCGCCACACGACCGAGCGCCTGAGGTCGAAGGTCCGCCGGAGTGGTGCCTTGTGTTGCCATGAGACGTCACATCCTGATGGGGACAAGAGGATGAGCCGATCGGCTCATCCTCTTGTCGCAGTCTCCGGAGTTGCGGACCGTCGCCCGTTACTGCGCGATCGGGCAGAAGCCGTTGGCTTCGATGTCGGCCTGCGTGTTCTGCTTCGCCTGGCCCAACGCCGTGGCCGGGTCAGCCTGATTGAGGAAGATCGCCTCCCATGCGGCGATCAGCTCGTCCCAGTACTTGGCGCCGACGGGCAGTGGTGGCCGGTTCCTGGTTCCCGGGAAGAGGTTGTCCATGAACCAGAGCAGGTTCTCGTCAAACAACGTCTTATCGGTCGTCAGCTCCTTGAGCACCGGCAGGTTGTTGTTCATCTCGATGTACGTCTTGGAACCGTTGGGTCCGCACAGGTACTGAACGAACTCGTAGCCGCCCTCAGCGTTCTTCGCGCCCTGCGGCACCACGCCGGACCAGCCGCCGGCCCAAGTCGTAGAGTCCGCGCCGGCTTCCGCGACCGGGATGTAGGTGTAGCCGACCTTGACGTCCGGGATGTACTTCTTGAAGTTCTGGAACATCCAGTTGCCGTTGATCATGGAGCCCAGACGCTTCTGCACGAACGGGCTGTCCGTTGGAGCCGCGCCGACGCGAATCGCGTTTTGGACAAAGGCGTACATCTTGTCGGCACCGTACTTCGCGGTGTAGTCATACACCCATTGTCCGGCGGCAAGTATGCGCTCGTTATCCGGCGTGACCTGACACGCTTCGTAATCGAAGAAGTCACCACCGAACGAGAACCCGTAGGTGTAGGCTTGGCCCTGACCAAAGTAGGGGACGAAGCCAAGCGTCTCGTAATTGGCGCCGGCATCCTTGTCGACGGCCTTGATCGCTTCAGCGAAAACGTCCCAGGTCATCGGACCCTTGGCGCTGTCGAACGCCGCCAAGTCAACACCGGCGGCGGTGAGAAGGTCTTCGTTGTAGAAGAGGGCACGGACATCCGTGTCGAACGGCAGCGCGTAAGGTGCGCCGCCGTACGTCGCCTCTGCGGCCGAGAACTCGACGTATTTCTCAGTGAGGTCGGGATTCTCGCCGGCCGCCTCCATCATCGGGGTGAGATCCTGCAGCAAACCCTGGGCAGCGCGCTCGGCGACGATGAAGCGGTCGAGCAGGTAGGCATCCGGTCCTTCACCGCCGCGGACTGCGGTGATCAGGCTCGAAGAGTCGGAGACATCGGCCGGTGGGCGCTGAACGACCTCGACCTCGTTGGCCGTGCTCTGGGCATTGAAATCCTGGCCGATCTTGGTCAGCGCGTCGAAGCCGATGTCACTGTGGGTCGTCCAGAACGTGACCTTGCCCTTGGCCTGGCCCATGACATTCGGAACCGTGAAGACACTGGACGCCGCGGCGGCGGCACCGAGGCCGGCCGCACCCTTGACCAGGCTGCGCCGTGAAACCTGCTTCGCCGCCGTCCTGTCGAGCAGTGAGCTGACAGTCGAGGGACGTTTCTCAGAAGGGGACATCAGGTGAACCTCCGGTTCGGTGAGAAAGGCGTACAACCATTACTCGACGGGAACAACGCTTGCTGTAGGAACACGACTGCCCAAGGTCGCCAGGGCGGATGCCTTGGGCGCGTCTGGAACGCTTGAGCGAATCCTCCTTGTCACTCGATGAAGCGACACGACGTTGATCCGGTCCCACGGTGCGACGGGTTGTCCTCTCGCCATTGCTGACCTTGGGCCCTGTTCACGGTGATGTAATGAGTACGTGTGCGGAAAGTACTCCACCGCGAAACCCGTGTCAATGCCCACGGCACGTTTGCGGCGAATTTCCGCCGGAATTATCTCGGCGGAATCAAGGTTGCGGTCGAACGCCCGATTCGCTACGCTCCCGGCGGCTCATGACTCGTCGTTTACCCGTCTATCCACGAAAGACGCGCCCTCGCATGAACGTCGTGACCCTCGATCAAGCGACGATCTGGACACCCGAGCGCACGCTGATCCTGGACCGGATCGACTGGCGGGTGGAGGCGGGCGAACACTGGGTCGTGCTCGGGCCGAACGGCGCCGGCAAGAGCACGATGCTGTCGCTGATCGGTGCCGACCGCCACCCCAGCCAAGGGACCGTCACGATCCTCGGCGAGACGCTGGGCAAGGTCGACATGCGGGCCCTGCGCAGCCGGATCGGGCGCGTCGACCCGGCGCTCCGGATGCTCGAATGGCTGAACGCCCGCGAGGTTGTGCTGACCGGGTTGAAGAACACGATCTGGCCACGGTGGGACGACTGGACCGACGTGGACATCGCACATGCCGAGGATCTGCTGGTGCTCGTCGGCTGCGGCGACTTCGCCGAGCGTGAGATTGGAACGCTCTCTCATGGCGAGCGGCAGCGGGTCAGGATCGCGCGTGCCCTGATCGCCCGGCCGGACCTGATGCTGCTCGACGAGCCAGCGACCGGTCTCGATTTCCCGGCCCGGGAGGCGCTGCTGACATCGCTCGATGCCCTCGCCGAATCCCGGCCCGACCTTCCGACGATCATGGTCTCCCATCACCTCGAAGATCTGCCGATGAGCGTTTCGCATGTCCTCCTGTTGCGGGACGGGCGGGTGCTGGCGTCAGGGCCGGTGCGGGAGATGTTGACGAGCGAGCTGATCTCGGAGTGCTTCGGGTTCGCGATCGACGTGCATGAGCTGAATGGCCGGTGGGCCGCCCGGGCCGCCGCCGGCTGGACGTCGAGCCCGCCCTCCATGACCTCCGGCGCATCCCGGTAATCGTAGGGGCGGTACCCCGGCGCATCGAACCACGATTGCATGCGAGGCGTAGGGTGTCCGCCCGGTACCCCGGCCCATTCGACGCTCACCGTAAGGAATGCGCCAGGCGGACACCCCTTGCGTAGCCCATGACAACGGGTGTTCGGCATCGGGAATCGTGCGGCATGGCGACGCGAGTCCTGGGCCAGCATCGGGCGGCCACAGGGGGATTGCTCACAAGTTAAGCTCCGGAGGCAGGTTGTCACGGCGCGTTCGTTCGCGGTGTTTGCGCCGCCGCTTGACGATCCCGAGATCGTCCTGGGCGGCCAGCTAGGCCACC
>JAABUN010000276.1_pt1 | contig 134556 bp, 106 predicted proteins | sample 5559311 | NCBI WGS metagenome assembly JAABUN01 (sample SAMN10711877, study PRJNA513370) | rock metagenome | isolation source: Antarctica rocks | place: Antarctica: Victoria Land, Siegfried Peak sud
TTGCAAAACCAAATTAATAAAAAGACATTACCAAAAAGAATTTTATTACAATAAACTAATAACTTTATGTAATCACACCTTAAATACAGGAACTTAATAAATTCTTTTTCGCAATTCATCATAGGAGGGCACAGAGGAAAGAAACACATAGAAATACAATGAGCTGTAAGAATCTAAAAAAGTCCTCTGTGTTTCTTTCCTCTGTGCTCTCTGTATGTTTAAATTCTTTCCCAACGAACCGCTAGCTATTACTTATTCTCTACGGGGCAGCCGTCTTTTCTTCTCGTGTCAATAACATACTGAATTTTCCAGTTATTATTAATTTTTACCAATTGAAATGAATTGACTCCACAATGATGCAGTTGTCCGTTGTAATAAAATTCATAAGGGGTCCATACAGAAGCAAGTTGCCCATCCGTTTTTACTGATTCAAAACTAATCCGCTCATCCGATGCTCCTGCAGGTTGCTTTCCTACAATTTCTATAAAGGCTGATATAGGTTCATTCTTAACAATTGTTTTGCCATCCGGCGTTCGGCTGATGCTTTGAAGCACTGCACTGTCTGCAAAAGCATTTTTTAAAGAGGCGGCATCAGCATTCTTCATAGCTGTGAACATTTGATTGATGACAGCTTTAATAGAATCTTCGGAGCTTTGGGCGCTTGCTTTAGGGCTGTTCAATAAAATGTATACAATTAAAATACAAATGTATTTTTTCATAAATTTTGGGAATGAGGTTAATATATGCTGGCTGGCAACCGGAAAGATTATTAGATCTTATAATGCAATATACTTCTTGTCTTGAACTTTGATTTATTTGATTTAATGAGGACTATGGTTAAGATGACCAGGCATTCACGTTGTTCTGATATAAGTTTAACTTGAAACTATCATAGTCCTCATTAAATCAAATAAATCAAAGTTCAAGACAGCCGATTCATCCTCATACCTGATACCTACTTAATGTACCCAAGTATCTTAAGCATGCTTTGCGCAGTCTGTTCCTTTGCATATACCCAATCCACTAGTTTATTATGTTTGTCCTTTTCTATAATGATATGTTTGGGAGATGGGATGAGGCAATGTTTAATACCTCCATATCCGCTAATCTGATCCTGGTAAGCACCTGTATGGAAGAAACCCAGGTATAAAGGTTCGCCATCATTAGGTTTTGGAAGGAATACTTCGTTAATATGTTCTTCAGAGTCATAGTAATCATGACTGTCGCAGGTTATTCCACCGAGCACTACCCGTTGGTACTCATTTTCCCATTTATTAATCGGCAACATTAGAAACCGTTCACCGATTCCCCAGGTATCGGGTAAAGTGGTTATAAAAGAAGAATCAATCATATACCATATTTCACGGTCATTTTGTGTTTTCTGTCCGATAACACTATAAATATGCGCCATGCTTTCACCAACTGTATAACTGCCAAATTCAGTATATATATCCGGCATCGGAACTTTTGCTCTTTTGCAGGCTTCTTTTATATTACGGGTGATTTCATTAATCATGAACTGGTAATCATAATCAAAAGCAAGTGAGTGTTTGATAGGGAAACCACCACCGATATTAATAGAGTCCAGTTCAGGGCAAATCTTTTTTAACTGGCAATAAAGGTTTATCACTTTGTTCAGTTCACTCCAGTAATAGATATCATCCTTGATGCCTTTGTTCAAAAAGATGTGCAGCATCTTTAACTGGAATTTGTTTTCATATCCTTCAATATCATCAACATAAAATTCCAGTATATCTTTTGCGCGCATGCCCAGCCGGGAGGTATAAAAAGGAAAGTTAGGCTCTTCTTCAGCAGCCACCCGGATTCCAAGCTTGAACGGAACTTTTACAGATTTCCTGTAAGCTTTTAGTTCTTCTTTGTTATCTAGTATAGGGATTACGTTTTTAAAACCGGTATTCAGTAGATTAGCTATCCGTTTTGTATAGCCGATCTGTTTATAACCATTACAAATAATATAAATATCTTTCGTGATTTTCTTTTTTTCGTACAATTTTTTTATGATCTCAATATCATACGAATAAGAAGTTTCCAGGTGAATATCATGGTTCAGCGCTTCTTCTACTATAAAAGAAAAATGTGAGCTCTTGGTACAGTAACAATAATTGTATTTTCCTTCGTATTTGTATTTTTTAAAGGCCTTTGCAAACATATCCTTTGCCTTATTAATCTGCATGCCGATCTTTGGCAGGTAGGTAAGTTTTAAGGGTGTGCCATATTTATCAATAAGGGCTTTAATATCCACGCCATTATATTCAAGGTATCTTTCATCATTGAGATCAAAATCCGGTTGAGGGAAATTGAATGTTTGATTCACAAGGTCATGATAGGAGTTATTCATCTACATGCAAAGGTTTGTTATTGATTGAACAAAAAGTTTTGATGAAAGATTTCCGGTAAAACTTTTCTGATTTTTTTTGTAAGGTCTCACCATCAAAAGAGAACATAAAAGTAATTCCTGAAATTCAGCCGGATGCAAATGTAATTGATTGCAATCTTAAAATTAAAAAACCGGGTGTGTTTTTTACACCCGGTGATACCTGGCAGCGTGGATTATGTGCCAGCATAATATTAATAAGACTACTTAACAGATTCTACCAGACCTTTAAAAGTCACAGGCTCATTCATTGCCAGGTCTGCCAATACTTTTCTGTCGAGTGTGATACCTTTTTGATTCAATTTATAAATGAATTCAGAATATGTTAAACCTTCAGCTCTAACAGCAGCGTTTATACGAGCTATCCATAAAGTCCGGTATTCGCGTTTCTTTAATTTACGGCCTACATAACTATAGGTCATACCTTTTTCTACAATATTCTTGGCAACTGTATAAACATTTTTACGTTTACCGTAAAAGCCTTTAGCTTGTTTTAATATTCTTTTTCTGCGTGCTCTTGAAGCAACTGCATTTACTGAACGTGGCATTTCTTAATAAGTTTACAATGAAAATGAAGGGTTTACTTTTGTGCGGTAACTGATGTACCTGCAATTACTTTAAACGCAATAAACGCATAACGAATGGTCTGTTGGAGGGATGCACTACTCCATCTTTTCTAAGATGGCGTTTGCGTTTAGTTGATTTTTTTGTAAGGATGTGACGTTTGAAAGCTTTCTGGAAAGTAATTTCCCCTGTGCCGGTAACTTTAAACCTTTTTTTAGCACTTGAATTGGTCTTAACCTTGGGCATTTTATTTACCTTTTATAATTATACCCTGCTGGCGGAACCGCACCGGCGGTTCACTTATGGAGCCTTGTGGGCAATGGATGCGTGAGCATCGCGTAAAATGGAGCGCAAAGGTAGGAAAATATTTATAAATTGTTAATTATTAACGGTTAGTTGCTGATAGCTAATAGCTTTTATGATTTTGGATTGGCTTTCTTCTGTGGTTTAGGTGCAAAGATCACGAGCATTCTCTTGCCTTCCATTTTTGGCATGCTTTCTAAAACCCCCACTTCTTTCAGGCGGTCAGCAAATTTCAGGAGCAGTAATTCCCCGCGTTCTTTGAATTGAATGGCGCGCCCTTTAAACTGAACATATGCTTTTACTTTGTTGCCGTCTTTAAGGAATTTTTCAGCATGTTTACTTTTAAAATCGAAATCATGATCATCGGTACCAGGTGTAAAGCGTATCTCTTTTACTTCAGAGACCTTCGCCTTAGCCTTCATTTCCTTTTCCTTTTTTTTCTTCTCGTAAAGGAATTTGTTATAATCTATGATTTTACAAACCGGGGGATCTGCAGTCGGAGAAATTTCAACCAGGTCTAATGCCTGTTCATGAGCCATTCGCAAAGCGTCTTGTATTGAATAAACGCCCACTTCAATATTTTCACCTACCAATCGTACCTGAGGTACTCTTATCATTTGATTGGTACGGTGTTCCTGCTGTTGTTCTTTTCTGAATCTTGGATTAAAATTACCTCTGGGTGGTCTGGGTGGAAATGCCATTTATTATTTTTAAGTGAGCAATTGTTATTTTAAGTTAATTAAAAAAAATTAACTGTGATGATTTTGATGTAATCTTTAGTACAGTTGGCTATCAACCGTCAGCTATCAGGAGATTATTTCCAGGAAGACTCTCCTGATAGCTGACGGTTGATAGCATAATACTTACGATCTTCTTGTTAAAATTTCATCTTTGGTTTCATTAATAAACGACTGAATCTCTACAGTCCCTGAATCACCTTTACCCTGGCGGCGAACAGAAACTTTGTTTTCGTTTACTTCTTTTTCGCCAACTATAAGCATGTAAGGAACCCTTGCCAGTTCGGTATCACGAATCTTTTTACCGATCTTTTCATTGCGGTCATCAATCTCCGTACGAATATCTGCATTTTTCAGTGATTGTAAAATAGTTTGTGCATAATCCATAAACTTATCATTGATAGGTAAAATCTTCACCTGTAGCGGGGATAACCACAAAGGAAATTTACCAGCATAATGTTCCAGCAAAAACCCGATAAAGCGTTCATGGGTTCCCAACGGTGCACGGTGAATGATCAAAGGAATTTCCGGCTGGTTGTGCTGGTTAGTAAATTCAAGCTTAAACCGCCGGCCCTGCGCAAAATCAACCTGGTTGGTAGCAAGCGTAAACTCCCGGCCTATAGTGCTCCATATCTGAACATCTATTTTAGGTCCATAGAAAGCGGCTTCATCAGGAACCTCTACAAATGGGGTTTTTGTTTTTATAAGTACATCTCTTACTAATGTTTCAGTCTCCTGCCAAAGAGCGGGTTCGTTTATATATTTTTCTCCAAGTTTAGCCGGATCGTGCAAGGACAGCCTCATTATATATTTATCTATACCAAAAATTTTAAAATAATTCTGGTACATTTCATTTACTGCCTTAAACTCATCGTAAAACTGTTCTTTGGTACAGTAAATATGAGCATCGTTCATGTGAAGGCAGCGAACCCTCATCAAGCCAAATAATTCGCCGCTCTGCTCATACCGGTAGCAAGTACCGTATTCGGCCAGCCGTAAAGGCATATCCTTATAACTTCTAGGTTCAGCTGCAAAAATTTTATGATGATGGGGGCAATTCATGGCTTTCAGGTAGTATTTCACACCTTCCAGTTCCATAGGTGGGTACATGCTATCCTGATAGTAGGGCAAATGTCCGCTGGTTAGGTAAAGACTTTCCTTTGCAATATGGGGTGTTACAACTCTCTTATAACCGGCCCTTACTTCGCTTTCTTTGGCGAGTCTTTCCAGCTCTTCAATAATAACTGTACCATTTGGTAACCATAATGGCAAACCCGGTCCTACTTCATCATCGAAAGTAAAAATTCCCAGTTCCTTTCCAAGCTTACGATGATCTCTTTTCTTCGCTTCTTCCAGCAATGCAAGGTATTCGTCCAGTTCTTTCTGAGAGGGAAAACTTACACCATAAACCCTGGTAAGCATTTTATTTTTCTCGTCACCCTTCCAGTAAGCACCAGCGATATTTGTAAGTTTAATAGCTTTTATGAAACCGGTACTTGGAATATGGGGACCACGACACAAGTCTGTAAAACCGCCCTGGGTATATAAAGTAATTTCGCCATCTTTCAAACCACTTAGCAGATCAATTTTGTATTCATCTGCTTTTTCAATAAAATAATCAATGGCTTGCTGCTTTGGAATTTCCTTGCGCAGGAAACTATTATTTTGTTTAGCAAGTTCCTGCATCTTTACTTCCAGTTTACGAAGATCTTCTTCAGTAAGCTGCCTGTCTCCCAGGTCCATATCGTAATAAAATCCCTTTTCAACTGCCGGACCTACCCAGAACTTAACCCCTGGAAACATGGATTCCACTGCTTCGGCCATGAGGTGTGCAGATGAATGCCAAAATGTAGATTTAGCGGAAGGATCATCCCAGGTGAGTAATTTTAACGTGGCATCTTCTGTTATAGCACGGCTTGCATCCCGTACTTCTCCATTAATATTCACTGCCAAAACTTTTCTTGCCAATCCTTCTGAAATTGACTTAGCAATATCGAGCGCTGAAGTTTTTTCAGGATACTCTTTTATAGCACCATCTGGTAATGTAATTTTGATCATATCTATAGGTCTCTGATTTAAGGAGGGCAAAATTAACGAACTATTGGCAGATAAATAGACCGATAGCGCGAAATTGCATTTTATAACAGTAATTTTTGATTATAAATTAAATCCATGAGAGCGGCAATATTAATTATAGCTATTTTATTTACTTCATATACTTATGCCCAGGATCTGACAGGTATATGGCGAGGCAGTTTTGTTTCTTTATCTGACCGCTTCCAAAGTTTGGGCGGTGTTAGTGATCGTTATAAACTGGAGGTTCAGATAGACCAGCGTGACAAAACTTTTAATTCAGTTACCTACTCTTATAAAACAACTTTATTTTATGGGAAAGCAACTGCTAATGGAACCGTTAATCCTAAAACAGGAAAAGTATGGCTGGAAGAGATAAAAATAGTAGAGCTAAAATTGCAGTTTGGATCAGCTTGTATTATGACATATAAATTGCAATATTCAAAAAATGATGATGAAGAATTTCTTGAGGGAACCTGGACCGGTTATGGAGAAAAGGATTCTTCATTTTGCGGAAAGGGCACTGTAATACTGCATAAAGTTCCCACCTCTGATTTCTACAAAGAACCTTTTCTTTCAAAAAAAGAACCCGAAAAAAAGTCATTGAACAATCCTAAAAAAATGACAGATTCCATTAGTAAAAAAGATATTGCCGGTAAAACAAAAACAAAACTGCCAGGTCTAAAAAAATCAGGAAATGCAATAGTTAAAAGCAATCCTCAAAAGCCTTCTGCAGCAAAAACTGCCAGTCCACCGATAGTAAAAACAAGTCCGCAAAATAAAATTAAAGCTCCGGTGAATAACTCTCCGGCTATTAAAGGCACTACTCAAAAGCCCAGTAGCATTGCAAAAAATTCTCCTGCCATAATAAGGCCTGCTATACCGAAAACAATTGAATCTGATCCAAGCATTGCAAATGCAGATACATTAAAAAAGACCGTTCCGCTGGTGAAAAAATCAGTACCGATTATAGTTCCAAAAGTCCTGGCTACACGTGAAAATGAAGTGGTAAAAACAATTACAATTAATACAAAAGAGATTTCTATAAATATTTATGATAACGGAACCATTGATCATGATACTGTTTCAGTATATCTTGATAAAAAATTGGTAATCTCAAAACAGATGCTTACAACTTCACCTCTGAATTTGAAATTTACTATGGATGATAACAATGATGTTCATGAGCTGGTAATGGTTGCGGAGAATGAAGGCGATATACCTCCAAATACTTCTTTAATGGTGGTAAGAGCCGGAGATAAAGAGTTTGAAGTACGCATCACATCTACAGAGCAAAAAAATGCAGTAGTACTTTTTAAATTTGAAAAACCTAAATAGAGCATTTTACAGTTAAAAATTTGAAGTTTAATGTCAGGTTTAAAAGTTAATTGGCCAGTAACATTGAATATGTAAAAGTTTCTTTATTTTTAACTTAAAGGTTTCTTGTATACTAATTTCCGTTTGCCCGGCTATAAATATTATTTAATCAGCATTATAATTTAGGTTTGTCCGGATGCCTTTGTATCCAGCCTTTGAACCTTTAAATGGTATTGTTGCGTGAATAGTGCAATTGGTTGAGCGCATTAATCAGCAATCAAAAAATACAAAAGCAGGTAAAGGCTGTTGTGGATAAGCTAACACACATTATAAACCTTAGTAGAATATGAATTATTGAATTATTTTTTACCTCATTACCTTCACGCAACAAAGCCACTTTGAATTGTAAACTTTGCACTTCTTTCCTTATGGGCAAATTAAAACAACTAACAATAGAATACAGGCTACTGCTATATAAAAAGAATTTGAAATATTTTGTTTTTCGCAGGTTGATGGAAATGTTAGCTAAACGGTTTTTGTGTTTACTGTCTTGCTTTACCTTAATGATAAGTGTCAGGAGCCAGGATGTAAATGGTATCTGGCGGGGTGAGCTGACACAGGAGCCTGGTGGCTGCTATCCTAAATATTTTATTGAATTACAGCTTCAGGTTAATGATAATATAATTGAAGGAGTTAGTTATGATTATTATGACACCAGCAAATATGTAAAATTGAAATTTAACGGCAGGTTGAATTCCAGTAGCAAAAGAATGGTGCTTATTGAAAGTAAAGTAACAGAATTCAGAATCCCCTGGAATTGTATACCATGTGTTAAGACTTATGACCTTACCTGGAGCAAAAGAAATAATGAAGAAGAACTTATTGGAACCTGGAAGGGTTCACAGATGGGTACAAAAGACACTTGTCCACCTGGTAAAATATTTTTAAAAAGGGTTGCTTCCTCATCTTTTAAAACAGAAGATGTTATTCAGGATGAGCAACTGGTCAATATTCAAAAAACCCTCAAACCAGTTACCAGGAAGGTGGAAGTAATACAAACGCTTCTTATTGAAACACCCATGGTTAAAGTAGAACTATATGATAACGGTCAGGTTGACGGAGATACTATTTCAGTTTTCTTAAACCACCAACTGATTTTATATAAGAAAGGATTGAGTGAAAAACCAATTACGTTGAATATTCCTATTCAGCCGTTTAAAGATTATGAGATGATCATGTTTGCTGAGAACCTGGGTTCCATTCCTCCCAACACTGCCCTGATGGTGTTAACTTGTGGTAAAAAAAAGTATGAAATATATTTATCTTCAAGTGAAATTAAAAGCGCGGCAGTGAAATTCCGGTACGAAAAGTAGTTATTAATTGTTAATGGTTAATTGTTAACGGTAAGTGGTTAATTATTATAACCAGCTTTCTAAAGTTCTGAATTTTTAAGTTTTAAATTGTGATTTAAAAGCTAAATGACATTGCCCGAAGGAGTGGCATAATTCTTTGTAGACAAGACGCTTTATGCAGCCCTCTCAGGGTTCGCATTTCACAATCAAACACTTTCTATCATCATATCACCCTTTAGGCTTTTACCAAGCTCATACCTCACCCCCTCATACCTGATTTACAACACTCCCTTTGTTGAAGGCAAATAATTAGAAAACGGATCTTTCTTAACCGCCATGCGTATGGCTTTGGCGAATGCTTTAAAAATGGCTTCTATTTTATGGTGTTCGTTTTCACCTTTGCATTCAATATTCAGGTTACACTTTGCCGCATCGGAAAAGGATTTAAAGAAGTGAAAAAACATTTCGGTGGGCATTTCACCAATCCTTTCTCTTTTAAAATCCGCGTTCCAAACAAGCCAACTCCTTCCGCCAAAGTCTATCAGCACCTTTGCTTCGGCTTCATCCATTGGTAATGCAAAGCCATAACGTTCCATGCCTCGCTTGTCTGCCAATGCCTGCGCAAAAGCTTCACCCATTGCAATAGCGGTGTCTTCAATAGTGTGATGCTCATCTATATCAAGGTCACCATTTACACGGATGGTAAGATCCATCCTGCCGTGGCGGGCTATCTGGTCCAGCATATGATCAAAAAAACCCAGGCCGGTAATAATTGCTGACTTCCCCTGGCCATCAAGATTCAGTTCAATCTTTATTTGTGTTTCATTTGTATTGCGTTCATGAACAACTTTTCTCAATACTAGTTTAAGAAATTCATAGATTCTACTCCACTCTTTTGTTTCTAAAACAATTGTTCCGGAGTTGTACAGTGTTTTTGCTGTATCGGCAATTTCAGCCGCACCTAAAGACGCATTATTGTTTATCCATATTCCTTTGCATCCGAGGTTCTTTGCAAGCTGTATATCGGTAATACGATCTCCGATTACATAAGAATTGGGAATATCGTAATCCGGATTATTAAGATATGCAGTGAACATTCCAATACCCGGCTTGCGGGTAGGCGCATTTTCAACCGGATAAGTTTTATCGATAAGTACGTTGCTAAAATGAATGCCCTCACCTTCCAGGCTTTTCATAACCAGGTTATGCAATGGCCAGAATGTATTTTCAGGAAAAGCATCAGTACCAAGTCCATCCTGATTGCTGACCATTACCAGTTCATAATCCAGTTCACGGGCAATCCTTCCCATGAATTCAAACATGTGGGGGTAGAATGTAAGTTTATCAAATGAATCCAACTGGTAGGTCGGCGGTGCTTCATTGATCAGGGTACCATCACGATCGATAAACAGGAGTCTTTTCATATTGAGCTGTTAGCTGTCAGCTATCAGCTGTCAGCTAGTTGTCTTGATTATTACTTTAATTTAAGGTAAAGCTTCAATATTCAACAATCAATCTTCCTTTCATAAGTATGGTATATTGATTATTGCATATTGACTATTTGTTCATCCAATCTCTTACGCTTCAAGCAAGCTGACGGCTGACAGCTGATAGCTATTAGCCTTCTCTCACACTTTCAACTTCGCTCTTACTCCCTTTACCTCTGCCGGTTTAACCTGCGCTGCTTTGTTACCAAAACTGTTTCTGACAAAAGTAAGCACATCTGCCACCTGCTGATCATTAAGAAAATTATGAGGAGGCATAGTACCGTTATAAGTCATTTCATCTATTTCTATTTCACCGGTCAATCCATGTAGAACAATTGTGATCAATGCTTTTTTATCACCTAACACATATTTTGTTTTAATCAGCGGTGGGTTTAAATTAGGAACGCCGCCACCATTTGCCTGGTGACAGGCGAGGCAATATTGCATATATATGGTTTCACCTCGTTTAATGGAGACCGCCAGACCTGGCTGTTCGTTTTTACCCGATGTAAAACTTAAACAGGCAGCAGAAGCTATCGCTACCATCAGATTCAGTAATAAGAGTTTTTTCATGCTGATTTTTTTAGCGGTATACCGTTTTCAACTTTATATAAATGTGTTATTCCTGAAAAGCTGTAAGAGCGTTAAGCAGCTCTTTATTTTCTATGGTGGTGCCAATTGTAATACGAAGACAACCTTCACACAATTCAACTTTACTTCTGTCTCGCACAACAATTCCTTTTCCCAGTAAGAAGTCATAAACAGTCCTGGCATTAATCATTTTTACCAATATAAAATTTGCATCACTCGGGTAAATTTTTTCAACAAGCTGCAATTCATTCAAATGTTTGACAAGCAACTCTCTTTCCGTAACAATTTCCTGTATCATGCTGTTTACCTGGTCCACTTCTTCTAAAGCCTTTAATGCCAGTTCCTGCGAAGCCAGGTTAATATTATAAGGTGGCTTAACCTTGTTCATAACCCGGATAATCTCATCAGAAGCAAAAGCCATTCCAATACGTAAAGCGGCTAGTCCCCATGCTTTGGATAAAGTTTGGAGCACTACCAAGTTAGGATATTCAGCAAGTTCCTGCACAAACGAACGTTGGCGGGAAAAATTTATATAGGCTTCATCAATTATCAGTAAGCCGAAATAATTGTTTAAGATTATTTCGATGTCCTCTCTTCTCAGCGAATTACCGGTGGGATTATTGGGTGAGCACAAAAAGATCATCTTTGTGTTCTCATCAACGGCATCTTCAATAGCCGGTAAGTTGAGCTGAAAATCGCTTGTCAGCGGAATTTTTTTAATCTGAATATCGTTGATGTTCGCGCTTACCTCGTACATGCCATAGGTAGGAGGAACGATAATTACATTATCTGCACCCGGTTCACAAAACGCGCGAAAGAGGATGTCAATACATTCATCACTGCCATTACCCAAAAAAATATTAGCGGGTGGAACAGTTTTTATCTCACTTAATTTTTCTTTTAATTTCCATTGCAACGGATCAGGATAACGGTTGTACCATTTTGGCAGAGGCGAACCATAGCTGTTTTCGTTAGCATCCAGGAATATCTTTGCATCACCTTTGAATTCATCCCTTGCTGAAGAATAAGGAACGAGCTTTTTAATGTTTTTGCGTAAGAGGTTATCGAGAGAAAACATTTTTATTTAATTAGGATGTAATTTTTTATACAGTCAGTTAGCGAAGTTTTTTATAACCACGGAAGGAAGAGGTAAGAAGGAGGTTACACAGAGGAGTACTCTGTGTAACCTCCTTCTTACCTCTTGTAATTTTCTCTGTGGTTCAAAATTTAATATAAGCAGCTATCCTATCTCTTTCAATCTTACAGTCACCGCGTTCTTATGTCCCTCCAATCCTTCCGCTGCTGCCAGTATTTCTACAGTGGGTCCAAGACTTTTCAGACCTTCTTTGGTCAGTTGCTGAAAAGTTATCTTCTTTACAAAACTGTCTACACTAACACCACTGTAAGCATGTGCGTAACCGTTAGTAGGCAGCGTATGGTTTGTACCGCTGGCATAATCACCAACACTTTCAGGAGAATAATTACCAAGAAACACAGAACCTGCATTTATTACCATTTCACCTATGCGCTCAGGTTCTTTACACGATAATATCAGGTGCTCCGCAGCGTATTCATTCAGCAGGCAAATGGCTTCCTGCTCTTCTTTCATCAAAACGATCTTACTATTCTCCAGGGCTTTACCTGCCAGTTCACTGCGTGGTAAATCTTTTAATTGGGTATCTATTTCCAACATAACATTTTCTATTATTTGTTCCGAGGTAGAAACCAGTATAACCTGGCTATCTGCTCCATGCTCAGCCTGGCTAAGGAAATCAGCCGCAACAAAAGCAGGATTAGCAATTGCATCAGCAAAGATAGCCACTTCACTTGGACCGGCAGGCATGTCTATGGCCACTCCATATTTTTGAACTAACTGCTTGGCGCAGGTTACATATTGGTTACCCGGACCAAAAATTTTATAAACTTTAGGAATAGTAGCAGTACCAAAAGCCATAGCAGCAATGGCCTGCGCTCCACCCGTTTTAAATATGCGTGTAATGCCCGTTAAGTGTGCCGCATATAAAATAGCCGGATGTAATTTTTTGTTTGTATCCGGCGGGGAACATACAATAATTTCTTTACATCCCGCTATCCTAGCCGGAATGGCTAACATAAGAAGTGTTGAAAATAACGGAGCGGTTCCACCAGGAACATACAAGCCTACTTTTTCAATTGCAACAGATTTCCGCCAGCATTTTACACCAGGCATTGTTTCTGTTACTTCTGTATCCATAAGCTGCCGGCTATGGAATTTTGAAATGTTTTGTTTTGCCAGCAGCATGGCTTTCTTTAAATCATCCGGAATGAGTTGAATGGCTTCTTCAATTTCATGAAAGCCAACTTGTAGATCTTCCATATCAACCTTATCAAATTTTGCTGTAAGAAATTTTAGCGCATCATCACCTTTTTCTTTAACCTCATGCAGTATACTATGGACACTTGCTTCCAATAAAGAATGATCTAAAGCGGGGCGCTTACAAATGTTTTCCCAGTCTTTTTTTTCAGGAAATCTTATTAACTGCATAAGAGTTGTGAAGGTTATTTCTTAGAGTTGAGCTATCCGCTATCAGTTAATCATGATGCTATAAGTTTCCTCCTGATAGCTGATAGCTAACGGCTGATAGCACATTCGTCATTATGATAGTAACATACCAGTGGTTTCTCAAACTATATGTTTTTTCATCTTATAATTCACAAACACGATATTGTTGTAATGATTGGTTTGTGTTTTAATAACTTTAAATCCATGCCGCTCAAAAAAGGGACGGGCTGTTATGCTAGCCTCAGTAGTAAGTGTTTTAAAGGAATGATTGTGTGCATAGTCAGTTAGTTCTTTAAGTATCCTGCTGGCAATTCTTTTTCCCTGGTGATTTTTATGTACATACATGGTATCAATGCCACCTTCTTCGGATAACTCGCCAAAGCCTACAATTTGCTTGTCACAGATTGTTACAAAACAAACATTATTAGTTAAGCGGTCTTCCCATTTCTTTTTATCAATTGCCCGCGGGGCCCAGTTCTCTAACTGCTCCCTGCTATAATCTTTTGCATTGACAGTGTGTACCGTGTTATAAAATAACCGCAGCATTTCGTCAAGCATCGAAATATTATAATCAACTATTAATTCTGTATTCATCGTAATGCATCATTTTTAATTACCAAATGTAACACTATAAGCCTTCGGCTCATGCCTCGTACTTATTCTACAAAATCATTTTTTCAATAGGCACTACCAGTATACCCTGGGCGCCGGCTTGTTTTAATTTTTCAATGATCTCCCAAAATTCATTTTCATTAAGAACGCTGTGTACGCTGCTCCATCCGGCTTCTGCCAGTGGCAATACCGATGGGCTTTTCATACCAGGCAACAAACCAATTATTTTATCCAGGTTTTCATTCGGGGCATTGAGCAATATATACTTGTTGTTCCTGGCTTTTTTTACTGATTGAATCCGGAACAACAACTTATCAAGTATCTGCTGCTTTTCAACAGATAGCGCATCATGCCGGATCAGTACCGCTTCAGACTTTAAAATTGTTTCCACTTCCTTCAGCCCATTCATGAATAAAGTAGAACCACTGCTTACCAGATCGCAAATAGCGTCTGCCAGTCCAATACCCGGCGCTATTTCAACAGAGCCACTGATCTCGTGGATCTCTGCATGAATATTATTTACTTTTAAAAAATTGCTTACTATTAAGGGATAGGTAGTGGCAATTTTTTTTCCTGCCAAATAACTTACACTTTCATATTTTTCATTCCTGCCAACCGCTATAGACAATCTGCACCTGCCATAACCAAGTTTCTCTACAACATTCACCTGCTTGTTTTTTTCAAGCACCACATTTTCTCCAACGATACCAATGTCCGCCACAGCATCTTCTACATACTGAGGTATATCATCATCCCGAAGAAAGAAAACTTCCAGAGGGAAATTAGAAGCTTCTGCTTTAAGCTTGTTAACTCCGTTAGAAATATCGATGCCACATTCTTTCAATAATTTCACAGAATCCTCGTGCAAACGACCCGACTTCTGTATAGCAATTGTAAGCTTCATATCGTTGACTCTGCTGTTGACAGGTAAGTATTTAATGATAATTAAAAAAATCCTTATTTCTTAAAGCCATCTCAAATTTAAAATAAGGGCAGTTAGAAATTTATTCCGGGTATGAAAAAAATAAGGGCTTACTTTTGGTAAGCCCTTAAATGTTTTATCATAAATACACAAAACAAGGCCTACCCGTTTGGCAGGTTATGAATGTGATGAATAGTAACTACTGATTTCATAACTGAGGGGCAAAAATAAGGTGGCTGGTTGATTGTGCAAAAATTTGTTTTTTGTAGGTTCTGGCTCTCAGCTCTTAGTTAGTTTTAAAAGCTTATAAATTTGTTAATAGTTATATTTTCAAATCACTTTCAGCAGGTTATTTGCAACTAAGTATTAAATAATTATATTTTGAAACCACTCTTCTCCAGTATAGTTTTATTGTTATTTATCAAAGGTCAGGCGTTACATGCGCAGCAGGTAGACAGTATATTCTTTCATTTATATACTGATAGTCTTAAAAAAGGAACTCACAATTATATTAATGTAGATGGTAAAGCTGCTAATGGCAGTTGGATTCCTTTAACAAATCAGCAAATTAATTTTACATGCAGTGCTGGTAAATTTGAAGGAAACAATCTGGTACTTGATAAAGATTTTACTAAAGATAGTGTGATTGTAACTGCTGCTTTGAAGTCGAACAGCCTGGTTAGAAAAACAATTACTATCTATATAAAAAAGAGGGAAGACAATGAAAAGCTAAAGACGACAGAAGAAATTATAAAGGAGATGCAAACGCCGAAGAGAAAAAATAAGTAAGAGGAAAACCCGGCGAGTTTTATTAAACCCGCCGGGTTGTTTCAAAGTTAAGATCCCATTTTTTTGGCATCTTCTAAAAATTTCGCTAATCCTATATCAGTCAATGGATGTTTTAACAATCCTAAGATAGATTCCAATGGAGAAGTACAAACGTGTGCTCCTGCTTCAGCACAACGGATAATATGTAATGCCGACCTGATAGAGGCGGCTAGTATCTCGGTCTTAATACCTTGAATGGTATAAATACTTGATATCTGTTCAATCAGTTCAACACCATCCCAACCGCTGTCATCAATACGTCCTAAAAAAGGGGAGACATAAGCTGCGCCTGCTTTTGCCGCAAGTATAGCCTGTCCGGCAGAAAACACGAGTGTGCAGTTAGTTTTGATTCCGTTATCTGTAAACCATTTAATTGCTTTAACACCATCCTTGATCATAGGCACTTTTACAATGATATTCGGATGTATTGCAGCTAACTTTTTACCTTCTTCCACAATGGTTTTAAAATCTATTGATAAAACTTCAGCACTTATATCTCCTTCAACGATTTCGCAGATAGTTTTATAATGAGCCATAACGGCTGCTTCACCTTTAATACCTTCTTTAGCCATTAAAGATGGATTTGTAGTAACGCCATCCAGAATACCTAATTCATTCGCTTCTCTGATCTGGTCGAGATTAGCTGTATCAATAAAAAATTTCATATAAGGAAAATTTGATGATGGGTCAAAAAAAGTGGCAAGTTACTTATATCGCACCGCTACAACCGCTTACCCTTGCTGCCTTCCGACCCTGGGGGATTCAGCAGGAGCTGGTCGTATAAGACTTGCCGTCGCAAATATAGGGGATTTGATAATTATTAATGATTAATTATTAATGATTAACGGTAAGCTGTTACCAGTTTTAGTTTAATGGGTACAATGAAATATATATACAGACCAACTATCCGTTAATCATTAATAATTAATCATTAATCATTATATCAAAAGCCTATGCCCTGTCTTCCTGCCAATGAATTCACACGGGTAAAACCCACCAGTTCATCTGCTCTTCCGCCAAGCGGACGGTAATAAACCAGGATAGTATAATTATCTTCTGTTTCAAAGAAATTGCCTTCAGTAAATTCAAATGAAGGATTTGAGCCGTCGGAATTTTTGGTTATATAAGCGTAATCGTAGTATCCCTGTTTTAAAAAAAGTGAGGTTTCATACATGCCTTCCTGCTCGTTATAGTTCATTCTGGCAGAGTCAAGATCACCATAGTTGGTAAGTTCGCCAAACAGGTACACATCTTTGTTTGGGAAAGGCGCTTTACCTGCAGGGATATACCTGAAATGGACTGTAGCATAATCGGCCTGCCATAATGGATTGATGCTTTCCGTTACATTATTGAAGAACATGCCGTTATTATCCCGGTAAAATACAAAGCGCTGGGTAGCACGATCGAGGTCGGGTTTTACAAACACTTCTGTTTTATTATTGGTGTAACTGGCATGCTCTACACGATCGCTCTGCAGCCGGAAACTACGAAGGTCAAGCCATCGCCATTCGCGCCCGGCTGGAAAAATAGCGTCGCTTTCTGTATTATATTCTAATGTGCCCTGCCGTATAAACGTAGGTCGGATATTATGAATATAATTATCCCACCTGTTATTTTGTAAGATACAAACACTTACCTGCTGCATTGCATTCATTAAATTTAACTTACTGGTATTAACAGTAAACTGAATTTTGTGATGTGTTTTAAAATATTGCCCGTTAAATGGTTGCTGGATCTGTGCTGCTATATCAACATCCGGCCTCACCACCAGCAAGCGCCTGCTGAACAGGAGTTTGGAAGTATCGCCATCTGCAAACACTTTCAAAAGATAATTTCCTGAGCGCGAAGGCATACAATTCTGATCAGGCAGTACAGCCTGGTAGTGGGTATACTTTGTAAATGCAATGGAAGAGACCCGGTAAGTACTGAGACGGACCTGTGAAAATCCACTGATATAATCGAATTGGCTTAGCATAGCCTGCGACCAGTCTGCATTACAGAGCAGGTAGGTATAGGAATAATTTCTAACTCCGCCATTTATATCATCAAAATGAAGTTCCATCTGATCAGCACTGTTGAGTGTCCACACCGGGTAAGCAAATGGATTCCCTGACACATTCAATTTAATAGATTTTATATTGGAGGCGTAGATATGATCCGGGATCTGTGCTGTAACAACAGCAAATGAAAACAATGAAATGAGAATAGTAATATGCTTCATTATAAATGATTGTGATTAACTTTTTATGAAACTCCGGTATGCAAAGTATAAATTAAGTTTGAAAGTTTGAGAGTTCGTAAGTTTGTAAGTAAGAACTAATACACCCTAACTCCTAACAATTGTAAACTTTGAACCTTAAACTTTAAACTGATACCCATTTGAATGTTTCCAACTTTATAGCCGGGCGAACCGCTTTCAATCAACAACGTTCTTTTTCGCGTTTCATTATACGGCTGGCAACAGCAGCTACTATTATAAGTGTGGCTGCCATGATTATTGCTTTGGCTTTTACCAACGGGTTTCAATATGCGATCAGTCAAAAAATATTCAGCATCTTCGGACATATAAGGGTTCAGCATTTCGAACCTAACAAAGTTGCCTTTGCGCAGGAATCACCCATATTAAAAAATGATACCGTTACCACAATACTGAAGCAAAATCCTGACATCAAAACAATTCAGCCCTTTGCTACCAAGAACGCTATAATAAAAACCGGCGAAACTATTGAAGGAGTTCTTTTTAAAGGAGTTGAAAAAAATTATGATTTCAGTAACCTCAAAAACTTTTTAACAAGCGGCCACTGGATCAGCTTCCCGGATAATGGTTACAGTAATGAGGTCAATCTTTCAGAATATACTGCCAACCAGTTAAAACTTAAACTGAATGACCAGGTGCTGATATTTTTTATTCAGTCTGATGGGTCACCACCACGCGTGAGGAAGCTTACGGTAACAGGTTTATTTAAAACCGGTATTGAAGAATACGACAAGCTGATTGCATTTGGTGACATAAAACTGATACAGCGGCTTAACAACTGGAAGAATGATGAGATCGGAGGTTATGAAATCTTTTTGAAAGATTACCGCAAAATGGATGCTGTTAATGAAGCGGTTTTCAATGAGCTTCCTTCCATGTGGAACAGCAGAACCACCCAGGAAATTAATCCTAACATTTTCGACTGGCTGAATTTACAGGATCAAACAATAATTATTGTGCTGATAATTATGACAGTAGTTGCTGTCCTGAATCTTATCACCTGTTTGATTATTCTTGTTTTAGAAAGAACCAGGATGGTAGGCGTATTAAAAGCATTAGGCGCTTCTGATCAACTGGTTCAGAAAATTTTTTTAATGCAGGGTGCTATCATTGCGGTTATTGGAATAGCTCTGGGTAACCTTGTTGGACTGGGATTCTGCTGGCTTCAGCAACGTTATGGTTTTATTTCTCTTCCGGAGGATATGTATTATATTTCCAAAGCCGAATCCCGCATCCTCTGGTGGCAGGTATTACTGGTGAATGGTGGCACTTTCCTGGTTTGCTTTCTGGTGTTGATTATTCCAACATTTATTATTAAAAGAATACAGCCAGTTAAGGCGATACAGTTTAGGTAAGTGGCTGAAGGATCTTTTTAAAAATCTCACACCGAAACAATATGCGAAAGAATAATTCCTGTAGCCACAGCGGCATTAAGGGATTCAGCCTGGCCGAATTTAGGAATGGTAATATGATGAATAGCTAACTGCAATAATTCTTCACTGATCCCCTTTGATTCGTTTCCTATAAGAAGCATTCCTTTATTTATCTTTCCAAATGATGAAAGTGGTTTACCATTGAGAACACTGGCATATAACATAATGTCTTTTTGCTTAACTATAAAATCGCCCAAATCTTCATAAATAATTTTAACACGGGCAATACTTCCCATGGTGGATTGAATTACTTTAGGATTATAAACATCAACACTATCCAAACTTGCGACAATTTGCGATACTCCAAACCAGTCGGCAATACGTATAATTGTACCCAGGTTACCGGGATCCTGTATTCCATCAAGTAATATTGTTATAGTATTTTTTAAAGATAGCATAGAGCTGAAAACCGGCTGTTTAAATATTCCCACCACCTGGTTCGGTGTGGAGAGTAAGGATATTCTTTCAAGCTCTAGTTCTTCTATTTCGTAAAACATAGCTAATGGAAGTGAATTCTTAACAACCTTATGTTGCTGCCACCACTCCGATGTAGCATATAGTGCAACGGGCTCGATAGTACTGTTGGCTAATATCTCGTTAATTATCTTTGGACCCTCAGCTGTAAATACGCCGTACTCCTTTCGGAATTTTTTGTCGTTTAAACTTTGAATATATTTGACCTGAGATTTTGTAAGCATCGTTATTGCAGGCTCTTAACCATGATATCAATTGTAAAAAAATAATCGTTCCTTTACCCTTCAAAAAACTGAATTACAAACCAGGAAATAAGTACTCCTTATCTATGAAAGATACCCGGCAAGTTACTACATCTTTTTTCTCTTCTTTATCCTGGATAATACTGGTCTCTGTTCTATTACTTGCTTCCTGTACCGTTCCAAGAAAATACCAGGCGGATAAGCCTTTCGTTTTTGCAACAAATATTAAAGTTGAAGGAAATATTAAACTTGCTGACAGGCAGGATCTGGAGCTGAGGCTTGCTAACCAATTAGATGACAGCCTTAAGATAAGAGTCATTTCATTCGGAGGAATCCGTAAAACATTGATAAGGCCAGCTGTTTTCGATACAAATTACGCCAACCGCTCTGTGGTGTTTATGAACGTTTTAATGAATTCAATGGGTTATTACCAGGCCCGTATAGAATGGGACTCTACCCTGAAGAAAATTGGTAAACAGCAACGGGTTACTGTTGATTTCACTGTAAACCTTGGCAAAAACCTTAAACTTGACTCCATAGGATTTTTACTGACAGATACTGCTCTACAGCAGCTGACACTCCGCAACAGCAAAGCTTCCCTGCTTATAAAAGCCCAGCCTTATTCACAGCAAAAGGTTTCAGCGGAACTAGACAGGCTGGTTGAACTGTATAAAAACAATGGCTATTATAAGATTACCAAAGAAGATATTTATGCTGAAGTGGATACCGTGCTGGCAAGATTAATCAATCCGGGGCTTGACCCTTTCGAGCAGTTCCGGTTATTGAATGAGCTGGCACAAAAAAAAGATAAACCAACGATAAATGTAATTATTAAACAACGCACTAAAGAAGGTTCAGGTCACCTGAAAAAATACTTTATAGAGAATGTAAGTGTTTATCCTGACCTGCAATTATTTAATGATTCCACCAGCAGAACCTATGATTCCACTACTGTTAAAGGCATCTCAGTTTACCGAACAGAAAATAACTTTAAGCCATTTTTTCTTCGCAAGAATTCCAGCCTCTTACCCGGAACCCTCTACAGGCAACGTGACTATTTCAAAACGATCAATACTTTCAGTCAGCTTGGAGCCTGGCAACAGGTGAACATTGATCTGCATGCTAATGATTCTTTGGGATTGGTGAATGCAACCATCAACCTATATCCTGCGAGAAAGTTAAGTCTTGTTATTGACCTGGAAGCTACCCGTAACTCCGGAGATGCCATTGCGACCAGCAACCTATTTGGTATTGGATTAAATGTTGGCCTGCGAAACCGCAACCTTGCCAGGGAATCCATACAATCAACTACCAATATCCGTGGTGGTGTTGAATTGGGAACAAAAACCAGGCTCATTCAAACCCTGCAGGGAAGCTTCGGACAAAATATATATTTTCCCAAATTCATCCTTCCTTTTAAAATAAAGAGAGAAGATGATTTCCGCTCATCCCGAACCATTTTAAATTTTAGTAGCTCCTATACGGTCCGGAGGGAATTTTTCACGCTGGGATCATTAAACGGCTCTATCGGATATGAATGGGTACCGCGTGAAAGAAGACCTGAGACCAGGTCAGGGCAAAGAAAAACTACGTGGCTTTATATACCTTTTAATATAGAATTGGTGCGGCTGGGGAAAAAAGACAGCCTGATAAGATTATTTAAGTCGGTTCCTAATCTTGAAAATTCTTTCAAAAACGGGTTAGTAATTAGTCAGAACTTTATTTACCAGACTTTATTTTCAAAAAATAATACATTATTCAATTCATTAAAAATAGGCGTAGAAGAAAGCGGTAGCCTGACAGGATTAATAAAATATGTAGACCGGACTGGTGGATTGTTCCGTTATATAAAGGGAGATATAGATTTCAGGCATATCATCAGGCTGGAAAGAAGTGAATGGGCCTTTCGCGGTTATGCGGGAATAGGTATACCTTATGGTAAAACAAAGGATAATATTAAAGAAACTTCTCTTCCCTTTTTTAAATCGTTTTTTGCCGGTGGCCCTAACAGTATGCGGGCCTGGCAGGTGAGAAGGCTAGGTATTGGTTCTTCCATTTTTTATGATACTCTGAGTAGGGGTGGTTATGATAGGTTTGCAGATCTTCAGCTTGAAGCGAATATTGAATTCCGGTTTAACGTAGGAACTATTGCAGGTATAAAAGTTAAAAGCGCTTTATTCAGTGATATCGGCAATATCTGGAGCAGGAATACTGATGGTACCGAGAAGCAGGCAGGTTCTGAATTTAAATTTAACAGGTTGTACAAAGATATTGCTGTTGCTGCAGGTACCAGCCTGCGTTTCGATTTCAACTATTTTCTTGTTCGTTTTGACTGGGCTTATAAAGTAAAGAATCCTTATTATGCTAAAGACAATAATGGGTGGTTCCGGAATATACAACTTACTACAGGACAGTTCCAGTTAGGTATCGGGATGCCTTTTTAAAAATGAGATTGGCTATCAGCAATCAGCAGTCAGCTATCAGGATATTACTACTTAATAGTTTTCTTCCTGATGGCTGACTGCTGATAGCTGATAGCCAATCCATGTGCGAATCTATACTTAACTTATCACCAGCAACAACTCTATTAATATCATGAATACAGAAGAAGGTCTAAAAAGGGACATTGGCTTAGTGGGATTAACTTCAAACATTATTAATACCGTAATAGGTGCCGGTATCTTTGTGTTACCGGCTATCGTTAGTGAAGGACTTGGTGCTGCCGGCATACTTGCTTACCTGTTTTGCGGTTTTCTGATAGCAATTGTTATGATGTGTTTTGCCGAAGTTGGAAGTAAGATAACTATAACAGGCGGAGCTTATGCATATATTGAAGCTGCTTTCGGAAGGTACTTTGGTTTTATAACAACCAATCTATTTATTTTCGGCGCCTCTCTTATGGCAACAGCCGCGGTTGCAAATGCAATCGCAGATACATTATCTTACTTTATTCCAACACTAACAAGTAAATCTTCAAGAACAGTGTTTTTCTTAATACTTTTTTCTGTACTGACAATTATTAATGTAACAGGAGTAAAACAAGGTATTGCGCTGGTAAAATTAACAACACTTGCAAAAGCAACTCCATTATTATTGTTGATTTGTTTAGGAATTATCCATGTAAAACCAGAAAATTTAACGTGGACCAGCATTCCGGCTTTAGAAGATTTTGGCAAAGTATCACTAATTCTTTTCTTTGCCTTTCAGGGTGCAGAAAATAGCTTAAGCGTGAGTGGTGAAGTAAAAAATCCTAACAAAACAATTCCAAAAAGTATCCTTTTGAGTATAACCTTCGTTTTAATAATTTATATAGGAGTGCAGTTGATTGCACAAGGCGTTCTTGGAAATTCCCTTTCGAATTTTAAGAAAGCCCCATTAGCAGAAGTAGCAAAAACTATTGTAGGACCCTTTGGCGCATCAATAATGATTATTGGCGCAGCCGTTTCTATGTTTGGTTACCTGAGCAGCGATATTCTAAATATGCCACGGGTGCTTTTTCGTTCTGCTATAGACAATGTTATACCAATTAAGTCCTTAGCAAGAGTTAATAAAAAGTATGCTACTCCCTATATCTCCATTATTTCATTTACAGCGTTAGCCTGCTTCTTTTCAATTACCGGAGAATTTAAGCAATTGGCAATACTGTCAACCTCATCGGTTTTGTTAATTTACCTTGGAGTTGCACTTGCTGTTATTAAATTAAGGATGAAGAAATTCCCTGATCCTTCTTCGTTTAAAATACCGGGAGGTTTGATAGTACCCGTTATTTCAATAATCATTATTATATGGTTTCTTACTAACCTTACAAGGAAAGAAAGCATTGGTATGTTAATATTTATTGCAGTATTAAGTTTTGTATATTATGTACTAAAGCTATTAAAACTCAATCAGGCATATAAGTAACGAGGCCCAGTGTTAAGTTAACTCTAAAGTGAAGTATTCGCTATCAGCTGTCAGCTATCAGGTATCAGGAGGAAACTTAATACACATTGATCTGCTGATTGCTGATAGCTGACGGCTGAAATCCGATTCATCTGTCTTTCTGTTCGTTCATAATTCTTTCTTCCAGTTGTTCAATAGATAAAGCATCCTTTACTTCATACGTTCCAATTCTTGTTCTGCGAAGGCTGCTTAAATATCCGCCGCAACCTAAAGCTCTACCGAAATCATTGGCCAGACTTCGTATATACGTGCCCGTGGAGCATACTACCCTGAAAGAAATAAGAGGTAAATCAATATGCATTATTTCAAATTCTTGTATGTAAATTTTTCTCGGTTCCATTATTACTTCTACTCCCCTGCGGGCCATTTCATATACACGCACACCATCCTGTTTTATCGCTGAATGAACGGGTGGTAATTGCATTAGTTCACCTGTAAATTTTTTGGTCAGGTTAGTAACCTGTTCGCTGGTAATGTTTTGATATGGCTGTAAGTTTCCCGGTTCACTCTCCAGGTCAAAAGTCGGCGTTGTGGCTCCAAGTGTAATGGTGCCGGTATACTCCTTTTCTTTGGACATATAATCATTGATCTTTTTGGTGAATTTACCGGTGCATACTATTAACAAACCGGTAGCTAAGGGATCCAATGTTCCGGCATGGCCTACTTTCCTGATTTTGACCAGGCTGCGCACTTTCCTGATTACATCAAATGATGTCCACCGAAGCGGTTTATCAATCAATAGCACCTGGCCTTCGGAGTAGGAGCTTTCAAAACTCATTTTAATTGTTAATGGTTAATGATTCAATGTCGTTGACTTAAGTACTTTGTAGTGTTCTTTTATATTTGAAATTACAATTTAGTTAAAGGTTTTAGTGTCCCTTGTGGGATTTCCTTTATGTTCCTTGTGGTTTAAAAGACTCTTAGAATTATAGACTTATTTAACCACAATGGACACAAAGGAAATCCCACAAGGGACACAGGGATGCCTTAAAGACGTAATCCTTAAGTCAACGACACTGATTAATAATTAATGATTAACGGATAATTACTTCAAATATAATTGTTCACTAATTTAATATAACAAAAGAATACAGCATCTACCCGTTAATAATTAATAATTAATCATTAAATGACCTGCCTTGACTTCAACTCAAGATATTTATTTACGGTGTTAACTGTTAAGTTTTGCGGAGCGGTTAAAATACTAAGTATGCCATACTTCTGCAACTCTTTTACGATCAGCTTTTTTTCAAAAGCAAATTTTTCAGCTATTGTTTTAATGTAGATAGATTCTACATTGTTTGCTATACTATTTGTTAGTTGTCTTAGTTCTGTATTTTCAAAAAAAACTACCAGCAATAGATGATGCTGAGCGATCTTTCGCAGATAGGGTAACTGCCGTTGTAAACCTGTCAGGGATTCAAAATTAGTAAATAATATTACCAGGCTTCTTTGCCTGATCCGGTTTCGGATATGTGCATACAGGCGTTCGAAATCACTTTCCAGGTAGCGTGTTTTCTGGTTGTAAAGAATTTCCAGAATAGATTGCATCTGGGTGGCTTTTTTGTCAGCAGTCAGCACATTACCTAAACGTTCAGAGAAAGTGATTAACCCTGCCTTATCCTGTTTAATCAGTGCCACATTAGATAATACAAGGGATGCGTTTATGGCATAATCCAACAGGCTAAGGCCTTCAAACGGCATTTTCATTCCGCGGCCTTTATCTATCACACAATAAACCTGCTGGCTTTTTTCCTCCGTATAATGATTCACCATTAATTGTCCTTTTTTTGCTGTGGCCTTCCAGTTAACAGTACGGTGATCATCTCCGCCAACATAATCTTTGATCTGTTCAAACTCCATACTATGACCGATCCTGCGGACCTTCCTGATACCTATCTCGCTTAACCTGTCATGAATCGCCAACAACTGGTACTTCCTCATTTCAATGTAAGATGGATACACCGGCACCATTTTTCCTTGTTGAAAACGAAACCTTCGTTTAACAAAATTGATGGGTCCGCTTATATAAGCGTTGATAGTGCCGAAAAGGTATTCACCCCTTTTTACCGGTCGTAGTGAATATTGTATAGCCCTGGCTTCCCTGGCAGGGATTGAAACTTTAAAAAACACGTCCCTGCGTTGGAACTGTTCCGGTATCTCATCGATAATTTCTGCTGAAACGGGCAGGTTGTAATAACTTTCGATATCAATGCGCACAGCATTATCATCACCGTTGCTAAAACGTTCTGCATGCGTGCGGGTTGCAAACAACCCTTTTTTTTCAAGGAACAAAAATAAGTAGTCAATAATAAATAAACATGCTACTGATCCGATCGCAATATATGGCAACACTCCCAGCCACCTTATAAAGAATCGTAGCAGGAAGAACACTGAACAAAAAATTAGCACAGCGTAGTATCTGTTGCTGAAGAACAGGTCACCGATGTATTTCTTAAAGAAGCTGTTCAATCTAAAAATATATTATTGCTGTTTAAATCGCTTCAAAATGCTTCACATTTACCATCATTCTTTTGTGTAAAAATTTATAACCGCGGAGTAAAGCAAGAGAGGAAGAAGAGGTTACGCAGAGGCTTCCTCTGTGTAACCTCTTTTTTTCTCCTGAGTTTTTTCTGTGGTTATAGAAATTTTAATTACCTCGGCACCTCCACTTTCTTCAAAATACTCTGAATGATTTCATCGGGTGTAGTGCCTTCCATTTCTTTTTCGGGTGTTAATAAAATGCGGTGACGCAATACGGCAGGCAGCACCATGATCACATCATCAGGCGTTACAAAATCCCTTCCCTGCATAGCGGCAATAGCCTTGGCCGTTTTTAAAACCGCAACAGACGCGCGTGGCGATCCGCCTAAGAATAATGACTTATTACTGCGGGTTTCATGAATAAGCTTTGCAATGTATTCCATTATTTTTTCTTCAATATGCAAACCGCTTATAAGCTGCCGGTAATTTTCAATTTCTACCGCGGTTAAAACCTGATTAACCACTTCATGAAAATGAGTGGTTTTACCTTCATGCGTATTTTTAAGTATCTGAACTTCTTCTTCCATGGTAGGATAATTAACTTCAATCTTAAATAAAAAACGATCCAGCTGCGCTTCAGGTAACCGGTAAGTACCTTCATGCTCTATCGGGTTTTGGGTTGCCAAAACTAAAAATGGCCTTGCCATCGGATACGTAATTCCATCGAACGTAACTTGCTTTTCTTCCATTACTTCAAACAGTGCAGCCTGGGTTTTAGCAGGAGAACGATTGATCTCATCAATCAAAACAATGTTACTGAAAACAGGACCTTTCTTATACTGGAAAGATGCATTCTGCGGATTGAAAACTGAAGTGCCCAGCACATCACTGGGCATCAGATCAGGTGTAAACTGGATGCGTGAAAACTCAACATCTATACATTTTGCCAGCAATTTTGCCGTAAGTGTTTTAGCAACACCCGGTACTCCTTCTATCAGTACATGTCCGTCGGCAAGAATAGCTGCCAGCAGAAGATCAATCATCTGTACCTGCCCAACGATCACTTTGCCAATCTCTGACCGGACATGGTTAATTGCCTCGCTTAAACCACTTAGATCGGTTCTTTGTAAATGCTGCACCTGCTCCATATATTATATTGTATTCTGTTTATATATTTTACAAAATCTTTACCTGCCGGCGTTTAATCATTTAATTTTTTATTGAAATAATCTATCTGCCGGTTTAATTCTAACAATTGCTGATCGCTTATGTAAACTTCATTTTGAATTACTTCTATTAGTTTAACCAGCACTGTAACTTCTTCTTCAGGCAGCGCTGTTTTCTTTGCAAGAGCCTGTATAAATTCCTCTTTAAGATAATTCGTTGGCAAATTGAAACCTGAACGAATTGATTCTAAAAAATAACTGATTTTCTTTAATGCTATATTCTTATTATCCCGTTTGTTGAAATATACATTCCCGACTGTTCGTACAAAATCCAATGTACTGTTGCGAAGCGGATCAATTACGGGTATGATCTGTTGTTTACGCTTCATTTCAAAAAATACAAATAATATTATTGTAAGCAAGCCTGTACGGAAAGCAAGTCTTAACCATTTGTTACTTAAGATATATCTTAAAGGTGTTTCAGCATTTTTTTCATCCTGTTTATAATATTCGTCCCATAACAAAGTATGAATATTTTTGGGCAGGTATGATAATGCTTTTGCTGTGTAATCAGAATTAGAGGCTGTTAGCAAAAAATCGTTGCTGAAGCATAATGGCAATGGGTGAACAAAAAATGCACCTTCACCATAAGGCATCCTGATGAAGTTAACATCATTGTATTGGTTACATCCCAGCACTACGGTATTAGCTGTATCATATTTGCTGAAATATTTATCAAGCGTCATACGCTGATAAGAGTAATTTTTTTCAGCATGCAAAGCAGGATTTTTAAAATTAATTGTGGACGATCCTTTGTTAAGCAGCTCAAACCTGTTTTTAGTTGCCAGTTTAAGCGTATCCATTAGTTCATTGCTGATATTAACAGAAGCAATAAAAACATAGTTTCCATCAACCACATAGTTGAGTAACGATTCAATGTCTTCAGGTGACAATCGTAACCTGGCAGGTTCAATAAGTATGTAGGCGGTGTTAGAATCCGTAAATTGATTCAACTGGTTATAAACCGGCAAATGATAAGTATTAATAGCTGCATTTGGAAACAGGTCTTTTAATTGTTGAAATAATATAAAAGCGCCGTACGGATTTTTATCTTTAGAGGAAAGCGTAGCCTTCCATTCAATCTGTTCAGGGCGATTTACTTCTGCCACTATATATATAGCAATCAAAACAATTATTATTGATATGAATCGCTTATAGCCTTTCACAATGATTTATGATTAAACTGGTTGAATTGATCCCTTACAGTTTGAAATTCATTTTCATCTATAGGCAGGTCACCATACCAGTTACTTTCAAATTGAAGGGTCAGTTTACGAAAGTCAGGCTGGTAGGTTTTACCATTAAGTTCTTTAAGATAGGTAATATTGGTTTTGTTAACCTGCCAGTTTATTACCCCGGCATCGGTTAAATTTTTTAAAGTTTGCAGGTATAAAAGTCTTACTGCAAATCTAAAATTTCTATTACTTATTGCCAGTTCTAAAGCGGCATCAAAATTAATAGCATGAATATCCTCTTCCGCTACCAAGTAAGCAAGCGGATTATCGTTGTTTTTCTTCCCAAACAATCCTCCTTTTCCCATTCCTAATAATATTACAATAAAGCACACCAGGGTAATTATTGATAAAGCGATGAGGATAATTTCCGTGGCCCTTATACCCCCTTCTGAACTAAGCATGTTACCGATTCTTTCCCAGAATCGGTTCCAAAATCTCTCCCACCATGATCTGGGTCTTTCAACGGCAATATCATACTGAAAAGCCGGATCAGACTTATATTTATCAATAGCTGACGCGCTAAAATTTCTTACTGCAATTTCAGAAGTATCATACACCACCTGTTCCTGTGCCTGAATTAACTGGCAAAACATTATTGAGGTAAGTATGAACAGAAACCGAATCATTGTAATGTAAATTATGAGAAAAATAGCGATAATGTCAACTTGCTATCAGCAGTCAGCTACCAGGTATCAGCAAACCCTAGCTTCATTCTCTTCTGATAGCTGATTGCTGATAGCTAATATTCATCACCTGCGTTTTCAGCCGCATTCTTATAATTTCCTATTTTATTTATACGATCTATGATACCGGTACCCTCTTTTTTTTCTGCCAGGCTATAATATTGCAGTGCCACACTTACCGGAACAATTATGTAAAAACAATAAGAAAAAATTTTAAAAAAGGAAGTTAATATTCCTATTGTAGTGGTCAGGTTATAAGTGGTAAAATAATTAATGAATTCCATAATACCGGATATTACGAATCCTGTTAATAATGAACTGATTAAATAAATAATGATTACCACAAAATATATTAAAAATGAAAGCCAGAAGTTATTTTGGATCAGGTCAAAACAACGTGAATAGGTATTTGCCGTACTTGTATTTTCAATCATTGCGATTATTGCAAAAGGGGTAAATACTACCGATAAGTAAATTCCGGGGACAATACATAAAACAAGTCCTAATACTACCATAATAGTAACAGGCAAACCTAGTAACAGTATTTTAAAAAAATATTTCCTGAATATGCTCCACACTTCTTCTATACCTGGCTTTTCGCCATTGTTTTCAACATAGTATTTTATATACGCGCCTAAGGATACCTGTAAAGAAACAAATGTCAGCCACTTTAATACCCTGACAAGATAATATTGAAAATCTAAGAAATGATTTCTAAAACCTGATCGATAATTCTTTCGGCTATAAATCAGGTCCCAGAAAGCACTGTAATCTGGTCCATACAATCCTTCCAGAATTGCCTGGGTCAGCATAAAAATGGCACAGATAGCAAAGAATGATTTAAACAGGGGCTTAAAATTAAGCCATATAAATGCGAAGGTATCGTTCAGATTTTCACCGAAATCTCTGGTTTTTCTGAATTCAATCTTTTGTTCAGCCATAGTTTAAAATTTTGATCTTCCGAATGATCATCCTGACTTAAAGTCTTGTCTACTCTTTTATTTAAATAAACAGGATAAACAATAAAATACCAGATAATAAAAGTTAGAGAAAGTATAAGAATTGAGTAACTTATAAGGAGGGGCATTTTTGTATGGCGTGTTACAAAACTTTCCAGGAAAGCCGCTATTATGAAAACAGGTATCAGGCCAAAAACAATCTTCATTCCATCCCTTCCGCCTTTTACTAATGAATGCCAGCGCGAGTAAGTTTTTGGAAACAGGAGGCTGCTGCCTAATACCAATCCCGAACAACCTGCAATTACAATAGCCGATATTTCAAGGGTGCCGTGTAAAAAAATAACGGGGATGGACTGCAAGCCCAAACCTTTCGAAAAAAAATAATACTCAAAAGCCCCCAGCATCATCCCATTCCGCATTAGAAGGATTATAGTACCCAATGAAAAAGAGATTCCTAATACAAAGGCCATAAACGATACCTGGATATTATTGAACGCAATTTGAAAAAACATATTGGCGGATTCCTGTGTTTTATAAACACCGAAAGGATCGCCTTTCTCAATATTTTGGTTTGTCATGTTTACATAACCATCTGAAAGGATGAGACGGATAAAGGAATCATCATATCTGGCAGATAAAACACCCAGGAAAGTAAATACTATAAAAAATAAAAATGAATAAAGCAATTGCCGGTGATATTGTTTAAACAGATATGGCAATTCATATTGCCAGAAACTTATAATCCTGGCAGATTTTTCTTTTTTGTTTTTGTATATTTTTTGATGGAATAAGGATGTTAGTCCATTCAGGTATTTGCTTGTATTACTGTTTGGATAAAATGTTTTAGAATACGCCAGGTCATCAGTAAGTTCTACAAAGCGGTCAGCAAAAGTATCCGGGCTATCAAAATGATGGAGATCCTGCTCATATTGCTTCCACTTATCGGCGTTTTGTTTCAGGAATTGCGCTTCTCGCATAGATGGGATAGTTCAAAGTTTAAGGTTTAAAGTGGGATCCAGTGTTAAGTTAACGCTGCTATCAGCAATCAGCTTTCAGTAGGAAACTTATTACATTTTGATCTGCTAACTGCTGATAGCTGACGGCTGATTGCAATTATATGATTAATGTAACACCAGGCTTTAAAAGTAATATTATATGTTTAATCCTTTCAGTAATATTTAAAGTTTAATACAAAAGGTTTATGTTTCAGGTGTTAATTTAGTTTTTGTAGGTTTGCTGCGGTTGAAAATAACAACCTTATACATGAATATCATTAAAATCACCACTACTCAAAATATCGAACTTGAATACGACCTTGCCAGCCTGGGAGAACGCATAGTGGGATACCTGATTGATAGTTTAGTTATGATTGCTTATTTAGTAGTCCTTGTGTTTATTTCCCTGAGTTTAGTGAGCAATCGTTTCATATATCATTATACCTGGGTACCTTTTATATTTTATGCTCCGATCTACTTTTACACCCTTGCTTTTGAAGTTTTTATGAACGGACAAACAATTGGCAAAAGGGTAATGAAGATTAAAGTCATTAGTATTGATGGTGCCAAGCCCACTCTCGGACAATACCTGATACGTTGGATCTTTAGGCTTGTTGACATTTCATTATCGTTCTTTTTATGTGGTATAATCTGTATTGCTGTCAGCGAACGCAAGCAACGTGTGGGAGATATGGTTGCAGGCACTGCTGTTATTAAAACAGAGCCACGTACAACCTTTCAACAAACTTTATATATACCCACTCAGCCAGTTGATTATGTTGTTACATATCCACAGATTACCACGCTCGGAGATGAAGACATACAACTGATAAAAGAAGTAATTATCATTTCCAGAAATTCCGGCAATCACAGCATTGCTGAAAAAGCCGCTGAAAAAATCAGTGAAACGTTAAAAATCACAAACAATATGGAACCAATCGCTTTTTTAAACGTTTTGCTTTCTGATTATAATTACCTCACGTCTCAGGGTGAAGCATAGGTATGAGGTGTGTGGTATGAGATAATGTTTATCATTTACTATATTCATGATACCCCTTCATGGTTTTGTTTTATATTACATTCCCATTATTTAATACCTCACACCTCACACCTCACACCTCACACCTCAAACCTCAAACCTCACACCTCACACCTCACACCTCACACACCTCACACCTCACACCTCACACCTCACACCTCATACCTATCAATGCATCTGATTAATATACTGCTGGGGATTGGTAATAAATGCTATACCAAAAAATATTACTAATCCAACCAATATAGCAAAATATATGGCTGAAATGATCAATTCTTTAATAGCACAGATACGCCCTGATTTTAAATTGTTATAAGATGCTACTGTATATGCCTGGGGGTTTTGCATATATAAGTTTTTATCTTTTGAATATAAAACCAATGACACAATACTACAGATGAGTCCTACTATACCATAGCACAGGCACATAACAATGGATACAATGCCTAATACCAGTACGGCTGTTGAATTAGGCAGCGCATCGGCATATTACCGGAGTATTGATTCTCGCGAAATTCATTTTTGTTTTCAATCAAGTAATTATTCTAAGGTGTATAACCTTGTAAATATAAAATACCAGTATTACAATTGCTATACTTATTTGTAAAAAATTTATAATCGCCGCTCCATACAGAAATTTATATTTAAGATGAAACATGGTAAATACAATCATTATCAAAATGGGTATTGTTGCAGGGTAAAGGGCCAGGCTCGTATGTAGATCACCTTGCATCAATGCAATGAAACTTCTTTGAAAGCCGCATCCCGGGCATTCAATATGAAGGTACTTTTTGGAAGGACATGATAACATATGTTCTTCCATCCAGCGGATGAAGTTTGAAAATGTAAGTGTTATCAACATAGGTTGCTTTTGGTTGCCAGCTATCAGCCTGCTTTAAGAAATTACCAGCGCTTTAATTTCATACTCATACCTCAAAGCTGATACCCCATATCTCATAGCTCATAGCTAATACGCCCTTGCGAACAAAACGCGCTGCGGGCTTGGTTTTCCGGTTAAAATACATGTTCCTTCTTCCTGAAAATTATCTAACGGAATGCACCGGATGGTAGCCTTAGATTTTTCCTTAATAGCGGCTTCTGTTTCTATTGTTCCATCCCAATGAGCCGAAATAAAACCCCCTTCCCCTTCCAGCGCCTGTTCAAATTCATCCCAGGAGTCTACCTTTATAATGTGTGCATCACGAAAATCCTTAGCCTTGTTAAACATACTCAATTGTATTTCATCCAGCAACGCGGATATCCGGCTGGAGAGCCCGTCTAATGGCAGGGCCGTTTTTATTCTGGTATCGCGACGCGCTACCTCAACAGAATTGTTTTCTATATCACGCAGCCCAATGGCAATACGCAGGGGAACTCCTTTCATTTCATACTCCGCGAACTTCCACCCTGGTCTTGTATGCTCGCTATCATCATACTTAACTCTTAACCCCGCATCTTTTAATTGCTGCATCAGTTCTCCGGCCTTTTCATCAATACGTAATTTTTGATCGGGTCCTTTAAAAATAGGAACAATTACTACCTGGATGGGTGCGATCCTTGGTGGCAATATAAGTCCTTCATCATCACCGTGGGCCATTACTAAACCTCCGATCATTCTGGTACTTACTCCCCAGCTGGTCGCCCAAACATAATCGAGCTTGTTGTCTTTATCAGAAAATTTTACATCAAAAGCTTTTGCAAAATTCTGACCCAGGAAGTGTGAGGTTCCTGCCTGCAATGCCTTGCCATCCTGCATTAAAGCTTCAATACAATAAGTATTAACCGCACCTGCAAATCGCTCACTTTGTGTTTTAACACCTTTTATAACCGGCAGCGCCATCCAGTTTTCAACAAAATCGGCATATACATGAAGCATTTTTTCTGTTTCTTCAATGGCTTCCTGCGCAGTAGCATGCGCAGTATGGCCTTCCTGCCACAAAAATTCTACAGTACGTAAAAATAAACGAGTTCGCATTTCCCATCGAACCACGTTAGCCCATTGGTTGATCAGTAAAGGTAAATCGCGGTAAGACTGTATCCAATCTCTGTAAGTGTTCCAGATAATTGTTTCACTAGTAGGCCTTACAATTAGTTCCTCCTCCAGTTTAGCTTCAGGGTCAACTACAAGGCCTGCTCCGTTCGGGTCGCTCATCAAACGATAATGAGTTACCACCGCACACTCTTTTGCAAAACCTTCCACATGAGCGGCTTCCTTACTCAGGTAACTCTTTGGTATAAACAATGGAAAGTAGGCATTCACATGTCCGGTTTCTTTAAACATTTTATCTAACTGATCGCGCATGTTTTCCCATAAGGCAAAACCATAGGGCTTGATGACCATACACCCTCTGACTTGTGAATAATCTGCCAGGCTGCCTTTAATAATAAGGTCATTATACCACTGTGAATAATCCTGTTTCCGGCTCGTTATCTCTTTACTCATGCTTGTTTTGTTTATTTCCTTTTAAGATCGATCTGATAATTCTGCTATCAGCCGCCAGCCGTCAGGAGGAAACCAATTACTTATCAATATCCTGAAATCCTGATAGCTGACGGCTGATAACACTTATTTATTAGCGGCTGTAAAATATTTAACAATAGTTCAAATAAATTTTCAACTTAAGGCTAAATTTTTTGTTGTAACTTTAATTCATCAATTCGCAAAAGTAAATTTTAAAACTATAAATAAATTGCCATGACCAACAAGTATACTAAAATTCTATTTCTGGCCTTAGGTGTGGCGGCCTTAAGTAGTTGTTCTACCGCCTATAAAATGGGTCAAACACCAGATGACGTATACTTCTCTCCCACTAAAGTACGTGCACAAGCACAAGGAGATAACGACGAGTACGTAGCAAGCAACGGTAATCCCCAGCGTCATTCAGGAGCCCAACGCCAGCAGTCAAATGGATACAACTCCTATGATGATTATGATGCTTACCGCAATGATCGTTTTTTACGTATGAGCATTGGTTCAAGTATCCGGATGGGTGCTTATAATGATTACGGAATGTATAATGGCTACTATAATTCTCCCGGCTATAATACCTTTAGTGATATATACTCTCCATGGAACAGTTACTACTACTGGAACAGCTATTATAATCCATACAATACTTTCAACTATTACAATCCATACAACCATGGTGGTTATTATAGCGGAGGTTATGGTGGCAATGTAGTAATTATTAATAAAGAAGGTGCTTCTTCTTCACCAATAAGTCGCCCACGGGCATTCAATTCAAGTAGTTATTCAAATTATAATTATAGTAACAGTAATAATTATTTATATAGAAATCAAACTACCACAAATAGTCGTCCAGGTGCAGTTTATATGGGAGGAAGGTATAACAATACTAATTCTGGTAATAACAGTTACAACTCCGGTAATAACAGTAATACACGCAGAATGCCGGCATCTGGAAACACTTACTATAATACTACCAATAGCAATAACAGCCGTAGTACCAATAGCAGTAATAATAACAATACTTATACTATTCCAAAAAATAATACTTACGAGGCACCCACAAGGTCATATACACCATCTTCTTCTTCCTCTTCAGGAAGCAGTAGTAGTGGCAGCAGCAGTGGTGGCGGCGTAAGCAGGCCTTCCCGTGGAAACTAGAATTTCATAATTGGAAGGAAATAGTTTTATGGAGGAAACATGGTTTAAGTATTCTTAAAGCTGTTTCCTCTTTTTTTATATTGAATCATTAGAAAAATAATTGTATGAAATTTAAATTGATGATCCTTCTCTGTATGCTGGTGGCTGTAAGATCATTGGCCCAGGTACCGGAAGATGCAATTCGTTATTCATGGCTTACGCCAAATGGAACAGCCCGTAATCAGGCGTTAGGTGGTGCTATGGGTTCTCTTGGAGGTGATATAAGTGCAACGTTTATGAACCCGGCCGGTTTGGGTTTATATAAAACGGGAGAAATTATATTAAGTCCGGGATTAAATTTTTTAAATAACAAATCTGATTTCCGGGGTACTACAAACTCGAACAAAAACCGTTCTCTTAATTTTGGAACCTCAGGAATAGTATCGGGTTTTAATACAAATAGTAACAACTGGCAAAGTGGTGCTTTTAGTTTTGCTATTAACAGGACCGCTAATTTTAATAACCAGGTTCATTATAAAGGGCAAAATGATTATAGCTCTTATTCAGAACAGTATGCTGCTGAATTGTCAAATTCCAATATTCCTATCGGAGATCAGGCGCTTAATGACCCCTCCCTTTCTTTAGGAACTAAAATGGCCATTTATACTTACCTGATTGATACAGCAAGAGTTGGCAATAGCTTACAGGTTGTAGGATTACCAATTTATAAATTGAATAGCAGGGAGCAGGAAAATTTAATCAACACTACCGGGGGCATTACCGAGCTTGCTTTTGGATTGGCTGCTAATAAGAACGATAAACTTTATATTGGTGGAAGCTTTGGAATACCTATCGTTAATTATGAAAGAAACAGCACCTATACGGAAAGAGACATAAGTGGCAATACAAATAATGATTTTGATTACTCAACTCTGACTGAAAGATATACTACTAAAGGAATTGGCGTAAATGCAAAACTGGGTATTATATTTAAACCTGTAGAATCAGTGAGAGTTGGGCTTGCCCTTCATACACCTACTTTGTATGGATTGAAAGATACTTATCATGGAGACATGGTTACTGCCACAGAAGGTTATGCTCAGGTAAAGAAGGTTAGTTCTGATTTATTAAATAATAATCAGATTACCAGTTTTGAATATGACCTCGTTTCACCATGGAAAGTTTTAGTCAGTGGCTCCTACGTGTTCAGGGAAGTAGAAGATGTTACAAAACAAAGAGGATTTATAACAGCAGATGTTGAATATATAAATTACAAAGCCTCTTCTTACCAAACTGCAAGTACAGATAACTCGGATAATAGTTATTACGAAGGCGTGAATAAATCTATACATGAGATTTATAAAGGCAGCTTTAATTTCAGGGTAGGTGGCGAATTAAAATTTAACACTATCATGGCCAGGGCTGGTTTTGCACATTATGGAAATCCGAATAAAGAAAGTGAATTAAAAGTCAGTCGTAATTATATAAGTGGTGGTCTTGGTTATCGCAATAAAGGTGTTATCCTTGACTTAACTTATGTATACGGCTTACAGAAAGATGTAAACTTCCCTTACCGCCTGGGTGATAAAGCAAATACTTACGCAATGGTTAACGGGAATTCAGGTAATGTAGTGCTGACAGCAGGATTTAAGCTTTAATCTTTTTAAATAAATTAAAAGACCCATAGGACTATGGGTCTTTTTTTAACTTATTTGAACTTTTAGCTATCATAGGAATTAGATGGTTTGGACATTGGACGGACATAAACACTGGATGTAAAGTAGCATTATGTATGTAAGCTTGTACAATTATAATAGTTTGTTTTGCATAACTACTAGCTAATAGATCACTGCAGTAAGTAAATTCCCTTATTATTCAATTAATTTAACAATGGCCGTATGATCCCGGGGATGAATCCACCTAACTAAATTATCCTTTTTAAACCAGGTCATCTGGCGCTTTGTATATTGCCGGGTATTTTTTTTAATCAGGTCTATAGATTCAGTGAAAGATATTTTTCCATCAAAGAAGCTAAACAATTCTTTATAGCCAACTGTATTTAATGCATTTAAATTTTTAAATGGAAATAAATTGTTTACTTCTTCTTCTAATCCATCTTTTATCATTTCATCTACCCGATTGTTGATCTGGTTATATAAAATGTCTTTGGGCAATTCTAATCCGATTTTAATAATAGAAAAATCTCTGTTCTTTTTTTGCCGGGTATGATAAGATAAGATGGAGCGTCCAGTAGATAGCTTTACTTCCAGGGCACGCATCAGACGCTGGGGATTGAGTGTTTCAGCGACTTTAAAATATTCAGGATCAGTGCTCTTAACTTCTTCCTGTAACCACCCAAGACCATTTTCTTTATAAGATGAAATGACGTTATTTTTTATCTTTGGTACAATCAAAGGCACATCATCCATTCCATTACAAAATGCATCAACATACAAACCGGTGCCTCCCACTACAACAGCATGCATCGCAGTCTTAAATATTTCTGTTACTGCTACTAATGCATATTGTTCAAACAATGCTGCATTAACTTCCTGATGTATGGAATGAGAATTAATAAAGTAATGCTTTACCTGCTGTAGTTGTTGTGCAGATGGTTTACCTACGCCGATATTGAGTTCGCGGTAACATTGCCTTGAATCAGCAGAGATAATTTCTGTGTGAAGTTTTTTGGCAAGTTCAAGAGCAAAAGCGGTTTTACCTACTGCGGTTGGTCCGACTATTACTATGCAGCTAGAAGAATTCAAGATTAATGTTTACTGTTTAATTGGGAAATTGAGTTTGATGAGTCCTTCTAAATGAAGCGCTTAAACTGCGGAACGACCTGCGAGGTTTCTAAAAACCTTATAGGTCTTAAATGAGGATACAATCTCTATCTCAGACCTGTGAGGTTTTAGAAACCTCACAGGTCGTTCCCACTGTTTAATAATTTTCTAGTCCTCCACAACATCATCAGTTTTTTCTTCTTCATCTTCGGTTTCATCATCTGCTTCTACCGCTTCACCTTCCTCGCCAAAACCTTCAACATTTTTACCCAGATCATATTTTTCCTCTACTTCGGTAAACTTATCTCCTATCAATCCTCTTGTTCCGTATTGTGACGGACCTATGCCTTCTGTACGAATAATAGCAGGATAATTTAATCTTGGATTTTCTTCTTTGGAAACATTTATAAGCTCGACCTGGAAGCTCCAGTTTTTTACAAAATCATATACATAAATGAATTTCTGATTCGGATCGAATATCTCAGATCCCAGGGTGGTATTCTTCATTAATAAGGGCTCCACCTTATAGTCTCTGTTTGGATATTTCTCTAAAGTGATTTCTTTTCCGCGTTGCCACCTGTCATTACTTCTGAAAAAAGTAGCCTGGTGCTTGTTATCAAATTCATAGGCTTTTAAAATAGCCTGGTGAAGATTTAAAAAAAGCTGTGTATGGCGGATGGCTACATCACGATAAACACTATCATCCTCTTCCAAATATATTCTGAATCTCAATATTGCCATAATGCGTTTAATTTTATTCCTTGCACATAATTATATGTGTACCTGATGTAATAATACCCGATACTTACATTTTAATTATGCCGGTTCTGCTGATCCAAAAGTAACTCAGAATCCCTTAATTCAAAATCATAGGTTGCCGAACCACTTAATGAGCCACTTCAAGATGTAATTCTTTTCCTTTCTTTAACACAAAATCATAAGCCTCTTCATAGTTGTTACCTATTTCACCATCCAGTATAGCATCTTTCATAGCATTCTTAATATCGCCTACCAGCTTGCAGGGCGGTATATTAAATATTCCCATGATCATTTCACCCGTTACAGGAGGTTGCCAGTTTCGTACGCGATCTTTTTCTTCTACTTCTTTTAAACGCTTTCTTACCAGCTCAAAATTAGAAAGGAATCTCTTTACCTTTTCTTTATTTTTGGAGGTGATATCTGCGTCACACAATAACATCAGGCTTTCAAGATCATCACCCGCATCAAACAAAAGCCGGCGAATAGCGGAGTCTGTAATATTTTCTTTGGTTAAGCTAATCGGTCGCAAATGTAACTCAACCATTTTACGAACAAACCGCATTTTTTCATGTTGCGGCAATTTAAATTTTGTAAAAATCCGTGGCACCATCCGTCCTCCAACCACTTCATGCCCATGAAAAGTCCAGCCATGGCCTTCCTCGAATTTCTTTGTTGCCGGTTTTCCAATATCATGCAATAATGCTGCCCACCTGAGCCAAAGATCATCAGTATGTCTTGAAATGTTATCCACTACCTGTAAAGTATGATAAAAATTATCTTTATGACCCATCCCATCGATGTATTCAGCCCCGGCAAGATCAACCATTTGAGGAAAGATCCGGTGCAACAGATTTGAACGGTATAAAAGATCAAGACCTACAGACGGCTTGTCACTTAGCAATATCTTATTTAATTCAATAGTGATGCGTTCCTGCGAAATGATCTCTATGCGTTCTGCATTTTTCCTGATACTTTGGAATGTATCTTCTGCTATCTTAAAATTTAATTGAGATGCAAACCGGACTGCACGAAGCAAGCGAAGCGGGTCATCACTGAACGTTTTATCCGGCTCTCCGGGTGTTAGTATTACTTTCTGATCAAGGTGATCTAAACCATTAAAAGGATCAATCAGTTTACCAAAATCTTGCTGGTTAAGGCTGATAGCGAGCGCATTTATTGTAAAGTCGCGCCTTTCCTGGTCATCTTCCAGGCTTCCGGGCTCAACATCCGGGTTACGGCTTTCAGGATGATAACTCTCCCTGCGGGTACCTACAAATTCTATTTCAAATCCATCAATCTTGATCTGTGCAGTGCCATAATTTTTGAAGTATGAAACAAAAGGCTGTGGCGAAAACTGTTCGGCGGTTCTATTAGCAAGCGCAATACCATCTCCTACGCAAACAATGTCAGCATCTTTTGTCTTCCGGCCCAGTATTTTGTCTCTTACAAAACCACCGATAATGTAACAGGGCATATTCAGTTCACTGGCTGCCAGGGCTATTTTGCTGAACACAAATAATTCTTTTCCAGCGCATTTAATGTACATGTGTATGCAAATATAATAAGGTTAATGAAGATCCTGAATGTGAGAGAAAGGGAACCACGGAGTCCTTCATGAATTGAAATTCAAACATGATGGTAAGATAACTGGATAAGTTGCACTGATCATTGGTTGTTTTTGAACCATGGAGACACCAAGGCACGAAGGAACACAAAGATTTTTTTCGAACAAACACAAAAGTATATTAAAACTTTGTGCTCCTTCGTGCCTCAGTATCTCCGTGGTTCCCTACCCTCAAACAAGAAACCTCCCAAAAATTATGGAACATTGATCAAACTTCAGCCAGCTGGCCAGGCAACGTTGATAAAAGATCATTATCATAAATTTCAAAAGCGCATTTGAAATGTCCTTCAGGGCATGCTTTATGGCCATGAAGGCCACAGGGCCTGCAATAAAGAGGATACTGAAGTTGCACTATAAAACTTTTATCCGATAATGGTCCAAATCCGAAAGAAGGAACGGTAGAACAATATACTGCTGTAACCGGCGCATTTACCGCGGAAGCAAAATGCATAGGTGCCGAATCATTTACATAGTTCATAGCAGCATCTTTCATTAAAGCAGCCGACTGAAGAAAACTTAATTTACCACATAAATTAAAAAAGGTAATATCCGGACATTGCTTTATGATGTCATCACATAAAGCCTTATCGCCGGGAGCTCCTAAAAGATTTACCTGATAACCGGCAGGCAACAGGTGGATAAAGCTGATCCATTTTTTACCGGGGTATTGTTTGGTAAACCAAATCGATGAAGGAGCAATGCATATATAGGGGCGCTGTTTATAAGCTGCTGCCGTTTCAATATCGTGATTGGTAGGATATAATGCAGGCCTGAAAACCTTCTCACCTGTGAAAGACTTTACCAGGTCATCATTTCGTTCTGTCTCATGCTTACATATTCCGTTGTTGCTAACAACATGTTTCACCTTCACTGAAAACAGAAAAGAAAGCGGATTTTTATCAAACCCTATTGTTTGCCCGGCACCTGAAAACGCAGTAAGCAACCCTGTAGCTGCAAATCGCTGTACATTGATCACTTTATCATATTTACGACTTCGGATGTTACGTAGCATTTTCCATAAGTTCTGTAGCTTATGTTGGTGTTTGTTCCATATTAGCACCTCATTCAGGAATGGATGACCCTCTAATAACGTTTCATTCCCCTTTCTTGTAAGAAAATCAATGGCAGCCTCCGGAAAATAATAATGAAGCTTTTCTATTAAACTGGTTGCAAGCACCACATCACCAATAAAAGCAGTTTGTATTATAAGGAGTTTCTGCATGTAAAAAGTAAGTTATAAATGTATCCGTTTATTTATTTTAACGGATAGTAGTGATGCTGCCATCTTTATTCCACTTTATAATACCAGATGGCGATGTGATATTCCGATCATCCTGGCGGTATTGAACTATATAATCTACTCCTTCTTTAATAGCATCTGTTATTTCAGTAAATAATCGCGGGGTAGGTCGTCCTGATAAGTTTGCAGAAGTGGCAACAACCGGCTTCCTGAATCTTTTTATCAGGTGTTTACAAAAGGGTTCATTTACTAAACGAATGGCCACTGTTCCATCTTTACCAACAATGTTTCCTGCAATTCCGATAGCTCCCTCATAGATAACTGTGGTGGGTTTTGGAACAGTTTTGAGGTAATCAAATACCTGAAGATCCAGTTGTGAAACATAGCGTACAATATCCCGCTCGTCCGCAACAAGTATCACCATATTCTTATTGCCGGGCCGCTGTTTTAATTTGTATAATTTTTCAACTGCTTCTTTGTTTGTAGCGTCACAGCCAAGTCCCCAGACTGTATCAGTAGGATACAAGATGATACCGCCACCATTAAGTACTTCCAAACATTTTTCAACATCGGGTAAAAAATCCATCATGCGTCCAAAGGTAAAGCAGGATTTTCCGGATTATAAATAATTTACAGAATTTTGTAGACGAATTTGAAGCAGGATTCACAGGATTTAGGAATAATTTTCAGAATCTTGCAGACGGATTTGAAGCAGGATTTACAGGATTAGAAATAATTTACAGAATCTTGCAGAAATTCCAACCGCATCAAAGTAACATTATGATCATTAAATTATTTAAATGCTACCATAATCATGACGTCAAAATTCTGTAAATTATTTTTCATTCTGTAAATCCTGCTTCAGACCCGTCTACATAATTCTGTAAATTATTTCTAATCCTGTAAATCCTGCTTCAAAATTCTGTAAATTATTTCTAATCCTGTGAATCCTGTTTCAATATTCTGATCTATTTTCGCAGCAAACTCTTCCAGTATGAATCTTCACGAATATCAGTCAAAGGAATTATTAAAAAAATATGGTGTTCCCGTCCAGGAAGGAATGGCGTGCAACACACCTGGAGAAGCGGAAGAAGCCTACCGGCTTATCAAGACTCAGTACGGTAGTAACTTCGCAGTGGTTAAAGCACAGATCCATGCGGGCGGTCGCGGGAAAGGAAAGATAATGGGCAAAGAACAGCGGGGAGTAGCAGTGGGCAAAAATGCTGAAGCGGTTAAAGATATTGCACAAAATATTATAGGTGGCACCCTTGTCACCATCCAGACAGGGCCTGCAGGTAAAGTTGTACATAAAGTATTAGTGGCGCAGGATGTATATTATGAAGGACCTACCCAGGTAAAGGAATTTTATTTATCTATTTTGCTTGACAGGTCAAAAGGCCGGAATGTGATTATGTACAGTACCGAAGGGGGCATGGATATTGAAGAAGTGGCACACAGCACTCCGGAAAAAATTTTTAAAGAATGGGTACACCCGGTAGGTCCTTTACAGGCTTTCCAGGCACGCAAGATCGCATTCAACTTTGGATTAAGCGGAGAACCATTTAAAAATATGGTGAAATTTGTAACCAATCTTTACAATGCCTATGTAGGGTTGGACTGCAGTATGGTGGAAATAAATCCTTTGTTTAAAACCAGTGACAATAAGATCATAGCAGTGGATTGTAAGATGAACCTGGATGATAATGCTTTGATGCGTCATCCCGAACTCGCTGTATTAAGAGATATCAGTGAAGAAGATCCTACAGAAGTGGAAGCCGGTAAATATAATCTAAATTTCGTTAAACTTGATGGTAACGTTGGATGTATGGTGAATGGCGCCGGCCTTGCAATGGCAACCATGGATATGATTAAACTTAGTGGTGGTGAACCCGCAAACTTCCTCGATGTAGGCGGTACTGCTAACGCCCAGACAGTTGAAGCAGGTTTCCGGATCATTCTAAAAGATCCTAAAGTAAAAGCTATTCTTATAAATATTTTTGGAGGTATTGTTCGTTGCGATCGTGTTGCACAGGGTGTGATAGACGCATATAATTCTATGGGTAACATTACCGTTCCTATTATCGTGCGTTTACAAGGCACCAATGCTACCGAAGCAAAAAAATTGATTGATGAAAGCGGGCTGAAAGTGCAGTCGGCTATTCTTTTGAGTGAGGCAGCGGACCTGGTGAATAAGGCGGTTATGTCTTAAAAACTTTATAAACACGAAACCTTTCCGACTACTGTTTTTTAAAATCCTTAAACTTATCATTTACATACAACAACATATCCTCCTGCGAACTACTACTCTTTATTATTAAACGTTTAAAGAAATGCAAACAATTTCTTTTGATATTCCTTGTACCTTATTATATTAATTGCTGACTAAAATTCAACCCGGAAAGTTTAGATTCTGTTACTCCTTTTTGTTGTATCAGCACCTTAAGCTTGCTGCCCATATCTAGCAGGAAGGTTTGTAAAAAGCGGGAGGCATCCCCTTCAATGTTTTGTAATCTTGCCTGCATAGAAAGACCTAATCCTAACAGAAAATAAGCCTGGTTAGTGAACCCGCAATACTGCAGCTCATTTTTCAAACCCCAATGCTTCAGCGCCGAAAAGTTTACATGTGCTGTTATATCCTGACTACCTATGCTTTGATAATAATTATTGTTGACCTGGTGTTTATGATAACATACCAGTGTTCCACAATTCCTGCTTTCCTGGTAGAGATTGGAGGAGGAATATCCATAATCAATCGTTAGTACAAATCCTTTTTGCAAAACAGCAGCAATATCCTGTATCCAGTTAATAGCTTCCAGGTTTATCTCTGTACGGAAACCTTCAGGTAAAACAACATCAAGTTCTGTAAAGTAATTTTTGAGCTCAGGAGAAGCTGGTTTTAATATTTCCACAAAGCCATTTTCGTACCCCACAAAAACCTCCATGAGCTCATTTTTCATCACCACCTGGTGTACAGGAAGGTTATCTATTAATTCATTTGATAAAACGCATCCATCAAATGGAAGGATTTCCCTGATGTTATCATAGCAATTAACTTTATCGTTTATAGATCCGGCTTTTCTTTTTTTGAATGAGGAACCTTTTTCAATAACGCAGTATTTTAATTGATCAAATAATTCTGAATTTTTACAGAGTTCAGTAAGTATATCATTACAAAGCATGCCATTGCCTGCTCCGTATTCTACAATGGTAAAAGGCTCCCTACCTAATTTATGCCACATTTCTTCCAACTGTTTGGCTATGGTCTGTCCAAAAAGTGAGGTATAATGAGGACTGGTATAATAATCTCCGTTCTTGCCGATCTTATCTTCTCCTGAAGTATAATAACCCAATCCGGGATAATACAATGCCATTTCCATGAAATTGCGGAAAGAGAGAGTGCCTTCTGTTTGTATACGGTCAATGATAATATCATGCAATAACATAAGTTACGGTTTGTAAAACAGCTAAGGGAGCGCTTAAGGATTGCAATTATTTCCTCTGTGGTTATAGATTCCTATCGAAATCTATTTCGCCGGATTCTCATCCTGCCATAAACGCGCGCCGCCCTTAATACCTTCTTTGTTTGAAAATAATTTCATATTATCAGCTAATTTAAATGTCAACTTTTTTGCATTACCACCGCCGATATACAGGGTGTCATAATTAAAAACAGTTTTTAAAATGTTCAACACCTTCTGCATACGCTCATTCCATTTTTCAATTCCCTTACTTTGCAGGGCGCTTTCACCAACATATTCGTCGTAAGTCCGGTCTTTTGATACCGGATGATGAGCGAGCTCCAGGTGGCACATTAATTTCCCATTTATCAGTAAGGCTGTTCCGAAGCCGGTCCCAAGGGTGATTACCATTTCGAAACCTTTGCCTTCTATAACACCCAGTCCCAGCATGTCTGCATCATTAACAACCCGCACCGGTTTATTTAATGTTTCACCTAATCTTTTACTGAAATCAACATCTTTCCAAAGTTCTGTACCCAAATTAGGAGCCGTCTTTATAACTCCTTCTCTTACATAACCAGGAAAACCTACAGAAACTTTGTTATAATCGGGAAAGCCTTTAAGCAATTCCTTAATGGTATCAATTACATTTTCGGGACTGGCAGGAACCGGGGTATCCATCTTTTTATAATCTATTAGCAGTGCCCCTTTTTCATCCAGAAGTGTGCACTTGATATGCGATCCACCAATATCGATGGATAAGATTTTATCTGCTGATACATTTTCCATTAGTAAATTATTATTGTTTTTAGTAAAGCACTTATTGTGCTGTAATTTCAATCACAGCACTTGTAAGAGCCATATTTGAAGATACGTTCAATCCTTTGTTCATTAATACTTCACCTGTAAAACTTTGTTCACTTCTTAAAATACGGGAATTGGTTTCTGGATACAGATTAATTTCTTTCACCTTATAATTATTATTCGGATCAAGGCCTTCCAGTTTCACTGCATTAACTGTTTGTCCGAAACGCATATTAAGATTATAAGAAAATAAAACAGCTTTACTCTTGCTACTATCTACAAACATTACTACTGCCCTTGGTTCTTCATGAGGAGAAACAAGGCGGTACTCATCACCATGCCAGATAACATCCTTTAGTCTTTTATATTCCTTCACTGCCTGCTGACTGAAAGCAAGATCTTTTTCGGTCATCTTACTCACTTCTATATCATAGCCCAGTTTCCCCATCATAGCAACATCCGTACGGAATTTTAAAGACTGCCTGCCCCATGAAGTAACATGACTCGAGATGGCAAATGAAGGAAAGAAATAAGAATATCCCCATTCAATATATACGCGCTCCACGGGGTCGGTATTATCACTGGGCCAGAACTCGGTAAAATATTTTAAGGCGCCATAATCAGTTCTTCCGCCGCCACCCGAACACAGCATGATGGGTAAATGCGGATATTTTTTTCGTAACCGCTCCATAATACTATAAAAGCTTCTTACATAATCAATATAAACCTGCGATTGCTTTTCTTTGAGATAAGGAGAATAAGTATTTGTCATCATCCGGTTGCAGTCCCATTTAATATAAGCAAGTCCCGGATTTTTAATCAGCATTTCATCCACAATATTATAAACGAAGTCCTGAACCGCAGGATTGATAAGATCGAGCACCAGTTGGTTGCGGTAATAATGCTCCTCCCTGTTTGGAAGTTTAAGTATCCAGTCAGGATGTTTTTCATACAACTGGCTTTTAGGGTTAACCATTTCCGGTTCCAGCCAGATGCCGAATTTTACACTTTTAACTTCAGCGTCTTTAACCAGGTGGCCGATACCGTTAGGAAGCTTTTTTGTGTTCTCTTCCCAATCTCCCAGTCCTGCCCTGTCGTTGTTACGGGGATACTTGTTGGCAAACCAGCCATCATCTAACAGGAACAGATCTACTCCAAGTTTTGCCGCTTCACTGAATATTCCTGAAAGTTTTACTTCATCAAAATTAAATTGTGTGGCTTCCCAGTTATTAAGCAAAGTAAGCCGGTCTTTCTTACCATCCATGATGCCGTAATTTGTTGCCCAATGATGAAAGTTCCTGCTAGCCTGGCCTTTACCATGGTCACTGTATGTAAATATAAATTCCGGTGTAATAAATGTCTTTCCGGGTTCAAGCTGGTATGCAGAAGCAAAAGGATTGATACCTGAGATTACACGAAGGGAATTCTGTTCATCTATCTCGAAGGCTAATTGAAAATTTCCGGTCCAGCCAAGTGTTCCTGCAATCAGCTCACCTTTATTTTCAGTGGAAGGATTATCAAGTGAAAGAAAAAATGCAGGAGTCTGGTACATATCGGCTCTTGTTCCCAGCTTGCTGTCAAGTATTTTAATGCCATGTGTAAGCTTGCTTTCTTCCATCCTCATTTCTTCAGCCCAATCACCATAAAACTGTGTAAGCCAATATTTTTCAGCATCAAAATGAAGCATGGAAGATGCATAATTTGAAACCACCACCGCTTTCTTTTCAGCATGTTTTATTTCGGTCCAGCTTTTAATGATGTCTTCATTAAAGTAAGCGGTAAAATTCAGGTTAACCTCTACCGGGTATTTCGGATCTTTAAGATGTATGATGGTAGTAGTAACATTGTCATCCTGCTTTTTAGATTCCACACTTACATATAACAGTTCGAGTGAAGGATTTCCATCGGTATGGGTAATACGGATAGCTGGTTCAAAAAGGTTGTCAGTGCCTGATGGGATGTACGCTTCGTGTTTACCCTGAGGCAATTCTTTAATACTGTTTACTAGTTTTTTTCCAAGATAAGACTGGTATAATTTCTGATTTTTACCAACGCTCATTACCAGGTTAAGATTCCTGGTTTCAATTGGAATGATCTGCGCTTGCAGGTGGAATATAAATATTGCCAGGAGCAATACTGTGATACAGGATGTTTTCATATCTGATGAATATTCTGAACCGTTGATAGAAGTGCTTGGTAAATACTAATGAGATCGATTTTGTAAACAGGTGCAATATGAGAAAATATGAGCAGTTATTCGTTGTTTATTTTAAGAAGTGTTTTTTAACTACTGAGGAAAGCCAGAGAGGAAGAAGAGGTTACACAGAGAGATGCTCCTGTGTAACCTCTTCTTCTTCTCTAGCTTTTCCTCCACGGTTAAAAACTATTCGTTACGCCACTGGATGGCAAAATAACCGCACTGTGCATTACCAATGTTCTTTACAGCATGCAATGAATAAGCAGGATAAAATATAACATCGCCGGCGGTAGCTTTTAAGAAGTTCTGTGCTATTTGTACCTGAACGTCTCCTTTTATCATCAGTATAATTTCTTCTGCACGGTGCATATGCGGGTCATGACTGGCAATACCCGGATTTAATGCGGTAGCATGCATGTCGAATTTTGAGAACATGGATGACGACCTGTCGAAGATAGGCCTTGACTCTCCTTTATCTGTTTGCTTTACAATCAGATCCTTCCAGTCTTTATAAAAGGAGCCGCCAGCATTCCTTCCACGTTGAATGTTTATTGCCACCCTGCCGGTATAAGTTAGGGAGTAGTAAGTTATGGGATTGGCTGAAACATTTTTAAACCCGTGTTTATCTCCGGCAATGATCACCGCAAAACTACCCGGACCAAGTACTTTACTGGTATCATTTATAGTAAGGGTGAGGTTACCTTCTTTTACAATAATCAGTTTTTCAAGGTCTGTTTTTACTTCGCTACCGGTTGCCGATTTCCCTGGCTGTAATGTCAATGTATAAATTTCAAGATTTGCCAAATCTTTGGAACTGCCTTCCAGGATTTTCTTTCTTTGACCGTTATTGGTATTTTTAATATCCGCTTTATTCCAGGTATAAACTCCTGCTACGATAGTATCGGTTTGCGCCATAAGGTTGGAAAACAATGCTGATAATAGTAAGCTTATTAATGTTTTCATGTCTTAAACTTTTGAATCTGGCCAATACTTTTCTATTTTGTTACGAAGAAAGGCTACGCTACGGGCGAGCTGGTCCATTCCATCTACGCCGTCTTCAATGCTTATCCAGCCGTTAAAGCCAACTCTTTTTAATTCAGTAAAGATAGCATCATAATCATTCAGTCCCTTACCGATCTCACCATGACTGAGTCGTTTTGCATAACCTGCTTTTCCGCCTTCTTCACGCCTGAGGTCTTCAATAGTACCTTCTTTCAGATACCGGTCACTGGCGTGCATAGTGACTACCCTGTGTGATATCCGCCGTAAAAGCTCCAGCGGTTCCTCACCTGCAAGGAAGGTATTGCTGGGATCATAGTTTACACCGAAATTAGGATGACTTATACTATTTACCAGTTGGCAAAATACATCCATTTTCTGTGCAAATTCAGGATATTCCCAGAAATCATCTTTATAATGGTTTTCGAGGATGAGCGTGATACCTCGCTCCTGCGCATAAGGGAGACAGTTACTGATACAATCAGTAGCCAGTTTTACTCCTTCATCTATTAACAACTCAGGACGGCGCTGGCCTGATAATACACGGCAATAGCTTCCTCCCAAGGCATGCGTCATATCAATCCATCGTTTTTGTTTTGTCATTTCTTTTTCACGGAATGATGCATCCGGATGTGTGAAGTCTGGTGAGCAGCACATCATTGGGATCACTTTACCATGATCTTCCACCTGACTGCGAAAAATTTTCCAGTTCGATTCATCTTCCATTTCCAGAAAGCCGGCATACCATTCAAGACCTTTAATATCCAGTTGCACAGCGAGTTTTATCCATTCAGAAACACGCATGCTACCGTCTTTGCACAGGGCCTGCATGTAAGCTTTAGGAAAGGCAGCAAGTTGGGGCATGGTGGTTTTGATTTTAGTTATTCAATTTTTTGGCGGTCAGCTAAAGGGAATCATTTTGACAGTCGGCTGCAGTTTAAATACCATCATGTAAAATCACATTAACAAACATATTTATTCCATCATTAACCATTAATCATTAACAATTACATTGTCGTTGCATCTTTCGGCGGATTGCGCCCGATGAACGGATGCTGCTCGAGGTCTACCACCTGTCCACTGATCGGACCACTTTCATCTGCAAGCCAGTAAACAGCAGCAGCAGCAATTTCAGTGGGCCAGAGGATTCGGCCGGCAGGCGCATATACGGCAGGAACCTTTGTGTACCAGTCATCAGCTAGTCCCTGATCGCGTTTGCGGCGCGTTTCTGTTTCAGTAAGCACCCAACCTGGGTTGATCTGGTTCACCCGAACGCCATTCTCACGGTGAAGGGTATCCCCCAAATTCCTGGTCATAGTCATAAGAGCCCCTTTTGAAACACTGTAAGGCAGCAGGTTTGGCTCACCACTATATGCATTTACCGATCCGATATTCAGGACGCAACCACGATTTGCTGCCAGCTCGGGCAATGCAGCCTTGATTAAGGCGAACGGCGCAAGCATATTTATTTCAAGCACATTTCTGAAAAAGGCCAGGTCCGTTGAATGAATATTAGAAGAGATCACCAGGGCTGCATTGTTTACAACAGCATCGAGCCTGCCAAAACTTTTCAGTGCTAGGTTTACTAATCGTTGGGGCGCACCTTCGATAGTGATGTCTTCAATATGAAGTACGGCATTGTCGTTTCCCAGCTTAGATACTACGTCTTCGCCCAGGTGCTGTTCCAATCCATGTATTATAACACGTGCGCCTTCCGCTACGCACTTAACGGCAATGGCTTTCCCGATACCCGTGCAGCTACCGGTGACGATGATAACTTTGTTTTGCAAGCGCATACATAATGATTAATGGTTAATGATTAATTATTAACGGAAACAGAGTTCAGTTTTGAGATTTTTTTTGTCTTATTATAATGATGTACTATAATTAATCATTAATAATTATCAAACAGGTTTTAATATACTTTTCACTACTTCGCCTTTGTGCATTTTCTCAAAGGCTTCATGCCATTCTGTTACAGGCCACACGCCACCGATTATTGGTTTTACATCAAGCTGGCCGCTTGCAAGCAATGCAATAACACGTTCCCAAATAGGCCAGTTGTGACTAAAGCTGCCTTGCAGGGTAATATTTTTTTGAACCAGCGGATCGAGTGAAAAGCCCAGAGGTTGCGGGCCCCAGCCAACTTTAGTAATATGTCCGGCGGGCCTTACGAGATCCAATGCTATTTTAAGGGTGGCGCTCGCGCCTGCTGCATCGATAATACAGTCGGCTCCGAGGCCATCGCGATTTTTGGCCCAACCAGAAGCATTACCTACTATAGGCTCACATCCATATTGCCGGGCGATTTCGAGACGGTGCCTGTCAGACTCCAATCCTACAATTGCCACTTCTGCACCACACAGCCTTGCAACAGCCGCACAGAGAATACCTATAGTTCCGGGTCCCAGCACTATTACCCTGTCGCCAGGTTTAAGCCGTGCATTTTCAACAACAGCACTGAAGGCAACGCAGCAAGGTTCGGTAAGGCATGCCTGCTCGAATGAAAGCTGGTCGGGCAACAGGTGAAGGCAGCGTGCAGGAACCCGGACAAACTTCGTCATTGCCCCGTTAACGCCATAGCCAAAACCTTTGCGTGTAGGATCTAGGTTGTATAGTCCACGGCGTGTCATAGGATTGTCCAGGTCAATGACAGCGGCTGTTTCACTAACTACACGATCACCTTCTTTCCAGCCTTTAACGCGACTTCCGAGGGCAGCAATATTACCGCCAAATTCATGTCCCAGTACAACGGGATAATTTACGGGCCAGCTATGATCGGCGGTCCATTGATGCAGGTCGCTTCCGCAAACACCTACGTTGGCAACTTCGAGTAGCACATCTTCTTCTCCTATTTCAGGCTTTAAAATTTCCCGGATTTCGACAGAACCTTTTTCGGGAGCAAAATTTACAACAGCAGCGGATTTCATTTTAATGATTAATTATTAATGGTTAATGATTAACGGATAATGTTTTGATTTAAGATCATTAGGCTTCAGCTATCAGCAATCAGCCGTCAGCTATCAGCTTTTAGCAATTTGTTGTTACAATGTTTCTTCCTGTATTAAGCCGCTAACGCGGCTATAAAACTACTTTAAATTATAATGAATGTATTATCACTAACCAAATGCTGACAGCTGATAGCTGACGGCTAACAGCTATTTTTTCACCTCTCCATAAGAATGCACTTTTTCACAAATTAAACGCAACGAGCTTTCAAGGTCACCACCTGCAGTTTTAAAAGCATCCGCATCAATGGTTAGCGGAGCACCAAGAACCACCAACGGTGCGCCATATGAAGGACAAAGAATTGCCTGCTCAAGGGTTAACCCTCCTACCGCCTGAACAGGAATATTAACAGCTTGCACCACTTCCTTTAACTGATCCAGCGGACTTGGCATGCGCTTTCCACGCGCAGCTATTCCGCGACGTTCATCATAACCTATATGATGAACTATATAATCGCATCCAAGTTCCTCCAGCCATTTTGCTGCCGCTACCATATCGGCGCATCCCAGGTTATCACCCATAACTTTAATACCGAATTTACGTCCTGCTTCCACTACGCAACGGATGGTTTCTTCATGTGCACGAGCCATCACCACCACATGTGTAGCACCGGCACCTGCCATCATTTCAGCCTCCAGGTAACCACCGTCCATAGTTTTAAGATCAGCCACAATAGGAACACCCGGAAAAGCCCGGCGTAATTTTCTTACTCCATGCAAACCTTCAGCAAGTATCAACGGTGTGCCGGCCTCAAGCCAGTCAACACCTGCCCTAACAGCCATTGCCGCCGTTTCCAGAGCTTCATCAATGTCAATCAGATCAAGTGAAATTTGAACGATGGGAAACATAATTATTAATGATTAATTATTAATGATTAATGATTAACGGTTAATGGTTAATTTAATAATAGTATAAATAATTGTATCATGATATATTTAATATAGCTATTAAATATATTTTTAAATTGAATGCTCTCACCGTTAACAATTAACCATTAACCATTACAACGATGCCCTCAGCGTAAGATAAAACGGTACTTCAAGATGTTCCTTTGAATTCTCAAGAATCATCTGGGCGGCCATGGCACCCATTTTACGAAAATCAGTTGAAATGGTTGTTATGCCATTCAGGATAATCTTCTTTAACGGGGTATCATTATAAGATATCACACCCACTTCTTCACCTATCTTCAATTTAAGTGATATTATCCGTTCTATCAATATCACCAGATCATCCTCCATCAAATTTATATATGCTTCGCCTTCGCTTATTGGTTCCTGTGATATATTGTGTACTACCTTGTATGAAAAAGCATATTCCTGGCAAAAGCGATAAAATCCTTTTAATATTTCTTTTGGGAAATATGTATACTCAGGAAAAATAATTTTTATTGTATGGTATTTACCTAATTGCACCAGTGCATGTTCCAGCGCACAAAATATATCATTCTCAAAATTTTCATAAGCTGCAGCGTATACACCATCAACTCCTTTTATTTTTTTATCCAGTAATAACAATTTTTCTTTAGGAATGGCATTGATGATCTCATGCGCCTTTTCACAACCTTCCAGGAAATGAGGAATGATAACATAATGGGAATAATCTTCTTTTTTGTTGGCCAGCAATTTTTTAAACAAGGCAAAGTCGTTGTTATAAATATAAAAATCAACCGTAGCGTGCTCTCCGAGAGCTTCAATAAATGAATCGTACAGGATTTTCTTATGAGAGCTGAGCTTATTGAACAGCAGAAAAATTTTTATTTTTGGTTTAAATTCAGTGTTTTTTATAAAATAGCCTTTGCCAGGCACGGACGCCAGTACGCCGATTTTCTTTAAGTATTTATAACCCTTCTCTGCGGTATCCCTGGAGATTTCTAATTCAAAGCTAAGCTCATTAATAGAAGGCAACAAGTCATCCTTGCCTATCTTACCCATCTCAATAGCACTGACAATCGTTTGAGAAAGTTGCAGATATTTGGGAGTTGCCGAATATTCATCCACATGGATAAAGTCAAAAATATTCACTTGCTTCATATAGCAGAAAGAAGAATTAGACTACTAATATAAAGCTTTTGTGCGATCTCTTGCCACGAAGGCACGAAGACACAAAGAAGCACAAGGAAATTTTTGGCTACAAATTCCTAAAGTCACAAAGATATAAAATTATATTCCTTTGTGTTCCTTCATGTCTTCGTGCCTTCGTGGCTAGAAACCTTCACACCTTCATAGCAATTTTTTACCGAACTTGGCGCAAAATTTACTGGTGAAAAAATTTCAACCATTGTTATTAGTGTTACTGAGTGGCTTGTTGTTATGGGCAAGCTGGCCGGTTTCGCCTTTTACGTTTTTAATTTTTATAGCTTTCGTTCCTTTTCTCTGGATGGAATATACTATTGACAGCCGGTGGAAATTTCTCTTCTTTACTTATTTGATGTTACTTATCTGGAATACAGCCACCACATGGTGGATGTGTAATTCTACCTTCCCCGGCGGCGTTGCTGCACTGCTTGCCAATAGTTTTCTTATGTGTATTCCATGTCTGGGATTTTATAATGTAAAAAGAAGAATGGGTGAATTAGCCGGATATCTGTCACTGGTTGTATTCTGGTTAACCTTCGAATATATTCACCTGAACTGGCAATTAAGCTGGCCCTGGCTTACATTAGGAAATGTTTTTGCCTTACACCCTAACTGGGTGCAATGGTACCAGTATACCGGTACAACAGGAGGAAGCTTATGGATACTCGTAGTTAATATCCTGATATTTTTAACGCTTAGAAAAAAAAGGGGCGAACCTGCAACTAATGCAATCAAACTGCCGGTAACGTCTTCTCTGTTTTTGTTATTACCCTTCCTGGTTTCGTATGTTGTTAAACCCCGGACAAATATCACCCAGCCCAAAAATCATAATATCGTTGTGGTACAACCCAATATAGATCCATATGGAAAATTTGAAGCAGCCAATGTAGAAGCACAGTTGCAGTTGCTGATTAAAATGAGCACAGATAGTATCGATGCCAATACAGCTATTGTGGTTTGGCCGGAAACAGCCATCAGTTTTCCCGGTGGTATTGAAGAGAACCATATAATGGCAAATACTTTCCTGACTCCCCTTTGGGAATTCCTGAAAAAATATCCGGGTATAAAATTGCTGTCAGGTATTGAATCTTACAGGCAATTTTCCCCGCAGGACAAAACTCCGTCGGCAAGGCGTATCAATGGCTCTGAAAATTATTATGAACGTTACAACAGTGCGGGCTTGTTCAACAGTTCAGGCGTACTGCAACTGTATCATAAATCGAAGCTGGTACCGGGTGCAGAAACACTTCCTACTTATTTAAGATTTTTAGATAAATGGTTTGAAGATTTTGGTGGTACAACCGGCGGGTATGTAACACAGGCCGAAAGAACTGTGCTTGCAGATCCTGCAAGCGGTTATAAATTTGCTCCTGCAATATGCTATGAAAGTATATACGGCGAGTTTTTAACAGCATATATCCGCAACGGTGCAAACCTGATTGCCATTATTACAAACGACGGCTGGTGGGAAAACACAGCAGGCTACAAACAGCACATGCAATACGCCCGCTTACGTGCAATCGAAACCAGGCGCTGGATAGTACGCAGTGCCAATACGGGCATCTCCTGCTTTATCTCCCCAACAGGCGAAATAACGCAGGCACTGCCCTGGGACACGGCCGCCACTATAAAAATGATTATTCCGCAAAATAACACCCGCACATTTTATGTAAAGCATGGAGATATTCTTTCAAAAATCGCTGAGGCTATAACGATTATATTGTTGCTCATGAGTACGTTTGTATGGATAAGAAATAAATTTTCGAAATGATGAATAGCTATCAGCCGTCAGCTATCAGGAGATTAATCTGCGATAAGTTTCCTCCTGATAGCTGATAGCTAAAACATAATGCTGATGAATAAACAAATAGTCTATAAAAATAAATCTGTTTTTTACAATGTGTTGGGCGAGGGTAATCCGGTTGTGTTGATACATGGTGTACCGGAAGATGGCAGCATGTGGCATAATCAAACTGAATTTCTCTCAAACCGTTATCAGCTCATTATTCCTGACCTTCCCGGAAGCGGAAAATCTGAATTAATAGGTGACGTGAATATGGATGCAATAGCCGATGTTATAAAATATATCCTGGATGCAGAAACAATCAGTAAAGCGGTTATTATTGGTCATAGTATGGGTGGCTATGTAAGTGTAGCTTTCGCGGAGAAATTCCCCGGGATGCTAAAAGCATTAGGTTTATTTCATTCTTCCGCATACGCGGATAGTGATGATAAAAAAGAGGCAAGAAAAAAAAATATTGCCTTTATTCAAAAGTATGACAGCTACGAATTTATCAGGCAATCCACCCCAGGATTATTCAGCGACACTTTTAAGAAAGATAATAAAGAATCAGTGGATGGGATCATAGAAAAATATAAAAATTTTAATCCTCATTCATTGGCTGCATACCAGCAGGCCATGATGGATCGTTCTGATAGAAGAAAAGTTTTGGAACAAATTGTTGAACCTGTGCTTTTCATTATCGGAGCACATGATAAAGCCATACCTTTTGAAGACAGCATGCAACAGTGCCATATCCCGGCTTTATCGTATATTCATATTTTAAAGAACTCAGGTCATATGGGAATGCTCGAAGAAGTGGAAAAAAGCAATAATATACTTGAAATGTTTTTAAAAGATGTTTGGTAAAATAGGAGGAACAACCTGTGAGGTTTCTAAAAACCTCACAGGTTTAAAATTCAAGGTGTTTCTATATTCAAGGTGTTTCTATATTCAAAACCTGTGAGGTTTTTAGAAACCTCACAGGTTGTTCCTCCTTCAACGACTGATTAATATAAATTTAACGGCAGGTAATTCTCTCTGATGAAAACAAGTTTTGGGAATGAAAAAATTTTTTGCAATAGTTTCTTTATTTTTTCTTTTAGCAGTACCCGCTCTAGCTGCCCATATTAAAGGCGGGGAAGTTTTTTATGAATACCTGGGTCCGGGGTCAGGCACAAATGACAGGTTCAGGATAACCGTCCGCTTATTTATTGACTGCAGTTCCCAGGGTGCCCAGGTTGACCCTGAAGCCAACCTCTCCATATATAAAAATGTTGATAATCAGCCTGTCGCCGGATCGCCCTTTACCCTGCCAAATACAAGTGATGTTTTTTTACGCCTTACCGCTCCAAGTCCATGTATTGTAAACCCTTCCCCTATCTGTTACAGGCTTCGTTCTTATTCAAAAGATGTGGAATTACCAAAAGACCCAAAAGGTTATACCGCTATTTTTCAGAGATGTTGCCGTATTAATGGCATTCAAAATTTAAATCCTAACAACTCAGTAGGATCATCATATACCTGTCAGATTCATGGTACTGAAAATCTTGAAGCAAATGAAATTAACTCAAATCCTCAATTTCTGGTTAAAGATACGGTGCTGATCTGCCAGAAGAGAAGGTTTACATTGAATTTTGGTGCAACCGATAGTGATGGTGATTCACTATCTTATGAATTTTGTGCGGCCTATAACGGTGGCTCTACCGGAACACCGGTGGTTACTAATCCTCCCCCGCCAAGCTCATTAAGTACGCTGCAGTTTGCAAACGGATTTTCAGGAGCAGAACCACTCGGACCAAATGTTAAGATAAGTCCTACAACAGGAATTATTTCAGGAATTGCACCGGTGGGCGGCGACTATGTAGTATGCGTTTGTATAACAGAATGGAGAAGGGGTAAACCGCTGAGCACCCATCGAAAAGATTTTATTTTACGGGTGGATGCCAAATGCGATTTCGCAGCGGCAGAATTAAAACCTGATTACATAACTTGCGATGGTTTTGATTATACCTTTCATAATGAAGCTCCCTTCTCTTCTCTCATTCATACTTATTACTGGGATTTTGGAGTGAATGGAAGAACTGATGATACCTCCACGCTGGAAAGACCAAGATTTGTTTTTCCCGATACCGGCGTATACACTATAAAACTGTTCATCAACAAGGGAGAAGAATGTTCCGATTCCACAGTGTCTAAAATCGGAGTATTCCCCGGATTTTTTCCCGGATTTATTACCAATGGATCATGTAGATTTAATCCGTTTGTTTTTAATGATACTACCAATACGCGTTATGGGAGTATCAATAAATGGAAATGGAACTTTGGCGATCTGACCAGCACCGCCGACACCTCTGAGCGACCGAATCCTTCCTGGAAATATTCAGACACCGGTTATAAGCATATAACTATGATTGTTCAAAGTTCCAAGGGATGTATTGATACCATAACGCATGATGTGCTGGTAAGAGATAAACCACCGGTCAACCTTGCTTTCCGGGATACTCTTATTTGTAGTATAGATACCGTTCAACTGAGTGTTAAGGGTTCCGGTACTTTTTCATGGTTGCCTGGTTCATCTATTATAAATAATCAAACGGCCAATCCCCTGGTATTCCCAAAAACAACTACCAGTTATTTTGTAACAGTCAATGAGAACGGGTGCGTAAATACCGATACCGTTCGGGTTCGGGTTGTGGATTTTGTAAGTTTAAATGCTGGTGCAGATACTTCTATCTGCCTGACCGATGCTATTACGTTAAACCCGGTAAGCAATGCCCTTCATTATACCTGGACACCCGCAGGGACATTAAATAACACCAGCTTAAAAAGACCATTGGCAACACCGCTGACTACCACAACCTACCAGGTACTTGCTACAATTGGCAAATGCAGTGCAAAAGATGATGTTACCATAAGAACTGTTCCGTATCCCAAAGCAGATGCGGGTGCTGATGTAAATATCTGTTATGATGATACCACACAGCTTAAAGGCACCATTGTAGGTTCTTCCTTTAACTGGGTTCCTGCCAATACCTTATTAAATGCAAATACACTTACGCCAATAGCAGTGCCTTTACGTACTACTTCATATGTTCTTACAGTTTTTGATATCCAGGGCTGTCCCAAACCATTCCGGGATACAGTGGTAGTAACTGTCAATCCTAAAATAATAGCAAATGCAGGGAGGGATACTTCTGTAGTTTCCGGACAACCTTTGCAACTTTCTGCTTCCGGAGGGAAATTTTACCAATGGTCACCACCAATAGGACTAAACCGTGCTACCATACAATCTCCTGTGGCCATACTGGATGATAATATTATGTATTCTCTGAAGGTAACGGATGATATTGGTTGTTATGGTTATGATACTTTACTGGTGAAAGTTTTTAAAACTCATCCTGATATATTTATTCCAAATGCATTTACTCCAGGTAAAGGAACCAACAATCGTTTCAGGGCCATCGCCGTTGGTATCAGCCGTGTTGAAATTTTCCAGGTATATAATCGCTGGGGTCAGTTACTGTTCAGCAGCAACGATCCAGCTGTCGGCTGGGATGGTAAATTTGCGGGCAAAGAACAGGATGCAGGCACCTATGCCTGGATGGTTAGAGGAAAAGATTATACCGGTAAAACAATCTTTAAGAAGGGAACGATGGTTTTGATAAGATAGGATTCACGATACTGCCTCATACAAAAAAATTTTAACGCAGAGAACAGGCAGAGGAGGAAACGCAAAGAACACGGAGAGTTTTCCTCAGTGTTCTCTGTGTTTCCTCCTCCGGCTGTTCTCTGTGTTAAAAAAAATTCTTTGAAATAAAGGCACTTATTGCGCCAATGAAATCCTTATCTGCACACCCGCGCGCGTGGTAGTAATAGGGGCCGATGTAGAAATTTTGGGTTCAACCCTTCGCTGATCAAAATACAGTTTTACATTTACCCGGTTATTTAATACATAGTCAATAGAAGGAGAAATCGAAATGATCTTTTGACCGGAGGTCGGCAGGGCCGCATCCTGGTCAAGGCGGCTGTTTGAAACAGCGTCATCTCTTACACTTAAATCCAACCTGAAATTAATATCATTCTCCAGTTTCTTCGTATCCTTTTTTGTGAATGGCACCTTAAAAGGCAGTTTAAAGCCACGTTTACGCCAGCCACCTCCAATTACAAATTCTGTAGACCTGGATTCACTCAATTGAAAATCTACCAGACTCAGGCTCAGCCGCCGCGACTTTTTATATTCAAATCTTGCAGTTAGCTGGTTGGTTAATGTCATATCCAGATCAATAAAAGGCGCAAAATTTTCATCTATAGAGATATTCGGAATAAGGAAATACGGAACAAAGTTACCTGATATAGTATCAATAAATCCTGGTTGACCGAGCAGCAACGGATCCTCAAACAACAAAGCCGAATTAAAGCTGTTCATACTCAGGTTACTGGTATAAGCATGTGAAAGACTTACGTTAGAAAATATTTTCTCGAACCCGGGGATTCTTGAGAGTCCTGTGTAAGTAACCCTCCAGTTAGGCCTGGGCTTAATCCCTGAAAAAGGATTGGCCCTTATATTGGGATTGTTTTGTTTTAATAAAGAGACACTGGTAGGATCTTGCTTTGTGTAAGCCGAAATAAAAGCAGGAATCAAAACATCCTGCGCATATCTTCCATAACCCTGGGCATAACCATCGGCGCCAATACCTTTTGAATAGGTGTTCGCTTTACCCAATCTATCTGAGAGTATCACCCTGTTGGCTTCAAACTGTTTGAAAGTGCCGGATACTTCATTAGGAGAGTATTTCTCAAACATCGTTTGAAATGAAATAAAACTTACATTAAAACTACCGGCAGTATACGGATTAAGCCTGACCAGGTTGCTGGTAGCAGATCCTATGGTATCCTTAAAAAGTTCAGAATAAGATTTACCGAATGTCTTATCAACATTCAAATCAATGGTAAGGTCACGGACTGGGATAAGCGATGCACGAATGGTGAGTTTCTGATTATGGTCTTGGCGGTTAAGCGTGTTGAACAATGGATTTTTAGTGAACTTGCCTTTCTGTGCAAACTTATTAACAGCAGCGGTATCAGGCTGGCCTCCCAAAATAAAATTCCAGCCGGGTGAATAGCTCCGGAAATTCATTCCTAAAAATTGGGTACTGTCTACATAACCTGCCAGGTTGGTAGTTCCGGTTTCAGCATAATTAACGGATACACGTTTTACAGAGGTCAGAAGCCTGCCAATAGCTTTTACATAACCCGGAAGATCCGGCAATGCATTCGGATCTCTTTTTTTCTTTTTACCCTTAGCAGTTGAATCTGTTTTCGCAGCAGGCGGACCAGCCTCTGTGGGAGGCGGAGGCGGCGCGGCATCAAAGTCCATAGCACGCAGCCATCTTGAATTCCGGTACAGTTTAACAAAATCAAACTCGCCGGTAGCATTCCTTTCCTGACCGTTGCTTAAAAAATTTCCCAGGCTTTTTGCAAGCGGGTCAAGTGAAGCGGCCAGCCAGTTAAACCGGGCAATATATGAAACACGGATATTCGTCCAGTCTAACAACGGCAGTTTGGCAGTTGGCAAAACGTAGGATACATTAACATTCTGATCGAAGGTAGTATTACGTCCACCCTTGAAAAAGTTATCACGCAACCTTGCCTTTCCTATCCTGTCAAGCCTTCCTGTATCTTCGTCTACCCGTGCCCGGTTGGTGGCGGTATAATCAAAGTTAAGAGAGCGGGTCAAGTCCCATCTGAAATTATAATAACGGTCAAAAGTAAAATATTTATCAAAAGTTTCAGGAATGGTGCCTTTTGGTCCCCCGACATTACGTGCCCTGAATGCACCGAATTGCCTGTTGACATCTGCCCTGAAGCTCATCAGTGTAGGACTCGGATTAAAGTTCAGATCTCTTACCAGGCCATACCAGGGAGATTTTGATCTGATGATCTTTTTAAAAGGCTCTACAAATTTTGGTGTGGATGCATACAAATATCCTAGCCCTCCCCGTTGCCTTACCACTTCTTCATTTTCTATCAAAGGGTTTTGATGTTGTGTTTTCGTGTAAGAATAGCTTACATCAATATTTTCTATACTCCATATCTTTTGTTTTTTACCGGTGGTATTTACCTTTTTAACATTGGTGAAATTTATGGTAGTGGTGTTTAAAATATCTATGGCATCTTTTCGGATAGAATCCCTTTGACTTCCCGGAGCCGCGCTTATTTTATCTTTTAGCTTTATATCCATATCGTAGGGATCATACTCGGGGGTTGCCGTTGTTTGTGATACGGCCGCATACACCGGTATTGAAATGCCCGCTTTACGTGGAAGTAATTTGCCCATTTCCAGATTGGCGGCAAGATCAAACTGCGAGAAGTCTTCCCTTGATCGTTCATTGACTCTCTGCTCAATGGTACCAAAACCCCGGCTCTTTATATTGCCTGAAAAAGACACAGTTCCCAAATCGGCGAGCTTCATATCAACCCTGGCAAGCGCGGCATAGCCGCCCTTTTCATCAATAGAAGACAAGCGGAGCTCATTGAACCATGCTTCAGTGCAAATACTTTCTATTGTTGTATTTTGAATACCCATAAATAATCCGCGCACTTCGCCCAGGTTTGGATTACCAATTATAGCATAGGTCTTTCCATCAGCGTCCGTTTCATGATAATATGTATTGGGAGAAACAACATTATTCCGTTTTACTTTAAGCTGTGTCAACCGTACCAGGTCAAGATCAAGCTCATTTGATTTTGGCCATACTATTGAATCCCTAAGCTGGTCGGCAGTTGTTCCGGTAATCCTTAAGGGTATTTTTATTTCATAGAAATTACTGATGAAATCATTGCCTATCCGGATGACTGCATTCAGATCCCTGTTCTTTAAAGTGGTGCTGCCGGCAACGCTTTCAGCATGAATAAACATTTGCAACCTACCGTACTGGCGCAGGTCAAGATTCAACGTTTTGAAAACACCTCTTGTATCCTGGCTGGCGAGGCTGCATATTTGCATGCTCAGCGACTGCTCGTTTAAAAGGAGGTTAACATTGTTGTTACTCAATTGCTGCACTCTTTCAATATCAGGTGGAATTATATAAGGTATCGGTCTGCGCTTGCTGTTTTCTTCTAAATTTACCGCGAGTACATTAAAGGTAGTTTGAGTATTGGCCGGAATCGGCTTATACGTTCCCAGGGTATCAACCAAAAAAGTAAACCGTCTCCATTGATTTCTAACCAGCTCCAACTTTGCGAAGCGGCAAACTACTGAGTCCTCAAAATTTGTCATAAACATACGCATAAAGCGTATGGACTTAAAGTCAGGAATATTACCTACTTTCTGTTCATATTCAGCGATAGGTATCCGGAACAAATACCATTTTTCCGGTTTCGATCCCGGCACGTCCGCAGTGAAATTCTGAATATCTGTAATAAAGTTCTGTCCTACCTGTAATTTTGCCGGTACCAGGTCAACCTTGTACTGGAAATATTCTTCCAGCTCATTCAATGTATTATCACGGTTAAGGTCTTCCTGGTCGGGATATAAGGTGAATGCAGTGGTAATGGTAGAATTACTTGCAGCAATAGGTGAGTTACCCTGGGGGCTATTGATGTTCTTATAACGTTGAAGTATGCCCGCTCTTTGATTATCATAATCTGCATCACGGTAATTTTTAAAGTTGTCGTTGGAAGGATCTTTCAGCGCATCCTGGTATACTTTTGAATTAACACCAAAATTTGTTCTTAGCTGATTCAGGTAGTCCTGGAATTTTACCGCTTCTGCATTATCGTCAAGACCGTCGAACCCAACATCCTGGTAAGGCCGGTCGGTAGGATCGTTGCTGAATGCCTGTGTAACCTGGATCGGGTTGGAAGGAACCTTACCCCATCTTGTAGTGCTATCAACTCCGGCCTGTATGTTTGGAGTGGGTAATCCATTCTCAAAGAACCTTCTTCCATCCCTCAACACATCTTCTGAAATATTTCCTAAGTTAAAATACAACTGACCGCCGGAGCTGTTTGGATTGGTAAGAAAAGGATCCAGCATCCAGAATTCAATAAACTCTACATTACCCGTTTCAAAATCAACCTGGTCTAACGCTCGCATAATGCCACCCCAGCGCTTTTTAGGATTCAAGAGTTTGCCATTCGCATCAACACTTCCAGGGCGTGCATCATAGTTATACGGTCCTTTATCAGTTGGATAATAAGCTAGGTCAAAAGTTACCAGCTGCGCCTGTCCAAACTCCGGAGTTTTAGCCGGAAACAGTTTTTGCTGGTTCAGCCCGTGTATCCGGGGATCGGTAAAATAGGGAACTCCCAGATCTCTAACCGGATTATTAGTACCGCGGTAATCCTGTAAATTAGGTTCAATATTGTACCAGGCAATTTTTGCGCGGTTGTAACCATAAGGCAGCGAATCCGAGTAACTTCCTTCAGGAAACAATCCATTATTTTGCGGGGTAGATGCCAGTGACCAGCTTATCAGTGGAAAGCGAACATCAATGCTGTTACGGGTTCCCTCAAAATCATCAATATATACCAGTCCGTTACTTCCTTTCCCTATTTGTGGAGGATGTCCGGGCTTCAATAAGGCAGCTTCACCATACGCAGTGACAGTGCTCATTTCGTTGGTATTGTAAAATGGCAATTTATCCAGCAACCGGGTGAGTGTAGGAAATTCGGAACGGTAACTGAAGTCTGCACCATACATCGTATTGCGGATCGGATCTTCGTTATAATTTATTTTGGTAAAGAAGGGCCGTTCGCCGAGCTTAACTATTGATCCGCCAAAAGAAAGGGATTCTTTGGCGGTATTTTTAGCCAAATAGTCGAGCCGTAATCCTAAGAAGTTTCTTTGCTGAATACCAATGCCTGCATTGTTTTCAAACTGTACATTAACAGGCACCCCGGAATTGGTTATTGCCTGGTTGATCACCTTTACGGTCCCCAGGTTATAATCTACCGTATAATCAACCCCTTCCACCAAAGCCCTGCCACCGGCAGTAACCGTTACGGAACCTTGCGGAACATTAAAGGCGCCTAAAGAAATATCAGATGTAGATTGCCCCTTGGCCGTTCCGCTAATGATAAAACGATCAAGATTGGCATAGGTCTTCGCTATCTCTTTAATAGTATCGTACAACGGGTAATAAACATACTTGTTTTTAATGTCGGTAGTAGCACCGGCGAATGCAATGTTTTCAAGGTCTTTGCCGAAAGGTTCCAGCAATGGAAAAATTATTCTTGCCTGGCTTGATATCACTGTAAATCCTTCAATATAATCAAAGACCCCATCTGGTTGAGGATCCCGCTGGTTATTGAGACGGTCAAGGTTTAATACTGAAATCAGTGGTACTCCGTTCTTAGGGCCTTCGGGTAAATATCTTTTTTGTCCCAGGCTTGGTTCTTCATACAACACATTTAGTTTGAAATCGGTAGGCTGAATACTGGAGAGATAACTATTATCCGTAGTCTTCAGTGCATACACGTTTTTCATCATCAAATCCCATATCGGCAGGTTGGGCCTTTGTGAAGTTGCTTTTAGTAATTTCAGGAAAATAACTTTCTGGTTACCCGACTGCACATTGGTAGTATCAGGTGACACATCCTGGGAAAATTCTCCCACCTGGTAAATCTTACCGTTATAGCTATACTGGTAGGCAACACCTAATATTTCATCTGATTGCAAAGGCTGGTTCAAAGAAACAAAGCCAATCTGTGCGTTAAAAAAATAATCGGAAGGAAATAATTTCCGGGCAAATGTTTTTTCAAAATCCTGAACAGGCCTTAGTCCTAATGAATTGAGTTTCGTGGTTACAAAAGAAGAATTACGGCTATTAGGATCATTAATAATTTTCCGGTACAGGTCATTGGCATCGTTGAAAGGATATTCAAGATTTGTTTGCGGATTGATAACTGGTGGTTGCTGATAGGGAGTTTTTTCACCCAGGTCCATCAATGCCACAATATCCCTGGTATCGGTGGTAGAACCGTTTCTATTAGTTACCCATACTTCTAACCGTAAAATCTGTATACGCGAATTCACTGCCGGCAAATTTCCCATAGCAGTATTATAATTCTGCCTGAAATATTGTGATAATAAAAAATGCCGGTTTTCCTCGTAATCATCAGCTTTTAGCTCAAAGATGGAGGTAGCTGAACCGCCCTGCAATCCAAGAGATTGACGCTGGGCTCGTTGGTTGGCCAGCACTCCTGTGACGAATAGTTTACCAAACTGTAACTGGGTTTTTAAACCAAACAGAGATTGTGCTCCGGGAATCAATGAACCTTTTGAAGTAAAAGAGACGTTTCCTGCTTCTATGCGTTTGATAATTTCATCATCCGTTCCTGAGTAATCAAGCTTTAGCTGGTTTTCAAAATCGAACGTTGCTAAGGTATTATAATTGATCGGCAATTTAAGCTTATCACCGATGTTGGCAATAACACTCAAGTTAGCATCCATGTTAAAATCGAAATTGCCATTCTTCCTCGCCCTTTCCGGTAATGTGGGGTTTTTAATATTTTGCCCTTCGTAACCAGCGGTAATATCTACATTGCCCTGAGGCCTGATCTCTACTTTGCCGTTGCCGAAGATGCGGTTGAACAAATTATCTGTAACAGACAACTTTGGTTTAAGCAATTTTTTATTTAAGCCGCTTAATATGTTGGAACGTTTTTTAAAATAATCGGCATCCTGCTTTGCCGCCACAATGCGCATGTATTCGTCGAAGGTTAAATAGGAAGGCTTGCGGTAATAAAAATTTCCAATTTTTTCAACAATATTATAATGCTTTGTTACCGGGTCGTATTCAATGGAATCGCTGATGTTGGAAGGATCTTTAAGGTCAAACGCATTTCTTCCCGTATTAGAAACTTTATCCCCTCTCCTGTCAAGGATGGGAAATTTTAATGTATCGGCGCTTTTAACCGGTTTTGTGGTATCCTGAAACTTATTGTTTGCCTTAGCAGTAACAAAAAACAATAGTACTGCTACACACAAGGTTGTTGCACGAAAAATATTGGTGAGCAATTGGATCAAGTCTTTTTTCCCGGTAATTAGTTAGGTAGAAATAAAGGGTCAATAGGCCTATAATATTTTTAATGCTTTTTTGATAATGTCTTCCACTTTATCGGTTCCTGATCCGGCAGAAAGAACTTTTCTTACCGCCTGCTCTGCAGCAGGCCTGGCTATGCCCAATGATATCAGAGCATTTAACGCATCCTGCTCTATTGTATTGTTAACAAAGGTAGAAATATTTGATTCCGTTGACTGCTTGCTCAGTTTATCTCTTAATTCCAGAATGATACGTTCGGCTGATTTTTTTCCGATTCCTTTTATTGATTCTAATAATCTGGCATTCCCCTGAACAATAGCGCGGGCTATTTCATCAGGTTTCATGGAAGATAACATCATTCTTGCAGTAGAGGCACCAACTCCGCTGATGCTGATTAATTTGAGAAACATATCTTTTTCCGCTACTGCAAAAAAACCATACAAAGTATGCGCATCTTCTTTAATATGCAAAAATGTGTATAATAATCCCTGATCGAGTGCCTGAATATCAGAATAGGTATTAAGACTTATATTCACTTCATACCCAACACCATTTACGTCAACATGCACTACGGCGGGCGTCTTGTAAACAAAGGATCCCTTTACATACGCGATCATACTTGCGAAAATAAGGATAAGTTTGGAACAAAGAAATTTTGAAAGTTTGATTGAACTAGGGGCAGGGTGGCACAGAGAGACACGGAGTGTTTTGGGCCACAAAGGCTCGAAGGCACTAAAAAAATAAAGAAAAGAATTATGTATGTATTTTTTATTAAATTTCTTCCCATTACTTCGTGCCTCCTTGCCTTTGTGCCCAAAAAATTTTGTGTCATATCTATTCTAAAAAATTAAACCCAATTATTTTGCGATTACGAAAGTAATCGTATATTAGTGTCATAATTTTTTCCCGTATGTCTACAACAAAATATATTAAACCAACAGAAAGCGAACTGGAAATTTTAGCGGTCCTTTGGCAAAGGGGTTTGGCAAGTGTTCGGGAAGTACATGAAGAATTAGCCAGCAACAAAGATGTAGGTTACACCACTACCCTAAAACTTATGCAGATCATGAATGAAAAGGGATTGGTAAAAAGAGATGCCTCCGTTAAAACACATATTTACCAGGCAGCCGTAAGTAAGGAAAAAACTCAAAAACATTTATTGGGCAAAATGATCGATGGATTATTTGGTGGCTCATCTACACAACTGGTAATACAGGCACTGGGTAATCATAAAGCATCTAAGGAGGAGCTTGACGCTATACAGAATTTATTGAACGATCTTAAAAATCAGTAAGATGCTAACCCTGACCCATTCACCTTTTCTAAAAGCTTTAGGTTGGTGTTTACTTAATAGTTTGTGGCAGTTCGGAATACTCTGGCTGGTATTTACAATTTCTTTGCATACAAGAAAAAAACTTTCCCCTGCTTTAAAACATGGACTTGCCCTTGTACTCATGTCCGTAGGTTTTCTATGGTTCGCTACCGGACTTTCATATCATTACTTCGTATATTCAGATACATTGAGTTTTGTTACGTCTGTTTACAATTTATCAGGCATTACTTTTTATCCTGTTATGTACAGTAGTATAAAAACCTTTCTAGAAAATAGTCTCTCTTATTTTTCAATATTATACCTGCTGATAGTGGCAGGCTTTTTCGTCAGGTTCTTTCGTTTCTTTTTTTATTCTCATACTGTTCAAACACGGCGATTGAGTAAAGTAAAACCTGAATTGCGCCTTTATGTTCAAAAAATGGTGCAACACCTGAACATCAGCCGTAAGGTGCAGGTTTGGATTTCTGAATATATAGACACTCCCATGGTAATAGGACTTATCAAACCGATAATATTGGTTCCTATAGCATGCATCAACCAATTATCAACAAAACAATTAGAAGCGATCCTCCTGCATGAACTGGTTCATATCAGGAGAAACGATTACCTGGTTAATCTTTATACCGCAACAATTGAAATGCTATTTTTCTTTAATCCTTTCGCAAGACTACTGGTTAAATCCATCAAACAGGAAAGAGAAAAAAGTTGTGATGACTGGGTACTTCAATTTCGTTTTGATCCTTATCAATATGCTTCTGCCCTGCTTTCCCTTGAACAAAGCCGGTCAGCTTCCTTTTCCCTGGCAATTGCGGCGGCTGGAGAAAATAAAAATTTGTTGCTGCATCGTGTTGAAAGAATCATGGGAATAAAAAAAGCTCACCCGGAATCAGGCTTTAAAATAATAGCTTATTTTGTAACGATCGGCTTGCTGGGTTTTATTGCCCTGGTAAATCCTGGAAATTTAGTGGTGGAAAATTCTGAGAAGAATTTTACTAAAAAAATTCCAGCGCCAGAATTTAACAGTGCCTTTAAACAGATTCCATTCAATGACGTAGTTGCATCATCTTACCGCAAAACACTGAAAATTCAAGACCGTAAAACAACAAGGGAAATCCCCGCTGCTAATACAGCTATTAAAAAAAATGATCCTGAAGAAGATTTACTTGCTTTGCCTGTTTCAACAGATGATGATAATAAGAATCAAATGCCTCTGCCAGCTTTATTGCAATCAATAATCAACGAGAACAGGGATTTCTCCATTAAAGAAAAGGATCCGGAGTTGCCGGAGGCTGCTACCGAAAACGAATTTCCATTTGTACCCAATTCAAGTTTTTCTTATTACAACAGTACGGATGACAGCACTATTATTAAACTTAAATCTAAATTATATAATGAGCAGGCGGTAAATCAGTCTCTTATCCAGGCTCAAAAGGCAATTGAAAAGCTGGACTGGAATAGAATAGCCAAACTTCAGAAACTAAGCAAAGCATCTATACTCCAATTGCAAAAGCAATTGCAGCAATCATTGCATAACCTGAATTGGTCACAGATTTATAAAGAAACTATGGACTCCTTAAACAAAGAAGCAACTAAGAACATGAGGTCTTCCTTAAAACAGGAATATGATAAGATGAATAATTATAAGAACCTGCAACAACAATATGAAACAATTAAAACCGAATTGCAACAGCAACAGGAAAAATATAAAAAGGGCGTTGAAAAAGAATTAAAGGAAATAGAGAAGCAGGTTCAGAAGAAAAAAGTGATTGTTTATATTTAGATAATAGCTATCAGGTGTCAGCTGTCAGCTATCAGCTTTGGTCCATATTAAGAAAGTTTAATGATTCGAAACTCCCTAATTTAATAAGAATCTATAAAACGTAGATTTGCTGATAGCTGATAGCTGACGGCTGATTGCTTTTACCAAACATTCCTCGGGCACCAGTCGCCGTATTTATTTCCTAATAAAAATCCTAGCACAATCTCATGAGTTCCTTTACTTACCGTATTCAATCGTGAGGTTGTATAATCATAAGAATACCCAATATTAAAAGTATTGGATACATTCAATCCTACCATCGCTGCAAATCCGTCCTGAAGCCGGTAGCTGGCTCCCGCCCACATCAGATCATGATATTGAACTTTCATATTTATATCAAACTGAACGGGCAGCGGCTGAACAAACTTTACCATAATAGAGGGTAAGGCACTGAAATCATCATTAAGAAAAAACCGGTATCCTGCCGTAGCAAAAATATGGGGAACAAATTTCGAATCATCCATTTTAATCCGGAGGCCTGAAAAATAAATTTTTTGTGAAATGATTTGCTGCACTGAAAGTCCCACAAAATAATCAGCTGAATACAAATATAATCCTGCGCCAAAGTCAGGTTTAATCTGGTTGATCTCTCCTGAGTTGTATACTACGGGATCTAAAGGATAGGCACTACCAAAATCCAGTTTACTCCTGTCCAGGCTAACGTTGCGGACACCTGCTTCAAATCCGGCAGCCAGACTTGTTTTTGGGCTGATACCAACATGATATGCATAACTGAGATAACCAGCAAACCGGTTTAGCGGACCAGTTCTGTCATTAATAATCTTTATTCCTATTCCACTATGTGGTTTTGCTGCTTCATAATTTTGCCAGTAACTTCTACCACGAGGATTTTCACCCGGCATCTCAAAAGAAGTGGCGGAAGTTCTGTCATCTTTTTTACCTAATGGTTTGCTGATGGTAATATATGATGTTACCGGCGCATCCTGCAATCCTATCCACTGATGGCGATGGCTAAGTTTTACATCAGTATAGTTTTCAATACCAGTAAGTGCCGGATTGATAATATACTGGTTTATTATGTATTGCGTGTAATGTGGTTCCTGTTGCGCTTTAGATAAAACCGCCATGCTACAACACATTATAAGTAAAACAATTTTTTTCATCTGGGGTATTCTTATTTTTAACGGATAATAGTAACAGAGCCATTTTTTGAAGCCCTTCCATTCTTTGGATTTATGAGCCAGTAATAAGTTCCAAACGGTAAGGCACTTCCATTATACCGGCCATCCCAGGGTTTGCTGTAACCTACCGAGCGGTATACCTGCTGTCCGTAGCGATTATATACCTCTATCGTTGCTCCTGGATAAGATTCCAGGAACTCAATATTCCAGGTATCATTAATGCCGTCGCCGTTAGGTGAAAATACGTTGGGAACTTTCACTTCTTTAAGTACAGTTACTTTCACCTCATCAAATGCACTGCAGCCAACCGGGGAAGTAACTGTTAATTTATAAACAATATTATTAACAGGCGATACTTTAGGTGTTAAGCTGGAAGTATTGTCTATAGCGGTAGCTGGTGTCCATAAATAAGAGCTGTTAGGGCTGGCAGTAGCTGCAAGGGTTATCGCTCCGCCTTCAAAAAGTGTCCGGTCAGGACCTGCATTTACCATCGGGGATGGATATACTACAATTGCCTGATCCTGCAGGGTACTGCAGCCATTAGAAGCTGTAAAATGGTAGGTAATGGTTTGCTTTCCTGTACCTGCAAGTTTAGGAGTAAACAGTCCTAAGGGTAAAATACCTGAACCGGTATACATTCCTGTTCCGGTTAAACCATAAAGCTCCCGGGCAGCAGTTACCTGAAAAGCAGGTAGCTCCTGGCAAACAGGTAAGATGGTATCAAACTTTATTGCGGGACTAGCATTTACAACGATTGTTTTAGTTTGCTGCTGCATACAGCTGGCACCCGAGTAAGCAATGTATACCACCTTAAAGTTCATAATAGATGGGGTACCAAAGTCCTTATATTTATGGGAATATGTTTTTCCTGCTACCGGATCGTCATCTATGGTTTTTGCAATAGGATCATTGGTATAATCCCAATAAACTTCAATACGGGTAATATTTCCAAAATCAACTGACGACTGATCGTTTATAATCACATCCTGGTTACTGCATAACTGGCCGGCCGCTTTTACTTCGAAATCTGCTTTGGGTATAGCCCCGTTCACTGTAAACTTTTTGGTGGTTTCTGCACTACATCCGTCTTTTGATGTGACCTTGAGATTTATATTATACACCCCTACTGCATTATATTTATGAGTAGGTCTTTTTACCATAGAAACATTGGGATTAGCTGTCCCTGCATTAGCATCTCCAAAATTCCACAGATAACTTAATTGGTTACCGGAATTATCATTTATAATAGAAGAATCTGTAAATTCTGCAAACGGATCATTCAAACATACTTTAGGAATTCCAAAATTTGCCAAAGGAACCGGGTTTACGTTTATAGCAGTGGAAGAAGTGCTTTTGCAACCGGTGATTGTTTCAATACCAAGCTTTACAGTATATTTTCCTGTTTTAGAATATATATGAGAGGGGCTTTGATCAGTTGAAACTGTTCCATCACCTAAATCCCACGACCATTTTGATAAACCTCCATTCAAGGGAGTTGATGCATCCAGAAATTTAATGGATTTATTGGTGCAGGCTGCGGTACCCATTGTAAAAGCGGCTACGGGCGAAGGAGTAAATACAAGGTTCTTCGTACTGGTATCTGAAAGGCAGCCAATATCGGTAACAGAGGAAAAAGTCACGGTATAATTACCTGCCGTTGTATAAACATGAGTGGGCTTTTTAATAATGTCACCGGCTCCATCACCAAATTTCCAGATCCAGCTTACAACAGGCCTTCCGTTGCCATTTGTGGTATCCATGAAACTTACCGGGTCCATAATACATCCTGTTTGAGAAACGGTAAACGCGGCAGCGGGTCTTTCATATATCTGGAGATCGTAATTAATTTCCTGTTCTCCGCTGCAACCGTCAACTGTTGGATTATTAGCAATGATCGTTATCGGGTAAGTTCCTACAGTGGGAATAATATATTTTCTTTTAAGGGTATACCGGTAGAGGATTCTTCCATTTACTCCCCAGGATGAATCATAAACAGGCGCGTTCACAGATGTATCAGCAAACAGGCCTTTAAATAACCACTTCAGATTAGTAGGTTGATAAGGGAAGGTCATAGAAAATTCAAAGGGAGAATTTTTACAGCCCGCAGGAAAGTTAACGGTCGCATACTGGTTATGAATACTTGCAAACTGATACAAATCTTTAAGATTGGTACCTGCTGAGTAACCATATGATTCTGCGTTGCCAAATCCATAAGAAATAGCATTAAAACCCGAATCGCAATTTAGTGTGTGGGCTCCTTTTGTAACTATAATCTGTGCATAAGCATAATTATTATTAGCAGGCAGCGGGCTAAATTTACCTGCGGCGACTCCATCTATTAGAAAGGTATTAATAACATCGGGCGAGTTTTTAAGAACGACATTAATATGGTGTTCATTAATATTTGTATTGGTGGCTGGGGGCTGCATTGAATTTAATGTAACACTTGATATAGTCTGTTCTACGGGATTGAGGTAGATCATTTCGGGATCACCATTTCCAGTATTACCATTACATCCCCCTGAGCTGAAGTATTGAGCCACCAGGATAGGTTTATCTGATTCAATGAAATTAGTTTGATTTACATTAAACTCGTAATACTGCCCATTAACAAAACTTGCATTGGGTAACACCGTTCCGTTCAATTTAACGGTTGCTGAAACATCCGATTTAAAAATTCGATAATAATTATACTGATTTGCTGTACTCGCATTATTAACACTAGGCACAGTAATGTAGGTTTTACCCCAGGTGTTTACCGGGTACATTTGCTGATACAGGTTATCTGAAGTGCCTGATCCTGTACAGCCAATTGAAATTTTACCACTTCCGCAAAAAACAGCAATCTTCTTGCATTTAGTGCTTGAGGTGTTTATAGATCTTATCTGTGTCCCGGTTAAGTCCACTCCCCTAAAAGGATTATTATTGGAAGTCAAAACTCCAAGGGCCTGGTACACCTGGCCTTGCGTAAGGGTAACAATATATGGTGTGCCGGCTAAATGACCTCCTTTTGTATTCTGGGTAGGGATTACTTCTACTGCTGTAACACCAGTATCGGTAGCGATTACGTCAAAGTAAGAATAAGAATTATTAACATTAGAAACCTGGGTAAAATTAACAGAGTAGTACTCACGCCCTAATGTAAGAATCGGAAGGCAAAGTGTTGCTCCGGATACTGCGTTTACATAAATAAAGCTATATACTACTATAGGTTTGTTTGAGGTAACATGAATTCCAAGGTTGTAAATGCCTTCATCCAGCAAACCAGCAGAACGAGGAACTGCAATGGTGGTTATCTGGTTTGCTGTAACTGCAAAATTTGTTGTAAAACTTATCCCGGGAATATCAATAGTTCCGGTTGTATTTACGTCAGAAGTCATATAAAGCTCCATTTTTTCTGCCTGGTTATTGGCAGTAACTGTCTCAAACATCCTCACGTGGTTACCATAGGCAATCCAGAAATCCTTCCCTTTGTTAGAGAAATCCTGCCCTGTGGCAGGCACAAGAAACAATAAAGTTCCAATAATCAAAATTAGTTTTAACATCGGGAAACTAAGGAATAAAAGTACTAGGATTACAAAATAGAGTTATTTAATGGAAAATATAGAATATTTTTTCTCCCACTGGTTTAAACCTTATTATTTAATAACCCAAGTGCGCTTTTAGGGCCTTCACAACATAACAAATCCAGAATGCTTAAATCCGGCATAAAACCCAATTTACTTTCAAATACTTGAGGATAGCGAATTTTACTGGCAGGCTGATCTTTATCAGGGACAATCACATTTCTAAAATCTTGCTTACCTGACCAATTTTCCTTCCATTCCTGGGTAAGCTGATATTCAAGATCCAGCTTTAAATGTTTTAAAGTCCAATTAAGGCAGGCCAGGTTCCAATCCAATAAAAAATCAAATCTTCTATTAAACAGCACTGCCAGATCGTCATTAAAATATTTAAACCAGGGAGAATTATTATAGGAAGAAATAATACTTCTCCAATGCCTGAGTTTCCAATTTTCAGCATTTGAAATCCTTACATCTTTTGTAATTGTTTTTTGTGACCTGCCTTGTTGCAGGGGAACAGACAAATTTATCCTCCCATTAGCTCCAGCAATTATACATCGATTGGCAAAACTCTTCTTTTTATGGGTGTCATATTGTTCAAATATAATATTTGAACTATTACTTATAGCTTTATAATAAGTAATATTTCCAAGGTATTGAATATCAATTATAGTTTCAATTTGATTCATGGTTTTAGAGATTTTATTATATCCCCTAGTTTATATATTAATTTTAGATTATAATAACTAAATAAAATATTACAATAATTATTATTATAAATTTATAAAACATTAATAGATAGTGTTTAAGATATATTTTATTATTACTAATAATATTAGTTATATAAAATTAAATAAAGACAAAAAAGTATCATTGTTGTATCTAAATTTATTAGCATAAAAAGTAAAAAGAAAATAGAATGATTTTTGAGAATTCTCAAAACCACCCTATTTTGCATCTATAATTTGTCAAAAATGAGGTATTCTTTTCAGGCCGGAATTTTACTTATTCTTTTTTTACTAACAATCAGTTGCGGGAAACCTAAATCTCTTCAATACCTAAATGTTCAGAACTTTAATATAGTGTCCCTTGGATTAGGAAATTCTGTCATATCGGCAGATGTTAAATTTTACAATCCTAATGATTTTAGGATGAAACTTAAAAGAGCGGAAATGGATATTTCAGTAAATAATAAATTTATTGGAAGATCTATTCTGGATACATTAATGACCATTCCTAAAAATGATTCATTTTATATTCCTGTTCGTTTGAATGTAAATATGAAAACCCTGATCACAAGTTCTGTAGGATCATTGTTTTCAAATGAGGTAGATGTGAAAATGGACGGAAAAGCAAGACTTGGGAAGGGGATATTCTTTTTCAACTTTCCATTTTCGTATCAGGGGAAGCAGCAATTGAAGTTGTTTTAAGAAATGGTACAAAACGTCATCTTTAAGATTTTTAATCTTATAGGTTTTGCAAGCAGGCTCCTAAAATCTAAAAGACATAATTACAAGACGGACGCGTGATGATAATCGAAGACGCCGCAATTAAACCTATAAGGTTTTCAAAACCTTATAGGTGGGCTATTCCAAAACAAAAGGCCAATCTTTCAATTGACCTAATTTTAAACTTATATTAATTTCTTTAAACCAGAAGCATTCTTCTCCAAAATTACCCTTACATCTTCTTACAACAAGGCGGCAATTTTCTAGCAAATTCCAGGTTGGCAGTTACATCATCCGCATCGAACCCCACATTAGCAATGGCTGTTTTGATATTTTCAGGATTGGTACGGTCTGTCCAGTAGGTAACTTTCGTAATCTTTCTTTTAAAATCGGCAACCGTTTTCGTTACCCCCTCCTCACGTGTCATAAATTGTTCGATTACTTTTTTACATTCCTCACACTGTATTCCAGGAGTGGCAATAGTAACTGTTAGCAATGCTTTCTTTTTAACCTGTGCTATGGATATACTCACTGCTCCTATTAGCAAGAACAAAACAAGCTGTAGTTTTTTCATATTTTTATCTTTTGTCAATCAAATTTAATTAAAGTCCGCTCCACTCTGAAGGGTTAGCGCTCCACTTTAACAAAATACTCTCCTGATCCTTTGAAACCAGGCCTTTTTCAATGGCTATATTAATAAGATCCGGGTAATTTGTCAGTGATTTAAGTGTGAGATTAACCTTTTTAAAATTGGTAGCAGCTTCATCAAAATCGTAAGTAAATATTGACACCATACCCACTACATTCAATCCGGCATTGCGAAGTACTTCCACCACTTGCAAACTACTTTTTCCTGTTGACACCAAATCTTCAATTACAACAGCTTTCTGGCCTTTTTCATAAAATCCTTCAATCTGGTTTCCCAGTCCATGCTCTTTAGGTTTAGGCCGGACATAAATAAAAGGTAGTTTTAACTGGTCTGCAGCCATCGCGCCCCAGGCAATTCCGGCTGTAGCAACACCAGCTAGAAGGTCAGCGTCTGGAAAATCCTCAAAAACCAGGTTGCACATTTCTGATTTTATAAAATCCCTTATATAAGGAAATGACAAAACTTTTCGGTTATCACAATATACAGGACTTTTCCAGCCGCTTGCCCAGGTATAAGGCGATTGTACGTTCAACTGAATAGCATTGATCTGTAAGAGCTTTTCAGCTACAGCTTTTTGATTGGTCATGGTGCTAAATTAGAGCAGGATTAAGAAAATTGTAAATTTTCAGAATAATTTTGTTTTAAGACTGAGCAAACCAGTATTAAGCTATCTTAAATTATTATTTGAAGAAATTAAATCACGGCTTTTAAAAGTATCAACATGTATATTAAAGTCTATTTCAATGATAAACCTTTATTTCTTTGCGATGAGATCTGCAAAGAAATAGAACCTTTTTTACATCACGATGATGCCATATTTATTGAAGAGTTCTCCTCTCCCGCGGTAAACTCTATGATACATGAAATGCAGTTGGAAAAGGTACATGCAGGAATTTTTCTGCACGATGACCTCGATAAATTAAAGCAGGCGTTTTGGAAGAAATTCGTCATCATACAAGCAGGTGGAGGGCTGGTAAAAAATGAAAATGAAGAGATTCTTTTTATGTTCCGGAGAGGAAAATGGGACCTTCCTAAAGGCAAACTTGATCCTGGGGAAACTATTGAAGAATGCGCCCTTCGGGAAGTAGCGGAAGAAACAGGGTTAACCGGGGTTGAATTGAAACAATTTTTGCTAACAACCTATCATACCTACATAGAAAACGGTAAACATATTCTGAAAGAAAGTTATTGGTATAAAATGATATCAAACAGTAAGAAAAAATTGGTTCCCCAGACAGAAGAAGATATCCAGGAACTAAGGTGGGTTAAAAGTGAAAACATGAAGGAAGTGTTGAACAATACTTATCCTTCGGTCAGGGAAGTACTCGGGTTAGCAGTTTAAAGTGGATTCCGTTAGAAGATAATAGATGGCGATATAATCATTCGTTATTCAATGTCGTTGACTTAAAAGTTACGTCTTTAGTCGGCATACCTTGTGCCCCTTGTAGATTATCTTTGTGTTCCTCGTGTTTAAATAAGGTCTGGGAATCGAGGAGTCTTTTAACCACTAGGAACACAAAGTACCACAAGGGGCACTAAGACCTCTACCAAAATCTAATTTCCAATAGAAAAAAAGTTACAAAATTCTTAAGTCAACAACATTTACTCGTTATCCTTCCTTTTCAAAACAGCTACCGTTAACCTGCTGACACATACCAGCTTTCCGGATTCATTATAAATTTTGATGTCCCATACCTGTGTAGTGCTGCCTATATGAATAGGGCTTCCAATTCCGGTTACAAATCCTTCCTTCACAGCACGAACATGATTAGCATTGATTTCCAGTCCAACGCAGTAATATTTTGTATGATCCACTACCATCGCTGCTGCCACACTACCAATTGTTTCTGCAAGCGCAACAGAAGCACCTCCGTGCAACAATCCATACGGCTGTCTTGTACGATGATCAACAGGCATTCTTGCCTTCAGGTAATTATCACCTAGTTCCACCCATTCCATACCCAGGTGCTCACCCATATTTAATTTACCCAGCGGTAACAGGTCTTCAATTACCAGATCTTTTTTGAACCATATAGACATTCTTGTTAAATTATAATACTGAAAAAATCTTCTGAGACAGTCTTACTTGATTCTCACAAGCGACTGTACAACAGGTTCAGGAAGAAATTGTGAAGCATCACCTCCATTGCGGATTACATCTCTGACCAGCGTGGAAGCTACGGAGGTAAACTGCGGTAAACAGGTTAGAAAAATGGTTTCTATATTATTATCCAGGCTCCGGTTCATATCAGCTATAGCCTTTTCATATTCAAAATCATTTACATAGCGAATACCTCTTAATATAAAATGTGCGTTTACACTTTTACAACATTCAACAGTAAGGCCATCATAAACCACCACTTCAACATTTAGGTTATCCTTGTAAATTTCCTGTATCCATAATTGCCGTTGCTCTTCTGAAAACATGGGGGCTTTGTTAGCATTTCGTCCGATACCTATAATCAGCTTGTCAAAAATCCTAAGTGAGCGGTTTATTATATCAAGATGACCGATGGTAATGGGATCGAAGGTTCCCGGGAAAAGGCAAATACTATTCATAGTGTTATTTTATTTAATTCCGGTATTCATTCTATGATTTAGATTGATAAAATAATAACTAATGTTAAGTTAACTCTAGAGTGACGCGTTCTGCTATCAGCCCTCAGCTATCAGCAGTCAGCAGATCAATGTGTATTAAGTTTCCTCCTGATACCTGATAGCTGACTGCTGATAGCGAATACGTCAATTTACACGTTACTTAACACTAAATAAGGGTTTGAACTGTGAGGTCTAATTTACTCTCCCCCACTTCCTGCGAGCAAATATAACACCGCCATTCTCACCGCTACGCCGTTTTCTACCTGTTGCAGAATTATTGAACGGCTGCTGTCTGCTACATCGCTATCAATTTCCACCCCGCGATTGATAGGCCCGGGATGCATGATTACGATCTCTTTTCCCAGTGAATCAAGCATGTTTTTTTTAACACCATAGGCAAGATTGTATTCTCTCAAGGAAGAGAACAATACCTGGTTCTGTCTTTCCAGTTGTATGCGCAACACATTGGCTACATCACACCATTGTAATGCTTTTCTAAGGTTGTATTCAACAGTAACATCAAAAGCCCCTTCAATATACTTTGGAATCAATGTAGGCGGGCCGGCAAGCATCACCTCCGCGCCCATTTTTTTTAACAAATAAATATTACTCAGTGCTACCCTCGAATGCATGATGTCGCCAATGATAGCCACTTTTTTACCTTCCAGGCTTCCTAACCTTTCCCTAATGGAAAACGCGTCCAGTAAAGCCTGGGTAGGATGTTCGTTGATTCCGTCGCCGGCATTTATAATTGCCGCAGGAATATGCTTGGCTAAAAAATGGGGTGCACCACTGGCGCTATGGCGCATAACCACCATATCAACTTTCATAGAAAGAATATTATTAACAGTATCCAGCAACGATTCTCCTTTAGAAACTGATGAACTGCTTGCAGCGAAATTTATGGTATCTGCACTCAGGCGCTTTTCGGCCAGTTCAAAAGAGATGCGGGTACGGGTGGAGTTTTCGTAAAAAAGATTTACGATCGTTACCTCCCTGAGTGATGGTACTTTTTTAATGGGCCGCTGAAGAACTTCTTTAAATTGGGTAGCTGTGTCTAAGATAAGTTTGATATCCCTGGAGGCAAGGTCTCTAATGCCAAGAAGATGTTTTGTACTTAGTTGCATTAAAAGGCGAAATTAAGGTAAAAGATAAACATGCAGCAACATCTTCTTTGAATCCTATAAGGTTTTCAAAACCTTATAGGATTAAATTCAGGGTCTACGATACCTATTAAACTCCAAATGTCATAAATTCGGAGAACCTGCCTTTCACACCTAAAAGGTTTTGAAAACCTTTTAGGTGTATAACCGGCGTCTCAAATCAACACTACTTCTTCCTTTTCATCCTTTTCAAGCCAGAAAACTTTTACTTTCTGGGATATAATAGAATCAATGGCTTTGCCTGCATAATCAGGTTGAATAGGTAACTGACGACTGAATCTTCTGTCTACCAGGATGCATAATTCAACTTTAGCGGGCCGGCCATAATCCAACAAAGCATCAAGTGCCGCACGGATGGTACGCCCTGTATATAACACATCATCGATCAGGATAACATTCTTGTTTTGGATACTAAAGGGAATATTAGTTTGATTTGCCACATGGAGTTCTTTCCTGATATCATCCCGGTAGAAGGTGATATCAAGTTTACCATACAATACTTTTTCAGAATTGATTTGCTTTTTAAGCTCCTCAACAATTCTTTTAGAAAAATAAATGCCTCTTGGCTGAAGTCCTATCAATACAGTATTTTCCAGACCGATATGGTTTTCGAGTATCTGGTGACATAATCTCTGTATAGTTATGGAGAGTTGCTCCTGGTTAAGGATTGTCTTCAAAAGAAAGTTTTTATAAAAATTAAATGTCTGCGATTAAACCTATAAGGTTTTCAAAACCTTATAGGTTTAGTTTACAATGCTACCCTAAAAAAGGATAGCGGTAATCGACCGGTGGGTTAAACGTTTCTTTAATAGTCCGCGCACTTAACCAGCGGTATAAATTTAAAATAGAACCGGCTTTGTCATTAGTTCCTGAAGCACGTGCACCGCCAAATGGTTGTTGTCCTACAATTGCGCCGGTAGGTTTGTCGTTAATATAAAAATTACCTGCTGCATTTCGCAGTTTAGCTGTAGCCAGTTCAATTGCCTGCCTCTCCTGAGAAATAACCGCTCCGGTTAATGCATAAGGCGAAGTGGAGTTCACGAGGTCTATTGTCTCATCAAATTTATCAGCAGGGTAAATATATATTGTAAGAACCGGACCAAACAGCTCTTCACACATAGTGACGTACTTAGGATCTTTTGCTTCAATGATAGTTGGTTGTACAAAATAGCCATTTGTTTTATCACAATTGCCACCTGTAATTATAGTAGCATCATCTGCTGCTTTTGCATTATCCAGGTAAGCTTTCAATTTATCAAAGCTTCTTTCATCGATAACAGCGTTGATAAAATTTGAAAAATCTTCTACACTTCCCATTTTTACTGTTTGAAGTGTTGTTACCAGTTTTTCTTTTATCTCATCAGCAATATTATTAGGCAGGTATGCCCTTGAAGCAGCTGAACACTTCTGGCCCTGGTATTCAAAAGCCCCTCTTATAAGCGCCGTGACTACTACATCTGGCACTGCAGATTTATGAACAAGCACAAAATCCTTTCCACCGGTTTCACCAACCACCCGTGGATAGGATTTATATTTACTGATATTCATACCTATCTCTTTCCAGATAGCATTAAAAACACCGGTTGAACCGGTAAAATGGATACCTGCAAAATCAGGGTGACTAAAACAGATTTTCCCGAGCACAGGACCTTCAACATATATCAGGTTTATAACACCATCTGGCAAACCCGCTTCTTTTAATACCTTCATGATCATCTGTGCGCTGTAAACCTGTGTATTAGCAGGTTTCCATACAACCACGTTACCGCACATTGCGGCAGAGGTGGGAAGGTTACCTGCAATTGCTGTAAAATTAAAAGGAGTAATTGCAAGTACAAAACCCTCGAGCGGCCGGTATTCCATTTTGTTGTGAACTCCCTGCCCACTTATTGGTTGCTGTCGGTATATCTCACTTAGAAAATGAACATTGAATTTTAAAAAATCAATCAGTTCACAAGCAGCGTCTATTTCAGCCTGGAAGGGATTTTTGCTTTGTCCCAGCATGGTGGTACCATTAATAAGAAAACGGTATTTGGTAGCAAGAAGGTCGGCCGCCTTTAAAAAAATATTAGCCCGGTTTTCCCAGCTCATATCAGCCCATGCCTGCTTTGCATGTAAAGCGGCTTCTATTGCCATTGTAACATGAGATTCATCGCCTTCATGAAAATGACCCAATAGATGTGAAATTTCGTGCGGTGGATGCAGCGCTACTTTTTTCCCCGTTCTAATCTCCTTTCCGTTAATGTACATGGGAACATCAGCAGTTTCTTTTTTTAAGATCTCCAGCGTTTGCTTTAAATTTTCCCTTTCCACTGTTCCCGGGGCATAAGTCAGAACGGGTTCATTGAGCGGTATGGGGTAATTAAAATAGCCAAAATTCATACATTCAATTTTTAATTTGAGGAAACCAGTTTTAATCCTATTATGGAACTAATAAGGAGAAAAATGAAAAACATCCTCCAAAAAAAATAGGGTTCTTTAAAAATAAATATTCCAACGATAACAGTACCTACAGCACCGATACCTGTCCATACAGCATACCCTGTGCCCAATGGTATAACCTGTGTGGCTTTATTAAGCAGGAATAAACTAGCTATGATGCAAATGAAGAAACCTATACTCCATTTTATATTGGTAAAATTTTGAGATAATTTTAAGCAGGTGGTAAAGCCGACTTCAAATAAACCGGCAAAAATCAATATGATCCAGGAAAAAGAATAGTTCACCTTTTACAGTTAAAGTTAATTATATCGTTTCTTTTTCCATCATAAGGTATGCTTTGATAAATCCATCCAGTTCACCATCCATTACCGGTTGCACATTTCCAACTTCATAATCAGTACGATGGTCTTTAATCATTTTATAAGGATGAAAAACATAACTCCGGATCTGGCTTCCCCATTCAATTTTTTGTTTGTTGCTATTAGCCGCATTTTTTAGCTCATCTCTTTTACGAATTTCCTCTTCGTATAATTTACTTTTCAGCATCTTCAATGCTTTTTCACGATTCTCTCCCTGCGTTCTTGCCTGCTGGCATTCAATGATAATACCAGATGGAATATGCTTTAAGCGTACTGCTGTTTCTACTTTGTTTACGTTTTGTCCGCCTGAACCACCACTTCTGAAAAACGCCCATTCAAGATCGGAGGGATTCACTTCAACATCAATAGTGTCATCCACTAACGGATATACAAATACGGAGGCAAACGATGTATGCCGTCGTGCATTGCTATCGAACGGAGAAATTCTAACCAGTCGATGCACACCACTTTCCACCTTCAGAAACCCATACGCAAAGGAACCATCAAGCTGAAGGGTTGCAGATTTTATACCCGCGCCCTCCCCTTCCTGAAAATCCAGCTCAGTAACGGTCCACCCTTGTTTTTCTCCATACATGCGATACATGCGCAGGAGCATCTCAGCCCAGTCCTGACTTTCAGTACCACCTGCCCCACTGTTGATTTCAAGTACAGCAGGCATTTCATCTTCCGGTTGATTAAGCGTACTCTTAAATTCTGCTTCTTCTATATCGTGTAAAGCTGTGTTATAAGCTTCCTTCACTTCCTCTTCGCTGGCTTCGCCTTCCTTCCAAAAGTCAAATAAGGTGGCGAAGTCTTCCACTGCCATTACTACTTTATCATAAAGTTTCACCCAATATTCATCAACCTTAATTTCTTTAAGGATTACGGTGGCACGTTGATTATCATTCCAGAAGCCTGGGGCGAGTGTCAGTTGCTTGTCTTGTGTTATTTTTTGCTGGCGGTTCTCAACGTCAAAGAAACCTCCTCAGGACGGCAACTCGTTCCCTCATATTCTTAATTTGTTCTTGTGTCATAGCGGGCGAAGTTAAGAGAATTTATGGATACAGTTATTGCGATGTAGAAGTAACATGCTATCAGCCGTCAGCTGTCAGCAATCTGGAGGAAACATACCAGGCAGTGATCTCCTGATCTCCTGATAGCTGATAGAAAATTTTTATTTATAAATTTATATTGCTTATCTGATTTTAATTAACTACATTTATCCTTATAAGAGGTCACCAGCAGATTTTATTGTTAAAAGATAGTGGCTACTTTATAAAATCATTCACTGTATTGACTTATAAGTAAATAAGCCCGATTAACTTAATAATAACATCACTTAACAAATTATTTTGATTTTCTGAACGAAGTTTACATCTCAAGAATTTAAATAAACGTTTTTTTTCTCATAAGCAGTTAGTTTTGGTTACGAGCCTTGTTTCTACAAGGCTCTTTTTTTTGTCTTAAAAACCCTTCCTTAAGTTATTATCTCTTAATAATTTCGTTAGCTTAAGAATGAAATATTCATTAAGCAATCGATGTCGTTGATTTAAAAAAGATTAAGTTTAAATTCTTCGTTCTGGTTAGGAACGGCATGTCGGTAGAAAAATTAATAATTTAATTTGTTCCGGTTAGGAACAACCTGTAAGTTGCTAACTGGTAAAAATCAATTTAAAAAGTACATTCAAATACGATCATCCTCTATCAACACATGCCGTTCCTAACCGGAACGAGGAAAGATCACGAAGTTCTTAATTAAACGACATTTAATGAGCGATATTTAATACTTGATATTTAATTTGATTCTCTCCAATATTCTACATTGAAAAAATGAGCATTAATAATGCTTATTGACAATTAAACAGAAATTCCCAACATATAAGTAAATAACATCGATGAAGATAACAACTCAATGTAATTATCAAAAAATGATGTTTATTAGCGCTCTCTTTACGTATCTTAGTATTCTACAACTAATGCCTGCAAAATATGAATCGTTTTATAACCATTATTGCTCTTGTATTATATTATAGTGTAAGTTGCCTTGCTCAGAAAACTAAAATCGTGGCTTTGGCCAACCAATTTATAAACAGCCTTGATAAGGATCAGAAATTAAAAGCGTTATTTCCTTTTGATGAAGAAGAGCGGTACAATTTCCATTTTGTTCCAAGAGATAACAGAAAAGGCATTTCATTAAACGAACTTAATCCTACGCAAAAAGATGCTGCCAAAGCTTTGCTTATGTCTTGTTTAAGTAGTGAAGGATACCGGAAAGCAACTGAGATCATGCAACTGGAAATTGTTTTAAAAGCCATTGAAAACAGGAAGGAAGATGATCATTACCGTGATCCGGGAAAATATTTTATCAGCATTTTTGGAATTCCCGGTAATAAAACCATTTGGGGCTGGCGCGTTGAAGGACATCATGTAGCTTTCAATTTTTCCGCCCAAAACTATAGTATGGTTGGCACCACTCCGGGCTTTTTGGGTTCTAACCCGGCAGTTGTACAGGCAGGTCCACAGAAAGGAAAGCAAATACTCGCCGAAGAAACAGATAAAGGATTTGCTTTGCTGCATTCTTTTTCTACTGGGCAAAAGAAAAACCTGATGATGGACAGCATAGCGCCAGCTGATATTCTTACATTCGATTCACGCAAGGCTATGTTTGAACATCCTGCAGGTATCAGTTGGACGGCAATGAACGATCTGCAACAGCAACATTTACTACAATTGATTGAAGTTTACGTGCACCGCTACACGAAACTTTTTGCTGACGAGATGATGAAAGAGATCCAGGATGCAGGTTTGGAAAACCTTCGGTTTGCTTGGGCCGGCTCTCAGCAGCCAGGAATCGGGCACCCGCATTATTACAGGATACAGGGTCCTACTCTGATCATTGAATATGATAACACTCAAAACAACGCGAATCATGTTCATGCCGTAATCCGTGATCTTAAACACGATTTTGGCGGCGATGAACTGTTTGAGCATTATAAAACAGGACATAATTAGCAGCTGCTATTACCTTCCCATGGAGCTATGCACGTTAATAGGATATGCTTATGATTGAAATGTTAAAAGCTTCAGCGTTTCGTTTATTAAAATCATTGAATCATTAAAATTCTACACAGGGCTATAACGAAAAAAGCAAATTCAAAACTTTTACTGTTAAAGTCCGTACAACAAATCATTTATCTTTTTAATAAAGTTTCGTTTGTGTAGATTAATGTGTTAATTTTACACATTATTAAGAGCCACATTAACCTCTTCTATCACAAATAAAAAAGGCATTCAGCCGGTAGAAAAAAGTGCTCCACAAAGACTTAAATTAAAAAACATGAAGACATTTATTGTTCCTACTGATTTTTCTGAAACAGCAAGGAACGCGGCAATTTATGCCGTACAGATTGCAGCAGCAGTGCAGGATTCAAGAATTATTCTTTACAATGTATTTGATAAAAATACTGCTGAAATTGAAAATACCTCCAATGAGAAATTGATTTCTGCAAAGCAAATGGTGGAAATGGCTATGGAAAGTATTAAAACCGATATGCTTGATTATAATGAAACCGTTGAAGTTTCCTGTATTGCAGAACAAAGTAATTCATTATTAGACAGCCTGGAAAAATTTGCTAAAGACCAAAACGCTGATCTAATTATTATGGGTATTACCGAAACAAACCGCATGGAACAGATGCTTGTTGGAAGTAATACACTTGATATGGTTAACAGGAATGTATGCCCTGTAATTATTGTTCCGCCGCATTCTAACTTCAAAGGCATCAAAAAGATCTTGTTAGCTTCTGATTTTAAAAATGTTGAAAAAACAATTCCAGCGAAATCTATTCAAACTATGCTTGATTTGTTCAAGTCTGATGTACACGTGGTGAATGTAGATAGCGAACATTTTGTAGAACTGACAGAAGAATATAAACAAGAAAAAGCAAAGATGGAACTTATTCTGGAAGGATACAATACAGAATATTCATTTATCAGGCAATATGATTTTATTGAAGCTATCGGACAGTTTGCTGCTGATAAAAATATCGACCTTATATTAACGGTACCACGCAAACATTCGCTCCTGAGCAAAATGTTTGTAACCAGTAATACAAAAAAGTTAGCTTATCAAAGTGAGCTTCCAATTATAGCTATTCACCAATAAGCTATATGATGTACAATAAATATTATCTCCCCGTAAGTCGTTTGATTTACGGGGATGTTTGTGTATACCGCCTGTAAATAATTTATCCCGCCTTATTTCTTTATTCTTACAAGTATTTTGGTGCGCTATCAGTATCGTTGTAGATATAACTCTTAAATGGCGAAAATTAATGAGACTTGCAAAACGGACGTTGGCTTCCGAAGTCTGCTATTGTATTGAAAGCTGGTGAAACTTGAGACTCCGAAAGTCAATGTTTGCGTTATAAGTTTCGGGTACAGTATTTTTATCTGGCTCTCCATCAACAAACAGCCTTTAAAAGTGATCAGTCTTATAATTCAATCCCGAAGCTTTAAAGCATTGCCGAAAAGGGTAAATTGCATTCACCTGAACATTTCCGTATGAAAAATATAAAGCTGATTGAAGTCCCCTCTGAAATTGGCGCCGGCACTCGCGGCGCCAGTCTGGGAATTGAAGCTATCAAAATTGCAGCATTAGATTTCATGAGTAACTTCTTTATCCACTTCCCCTCAGAAAAAATTCCTACTGAGAATAAACTATTGTATGAACCTATTGAGTCGCCTTATGCCAAACGTGTTAAAGGCATTATTACTATGTATGAAAGAGTTAGTAAGGCTGTTAGTGAGTGCATCAAAAGCAATTTTTTTCCGGTAGTAATAAGTGGTGATCATAGTATTGCAGGTGCAACTATTACAGGTATAAAAATAGCAAGGCCAACCAGTAAATTGGGCGTGATTTGGATTGATGCGCATGCAGATCTTCACACTCCTTATACTACACCATCGGGTAATGTTCATGGCATGCCGATATCAATTGTTATCGATGAAGATAATAATGATTGCGCTGTTCATAAGGTTGATGCAGAAACAGCCGCCTATTGGAAACAGTTAAAAAATATGGGGACTAAGGCTCCTAAAGTATTGCCTGAAGACATTGTATTCATTTCTCTTCGTGACTTTGAAAAAGAAGAAAAATACCTGATAGATAAACACAGCATGAAGGTTATTACAACCAGTGAGCTGAGGAGAAAAGGCGCTGAAAATATAGTGAAAAGTGTTTTAAGATATTTAAGCGACTGTACGGATATTTATATAAGCTTCGATATAGATAGCATGGATGCAGGCATTTCAAGAGGCACAGGCACGCCCGTTAGTAACGGACTTCGTGAAAGAGAAGCAGAAGACCTTATCAGCAAATTTATGCAAAACCGGAAAATATGCTGCTTCGAAATATCAGAAGTAAATCCCACCCTCGACAAAGAAAATCTTATGGCCGAAATTGCATTTAATATCTTGCAACGCAGTGTGAATGTAGTGATGATGAATTAATGGTTAATGGTTAATGGTTAACGGAAAGTGGTTGAAGTTGGAGGTTATAAAAGCCAGTTAAAGAAGCCTCTTGAGCAATAAGCAACTATCCGTTAATCATTAACCATTAATAATTATCCACCTCCCGTTAACAATTAACAGTTAACCATTAATCATTAACTTCATTCCTTCTGTAAAACTCAGCGGCTGGAAACCGAGAACATTTTGGGCTTTTGTAATATTAAAACCGGTTTTTAAAGGCCGTCTGGCAGGTTGAGTAAACACAGATGCATCTACTTTTTTTATCAGCTCTTTATTTAGATTAAAATAGTCTGCAGTAGCAATCGCTATATCATAAGGAGTAAGCATGTCTTTGCCGGAAATATGAAATATCCCCGTAGCTCTTTGCTGAATCACTAATATAATTCCCCTGGCAAGATCTTCAACATAAGTAGGAGTCCTATACTGATCACTCACCACTTTGATTTCTTTACCTGCCTGTAAATTATCCTTTACCCAACTTATGATATTACTTCTCGTTCCATTAACAATATTCCCATAAACAAGGCAGGTACGAATAATGGCCCAGGGTATTTCGCTGGTTTCTACGGTACTCTCAGCCTGCACCTTTGTAAATCCGTACCAGCTGATAGGATTAAGATGATCTTCTTCAGCGTAATATCCTGATTTCCCGTCAAACACAAAGTCGGTTGAAATATAAATGAAGAATTCTGCATACTCTTCAGCAGCTACGAGCAGTTGAGCAGTAGCCTGAACATTTACTTCGAAACAGGCATCCTGGTTTTGTTCGCATTCATCTACCTGAGTCATAGCTCCTGCATGAACAATTACACGGGCTCTTTCATTATAAAATATGTTGTTTATTTCCTGACCATTTATTAAATCTGCTTCTACATATTTATAATTTTCACCTTCAGGAAAGGTCAACCGGGAGGGTCCTCTTCCGGTTGCTACAACAGAAAAGCCGTTTTCTATTAACTGTTTAATCAGGTGTTGTCCTAATAAGCCATTAGCCCCTGTGACTAGTACTTTAATCATTTGTTTAGCTGTATAACAAAGTAAGTTGAAATTAAATGATTAAGGTTTTATTATTAAGTTAACCATGAAATATCTCATAAATTGCTATCAGCAGTCAGCAAATCAATACCAGTAGATATTCCTCCTGAGAGCTGACTGCTGATAGCAAAATGTGCCATTTTATAGTTATTATAACACTGGTTGTTTTTTAACCGTATAATTATTCTTTTTCATTCAATGAAATTTATTTAAGTAAATTATAAAATTATTGATCCTTTGTTATAACTACGGATTATAAGGTACAAGTAAGGTAATCCGTTGATGAATCAAATCAAATCCTTACTTTTGATGCTATTAAAATATTCACTGATTTTTATTAAACGATTGCCGCCGTTGATTGAATATTTTTAAATATAACCTAGCAGAATTAATGACTGACAAAAAGGTATCCAAGATTGGCGTACTTACCTCCGGCGGGGATTCTCCTGGCATGAACGCCGCAATAAGAGCGGTAGTACGAACAGGGATTTATAATGGCATGGAAGTTCATGGTATAATGCGGGGTTACACAGGCATGATTGACGACGACATTATGAAAATGGAATCGCGCTCAGTGGCAAATATCATTCAACGTGGCGGAACAATATTAAAAACTGCCCGATGCAAAGAATTTTTTGAGTTTGAAGGACGACAAAAAGCTTACAACAATTTAAAGAATAGAGGTATTAACGGTTTAGTTGTTATCGGCGGCGATGGTTCATTTAAAGGTGCACTCCAGTTCAGTAAAGAATTCGACATTCCATGTATAGGCTTACCAGGCACAATAGACAAGGATATTGCCGGAAGCGATTTCACCATTGGATTTGACACAGCGGTAAACACTGCCATTGAAGCGATTGATAAGATCCGCGATACAGCCGACGCTCATGACAGGTTGTTTATAATTGAAGTAATGGGCAGGGATGCCGGCTACATTGCATTGCACAGTGGTATTGCTACTGGTGCAGAACATATTATTATACCGGAACGAAAAACCGACATCGAAGATGTTATTCAATCACTGCAGGAAAAGGAACGTAGAAAAAAACTCGTGAACATGATTGTAGTGGCGGAAGGTGGTGAGTCCGGCGGTGCGGACGAAATAAGTAAAACCATTAAAGTAAGGTTACCATCGGCTGATATCAGGGTATGTATCCTGGGTCATATCCAGCGTGGTGGATCGCCAAGTTGTATTGACAGACTCATAGCAAGCCGCATGGGTTATTCCGCCGTTGAGTGCCTGATGTACGGCAGGCATAATGTTATGGTAGGCATCATCAATAATAAAATGCACTATACACCGTTGGAAAAAGCGGTAAAAGCAAAACAAAGAATAAGTGATGAATGGATGAAGATAGTTCACATTCTGGCAAGCTAATATTGTGCAACATCGATACCTGAAATAAAAAGGCTTATATTTCAGGCTCAAAAAAATATAAAAATAAAATATCCAGTCATTAAGAATAGTTTTCACGCAAGTTACCGGTAACTGGTTCCTGGTTGCTTGTTTACTTAATAACCAGTATTTAAATCCGAAATCTGCCAAGATTATGTCAAAAAATATTTCTAAATACCTGCACCAGACAATGGATAGGCAAGCAGGTATTGAACACACTTTTCATCGTACAAAAATTGTTGCTACTGTTGGTCCCGCCTGCGATACACTTGAAAAATTACTTGCTCTTGTTAAAGCCGGCGTGAATGTTTTCCGGTTAAACTTTTCACATGGCTCACATGAGGATAAGAAGCTGATCATTGAGCATATCCGCAATATAAATTCTACTGAACCTTATAATATTGCAATTCTTGGAGACCTCCAAGGTCCGAAACTAAGAGTTGGAGAAATAGAGAACAATGCATTAAACGTGGTACCAGGCGATATCCTGACCTTCACTAATGAAAAAATGGTGGGTACTATGGAGCGTATTTATGTAAGCTATCCCAACCTGCATTCTGATGTTAAGATAGGAAATAAAATAATGATCGATGATGGTAAGTTGGAAGTTAAAGTAGTTGGCATTGAGAAAAACCATGATGTAAAAGTTGAGGTTACCATGGGTGGAGTAATTAGCTCTAAAAAAGGTATCAACCTCCCCGATACAAAAATTTCATTACCTGCATTAACTGATAAAGACCTTGTTGATCTTGAATTCATCATTGAGCAACAACTGGACTGGGTAGCGCTTTCCTTCGTGCGCAGTGTAAAAGATATTGTTATTCTTCGAAGCAAATTGCAGGAGAAAAAAAGTAAGACAAAAATTATTGCTAAAATTGAAAAGCCCGAAGCATTAACAAATATCAGGGATATTATTATTGAATCGGATGGTATTATGATCGCGCGTGGAGACCTTGGTGTAGAACTGCCGATAGAACAGGTTCCGCTTATACAAAAGCAATTGATCCGTAAGTGCCTTCACCGTGCAAAGCCGGTAATTGTGGCAACACAAATGATGGAAAGTATGATTGAACGCAGCAAGCCCAACCGCAGTGAGATCACTGACGTGGCTAACGCGGTTTCAGAAGGCGCCGATGCGGTAATGCTAAGTGGTGAAACAGCAACAGGCATGCATCCTACCTTGGTAGTGGAAACAATGCGCAAGATTATAATGGAGGTAGAAAAAACAGATTATAATTATAACCGTGAAGAAGAATTGGCGCCACAAGCTCATTCACCTTCCTTTTTAAGCGATGCTATTTGTTATAATGCCTGTAGGCTTGCCAAGGATGTAAATGCGGAAGTTCTTATCGGTATGACTCAGAGCGGGTATACTGCGTTTGTACTTAGCAGTTACCGTCCTAAATCACCGTTATATATTTTCAGTAAGGAGCGATCTCTGATCAATCAATTAAGCTTAAGCTGGGGTGTAAGAGCTTTCTATTATGCTGAAGAAAATAGTGTGGATGATATTGTTACCGACCAGATTTCCATATTACGTAGCAGGGGTTTTATAAAAACAGGAGATGTTGTGGTTAATACGGGTAGTACGCCGGTTCAAATGCATTTACCAACGAATATGCTGAAGATTACTAAGGTGGATTAGGTTCTTCGAGAAACCTAAAATTTTGGGTCAACCTGTGAGGTTTACCTAGGTATACTAAACCTGATAAGCTAACCTCACAGGTTTAAATTTGAGGGAAGCTCTCAGTAAAAGACCTGTGAGGTTAGCTTATCATTATAAAATTAACTCAGGAAACCTCACAGGTCGACTAAAGAGTTCATAATCTTCTTCACCTCCTCACCATCACACACAACATGTTCCAAGCTTTCTCTCATATCCTCATTGATAAAAGTCATTTCACTACATTCAATTTTTTTTGCAGTAGTATGAAATTCAACAGCACCTGTTTGTAAAGCAAGCTCCTGAATATTGTTTGATCTCAGCCCGGAGCCGGGCATAATGATAATTCTTTCATCCGCATGTTCAACCAGCTCTTTGATTAATTGTATACCTTCCATAACAGTCGGACGTTGCCCTGAAGTTAAAATTCTTTCACAGCCAATATCAATAATATCTTCCAAAGCCTGAAAAGCATTAACAGCCCGGTCGAAAGCACGATGAAATGTTACACCCATAGGATAAGCCAGTTCTACAAGTACCGCTAATCTTCTTTTATCTACAGACCCATCAATATTGAGCATGCCTATAACAACACCGTTACATCCCAGGTCCTTACACAATTGTATATCTTTCTTCATCACACTATGCTCATCATCATTATAAAAAAAATCACCACCACGCGGACGTATAATGGGATAAATATCTATATGCAATCTTTCTATTGCCGATTGTATTAAGCCATATGATGGAGTAGTTCCTCCTTCGAATGGATTATCACAAAGTTCAATCCTGTGAGCGCCTGACAATTGTGAGGTAATACAACTGCCTATATTAAAAGCGCATATTTCAAGTTGAAATATCATGATCGTTTTAAGTTATCTGTAGATTGTCGTATTTTGCTATCAGCTATCAGGAGGAAAATATATCAGGCATTATTCTCCTGATAGCTGATAGCAAAATACGACTATTTGTAGTTGAGACATGTCAGAACCAGTTTTTAGCCTCAAATGTTTTAGTGCCTTCTTTGGTAGTTACACAATAAGTAAAACCTTTCTGTAAGGCATAACCGCCGAAGTCACCTTTTTTATTTACCGCAATAAATCCTACCTGCAGTCCTTTAGCTTTTTCTTTACGTTTGTTTACAATACGTTCGATAGCCTTTTTACAGGCATCTTCAGGCTTGTAATTTTGTCGCATCAGTTCTACTACCAGGTGAGAACCAACAATACGAACCACTTCTTCCCCCACACCTGAAGAAGTAGCAGCGCCCACTTCATTATCAACAAAAAGTCCGGCACCAATAATGGGTGAATCTCCTACTCTGCCATGCATTTTATAAGCCATACCGCTAGTGGTGCAGGCACCGCCTAAATTTCCTTTTGCATCTACCGCTATCATACCTATAGTATCATGATTAGATTTCTGTCCGGGTATAATATTAATATTCTTCCCTGCTTCTCTTAATAAACTATCAGTAGCAGTAGGGTCATAAGTACCTTTTTTCAACCATTCCTTCCAGGCTCTTTCACTTTGTGGAGTGAGCATATTTATTTTTTTGAATCCTTGCTCCAGCGCAAATTGCAAAGCGCCATCACCTACTAACTGAACATGTGGCGTTTTTTCCATCACTAATTTTGCTACAAGAACAGCATGCATTATATGCTCCAAACACATTACTGATCCGCAATTATCAAACTCATCCATCACACAACTATCGCAGGTTACCTTACCATCACGATCCGGTAAGCCTCCATAACCAACGCTCATATCTGCCGGATCAGCTTCAGGCACTTGTACGCCTTTTACAACTGCATCGAGTGCCCTGCCACCTGCGCCCAATATTTCCCATGCGGCAGCATTGGCTTTGGTATTTTGAGCCCATGTAGTTATAATCAACGGCTGATTAACCAAAGTAAGCGTGCTTAGAGGAGGCTGTAAAAAAGATCTTTTACCAAATAATAATGCAGCGGAACTTAAGAATAATGATTGTAAAAATTTTCGGCGATGAGTCATGACAATTTTTTAAGGGTAAATGAATTATTCAGCATCAGAAGGCATGGCATGAGGAAAGCAATTCTAAAGATAAAACAGTTACATCAATTAACAGTCCCCTCAGATTTTGACTGCATGAATTTTCCCAGATTGTCCCGGGCTTGAGAAATAATTATTAATGGTTAATTATTAATTATTAAAGGTTAGCTATTGTAATGCTGGAAATTCCAGGTTGTAGTCTTAAAAAATCAGCTTCTATCCGTTAATAATTAACTATTAATCATTAAAAAATGAATATGTAATAATATTAACAAATTGCAGTTAATTTCGCAAAAATCCGATACAATGAGTATGGTTGATTCCTTCGAAAAAATACCCGTGAAAATCTTTGATTCGTTAAAGAACGGATCAATATTCGTAGCTCGTGAAATTGCAGCATTGATACGCGAAAAACAAATCAAAGGGCAGAAATGTGTATTGGGGCTTGCAACAGGCTCCACTCCAAAGACTTTATACAATGAGTTGGTTCGATTGCACAAGGAGGAAAATCTAAGCTTTGAAAATGTCATCACCTTTAACCTGGATGAATATTATCCTATAGACAATGATGCTTTACAGAGCTATAACCGCTTTATGAAAGAGTATCTGTTTAACAAGATCAATATTGATCAAAGCAACTGTCATATTCCAAATGGTGAATGGGAAAAGGAATCTATAAAAATACACAGCCGGGAATACGAAGCAAAGATTGAAGCAGTAGGTGGCATTGATCTGCAGATTTTAGGAATTGGCTCTAACGGGCATATAGGTTTTAATGAGCCTGGCTCCAGCCTGTTTTCAAAAACAAGACTGGTTCCTCTAGATAATTCAACACGCATCGCCAACTCACATGAGTTTCAAAATATTTCAAAAGTTCCCCGCCTTGCAATAACGATGGGCATAGGAAATATACTGAAAGCTAATCGCATAATACTTATGGCATGGGGGCAAATTAAGTCACCCGTGATACAAAAGGCAGTGGAGCTGAATGTTACCGAACACATTCCCGCATCATTATTACAACAGCACAATGATACTGTATTTATATTAGATGAAGCTGCCGCATTGGAGCTGACGCGTTTTAAATCACCCTGGCTCACAGGTGAAATGGTGTGGACTCCGAAGCTGATTAAAAAAGCGGTTGTTAACATGGCGCTCAAATTAAAAAAACCGGTGCTTAGCTTAACCAATAGTGACTATAATGATAATTCACTCAGTGACCTGCTTGTTGAAAAAGGCGATGCGTACGAGATCAACCTGCAGGTATATTATATGCTGCGTGATAGCATTACTGGATGGCCTGGTGGCAAACCTGATGCGGTGATACCTAATCATCCTGAGCGCTCAGAACCTTATCCAAAAAGATCACTTGTTTTTTCACCACATCCTGATGACGATATAATTAGCATGGGTGGCACTTTTATGCGGCTTCAGGACCAGGGTCATGATGTGCATGTTGCTTATCAGACAAGTGGCAATATAGCTGTTACTGATGAATTCGTAACCCGCTTCCTGGATTTTGCTGTTGGATTCGAGGACGAGTTTGGTATTGATAGTAAAAAATCCAACCAGATATTGGAAACCGCGAATGTTTTTTTAAAGTCGAAAAACACAAGTCAGGTAGATACATCCGAAATCAGAAGTATTAAGGGGTTGATACGCCGTTGCGAAGCGCGCGCCACATCACGTTATGTTGGACTTAAAGACGAGAATGTTCATTTTCTTAACCTGCCCTTTTATGAAACCGGAACCATAGAAAAAAATCCCCTGAGTGAAGATGACATTGCAATCACTATTAAATTATTAAAGAATATAAAACCACATCAGATTTTTTGTGCCGGTGATCTTGCCGATCCGCATGGCACTCATAAAGTTTGTCTTGATATAATTTTTGAATCGCTGAGAAGATTAAAAGAGTGTAACGAAGATTGGATAAAAGATTGCTGGGTCTGGCTTTATAAGGGCGCCTGGCAGGAATGGGATATCAATGAAATTGAAATGGCTATTCCTATGAGTCCGGACCAGGTAATGAAAAAGCGTTTTGGTATTTTTATTCATCAGTCACAAAAAGACATGGTTCCGTTTCAGGGTAGCGATAACCGTGAGTTCTGGCAGCGTGCCGAAGAAAGAAACAAGAGCACCGCGGAAGCCTATGCCCAGCTTGGACTTACACACTATGCAGCGATGGAAGCATTTGTGAGGTGGCATTATTAATGGTTAGTTATTAATGGTTAATGATTAACGGAAAATTACTGAATGCTTAAGATATTTTGCTATTATCGATATATAACCGGATGCAACTTACCGTTAATAATTAATCATTAACCATTAATAATTAACCTCATATCCTCACAAACTCTATAGTGAAAAGCGAGTGCTCCATTACAACCTTGGAACAAGTACCATTTTCATAATGATAGTAATTGGTATTTCCATCAGGCAATTTTAATTTGTAAACCGAATTACCTTTCGGCTCAATTACCAGGTAGCGCAGAAAAGTTTCTGAATACACTTTGTTGATATTAACAGGTTCTTTAATATACATGCTCAGCAGGTTATATTGAATTTGTTGTATCACTATCCGTTCCGATGTCTTCGGGTTCTTAATCTCATAATAATTTCCTTTATAGACCGTTTGCTGGTTCACTTTTACATTGTCGTTAACCTTTCTGTAGATTGATGAAGTAATCATCCCAGCTTCATTAAAATAGGCATCCTGTTTTTCCTCAACCGTTAATAAGAATATAATACGCCTTTTTACTTCAGAGGTTAATATGATAGAACTGCCGCTGCCGTTATCATTTTTTTTTATTTTTACCCAACCTATAATATTGCCATTGTTTACAACTTTATAGTTCAGATTTAACTTTTGCGCTGATGCAGTCAGCGCACTAAGTACCACTAAGATCAATGCATAGCAAGCCTTCCATGGTAAAGCAGGAATAAACGGATTTGCTCCTGGTTTGGATAGCTTCATTATCTGATTTTTATCTTTCATACTTTACGATAGACATCTAACTACCTGACCAGCTAAGGTACAATATGATACTTTGGTAATTCCCGGTGTACAATAAATACCAATTAATCTCAGGTCATCAGTTTATAGTCTGCAAGCTGATATAAGAACGGGATGATGGAAATATTATTAGGATGTTGGGTAATAATTATTAATGCTGATACAATAAAAATAGCGTATTAATTCTTAACATGACGCATTGCTATCGGTTATGCTTAAATCTTTTAGTGGTATTGATCTTCTGACTGCCAAATGCAGATAGCTTCCTAACATTCGCTCAGGCTAATCGGAATATTAATTGCCAGTCCTCCGTCGGAGGTTTCTTTATATTTGCTGTTCATGTCAAGGGCCGTATCCCACATGGTTTTTATTACTGCATCAAGGGAAACTTTAGCATAATCGGGTGCGCTTTGCAGTGCTAGCTGGGAAGCAGTAATAGCTTTGATAGCTCCCATAGTGTTGCGTTCAATACAGGGGATTTGTACTAATCCGCCGATAGGATCACAGGTGAGTCCCAGATGGTGCTCCATTGCAATTTCAGCAGCCATCAGCGTTTGCCTTTGCGTGCCACCTAAACATTCTGTCAGCCCTGCTGCCGCCATAGCAGACGATACCCCGATTTCAGCCTGGCATCCCCCCATTGCTGCAGATATGGTAGCACCTTTTTTAAAAATGCTTCCTACTTCTGCAGCTGTAAGTAAAAACTGGATGATCTTATCTTGTGAAACATCTTCACAAAAAATAATATAGTATAAAAGCACTGCCGGTATAACACCGGCAGCACCATTAGTAGGTGCTGTTACTACCCTGCCGAATGCAGCATTTTCTTCATTTACTGCCAGCGCAAAACAGCTCACCCAATCAAGAATGTATTTAAAATGATGGCCTCCTTTCCTGATAACATCAACCCAAGAATCATAGCCAGAATAAGATTTATCAGCCGTTAGTTTAGTATTAAGTTCTGCAGCTCTTCGTTTTACGTGAAGCCCTCCCGGTAAGGTTCCCTTGCTATGGCAACCACGATAAACACATTCAGACATCACCCGCCAAATATTGAGCAAGCCCTCTCTTGTTTGTTTTTCCGGTCGCCAGACACTTTCATTTTCCAGCACCACTTCGCTGATTGATAAACCCGTTTTCATACACCAGTGCAGCAATTCATCGGCTTTATTAATTGGAAAGGGAAGTATTAAATTTGACGCCTCATTTCCTTGTTCGCCTTCCTGTTTTACAAAGCCACCACCAACTGAGTAATAGGTTTCAGAGATCCGGGTTGAGTCCCTGAACGTAGCCAGGAATGTAAGCGCATTTGGATGATAGGGTAGCGATTCAGTAAGCAGAAATTCAATATCCTTATGTGGATCAAAATCTATTTCATGCTTTCCATCGATAACCATTTTTTTCAAGGCTATTATATCATTCATTTTAGCCCCGATATTATTCACATCAAAGCTAACCGGATCATCTCCGCATAATCCTAATTGAACGGCAATGTCAGTCCCATGACCGATTCCGGTTTTTGCAAGAGAGCCATATAACAGCACTCTTACCTGGGTAAGGTCAAAAATATCGAGTTTTTCCTGTAATGAAAATATGAAGCGTTGCGCAGCCCGCCATGGACCTAATGTATGGGAACTGGAAGGCCCTACACCAATCTTAAACATATCAAAAACTGAAATAGCTTCGTGTGGCACCAAGAAAAGTTTATGCTTAAAGCTACAATTAATGGTTAATGATTAATTGTTAATTGTTAACGATAAGTTCCTGATGATTGTTGTTAGTAAATAATTGCCCTAACAGTTATTTATTAAAAAGAACATTTAAAAATTGAATCATTTAACTATTAACAATTCAATGTCATTGACTTACAAGGTTGAAGTGTTCTTTTATATGTGAAATTACAATTTGATTAAAAGTCTTAGAGTCCCTTGTGGGATTTCCTTTGTGTTCCTTGTGGTTAAAAGACTCCTGGAATCATAGACCACATTTAACCACAAGGAACACAAAGGAAATCCCACAAGGAGCACAAGGGATGCCTGCTACATACGAAATTCTTAAATCAATGACATTGATTAATCATTAACCATTATTACCGAAAATCGAGAAGGTCTATTACAAAAATTAAAATAGTATTACCGGGAATGGTGCCATTAGGAGTGCCACGAGCGCCGTATGCTAATGAAGGAGGAAGGTACAATTTTATTTTACCACCTTTCTTTATTAAAGGCACTCCTTTAGTCCATCCTGAAATCACACCAAGAAGATTGAAAGTTGCCGGTGTGGAGGACCTTTCAAACACATTACCGTTAGTATATGATCCAACATAATTAACGGATACATCTGAGCAAGATGTAGGTGAATTGCCGGTACCTGGTGTTTCTATGGTATAATACAAGCCACTGCAATGCTTTACCGCTGTAATGCTATTATCAGCTAAATACTTTTCCAATCTAACAATTTCCGAATCGGGAGCCTTCAACTGGCAAGCATCATAAGAACAGGTAGGAGTATTAGTAGGATTACTCCCTCCTTTATTACAAGACAAAGTGATTAGTATTCCAGCCGCTAAAGCAAACACAAGATATTTCCTCATATTATAAAATATTTCGTAAATATATCTTAATACGACTATAATCAAAGACCTTTCGCTGCTTACTTATTCATTTTCTTTTTTCTGCCTGGCTAACAGCTCACGGTATTTCTGCTCATGCATTTCCCATTTATGCCGCTTTGAAAATATAGCAACAAACGAAACTATCAGTAAAAACGCAGTTATAAGCACCATCGGATTGAACTCATGATTAGAAAGCTGGGCGTTAAGATCCATATTGGCTCTTTTGTACCATCCTGAAAAAAAATTAATCAGTATGGGTATGCCAAATAATAAACCTAGAGGCAGTCCTACCAGCCATTGCTTAAAAGTTTTTTTTTCAATGTCACGGTGCTCTCTCCAGTAATTGACAAATCTTTTTTCGTCATCTGTCAGCATATAACTTTTTTTCAAAGTTAGCTTGTTTAATTATACAGCACCGTTATACTAATTTCATTATTTGCTAGTGATTTTATGCTTAAATTGCGATGAAAATTTTTTATCTTGAGATTTGACCTCTTATTAGCCCAATATTTATACCAACACAAGAAACTGAACCTGCCAGGTATTGGAATATTCGAAGCAGATAGTTCGGTATACGCATCTGATGAAAATGATAGGCAGAAGCAGGCAATGGAAGGCATTACTTTCATCAACAAAACAATTTTAAAAGCAGATGATGGCCTTATTGATTTTATAAAAGAGCAAACCGGTAAGATGAAGCCCCTGGCTATATCCGACCTTGAATCTTATCTTACTTTAGGAAAGCAATTCTTATATATTGGAAAACCTTTTTACCTGGAAGGTATTGGAACGCTGCAACTTGCCAAGGACGGGCGTTTTGAATTTATCCCCGGTCAATATATTACCACTAAGCTGGAAGATCCGAACATTGAAAGAACTGAAGGTAAAACCCGGTCGTTACACGAAGAAAACCGCATCAAACAAGAATCCAATACAAACACGATCAAAAAAATATTATTGATGCTGCTCATTCTAGGAGGTCTTGCAGTGATTGGCTGGGGTGGTTACTATTTCTATAACATGTATGTAAATCAGCAATCAAATATGGTGACTGATGATTCAACCACTACAAAACACGATGCTGCTTCCACATCGCTCGAAGATAGCATACTCACAGGCACCACTACAGCAAAAAAAGATACACAGTCAGTGGTTAGTCGGCCTGGAACTCAGTCTGCAATTGATAATAATAGTATTCCAGGCAATTATAAGTTTGTCATTGAATCCACCACAGATAAATTACGCGCTCTTAAAAGATACAGGGCATTAAGATTATATGGCAACAAAATTTTATTGCAAACCAGCGACTCAATAAATTTTAAATTATATTATTCCTTACCTTCCACACCGGGGGATACATTAAGAATTCGCGATTCTCTTAACCGCTGGTTTTATAAGAACAGTACTACTACCAGGATTCAGGTAGAACAATAAGTCTATGATTTCGTATGCAGATTATTGGGTTGAAAATTATAGCTTAACAGGCAAATCGAAGGAAGCGTTATTACAATAATCTATTATTTAGCATTAATATTTCAGCAGGAAGTATTCTTAAAAGAGTTCGGCTTATTTTTTTAATGCTTCGCTCATTATTGGCACCAGTAACGAAGTCCATATTCTGTATTCTTTTCCTGAAAAATGAAGGTCATCATAAGCTATCAAACTATGGTCCCGGGCGGCTTTACGACTTTCATTAGTTATATTAAGATAGTTAACATGGCATACATCAGAAATGCGTTTATTTATCAGGTTGAATGAATTAATTTCACGTGCTATCTTTTCTTTATCAGACGTATGCGCAAAAGGTGTTACTGAATAATCAGGAATAGATAATACTATCACTCTTCCGGGGCGGTTCCCTGCAAAACGAATGGCTTTTTTCAGCAATGTTGTAAACTGCGCACGGTATTCCTCCACTGACCTGCGTTGGTATTGATTATTCACTCCTATTAACAATGTTACCATGTCATAAACCGGAGCGGCAGCTTTATCCTTTACTGCATCAAGCAGGTTACCGGTAGTCCATCCGGAGGTAGCTATTATTTCTGCCTCTGCCACGTTAAAACCTGCAATGCGCAGTTGTTCTACCGACTGTACAGGATATCGTTCATATATTTTTACTGATTGGCCGATAGTATAAGAATCTCCGAGTGCAAGGTAATGTTTCATAGTGGTGTCGGGAGCGGATGGGGCTGTGATTGTATCGGGAGATCCCTGTTTAAATAGATGGTTAACAGGTGTTTTATTATATGAAAATGATGTGGTGCTGTATACACTTATTAAGAAAACAAAACACAGGGTTAATGAACGGGTTAGGGTAATCATATAATTAATAACTGTTATAGATACGAAGAAAGCCTGCTGTTGGTTCTTTATAAAAAATCAGCCATGGCCGTATTTCTAAATATACAAACGCCTTTATGAAATACCTATTGTATTTAATTTTGTTTCTTTATTGAGAAGTTGGTAAAATGTTATGGCATTTTAAAAAATGGGCTATGGCTCGAAACAAGAAATCCCCATTATGCATTGCACAATGGGGATGTAAAATTTAAAGAAATTGTTTGGTATATTAGTAACCGCCCATGCCGCCCATGTCTGGAGCACCATGACTGTGAGCTTCTTCTTTCTTAGGCTTGTCAGCAACTACACATTCTGTAGTCAACAGCATACCTGCAATTGAAGCAGCATTCTCCAGAGCGATTCTTGTTACCTTGGTTGGATCAATAACACCTGCTGCAAACATATTTTCATATACTTCAGTACGTGCATTAAAACCAAAATCACCAGTACCTTCTTTTATTTTCTGTACAACGATGCTACCTTCAATACCACTGTTAATAACAATCTGGCGGAGAGGTTCCTCGATTGCTCTCTTAACGATTGCGATACCTGTAGTTTCATCATCATTTATTCCTTTCAGATTTTCCAGATCGGCGATAGAACGGATGTAAGCAACACCACCACCAGGAACGATACCTTCTTCAACGGCAGCCCTTGTAGCATGTAAAGCATCATCCACACGGTCTTTCTTTTCTTTCATTTCAACTTCCGTTGCAGCACCAACATATAATACGGCAACACCACCACTTAATTTAGCCAGGCGTTCCTGTAACTTTTCTTTATCATAATCAGAAGTTGTTGTTTCAATCTGGGCCTTGATCTGGTTAACACGGGCTTCGATATCTTCACTATTACCCTTTCCACCAATGATAGTACTATTATCTTTATCTATAGATACCGAAGAAGCTTCTCCCAAATAAGTAAGGTCAGCATTGTCAAGCTTGAAACCTTGTTCTTCACTGATTACAATACCTTTGGTAAGTACCGCGATATCCTGTAACATTTCTTTTCTTCTGTCGCCAAAACCAGGAGCTTTTACAGCAGCAACTTTAATAGTGCCACGTAATTTGTTTACAACCAGTGTTGCCAGTGCTTCACCTTCAAGGTCTTCAGCGATGATCAGCAATGGACGTCCGCTCTGGGCAACTTTTTCCAGAATGTGGAGGATGTCTTTCATTGCAGAGATCTTTTTATCGTAGATCAGGATGTATGGATTCTGTAATTCTACTTCCATCTTTTCGCTGTTCGTTACAAAGTATGCAGAAATATAACCGCGATCGAACTGCATACCTTCTACTACGTCAACACTGGTATCAGTACCTTTTGCTTCTTCAACAGTTATCACCCCTTCTTTACCAACCTTTGTCATTGCTTCAGCAATCAGTTTGCCTATGGAAGGATCATTGTTTGCAGAAATAGAAGCTACCTGCTCAATTTTGCTATTATCATTTCCTACGTCCTGCGATTGAGTTTTAAGGTTAGCAACAACAGCAATAACAGCTTTGTCAATTCCACGTTTTAAATCCATTGGATTTGCACCTGCAGCAACATTTTTTAAACCTTCGCTGATGATAGACTGTGCAAGCACGGTTGCCGTTGTTGTACCATCACCGGCTATATCAGATGTTTTGCTTGCTACTTCTTTCAGCATCTGGGCACCCATATTTTCAATAGGATCTTCCAGTTCAATTTCTTTAGCTACAGTTACACCATCTTTAGTAACAGAAGGAGCACCGAACTTCTTTTCAATAACTACGTTACGACCCTTTGGTCCTAAGGTAACTTTCACTGCATTGGCCAGTGTATCAACGCCTTTCTTCATCTTGTTACGTGCGTCAATATCGAAGAAAATTTGTTTTGCCATATTAATTTGATTTTGGAATTTAAAAATTATAAAGGTAATACCAGGTTATAATCAGATTGGTATTATAATCAGCAATCATTTTGGGATAAAATTGATTACCTAATTATGTTATTTTAAACAATTGCTAAAATGTCACTTTCTCTCATAATGAGAAAATCCTGACCGTCAACACTAATTTCAGTACCTGAATACTTACCATACAATACAGTATCGCCAGCTTTTACAGTTACCGGCTCATCTTTTTTACCAGGACCTGCTGCAACTACTTCACCACGTTGAGGTTTTTCTTTTGCAGTATCCGGAATGATAATACCACCAGCAGTTTTTTCTTCTGCAGCAGCGGGTTTCACTACTACCCTGTCGTGTAATGGAGTAATGTTTAACTTGTTAGCCATGTTATTTGTTTGATTTTGTTTTGAAATAATTGGTGTGCAAAGCTAAACGAATTTTATACCAAATGCGTAAACACTTTAAAAATGTAGAATTCTTGACAGTTTAAGAAGGAAAATTGACAGTTATGGTAAGCAGGTTGACAATGTTGCAGAAAAGGGTGTTGGCTGTCAGCTATCAGCAATCAGGAGGAAGTTATGAAGTTATAAACATCAGACTAATTCTAAGAATACTTGATAGTTATAAAAAAAATGTTGTAAAATGATTATACGGAGTTCTGCTGATAGCTGATAGCTGACGGCTGATAGCTCAAATTCTCCTATCTTCGCGCACTCAAAATAAGTTCTTTATAAATGATCAGTAGAAGAAACATCCGTGTGAAGGTTATGCAGACGCTTTACAGTATTGAAACCATGGAGTTTGATATTAAACCAGGTTTGGAAATCAAGACGCTCCAAAAACATTTTGAACACACACGGCAGCTTTTTATATACATAATTTTTTTTATTACCGAAGTAGCAAGGTATGCAGAAACGTCTGCAGCAAAAAGGGCATCCAAGCACCTGCCTTCACATGAAGACCTTAATGTAAATATTAAATCTGCGGGTAATGTATTAGTATGGAAAATAATAGAAGATGTTTCTTACCAGAAATCTCTTAAAGATGATAAGCTGGAACTTCTTTTAGATAAAGAACTTGTTCGAAAATTATACCTGGAACTTGTTCAAACACCAGACTACCAGGAATACATTTCAATACAAGGCCGCGATAAAAAAGGAGAAAAAGATATCCTCACATTTGTTTTTAACAACCTCTTATTACCCAATGAAAACTTCACCAACCATATAGAAGAGTTGTTTCCTAACTGGGACGATGACTGCGAGATGATCATCCTGCTTATTCAGAATTACCTGCAAAAGCCCTCAGGTTATAATTTCCAGGAAATGCTGAGCAATGAAAAATGGATGTATGCCAAAAATCTTTTACAAACAGTATTAGATAAAAAAGAAATAACACTGGCATTAATTAAACCTAAACTTAATAACTGGGATTCTGACAGAATTGCAACACTTGATATGATACTGATGCAGATGGGGGTCTGCGAGTTCTTATACTTTGAAACCATACCACCAAAGGTTACCATTAATGAGTATATAGACCTGGCCAAAGACTACAGTACACCGCAAAGCGGACAGTTTGTAAATGGAATCCTGGATAATATTCATAAAGATCTTGTTCGGAATAACACCATGAATAAAACTGATTTCAGGAAATCTTAATGGTGTGAGATAATAAACCACGGAGTCCTTGATGAATTTGCAAATTCAAACATCAGATTAAGATAACTGATTAAGTCGCACTGCACATTAGTTATTTTTGAACCACGGAGACACCAAGGCACGAAGAGGCACAAAGATCTTGTTCATTTGTTTTACTTTTCAAAAAAACTCTTTGTGCTTTTTTGTGCCTCCGTGTCCGTGGTTCAAAAACTCTTTGCGAACCTGAAGTTTAATTTGTTTTCGAATATAGTTATATAGGAGGCAGAGAGACACAGGAAAACACGGTTTTAAGGAATTATAAAAATTAATACTGCGTTTCAATGTGCCTCCCTTCCCCGTAGTTTATTTACCTCATACCTATTAAAAAACCACTTTCTTAAAATGTTTTCAGATAACAGCCAATCCTTACCTTTGCAAAAAATGAGTATGCGTTTTCCTCTCATCGTGTTTTTAATTTTGACATTTGCGGCTGGTTGCAATCAAAAGGATGCTCACAAAACTACTCTTACCTTTAACAGCGATTCCACGCAGTTTACCAGCATAACATGGCAACAACAAACAATTAATTTTGGTAAAATCATCGAAGGACAAAAATTAGAAGTAGCGTATCATTTTAAAAATACCGGAACAAAACCTTTGATCATCAGCAAAGTGGAACCCGGTTGTGGCTGCACAGTTGCTGAGACTCCTACTGAACCTATAGCTCCCGGCAAAGAAGGCGTTATCAAAGGTTCCTTTGATAGCAATGACCGCGTAGGCACCCAGCATAAATCTATTTATGTAACTGCCAATACAAAAGGCAACCAACACCATGAACTTGTTTTTACTGTTGAAGTAAACAAAAAGAGCTGATTATATTAAAATAAAGAAAATTAAACATGAACTATCTGATTTTATTACAAGCCCCTGTAGCAGGCGGAAACAGTAACATTACATTATTTATTTTAGGGGGGATGATATTGGTTTTTTATTTTTTTATGATTCGTCCGCAGGCTAAGAAAGCAAAGGATGCTAAACTATTCCAGGAAAATTTACAAAAGGGCGACAAGGTTGTAACTATTGCAGGCATCCACGGTAGCATTAATAAAGTAAATGATGACGGTACCATCTCGCTGGAAGTTAATCCCGGAAGCTATTTAAAAATGGAAAAAAGCTCTATTTCTATTGAGTGGAGTCAACAGCTTAACAAACCTGTTGTAGCAGCATCCGATAAAAAATAGTTTAGTACAAAGTGGAAAGATGAGTTACCTTGTTAGAGGCGGTATATTGCAAATGCCTCTGTGCTCCTCCGTTCCTTACTCCGGTTTTTCTCCTATATAACTAGATCGGGAAAATCAGTTATCCACCGAAGCAAAGAGTTTTGAACCACGGACACCAAGGCACGAAGGAACACAAAGTTTTAATATTCTTTTGTGTTTGTTCGAAAAAAAATCTTTGTGTTCCTTCGTGCCTTGGTGTCTCCGTGGTTCAAAAACAACCAATGATCAATGCAACTTATCCTGTTATCTTACTATGATGTTTGAATTTCAATTCATGAAGGACTCTGTGGTTAAAAAACTTACACCAGGGTAGCGATCATAACGTCTATCCTCATTATTTAATTCAGTTTAATGTTAATCATAGGCTTAACTGGTGGTATAGGTTCCGGCAAAACAACTGTTGCTAAAATATTTGAAGTATTGGGCATACCGGTTTACTATGCAGATGAGGAAGCAAAAAGGATCATGAACGAGGATGAAACAATAAGATCAAAGCTCATTGTTTTGTTTGGGGAAGAGACCTATATTAACGGCAAACTTAATCGTTCTCATATTGCATCTATCGTATTCAAGGATACAAAAAAACTGGATCAACTAAATGCAATTGTCCATCCTGTTACTATTGCAGATAGTGATCGCTGGATGCAATCACAAAACACTCCATATGCCATTAAAGAAGCAGCATTGATTTTTGAAAGCGGTTCCTACAAACAACTCGACTATGTAATTGGCGTGTCCTCACCCCTTGAGCTGCGTATTCAAAGAGTGATCAATCGTGACAAGATCAGTAAATCAGAAGTAGAGCGCCGCATCCGCAACCAGATGTCTGAAGAAGAAAAAATGAAACTTTGTGATTTTATAATTCTTAATGATAAAGAGCAACTGGTGATTCCACAAGTTTTAAAGTTACATGAAAGGTTAGTTAGGGAGAATGGTTAATGGTTAATGATTAACGGATAGTGGTTGTAGTTGGAGGTTTTAAAAACCAGTCAACAAATCTCCTTGCGTAATAAGCAACTATCCGTTAATCATTAACCATTAACCATTAATAATTCAAACCAAAGTCTTCTTCAAAAACTTCACTCCATCTGCGGCTATTGCTTCTTGTGAGGGTTCCATCTGGCGCCATATAGCAGCGGCTTTAGCAATTACTTTAACATCTGTGGTAAAGGATTCAATTACAACACTTTTGTCATAGCCAATTGCTTTCAATGCCATTGCAATTCCTGGCCAGTCTATATGGTCATTGCCAGGAGTGCCCCTGTCGCAACCGCATGCATGAAAATGTCCCATCAACTTACCTGCTTTTTCAATAGCCTTTGCCTGGTGCTTTTCCTCAATGTTCATGTGAAAAGTATCATAATGTAACATAGCTGCAGGATTATCAATATCTTTTATAAGCTGCAATGCCTGGTCAACAGTATTAAGAAAATCTGTTTCAAAACGATTGAGCGGTTCTATGCCTAATTTAAGATTGCGATCCTGAGCATATTTAGCAACATTTTTAAGGTGGCCCACAACCAGGTTCCATTGCTGTTTATATTCTTCCCGCGGAACAGCATCTGCCCTGCCTACTGATGAATATAATGGGCCGATAAGCATATCTGCTCCCAGCACTTCCATCATATCAAGCAATCCCTTTAGATAATCAAGTGAAGTCTGTTGCTGTTCTGGTGTGCCACGCAAATCACGGTCTGGTCCCATAGCGGCACAAAGGGTTTTACAAACAAGTCCGTTTTTATCAAGATGTTCCTTTATTAGTACAGGGTCAATATGGGAAGGATCTTCCAGGGCTATTTCTACGGAATCAAAACCCCATTGTTTAAATTGAGGAAATAAATTTACCGACTCATTAGTAAAAGGAGAAGTAAACAGAAAGGTGTTAATTCCAAAGTTCATAATAACAATTTTTAATTGGTTGATTAGTGGTTCTTTCACTGCTGAAGGCTGGTTGCTGATAGCTTCCAAATTTTTAAGGTTTGCTCAAGTTACCTGCAGGGTTTCTTATCAAGGTTAGCCTGTAGTTCGCCCTCAGCAAGTGCAGGTGTAGGCACCCCATCAGCAGGCACAGTTGCTTTAGCCGTCCAGAGTATGCCATTAAGAACAAGCTTACGGATATTTGCATCACCCCAGTTTTTATGATAATGGCCTCCGGTAAATCCAAATCCTCTTCCACCATCGGCGCGTTGAGTGAGCCAGGCAACATGCTGCGGCTTGCCCTGTTCCTTTCGAACGAACTCGTTGCCTTCATGAGGACCATCTTTTCTATCTAATGTTGATGCAGGAGGTATAGCAGTAAGAATTGGAATTACCCCTTTCAAGTTATCCTGGAAACGCATATGGTAATACCATTCATCGTATAATGTAAATGGCTTCACACCATTTGTAACAGGATTTTTAGGAAGTGTTTTAAATTCCGCTTGCCATGTCGGATTGACCGACCAAAAAGTTTCAAAATATCCACCGAGCCAGTTTTTAAATTCTGGGCCACCTCTTTCAACAGGAACTTCAACAGCATAATGCAGGCATGTTAATCCAATGCCTTTTTTCATCAGTGATGCCAGATGTTTCAGGTGCTTTATACCCAGGTGACCTTCTCCCCCATCCATATACAACACTATACCGGAAGCAGTTTCAAGCACAGTAGTATCAGTTGGCCATCCCTGGAACACTACCGTTTCAACGAGGTTGCCAGCATTTTTATTTAGTTCAGCTGACAATAACCGGCAACCCGCATTGTGCTCATGTTCACCCGGACCATGACTGCAGGGGCCTGCAATAAAAATTATTTTCTTCTTAGCAGCTATAATATTGATGCTGGATTTGTTAGTAGTAATTGATTGTCCGGATTTTGGCAACCATGCCATGCTAACCAGTATTACCAATATTAAGCTTACCCATCCGTACAATAAGAAGGTGTTTTTTTTCATGATTAAATATATATAATTATAAATATGGCTTGTATTGCAATCATAGAAGATAAGAATGATTCAACTAATAATCCATAATAACTAATCTGCCACCTATTATTAAAGTATGTTTTAAACAACAGGATAATAACCTAATATATGAATTAAAAAAATTTTTAGTTTAATTTATAAGCCTTTAACTTTCCCATAGAAATCAGTTAACAATGATACATTAAAAATAACGGAATTATTATAAAAATTCCTTGTCAATGATTATAAATAAAAACATAAATGCCAGAAAATAACCGTATAAAACCAACATATGAAACCTATCAAAACCGCACTCTGTTCATTCGGCATGTCCGGATGGGTTTTCCATGCCCCGTTTATTTACGCACATCCGGGATTTACATTACATGGCGTTTATGAAAGAACCAGACAACTCTCAAAAGAAAAATATCCTGATGTAATTATTTACCTTTCATTGGAAGAATTGCTTGCTGATGAGCAAGTGGAACTGGTGATTGTTAATACGCCGAACTATACTCATTACGACTTCACTAAAAAAGCACTTCTTGCCAATAAAAATGTTGTGGTGGAAAAGCCTTTTACAGCTACATCGGATGAAGCTTCAGAGCTAATTGAACTGGCAAAACAAAAGGGAAAATTGATAACCGTTTTCCATAACAGAAGATTTGACAGTGATTTTAAGACTGTTCAAAAAATTGTGAAGGATGGAGTATTAGGTGAGATCGTTGATGTTGAAATTCATTTTGACAGGTTTAAAGAAGAGTTAAGTCCAAAGAGCCATAAGGAAATTCCCGGTGCAGCAACCGGGGCATTATATGATCTGGGTTCACATCTAATAGACCAGGCCTTACACTTGTTCGGCAAACCTCAATCCGTTTATGCAGATATCAGGATCGTAAGGCCTATTTCCAAGGTTGATGATTATTTTGAGGTGGTATTATATTACCCCAACTTAAGAGTAAAGCTTAAATCAAGTTACCTGGTTCGTGAACCATTGCCTGCCTTCATTCTACATGGATCTAAAGGCTCTTTTATTAAAAGCAGGGCTGATGTGCAGGAAACATCCTTACAAGCAAATAAGGTTCCCGGCACAAGCAATTGGGGCATTGAGCCTGAAACCGAGCAAGGTTTATTACACACTGAGACAAATGGAAAAGTTATCCGGGAACGGGTTCCAACTGTGCAGGGAAATTATCTTGACTATTATGAAGGTGTATTCAATGCCCTTCGAAATAACAAATCTGTTCCGGTACCGGTAGAGGATGCGCTCGAGGTAGTTAAGATAATAGAGTTGGCGCATAAAAGCAATAGGGAAAGAAGAGTTATTGAGAATCAGGTGTGAGGGTATGAGGTATCAGATATGAGGCAGAAAACCCCGGAGGGATAATACTATTATAGCAATCATGTCACCCCTTCAGGATTCTGTTTAAACTTAATACTCTTTCTATAATCATATTACCCCTCTGGGGTTTTCTACCTCCTACCTCATACCTGATACCTCATACCTCATACTGGCATGATTTTTTAACCTAATTATCCTACTCATTAAAAAAATATTCTATGCCCGAAAATAATCATATCCAAAACTTAACCAACCAGGATGCTATCGATAAAATTAAAGAGTTAGTAAAAAGCGAGCAGATGTGCTTGTTTACTACACAGCTTACAAGCATTCCGCTTAGCACCAGACCTATGTCTGCTATGGAAACAGATGAACATGGAAACATATGGTTCTTTAGTGCTAAATCAAGTGATAAAAATTTACACATCCAGGCTGATCCACGTGTACAATTATTTTTTTCCCATCCGGCAAGTTCTGAATTCCTTTCAGTTTATGGATCAGCCTCAATTAGTACTGATCCTGAAAAGATTGATAAATACTGGAGTTCTATTATTAAAGCATGGTTCCCGGAAGGTAAGGATGATCCGGAGCTTACACTTTTAAAAGTAGCTCCTGAGGAGGCTTATTATTGGGATACAAAAAATAATAAAATGGTATCCATGGTGAAGATACTAACTTCAGTAGTTACAGGTAAAACAATGGATGATGGAATAGAAGGAACTTTGAAAATATAACTATAATTGTTAATGGTTAATTATTAATTATTAACGGTAAGTTGCTTTTGATTGTAATTTATCTTTAAACATAAACAATCAGCGATTAACCGTTAATAATTAATAATTAACCATTATGACTAAATGGTGGATTGGCTGTTCAGGTTTTCATTATAAACATTGGAAAGAAGTATTTTATCCTTCGGGTCTGGCCCAAAATAAATGGTTTGATTATTACTGCAAGCACTTCAACACGCTGGAATTAAACGTTACATTTTATCGGTTTCCGCGACTTAAAAATCTGGAAGAATGGTATAACAAAAGTCCTGAGGATTTTGTCTTCTCCGTTAAGGCACCAAGAGCAATAACACATTTTAAAAAATTTGTCGAAACGGAAAAAATGATATCTGATTTTTATGCTACTATAAAGGAAGGACTACATAATAAATTAGGGGTAGCCTTATTTCAACTACCCCCAAATTATTCATATACTGAAGAGAGATTAGATAGGATCCTTAACAATCTCGATCCTGACATAAATAATGTTCTTGAATTTCGACATGCCAGTTGGTGGAATATAAATGTTTATCAAAAACTAGCAAAACACAAAATTATTTTTAGCGGAATAAGTCATCCTCACCTCCCTGAGGATATTATTAATAATACTAAAAATTTATATTACCGCTTTCACGGTGTGCCTGTTTTGTATGCATCTGAATATGATAAGGTGCTTCTACAAAAATTCTGTGATGAAATAATTATTTCCGGTAATATAAGCAACGCATGTATTTATTTTAATAACGATATTGGCGGTTCAGCAATCCGTAATGCTTTATTCATGAAAGAATATTGCAATTCCACTTACATGTAAAACACAAGATTCGGAATAACTATTTAACGCGTTTTTTAACTTTAAACTTCATATTATCAAGCATCTCCAATGCAGGCTCTTTTACTTCTTCTACTTTCTTTTCAATTTTTTTAGCTACTGCTTTTGATTTTTTAATAAAATTAGATTTGAATTTACTTATTTCATCTTCAGCTGGCCCTTTAATTTTTTTTGCATCTGCTTTAAGTATATTTTTTAAGTTTTTATGATTGCTTTCATATCTATTGACCTTTGATTTGAGTTCTTCAGTATTTTTCTTATTGCTTTTCTTCTTTGATTTTTTGAATAATAAAACAGTCAGTAATACAGCCGCAGAGATTCCCAATATTTTTAATGTGGGTGCAGTAGAGGCGTTAAGATTTTTTGGTGGAATATGAACAACACCGGAATCATCCATAAGTGCCGGTTGATAGCTATAGCGACCATTTACAGGGACAGACGTTTTTTGAAAGTCGAGTACCAGATTGTGGAGCGATTTCCGCATACTTTCACCCCGTAACGGGCGACCATGCCCTGATGCTATTATTTCAGGTTCAAGATTAGCAAGATGTTCTACAGATGACGCAGCAGATAACCAGTCGCTGGTAAAATATTTAGGCGGACCAGAAAGTTTTTTCAACTGGAACATGGTAGATAGCGCTGACTCAGGTTTTGTAGTCACTACTGCATCGCCGGAAATAAGTACTTTATCCGACTCCCGGAAAAGACTAATATGTCCGGGAGCATGACCTGGAGTATGAAGGTATTTCCATTCAGGTAAACCGGGTATCGTTCCACCCTGTGGCAATGACACAATCCTGTTTGAAATATTTATGGGCTTTTTTGGATATAAGAAGGAAAGATCAGCCATTAATCCGCCACCAGCTCCGGGATCTGCCGGCGGATAAGAAGATAGCCCTGTAAGATAAGGCATTTCAAGAGGATGGGCATACACAGGAATGTTCCATTCCTCAGCAAGTTTTTTTACTGAACCAATATGATCAAAATGCCCATGAGTAAGAATTATTGCTGCGGGACGGCTGGCTGCTCCAAAAAGTATTTCAGCCATGCCCTTAATTTTAGAGCCGGACCAACTTACTCCTGCATCTACCAGCCACCAGTTGTTTTCAGATGGGTTATTTATTATATACAAATTTACAAATATATCCTTCATTCCCCACACACCTGGTGCTACAACAAACAGGTCAATGTTGCCATTTTTTATTTTTGTTTTCATATTTAAGTTGAGTTTAAAAGTAAACCTAACAATTTAACATCAATCAATTGCCGTTTATAATAATATAATTAAGTTGTAAAAAAGCGTGCCAGCATGTGGAATATTACTACACTCTATTTCTACGATGAAGCATTTTATCTGCATTCTTATAATTTATTTCGATAGTAAGAACCCCTTATTTTAATGTAAAAGATATGATTTTAAATAATCACAGTTGTTTTTTAATAATTTTTTGTTAAATTGATGTTTTTCTAACCAACTAACAATAGCTATGCTAAAAAAATTAATCACACGTATTTGCTTATTAAGCCTATGCCTTCTCTTATTCGCCACGGTAACCTGGGCGCAACATACTATAACCGGAAGAGTTACTGGCACTAACAACGAACCTGTTTCCGGTGCGACCGTTACTATTAAGGGAACTACCATTGCTACCCAAACAAATGGACAAGGCCGATTCACTATTAATTCTGCCAATGATAATTCGACGTTAGTAATTTCCAACGTTGGATATGAAAGTGATGAAATCACTCCAACCAACAACGAACCGCTGAATGTTGCTTTAAAAGCAACAAATACTGCTCTTACTGAAATAGTAGTAACCGGGTATACCTCACAAGCTAAAAAGGATATCACGGGTTCAGTAGCTGTAGTGAATGTCAAAGAATTGATTTCTTCTCCCGGTTCAAATATTCAAAGTCTTTTACAAGGTCGTGCGGCCGGGGTAACTGTCGGCACTTCGGGTGTTCCTGGTGCAGGTGCCAATGTGCGTATACATGGATATAGTACATTTGGAAACAATGAGCCTTTATACGTAGTAGATGGGGCACGCGTAGGCTCAATCACCGAATTAAATCCAAATGATATCGAAAGCATGCAGGTGCTAAAAGATGCTTCAGCAGCCTCTATCTACGGGTCAGCCGCTGCTGGTGGTGTTATTATCATTACCACTAAAAAAGGAAAAATAGGAAGGCCAAAGGTAACTTATGATAGCTATTATGGAACCCAAGACTTTAAGAAAAGATTGGATTTGTTGAATACCAAAGAATATGGGGACTATCTTTTTTTACTGGCCAAAAATTCAGGTAATCTTGATGCTCTAGGGCAGTTTTCCCATGGACAATATGCGGGCCCGACAGGTAAGAGCACGGTACCCATTATTCCTGCATTTATTTATGCAGGTGGAGGCCTGCCAGGAGGGAAAAGTGGCGGTATCGCTGCAGGGGATCCTGCTGCAGATCCTTCCAAGTATAAGCTAGACTTGTTTGACGTAAACGGTCCTGGTACATATCAAATAGTGCCGGCGAACCAGCAAGGTACTGATTGGATTGGGGCAGTACTCCAAAAAGCACCTATGCAAAATCACCAGGTTACCGTTTCGGGTGGTTCTGATAACGCTAATTATGTATATGGTTTAGACTATTTTGACCAGAAAGGAATTGTTTATACAACGAGGTATCAGCGATATGCTCTCCGTGCTAACACCAGTTTTATTGTAAAAAAAAGGATTAGATTGGGTGAAAATTTACAGGTTAACTTTACCAATAGATCCGGGGTTCAGGGGTTTACCAATCAAAGTGAAGGAAATGCGATTGCTTTTGCTTACCGGATGCAGCCAATAGTACCGGTATTTGATATTGCAGGAAATTATGGAGGCACCAGGGGCTCTAACCTGGGTAACGCACAAAGTCCTTATGCCAACTTAGATAGAAGAAAAGATGCCAGGGAAAAAAGAGTTGGTATCCTTGGTAGTGTTTTCATCGAAGCTGACTTTTTACGATATTTTACTTTCCGCTCCAATCTGGGAATGGATTTTGGAAACGGTAGTAGCTTCAATTTTGTTGCGCCGTTTTATGAGGGTGCTGAAGGACGAAGCAATATCGCCAATTTTAATGAGGCGCAAGATTATGGGTACCAGATGACTTGGTATAACACCCTTAATTTCAAAAAAACTTTCGGCGATGTACATGAGGTTAGAGGTATGATTGGAACTGAGATTGTTCAAAATCAGGGAAGAAACGTATCTGGTAGCGCATCAGACTATTTTAACTTAGACCGTAACTTCTGGCAGATAAGTTCAACGCTCAGTCCTACACCTTCAGGAGCAAGCGGTGAATATAGAAACAGAAAATACTCGCCAATCATAGCGCAATTGAATTACTCTTACAAGGATAAATATTTATTAAGCGGATCGTATAGAAGAGATGGATCATCAGACGCATTCGGGCCAACGCATAAATATGGAGACTTTCCAGCATTTAGCGTAGGTTGGAGGGTATCTGAAGAACCCTTTTTCAAAAATGTTAAAGGTATCAACGATTTGAAACTTCGGTTCGGATACGGAGTTCTGGGTAACGACAATATTAGTTCATTAGGGTTCCTGGGCTTTTTTACCATAAACAATGATGCTTCTTATCCAATAAACGGAAGCAATACAAGCTTTACACCTGGCGTGCGGCACCAAACGATTGCCAATCCAAATGTAAAGTGGGAACAGACCACCACATCAACCTTAGGGCTGGATGCAACTTTACTTAACAACAAAATAACCATGTCGTTGGATCTTTATAATCGCGAAACGACCGATCTTCTCTTTGAAAAAGAGCTTGACCCAAGCCTGTATGGTGGAAGAATATCAGCTCAGCCGGTTAATATTGGTTCTATGAATAACAAAGGTATTGATCTGGCTTTGTCTTACCATGGCACCCCTAGTAAAGACCTCCGCTTCGATATAGGAGCAACCTTTACGCTGTATAAAAATAAAGTAGGAAAATTAGCTGACCCCTTCTTTGAAGGCGACAGAACAAGAATTGATCCTTTTAACCGCTCGGTTACAGGAAGACCTATCTCCAGCTTTTTCGGATATATGATAGATGGTTTTTTTAACGATTCGGCCCAGCTTAGTGGACTTGATCAAAAAGGTAAATTCCTTGGTGGTTGGAAATATAAAGACATTTCTGGCCCTGGTGGTAAACCAGACGGAAAAATCACGCCGGATGACAGAACTTTTATCGGTAGTCCGCATCCTAAATTTATAATGGGCTTTAATGTTAATGTGGTTTATAAAAATGTTGATTTTTCAGCCTTTCTTTATTGGAAAGCAGGTGGCCAAATTGCGAACTATACCCGTTACTGGACAGATTTCAATACCTTCCAGGGAAACAGAACACGCAGGGTATTGTATGATAGCTGGACACCAGAAAATAAAAATGCTTTACTACCCCGAGTAACTAGTAATGATGCAACAAGTGGCACCTTGCCGGTAGATTATTATATCGAGCCAGGGGGGTATTTAAGAATGCGAAATCTTATGGTGGGGTATACCCTTCCTAAGATAATGATGGATAAGATAGGAATTGACCGGTTAAGATTTTATGTTCAGGCCCAAAATATATTCACTCTTACAAAATATACTGGGCTCGATCCTGAAATTACAACCAACAATACCGGCCGTAACGATTACAACAGACGCCTGGCTGATAGAAATATAGGTGTAGACGTGGGCAACTTTCCTACACCCCGGGCTTTCATTTTTGGTCTTAATCTAGGATTTTAAGAACTTATTACAAAATTCATTTAAAGAAATTATATGAAATCAAAGTTTAGAAATTTATTCATGGTGAGTGTAACGGCCCTGCTTTTCATAGGGCTTGGTGCATGTAAAAAAACTTTTTTGGAGCCGCAGCCTTTCACAAGGTATTCTGCTGAACAATTACAAAGCAAGAAAGGAATAGAAGGAATATTGGTGGGGGCATACGGTATGCTCGATGGCCAGGGAATAGCAGGAGCTTCAGGATGGATGGTGGGTGCTACTAATTGGGTATATGGAGATGTTGCTTCTGACGATGCCTATAAAGGCACCGATGCCGGAGACCAGCCGCAAATGACTGAGATAGAATTATGGTCGTCTCAAGCTGCAAATACCTATTTTAATTATAAATGGCTATCCATATATGATGGAGTGGCCAGGGCCAATGATGTTATTAAGTTTACCAAACAAATCAAGGAACTTACGGATGCTGAAAAGAAGGATTATATAGCACAGGCAACATTCTTAAGAGGTCATTTTCACTTTGAGGCCAAGCGTATGTGGAATAAAGTTCCTTATATAACAGATTCTTCTACAAAATATGATAACAAAACAGACATATGGCCAATGATCGAAGCAGATTTTAAATCTGCTTATGATAACCTGTCACCTACTCAACCAGTGGTGGGTAAAGCAAATAAATGGGCCGCGGGCGCCTACCTTGCAAAGGTACTTATGTACGAGAAAAAATTTGCTCAGGCTAAAGCATTATATGATGTAATTATCACCCAGGGACTTACTTCAAATGGAAAGTCGTATGATCTACAGCCAGAGTATTGGAAAAATTTCGACGTAAGTTTCGAAAATAGCCCCGAAGCGGTTTTCTCACAGCAAACTCAGGCAAGCGGTATAGTTACTGGCTCTGCTGAAACCAGTTATGAACTAGCTTATCCTTATGGCGGGGATTTTGGCTGTTGCGGTTTTTATCAACCGTCACAAAACCTTGTAAATGCATTTAAAGTGACTACCACCGGACTTCCTTTTTTAGATGAATCCTATAATAATACAAATCTTAAAAATGATGAAGGCAATACTTCAGGTGATTCATATACCAATGATAATTTATCTGCGTTGGATCCACGTTTGGACTGGACCGTAGGAAGAAGGGGTATTCCGTTTTATGATTGGGGTCCCCATCCCGGAAGAAACTGGATAAGAGATCAGGCTTATGCCGGCCCCTTCAGTCCTAAAAAGCATGTGTACAAATCTTCTGATGTCGGTAGCTTTACAAATAGTAATAATCACAGGCAAACAGCGAAGAATTACAACATAATCCGTTTCGCTGATGTACTCCTGATGGCGGCGGAAGCTGAGATAGAAGCAGGTTCACTTGTAAAAGCACAGGAATATATTAACCGGGTGCGTAACAGGGCAAAGAATCCTTCCGGTTATGTACAGAATGCGCCAGCAAACTACCAGATCAATTTATACACTACGCCTTTTACCGACCAGGAAACTGCAAGAAAAGCAGTGCGTTTCGAAAGAAGACTTGAACTGGCTATGGAAGGCCACCGCTTTTTTGACCTTGTACGGTGGGGAATTGCTGACCAGGTACTAAACGCATATCTGGCTAAAGAAAAAGATAGAAGGAGTTACTTGAAAAGCTCAGGTGGATTTATTAAAGGCAAAAACGAATATTACCCTATACCAAACAGAGTTATTGAAATTGCGAAGGTTGCCGGTAACTTACTTGAACAAAACCCTCAATATTAAGTACTGTTTACATTAGAGAACTATTTTTACAGAAGCCGTCTTAGCCCTTAGGTTAAAACGGCTTCTGTTTATAAACAGTCTATAAGCTGATACAATACAGTTTTATAATTGGCGGTGGATAATTCACTATTACGGTATGCTGCCAAATATAAAAACATTAAACTCCTGACAGTAAAAAACCATAGAGGCTTATTTCTGACATTTTACTAATTCAACTTCTTTAATGCATCAATAATCCTGGTGTACCCTTCTTCAATTTTCTGCATGTTATTAGCAAACGAGATACGAATACAATTTGGTTCACCAAATGCACGGCCGGTTACTGTTGACACATACGCTTTATTAAGAAGATACATACAGAGGTCATCAGCATTGGCTATTACATCATCACCATCTTTTTTCCCAAAGTACTGGCTTACAACTGGGAAAATATAAAATGCACCATCGGGTACCGAACATTGAATACCGGGAATTCTTTGTATCAGTTCTAACACCCGGTGTTTCCTGCGTTCAAACTCATGAACCATTTCTAGCGTTGGTGTAAGGTCTGTTGTCAGTGCAGTTATTGCTGCCCGTTGTGTAACTGAATTTGCACCACTGGTAATCTGTCCCTGCAATTTTTCACATGCTTTTACTACCTCCACTGAGCCGGCAATATAACCTAAACGGTAACCTGTCATTGCATAACCTTTACTAAGCCCGTTGATGATCACTACCTGGTTCTTCAGAAAATCAAATTGAGCAATACTTTCGTGTTTACCTACAAAATTAATGTACTCATATATTTCATCAGACATGATAAAAATGTCAGGATGCTTTTTGAATACTTCAGCAAGTACTGTTAATTCTTCTTTACTATATACACAACCGGTTGGATTATTTGGAGAAGAGAACATAAACAATTTCGTTTTGGGAGTAATAGCCGCTTCCAATTCCTTTGCGGTTATTTTGTATCCGTTTTGTAAAGATGTATTTACTAAAACAGGAATTCCTTCATTCAGTTTTACTATCTCTGAATAAGTAACCCAGTAAGGAGTTGGAATGATCACTTCATCACCTGTATCAACAACAGCCATCACCAGGTTGGCAATACTTTGTTTAGCGCCTGTAGAAACAATTATATTTTCTGGTTTGTAGTCAAGGTTATTATCTCTTTTAAGCTTGGTGCAGATGGCTTCTCTCAAATCAAGAAAACCGGCAACAGGTGTGTAATGTGAAAAGTTATCGTCAACCGCTTTCTTGGCCGATTCTTTAATATGAGTGGGTGTATCAAAATCTGGCTCTCCTAAGCTAAGGTCAATTACATCAACACCTTTTGATCTTAGTTCTCTTCCAAGTTTTGCCATTTTTAATGTTTCGGGTTCGTTAAACCGCGACAACCTTGATGATAGTTCCATACGTTAAATCCGTACACAGACGGTGATTAGTTTAATTGTTAATAATATTTATACAGGCCTTATTTTGCCGGGCCACAAAAGTATTGAAAAAAGATTGTCTGAATTGGGATTCGCCGGATTTTAGGATTATGGGATTTGATTTTGGCTATTTATAATATAGTCATACCTATCTTTTTATTTTCTTTACAATTAAACAAGATTGATGGAGGAAGATAATTATGAATGAAGCTGCCATCCAATAATCCTAAAATCTCACAAATCTCAATTCAGACTAATTTTGCTGCACTATGCTCACACTTTCCTTGTAGTCGCCCGTTCCACTTACAACACCCTTGGCAATTAAAGTATATAATTTTCCTGCCGTTACGTTGAAAGCGGCTTGTTGGAAAATAGTAACACCTTTTCTTTTTAAAATTATCTGGTAATTACCAGGAGGTAAGGCAAGAGAAAAAGCAACTGCAGTAACCTTGCTTGTCTTGTTGCCAATATACAGGTCGCTGGTTAAATATTCCACTACATCCTTTTTAAAGGATATGGTTAAAGAATCCGCACCAGGAATAAACTGCAGAAATCGAACCCGTCCAACAGTATCAATAGATGTCAGGTCATCCGTCAGCAACAATTCCTTCACTTTATTATTTTGTAAAGTATCATACACGAAGAGTGAATAATTAATGCCCGATGTGAGAGATATAGTGTTATCAATTATTATATTGGTACCGGAAGTAAATTTTAAATTATGAAGTCCTGAACCGACAGGCGCATAACCGCCCACACCAGTGGCAATGGTGCTACCAAAACCTAATGGAGCCGTTGTTACCAACGTATTGTCAAGAAGAACATTAAAGGATCCATTAACAACATAATTTGTAATTGCCACCTGCGATTTCGGTCCATTTCCTGTACTGTCTTTATTTTTAAGGCAGGAAGAAAATAATAAGCAGCAACAAAAAAGCAAGCCGGTAATCTTTTGAAATGTATAGTGATATATTAAATATTTCATGAAGCTTTTATTCATTTCAAAAAGTTATACGATATCAAACCTGATTACTATTAAGTTGTAACTTACTTATCGTATTTAATTTTAAACCCGGAGAGATCTGGTTTTCGTGTGCGTTCTCTTTTAGATTCATAATCATATAGTAATTTCCCCAGCTCTTTCATAAAAGGAAAGCCAATCGTTTCATAATCATATCTATCATCATTCAAAATGCCATCGCTGTTACAATAGATGGTAGCACTAAGCATGAATTCAATACCCTTATCAAAATCAACGATGTAAGCTACGTCAGTTAAAAATCCATAAGCATCACCAGACTTGTTAAATATCCTGATATCTTTTGGAAGGGTATCTTTTTGGGAACCGTACAGCAGAAATTTCAAATAAGCATCCTGGTAATTGATGCTATCATAAGAAGGATATAGCGTTTCACCGGGAAACTGCGACATATACTTGTAAACAAACCGGTAATCTTCCTGGCTAACATTAAAGCGTTGTTTTTGAGGAACTGAAGCAGGAAACAGAATGCTTTTCAAAATTGCTGTCAGTGCTTCAAGGCCTATCCTGTTCTTTTTGGAAAAAGACATGGCATTGTTTACCGGTTTATCTCCAATGAAATAACCTTTGCCTATGGAATCATTCCTGTGAGGATACACAATTGAACTTACCTGCATCGGTTGTGAATATAAGGATTTGCCTGCCTCACTAAAAAACCTGACTGCATTGGTGTGCCGGTTTTCATCTTCGCTCAAAGAAATATTTAACCTATGCAGAATATCCGCCTTTTCGTAACCCATGCTGTGCAGGCGCTCATTAATATAATGTTGTCCTAAAAATTCGTAGAGCCTGTTAAATGCATCGTTATCGCTGACCAGGAAGATCTTTTTTATATACTGAGCAATAGAAGCTCTGCCATCAGGTGTAGAAGGATCATTGAAAACAGGCGTTTGATTGCTATAATTGTTTTCAGTTATCATGGATGAATTGCTGTTAAGTCCGAATACTTTTAACTCATTCAGCCTTTGCAAAGCCATCAATGCTACAGGCATTTTTACAGTTGATGCGGGATAGAAGTAGCTTTCATCACTTACATTAAAATAATAAGGAGTAAACACCGGGGTATTATCCGGCTGCCTGTCAATTTTAGTATAAATAATCTGAATCCTTAACGAATCACGGTTATCAAGAATATTTTGAAAGTATTGCGGCCTGCTTTTTAAAAGCTCCTGCAAGAAAACATCTGTCCTGCTATTGTTTATTACCGGTTGAACCGGCTTTTTTATTACGACATGGAGGGGCATCGTATCAGTTTTTAAAGTATCAGAATTAACAATAGGAGCAGGCGCATTAGAAATTGTTTTAGTTGTTTTGCAAGAAAAGAAAATTACTATAATATATACAGGCAGTAAACTGTTTTTCATAGTATGAAATTAGTAACAAAGGCAGAAGCAGCTGTAAGATTTTTGTTTGAGTTTAACAAAATTTAGAATAAAACTATATAAACCGAATTTGGAAAGGATTCTCAATTACCATGTAAAACGTTATCTTTGCCGCTCTTAGAAAGAAAAATTAAACAAAACAAGCATACCAATGAGAGCCTTGGTCACTATTTTCGTGGGTTTATTAATTATTTACTCACTATATCTACTCTCCTTTACATGGTTTGTAAACGGCCATAAAAATGAGGTAGAAAAGAAAGCGATGCAATTTGTCAAAACTAATTACCCCTCTGCCAGTCAAAAGCATCCTGCCAACAAAGATTCCCAGGCAGTTTACCAGGATAATCTGGACCAGGTTTTCAAAACCAAATACCATAGGTTACTGGACAGTTCAAAAGATAAAAGTATCACTCCCTGGGGCACTACTTACCAAATAGCCCAGGAAAATGAACTGTTATTAGGACTTGACCTGCAGGGAGGCATCAACGTAACGCTTAATATTGAACTGGCAGGACTAATAAAAGGATTAGCAAATAATCCAGGCGACCCTTCTCTTAAAAAGGCACTGGATGAAGCAAACCGCAGGAAATTAGCTAGTGATGCAGACTTTATCACATTATTTACCCGTGCTTTCAGGGATGTTAATCCAGGTATGAATCTCGCACCGCTTTTTGCAAACAGTACCCGTAATAAATTAAAAATTGATGCTTCCGATAACCAGGTGGTCTCTTACCTGCGTGATCAGTCATTGGCGGGAATGAAACAAACGTATACGGTAATAAGAAACCGCATTGACCAGTTTGGAGTTGCTCAGCCGAATATAAATCTTGATGAAAACAAAGGCATTATAACCGTTGAGCTTGCCGGAGCTAGTGACCCGGAACGCGTTCGTAAATTTTTACAATCTACTGCTAACCTCCAGTTTTTTGAAGTATATAATATCAGTGAGCTGGATAAATCATTGGAAGCTGCTGATAAAGCTCTAGCTATAGCATTAGGTGGAGCAAAGCCAATAGACAGCACTAAACTGAGAGATAGTCTTAAAGCTGTTGCCAACAAAGGATTAGACACAGCCAAAGCACAGCCATCGCTTTCTGAAATACTGAAAGGCAAACAAAAAACCCAGGGTGATACAAAAACCCCTGCACCCGTAGTAAATGAACATCCGTTAACAAGTGTCGTACAGTTTATAGGACCCCGGGACGATAATAAAGATGGCAAACCTGAGTACTCACCAATGCTTGGTGTTGTAAGAGTTCAGGATACCAGTCTTGTTAACAGCTACCTTGAAAATCCGGCTGTTAAAAACAATATGCCGGGTGACGTAAGATTCTTATACGGAATGCCCGAGAAGACCAAAGAAGGTAAAAGCCGTGACATCTTACCTATGTATGCTATTAAAATCCTTCCAGGTACAGGAAAAGCTAAACTTGGCGGAGCTTCTATTATTGATGCCAACCAGGACTTTAACCCTGTTACCAACCAGGTTACCGTTAACATGACCATGGATAAGCAGGGGGAAAAAACATGGGCAAAAATGACCGGCGATAATATAGGAAGGGCTATCGCAATTGTACTGGATGATATCGTTTATTCTGCACCAAACGTTAACGACAAGATTGAAGGCGGTAACTCCCAAATCTCCGGTGGATTCAGTGTGCAGGAAGGACAGGATCTTTCCAGTATTCTTAAATCAGGTAAACTCGATGCTCCTGCGAAAATTGTTCAGGAACAAACCGTAGGACCCACTCTCGGACAGGCATCTGTAAAAGGGGGCGCAATGGCCTTCTTTATTTCCTTTTTAGTAATTTTCGCACTGATGCTGGTTTACTACAATACAGGTGGATGGGTAGCCAATATAGCTTTAATACTGAATCTGCTTTTTACGGTTGGTGTTTTAACTGCTTTTAATGCAACACTTACTGCTGCAGGTATAGCTGGACTGGTATTAACTATCGGTATGGCTGTAGATACCAATGTTATCATTTTTGAAAGAATAAAGGAAGAACTTACCCGGGGCAAATCTTATCCGCAGGCTGTTAAAGACGGCTACCATCGTTCCCTATCGCCGGTTTTGGATGCCCACGTTACAACATTACTAACTGCTTTCATATTGTTTTATTTTGGACTGGGTCCGGTACTAGGTTTTGCTACCACACAGATCATAGGTATACTTTTATCACTGTTATGCGGAATCATTGTATCCCGTTTGATCACTGATTTCTGGACCAATAAAAACCGTCACTTTAATTACTTTACTCCGATATCCCGGAGAATTTTTAAACATTCTAATTTCAAATTCATTGAATACAGGAAAGTAGCTTATGGAATTTCTCTAGTGGTATTACTGTTGGGAATAGGTGCGGTTATTCATGGCTTCAGGTATGGTGTTGAATTTCAGGGTGGCCGTAACTACGTGGTTGCTTTTGATACTCCTGTTAAGGAAGATAACGTTAGAGATGCATTGAATAAAGTGTACGGCAGCTCACCTACCATTAAAACTTTTGGAGATTCCAGGCATTTGGATATTACAACAGATTACCTGATCAATCAACCCGGGATAGAAGTAGATGCAAAAGTGCAGGAAAAATTATATCAAGGCCTTAAACCTTTTCTAAAACAGGGAATAACAGAAGCGCAGTTTGTAAAATCTCATGTGCAACAATCCAAGAAGGTAGATCCGACCATTTCAGATGACCTTAAAACCGGAGCCAAGTGGGCTACTTTCTGGTCGTTACTGGCGATTTCGTTATATATCTTTATACGCTTTCGCGACTGGCGGTATTCACTGGGAACCATTTTCGCGCTCTTACATGATGTACTGGTAGTAGTGGCGGTATTCTCTTTCCTGAAAGATATTGTACCATTTCCACTTGAAATTGACCAGCATTTTATTGCTGCGATTCTTACGGTTATTGGTTTTTCTATGAATGATACGGTGATTGTTTTCGACCGTGTAAGAGAATACAGCCATACAATGAAAGGTGCTTCAAAGGGAGAGATCATTAACAAAGCCGTTAATGATACCCTAAGCCGTACAATCATGACGTCGGTTACAGTATTCCTTACCTTGCTGATATTATTCCTGGTTGGAGGTGAAGTAACAAAGGGATTTGCGTTTGCTATGCTTATAGGTGTTATAACCGGTACATACTCCTCAATTTTTGTAGCTGCACCGATACTGGTAGATTTTGCAAAAAGGAAATCTTTGGGAGAGTCTTCTGAGATTCCTGTGATGAAGCAGCAGGTGGAGAAACCGAAGACGGTACTGGCCAAGTAGCTGTCAGCTATCAGCTATCAGGTAAGCTTCAAAAAAATAAACTGCCTCATAAATTATAAAAGCCTGTAGTTTACTACGGGCTTTTTATTTAAGATGAATGCTAACTAAATTATTACAAGGTTATATTAAATTATTTTTGTTCTTAGTCATTAGCTTTTAAAATTGAACAAACAAAAACATACACACTACATCAAAGATACCGCGTTGTCACTAGGCTTCGAATATTGTGGTATTGCAAAAGCCCAACCTTTAGATGAAGATGCGCGGCGACTGGAACAATGGCTTAACAAAGGCATGCAGGGCAACATGCAGTACATGGAAAATCATTTTGAGATGCGTGTTGATCCCTGCAAACTGGTTCCCGGAGCACGGTCTGTCATCACATTATTGCTGAATTATTTTCCTGCTGAGAAGCAGGATGCCTGCGCGGTAAAAGTTTCAAAATATGCCTGGGGAAACGATTATCATGAAGTGATCAGGACAAAGCTTAAACTTTTAATAGAAAGCATGAAGCAAACAATCGGTGATATCAATGGCAGGGGATTTGTTGATAGCGCACCTGTGCTGGAAAGAAGCTGGGCTCAGAAAAGCGGGCTTGGATGGTTAGGGAAAAATGGCAACCTGATTACCAGGCAAAATGGTTCTTTCTTTTTTATCGCTACATTAATAACTGATCTGGACTTAGACTACGATGATCCCTTTGTAAAAGATTTTTGTGGTACCTGCACTAAATGCATTGATGCCTGTCCAACAGATGCTATTCATGAAAACAAGGTTATAGATGGAAGTAAATGTATTTCCTATTTCACTATTGAACTGAAAGAGCAGCTTATTCCGGATACCATGAAAGGGCAATTCGACAATTGGATGTTTGGCTGCGATACCTGCCAGGATGTTTGTCCCTGGAATCGTTTTAGCAGGCCAACCAGGGAAACATCTTTTTCGCCAATTCCTGAGATACTGCATTTCTCTACCGGCGATTGGGAAGACCTTACGGAACAATCATTTAAAACGATTTTTAAGAATTCGCCGCTTAAGAGAAGCAAGTACGCAGGAATTAAAAGGAATTTAAAGTTTTTGGGAGAGGGTTAATTTGGAACGACCTGGCGAAGCTCATTCGCTTCGCCAGGTCGTTCCCAGGTTCTATGGGTGACGTGCACTCTCCCCTCCTTCAAAAACGTTTACTACATATTTGATTGAATATTATAGAACTTAAAATTGTAAGGTAGTGCCATTATTGTTTTTAATATTTTGATCAATTTAATTTTGTTTGAATTTATGCCGGCTTATATGCAATAAATTTATTCTGTTGAAAATAGTATCCGGAAGCGAATAGGGCTTGAAGCCAACCTTCTTTAAAAGGTTAAGCCAGGTGGCTTCCGGGAACAAACCTTCAACATGATGATCATGCTCCATGTGTATGCTACCATCAGCATCGAGCATCAGGTAAGCATAATCAACAGTGTAGGTGCAATCGTTTGGGTTAGGATCCTGCATCCATTCAAGGTACCTTAACCCGCGACCATTTTCAGCGCTTCCTCCATGATCAGTAAGCATATTAAAATGCTCCTTTACATAATCGGGTGTAATAAGAACCATGCCTCCTGCTTTACAGTGAATGAAAGCTGTTAGCAGCGCCTGTTCCAGTTCATCTTCCGAAATCATATACATGATTGCATCATGAATAAAAACCGCGTCAAATGTTTCATTGAGCCGCAATGTTTTCATATCACCCAGGTGATGCTCACATTCAGGATTTAAATTTTTACTGATTACCAGCATATCTTCTGAAATATCAGAAAGTGTTAACTTATTCCACTGCTTCATGTAATAAGCATTATGACCAGCACCGCTTCCAAGTTCAAGAATGGTTAAGGGTGGTGGCTTTAGTCTCTCTTCTAATATCTGATGGTAAAGGCCGGCTTCTTCTTTATACTCACTTAACGGAGTTAATAGCTGGTACCAATCAATGGCTAATTCATTATAGTTTAGTCATAAATGAAAGTGATTTATCTTGAATGAACCGAAGCTATAAACTATTCCAACTCAAATATATTTTTCAATTCTTTATTACTCAGGTTGCCTATCCAGCTTTCTCCGGTTGCAACCGTTAAATCAGCGAGCGCTTTTTTGCTTTGTATCATTTCATTGATGCGTTCTTCAAAAGTGCCTTTGGTGATGAAGCGGTGCACCATTACATTTCTCTTTTGCCCGATGCGATAGGCACGGTCTGTAGCCTGTGCTTCAACGGCAGGGTTCCACCAGAGATCGTAGTGAATAACATGATTGGCAGCAGTAAGATTTAAACCTGTGCCCGCTGCCCTCAATGAAAGAATAAAAATATTATCGGCACGGTTGGTTTGAAAATGCTCCACCATTTCCTTTCGTTGTTGCAGGCTGCAACCTCCATGATAAAACAATGGAGTTTCACCAAAGCGCTCTGTGATAAAATGCTTCAGCAAATTGCCCATTTCAGTAAACTGTGTAAAGATCAATACTTTTTCATTGCTTTCTTTAATGCTATCCAGTTTATCGAACAGCAATTCCATCTTTCCACTCAAAGAAGCATCCAGCACATTGTTTTTTAAAAAATGGGTAGGGTGATTGCAGATCTGTTTCAAGGCTAAGATCATTTGCAATACTAACCCCTGTCTTACAAATAAAGATTTCTGATCCTTTAATTGTATGGCCTCAATCGTCTCCATAGCTTTATGCAATGTTTTTTCATAAAGGCCTGCCTGTTCTTTTGCAAGGTGGCTGAAACTGTCTATTTCAATCTTTTCAGGCAGGTCATTGATTATGGTCTTGTCTGACTTTAACCTGCGCATTAAAAATGGGCCGGTAACGGTTTTTAATTTTTCAGCTACTACAATATCGTTCAGGTTCTGGATAGGAACGGCAAAGTTTTCTTTAAAATCAGGCAGGCTGCCTAATAGTCCACGGTTAGAAAAATCCATAATACTCCATAGTTCACTCAGCCTGTTTTCGACAGGTGTACCACTCATGGCAATAAAAGTGTTTGCAGGGATGCTTTTAACTGCCTTGCTTTGGGCAGTTTCATGATTTTTTATATTCTGTGCTTCATCCGTTACAACTACATGCCATTTTATTTTTTTTAATTTTTCTGCGTCAATGCGTGCCACACCATAAGAGGTGAGTAATACATCAAAATTCATTTTTTTATCCAGCCTTCGGTTAAGTCCATGATATAATCGGAATTGCAGGGAAGGTGCAAACTTTTCCATCTCAGCCTGCCAGTTGGTTAACAGGCCTGTTGGGGCAATAACCAATGCTTTGTTATCTTTTAAAGAACCGTCTTCTTTGTATTTTAAAAAAGTAGTAATAACCTGTAATGTTTTTCCTAATCCCATATCATCTGCAAGTACGCTGCCGAAGCCTATTTTCGTATTGCGGTACATCCAGGAAAAGCCTCTTTGCTGATAGGGTCGTAATGATGCATTAATACCCTCCGGCAGTGCGATATCTTCATTGGTGGTAAGCTCTTTTATCAATTGTTTTACTTCTTCTGTAAGAGATATTGCTGCTCCGTAATAATCATTACCTAATGCAGTACGAAGCATTTCATAAGGGGTTAGGTCTTTTGAGGCAGCAAAGTGTTTATGCAACTTCTCCAACTCCTCTTTGCTTACATAAATATAATTTGATTTGTACCTGATGAGGCCTTCCGAATTCTTAAGTAATGTATTAAAATCATTTTCGTTCAGCACCGTGTCGCCAATGGATACCTGCCAATCGAAATCGAGCAGTTTATCAAGGCGCATAAATGCTTTCGGATCTTTCTCTTTTCGCTTAAGATGAACACTGGCTTTAGGTTTGAGAATATGCTGCAAAGATTTTGGCAAAAGAATGTTTACATTAAGCAACTTAATGGAAGGAATAACCTGTATTAAAAATGGTGTAAATACAGCTACATCCATAATTATTAAATTATCGCCTTTTGTATTGATATAACTATCTAACCCGGGAATGAAGGAACTCAATTGAGCAAGGGATTGCAGTATCTCAAAACGTTGCTGTTCGTATCTCTTCGATGCAAGTACTTCAAGCAAAGGAATATGGTTATCGAGCGGCCTGTTTCTTTCCTGGATATTGATACTTATCTTGAACCGTTCATCCTGTAACTCCTCTACCATAATCATGGGTATGTAATTACCCTGTGTAATGGTGTAACGCTGCAGCCATGCCTGTATTCCACCTGGTAAAGACTGCTGCCCCGGAGCATTAAAAGCATATGAATAATTACTGAAAAATAAATCAATAAACACATCTCCTCCCCTGTTTTCAGATAACTGGAATACAATGTGATCTATCAGTATTGAGACCAGCAAAACAGCTTTATCTTTTTCAATGTCAATATTGGATGCAGCAGAAAACATTACAATGCCGGGAGGTAATGTTTCGTGAAGGTTTTCAATCAATGATGTAACCTCTTTGCTTATTAAAGCAGGAAGAAAGCGAACAGTATATGATTTATTTTCCAGTTGAATAATTTGCGGAACAATAGCTCCATTAGCTACCAGGTTTAACGCAAGCAGTAAGCTGTTGTGTAAAGCAGCTACAGAAGGCTGATACTCCTGTAACTGAGCTTTTGGTATTTGCCAGAGTGTGGTAATTAACTGGTAGGGATAAACGTTTTCCTTTTTACCATCAATCCAGATGGTCACTTCATTATTTTCATTAATACCCAGCGCTATATTATTGTGGTGGTTGATAGCTACAGTAAATTGCTCCTGTTTTTTGAGTGTGCCCCTATTATTAACAGGCAATTGTATGAAATGCTCATTCAAATTTGATTTACCGGTAATAATCCTTTGTGCATTACGCACTACTTTGCGCAAAGTGTTTGAATATTTTTCTTTGAAATTTCCGTTTTCCTGGTAAAACACAGGTGCATCAGCCAGCAACTGTATCATAGGTTCGTGAATGGGTGAAAGGCTGGCATAGTTGAATCCATTGCTGACTTCTTTTATTGCAGAAGCAGGAACAGATGATTGTTCATTTTTAACAGGATTAACATGGCTGATTACACCTTTTGCAACAAGCTTTTTTTTAGGTGCGGCGTGCTTTTTACTTTCATCAATTAAAAAGGTTTTTAACGCCGGAATAGTGTTGCTGTTTATTCCAATAAAAATGTTTTCCTTCTTAAGCTCCTCCGGGAGGTTAACCCTGTGCAGGTCAAAAACAAGAAAAGGGTTATTATCAATCTCAGCGCTGATTTTATAGATTACAGCCGCAAGATGTTTACAGGGCACTGCCCAGTCGGGGCAACTGCACTGCATCTTAAAGTCGGTCCACTGTTTTGGAAATACTTTCAGTCCCATGCGTTCGGCTATATTAAGTAATTCCGGATCGAGCTCGCGGTTTAATAACTTGGAAACTATTACCGGCTTTTGAGCAACAGCTTTAACGAGTTTTTTTATTTCAGGTGGAAAGAAGGGCGCGATGACCAGCGTAACATCATAAGGCGTTGGAAGACTTCCCTTTACTTTAGCCTTGATACTGTTTTCAACTATATTGATACTGGAAATAGAGCCATTGCGGGCATAGGAGCTTCCCCGCGGCAGGCGATTACTATAATCTATATTAGTTAATGAATTGAGCCACTGCTGGCCCCACCAGGTTTTACCAAAATGCTTTGACATGTCGTAAAAACAATATTTTGAAATTGAAGTCTAATAAAGCAGCAAAAAATTACATCTTTTTTAATAAAGATGAGTTGAAAATTTTTCCTTGACTGATTAACCTTTTTGAATAGTAAGGAGCTAATGAATTCTTTTAAATAATTAAGGTGCTTTCCCTACTCACCGTGCTATAGGCTAAAGAAAGAAAATACCTGCTTGCATGTATCTCAAATGATTTCTTTGTTTTTGCTATACTTTACGCCTTGTAAGATTGTGCAATGCTGAATAATCTAAAAAAAGTAAGCACCTTTGAAATACCACTTTCAAAAAGATGCTTACAAAATTAGAAATCAGTTCCGCAGAACTTGAAAAGCTAA